>Ga0310690_10000087_pt1 | contig 206833 bp, 184 predicted proteins | sample AusTroGonzalo_MG_2_FD_207661 | JGI IMG/M metagenome (GOLD analysis project Ga0310690, IMG submission 207661) | Bovine rumen microbial communities from tropical cattle in Woodstock, Queensland, Australia - Gonzalo_04 (v2) (version 2) | ecosystem: Host-associated > Mammals > Digestive system >... | reverse complement strand
CTGACGTCTATCCCTATTTCCGTGCCATTGAGGGAAAACAGGGCACAGAGGTGGAGATGGGTGGCCACAAGGTGCTTATGTTCGGCTCTAATGCCTATACTGGCCTGACAGGCGACCAGCGCATCATCGACGCTGCGAAGCGTGCGCTCGATAAATACGGTTCAGGCTGTGCCGGTAGCCGTTTCCTGAACGGAACACTCGACCTCCACGTACAACTTGAGAAGGAGATCTCTGAGTTCATTGGCAAGGAAGACTGCCTTTGCTTCTCTACGGGCTTCTCGGTGAACCAGGGCGTTTTGGCCATGGTAGTGGGTAAGGACGACTATATTATCTGTGACGATCGCGACCACGCTTCGATCGTGGATGGCCGTCGTCTATCGTTTGCCCGCCAGCTCCACTATAAGCACAATGACATGGCTGATCTGGAGCGCGTGCTGAAGAAACTGCCTCACGATGCTATTAAGCTTATCGTGGTGGATGGCGTCTTCTCTATGGAAGGTGATTTGGCAAAGTTGCCTGAGATCGTTGAACTGAAGCACAAGTACAACTGCTCGATCATGGTGGATGAGGCCCACGGTATTGGTGTCTTTGGCAAGCAGGGTAGAGGCGTATGCGATCATTTCGGACTCACTGACGAGATCGATCTGATTATGGGTACCTTCTCGAAGTCGCTCGCCAGCATTGGTGGATTCATCGCTTCAGACTGGGATACCATCAACTTCCTGCGCCATACGTGTCGCACCTATATCTTCTCTGCATCCAACACGCCCGCTGCCACAGCAGCCGCTATGGAGGCTCTGCACATCATCCAGAAGGAACCGGAGAGAATTCAGGCCCTGTGGGATGTGACGCACTACGCCCTGAAGCGTTTCCGTGAGGAGGGTTTTGAGATTGGCGACACGGAGAGCCCTATCATCCCGCTCTATGTGCGTGATGTGGATAAGACATTCCTGGTGACCTCTCTGGCTTTCAAAGCTGGTGTGTTCATCAATCCTGTGATACCTCCTGCATGTGCTCCTCAGGACACACTCGTACGCTATGCTCTGATGGCAACGCATACGAAGGAGCAGGTGGATCGCTCTGTGGTGGCCCTGAAGAAGATCTTCGTTGAGCAAGGCATCATCAAAGGGTAAAAAAGTAAAAAGGTAAAAAAGTAAAAATCGAGGTGTAGCGCAGTTGGTAGCGTTCCTGGTTTGGGACCAGGCTGTCGCAGGTTCGAGTCCTGTCACCTCGACCACCCATGTGGAAAGAGTCCGCTGACTTACAATAAGTTAGCGGATTTTTTGTGATACTGCCAGTTTCTTAAACTCCTTTAAACATTGGCAGTTTCACAACAGATATATTGCTATAGCAGCACAGGCTTCGGCATCAGCCAAGGCATGATGATGGTTCTGCAGGTCATAGCCACAGGCAGCGGCTACGGTATGTAGCTGGTGATTGGGCAGAGACTGGCCGAACTGTCTGCGTGAAGCTGTCAGGGTATCGTAGAAGCGATAGTCAGGGTAGTCCATCTGATACACCTTGAATACGGCCTTTAGACAGCCTTCATCAAAGCGGGCATTGTGAGCCACAAAGGGTAGGGTAGCTATCTGATATCTTATGTCATCAAGCTCTTGATCAGAGAAGTACACCTCAACAATTCGCTTTTCCAACTGCTGCCATACTTTGGAAAACACTGGTGCATCCTCAGTTTCATCTTGCGAGATACCATGTACCCGCTGACACCAATAATTATAGTAGTTCGGCTCAGGCTGGATCAGACTGTAGAACGAGTCCACTATCTTCCCGTCACGAACCATGACTACTCCTACTGAGCAGACACTGGACGGTTCCTGATTGGCCGTTTCGAAGTCGATGGCGATGAAGTCTCTAAGCATACTATTTGAATTTCTTTCCCAGCCAATGCGCAAACCATAGGTTTACTGCTATGGCGATAAACCCGATCACTCCTAAAAGAATGAGTTTGCCAGAGTTCATTTCTTGACAGATGCAGCTGATGCCGTAACAGGAGTAGGGCAATAACAGGATGGATGTAATGAGTCCTGGTACATAATCTCTGATGATAATGCCTTGGCCGATGTGGACTACCAGGTGTACGGAGAATGCCACGAACAAAGCTGCCCATATCTCTAAAGCATAAGGGCCGTCAGCAAGATAATATGCCGTAGCAAGAAGCAATAAAACAAACTCTTCAAGGACAGCAATAGTAAATGCTTTGGAGCTTAGACTACTCAGATGATGAATCATTGGCTGAAGTCTTGGGAACCTCCTGAGTAGATCCTCCTTATGTGCTGACATCCATTTGTGTTGCACAAGTATTTCCTCCAAATCATGGATGAGAAATGCAAGAGGGAATGATATGATCATCAGTATGCTCATATTTCTATCGTTTCGCCTTCTCTGGTTATTTCCCAAAAAGGAATACCTTTTTCATCAGTGAATTCCTTCATACGCCAAGCGGATTCGAAGCCACTGGCCACGAAGTGCATAGGTACAAAGAGACCGACCTTGAATCGCTCGATGAACTGTCGGCCACCAAGGGTATAGCCGTTGCCAATGCGCCCGTCAATGGGGAACATCACCACATCGAAGCTGTCGGCTATCTTACGAATGTCCTTCAGCTCGCCCAAGTACTGCTTTTCATGAGCTATCGGGTCAATGTCTTCGTCAAACTCCTCGCTATAGATCGTCTCACCTGGTACGGCTTCAGGTAGGAATCTCGCATACCAGTTGTTCAAGTCACCGGCATGGAAGATTCGTTTACCCTCAGTCTCAACAATCCAAGACACACCGCTGTCTGTACTGCCTAATGCCCAAACGGATAATGAGCCGTCAGACCATGTGCCACCCTTGGCCAGCCATACGTCAGCATCTTCCTTGTTGGCTCTCCGATGCTTGTAGATGTCCTTGGAGAGAATGTAGGTGATACCTTCCCGCTGCTTCCTCCATTCGAAGATGACACTATTAAAGTGGTCTTCGTGGAAATGGCTGGAGAATACATAGACAGGCTTATCTTTCTTCAAGAACGGTGGCACGACACTATTCAAGTCCAGCCAGTAGTCGAATATCAGGATGGACTTATCCGTTTCCAGCACGAAACAACTATGGAATACGTAGGTCAGAGTCATTGTTGCAGCATTTCATAGATTATATCTTCCCAGAATAGATTTTATCGTATCCTCATAGTCCGTATCTATCAACATTACTGGCTCTCCATATTGAGCAAAGCCATTGATATAGTAATGATTGTCTTCTTTCAGATTTTCTGATGTGAAGTCCACGTCATACAGTCTGGTTTCTATGTCAGAAGCATGATTCTTAATATCATCGGTATGAGCATCAATGAAACTGTCTGTCATCGCAAGGCAAACAAACCGGATGGATTGCAAATACTGTTCATCAAAATCTTTCCTCCAGTCAAAGGGAATATAACAGCCTTCCACAATAAGGTTTTGCCGATTCTCAATCGCAGTCTTTATCATCTCCCTAACAATCGGCCAAAGATAAACAGTCAATACCTTGTCATCCTTTGGTGTAAGGTCGGTCTTTCTGCTACGAATCAACCCCATTTTCAGGTGGTCGATGCTGGCATACGGTATTCTATACTCTTCCAGCATCCGCTGTGCCAGAAGGGTCTTACCTGTGAGTGATGCACCTGTTATCAGTATAATCATACTCTTGTCTTCAGTTCCTCCTTGACTTTCTCCAAATCGCTACACGATAGTATCGGCATGAGGTTTTCTATCTCTTCAATGCTCTTGTCCCACCATCGGAGTTTGAGCAAAATTTCTATCAATTCATCATCGAACCGTTTCCTGACTACTCGACAAGGATTTCCAACGGCGATAGCATACGGAGGAATATCTTTAGCGACAACCGAATTGGTTCCGATGATGGCTCCGTCGCCAATATGTACGCCTGGCATGATTGTAACATTCTGACCAATCCAAACATCGTTGCCAATAATGGTATCGCCTTTCAATGGAAGTTCTTCCTTCACAGGTGCAATAGCACTTCCCCAGTCACCTCCCATGATGTAGAACGGATAGGTGGTCGCGCAATCCATCCTATGATTGGCCCCGTTCATCACAAACTCCACACCTTTGGCAATAGCACAAAACTTCCCGATAATCAGCTTGTCACCTATGAAGTCATAGAAGTGCGTGATGTGCTTCTCAAATTGGTCAGCACCATCCACGTCATCGTAATAGGTATAGTCACCGATGATGACACGCGGATTCTTTACCACATTCTTGATGTAACAGAGGCTTGGAATGTTCGGATTCGGGAAAGCCTTGTTGGGGTTTGGCCTGTTTTCGCCTTGATTGGCTACAATCTGGTCTATCATATTTCTCTAATTATTTGGTTTCCACATAAACAATCCCTCAGAGACAGCCAAAGAGTCTATCAATTCTTTTGACTCCTCCGTTGGATTATAAACGGTCATATAGGTGTCATCACCGCTGACTGTTATCAGGACATCGGTTGATTTCAGGATGATGTAAAACATCTGCTTGTCGGCCATACACTTCAATAGTGCAGCCTCCAATTCATGTGGGTCTGGATTCGTCATCCATTCATCTCCGTCGTGACTCACATTGATATCTTCATAGCAATTCAGCTTCAGCAGGATATGGATGAACTTCCTGTAGATGCCATCAATCTGAGGATGCTCCAGAAAGTATTTCTCAATCTTGAAGTACTGTCCTCTGCTGTCGGCGGGCACTTGTTTGGGCAGTATGTCTATCACCCAATATGGCTTGTTCAAATACTCTTCCATCGAAGTCTCTAAGCATTATTCCATTCTTCCTTAGAGATACATGTTATATGTTCCGTACGTAATTCACCCACCAATTGTGAGGGAACATTCTCTTTGGTCATTATGTATTTAAAACCGCATTTCTCTTGAACTCGCTTCGACTTTGTGTTCCCATCGAAATAGCCACACCACATTTTTTTCATCCCCAAATCTTCAAAAGCATGTTTTTGTAATGCTTTAACTGCTTCTGGTATAAGCCCCTGTCCCCAATACGGAACGCCTATCCAATAGCCAACCTCACATTCATTATTAGGCAGGCCAATATTGCTTTGTGAGCCAATCATCAGTCCGATACTCCCTATAGCTTTGTTTGTCGTTTTCAGCACAACAGCATAAGTTTCTGGAGTTGAAAGAATCGAACGGATAATTTCACGACTATTATCCACGCTTGTATGTACCGGCCAACCGGCAATAGGACCAACATCAGGGTTTTTGGCATATAGATAGAGATCCACGGCATCCTCTTCATGCCAGGGCCTTAATATTATCCTTTCTGTTTCAATTATCATACGCGATTAATCCAGAAAAAAGGTACGAAAAACACAAAGTCCAATGCCCTGCGGGTTATTCGCTCCCGTAATCAGGGCCACTCTGTCCTTTAATCCGTAATCAACCATATTATTACAGATATTCATCATCGCGTACCAGCACCTTCTCGATCTTTCCGATATACATGGTATGGAAATCACGCTGTGGATAGCTCTCGTCGATGGTGTCCTGATAGAGGAAGCCACTCTCCTGCAGCTCTGAAGCATATAGCTTCTTGCAAACCAGTACCAACTTGGCCTCTTGGAAATAGACGGAATTATCGGCATAGACGGGAGTGAGCCCTGTCTTGGCTATCTTATCCTCGTCACGTCCTGAAACACTGCCTAGATAGGCCATCTGCTTTTTGAACGATTTGTCCATGACGCAGAGCGTGAAATACGGCTCTTCATCCACGAACTTCTTTGTGTATCTCGAAGGGCGCAGGTAGATAACGGCTGTCGGGTCATTGTGCCCCCACAGACATCCCAGGTGTCCCCAAGAGGCCGTCATCGTGTTACAGCTATGCTCGTCGCCAGCCGTTATCAACATCCATTCATTACCAATCAGGTTGAACGGATTAAACTTCAAGTCCTTGTAGCTAATCTCTTGCATCTTCGATATAATTACATAAAACACTTTAATTCTGACGGCAAAATTACTCAAAAATCCTCAGTTTTTTGTATTCTTGCACCCATATTTAACAAAAGTTGATTTACATATGGATCCATCTTATTGTCCATACTCAATTATAGTAGTTTCTTCCAAAGCCACAATACAGTGACTGCACCAACAACACAGAATACGAAGTTGGTAAGATAACCTTTACCCATAAGTTCAATGTTCAGCAGATGGCTGATGAATGTGCCTGCATAACTGCCGATGATACCAACGATAAAGTTCAGACAGCATCCTTTGCCTTCACCACTCATGATGCGGTTGGCAACGTAGCCAACAAGAATGCCTGTCAGTATCGGCCAAGCCGTGAAATCTGCAATATGCTCTAACATGTCTGTACGTTATTGCTCCTTACGCTCGGCTTTGCCGCTTTGCTCTGCAAAGAACTTACCTTTCGCCCACAACTTCCAGTACTTCCAACCGCCAGTAGTCCACAATGCAAGGAAAATGAGCACAGGCTGGAAGAACAGTCGGATGAGACGCAGATTGTCGGTGTTGAGACCGAATGCATCGATGTGGCTTACATACTGGTTGATGTTACCAGGGAAGATGGCTACATAGAATAGTGCAAGCAGAGCACCTGCAATAGCTCTCCATTTACTTACAAGGAAGATGATGCCAAGGCCAAAGGCTATTTCTACTACGCCAGACGCAAGTACGACAAAGTCGGTAAATGCGGGGCTGAACTGTAGCCATGTAGGCACCTGTGCAACAAACTCCTGACGATTGAACGTCAGATGACTGAATCCTGCGTAGGTCATAAATGCTCCTAAAAGCAGGCGGAAGATAAGTTTTACGTACTTCATATTATTGGTTCTTTTTCAAATAATCGAATAATTCAATCGTTCCAGCATCGTTTCTGACATCAAGGGTTGGAACATATTCTTCCATTCTTGTAGTGCCACTGGCTTTATCGACGTAGAAATTCACGAATGCCCCTGAATAACTGCGGAATACGACCTGATAGGCAGAATCGGTCTCTTCTCCCATCTGAACATACATGATGGAAGGATTCTCCTTAGTTATGCTCCAGTCATATGCGCTATGGCAATAGTTGTTGACTCCTTCGTAGGCCATCTCTGCTGTTATTTTACTCTTTGTGGAATTGTTGCCACATGAACTAAATAACGTAGCTATCAATATGAATGATAAGACGATATGTTTCATACACAAACACGCGTAATACCTAAATACACTTAATTTATTTGCAAAGATAGTGATAATCAGGGAATTTTCGCTAAATTTGCATCGACATTTATGATAGTTTATGAAGAAAAGTGGTATTATTACAGCATTCTTGGCCATATTCATAATAGTTGTGCCAAGTAAGATGTCCGCTCAGGAAGAAAGCGGTGAGGACCAGCTTTCGAACGGATTTCAGAAAATCAATGTCATTGAGGACTTCACCGATAATGGCTTCCAATGGTTCCGTGATGCTCAGTTACTGTGTGCAGGAAATAAAGAGAAGAACAATGCCATGACCATCGGGTGGGGTGGCATCGGTACACTCTGGCAGCGTCCTGCCCTGACTGTCTATGTTGCCGAGCAACGTTATACAAAGAAGTTTATGGATGACTCGGAGTACTTCACTGTGATGTCATTTGACGTGAAGGACAGTAAGGTACTAAACTACATGGGAACGAAGAGCGGACGTGACGGAGACAAGGCTCATGCTCTGGGACTGCATACAGCCTATACAGCCAACGGAACGCCATATTATACTGAGGCAACGATGGTAATAGAGTGTAAAATTATGTATGCCGCACCCTTTGATCCTCAGAATTTCAAAAGCGACGTACCTAAGAATATGTACGGTCATTTCCCTGCAGGTGTACATTCAATGTATATCGGTGAAGTGGTTAATGCTTGGAAGAAATAGACTCATAGGATATGGCATACACAGGACGTTTCGGACAGTCAGACGATTTCCGCAGAGAGGAACTGATACGGGTGATTGAGCATTCCGTAGAGAATCTGACTCTTCAGGAATTGGAGGCTTTGTACTACGATATGTCGACGAAAAACTACATCAACGAATGAAACTGAAGAAACGAAAAATCAAGTATGCTGCTATATTCTGCCTCTGCTGGTTTGCCTTCTTAGTCATTCTAGTTGATGGAGTCCTGAAATTCCAGACATTGATTGACTATTTCGGTTCATACGCATTAGTGGAAATTACGCTATTGCTATTGGTCATTCTACCCACACTTGCAGTATACAGATTAACAAAAGAAGATAAAACGATGAGTAAGAGAGATTATATTCAGGCAAATAAGGACTGGCTTGAAGCCAAGTCGAAGGAGGAAGGGGTTAAGGCTCTTCCTAAGGGAATCTATTATAAGGTACTGGCAGAGGGTGACACTTCGAGTGCCCAGCCTACGGTACGCAGTATCATCACTGCTCATTACACTGGCAAGACCATCGACGGCAAGCAGTTTGACAGTAGCCGTGGCGGTGTGCCTTTGGCTTGTCGCCTCTGTGACCTCATTGAGGGCTGGATCATTGCCATGCAGCAGATGCATATCGGTGACAAGTGGGAACTGTATATCCCTGCAGAGATGGGCTATGGCAAATTCTCTCAGCCTGGCATCCCTGGCGGTTCAACGCTTATCTTTGAAATTGAATTGTTAGGTGTCGCATGAAGCTACCGAAGTTTATCATTACCATGGACGGTGTTTTCCGTCTCGGCATGGTTGACCAGCACAAGCACTTGCTGAAGCCGGGTGACCAGTGCATTGGTGGTGGCTATTATACATTCGACTTCGTTTCCAATCGCATCATCCTTGACAGAGAGTCGTACGACTTTGGCCGTCCCAAGTGGCATTTGATAGAAACACTAAAAGTTCCCTCTACCTATCGTGGTCTTCGTATTGTTTACAAGTACGATGATGGATTCCATGATGATTTCAACGTCAGCGAAGAACTGCAAATAGAATACTATGATTGACCTTGTTTCCATTTGGCGCACTCAGGATGAAATCAGAACGGTGGTAAATGCCGTTCTGGGTGCGCTCGACCTTGGTCGCTTGCTACCAGCGGGACGCAAGAATGCATCTGGAATCTGGCCTATGACGAAAGACGAAGTGCCATTGTTCTTGAACTGACTGTATCGCTTGAAGAGGATACAATCAGTGATTTATGCTGCCAGTTCCCGATACCTGCCGATTATGACGGGGTAGGATCGAAAGGTACGAAATTCGTTTTTTACTTATAAAAGAAAAGGGAACCGTATTTCTACGATTCCCGAGAGTCCTCTTGCGAGGCATATAGTAGTGCAAAGCGGAATTACCTGTGAGAGAAGTGTCCGTGCTTACCACCACGGTTATTCATCGCAATGTGGCGGTCTGCACCATGACGGTCGTTGTGTGCTACACCATGCCTACTGTGATGCGGAGCTGGAGCGTGATGATGCACAGCAGGAGCGTGGTGATGAGCTGCGGGCTTGTGCATGTGGGCATAGTGTGAGCCATGAACTCTGTTATGACCACCACGGTAGCTCACGAACACCTTCGGATGTGCATTATAGAAATGGCCTCTGCCATAGTGAGAGTACACTGCAAATGTCCATCCACCAGCCTTCCATGCTACGGGGCGATAGAAGTGGTTCAGTGCAACATACTTGTCATACTGCCACGGAGTCAGCACGAAGCGGAGGTCTGCGTTACGACGATCCCACCAGATGCCAAACACGTCGCCATGACCGTTCAGACTCATCAGGTAGTCGAGGTTGATCTCATAGACTGCCTCATACTGTGCAGCGGTGAGGTTCAGCTCGTAAGCCATCTTGTCCGAGAGGAAAAGTGCCTCGTGCTTTGCTGCGTTGTAGCTCATTGCTTTGGCCGAGATAGTCATGACCATCATCACTGCCAGGATCATCAAACGCTTAGTGCTCACTATCGTTTTCTTCATATCTTAATCTCCTATACTTTAGAGTTTGACATTTTGTTTCTTGTTCACGCTGCAAAGATCGGTACTTTTCACGGCATTTCAAAAGGATTTTGCCTAATCTGAGGGGTGGCTTTTCCTAAATCGTATTAGGGGAAATCCCCCATATACGTGACTATCGCAATGTCATTATAATACTTTTGTTCGACTGATATTTGTCAAAAACTACAATAGATAATGGATAAAAAAGGGGAGTTGCCCCTTCTGTTCTCATGGTATTTCCGTACCTTTGCCGCCGTTATGATAGTTGCGAATATGAATCTCCATGAGGTCTATGCCGACCTGATGGGTGAGATGGGCAAGCTGGACTGGAAACGCGACGCACTGCTCAATAAGGCAGTGAATCTCCTTAAAAGAAGTGAGGAGTTTCCTGCCAGTGTGATGTATGACTATCAGATTCAGACTTCAAAGAACCAGTATATCATCTACTTCTATCGTGAGCATCCATTTGCCCCAGTCCTGTCAGGATATCTTTGCGTACTCTTCGACGGCAGTAAACGCTATATCATCAAATGGACGGACAAGGGTATTCCTGAGATTCTGATTCTGACAAGCCATTTCCTTCAGCGATATAAGGAAAGGTTCCTGAAGCAGCCTGAACTGTCGGCCAATGAGGTTGCCGTGAGATTTCTGTCACGCAACCGGACATTGAGAATCATGCCCGTCGATGAGCGTATCAACAAGCGCATCGAGGAATATGGTGAATTTGCAGGTGAGGGCTTCCTGGCTCAGGATGGCTTCTGCTTTAAGTTGTCTGGTGAAGAGACAATAAGTGGTGAAGATCCAGTCAGAATCAGTTTCTTTACCACCTTCATGCCGTTGTCTGAAATGTCAGACGTCCAGCGTGAGGCTATCTTTGAAGAGTGCATGAAGGATCTTGATAACCTGGATTGATATTTATTCTTCCCAATCAATCTCCGTAAAGCGGGAGAATCGTTTGCCGTCTCGTTCTATCTGCTCGAAGAACATCTTTTCAGGACGTACCCAGTATTTGCGGTCACCATAGAGTGCCTGATAGACGACCATCCGTTCCTGAGTTTCGGAATCAAAGGCAATATGCTCCAGTCTGTACTTATTTCCCTTAAAGTGCTTGAAATACCTGACTCTATCCTCTGAGATGGGATATTCCAACATCAGCTTCTCGATAAGCGGACAGTACCATGCCTTGAACTGCTCTGCCGTTGGGGTATGGCCACCGGGGAAGTGAAAGGCGTTGTGATAATGTTCCAGGAACAAAGGCTCGAAATGCGCCAGCGTATCTTCCTCACCAAAGAGTCCCCATACGCGAACCTTATTATATATATTACAGCAGTCGAACTGATGGGCTTCCATTTCCTCGAACTCCCTAATGAGCTGTTCATCGATAGTGAAGTCCTGCTTGCCGTCAGCCCTTGGTGACTTGTACTGATGGTTGCCGATACGCTCGCGGAGGAAGTCAGACATCTTGAAATGCGGATTGCCAAGTAGGGCAGGGACTCCGATAATCGGTGAGATCATCTGTGCATAGAATGAGCCGCAACTGTTGCCGACAAGGATATCCGGTTTCTTCTGGTCACAGATGTCGCGGATAAGCCTGATGGCATCGGCAGGGTGGAGTGGGAGGTCGGGAGTCAGTACGGCAGCCCTCCCATCGAAAGCCTCCCGCAGTGCTAAGGCTGGCACACAACTGCCGCTGGCATAGAATCCGTGAAGGAATAGTATCTTCTTTTGCTTTTGCATATGTCTTTTCATTTTATATCAACAAATAGACGATGACGCAACAGATGGCTTCCACTCCAGTTCACATCCTCGTCCTTGTCATGGAAAGGACAGGTGTCTGGCATGCGATCGGCCAAAATCACAGCCTTGGTACCACTGATTTTCAGGATGCGCCATTTGATGGGAGCGTATGCAAAGTAATGCCAGCTTTCTGTATCCGTCCATAGATAGTGCTGCTCGCGATTCGTGGAACAGGTGACAGCCCCTGAACCGTTCAGTCTGTGATAACGCTTGCCGCCAATCTCCGTGTCGTCGTCCGTCCACTCTGCCTGTTCCAGTTGGTTGTAAAGTGAGGCATCTGTAATCACGTCACCATCAGCCAGTGCATAGTCATCGACAGCATTGAAACTGCCGCTGACCACCTCGTTGGTGGGATACGAGCCAAACAGGATACACTCCCATCGTGTAACCTTCTGCGGCGGTTGTTCGTCATCCGCGTCGTCCTTGCTACACGATGTCAACAATGGTAGTCCACAAATGAGAGAGAAGGCAAGTATCCTAATTGATATATATCTTTTCTCCATAATCTTATGCTTTGGGTGCAAAGTTACGAAGAATAATCCATATATTGCACACATGGCGTATAAAAATGACTGGCAGCACCAATGTTGAGTTAATTTTTGGAGGTTACGGCAATCCCCTCGATTGGTTAGTTCAATCCCTGAGATTGCTCCGTTCTCCTTTCACGCTAAGACATTGTGTCTTTTCTTTCTCTGCATTTGCTGCTCAAAAATTTGTTTTTTCGCTCAATTTGCAATATCTTTGCACCCGTGAATAATAGCTATAAGCCAAATTGTTATGGACAAGAAATTCCCATACGGTTACGATGTGAATGCCTATATCGACAAGGCATTTGAACAGATGAAAGCAGATTTCCCCTGGGCAACAAGGGAGATGATAGCGGAGCATACTTTATATGGTATCGCGAAAGTTGGTAGCAGATATCAGTATGTTGCTTTTTGGAGCAATGATGAGGGGAAGCCCGAACCATATCCCCAGAAAACTGACTGCGAAGGATTCATAAAGAAGCTCTACGAAGGCCATGAATGGGAACTTGAGCGTGCGAACCCCGTGAAGGAATACATTGACGTGCCAGCTACAAACACTTATAGTTGCGACTGGTATCTGGAGATTTACCGAATTCGGAAGCATGAGTTTGGAGGTTATTCGGCCTATGTTCAGGCGGGTAACCGTTCGGCAGGCGGGTCAAGAACATTCTTTATCCCTGTTTCTTATCTCAAGTTGCCTTGGGAGGAGTTTCTGGATAAGTATCTCGAACTGGTTTCCCCAGGCTCCTTCTACGTGGGCAGGAAAGACATGGAGAATTGTCCAGGCCTGAAAGAGTTCTTGGGCTTCTGAGGATGATTGAAATTTAACACCAAACCCGAATATATGAAAAAGATGACATTCGTTACGTTAGTTGCAGTAGCTCTTCTTAATTGTACTTCAACGCATGCTTTCACGGGAAGCAAGGACAGCGTGGGAATAATAAACTATAAGCCAAAATGTTATGAGAAGAAGTAGTGCATCAATCATACCTTACAATTCCTATAAGTTCCTCTATATTATCAATGATATAATCCGCTCCAACATTTTCAAGTTCATCTCTTGTACCGTTTCCCCATGTCACACCACAAGTCTTAGCGCCTGCATTAGCTCCCATTAGGACATCTACTGCCATATCGCCGACTACGAGTGTTTCCTCAGCATCAAAATGCATGTTTGCAAGGGTTTTCAGTACAGGCTCCGGCTTGGGTTTGGCTTCTTTTACATCATCAGCACCAAGTATATAGGAGATATAGTCGGCAATGCCCATATTGCGAGTCAACTCTGTGAGAGAGTTGCGTGAACGGGAAGAGGCAATAGTAAGTGTAAAACCATTCTGATGCAGGATAGAAAGCGTTTCTACAACGCCAGGGAATGCCTCTGGCTGGATGGTTTTCAGATTCTCATTGAAGAATCTTCTGTATGTCTCAGCACATCGGGGAATTAACTCTTCCTGAATATCTGGAAATAGCGTTCTGAAACACTCTGCCAGCGGCAGTCCTATAGTGGCTGCACATTCTTCCTTGCTACGGCTAGGTAAGTGCAGCCCTGCTATGGTCATCTGCATGGTCGTGACGATATTCCGTCTGGTATCGCCCAACGTACCGTCAAAATCGAAGATAATCAGTCTTATGCTCATCGAGCCTATTCTCTTAAACTATGTTGTAAAAACAGGGCAAAGTTAGTGATTTTGCAGCATTTTTCGTATATTTGCACTTTAGATTTATGATAGTTTATGAAGTTATGGAATACAAGAAGATAGGCGAAACATACTATGCCAGGATGGATCGAGGTGACGAAATCATCAGCAATATCCTCGAAATCTGCCGTAAAGAGTCTGTTCCGTCAGCCATTTTCTCTGGCATAGGTGGTTGCAGTAGTGCTGAGTTACAGGTGTTCATCCCTGAGAGTGGCAGCTTTGAAACAGAGAAGATTGAAGGGATGCTGGAACTGGTGTCTGTCAACGGCAATGTTGTTTCTGGTGATGACGGCCAACTCTACCACCATACTCATGCATTGTTCTCTTTCAAGAAAGACGGTCAGCACGGAATGGCAGGAGGTCATCTTAAATCGACTACGGTACTCTATACTGCCGAGATAGAACTGCGGCCAACTATTGGAGGGTCGATCGGGAGAAAGTTCGATCCTGAGACTGGTACTGGATTCTGGAATTTCAATACAGAAAGATGAAACTAAAGAAACGAGAAATCAAGTATGCTGCGATATTCTGCCTCTGCTGGTTTGTCTTCTTGGTCATTCTGCCTACACTTGCAGTATACAGATTAACAAAAGAAGATTAAACGATGAGTCAGCGGGATTTTATTCTTCTGTTGGCTATCTGTTTTGCCTTTGCCTTGGATGCGTCTGACAGTTTACCTTTCAGATATTGCTCAATGATTAGTCCTGCCATGGGTGCGGCCAGGTCGGCACCAAATCCGCCATGTTCTACATAAACACTGATGGCTATCTTCGGATTATCCATCGGAGCGAAGGCGATAAAGGCGGAATGGTCTTCACCGGGGTTCTCTATGGTGCCCGTTTTGCCACAGATGGGATGGGTGGTTTTGATGCAGGTGGCTGTGCCTTTTTCTACAGCCAGCCGCATACCCTCTATCACTGGAGCGTAGGCCTCTGGCTTGACCTTGGTCTGACGTTTTTTCAAATAGCGCTCATTTTTTGTGTCCTGATGGATATGTGGTACATAGTACCAGCCTCGATTGGCAATGGTAACGGCCAAGTTGCACAGTTGGAGTGGGGTACAGGTCACGTCGCCCTGTCCCATACCAGCCCACCAGATGGTCTTGCCGTCCCAACCGTCCTTGTAACGGCGGTTCAGATAGTCGGCACCAGCCAATAGTCCGCCTTGCTCTCCCTCGATATCAATATGCATCGGCCCGCCAAGACCCATGCTCTGCATGTAGCTGCGCCAGGTGGTGATGGCTTCTTCTTTCGTCTCGTACATGAAGTCGTCGTTGATCATCGAGGCAAAGGTCATCAAGAACCAAGTGTTGCATGACTGCGCCAGTGCATCTTTCAGAGCCAGTGGAGAGCGGTGCTTATGACAGCGCACCTTGATGTTGCCGTCGGTAACGCCATCGACACATTCGACCGTAGTCTGTGGTGTTATAACGCCTTCTGACAATAGCGTCAATGCCTGAGCGGTCTTGAAGGTGGATCCTGGAGCCTGTGGCTTGCCGATGGCCTGACGCACATCACTGCCATTGGGCGTGTTTGTCGCCAAACACAGTATCTCACCATTTGCGGGGTTGATGGCTACAATACTGCCAGTCTTTCCCTGTAGCAACTGCTCACCAAGTTGCTGCAACAGGGGACGTATGGTCAGTTTGCCGTCTGTAGGCAGTCCCTGCGCACTTACTCGGCAAAACGCCGTCAACAGCGCAACATATAGTATAAATCTGTTTTTCGAAACCAATATGGCAGACTCTTTGGGCAGATAATCCATTTCACAAATACTATTAAATCCAAGGGCAAAGGTACTCATAATTCCCCATTTTTTCGTATATTTGCAGCCAAATTTAACAAATCTAATGAAACAATCCCGAATATCTATATTCCAAAGACCTGTATGGGTGGTTGTATTTGCCCTGACAGCCGCCATAGCATGGGGATGGGCATTCCCGCTCATCAAGGTAGGCTTTAGTGCCTTTGGAATTACGGCGGACATGACAGGCAGCAAGATGCTCTTTGCAGGCATCCGCTTTGCTGCGGCAGGTCTGATTGTCCTGTCTGTTGCCCGTAGCAGCGGGAGGTCGTTCAAGACGAGTAAGATGATAGACTGGCGTTTTATCCTTGCGTTTGCACTGATGAACACCACGCTTCATTATTTCTTTTTCTATGTCGGTATGTCTCATAGTGAAGGATCACGGGCCGCTATCCTCAACTCGTTGAGTACATTTCTCGTGGTATTGCTGGCCTGCGCCTGTTTCAAAAGTGACAAGCTGACCTCACGGAAGATCCTCGGCTGCGCCATCGGATTCGGAGGAATCCTATCATTGAACCTTGGTGGAGCCGAAAGCGGGCAATTCACGTGGCAGGGTGACGGCATGATCATCCTCAATGCTATCTGTGGGGCATGTGCTAATCTGATGACTCGCGGACTGAGCCGACGGGTGGATGTCTTCGTAGGAACGGGCTATAGTCTCACCATCGGAGGCTTGTTGCTCATTATCCCGGGGCTTGCCTTTGGTGGTACGCTACCCAATGTCAATATGCTCGGCATCATCTGTCTATTGCTGCTTATCGCCATCTCTGCCGTTGGATTTGCACTATACAACAAACTTCTCAGCCTGAATCCTGTAGGTAAGGTTGCCATATATAATTCGTTGATACCTATTGTAGGTGCTGTCACGTCGTGCCTTTGCCTTGGCGAGACGTTCCATCTGAAATATGCTCTTGCAGGAGGACTCGCTGCACTTGGCATATACATTATCAATAAAGGAAAGAACTGATGACAGACTTTTAATCCAATAAAAGCTTTTCAATAAAGGGGACATACCATGTCTTGAATTCGTTAATTTCTGTTGCAAAATTAGACATTTCAGACGAATTCTAAGGAATTATGCGTATATTTGTACCAAAATTTGAGAATTATTAGGGATATGAAGAAGTTATTGACTTGTTTGTTGGCTGTGCTGGGACTGAACTCGGCATGTGGCCAGGAGAACTTTGAGAATACGGATGTTCAGGGCTTTGCTGAATTGGTTGCTGATACCAATGTGGTAGTGCTCGACGTGAGAACCGCCAGTGAATTTGCCGAAGGGCATCTCGAACGAGCCATTAATATCGACTATCATCAGAGCGACTTTGTGGAAAAGGCAAAGGCGACTCTGCCTCTTGACAAAAAGATTGCCGTCTATTGCCGTAGTGGACGCCGTTCTGCTGGCGCTGCTGGCAAACTGGCTGAGGAAGGATATAAACTGGTGAACCTGAAAGGTGGTATCATCGCATGGAAGGAGGCCAACATGCCTGTACAATAATCAGTTATCTACCTCAAACAGATCGTTAATTATAGCGAATAATATGATTCAACAAGTAGAGATAACCCTAAAGCCCAAATCTCGTGGCTTCCATTTGGTGACCCGTGAGATACTGGATCAGTTGCCCAAATTACCAGAGACGGGCATCATCAACATTTTCTGCAAGCATACAAGTTGTGGACTGAGCATTAATGAGAATGCGGATCCTGATGTTCGGGTAGATATGGAGACCATTTTCAATCGTCTTGTTCCTGAGAATCGCCCTGAATATGAGCATACGTTGGAGGGTGCAGACGATATGCCAGCACATGCCAAGTCAACCCTGAGTGGTGTAAGCCTGACTATCCCCATCACGCATGGACGTTTGAACATGGGAACCTGGCAGGGCATCTATTTTTGTGAGTACAGGAATTATGGTGGGGCAAGAAGGTTGGTAGTAACAATTATAGGAGGACAAGAATGAAAATATTTTCCGTAAATATTTGGAATTAATTGTCTTTTTCACTATCTTTGCAACGACAACAATAAAACCTATGTCTGTAAAGAGGTATTTCGTCTGGCTCATCCTGTGTTTCCTGCTGGTATCGACAGGCTCGATCTCAGCCAAGGAAAACCGTTTCTACGTCTATAATGCAGCTAACGGACTGTCGGACAACAGTGCGCAGACCATTAATTGCACGAAGACGGGCAGACTCGTCATTACGACGATGGGACAGATCAACTTCTTCGACGGACAGTCGTTCACCTATATCGATCCGAGCACTGAGAATATCTATCCGTTGTCGAACTATTCAGGTAACTATCATCTCTATTTTGACAGATATCATCACCTCTGGCTGAAGGACACGCATAGCGTCACTTGCGTGAATCTGACAACAGAGAGGTTTGTGGATTCCGTGGATGATGTGCTTGAGGAATTTGGAATAGAGGAAAAGGTGAAGGATCTGTTTGTGGATCACCAGAATGTGGTATGGGTGATGACTAAAGATGGGCTCTTCAGCGTTGATTCGAAGCAGACATACGAACTGAGAAAAGGTAGGGAACTTCAGGATATGGATGTCCTTCAGGATAAATATCTCTTGTTGTTTTACGATAACGGTGTCATGGAAGTGCTTGATCTTAAGACTGGTAACAAACTGCGCGATACCAGGGCATACGGTCAGAACATGGTAAGTCACTTTAACCGTTCGTCTGCCATCTACAATGACGACAAGTCACTTTTCCAGTTGAGGAATGGTGGCGGCGAGGCGATTATGATGAAACTCGATCTCAACACTTGGGAGTGGAAGACCATCCTTCAGTTGCCCTATCACATGAACAACCTTGCCATGGAGGACAGTGTCCTGTATGTGCCTACCTCTTATGGTTACTGGACGTACGATCTAAGGACAGAGGCATTGGAGCATGTTGAGATGTTGCAGATGGCTACTGGCGAAGAACTTCTGACGGATATCAATGCCATGGCTTTCGACAAACAAGGGGGTATGTGGGTAGGAACCCAGCGACGTGGACTACTCTATTCCCGTCCGTTTTCCTCGCCCTTCAAGGTCTATCTGTGGGATCAACCCAGAGCCATTGAACTGACGAAGTTGATGGAGCCTTTGGATGGACGGTATTCCTATAAAGGCAAACCGTCGAACTGTGTGTTCCGTGATTCCAGAGGCTGGATATGGGTTGGCACGACAACGGGACTGCAGGTGTATAAGAAATCCAGCGATAAGTTGCCTCAACTGATCACGCGTCAGGATGGTCTGTTGAACAATGTCATCCACACCATCATTGAGGACGACTTGCATCATATATGGGTAGGCACCAGTTATGGCGTCAGTTGTCTGTTGATAGAGGACGAAAAGTTGCGCTTCATCAACAGTTATAACGAGTGGGAAGACATCCCTGGTGAGTCGTTTGTCAACGGCAAGGCCATGAAACTTCCTGATGGATCGATTGCCATGCAGATGCTGGACCATGTGATCGAGTTTAATCCTAATAAGATGGTCACCCTCGGTGAGGGCGCCTTCACTGAAATCTATCCAAAACTGATCAGACTGATGGTAAACGGTAACGTGATCAGGACTGGTCAGGAACTTGATGGCAATGTGATTCTGGAGAAGGCCCTGACCAGGACAGCAGAGATCAATCTGAATTACAACCAGAACTCTGTGACACTGACCTTCTCGGCCTTGAATTATTTCCGTCCGCAGCAAACCTGCTATCGGGTGAGGGTCAGGGGACTTGATGACACCTGGCATGTGTTGACACGCTATAACTCGGGAGGTCTCGTTGACCGTCTGGGACAACTTCACCTGCCACTGGTATCGATGAAACCTGGGTCCTATACCATTGAGGTACAGTCCTCCATGTTGCCAGACAAGTGGGAAACGGTACCTTACGAGTGGGTGGTCAACATCAACGAGCCGTGGTGGCGTACTACCGGTATGCTGGTACTGATGTGTTCGATCCTCCTGTTGTTAATCTGTCTGAATGCTTATTTCTATCTGCGGAATACCAAGATGCGCACGCTTAGGAACAGTCAGGAGCAAAACGTGATCAAGCGTATCAGAACCTTTGCTGAGCGCAGTGCCATGTTGGGTACAGATAAACTCGAACCTATCCCAGAGGAAATCTATGGCTTCGGTGGTGATCCACAGAATGAACTAGCATCCGATTTTATGGACATGATGGAAAAGCTGATACCGGTCGTGCTCTCGAAAGACACTGAGCGGATGACAATGCGCGAACTGAGTGGCATAGCGAACATGAATGTCCAGAAGTTCTATCGGATGATCATGGCCAATATCTATAAAAGTCCCAGAGCATTAGCCAGAAAGATGATGCTTTCAAAGGCTGCGACAATGCTTGAGAGTTCGGACAAGAGCATCCAAGAGATTGCTGATGCGTGTGGATTTGCAACGCCCAATTATTTCATTGCGATGTTCTATCATCAGATGAAAACCACGCCAGAGCGTTACCGTAGCAGGAAAAGCAAGTATTCAGCTTAGCGGATTGTAGATTGACTGAATGCCACCAGTCGCCATGTGCGTTCCCCAACACCTTTATAATATACAAGCACCTGATAACGGTTCTCCGTCTGGTAGAAATTGCCTTCGGAGGATAGGGGGTGAGTCATGCCGTCGTCTGTAACCCACAGATACTGATAAGAATAATACCCCAGTTTCTGAAGGATGCTGGTAGTGTATAGCTTGCTGGCTTCGTCGTATTCCATCACGTAGGTTTCTGGATCTTCCGTTGTCCATCGTCCGTCAATGACAATGCTGCCATCTGTCATGTATGGGGACTTGAGCCTGTAGTTGACCCATACGTAATCACTGGTGATGTCGTTTTCGCGATTGTCGCTGTTACGGATATAGAAACTGCCATCGGCATCCTCATCGTAGAGGTAGTTCGGACGAGGTTCACTGATAAAGGGGAAAGCCTGGTAATATTCCCCGTCCCATGAGATGCGGTCAATACCCATGGTAGGATGGGAAGGATCGAGTACCTCGAACTTACGGTATTCGTTGCCTCCGTCGAAGATCAGTTCCTTGCGATGTTTCCACTCCAGTCCGTTCTGGCTTACAGCACTGGGACGGACATTCCAACGCCAGTTGTCCTCACGGTTGTTCTGCATGACCACTGTCTGTAACTGCTCCTGGGGATCTGTCACAGACAGACTGCCGTATTTCAATCCGAAGGATACTTGCTGATGACTGAGATTGGTGTCGATATCCGTATTGGTGGAGATGGCCATCGAGAGGTTCATGGCCTGTTCTGTGATCATGAATTCCACCGTCAGGATCTCATTCCCCTGATCTTCATCGATGACGTGGAGCCGATAATTGCCACTCATCTTCAGACGGCATCTGTCATTAGGGATTGTCAGTTGATAGTGGGTATAGGCAACAGTTGTGTTGATGGAATGCTCAAAGTCTTCAATCACATTATCATTGAATCCCTCCAGCCAGTCTGTATCGAACAGTTCTTCTGAGGATGACCAGTCGGCCTCACAGTGCTCCAGACGGTAGATATACCTGTGATAATCATGTGAGAGTTCATCGAAACTGACATGCAGATGGTCATTGCCATAGAGCCGCATAATGGTGGGTGACAGCCAGTCCTGGTTCACGACGGTTTGCAGCGACTTGATCTGAGAGTCATAGATCCTGTTCTCTGCAGATAGCGTCATCGGCAACAGGAAAAGTAGTATGGCAAGGGCTTTCTTCATCGTGTGGATAGTTAGCGTTTCTCCTTGATGATACCTAAGCGATAGGCATAGAGCAGTTCTTTCAGATCGGCTACCTGTGCCCTGAGTTCTTCGCCCTTATCAGTGTCTGCTACCAGCATACGGTGGGTGGACATCTCCACAATTTGGGTGGTCGATTTAATGTCGATCTCACGTACGATAGCATCCTGTTGTGAGGTGAACGGTTCATGCTGCACCAGTTGGAAACCACGTGAGTGATAGACTAGCGTGTATCCTGCGATACCTGTCTCATGATGATAGGCTTCTGAGAAACCACCGTCGATCACCATGAGTCGTCCACCTGCCTTGATGGGGTTCTCGCCCTTGGAGGCATGGACAGGCACATGGCCGTTGATGATGTGACGGTTTTCGCCTTTCACACCGAAGGCATCGAGGATACGGTCACAAATCTCTGCTGAGTCGCGCAATTTGAAGTAGTTGCCTTTCTCCTCCTTGTAGGTCTCCTTGTCTTTGAGGAAGTAGCGCTCAAAGGTGGCCATCTTTGACTTGTCGAAGAGGGGGGAATCCTTGCCGCACCAGAGGTAGAGGAAGAAGTCGCAGGCATAGTCACGAGGATATTCCTCGTTGGGGCCAGATATAGCGGAACGGATGATCATACCGATATGATGCATCAGTTCCTTGCCGCTGTATTTGACGTGAGGATAGATCTCCACCTCTTTCAACGTGCCGTCGTCATTCAACGGACAACTGGCATGGAAGAGCAGATTAGAGTTGCTGATGGTGTACATACAGCCGTGGGACAGTAGGGTGCGGATATGCTTGTGTAGTTTCTCGCAGATGCGGAAGGAGTGGTGGAGTTTCTGCATGAGCAGGGCTTCGTCTTCTGTCAGTGTGTTAGGACTGTTGGGATCGACAGTGGGGAAGTGACAACTCTTCATCTCGTATTCCTTACCGTCGATGGTGCAGATGCCTTTCTGGTAGTTGATATGCTCGAACAGACAACGGTCTTCCATCTGCCATTCGGGACGACGTTTGATGATAGCGGCTTCCTCCTTGAACTGGATGACAGCAATGGCTTTATGCATCTTGGCTGTCAGTTGGCGGGTCTTCTCATCCATCGTATTACCTGGCAGAACCTTGGGGAGGAACTCCTCACAGGGATCATCGCCGTAGGTCTCCAAGGCGAAAGTGGCCAGTGGCACGAGGTTAATGCCATATTCCTCGATGGTAGCCAGATTGGCATAGCGCAGGCAGAGACGTAACACGTTACAGATACAGGCATTGTTACCTGCTGAGGCACCCATCCAGAGAATATCGTGGTTGCCCCACTGGATATCCCAGGAATGGTATTGGCGGAGTGTGTCCATGATGATATGTGCACCAGGTCCTCTGTCGTAGATATCACCAAGGATATGCAACTGGTCGATAGCCAGACGCTGGATCACGTTGCAGATGGCACAGATGAAATCATCGGCACGCCCTGTGGAGATGATGGTGTCAACGATGACGTTCACATAGGCTGTCTTGTCGCTGTCGGAAAGACTCTCATGCAACAATTCCTCGATGATATAGGCGAAATCTACAGGCAGGGACTTGCGCACCTTTGAACGGGTGTATTTGGAGGATACGTCACGACAAACCTTCACCAACTGGTGGATGGTGATACGATACCAGTCTTCGATATCGGTCTCGCGAGCCTTGATGATCTCGAGTTTCTGTTCTGGATAATAGATCAGCGTGCAGAGTTCTTTCTTCTCTGCTTCACGAACGTTGTTTCCAAAGAGTTCGTTGACCTTTCGTTTGATATTTCCTGATGCATTCTTGAGCACATGACGGAAGGCCTCGCTCTCACCATGAATGTCTGCCAGAAAATGCTCCGTTCCCTTAGGCAATGCCAGGATCGCCTTCAGATTGATGATCTCTGTAGAAGCATCGGCAATGGTGGGAAACGACTGGGAGAGCAGTTGCAAGTAGTGCATGTCTGTCTTTGGGGCGTTCGATGCATTAGTAGTCATATCTTCAAATGGTTTGTTATTTGTTTGCGAATATTTGTAGTCTGTCTATTGTCTTTTGGATACAGTGGCATGTAACCTTCATCGAGTTGCGTCTGCTCCTGAAGCACCTGCATCAGACTCTCTGCGTATTTCGTCAGATTCTTCTCCTCAAGGGCTGTTGCCAGCAGGTCATCATTGACAGTGTCCCGATAGAGTTCGCGTGTGAATTCTATCAGATGGAGCAAAAGGGGTTGCTTGTTGATCTGACGTATCATTCTCAATAAGTAGTCTGTCTCGTCACCTTGATAATCGCCGATAATATCCTTGATGGGAAGGGGACGTGTATAGTTGTCAGGGAAGTAGGCTACGATCTTTTCCGTGTCGATAGTGGGGATGGGTAGCCCTAACACGCTGATGCCATAATCCACATAATTACGAATATTTTCATGTTCTGCGTAGATAAGCAGCCTTCGCCAATCGATGTCCTTTGGATAGTTGATGCTGTCGAGTGACTGGCACCAGCGTCGATCTCCCAAAATGCCTGCCTTGATGATTGTGGTCAGTGCCTTCAGACTCAGATCATCGAGTTGTTCCAAAGTGTTGGAATCCATGACTTTCTGATAGACGGAAAATGTCTCTGAACACATACTTTCCTGTGTGATGGTGTTGGTGGTGACGGCATTGTGGATTTCCTCTACCCGCTGGTTCCAACCCAGTTTCTGGAAATTACTACGTTCCAACTTACCCAATGTGATGATAGCGTATGCATTAACGATGGCATCTTTCTGCCATAACAGGGCATTGACGACCTTGTCCTGTACACTCTTCTGGCTGACGATCCAGGGCTCAAGTTGTCCATGTGGAGTGATGACCACCCTTACACCATTGTGTCTGGCTGTTCGTGTAGCGCGAGCCATCTTTTGATTCCAACACCCATGACAGTGTAGGATGTCGGGTTCGTTTTCGATGATCTGCTGTCTGATATTAGCTCCGCTGTCTGCCGTGAGGATATCGGCACTTTGCTGCATACCTTCTGCCAGCAACATGACGTGTTGCCGTATCAAATCATTGGACTTTGGATAAATATGCAGTACTTTCATAGGCCGAGGTTTTCAAAGGTTTACTAAACGTATAATTGGGTGGTTGAGGAGCGTCCGAAGAGATTCTTCCAGAAAATACGAAGACGGACACCCAGCAAGGAAGAGTTGGGGATCTTCTCCTCAAAATATTTCAGAACATCGTGGGCCAGGTCTTTACGGATGATGATAAAGTCATAGCGCCCCCAAATATAACCCATGCGTTTGCGATCACAGACTTTCCTGAGTTTGCGTTCTGCCTTGCGGATGTGACACTGCGCATCGTGATAGTCTGCGAACGGCTGCAGGCGGATACCCTTCTTGTTCATATAGCCCAATGTCAGTTGGGTATCATCGTCTGTGGCCTCAGCGATGGCTTTGAGGATATCGGACGCCATGGGCTTATTTCTGATTTTCGTCATGATAAGCCAGTCGTACTTGGCTGCCTTGATTCCGATACTGAAGGCCATCTTCTTGCGGACGATGAGCCTATTGGGTTTTGGCAGGAAGGTGTTATAAAGATTTGGATAGTCGTTCTTAAGCAGTTTTAATACGTCGGAGGTTTCGTCCGTTGAAGTCTCATCCACAACAATAACCTCATAGCCTGGCTCATATTCCTGTGTCAGGAACAGAGGCAGGTTCTCCTTCAGTTCTGGAGCCTGGTCGTAAACCGTCATGACGATCGAGAAACTGCGTTCTTTCTTGTTCATTGTTCTTTAGTCTTCAGATTTCATCACTCATATAGCCAAGGGGGAGCCTACGGCAGTTGTATTGGGAAGCCATAATTTCACCGTATGCACCTGCAGAGCGGATGGCCAACAGGTCGCCACGTTTGGTGCCGTTGAGATCTATCTGTTTAGCAAAAACGTCTGTGGACTCACAGATCGGACCAACCACGTCGTAAGCCTCCACAGGTTCCTCACTGGTGATATTTTCGATCTTATGATAAGCCTGATAGAGTGCTGGACGGATCAGATCCGTAAAGCCAGCATCGACAATAGCAAACTTCTTCACGGCTCCTTTCTTGACATACAGAGTACGTGTGATCAGTGTGCCGCACTGTGCCACGACGGCACGTCCTAGTTCGAAGTGGAGCGTCTGTCCATTACGAAGTTTCAGTTTTTTGGCGTAGGTGTCGAAGTAGGCCTTAAAGTCGGGGATGGGCAGACGGTTAGGATGGGCATAGTCAACACCCAGTCCACCACCTACATTGATGTGTTCCACGCGAATACGATGCTTCTCCAACAGGTCCTGAAGTTCGTTGACACGGTTACAAAGAGCCTCGAAGTCACCCATGTCCAGGATCTGAGAACCGATATGGAAGTGCAGTCCTACGAACTTCACGTTCTTCAGTCTCTCAGCCTCAGCAATGACAGTCAGCATATCGTTCATGTCGATGCCAAACTTGTTCTCTGCCAGACCTGTGGTGATGTTGGCGTGTGTGTGGGCTCCTACATTGGGGTTCAGACGGAAGGCGATACGTGCAACCTTACCCTTATTGGCTGCCAGTTCATTGATGACTTCCAGTTCAGGGATACTCTCCACATTGAAGCAGAAGATATCGTTATCGAGTCCGATGTTGATTTCCCAGTCGCTCTTTCCCACACCAGCAAAGACAATCTTCGAGACAGGGAATCCTGCCTTGACAGATGCTTCGATCTCACCACCGCTCACACAGTCGGCTCCCAGTCCTGCCTCACGGATGATACGGAGTACTTTCGGATTGGCATTGGCCTTGACGGCATAATGCACCACGAAACCTTCGTGGCGCGATGCCTCTTCATGGATAGCGCGCAGTGTCTGGCGCAACAGTTCAGAGTCGTAGTAGTAGAAGGGTGTCTGGATAGACTGTAACTTCTCTACGGGAAATATTCCTTTTGCCATAATCTTATATAATATGTGTTGTGTTGCTGTTACCTTTTTATTTATTTTTTATTGAAAATCGTATTGCTCAGACTCTGGAGGGCACGCTTCTTATCCTCTTCACGGATAAGGAAGGAGATATTGTAGTTGGAGCCACCATAGCTGACCATACGTACAGGAATATCCTTCATGGCATCGAGCGCCAGGGTTTCGAAGCCGATGTTTGACCAGTCGAGGTCACCCACCACACAGATAATACACATATTAGTGTCAACAGTAACGGTACCATACTTCTTCAGTTCATCCACAATCTCACCAAGATGAGCGGAGTTGTCGATACTCATTGAGACACCAACCTCTGACGTACAGATCATATCGATACTGGTCTGGTAACTCTCAAAGATCTCGAAGACCTTGCGCAGGAAACCTGTGGCCAAGAGCATACGGCTCGACTTGATCTTAATAGCCGTGATATTGTCCTTGGCTGCAATGGCCTTGATCTTGCCATATTCTGTCTTGTTGCTGATGGTCGTTCCTTCTGCGTCAGGATCCATCGTGTTCAACAGACGGACGGGGATACCTGCATATTTGGCGGGTTGCACACAGGTGGGGTGGAGGATCTTCGCTCCGAAATAGGCCAACTCTGCAGCCTCCTCGAAGTGGAGTTGATGTACCGGCTCCGTCTTGTCAACGACACGCGGATCATTATTGTGCATACCGTCGATGTCTGTCCAGATCTGAATCTCTTCGGCATTAATAGCAGCACCAATGAGTGAGGCGGTATAGTCACTGCCACCACGCTGCAGATTATCTACCTCACCATAAGCATTGCGACAGATAAAGCCCTGTGTCAGATATATTTGCTGACCTTCGTTCTCCTGAAGGAGCACGTTAAGTTTCTCCTTGATATAAGTGGGATCCGGCTCAGAGTTTTTGTCTGTGCGCATGAAATCGAGCGCATTGATAAGCACGGCCTTGATGCCCTGCTCCTTCATATAGTTCACGACCATATTGGTGGAGATGATCTCTCCTTGTGCCACGATACTCTTCTCTTCGAAACTGGTGAACAGTTCTTTTGTGAAAGAACGGAGGTAGTCGAACTCACCACGGAGGAATTCACGGGTAACTTCTTTGGTTTCTTCCTTATCATAGAGTTCATCCACATGTTTGGCGTATTTCTGCTCCAGACGGTTGATGACCTCATTGGCGCCATCAGGATTCTTCTTGTAGAGGTAGTCGGAAATCTCAACGAGAGAGTTCGTTGTTCCTGACATGGCGGAGAGTACTACGAATACGGGTTCTCCAGACTTTGTAACCAGACTGGTTACATCTTTCATTCTCTGTGGGGTGCCGACGGATGTTCCGCCGAATTTCATCACTTTCATATTCTTTATTTTATTGTTATTTTCAAATTTCTATTCTCTCAGAATATCTGACCTTGGTCTCGTCAGTATCTGGCGTGTCATCAGCGATAATGAGATGATGGAAGTCGTTGGTAACATCTTCCACTCTGGCATTATGACAACGGAAGGTAATGCTGGGATGTTCCTTGATGAGGGGGAGGTTATGCGTGCACATCACGACGGCTGTCCCTTCTTCAGCAATCTGGAAGAGCAGTTGGATGATCTCATTGGAGGTCTCTGGATCCAGATTGCCTGTAGGCTCATCTGCAAGGATCAGTTTCGGACGGTTCAGGATGGCTCTGGCAATAGCGACACGTTGTTGTTCACCTCCAGAGAGTTCGAAAGGCATACTACCAGGTCTGTCTTCCATACCTACTGCTTTCAGAACCTTGTGGATGCGCTCGTCGATCTCGTTTCTCTTCTTCCAGCCTGTGGCCCTGAGCACGAACTCCAGATTCTTATAGACCGTACGGTCTGCCAGCAACTGGAAATCCTGAAACACCACACCCATTTCCCTGCGCAGAGCAGGAATATCCTTGCGACGGATGGTTAACAGGTCGTAGCCGAGGACTGAAGCCTCGTCTGCCTCATCCACATCCAGTTCACAGTAGAGTGTTCTCATCAGTGTGGTCTTACCAGAACCTACACGGCCGATGATATAGATAAACTGTCCTTCCTGTACTTGGAAGGTGACATCCCTCAGTACACAGATCCTGTGTCGCTGGTAGATATTGGCATTTTTATAACTGATCAGCATATCTAATACTTTTATTTCACCATTATTTCATCTCTCCCTTGGCCTTGGCCTCGCGACGCTTCTTATCCCATTCAGGATCATGGCGCTTGTGCAGTTCCTCTGCGATATCTTCGATACGCATGCCTTTACTGGCCAGCAGCACGATCAGGTGATAGATCATGTCGGAAACCTCATAACTCAACTGCTCGTTGGTTCCTGTGCAAGCCTCAATGACGGCCTCCAGCGATTCTTCGCCAACCTTTTGTGCGATACGCTTCACTCCGTCCTTGAAGAGTTTGGTGGTATAGCTGCCTTCTGGCATTTCTTCGTGACGCTTATTGATAAAGTCTTGAAGTTCCGTCAGGAAGAGTAGGGGATTCTGCTCGTTGTTCTCGCCCCAACAGGTATCTGTGCCAGTGTGGCAGGTGGGACCGTCAGGATGAGCCTTTACCAACAGAGTATCGTTGTCGCAGTCCACTTTGATATCCACGAGGTGCAGGAAATTGCCACTGGTCTCACCTTTTGTCCACAGACAGTTACGTGAACGACTCCAGAATGTCACTTTCTTTGTATCAAGCGTTTTCTGATAGGCCTCTTGGTTCATATAGCCAAGCATCAGCACATTCTTAGTCTCGGCATCCTGTATGATGGCGGGTACAAGCCCACCGCATTTCTCAAAATCTATCTTCATATACGTACGTTTATTCCTTCTGATTTTAAATACTGTTTGAGTTCTGGGATAGGGATCTCTCCAAAGTGGAACACACTAGCGGCTAAGGCAGCATCCGAATGCCCTTCGATGAAGGTATCACGGAAGTGTTCTTTCTTTCCTGCACCACCACTGGCGATAATGGGAATGGAGAGGTTGTCTGCTAATTCGCGCAGAGCCTCGTTGGCATACCCTTCCTTTACGCCATCATGATTCATGCTGGTAAAGAGTATCTCACCTGCGCCACGCTCCTGTGCCTCATGAGCCCATTCGAAGAGCCCTCGTTCTGTGCGTTCTCTTCCACCTTTCAGATAACAGTGCCAACCGTCTTCATCCAAACGGGCATCGATGGCACAGACGCATACCTGAGAGCCGAAACGATTCGTAATCTCATCAATCAACTCTGGACGACGGATAGCAGCACTGTTTACACTTACCTTGTCGGCACCAGCATAGAGCAGTCGTTCCACATCAGCCAGTTCATTGACACCTCCACCTACGGTGAAGGGAATATTAATCTCCTGAGCCACACGCGTCACCATCTCCGTGAACGTCTTACGACCTTCGAAAGAGGCGGTGATGTCGAGGAAACACAGTTCGTCTGCCCCCTGCTCACTATAGGCTTTGCCCAGTTCCACAGGATCGCCTGCACTTCGCAGATTCACGAAGTTTGTGCCCTTGACGGTCTCACCGTCCTTGACATCCAGACAGGGTATTATGCGTTTTGCCAGTCCCATAGCTCTTTCAGATTGATTTTACCTTCATATATAGCCTTACCAAAGACGACGGCAGGGATGCCTGCTGCGTCGAGGGCTATGATGTCTTCTTTAGATGACACGCCACCACTGGCGATAAGATGTAATTCCGGGTAGGTATCCATCACCTGTTTATAGAGGTCGATGGCGGGTCCTGCCAAGGTACCGTCCTTCGAAATCTCCGTACAGAGTACATTTTTCACGCCTGTATCAATGTATTTCTTCAGGAATGGTAACAGGTCTTCGCTCGAATCTTCTTTCCAACCGTTGATGCTGATCTTTCCATGACGCACGTCAGCACCTAATATCAGGCGCTCGGCCCCGTATTTCTCCAACCATCCCATAAAGAGTTCTGGCTGGGTGACGGCGATAGAACCTATCGTAACCATCGAGGCTCCAGAGCCAAAGGCCTTTTCGATATCCTCGTCCGTCTTGATGCCACCGCCAAAATCTACAATGAGATTTGTCTCTGTGGTAATCGCCTTCAACACGGCCTCGTTGACGATATGCTTTGACTTAGCGCCATCGAGATCTACCACATGCAGACGCTTAAACCCTATGTTTTCAAACTCATGAGCCATATCTAAAGGCTCACCATAGACCGTTTTCTGGTCATAATCGCCTTTTGTCAAGCGCACGCACTGACCGTTGATGATATCTATGGCGGGAATCAGTTCTATCATAGTTCGAGGAAGTTTTTGAGAATACGTTCACCCACCTTACCACTCTTCTCGGGGTGGAATTGGCAGGTATAGAAATTGTCTTTGTGCATCGAGGCCGAGTAGGGCAGGATATAGTCTGCCGTGGCAATGGTCTCTTGGCATAATGGAACATAGTAACTGTGTACGAAATAGACGTAGCCACCCTCAATACCCTCCATCAAGGGAGATTTTGTATCGAAGAGTTTGTTCCATCCCATGCAGGGTACCTTGTCCTCATGTCTTTCAGGCACAAAACGCTTGACCTCTGCGTCGAAGATTCCGATACAGTCGGCATCGCCCTCTTCAGAGTGCTTGCAAAGCAATTGCTGACCTACGCAGATGCCAAATACAGGCTGTTTCAGGTCACGGATCACCTCGTCGAGTCGTCTTGCCTTTAGGTATTCCATCGCTTCCGCAGCATGTCCTTGTCCGGGGAAGAGCACACGGTCTGCCTTTTTCAGCAATTCCGCATCATCCGTCAGCAATGGTTCAATACCCATCCGTCGGAGGGCATTGACCACGGAATAGATATTCCCTGCGTTATATTTGACGATTGCTACCTGCATTATGAGAAGATGATCGTTTTGTTCTTATAAGTGAGAATCTTTCTCTGGATGTGTTTCGATACGGCATGTGAAAGCACGATCTTCTCGAGATCCTTGCCTTTCAGTACCAGACTCTCAGGGGTGTCCTTATGGGTAATACGCGTCACATCCTGTTCGATGATAGGACCTGCGTCGAGTTCTGCCGTCACATAGTGACTGGTGGCTCCGATGATCTTCACACCACGCTCGTAAGCCTGATGATAGGGCTTGGCACCAATAAAGGCGGGTAAGAAGGAGTGGTGGATATTGATGATATGATGCGGGTACTCGGCAATCATCTCGTCTGAGATAATCTGCATATAGCGGGCCAGCACGATAAACGAGATATCCTCCTTCTTCAGCAGATCCATCTCGGCCTGCTCTACCTCAGCCTTGTTCGAGTGGTCCTTCTTAATACTCCAGACGTAGTAGGGGATGCCAAACTGCTCGGCGACATAGCGCAGATCCTCGTGGTTAGAAACGATACAGGGAATATCACAATTGAACTCTCCAGCCTTCCATCGCGCCAGCAGGTCGTAGAGACAATGACTCATCTTTGATACGAAGATAGCCATGCGGGGGCGCTTGTCACTGTAATAGAGACTGAACTTCATCTGGTAGCGCTGCGCATAGAGTGTCGTGAGGTAGTCGTATAGTTTGTCGCGTGGAATCAGGAATCCTTCAAGTTCCCATTCTATTCTCATAAAGAACATGCCATCTACTTTATCAACATACTGGTCCAGATAGACAATGTTCCCTTTATTATCCGTAATAAACTTCGTGACTTCCGAAATGATTCCCTGCTGATCAGGGCAGTGTAAGAGCAAAATTGCTGTTGTATCCATCTTTTTTGTTATAATCTTGAAATTTCAAGGCGCAAAGGTACAAAAAAGAATTGGTAATACGCGTGATATTTACGAGAAATCGCAAATATAACCTTAATTTCTTAAGAAATTACGTATTTTTATTCGTCTTCGCCCTCTGCAGTGCGCAAAATGATACTTGTTGCACCAAGGGTGAAGAGGGTGCCATCGTTGATGACACGACGTTCTTTGGGGGAGAGTTCCACATTATCGACAAAGGTTCCAGTATTGCTGTTATTGTCTTTCAGGGTGTAGCGAAGACCACCTCGTTTGTCACGGCTGACGGTAATCGTACAGTGGTTCAGATCGACACTGGGATCAACGGTCTCAAAGGTACAATTGGCAGGATTGCCTTTCTGGTATCTGCCGATGACGTTATCTCCCATACGGAGAGGGATGACCTGTTTGAAGTGGAAGACGTTCTCAATGACTACAATGGATCCGCAACCCTCTTCGTTGGCCTGTTCGTTGGGATTCTCATCCTTCTGACGCTCACGGAGTTTGCTGACACCTATACGGATGCCAAACTCCTTGCCACAGTCAGGACATTTGAAGACCAGCGACTGGCCTTCCGAATATTGTGTCTCATCAAAGGTGATGTATTGGTCACATTTAGGGCAACGTACTCTTTTCATGGTTTGCTGAAGCGATAGACCCAGGCCTCTCCCAGTTCCTTGTGCTTGTGGATGCTCTGGAGGGCTATATAGGCATCATTGGGCGTCTGATAATTTCCATAGATGACTCGTCTGACGTCATTATGCATATAGATTTCCACACTGTCAAGTCCTTTCTGCTTAAGCATGTCGATAAACATCTGGGCGTTTTGCTTGCTGACATAACTGGCCAATACGATACAATAACCTTTTTTGATAGAGTCTGTCTCGACCTTTTTGACTACCTGTGTCGTGTCTTTCTTCAGGATGGTATCCACCTTGACTGGTGCCTTGACAATGTCTTCTTTTTTGATCTCAATCTTACTGGTGTTTGTATCCTTCGACATCATACCAAACAGAATATTACTGTTAATATTACTGATGGTACGTGTCATCAATTCCGTCTTACCCGTGGGGAGGGCCAGGATGAATATGGCCAACAGGATGGCTGCAACAGCAACGGTGTTACGAATCCATGAGAACTTGATCTTGACGACATCATCCTCTTCGTCTTCCTCCTGCTCGTCTTCAGGCATGTCCATGCCAAAGATCTTGGCAGTGGATTCCTCCTCCTGCAAAGGACTCATCTCGAAGGAACCGAGTCCATAAAGACCGGGACTGAGAATGCCGGCTTCGCAGGGCGTGAACTGATAATTGCCTTCCTCGTTGAGTGCCAGAATGCCAATATCATTCAGTTCGTAGAATCCTTCTGTTTCCAGATGCATCTTCAACTCGTTCACCTCGTCTTCAATGCGCTGGAGGGCTTCCGGATAACTGATGTCATAGGCCTCGACATACGACTGCGCCAACAGGGAGTCGTTGATCTTGAGTTGTGGATTGAAACCAAGCGTGCGCAACGGCGGCAGGAACAGTTGGTCGTCCTCGTCATAGCGCGCACTGACATGATGTGCCATAAAACCGCCCAGTTCTGGGACAATGACACAGTCGTTGCTCAGCAGAAGTATCTCAATATGCCTTTCTAGTTCAATCACGTGTGCAAAAGTACGACTTTTTTATGAAATAAACAAATAAAAGAAACTTAAAATGTCAATAAAATAATTTTTTTACCGTATCTTTGCACCAAAATTCAGAACGATGGAATATATCAAGACCGAGATAGATGGCGTCTATATCATAGAACCAAAGGTTTTCAACGATGCCCGTGGCTATTTCATGGAAGCGTGGAAACAAGCAGAGTTCAATAACCACATTGGTAAGGTGGATTTCATTCAGGATAATGAGTCGAAGTCGTCTTTTGGTGTGTTGCGCGGACTCCATTATCAGAAAGGGGATCTCTCACAAGCCAAACTGGTTCGCGTGATTAAAGGAAAGGTGTTGGATGTGGCCGTGGATATCCGTAAGTCGAGTCCCACCTTTGGCAAACACGTGATGGTGGAACTGAGTGAGGAGAATAAGCGCCAGTTCTTTATCCCCCGAGGCTTTGCCCACGGTTTCCTGGTACTTAGCGAGGAGGCTATCTTTACTTATAAGGTGGATAACCCATACGCCCCACAGGCAGAAACGGGTATCCGTTGGAATGATCCCGACCTCGCCATCGAGTGGCCCATTGATTTCTCAGAGGTTCAGACAAGTGAGAAAGATTTAAAGCAGCCCTTTTTTAAGGATGCAGAAATATTTGATTAACAATTTATTACCACATATATGAATATCGCAATCGTAGGAACTGGTTATGTCGGTTTAGTGTCAGGTACTTGTTTTGCTGACACGGGTGCTAATGTGACATGTGTCGATGTCGATGAGAAGAAGATCGAGCGTCTGAAGAATGGTGAAATACCCATCTACGAGCCTGGTCTCGATGAACTTGTGAAGAAGAATGTGGCCGCTGGCCGTCTGAAGTTCACGACAGACTTGGCATCCGTTCTTGACGATGTGGAGATTGTCTTCTCAGCCGTTGGTACCCCTCCTGACGAGGATGGCAGTGCAGATTTGAAGTATGTGCTCCAAGTGGCCAAGACCATCGGCGAGAACCTCAAGAAATATGTGGTTGTCGTGACGAAATCGACCGTTCCCGTAGGCACAGCTCGAAAAGTGCGCAAGGCCATCGAAGACGAGTTGGCTAAGCGTGGGGTTGATATTGAGTTCGATGTGGCATCCAATCCTGAGTTCCTGAAAGAGGGTAACGCCATCAAGGACTTCATGTCGCCTGACCGTGTGGTAGTGGGTGTGGAGAGCGAGCACGCCAAGAAGGTGCTGACGAAACTCTATAAGCCCTTTATGGTCAACAACTTCCGTGTGATCTTCATGGATATTCCCTCTGCTGAGATGACGAAATATGCAGCCAACTCCATGCTGGCTACACGTATCTCGTTCATGAACGATATCGCCAATCTCTGTGAACGGGTGGGGGCAGATGTAAATATGGTACGCGCGGGAATTGGTTCCGACACCCGTATCGGACGTAAGTTCCTCTATGCTGGCTGTGGCTATGGTGGCTCGTGTTTCCCCAAGGATGTGAAAGCACTCATCAAGACAGCAGACCAGAACGGCTATTCCATGGAGGTGCTGAAGGCTGTCGAGCGTGTCAATGAGAAGCAGAAGAGTGTACTCTATGAGAAACTCATCAAGGCCTTTGGCTCTGAAGAGGCGCTGAAGGGCAAGACGATTGCCATGTGGGGTCTCTCCTTTAAGCCTGAGACGGATGATATGCGCGAATCGACAGCACTTGTGATGATCGAGAAACTGTTGGCTGCAGGCTGTATTGTCCGTGCTTACGACCCCATTGCCATGGAAGAGTGCAAGCGTCGTATTGGTGATGCCGTGACCTACTGTCGTGATATGTATGATGCCGTGCTCGACGCTGACGCCCTGCTGTTGCTCACGGAGTGGAAGGAGTTCCGTCTGCCTGGATGGGGTGTTATCAAGAAGGCCATGAAACAGCCGCTCGTCATCGACGGACGTAATATCTTTGATTCAGAGGAACTGCAGGAGAATGGTTTCGACTATCGCTGCATAGGTAAGTGAATGAGGAAACAGACTACTATATTATTGCTGACTGTTGTCCTGACGATATTCTGTGGTTGTCAGGGCAATAAGTCGGCTGTTCCTTCGGAAGACAAGGAGGCTAAGGCCCTGCTCCAGGGTATCTGGGTGGAAGAGGAGAGTGGTGATGTGTCTATGCGCATTGTAGGCGACTCGATCTTCTATACAGATTCCACGAGTATGCCGTCCTATTTCAGGATTGTCGCTGATTCCCTGGTGATGGGATCCGGCACTTCATACGCTATCGTGAAGCAGACGGAGAACTTATTCTGGTTTGTGAATCAGAACGGTGATATAGTTAAGTTTCAGAAAAGCAACGATCCTGTGGATGAGACGGAGTTTGTGCATGATACGCCCAGTGTGATGACCTATACCCATCAGGTGAAGACGGATTCTGTGGTGATGTATAATGGAGAACGCTTTCACTGGTATATTGCCATCAACCCTACGAAGTACAAGGTGGTGAAGCGCAGCTATAATGATGATGGTCTGGAGGTGGAGAATGTCTATTACGACAATATCATGCATGTCAGCCTCTTCCAAGGCGCACAAAGACTTTATTCTTCTGATTTCAAGAAGCAGATGTTTGTCAAACAGGTACCAGAGAACTTCCTGGAGAATGCTGTCTTGGCCAATATGGAATACAGTCGTGTGGATGCGGAGGGTTTTCATTTCAATGCCACCCTGTGCATCCCTGATGAGGCCAGTTGTTATGTCGTTGAGACGCTCATTGACCACAAGGGTCAGATGAGGATGAAGACGGTGGAGTATTAGTCGTTAAGCCACGCGTCCAACAGCATCCTGGCAATCGAGAGTTTTTCGGGAATATCAGGCAGGTTGTCCTTACGGAACCAGCCCCCTTTGGCGATCTCACTCGCCTGGAGATGGATGTCACCAGAGACGTAGTCGGCATTGAAGCCCACCATCAGACCACAGGGATAGGGCCAGGGCTGGGAACCGAAATAACGGATGTTCGTGATCGTTACCCCCGTCTCTTCGAGCGCTTCACGGGCAACGGCTTCCTCGAGTGTCTCACCTGTCTCCACGAATCCTGCCACCAGTCCGAAGAAATCCCTCTTGAAATTCTTGGCCCGCACCAGCAGTACCTCGTCACCCTTGTGGATGAGCACGATGACGGCCGTAGCCAACTGCGGCCAGATTTCCTTGCCACATTCCGTACATTTCTTGGAGATATCGGTGTCCATACGCATGGGCGCACCACAGACACCACAGTATTTCGTATTCTGATCCCAGTAGAGCAGTTCCTGACACTTGCCGCCCTTCAGATAGAGGGGACGTTCCAACTTATAATAACTCTGGCGCAGCCCGCACATCTCGTAGCGGGGATCATCGGTGACAGGGGCATCGATACGATAGGTCTTCACAGGTGTGCCATCAGCCATCGGTGTGATGTTCATCACATTCGTCCAGGGCTTCACCGTGGTGGGAGGCTCCTCCCCACAGGGGATGGTATAGCCGCCGTCAGCCGTTTTCTCCAACAGCAGGTCTTCCTTGCAGAATACGAAGTAGTAACTCTTTGCCATCTTTAGTCTTTTTTCCCGAATAACAACTGACGGTCACGCTCCAAGGCGGGCTTGGCCCAATCCTCTGGCACGAATTTCCAGTTTGAATTAGGCTTGGGATCCAAGGTTCCCATGCGACGGATCTCCTCCGTCAGGTAGTGGCGCTGGTCTCTGTCGGTGTGGAAGAGTACACGGCTGTCGAGCGAGTCCTGTGGGATGCCTGCACCAAGGGTCAGCAGTTCTCCGCCACCGTTGGCACGGTAACTGTTCATCGCCACCTTGTACCATTTCTGCTCGTCGAAAGGCTCTCCGTTCGACATCTGTAGGATCCTGACCTTCTCACCGTCGGGCTTCGTGAGATCCACCTCGTAGTCGATGCCACAGGCAGAGTCGAAGTTGAAGGTGTAATACTGGAAGCCCGCGCGCTGCTGATCCTCCTTGTAGTTGGTGTTCAGGCGCAGGGCGTGATCCTCGGGTGAGGTCATCGTGTTGGTCCACATGTCGTAACTGTATTCCAGGTGCTTGCGGATTTCCTCACCCGTCATGCGGAGCACGAAGAGCAGGTTCTCGAAGCGGTAGAGCTTGAACATATCGGCCATCGTCACGTCACCGGCATTGATGGTGGTGTTGAACGACAGAGGTGCATTAAACGAGATGTCGGCCTTCGTGATCTGCAACTGCAGGTTATGGATGAGATCCGTGAAGGCGGCATTACCGAAGAAACTCTCACGGGTGTGGATGGCAGTCTCGAAACGGCCAATCTTCTCACTGACGTAGGCCTTCACCGCGTCGATATCCTTCTGGAAGTGGTTCATCATCTGTTCGTCGATCTCCTCGTCCTTAACGCTGACGATCTCGCCTTTGATGTCTTTCTTGGTCAGTTTGCCGTTCTCGTAGGTCAGTTCGATCTCCGCCTCGGCGATATTCTGTGCCCAACAGGAGGGGTCGATGATCAGCACCTGCTGGCCGTCATTGTTGGTGATCCACTCGTTGTGTACCTGATGGTCGTGTCCGAAGAAGATGATGTCGAAGCCGGGCACCTCCTTGGCGACGGCTGCCGTGGCGTTCTCCTCGTAGTCGGGGGTGATGATGCCACCGTCCTTGCCGCTATGGAAAAGACCGAAGATCAGGTCGGGCCGTTCCACCTCTTTCAGGTAGGCGATCCACTTCTTGGCACAGCTGGTCATCTCCTCAAACTCCATGCCTTTCCAGATCGACTTGTTCAGCCAGTTGGGGATGGCTGGGGTGAGCATGCCGATCACGGCAATCTTCACACCGTCGATATAGTGGATGGAGTAGGGCTGGAGTCCCTCGTAGATATTCTTAGGATCGGCCTTGCCGTCGCTGCCTGCCTTCACGATATTGGCGCCCAGCAACGGACAGCGCACCTCGCGGATCCACTTGTCATACACCTGATGACCGGGTTCGATGTCGTGGTTGCCGACGGTCTCCGCGTCGTACTCCATATAGTTGATCACGCGGGCGGCGAGGTTCTCGTCTTCGGGCATCACGTAATTCGACCAATACACACAGGGCTGTCCCTGCAGGATGTCACCGTTGTCGATGAGCAGCAGGTTCTCTTTACCGAACTTCTCGCGCTCCTTATTAATATAGGTATTCGCACGCACGAGGGTGCCCTTCAGGGGCTTTCTCTCCATGAAGTCGTAAGGGAAGAAATGGCCGTGTACGTCACTGGTCTCGATGACCTTCAGTCGGACGGTCTTCGATGTCTGGCCTGTCACGGCGAGGGTGGAACATAGCATGGCTACGGCAATGATTAATGCTTTTTTCATTGGTTTCTTATTTTTCTGCAAAGTTACGAAAAATTTTCCATATCACCAAATATTTTTCAGTGTTTTAGGCACACTTTTTGCTGCTTTTTTCTTGAATTAACAATCAAACGAAAAGGAGGATTAAAATATGGCATTTATAGATTACTACAAGATTTTAGGCGTAGATAAATCGATACCGCAGAAGGATGTCAAGAAGGCCTACCTGAAGCGTGCGAAGCAGTTCCATCCCGACCTGCACCCCGACGACCCGAAGGCGCAGGCGAAGTTTCAGGCGTTGCAGGAGGCCTACGATGTGATCGGTGACCCTGAGAAGCGTAAGAAGTACGACCAGTACGGTGAACAGTGGAAGCAGGCCGATGCTTTCGGTGGCGCAGGCTTCGGTGGTGGTGCCGGTGGCGGTAATCCCTTTGGCGGTTTCGACTTTTCCAGTTTCTCTGGGGGAGGCGGCTTCAGTGACTTCTTCGAGAACCTCTTCGGCCGCAAGGGTCAGCAGGGTGGGGGCTTCGGTGGTTTCCAGGGTTTCTCGTCGGGTGGCTCAGGCTTTAGTGGCTTCTCAGGTGGTACAGGCCGTCAGGCGCGTACGAACTCGGGCGAGATGAACGCTACCGTCAGTATCGACCTCTATACGGCTCTATTGGGTGGTGAGGTGATGATCACCCTGTCGAATGGCTCGAAGGTGAAGATGAAGATCAAGCCCGAGACACAGCCTGGCACGAAGGTGCGCCTGCGTGGTAAGGGCTACGACCGTGGCGATGGTACTTTCGGCGACCTGATTATCACGTACCAGGTGAAGTTGCCGCAGAACCTCTCGGAGCGTCAGAAAGACCTGCTCCGCCAGATGCGCGAGGGCTAGTTCCTGAAATCCCGTAGTCCTTATTGGGAAATAAGCAGTACTTATTTAAAATTCCGTGGCCCTTTTCGCGCGAAAAGGGCCACTTGTTTCCCAACAAACGCTACCGAACTCACTGAGAACCGTCCCCGCTGAGTTCACAAGATTTTCTGTTCAAATGTTCATTGTTCATTTGTTCATTAAGTGGTTTATTTAATCTGTAAAAACCACTTTAAATTTAATATTATATAATAATATATATATTATTATATAATATTAAATTCTATTGAACAATCATAGTTATCAAATAGTGGTTAATGAACAAATGAACAATGAACAATTGGACAATGTCACAGCGGGATACTGTGATACTGCGTCAAGGGCACGAGATTTTCGTGGCTTGTGCCAAAAACTCTTCTGCTCGCCGGAGGTCCTCAGGAGTATCGATGCCGACGGTCTCTACGTCGGTGAGTCCCACGCGGATGCGGTAGCCGTTCTGGAGCCAGCGCAGTTGTTCGAGGCTTTCGGCCTTCTCCAGACTGCTCTGCGGCAGACAGGTGACCTCTGCCAGTACCTCACGGCGATAGGCGTAGATGCCCAGATGCTTCAGGAAGGGATACTCACCGAACCACTCCCCGCGCTCTTTACCTCTTATATATGGTATGACGCTGCGGCTGAAGTAGAGGGCGAAACCACGGTTGTCGGTGACGATCTTCGGTGAATTGGGATTCTCCACGGTTTCCATCGACTCGAAAGGTTTTCCTAAGGTACCGATCTGTGTGGTGGAATCGTCGAAAAGGTGCATCAGCGTCTCGATCTGTGAGGGTTGGATGAAAGGTTCGTCGCCCTGTACGTTGATGATGACATCGGCATCAGTCCCGATCTTCGTGGCAGCCTCCTGGATGCGGTCAGTACCGCTCTTATGGTCTGTGCGGGTCATGACGGCTTTTCCGCCGAAGGCTTCGACGGCCTGGAAAATGCGCTCATCGTCGGTAGCCACATAGGCCTCGTCGAGCACGCGCGACACCTGTTCATATACTCTCTGTATGACAGTCTTTCCGCCGAGAACTGCCAGCGGCTTGCCCGGAAAGCGCGTCGAGGCGTAGCGGGCGGGGATAATGGCGACAAATTTCATAACGGTTGCAAAGGTAATAAAAAATTATAGGAAAAAGTCGTTTTTTATCGTTAATTTATGTGCAAGAGTTTGGCGGTCTCGGAAAATTTTAGTAAATTTGCAAAGTAATTAAGACAGACCAAACAATGATAAAAAGATACATATATTTACTAATAATGATACTGCTCCCTCTTTTGGCGGGAGCCCAGAAGATCACCCTCGGCTCGACGACGACAAAGGACGGGGGTGAATATAACGGAGAGATGTCGGCTGGCAAGCCCCATGGCAAGGGAAAGACTACTTACAAGAACGGTAATATCTACGAAGGTGAGTACGACAAGGGCAAGCGTCAGGGCTATGGCATCTATACCTTCTTCGACGGGGAGAAATATGAGGGTGAGTGGTTCCAGGACCAGCAGCACGGCCAGGGTATCTATTACTTCTCGAACAACAACCGCTATGAGGGTCTCTGGTTCCGCGACTACCAGCACGGTCACGGAGTGATGTACTACTATAACGGTGACAAGTACGACGGTGAATGGAAGCAGGACAAGCGTTCGGGCAAAGGTGTCTATCTCTTTGCCGGTGGTGCCTTCTACAAGGGTGACTGGTTGAACGACAAACGTCATGGCAAGGGCTTCTTCGACTGGGGTGATGGTTCCAGTTATGATGGTGAGTGGAAGGACAACCAGCGCTCAGGTACTGGCACCTATAAGTATTCCGACGGTGATACCTATACGGGTCAGTGGTCGAACGACAAGATGCACGGACGGGGTATCTATAAGTTCCAGAACGGTGATGTCTATGAGGGCGACTATGAGAACGGTGCCCGTACAGGTTCTGGCATTTTCAAGTATGCCAATGGCGATAAATACACAGGACAGTTCCATGATGGTGACAAACAGGGACAGGGCACGTTCGTCTGGAAGAGTGGTGATACCTACGTGGGACAGTGGAAAGCAGACAAGCAGCACGGTCGTGGTAAACTGACGAAGAAGAGCGGTGATACCGTGGAGGGCGCTTTCCAGAACGGACAGCCCAACGGAGAGTGCATCGTACGCTATGCCGACGGTACGAAGTTCAAGGGCATCTTCAAGAACGGCAAGCGCAATGGTGCCGCCATCGAGGAGGATAAGGACGGCAAGCGTTTCGAGGGCATCTACAAGGACGACGTGCGTGACGGCGAGTTCGTGGAGAAGGACCGTAATGGTACCATCGTTGCCCGTGGCACCTACACCCGTGGTCACCGACAGGTGAGATAATTCTGACATTTCAATTATTTCATAATATGATTATCGACAGTATAGAGAATCTGGCTAATTACGTGGAAATGAACCCGTTGTTTGCCGATGTAGTGGAATTCCTGAAAAGTCACGATCTGAGCACGATGGAGGAGGGGAAGCATCCCATCAAGGGTGACGACCTGTATGTGAATGTGCAGGTGGCGAAACAGCGCACGATGGAGACGTGCTTCATAGAGTCGCATCGGAAGATGATCGACATCCAGATACCCATCTCCTGTGAGGAGACCTATGGCTACTCGCCTCTGGAGGTGCTGCCCGATGCAGTGTATGACGCAGACAAGGACATGACGATCTACGACGGTGTGAAGCCGCAGGAATACGTGACACTGGCACCCGGTATGATGGTAATCTTCTTCCCGCAGGATGGTCATGCCCCCTGTATCATCGACGAACCAGAGATCAAGAAAGCAATTTTTAAAGTATATACGACATAAGACTATGGCAACGAAGAAAGAAACTACTAAAAAGCCTGCAGCCAAGAAAGTAGCTGCTCCGAAGAAAGCCAAACAGGCCGAGCCACAGCATATCGGTCTTGTACGTAACGATTCATGGTTGGAACCCTTTGAGGGTGCCATCCGCGGCCGTCACGACCACGCCGTGTGGAAGTTGAACCAGTTGACCAACAATGGTAAGAAGAAACTCTCAGACTTCGCCTCGGGTCACCTCTATTTCGGACTCCACAAACTTGCCAAGGGCTGGGTGTTCCGTGAGTGGGCACCCAATGCGACGGATATCTACCTGATCGGTGACTTCAACAACTGGAAGGAAGACGAGAAATACCGTTGCAAGCGCATCGCCGGTACGGACAACTGGGAGTTGAAACTCTCGGAGAAGGCCCTGAAGCATGGACAACTTTACAAGATGAAGGTGAAGTGGAACGGTGGCGAGGGTGAGCGTATCCCAGCCTGGTGCCGTCGTGTGGTACAGGACGATAATACGAAGATATTCTCTGCTCAGGTATGGAACCCCGAGAAGAAATACGAGTTCAAGAAAAAGAACTTCAAGCCCAAGAAGAACCCGTTGCTCATCTACGAGTGCCATGTGGGTATGGGACAGGATGCAGAGAAGGTGGGCACCTATACCGAGTTCAAGGACAACGTGCTGCCACGCGTCATCAAGGATGGTTATAACTGCATCCAGGTGATGGCCATCCAGGAGCATCCGTACTATGGAAGTTTTGGCTATCACGTGTCTTCATTCTTCGCGCCGAGTTCCCGCTTTGGCACACCCGAGGAACTGAAGGAACTTATTGACACAGCCCACAAGAACGGTATCGCAGTGATCATGGATATCGTTCATTCTCACGCTGTGAAGAACGAGGTGGAAGGTCTGGGTAACCTCTGTGGCGACCCGAACCAGTTCTTCTATCCAGGAGACCGTCATGAGCATCCCGCCTGGGACTCGCTCTGCTTCGACTACGGCAAGGACGACGTCATCCATTTCCTGCTCTCCAACTGTAAGTACTGGTTAGAGGAGTTCAAGTTCGATGGCTTCCGCTTCGACGGTGTGACCTCGATGCTGTACTATTCGCACGGTCTGGGTGAGGCTTTCGGTGGCTATGGCGACTACTTCAACGGTCACGAGGATGATAATGCCATCTGTTACCTGACACTGGCCAACTGTCTGATCCACGAGGTGAATCCCAATGCCATCACTATTGCTGAGGAGGTGAGTGGTATGCCCGGACTGGCAGCCAAGTTCGAGGATGGCGGCTATGGCTTCGACTACCGTATGGCCATGAATATCCCTGACTACTGGATCAAGACCATCAAGGAGGTGCGTGACGAGGATATCAACGTGACGAGTATCTTCTGGGAGGTCAAGAACCGTAGGCCTGACGAGAAGACCATCTCCTATTGTGAGAGTCACGACCAGGCACTGGTGGGTGATAAGACCATCATCTTCCGTCTGATTGATGCCGATATGTACTGGCACTTCGCCAAGAAAGACGTGAACGACCTTGCCCAGCGCGGTATCGCCCTGCACAAGATGATCCGTCTGGTGACCTGTGCAGCGATCAACGGCGGCTACCTGAACTTCATGGGTAATGAGTTCGGTCATCCCGAGTGGATCGACTTCCCACGTGAGGGTAATGGCTGGTCGTATAAGTATGCCCGTCGTCAGTGGAACCTCGTGGATAACAAGGATCTCTGCTATCACTGGTTGGGTGACTTCGACCGTGAGATGCTGAAGACCATCAAACTGGTGCGCAATTTCCAGGACACACCTGTCACGGAGATCTGGCACGACGAGGGCGACAAGGTGCTCTGCTTCATGCGAGGCGACCTCGTGTTTGTGTTCAACTTCTCACCCAACCGCAGTTATACGGACTACGGCTTCCTCGTGCCCACAGGCTCGTATGAGGTGGTGCTGAATACCGACTCGCCGGCCTTTGGCGGCAACGGCTTTACTGACGATACGATTACGCATCTGACGAACTATGACCCGCTCTATGTGAAGGATCACAAGGAGTGGCTGAAACTCTATATCCCGGCACGTTCTGCCGTCGTATTGAAGAAAGTATAGTATGAACTATAACAGACAAAGGAAAAACAGTAGCACGCTCACCATCCATGTGATGTGTGCTATTGTTTTTGTGCTCTTCTCGCTGGCCTGGCTCTATTTCTTCCAGTCTGACGTGATGGCCATGACACAATATGAGTTGAGTGGCGGACTGACACATTACAACTCAGCGTTAGGAGCCATCATCATTACGGTCCTGCTGTATCTCCTCCAGTTGGTGGTCTATGCCGTCACCCGTCTGAAGAAGCGTTCCCATGCGCTGACCTACGTGCCGTCGATGATGATCCTGGCGATGCTGACGGATGTAAGCCAGCAGATAGCGGCCGATGGTGATATCGACCATCAGTTGTCGTGGTGGGTGGTGGTGCTCGTCGCCCTTGTCTGGGTAGGTCTCGTCTTCGTGGCTCGTCTGTTTCAGCAGGTGGAGGATGACGACTCCTATTCGCTCGTCTCTCCTGCGATGTGGATCAACATGCTGACGATGTGCTTGCTGATGATGGGTGTGGCATGGCTAGGGAATACGAATGCCGTGTTCCATTACCGGATGAAGACGGAGGCACTGATTGCCGAGGGTGAGTATGAAAAGGCTTTGGAGGTTGGCAAAGAGTCGCTGGAGAGTGACAACCACCTGATGATGCTCCGTATGTATGCGCTGGCACGTACCAACGGTCTGGGTGAACATCTGTTTGAGTATCCGATTTCTGCCACCAGTTCGGAGATGCTTCCCACCAATGGGAAAGTGCGGATGATGCTGTGTCCGGCGGATAGTCTGTATAGGTTCCTTGGGGCACGTCCTGGGGAGAAGATGGAGCCCGAGCGCTATCTGCTGATGCTTCAGCGACGTGACTCCGTACCTCGCCGTACGATAGGAGACTATCTGCTCTGTGGTTATCTGATCGACAAGGATATTGACCGTTTTGCGCAGGAAGTGGGCAAATATTACGTGGTGGATGACAGTCTGCCAAAGCACTATAAGGAGGCTCTGACGCTGTACATCCATCAGCGTGCCAATCCCCTGTTTATCAGCCATTTCACTGTGACGGAAGAGGATTTCGATAATTTCCGTGAGATGGAACAGGAATATCCGATAGCGTCGGAACGGAAAGGAAAGATAGGGGAACACTATCGTGGTACGTATTGGTACTATTACAAATACGAATAAAAGAAAGCTCTCCAGTTGGAGAGCTTTTCTTATTGATAGAGATAGCGTTTGATGGATTTCTTTGGTGTCTTCTCAAACTCTTCCTCGTAGATTTCTATTTCGGAGATTTTCTCGTAGGCGGGAATCATCTCGTTCAGTCCGTTGCGGTTCTGCTCCATGATGTTCTTCAGGTCTTCGTCTGAGAAGCCCATGTTCTTCGCCTCATCCATGTCAGGATGTACGAGTGCCACGAGTTTGGTGTCTCTCTGTACGACAATGCTTTCCATCACCATTGTCATGGAGTTGAGTTTGTCCTCGATCTCCTCTGGATAGATATTCTGACCGTTGGGACCTAAGAGCATGTTCTTTGAACGTCCGTTGATGAAGACATTACCATCGGCATCCATGGTGCCAAGGTCTCCTGTATGGTACCAGCCGTTACGGTCGATGGTCTCTGCCGTGGCCTCTGGATTCTTATAGTAGCCCAGCATGACATTGAGACCCTTTGTCAGGATCTCACCAGGGATATGACGGGGATCCGGAGAATCGATCTCCACCTGCTGATGCAAGGCTGCCCGTCCGCAGGAACCTGGTGCGAAGGTGTGCCAGTCGCTGTAGCAGATGATCGGGGCACACTCCGTAGCACCATAGCCAACGGTATAGGGGAAGTCGATACGCTTCAGGAAGTGTTCTACCTCCTGATTCAGGGCAGCACCACCGATGATGACCTCGTACATCTCGCCACCGAAGGCCTTCAGCACCTCCTGACAGATCATCTCGCGCACTTTCTTATTGATCACAGGCATCTGAAGCAACAGACGCATGCGGTTGTTCTGGATCTTCGGGAATACCTTCTTGCGGATGATCTTCTCGATGATCAGCGGAACGGCGATCACGATGACGGGTTTGATCTCTGCCAGAGCCTGGGCGATAATGGCAGGCGAGGGTACACGGTTCAGGTAATACACATGACAGCCGTGCAGGAACTCGAAGATAAACTCGAAGGCCATGCCGTACATGTGGGCCATCGGCAGCATGGAGATCACACGGTCGCCAGCCTTGATCTTCTTACCTAACACATGGCAGGCAAAATCGTAGTTCGACCACAAGGCACGATAGGGCAGCATCACACCTTTCGAGAAACCAGTCGTCCCAGAGGTGTAGTTGATGACAGCCAGTTCGTCAGGACTCTTCTCCAAGTAGTAGTTGACGTGCTGCTTGCGGAAGTACTTGGGGAACTTCTTGCCATAGAGTTCGTTCAGGTGCTCACGGGCATAGGTCAGTTTATCCGTACGCGATATCATCAGCGAGTAGTCAGGGTTGTTGATGATACCCTCCAGCGTCGGCATGGCCTGTGGGTCGATGATCGTGGCCACATGGTCTCCTACGAAGAGCAGACGGGCCTCGGAGTGGTTGACGATATTATGTATCTGTTCGGCATTGAACTCATGCAGGATGGGTACGGCGATGGCTCCGTAGGTGAGGGTGGCGATGAAGGCCACAGCCCATTGGGAGGAGTTACGTCCGCAGAGGGCAATCTTGTCACCCTGCTGAATCCCGCTGTTCTCAAAAAGGATGTGCAGTTTCTCTATCTTTCTGGCTACATCATGGAACTGTAGGGTCTGTCCCTTGAAATCAGTCAGCGCATCCTTATCCCAATTATTGATAATGCTCTCCTGGATAAGCGCATTAAAGCTCGGTATTTGTTCCATAGGCAATTAGTTATTCTGATATAGGTAGCGTTTGATACTCTTCTTTGGTGTCTTGGCAAACTCTTCGTCATGGAGTTCTATGGCGGAGATGCGGCTATAGACGGGCAACTGGTTGTTCAGTTCCTGACGGTTCTGCTCCATGATCTTCTCCAACTCATCCTGGGTGAAGTTAACCACCTCGTCCTTATCAGGATGTACGAGTGCCACAAGTTTGTCTCCCCGCTGTATGACGATGCTCTCCGAGACCATCGCCATCGTGTTGAGTTTGTCTTCTATCTCCTCGGGATAGACATTCTGTCCGTTGGCACCAAGCAACATGTTCTTGATACGTCCACGGATAAAGATATGTCCGCTGGGAGCCATTGTAGCTAAGTCACCCGTATGATACCAGCCGTCTTCATCGATCACGGCCTTCGTGGCCTCGTCGTTATTGTAATAGCCCAGCATCAGGTTGGTACCCTTGGTGATGATCTCACCAGGGATATGCTCAGGATCACTGGAAGCGATACGAACCTCCATACGATCCACGGGAATACCACAAGATCCACCTTTGAATATTTTGTGATCACAATAAGAGATCAATGGTGCACACTCCGTCGTACCATATCCCACCGTAATGGGGAAGTTGATGGAGAGCAAGAACTCCTCGACCTCTTTCGAGAGGGCTGCACCACCGACAATGACCTCGTAGGCACGTCCGCCGAAAGCCTGATAGACCTGTTGGCAGATACGCTCCCTCACCTTTTTGGAGATGACGGGCATCTGTAACAACAGACGGATGCGGTTGTCCTGTATCTTGGGGAATACTTTCTTGCGGATAATCTTCTCGATGATCAGAGGCACGGTGACAACCAGTGTGGGTCTGATATCTGCAAAAGCCTGGGCGATGATGGCGGGCGACGGCAGACGGGTGAGGAAGAACAGATGGCAACCATGACAGAAGCCGAAGAGGAATTCCACAGCCATTCCGTACATGTGAGCCATCGGAAGGATACTCAGCAGGTTGTCGCCAGGTTTCACCTTATTACCCAGACGGCTGATGATAAATTCCACGTTACCCCAGATGGCACGGTAGGGCAGCATCACACCTTTCGAGAATCCTGTCGTTCCACTGGTATAGTTGATCAACGCCAGTTCCTCGGCCTCGTCCTTGTAGTAGTTTACATGCTCCTTGCGGAAGGCTCTCGGGAACTTGCTGCCAAACAACATATTTAAATGTTCGCGCGCGTATGTCACCTTTTCTGAGCGTGAGATCAACAGCGAGAAATCAGGAATGTTGATGATAGCCTCCAGATCAGGCATGGCCTCGGGATCAATGGTCTTGACGGCATAGTCACCAATAAACAATAACTTGGCGCCTGAGTGGTTGACAATATTCTGGATCTGTTCGCCATTGAATTCATGGAGGATAGGAACGGCCACGGCTCCGTAGGTGAGGGTGGCGATGAAGGCTACGGCCCAGTGGGCTGAGTTTCGTCCACAGATGGCAATCTTGTCACCTTTCACAACACCACTGTTCTCAAAGAGGATGTGAACCTTTTCTATCTTACGTGCTACATCATGAAACTGTAACGTGATGCCTTGATAGTCGGTTAGTGCATCTTTGTCCCAGTTTTCGATGATAGCCCTTTGAATATACGCATTAAAACTGCTGAATGTTTCCATTGAAACTGCACAATTTTTGAAATTTTGTGCAAAGGTATATCATTTCCTGCACATTTCAAAAAAAAATGTGCAATATTTTAGTGTAGTTAGTAAAAAATAAGAGTTTATTGGAAAAAACGAACAGATTTATTCGTATCTCATAGACTTTGCGGGGTGAATATGAGAGATCAGATAACTCGGAGCAATCAGGACGAAGATACAGATGAAAAGCGTGACGGCATCGAGTAATAGAATCAGCGGTATATTCAGTTCCATAGGTGCCTCACTGACGTAGTACGTCTGTGGATCCAGTGAGATAATACCCGTATATTGCTGTAGCAGGACAATGCCAATACCGATGATATTGCCCCAGAGCATACCTTGGCCGATGATGAAGACGGAAAACCAGAGGAATGTGTGACGGACGGTTTTGTTACGGGCTCCGAGCGCTTTCAGAATACCGATCATCTGGGTACGTTCAAGGATGATGATGAGCAGTCCGCTGATCATTGTAAACCCTGCCACGCAGACCATCAGGGCAAGGATAATCCAGACATTGATGTCCAACAGTTCCAACCACATGAACACCTGGGGATAGGTTTCGTAGATGGTACGCGACGTCATCATGTTACCCTTGTCGTCATGGCTGCGGTTGATATCATTGATGAAGGCCTCCTCCGTCTGTGGGAGCAAGTCCAGGTTTTCTACCGTCGCACCAATGCCGGTACAACTCTCCTTATCCCAGCCGTTCAGACGGTTTACAGCATAGAGATCAGTGAAGCACAGACTCTCGTCGAAACGTGTCATATTCGTCTGGTAGATGCCGCTGATCGTAAATTTGCGTGTTTTCACATCATCGGCGATGAAATAGGCAAACACCTTGTCGCCAGCCTTCAGTTGCAGTTTGTCGGCAATCATCTTTGACATCAGCAACTGGTAGTGACTGGTAGAGTCGCTGAACTGGGGCATCTCACCCTCCACCAAATGGTCTTTTAGGAAAGTGGTATTGAACTCAGGACCAACCCCCTTGAAGGCTACACCCAGAAAGTCGTCATCTGTTTTCAGTAACCCTTGTGTGATAGAATAGCGCTCCACATGGTTCACTCCCTGTATCTGACTGATGGCATCCATCAGACTATCGGTGACGCAGATTGTATAGGGATCAGCATCATTGAAGAGCAGGACGTTATGAATCTGGATATGTCCGCCAAAACCCACGACCTTGTCGCGGATCGTATGCTTGAAGCCTAAGACAACGCTGACGGTTACGATCATCACAGCCAGACCGATGGCCACGCCAATGGTGGCTATACGGATAGCAGGACGACTTACCATACGCTTGTCGCCCTTGTCACTATAGATTCTTTTTGCTATGAATAGAGGAAAATTCACTTTTCTTCGTCAACTCTTCCCGGATAGGCCTCCAGTGCTTTTCTCAGCACGACGAGTGCGCGCTCAAGATCTTTCTTTTTCAGCACATAGGCAATACGCACCTGATTGATGCCTGCACCAGGAGTGGTGTAGAAACCAGCGGCGGGAGCCATCATCACCGTCTCGCCCTCATACTCGAACTCAGAAAGACACCAGCGGCAGAATTTCTCCGCGTCATCCACAGGCAGTTTGGCTACGGTATAGAAAGCACCCATCGGGATGGGGGAATAGACACCGGGAATACGGTTCAGGCCGTCGATCAGACACTTACGGCGCTCCACATACTCGTCATAGACATCGCGATAGTATTCCTCAGGCGCATCCAAAGAAGCTTCTGCCACAATCTGTCCGATGAGGGGCGGTGAGAGTCGGGCCTGACAGAACTTCATCACGGCCTTTCTTACTTCAACGTTCTTCGTGATGAGGGCACCAATACGGATACCACACTCGGAATAACGCTTCGACACGGAGTCGATGAGGATCACGTTCTGCTCGATACCTTCCAGATGGCAGGCTGAGATATAGGGTGAGCCTGTATAGATATACTCGCGATAGACCTCGTCTGAGAAGAGATACAGATCGTATTTCTTCACCAGGTCACGGATCTGGTTCATCTCACGACGGGTATAGAGGTAGCCCGTCGGGTTGTTGGGGTTACAGATCATGATAGCCCGTGTGCGCTCATTGATCAGCTCCTCAAACTTCTCTACCTTTGGCAGGGAAAAACCTTCCTCGATAGTGGTGGCAATGGTACGGATCTTCGCACCTGCGGAGATGGCAAAGGCCATATAGTTGGCGTAGGCAGGCTCCGGAACGATGATCTCGTCGCCAGGATTCAGACAACTGAGGAAGGCGAAGAGCACCGCCTCACTACCACCTGATGTGATGATGATATCCTCGGCAGTGACGTTGATATTGTATTTCGCGTAATAATCTACCAGTTTCTCACGATAGCTCAGGTATCCCTGGGAAGGTGAATACTCCAGGATATCTCGGTCTATCTGCTTCAGGGCGTCAAGACCCACCTGTGGTGTGGGCAGGTCTGGCTGTCCGATATTCAGGTGATACACCTTTGTCCCTCTTTTCTTAGCGGCTGCGGCCAGAGGTGCGAGTTTCCTAATCGGAGACTCGGGCATTTCCAGGCCACGGACTGATATTTCTGGCATTTTTCTACTTTTTTACTTTCTTACCTTTTTACTTTTTGTAAAATTCGGTGCAAAGGTAACACAAATTATCGTAAATCTGTGCAATCTCTGCCCAAAAATTTGTGTTTCTCAGAATTTATGTGTACTTTTGCCCAACAAAATCAATCAAAATACAAACGTAACGATGAATTTTGAGGAACTGATAGAGACACGTGATGCCCGTAAGACGACTAAGGTTCGCCTGCCGTACGGTTATTTCTACAAGAGACTGATAGACGGAAAGTACTCCAATTTCGTGGAGTTTCACGACGAGGTGGCTGATAATATCTTCTTCCAGAAGAGCGTGAAGGAGGAGTACGAAGCCCTTGCTGGTATCGATCAAAAAGAACAACTCCATTTCATGCCCAACGAGGGGGATGACGGTATTTATGCTATAGCCGTTGAGGTAGGCCACTATATTACCGTGGAACAACTATTGCATGATGATCCCGCCGTCGTGGCCAGAGGTGAATTCGTCAAGACCACATTGAGGGAACTGATGGCTTTCACGAGTTATCTGAACGAACAAGGGATTTATCATGTGTGCTTTGCCCCTTCCAACATCCTGCTTCGTAAGAATGATCAGGCGGTCAGACTCCTATGCCACGGATCTTTCTACACGAAACTGGATCAGGATGTGCTGTACGACGGTGTGGAGGAATTTGTGGCTCCAGAGGTGTTCAATGGTGGCACCATTGACAGCCGTACGGACGTCTATTCCCTCGGTAAGTTCATTTCTTATATTTACGAATCCTCTGGTCTGCCCCTCGAGTTGAAGAGGGTGGTGGAGAAGGCGACGGCTGAAAACCCCGAAGACCGCTATGATTCTGTGGACACCATGAGGAAGATGATCGCCAATCTCACAAAAGCACGTCGTACAGGTGTGACGGTTGTTGCGGCCATAGCCATTGCTTTGGCAGTCGTGGGACTCTTCTTCTACCTGCTGCCCAGTCCAGAGGTGGTGGAATATGTGAAACCTGTGGATGAACCGATTCCTGATGAGATGGTAGAGGAGGACCCGGATATGTTGTTGGGCATCGGAGCTGATGCCGACTCTGCTACGATTGCCCATATCGTGGAACTTCAAAAGAGGAGAAAGGACTCGTTGGGTATGAGCCCAGGGAAGATGCGTGAATACAATGCCAAGGCCGAGGCGATCTTCCGTAAACAGTTCACGAAAGCAGCCGATGCCATTATCTCCGATGTCTATAATACCAACCAGATGAATGCGTCGGAGCAGAGTTTTAACGCCAAGAGCAGAACAATGACTGAACGACTGTCTAAACTTCAGGACGAATTGTGCAAATCGACGACACTCAGTCGTGATCGTGCCTCTGGCATCGCCTCCCAGGTGATTGAGCAATTGACGGAGAAAAAGAAGGCCGAGATGGATAAGGACTATTATGGTGTCAAGAAGCAAAAAGAAGAACAGGAGGCTGAAGCCAAGAAAAGTCAGGAAGCCGCCAAGGAAAATGAATAAAAACAGATAAATACACACATGAGAAGCAGAACAGCTATTTGGTTTGAGTGCAAGATCCGCTATGAGAAGGTCATGGAGGATGGCTTGCAGAAGAAAGTAAACGAGAGTTATGTGGTCGATGCCCTCAGTTTCAGTGAGGCCGAGGAGCGCATCATCGAGGAGATGTCCTCATACATCAGTGGTGAGTTCGATGTGGCCGATATCAAGAAGGCCGCCTATAAGGAGATATTCTTCTCCGACGATGAGATGGCCGATAAGTGGTATAAGGCTAAGCTCCAGTTTATCACCATCGATGAAAAGACAGCGAAGGAGAAACGCAACACCGTAACCTATCTGGTGCAGGCAGGTTCTTTCAATGGTGCCGTGAAGAACATCGAGGAGGTGATGGGTGGCACGATGATCGACTATGTCATCGCCTCTGTTGCTGAGACGGCGCTGATGGATGTCTTCGAGTACCAGAAAAAATCTTAACTATGTACGACGTTAAAGGTCATTTGCACCAGATACTCGATACATTGCCACAGGGCGTCCGCCTTGTGGCAATTTCCAAGTATCACCCTAATGAGTATATTGAGGCTGCCTACGAAGAAGGGCATCGCGTCTTCGGTGAGAGCCACGAACAGGAACTGCGCCTGAAACACGAATCATTGCCCAAGGATATCGAGTGGCATTTTATTGGCCACTTACAGACGAACAAGGTGAGGTATATTGCACCGTATGTATCTATGATCGAGGCCGTTGATTCGCTGAAGCTCCTGAAAGAGATTAATCGTCAGGCGGAGAAATGCGGACGCGTTATCAAGGTGTTGTTGGAACTCCATATAGCAGAGGAAGCCACAAAGTACGGACTGACCCTCGACGCCTGTCGCGAACTCCTTGAGGGGGGTGAATGGCGCGAGATGAAGCATGTGCAGATCTGTGGTTTGATGATGATGGCCTCCTTTGTGGATGACAAAGAACAGATCCGTCGCGAGATGCAGACGGCTGCCGATTTCTTCGATGAGGTAAAGGGAAAATACTTTACTGATAACGAGGCCTTCTGCGAACGTTCCTGGGGTATGAGCGACGACTATCCCATCGCTCTGGAGACCCGTTCAACGATGGTTCGTATCGGCACGTCTATTTTCGGTCCGCGCGTCTATTGAAGTAATACTGATCCCGTTTCCTGGTAATCTTACCGTAGTTCACGGCATGAACGGGACAGTAATGATAACAGGCCAGGCAACAGGTACACTTTCCGTTATGAAGCCATACGGGAGGTGTACCTTTGATGTTATCCACAGGACAGACCTTCGCGCACTTGCCGCAATGGATGCAGACGTCCGCATCCACTGTGAACTTCTTGTCTGTGATCATCCGCTTGTTGAAGTAGCCGCCGATTACGTAGGAATAGAGGCGGGGAGTGGCACCTTTTTCCAGTTCCTCGATACCCCGCTTGCGATCTTTCAGGATACTGATAATATGGTGCAGTTGTCGCTGGGCGTTCTCGATCTTCCAGCGTTCCTTATCCTCAGGATCAGTCTTCATAAACGGCAGACAGACGTACGATTCAGGCATAATCACTGAGAACTGCGTCTCTGCCTGCAGTGGCTGACCGTCCTCTTTACGCAGTGTCGTGTTGGCAGCCAATTCCTTATTCAGAATGGTCATCGCTTCGCCCATATTGTCGCCACAGGTGGTCAGTGCCCAGCAGAATGTCTGGTTGCTGAGTTTGTCGAAGCATAACCGCTCAATAAACTCTCGAACGATCCTTGGTGGTTGCCAGCCATGCGTGGGAAAACAGAAGCCAAGCCGCTCGTCGTCTTTCAGAGCGAACTCATAGCGTCCCTTTCTGATAAGATTGGGGATATAGAACAGTTCCTCGCCAAGAGCCTTAGCGATCTCTGTTGCCACCCAACGGGTGTTGCCTGTGCCTGAGAAATAGAATATCATGCTGTATGCTCTTTTATGATTGCCGCTCTAAATAGATGGAGTGGTCGATACATTGGGGCAGTTCCTCCTGATAGTGCGTGACGTAGATCAGTGTGACGGCCGGATCCTGACAATACTCATCTACCAGATCCTTCACCATCCGACGGTTATAATCGTCGAGTCCATGCAACGGTTCATCAAGGATCAGCAGGTCTGGCTCTTTCACGAAAGCGCGGGCCAAGAGCACGAGTCGTTGCTCACCGCTCGACATCTCCATGAAATTCCGCTCAGCGAGATGTCCTACGCCCAATTCCCGTAGCCACTTACGACATTGCTCCTTCTCCTCGTCGTTGGCTCTGACATAGAGTCCGACGGTATCTTTCAGACCGCTGGCTACGATCTGAATGGCGGGGATGTTTTGTTTATAGCTGCGGTGCATCTCTGGTGACACGTAGCCGATATGACGCTTGATATCCCAGATGCTCTCGCCTGAACCCCGCCGATGTCCGAACAGCGAAATATCGCAAGCGTAGCCCTGCGGATTATCGGCACACACCAGTGAGAGCAGTGTCGATTTCCCCGAGCCGTTCTGTCCTGATAGTGCCCAGTGCTCACCCCGTCGCACCGTCCAATCAAGATCTCTCAGTATCGTCCGTTCCCCGTATCGGATGCTCACCTTGTTGAAGCGAATCACCTCCGCACTGGTCGCACATGGGGACGGAGCACATGGGGACTGTCCCTCCTGTGAGAAAGGAGCGTCAGCGACTGGATTACAGAGGGACTGTCCCCCGTGTGCTCTCCACGCGCCCAGTTCCACCTTTGGCATGACAACCATATCCCTGACCTCTACGACATGTGTAATAAACTCTGGTATTTCATCCGTCTTTGCCAGCACCAATATGATCTGCAATCCCTGCTCTTTAGCCAGCATCGCCAACAGCGCTTTCAACTGATCCCTCGTCTCAGCATCGAGCCCGATAAATGGATTCTCCATAATCAGCACTTTCGGCTTAGTGAACAGCGACGCCGCTAACTTATACTTCCTCAACTCTCCGCTCGACAGCAGAATAATATACTTATCCAACAGCCCTTCCAGATGAAACAGTTCGTAGATATGCTTTTGCAATGTCCTGCGCTCTGGCGTGTCCTCGCCAGCCAACTGATATGCCTCTTCGAGTTTACTGCCTACGGTGGGCGTCTCCTCGTCGATCTCCATCTGGTTCCAGCGCTGCTGCAGGAAGTAAGTCTTATCATTATCGCCGCCGTAGGTATCGCGGAACGAGATATGCTTCAGATTATTATACGGCTCGTCGAACGCATATTTCACCATATCAGGAAAGGCTGGATGACGGCCCGTGATCATATCCACGAACATCGACTTACCCGCGCCGTTCCTGCCTACGATGGCGATATGTTCGCCCTCATCCAGCGAGAAGTTCACAGGCTCCGCCATCGACCATTCGGGCTTACGGGCTCGCGCCCCCATCATCTCAATCGTCTTCATCCTTGGTTTGGCGTTTCGACACCTTGTCCTTATTTTTATTTACGAAGTCCTTCCAACCCCTGTATTTCACGTCGCTCTCGGGCCGTCCTATCTGCAGATAATGACAATAGGCGGCTGCCAGTGCATCGGTGGCATCCATAAACTTGCCCATCTCCTCGTTGGGAATCTTCAGGAGACGCTGCAGCATCCCAGCCACCTGTTCCTTCGAGGCATTACCATTGCCTGTGAGTGCCATCTTGATCTTCATCGGCGCATATTCGTGGATGGGCACGCCGTGGTGGATGGCCGCTGCGATGGCCGTACCCTGCGCCCGTCCGAGTTTCAGCATCGACTGCACGTTCTTGCCAAAGAACGGTGCTTCGATGGCCATCTCGTCTGGCAGGTAGCCGTCGATGATACCCGTCACGCGCTCGAAGATATGGCCGAGCTTCAGGTAGGCATCAGGGAACTTCCGCAGGTCGATCACGCCCATGGTTATCATCTGCGCCTTGCCGTCCTTCACCTTCAGCAAGCCGTATCCCATCAGGTTCGTACCAGGGTCGATGCCCAGAATGATCTTCTCCATATCTGCTGCAAAGGTAATGCAAATCGGGCGAAATACCAAATATCTTTAGGAAATAACGGTCGAAAGATTTGGAAGTTTGCAGATTATTCCCTATTTTTGCGACAGAAATTGAAAAAAGTTTGAAGCGTATGAAGAAACCACAATGGCTTGAGAAAGAAAAACTCTATAGCATCATGTTCGAGTCGGAGCACCCGATAGGACGTATTTTTGACCTCACCCTGATCATAGCCATCTCGCTGAGTATCATCATTTCGTTTGTCGAGACAGTTCCCTCACTGGCGCACACCTTTAAGTTGGTACTGGAGATACTGGAATATCTGCTGACGTTCTTCTTTACGGTGGAGTACATTGCCCGAGTCTATTGCTCACCCCGGCCTCGTGACTATGTACTGAGTTTCTTTGGCGTTATCGACTTATTGTCTATCCTGCCGCCTTATCTTTCCTATTTCCTGCCCCATGCGCGGTATATGATCCTGTTGCGCTCGTTCCGCTTCATCCGTATCTTCCGCATTTTCAAGTTGTTCAGTTTTATCAACGAGGGATATATGCTGATGCACTCGCTCCAGAAGAGTCTCACAAAGATTGCTGTCTATTTCTTGTTTGTGCTGATACTGGACATCTGCCTGGGCACACTGATGTTTATGGTTGAGAACGGTCAGCCTGATACACAATTCACCGATTTGGCCACATCGGTCTATTGGGCCATTGTCACAATGACCACTGTCGGATATGGCGACATCACGCCTGTCACCGCCATAGGGCGTTTACTTTCGGCGTTCGTCATGCTGCTGGGTTATACCATCATTGCTGTACCCACAGGTATTGTAACGGCCAACATTATTGATGAGACGAAAGAAAAGCCGAAAGACGGGCATTGCCCCCGTTGTGATGCCATGGTGAGTGACGAAGACCGCTATTGCTCACATTGCGGAGAAAAGTTGTAGTATGGGCTCTCTTTAAAAATTCCGTGGCGCTTATTTCCAAATAAGTGCCACCTTTTATTATGTATAGAGCCACTTTAGAGAGAATAAGAGCCACGTATCGTAGAATATGTAGTAAGTCAACCATACCAGTAAAAGAGTCAACAGTTATTAGGTGACACAGAGTGTCTAGAAGTACACAGTACAGAGTTTGGACATTTGGACATTTTGTATATTTCAATTTTTTATTTTTTTGAAATATCTAATTTATATTTATATATATATTATAATATATATATAATTATATAATAATTTTGATGCATTTTATATAATTCAATCAATCAAATTGTCCAATTGTCCAAATGTCCACCAAAAAACATTGTTAATTATATCAAGGTGTGTACCGACTTCTAGTACACCCCTCCTCTATATTTGCACTCGTCAAAACAATAATAGCAATGGAAAGAATACCGCCATGAGGCTTTATCCCAACCCCACAACGAGGAGGAGGGACATTATTAAATTAGAATAGAAAATGTTTGGTGGTTTCGTGGAAAATCACTACCTTTGCAACAGATTTTGTACAACTAATTAAATTCGAAATTATGAAGGACATTGAACCAACAAAAGGTGAGATTGTGATGTACCAGCCGGATGAAACCATTCGCCTGGAGGTATTAAAACAATACTTAATTAGGGGATATATCGTAAATCAACGGATTACTGAACTGGAGCAAACAGTGGTAAAATAGGGAAATCAAATAGACGAATTGAAAAGCAAGGTCGATTTCTTCGTCCGTTCCTCATTGCCTCCCGTTGAGGGCATCTTCTACGATGGCCAGATCTTTGATGCCTACGTGCAGATTGCAGGGCTGATTAAACAGGCGAAGCAATCCATTGTGCTGATAGACAACTACATTGACGAGACAACGCTGACGATGCTCAGCAAGCGCAATGCAAATGTATATGTTTATGGAGAACAAAACTCTAAAAATTTGTGTAAAATCGGGCAAAAAGCTTGGTAGTGTCGAACTTTTTATCTACTTTTGCCGATGAGTAAGCGACGTGAACGGGCTAAAGCCCCCGCAGTGAAGCTGAGCAAGCAGCTGGCTGCAGCAGAGATCGTTAAAAGAAACCATGTAGAAAACCAGAAAAAGAACTTGCGGTATGCAGACATCCTTACGGATTTGGCAAAGTTGGTCTTTGGAGGTGTCATCATTGGTGGTGTGTTTGAAAACATGGAACATCCGTTTTTCCTGTACTCAATAGGATTTGGATTGTTCTTCCTTCTGTTATGGACAGGGAATCGGTATTATATTAAAGGAATAAAGGAGATATAAAATATGGTAACAGTATTATTTATGGCTACAGTTGGAATCTGTGTTATTGCTTTCTACCTCTATGATCGTAAGAGATTGAAGAGCGAATAGGCAACGTACAGTTATCTTTTTGAGACTTACAAGCGTTCTGGGGATTGATCTCTGGAACGCTTTTTTTGAACTAACAAATGCGCTCGGCTTTGCCGCTTGCTACCGAAGGGACGCAAGAACCGTCCCTCTGATAGACTTGTGACATGACTCTTCAGCTGTGACAAAGGTAGGAGAATGAGGATTTTGGCATTTATGCAATACTCACCATCAAAGATGGTTAGGATTAATTTCACCACGCATTTCTGTTAGTGGAATCCTATTCTCCTGAGTCAAATTTTATATCAACAGACTTCCTATCTGATAGACGAGGGCAGAGGCTATCCAGGCGACGACGGTGGTGTAACAGGCTGCAAAGAGTGCCCAGCGCCAAGAGCCCGTCTCGTTCTTGATGGCTGCGATGGTGGCCACGCAGGGGAAGTAGAGCAATATAAATATAAGGTACGCGTAGGCAGCGAGCGGTGTGATGCCCTCGGAGAGCATCAGTTGGCGCAGACGGGTGTAACGTTCGTTGTCGTCGCTGAATGAATCTTCATCGGCAAACGAGTCGTCGCCTGAGTAGAGCACGCCGATGGTGGAAGCCACAATCTCCTTGGCACCTACGCCAGCCAAGAGCGACACGTCGAGCTTCCAGTTGAAGCCCTGAGGCGTGAAGACGGGCTCGATGGTCTTGCCCATGCGGCCCAGATAGCTCTGCTCCTGTTGCTGCTGTTGGGTGAGTGCCTCGTTGTGGGGGAAGTACTCCAGTGCCCAGACGATGATCGAGGCCACAAGGATGATGCCACCCATCTTCTTCAGGTACTCCTTACCTTTCTCCCACGTATGGCGCCAGATGGCCTTAGGCGTCGGCCAGCGGTAGGGCGGCAGTTCCATCACGAACGGTGTGTCCTCGCCCTTGATGACTAACGACGAGAATATCTTGCTGATGATAACAGACATGGCGATACCTATCGCATAGAGCGACAGCAGCACCCATGAGCGGTATTGCAGTGAGAAGAACGTGCCTGCGATCATAATATAGATAGGTAATCGGGCGGAACACGACATGAACGGCAGAATCATCATCGTGATGATGCGTGAGCGGCGGCTTTCGATGGTACGCGTGGCCATGACGGCTGGCACGTTGCAGCCGAAGCCCATGATCAGCGGGATGAACGACTTGCCATGGAGCCCCATCTTATGCATCAGTTTATCCATGATGAAGGCGGCACGCGCCATATAGCCCGAATCCTCCATCAGCGAGATGAAGAAGTAAAGGATGAGGATCTGTGGCAGGAAAACGATGACGCTGCCCACACCACCGATGACACCATCGACGAGCATGGCCTTCAAGGGACCTTCGGGCATATTCATGCTGACCTTATCACCTAACCAGCCGACAAGCCATTCGATCCAGTCCATTGGGTATTGGCCTAATGAGAACGTGGTCTCGAACATCACGTAGAGCAGCAGGAAGAAGATGGGAAAACCGAAATACTTATGCGATAGCACGCGGTCTATCAGATGCGTCACCTTATAGGTGTCCTCCTTCGAGCCCGTCTTGAACTTCGCCTCTTTCAGGGCACCGTGGATGAAACCGTATTTGGCATCCATGATGGCCGTCTCGGAGTCGCTGCCCGTCTCCTCCATCACACGGGCAGAGGCCTTATCGCGGGCATGTGTCAGATTATGGAAGTCGTGCATGCGGTTCTCGCCCGCCATGTGTTTGCCTAAGTAGTCGAGCACTTGAGAGTCGTGCTCCAGCAGTTTCAGTGAGAGGTAGCGGGTGGAGTAGTGCTGGGTGATATGCTCATCGGCCTTCAGGTATCTCTGGATATGGCTGATGCCGTCCTCGATCTCGTGGCCGTAGTTGATATGCAGGTGGCGGGAGTGTTTGCTGGCACCCTCATACACCTGGATGACGGCTTTGAACAGTTCTTTGACACCCATACCGTTCTTAAACGATGTGGGAATCATCGGCATTCCGAAGAGGTGGCTCAGCGTCTCGATATCGACACTGTCACCGCGACGCTCAAACTCGTCGTACATATTCAGGGCGCACACCATACGGATGTTCATATCCACCAGTTGGGTGGTGAGGTAGAGGTTGCGCTCAAGGTTGGAGGAGTCAATGACGTTGATTACCACGTCGGGCATCTTCTCCGTCAGGTGCTCACGGACATAGAGTTCTTCAGGTGAGTAACAGGAGAGGGAGTAGGTGCCAGGCAGGTCGGTGAGGTTAAACTCGTAGCCGAACATGGAGGCGTGGGCCTCGGTGGCATCGACGGTGACGCCTGAGTAGTTGCCCACATGGCCGTGGGCGCCAGAGGCATAGTTGAAGAGTGAGGTCTTTCCGCAGTTGGGATTTCCTACGAGCGCTACGTTGATCGTACGGCGCTCCTTCATGGCCTCGTGGTGGATATAGTCGTCCTCGTGACGGTTGTCGTCGGGGGAAAGTCTGAAGGTTGTCGCCTCTAAGGGCGTGTCGGTGGAAACCACCTCTATATTATCGGCCTCCTGATGGCGGAGTGATACCTCATAACCCATCAGTTTGTACTTTACCGGATCCTGCAGGGGTGCATTGAGAAGCACTTCCACCTTCTTGCCCTTGATGAATCCCATCTCGATGATGCGCTTACGGAAACCACCGTGACCCTGTACCTTCACGATCACGCCGCTTTCGCCTGTCTTCAGTTCTGAGAGTTTCATGTCATTTTAATTTTTGGGCAAAGATACAATAAAAAGGCGTGCAACCCAGTTGCAATGAGCCGTTGATGCCGTAAAATACCTACTTTTGGGGATAGATCACATCGTAGAGCATCCGTGAGAATTTGTCCGCACCTGTGGATGTCAGGTGGCTGGAGTCGTTGAAGTCCTCGGGAAGGAAACCCTCAGCAAAGAGGAAACTATGGTATTCCACATTCGGATATATCTGCTGCAGTTTCTGGACGAAACTCTCAATGTCGCGCAGGGCTTCGGGATGGATGGCATCCTGATAGGTCTTATAGACAGGTGTATGTACCAAGATCAGTCTGGCTCCCTGCTGTTGGGTCACTCGGGCAATGGTCTCATACACATTCCACAGCTTATCATACGTCTCCTCATCAATAGGTTCGGAAGGATCAAACTCATCAGCCAGGTTACGGTATTCCCAGTCAGCCAGTCGCTCGTTAACGTCGAGTCCGCAATATCCCAAAGAGTCGCACTCCAGTATCTTTTCGGCCTTATTCCAGAAACGGGACATGTAGTTCAGTTTGGAGTTCAGGATTTCCGACCAGTACCAGAAGGGCTTCAGGTGTATGCCCATATATTTCGTATGCATGCAGTGACAGGTGCCCATAAGACTGAATGCCCCAGTGTTGACCTCCTGTTCGTTATGCTTCAGGCGTCCAAACAGGAAGGTGGAGTAGTCCATGTGCATGATGACAGCCTCGAGGCTGTCCATGCCCGGTACGTATTTCTCTGCCAAGGCGGCATCGTATTCGTTCAGACGGGCAGAGATGGCCATATTGAAAGCGCCTTCTCCCAACAGAGCCGGATTGATACCCTCCTCAACGTGTGAGCTGCCTAAGAGTAGTACTTTAATATCCTTCTGGTGTTCTTCCACATATTGCCGCTTATAGGAATAAACATTCGGGCGGTACAGTAGTCCGACCTCAATGGCAATCAGCATCACGAGGAGCAGGGCGCCGAATTTGGAAAGGGTGATAAGAAACTGCTTCATGTGGTGTCAGAATTGGAAGTAAATAAATGCCTGGCTCTTGCCCGTGAAGGTGATGATGAGCAGGATGATCAACAGATAGAAGGCAAAGCGGCAGGCTCTTGTGCTGAACAATCGGAAGTCCTGCAGTTGGAGCGCATGCTCCTGCTTGCGTTGAATCCACTCGACAACCAGTAGCATAAGAGCCATGAGGATATACAGTTTGCAGTAATTGTCGATAACCATGGGGGCTGCGAAGCCATTAGTACCTGTGGCCATGAGGAAGTCAACGGCCTGACTGATGTTGTCAGCCCTGAAGAATACCAACGACAATGCCCAGAGACAGAAAGTAAGCATCATCTTTCCGACATCTTTCAGGAAGGGCAGACCGTGGTCGTTGGCTTTGAGTTTCTTGTTCTTGCCGAAAGCGCCCGACAGGATGAGGGGGATGAAGAGCAGGCCATGATATAGGCCGAAGACGCCAAAGGTCCAGTTGGCCCCATGCCACAGACCAATGAGTACCAAGTTGATGATGGCTGCCAGCATAATACCGATATTCCCAAGATCTCTGAAAGCGATATTCAGGGGCATGAAGACATAATCCGTGATCCATCCCGTGAGTGACATGTGCCACCTGCGCCAGAACTCCGCCATGTTACGGGCCAGGAAAGGATGGTTGAAGTTCCTGTTCACCTGGAAGCCCAACAACTTTCCGACGCCAATGGCCATGTTGGAATAGCCGTCGAAGTCGGCATAGAGTTGGATGGGGTAGAGCAGGATGGCTATCAGGAGCATAGCCGATGACTGACTGTCGTATGCTGTCCAGGCATTGCCCGTAATGATGGCCAGGTTGTCGGCAATGACCATCTTTGTGAACATACCCCACAGGATCTGCCGGCAACCGTCTGCCGCCTGCAGATAGTCTAATGTATGTACGCGCTGCAGTTGTGGCAGGAACTTGTCAGGACGGTCAATGGGACCAGAGAGGATCGTCGGAAAGAATGCGATGTAAGCAGCAAATTCCGTCAGTTCCCTACTGGGCATGATATGCTCACGATGGATCTCAATGATGTAACTGATAAGCTTGAACGTAAAGAAACTGACACCGATGGGTAGGATGATGTGAAGCGTGTTCCACGATACCTGTAGGCCGATGGCATTCAATAAGTCTGCCAGTGACTCGGCGAAGAAGTTCAGGTATTTGAAATACAACAGGACGGCAATGCCTATCACCACACTCAATGTCGTGATATGGGAGGCCCTGCGCGTACGGTGGTTGTCCATCTCGTGGCGGAGCCACAGTCCCAGTCCCCAGAATACGGCGGTGGCTCCCAACAAAATGGGAATCATCCGCCAGTCGGCAATGCCATAGAAGACATAACTGGCCAGCAGCAGCCAAGTGTTCTGAAAACGTGGGGACTTCCTGCAAACTGGTAGATAATAGACAGAGAAGACTATTACAAAGAAGAGCAGGAAGCTGTATGAATTGACAACCATGTGCTTACTTCAGTTTCTCCAGCATCGAGGTGACCATCTCGCCGACGTTCCTCCACTTCATGATCTCTAAGGAGGTGAACTTAATGCCAAATGCCTTCTCGATGGCCACAATGAGCTGAATATGACTCAGGGAATCCCATTCCTCAATATCGTTGGCACTGGTCTCATCTGTCAATTCCAGTTCGTCGAGGTCGAATACATCCAAGAAAATCTCATGTAACTTGCTAAAAATCTCTGCTTTTTCCATATCTTTTACTTTTTTACCTTTATATTATATGTTGTGCGGCGTTGACAGGAATCTCCACGCCATTTAACTGTTGGCTGGCCTCTAACAGACTGACGATGATGCCAGCCACCTCTTCCGGCTGTAGGAGTTTCTTCAGAGGATGCGCCTCTTTCATCTGTTCCAATTGGAAGTCCTCAACCTTTCCAAAGTCAGTCTGCATATAGTCTGGGAGGATGCAGTTGCTGGTGATGTTAAACCGTCCCAGTTCCTTGCTCCAACTCTTGGACAGCTGTCGGATATAGGCTTTGGTTGCCGTATAGACGGAGAATCCTGTTGGGGGTACGTCCATCACGTAGGAGGTGATGATATTGATGATCTTTCCGAACTTACGTTTCCGCATACCTTGGGCACAGGCCTGTGTAATCCTAATGACGGGCATCACGTTGTCATGGAAAGCCTTGGAAAAGTCATCCGGGGCTGTCTTGTGGAAGTGGACACCTTGTGCGGTACCGGCATAGGCATTGTTGATGAGCACATCAACCTGCTCGTTTGACAGGAACTGTATAAATTGGTCCACACTCGCTTCATCGGTGAAATCTACCTGGACTGCCCTGACATTGGCGTATTGGCCAGCCAGTGCCTGGGCTTCATCCTCATGACGGCAATAGGTAAATAATACCTGATGCCCTGCCGATGCTGCACATGCTTCTACCAATGCCTTTCCCAAACCAGAGGATCCTCCTGTGATGATAATGTTCATGCGTTATTCGTTTAAGAGTCCTATCTGCACATGCCCTTTGGCCACCAGTTGACGACCAGTGTCAGTTGTCTTATAGAACTTGAGTTTGTAATTGATGATGTTGACTGCCTCAGAAACAGTGTCGATACCAGCCTCAAGTGTAATCTCGTCGTTCAGGAACACTGGCTTGTGGAAGTTGATGTCCTGTGACTGGATCATGACGTGTGGGGTAGGGAGACACATGCCTACGAAGTGAGAGATAAAGGCATTGAGGATGTTGCCATACATGACACAGCCTCTGAACCCCTTTGCTTTGGCAAAGGCTTCATCTGTATGCAGGGGATTCATATCCTGACTGCAATGCTGGAAACTATCGTAAACCTCAGGTGTCACCAGATAGACATGTGACAACGATGCCGTCTTCTCAGCCAGTTCTGTAATAGTCATGCTGTTTCCGATTTAGTAATATAACATTCTCTTGGTTGATAGGCTGTCACATCCAGTTCATACTGGGCAGTGGCTGCATCTTCGATTTTCGTAAAGCCAAGACCAGGATAGTGCTGTTCCACCATCTTGTTCTTGGGGGTAGGAAGATACTCGCCGATAATGCGCTTGTAGCCTGCTGCCTTGGCACGCTCCACCATCGTGTTGAGGGTGAAATTTTCCATGCCACGCTTCAGCACACGGCAACTCATGAACCAGGTATCAACAAATAATGTCTCTGCATCCTGGGGCTTCATGATGATGACGGCAATCAGACCGTTGTCACCGAATTTATCCTCCAACGTAAAGCTCAGGTCAATGACTTTAGGATCCTGTGCCAGAGCCTCGATATCGGCCTCTGTATAGCGAATTGTTCTGAGGTTGAACTGGTTGCTGCGCTGGGAGAGTTGTGCAACGCGTGGGGTATTGAACTTCGTGAATCCGCTGACGACGGACACCATGTCAAGTGACTTCAGGAAGTCTGCCTCGTTGCTGAAGGTCTTCTGGAGGGAGACACGTTTGGCTTCTACCTGATACTGTTTGGTACGGTCTTTGTCAGCGTTGCTATAAGATGCCGTCTCAAAGAGGTTCAAACTATAGAGGTACTCCAGATAATCCCCTGGATCAACAGGGAGTTCAGGCACTGTAATACCAGGAATATTCTCCCTGACCATATTGCGCTCGAAGGGGTTGTCATCGAGGAATACCATCGAGTCGAAACCGATGTTCAGGATGCTCTGGATGGTGCGGATATTATCTACCTTTGTCTCCCAGTTGGCTTGGAATACAGCAATGTCTTCGAGTTTCAGCACCATGTCAGGGTGCTTCTCGAAAGGCTCCTTGGCCGTCTCCTCATTGTTCTTTGAGGCCACACAGATGATAATCCCTCGCTGTTTTAGTTTCTTCACCCACATCTGGAACTCTGTGAATGCCTTACCGATACCCAGACCATGTCCCAGTTGTATGCCTTCCAGTCCGTCATCGCCGATGACGCCTCCCCAGACCGTATTGTCAAGATCCAGGATCAGGCATTTCTTGAACTGTCCCTTGATAGCGCAGATAATATCCATCACCCGGCTGGCCACATAGGGCAGGGCATCAATGCTGAGCACCATCTCCGTACTGACATATACATTCGGTGCAAACATGAAGTCACGGCCTAACTTGTTCTGCAGTCCGGCAATGTCACAGATAAACAGGTTGGCATATTGCTGGGAGAGATCCATCAGTCCCATATTGAGCTTGCGTACCTGATATGTCAGCGAGGAAGTCACCTTCGTAGCATAACTGCCAAAGACGGTATCCTCAATCTCCGGATAGTCGAAATAGATAATCTTCTTGTTGGCCAAAGCTGGGTTCTCACAGAGCGAAGATACAAAGGCGAGACGGTCGTCTGCCAAGGTACTCTGCTGTTCCTGGTTCAGGGCACTGTGCTGCTCACCCAACTTATGCGTTGACTGGAATACGACGATGAAATCCGCATCAAACTCGTAGAGTTCACTCGTGGGATCCAGAAACTGGCGTTCCACCTGATTGTACTCTGCCTCGAAGAGGTCGGTCTGATAGCCGCGCTCGATGCTGATGCCTTTGATGGCTGTAGCCAGGAACTGTGTGGCCGTATCACCTACCAGAGCCACTTTGGTCTGTGGCAGTCCGGCCGGCATGTGCTTCACAGATTTCTTGAGTTCTTGAAAAGAAAGCATATTATTCAGTTTCGAAATAATTCTCTAATTCACTGCGGGCGCTTCCCTGTTCGTTCTGCATGTCACGGATGATCTGACCTTTCTCAAGCAGCGCAATGCGTGTGGAGATATCGATGGTGTGAGCCAGATTGTGACTGGATACGAGAATGGTGGCTCCCGTCTCCTTGTTGTATTCCGTTAGTACATGCTTCAGTACATTCTGACTAGAGGGATCCAGGAAGTTAAAGGGTTCGTCGAGGATTACCAGTTTTGGACGGTTGAAAAGGGCGGAGATGATGCCCACCTTCTGTTTGTTACCTGCCGAGAGGTTACGGATCAGTTTCTTCTGCCCGAAGATTTCTCCATTGGCCAGACGCTCAAAATCCTTAAGGCGTTCGTTCACCTGTTCCTGAGTCATATTCGTGATCTTGCCGATGAAGGCGAAATATTCCTCAGGAGTGAGGAAGTCAATGAGGAAGCCTTCGTCGATATAGGCACCTGTGGAGGCTTTCCATTCCTCAGACTGGGCAGGGTTGATGCCGTCGAGACCGACCTGGCCTTCATCGGGCTTCAGCAGATCAAGGAGCATGCGGAACAAGGTGGTCTTTCCTGCACCGTTATTTCCTACCAGACCGAGGATGTCCCCGTCGTTGACAGTAAACGTTCCAATATTACAGGCGAGGGTTTCGCCGAAAGATTTCTTGAGGTTTTCTATTGTAATCATACTACACCCTTTCCATGACAATTCTTAAACTTCTTACCTGAGCCGCAGGGACATGGATCATTACGTCCGGGCAGTTTGTCCTTGATGATTGGCGTGCGATTCTGTTGAGCACGGGTGTCGTGCGCAGCTGCAGCCGCTTGGTTGGGATCTGTGAGCTGTTCCTCGCCGATGTTCTGCTTCGACTCCGTATATTGCTGGCGCTGCGTGCGTTGTTCGGGAGCAGCCTCGCGAACCTGCTGTTGGGTAGCCTCTGGAATCTGAGCACGCGTGAGGATAGAGCAGATACGGTTATACATCTCGTTGATCATGTCATCCCAAACCTTCGCTGATTCAAGTTTGAAGATCAGCAACGGGTCTTTTTGCTCGTACGAGGCATTCTGTACGGAGTGCTTCAACTCATCGAGCTGACGCAGGTTCTCTTTCCATGAGTCGTCAATGATATGCAGGAGAATAGACTTCTCAAACTCCTTCACAATCGACTTGCTTTCAGATTCGTATGCCTCTTTCAGGTTACAGGGAATGTTGTACATCTTACGGCCGTCGGTCATGGGCACCAGAATACGCTCGTACATCTGTCCCTGGTTCTCATAGACTTGTTTGATGATGGGCTGAGCCACTGTCTGGATACGCTCAGTACGACGGTTGAAGTTCTCAATGGCAGCCTGGAAGGCGTTCTCTGTCAGTGCCTCACGGGGCTGGTTGATATAATCTTCACTGGTAAACGGAACCTCCATCGACAGCACGTGGAGGAACTCCTCCTTACAGCCCTGGTAGTCACCAGAGTTCTCGATGATGTTCACCACACGATCCCAGATGATATTGGCGATATCCATACCGATGCGCTCACCCATAAGGGCGTGACGACGCTTCTCGTAGATCACAGTACGCTGCTTGTTCATCACATCATCATACTCGATCAGACGTTTACGAATACCGAAGTTGTTTTCCTCGACCTTCTTCTGGGCACGCTCGATACTCCTTGAGATCATTGGACTCTCGATCATCTCTCCGTCCTTGAAGCCCAGACGGTCCATTACAGAAGCAATACGCTCAGAAGCGAACAGTCGCATCAGTTTATCCTCGAGAGAGACGAAGAATACCGAAGAACCCGGGTCACCCTGACGACCTGCACGACCACGCAACTGACGATCGACACGACGGCTTTCGTGGCGCTCCGTACCGATGATGGCAAGACCACCAGCGGCCTTCACTTCCGGTGAAAGCTTAATATCGGTACCACGACCTGCCATGTTGGTGGCGATGGTAACGGCACCGAGTCCGTTGGTCGATTGTCCGGCCTGTGCCACAATGTCTGCCTCCTTCTGGTGGAGCTTGGCATTCAGCACCTGATGGGGGATCTTACGCATGGAGAGCATCTTTGAGAGCAACTCAGAGATCTCGACCGAGGTGGTACCTACCAAGGTAGGACGCCCAGATTCGCGCATCTTGACAATCTCGTCAATCACGGCGTTATACTTCTCACGGGCGGTTTTATAGACACGGTCATCCTGATCATTACGGATCACAGGACGGTTGGTAGGAATCTCCACCACGTCGAGTTTGTAGATATCCCAGAACTCACCAGCCTCTGTAGAAGCCGTACCTGTCATACCTGCCAGTTTGTGGTACATACGGAAGTAGTTCTGCAGGGTGATGGTGGCAAAAGTCTGTGTGGCAGCTTCTACCTTGACGTGCTCCTTGGCCTCAACAGCCTGGTGCAGACCGTCGCTCCAACGGCGTCCTTCCATGATACGGCCTGTCTGCTCATCCACGATTTTCACCTCACCATCGATGACCACATATTCGTCATCCTTATTAAACATACAGTAGGCCTTCAGCAACTGCTGGAGGGTATGTACGCGCTCGCTCTGTATGGCATAATGGTTCAGGAGTTCGTCCTTTTTGTCCAAACGCTCCTGATCACTGAGACCAGCCTCAGCCTCCAAGGCAGAGAGTTCGGAAGTGATGTCGGGAAGCACGAAGAGTTCTGTGTCGTTCACCTGTTTGGCGAGCCAAGCCGTTCCTTTGTCTGTCAAGTCACAGGAGTTCAACTTCTCATCGACGACGAAATACAGAGGCTCCACGCATTCTGGCATACGACGGTTGTTATTCTCCATGTAGATATTCTCAGTATTCTGCATACCAGCCTTGATACCCTCTTCGGAGAGGAACTTGATCAAGGGCTTGTTCTTAGGCATGGCCTTATGAGAGCGGTATAGTGACAGGAAACCTGCGTCGAGTTTTTCCTGACCTTCCTTCTTGTTGCCTGCTTCTACGAGGCGGTTACCTTCGCCGATCAAAGTCTTGGCATCTGCCAGATACTGAGTCGCCAACTGACGCTGAACACCCACAAGGCGCTCCACCAGGGGTTGATATTCCTCGAACATCTGATCATCGCCCTTGGGCACAGGACCGGAGATAATCAGCGGTGTACGGGCATCATCAATCAACACAGAGTCCACCTCATCGACGATAGCGTAGTTATGTGAGCGCTGCACAAGGTCAGCAGGTGAGATAGCCATGTTATCACGCAGATAGTCAAAACCGAATTCATTATTTGTACCAAAGGTGATATCTGCCTGATAGGCTCTGCGACGAGCCTCTGAGTTAGGCTGGTGCTTGTCGATACAATCAACGCTCAGTCCATGGAACATATAAAGCGGTCCCATCCACTCGGAGTCACGCTTGGCCAGGTAGTCGTTCACGGTCACAACGTGAACACCATTACCAGTCAGTGCATTCAGGAAGACGGGTAGGGTAGCCACGAGGGTCTTACCTTCACCCGTTGCCATTTCTGCGATCTTACCCTGATGCAAAACAACACCACCGAACAACTGTACGTCGTAGTGGATCATCTCCCATTTCAGGTCATTACCACCTGCTGTCCAGTGGTTATGGTAGATGGCCTTATCACCGTCGATGGTGATAAAGTCCTTCTTGGGATCACCGGCCAGTTCACGGTCGAAGTCTGTAGCCGTGACGATGGTCTCTTCGTTCTCAGCGAAACGCTTGGCTGTCTCTTTTACGATGGCGAAAACCTCAGGCATCACCTCATCGAGCGCTTTCTCATAGATATCGAGCACTTCCTTCTCTATCTTGTCGATCTGCTCGAAAATGCTGGCACGTTCGTCAATGGGGGTGTTCTCGATGGTTGCCTTCAGTTCTGCAATTTTGGCCTTTTGCTCTTTAGCAGAGTCCTGTACCTGCTTTTGGAGTTCTTTGGTACGCTGACGGAGCGCATCGTTATCTAAGGATGCCACTTTCTCCGTAGCGGCTTTGGCCTGTTCTACAAATGGTTGGATTAATTTCATGTCGCGGGTGGATTTGTCACCAAACAACGACTTGAGGAACTTGTTGAAATTCATATTGTTATCTTACTGTTTTTTCAATTTAATAATCTGTTTTCTGAAAATCGGCTGCAAAGTTACATAAAAAAAATGTAACTGCCAAAGAAATCATACAGAACATAGTTCTGAAAGGTTCAATTTACCATTCAGAACAATGGTTCTGCAGTACAGGCATTAGGAGCTCTGATACGGATGGACTTGGCAATAGTCGGTGCTATCCCATCAGTAGTAACTGGTATTTGTACATGTCCTGCAGGGATTCCCACACCATAAAAGATGATAGGGAAAGCAGGGACAGCCGCCTGTGAAAGTCTGTCATTATTGGTTTCCTCATTTTGCAGATGCCAACCAGATGCGACCTCAATCAGGATGTCACCACTATGCTGAAAATGGAAACTATTGCGCACCTTTGAGAAAAGACCTTCATAACTGTTCAGAAGTTGTTGGGCAGTAAATACATTCTTGACACCGGACATCTGCAAGATAAACTCTTGAGCGCGCTGGGAGGCATCTGTCAGACTAATACGCTTTGATTCCAGTAGTTTGTGATTGAGAAAGAGCTGGTCGTCGTAGCAGGTCTCAACATAGCGTCCCTGTCCCCAAAGGGCCCCATAATACATATTCAGCAGGTTTGCAGCCCGATTTATATAAAATGTGCCTGTAGGGATGCGATATTTTGAGTAGTCTATGCCCTCGGGATCTCTATAGCCTGTACTGGTAATGCAGAAAAGCACCTGCTCCTTGCCAAGCCTGTTCTCCAATGTAGTGATCAGACTGTCTAACGACTGATCAAGTCGGATATAGGTATCTTCGAGTTCTTTCTGACATTCTGTCACAGGTTTGTGGTCATAATTCCCTGCATAATAGGTGAGACAAAGCAGGTCGGTGATGGAATCAGTGCCCATCTCCTGTTCACTGACACAGGCCAGTGCCAATGCTGTTATGTCAGCATTTATCAAACCAGATGTCTGATATTCCTGATATTTCCTGTTGCTCTTAAGATGATGTTTGAAATCAGGCTTTTGCTTGACGATAAAAGGCTGCCATTCTATCCGCCTTTTCTTTTTATTTGTTTTGTTTAACTCATTGTAAGAGAGTGCCCATACAGGTATTCCATTTGAGTAATACTGAGATGTGATCCATTGCCCAGTATTCCCACTCATCCATACAGCTCCATCAGCTGCATGACCAGCAGACAGAATGGCCATATCCTGAAAAGGTGAAATAGCAAATATTTTCGCATTGCCATTTGTGGAGATCTTCAGTTCATCGCCTATACAAGAGACTGCCAATTGGGCAGGTGAAGGTATGTCTGGTTGATGTGTGTCTTCTGTACAAGATACTGGTCGCAAACTATTTTTGTCGATCCATTGATCCCCGGTAATACCATGATAGAATGGGGTTGTACCCGTGACAATGGTCGAAATGGCAGAAGCTTGATCCGGATTGATGAAGGGGTAAGAAACATTCTCGTAAACAAGACCCTGCGACAATAACTTTTTAAAACCATTATCTCCATAGTTGGCAGCGAAGGATTCAAGAAAGTCGCTGCGTAACTGGTCGATGGTGATATTGACGACCAGTCTTGGCACCTGCCTGTTTACATATTGTGCCTGAGCATCAATATGCCATCCTAATACGGCCAGCAGGGTAATGGAGAGATAATGGTTCCTCACGCTTTATATTTCAAATTAATATGTACTCGTAACAGCAAACATAGTGCCACAATCAACATCCCTTCAGCATACTGTTGGAAGAAATTGCCTAACAGGAAGAGTGTGGCCATTGTGAGAAGCACTTTCCACCAGCGAGTGGAGCGCCTTCTGATGACAGCAGGTATAAAGAACAATGCGATGGGATTCAGCAGCAATATCTGTAAATTAGTACTGGTAGTGGGATGCTGAGAGAACAGCATGACAAACAGCACGCAGCCTGCCAATCCCTGAAGGAGCATGAGTAGTGCGTCCCAGTATTTAAATGTTCTTTTGCGTTTCCATTCTAATGCCAGAATGATCAGTGAACATATCAGGAACAAACAGGCACATGCCATCGGTGAAAGGGGAAAATCTTGTTCAATGATCTGTACACCTGGAGGTACCAGTATCCTGCGTTCTTTAACCAAAGGTCGATATTCTCCGCTGGAATAAATCTGTGCCCTGTCAAAATCATACATCAGGTTCTCTGGCAAAAACTCTTGTTCCCGGAGGGTTGTCTTCATATCGGCTTTTACACCTAACAGCATATCATTGCCAAAAGCGGCCCATGGATGATTCCTGACACAAGAGTGAACCATGTCCCTATATGACGGGGAATAATCCTCACGCTGTGCATATTTGATATTGCCGTTAATACATTTTTCAATAACATCCCTTGGACGGGTGGAACAGTTATCGTAAAAATAGTTGTAACGATATACTTTATTCTCTGGCTTTAGATTATCTTCAAGAATATCTTTTAAATGACGTTTCTCTTCATTGGTCAGGTTGAGTACCTGTTCCATGACAGAACTACCGTATTCCTTGTAGTATGGCCAAAAATAATCGTAAGGAAAAGCGCCCAACTCATAATCAGTCAGACCAAATACGAAACGGAGAACAAAATAAGGTTTTTTGAAATCAAATAATCCCCAGTTAAAAACCCAGTCTTTCACTCCAGTATAAGGGCCTTGCTGGCATAAGTTATGCCATCGGATGGCAGAATGGCCATAGAGACTGTATATCTCCTCATGTGGCGAACAAGTGAGCAGACTGACTTCCACAGAGTCCATGGGGTCATAATTCAGTCCAACAGTGTCGTTAACTGCATTGAAGGAGAAGGCTTCGTATTGAGCCCTGATGGGAGTGATGCCTCTGAATATCAGTAGGATAAGTATAACCAGAAGCGTCTTGGATTTTTTTTCTAAATGTTTCACGATGCAAAAATAACTTATATTTTTGAGTAAAAGGCCATTATTTCGATTTTTTTCAATAATTTTGCACGCTGAAATGAATTTCGATAGAAATAAAGTGCAAAAGATGAATAGATTTCTCTGTTGTCTTGCTTTGATGGCAATGTCAGCGATGGGTGCCTACGCTCAGAGTGGCACTAATTCTCCTTATAGCCAATATGGTCTGGGTGATATGGCAGACCAGGGGGGTGGCTTTAATAAAGGCATGAGTGGAGTAGGTCTGGCTTTCCGTAAGGGAAATGAGGTCAATCCACTAAACCCTGCATCCTATTCTTCGGTGGACTCTCTGAGCATGATCATTGATGCGGGTCTTTCCGGACAGATTACTAACTATGATGAGAACGGCACGACAATGAGTGCTAAAGGTGGTGGATTTGACTACGTGACAGCTCTTTTTCGGATGTTTAAGAATGTAGGTGTTAATGTAGGAATCATTCCTTATTCTAATATAGGCTACAGTTATTTATCATCTACCCAATTGTCGGAAGTTAATACGACAGTGCCCGTGAAGTATGAAGGGAATGGTGGTGTACATCAGTTGTTCATCGGTGCTGGATGGAGTGTAATAAAGCCTCTTTCTATCGGTTTTAACTTAGCTTATCTTTGGGGTGAATATGAGCGTACGGTTACTAGCACCAATACTTCAATCAATGTGCTTAGCAGGCAGTATTCCGCTTCTGTTAACAGTTGGAAACTTGATTTGGGCCTTCAGTATGATCAGCCTATTAGTAAAACAGACTTTATCACTTTAGGTGCGACCTTTACTCCTGGACATAACCTGAAATCCGATCCGGAGTGTAAGGTTGTCAGCAGGAATACGTCTATTGGAAAGTCAGATACGACCTCTTATATAATAAATAATGTACTCGATATTCCTACGACGTGGGGAGTAGGCCTTGCGTACCGTCATGGCTCCATCCTCCGTGTCGGCGCTGATTTCCAGATGCAGAAATGGGGCTCTTTATTGTTTCCCTCAATGACTGCAAATAACAACTATGTTATGAAAGAAGGACTGTTGAAGGACAGTTACAAACTGAATGCGGGTGCAGAATGGATGCCAAATCCTAAAAGTCGCAAGTTGCTTGCCCATGTGCGTTATAGGATTGGTGCTGGTTATACTACACCTTATTATTATATTAACGGTCAAGATGGCCCAAAGGATTTTCACCTTAGTTTCGGTTTTGGCATTCCTATCATGAACGTCTATAACAACCGCTCGATTCTGAACATTAGTGCTCAGTGGCAGCGACGTTCTGCCGAAAATCTCATTACGGAGAATACTTTCCGCATCAACATAGGACTAACATTCAATGAACGCTGGTTTGCTAAGTGGAAGATTGAATAAGTGTGAATGGCGGGTGTCTCTGCCGCTACTTTTCGTTTTCCATATCTCACTTCTTATTTCCTGCAATGATGTGCAGGAGCATACGGCACCACCAATCTATGACCGAGATTCCGTGTCGATGATGACTTCGTATGGTGTCAATACACTTATCAGCGACTCAGGCGTCATCAAATACCGGATCGTGACGGAGCGTTGGGACGTTAATACTATCAAGAATCCATCGCGCTGGTCCTTTGAGAAAGGTGTATTCTTCGAACAGTTCGACGAGAAATTCCATGTCCAGGCCTATGTTCAGTCGGATACTGCATGGTATTATGACCAGAAGAAACTCTGGCATCTCCGTGGACGTGTACGTATTCGTAATATCAACGGTCTGATTTACGAAAGTGAAGAGCTTTACTGGGACGGAATCAAGCACGAGCTTTATTCTAATGTCTTTTCTAAAGTGACAACTCCAGAACGTTCTATTGAAGGCACATATTTCCTCAGTGATGAACAGATGCGTCACTATACTGTCACCAATTCCAAAGGATCGTTTGAGCGTGAGGACATGACTGGCGATTCAAAGGAAGAAGAGCAGAAGCCAAAGGCTCCTGCGGATACCATCAAGCAAGATGTTCCAATCCTGCGTCCACAAACACAGAAACATAGGAAATTTACTAATTAACTCAATCTGAACATGACTTCACTCGTCATAGGCCTGCTCGTATCAATGCTTTTTTCCGCCTTTTTCTCAGGCATGGAGATCGCCTTTGTATCCAGTAACAGGTTACGGGCAGAGATGGATCGTGAGAAAAATGGCTTGTCACAAAAGGCAATAGCTGTCTTTTACTTGCATCCGAATAATTTTGTATCAACCATGTTGGTAGGCAATAACATCGCCCTTGTGATATATGGTATTCTTTTCGCCAGGATTTTTGATACCACCCTCTTTTATTCATTCGGTGATGGCATGCGAGTGACTGCGGATACACTGCTATCTACGTTGGTTGTATTGTTCACAGGAGAGTTCCTGCCAAAAACTGTCTTCAAGAACAATCCCAACACAATGCTCACCTTCTTCGCTATACCTGCCTATCTCTGTTATGTAGTGCTCTATCCCGTATCCCGCTTTGCAACTCTTCTATCCAAAGGTCTTCTCAGACTTGTTGGCGTTCGTATGAATAAGGAGGATGAAGACAAGGAATTCACGAAGGTTGATCTTGACTATCTTGTTCAGGCAAGTATCAATAATGCCGACAATGAGGATGAGATAGGTGAAGAGGTGAAGATATTCCAAAATGCCCTTGATTTTTCAGAGACGAAGGTGCGTGACTGTATGGTGCCGCGTACGGAGATAGACGCAGTAGAGGATACTGCAACTATCGAACAGCTTAAACAGATTTTCATAGAGAGCGGTCATAGCAAGATTATCATCTATCATGAGGATATTGACCATGTTGTTGGATACATCCATTCCTCCGATATGTTCAGACTTGACTCTGCAGCTGTTGCAAACATGCCGCTTAGCACCCTCCAGTCTTCGCTTGTCAGAACCATTTCTTTCATTCCCGAGACCATGCTTGCCTCGAAGCTCATGCGAATGCTGATGCAGCAGAAGCGATCGCTGGCCATTGTTGTCGATGAGTTTGGTGGAACCAGTGGTTTGGTATCGTTGGAAGATATCATGGAGGAAATTACGGGTGAGATAGAAGATGAGCATGATAATTCAAAACATGTGGCCAAACAGGTGGGTGACCACGAATATGTACTCTCTGCACGTCTGGAGATAGAGAAGATCAACGAACAGTTCGATCTTTCTCTTCCTGAGAGTGATGAGTATATGACATTAGGTGGTCTTATATTGCATGAATACCAGTCTTTCCCCAAACTCAACGAGGTTGTGAGAATCAAGGAGTTTGAATTCAAGATACTGAAGAATACGGCGACAAAGATCGAACTTGTGCGCCTAAAAGTCTTTGAATGACAGATTTCTCCGTGGAAATTTGCTCAATTCATTCCTTTTTAGTAATTTTGCACGCGTTTTATGGAATATTGAAAATATAAATAAAAATAACAAACAAAAAATGGCAGCATTAGGAAAAATCAGAAAGAGAGGTGTCATACTGGTGATTATCATCGGTCTTGGCCTTTTTGCCTTTATTGCTGAAGAGGCTTTCCGTTCTTGTGAAGCAACCAAGAACCAGCAGCGTCAGCAGATTGGCGAGGTGTTAGGTAACAAAATTAATGTGCAGGAATTCCAGGCTCTTGTTGATGAGTATCAGGATGTGTTGAAGATGACGCAAGGTGTTGATAACTTCAGCGAGGAACAATTGAATAGCATCAAAGATGAGGTTTGGAATTCGTATGTCAATGAGCAGATCATTCAGGCAGAATGCAAAAAAGTGGGTCTGACTGTGACTGACGAGGAACTACAGAACATCCTGAAGGAGGGTACTAACCCGATGCTGATGCGTTCTCCTTTCCTGAACCAGCAGACGGGTAGGTTCGATGTGACTATGCTCACAAAATTCTTGGCAGAGTATAAGAAAAATGTCGGTAATCCCCAACTTGCTGAGTCGTATCAGAAAATTTATGTTTTCTGGCAGTTCATTGAGAAGCAGCTCCGTCAGCAGACGTTGGCTCAGAAATATCAGGCCCTGATCTCCAACGGTCTTATTACGAACCCCGTATCAGCCAAGATGGCTTTCGAAGGACAGAATCAGGAGAGCAATATTGAACTGGCTTCAATTCCATATTCCAGCATCAACGATAACGATGTGAAGGTTGACGAGAAGGATCTCAAGGCTAAATATGATGAGCAGAAAGAGATGTTCAAGCAGACGGTGGAGACCCGCGATATCAAGTATGTGAACTTCCAGGTAGAGGCATCCGCAGCCGACCGTCAGGCTCTGATGCAGACGATGCAGGATGCATCAACAAAACTCCAGAGCGGTGCCAACCCCGCCGAGGTCGTTCGTAAGGCTCAGTCACAGTTCCCCTATACTGGTCTTGCAGCTACAAAGCGTGCCTATCCTTCTGACATCGCTGCGAAGATTGATTCAATGTCAGTTGGTCAGACCACAGCACCGTTTGAGACGAAGTCTGATAACACGCTTAATGTGGTGAAACTGATTTCCAAGACCCAGATGCCTGACAGTATTGAGTATCGTCAGATCCAGGTGGGTGGTGCAACATTGGAAGCTGCCCGTCAGACAGCCGATAGTATATATAATGCTCTTAAGGCTGGCGCCGACTTTGAGACGTTGGCTCAGAAATACGGACAGACAGCTCAGAAGCAGTGGCTTACCTCTGCCATGTACGAGAATAGTAATACTATGGATGAGGAGTCGAAGAACTATCTCAATGCTATTAACAGTCTCGGCATTAACGAACTGAAGAATCTGGAGTTCTCACAGGGTAATATCATCCTTCAGATAACAGCCTGTAAGGCTATGGTTGACAAGTATGACGTAGCTGTCATCAAGCATACCATTGATTTCTCAAAGGGAACCTATTCTGATGCTTACAACAAGTTTAGCCAGTATGTTAGTGAGAATAAGACGCTTGCGGATTTGGAGAAGAATGCCGCTAAGTTTGGTTTTAAGGTCCAGGAGCATAAGGATCTCTTTAATTCGGAGCACAACGTGGCTGGTCTTCGTGCCACCCGTGAGACGATGAAGTGGATCTTCGATGCTAAAGAAGGTGATGTAAGCCCGCTATATGAGTGTGGTAACAATGACAACCTGCTGGTCGTTGCTCTGACAAAGGTGAATCCTGTTGGTTATCGTAGTCTTGACGGTGTAAAGGATATTGTTAAGGCTGATGTGGTTCGTGATAAGAAGTTTGAGCAGATTAAGGCAAAGTTTGCAGGTGTAGCAGATATTGCTGCTGCCAAGGCTAAAGGTGCTCGTATCGATTCTGTTAATCAGATTACCTTCTCTGCGCCGGTATTCGTACAGGCTACAGGTGCCAGTGAGCCTGCCTTATCTGGTGCTGTTGCAGCAGCCAAGCAGGGTGAGTTTAGCAAGAGCATCGTGAAGGGTAACGGTGGTGCCTATCTGTTTAAGGTCTTGAAGAAGTCTGACCGTGAAGGTGTGAAGTTTGATGAGAAATCTACTGAGCAGCGTTTGAAGCAACAGGCTATGCAGGCTGCAGGTCGTTTCATCCAAGAACTTTACCAAAAGGCTAATGTAGTGGATAACCGCTACTTGTTCTTCTAAATCGAATTGAGATAATAAAGAGAGGGGCTTGCATTCAAAATGCAAGCCCCTCTCTTTATTATGGATGGTATTCAAAATGCTGGTAGTCTTTCATCGTTCGCCAGGAGCCACCCCATGTAAAGCCGTGCTTAAGGAATAGTTGGTAACACAGATCGCCTTTCACAATTTTGTAACGATATGGTTTCTTTCTATCCACATATGGTTTGCCGTTGGATGGCTGTATTATCATTGTTCCGTTTTTTCGATAGCGGACATACGGATTGTAGAGCGTGTTGATGTCTATGGCGAGTCCACGTGCATGGTAGGAGAGTTTCTTACTACCAGGGACAAGACGGTAACAGAAACAACTGGTGTTGTTGTCTTGCATCTGTCGTTCATCGTCGGCATCATAGTCATCCGCCAGACGTATGCGCTGGATAGGGTAGTGAAAAATATATAGTTCACGGAAAATAACCAGAAGTTTGTCTGCTATGAGTTTATTACAAACCAAGACTCCCTCATGGGACTTCTCATCATAGTCCCAGTGTAATACTTTCAGATACCGGAGGTCATTCCGTTGCACATAAGGGTTTGGTTGGTAAGTCTTACCCTGCATCTTGGCCCATATACTGTCAGGGATCTCCTGAATAGAGAAGCCTTCAGAAAGATTCTGGCTTTGCACTGTCATTTGTGTGCAAAGCCAGAATAGTATGATGATGGAGAATCTATAATAACACATCAGTACACAACTTTCTTGTTGCCTTGAATATAGATCCCAGGACGCATAGGCCGTCCGTTAAGCCTAACGCCTTCAAGATTGTAGATGTCTGCAGAACTATCGTCTGCCTTGGGAGCACGAATACCTGAACCGCCATTGAATTCTTTTTGGGCCTTTTCAAGCTGCTCCATGAAGTCTTGGTTTGTATGCATACGGGCGTATGCAGCAGCACCTACCAGACGTCCCATATCTACATCACTCTGCCAGTGATACCCTGTGATAACACGTCCGTTGCCATATTTGAAGGCACGGGCCAGCAAGGCTTCCTGATAATCAGGTGCGATCTCAGACATCACCAACGCATAAAGCCAACCAGCACAGGCGTGACCAGAGGGGTAGGAACCGTTGTCCTTGAGAGGGTCGCTATCTGGTGTACCGCCAGTCGCCGTTGTTTCATTCAATTGGACGAAAGGACGGAGCCTCTGATAATATCTCTTACAGGTCAGGGTGGCATCACCTGCAGAGGGATAGATCGTTTTGAACAGTTTATACAACTGTGGTGAGGTTGATTCCGAGAATACCTTTCCTAAAACTTCTGAGAATATCTTGCAGTAATATTCTGCACTATCATCTACGTCTTGTTTGGCAATGATTCCATCGTCTGTTGACCTTGCTGATATGCCGTCGATATGTGCACTGAAGTCTGTAGTGAATACCGAGGAGGATATAGACGGCGGCTCCGGAAGATACTTATATGCATCGGGTAGCTCATCTATAGTAAAATAGGCATCTGCGACAGAAGAACGCTTACTATTTTTTATGCCAGACTTTTTCTCATACTCTGTAATAGCCGACGTGATCATTGCATTAAACCCTGTATGGGAGTGCAGACGACTCACAAGGGCTGAAGCCAGCAAACAACCTGCATAGGAGTCGCTGTCCCAGTGATAGCCGGAGATGACGGAACTGGTACCGTAAGCATAACCACGAGCCAAAACCTCGTCCTGCTTGTTAGGGCATACCTCTGTCAGTATCAGTGCAAAGAGCCACCCCATCATAGCCTGACTCGACGGGTAGGAACTGATGTTTTTATACTGACTCTCGTATGCGGGTATCAGAGACGGCTGATTAAACCTGTAATAAGGTCGGATGTAGTAATATGAGGCTTGAGCCTTTTCCTGAGCCTTTTCACCGTAGGTCATACAATAGTCGAACAGTGTGTAGATATTAGGGGTGTTGCCCGCAGACAACTCAATGCCAACAACCTTCGAGAACGCGTCAAGATAGTTGGTTGTATTGGCTAGGAAATCTGCCTTTGCCTGTGCCCCCAATTCCGTGTTACGCTCTGTCTTTCCCCATTCATACTCGAGATAATCCTTAATGTATTGGACAGAGGTGGCAGCTGGAGGTCCTGGAAGAAACTCCTTTGCATTGGGAACTGGAACCTCTTGAGCTTGGATACTGCCGCAGAACAGGACTGTGGCAAATAAAATAAGCGTTTTCTTTTTCATTATTCTAATTTTGATACTTATGCGAATGCAACGGTGAGACCTGCCATAACAATGCTGACCATCGACATCAATTTGATTAGGATGTTCAGTGAAGGACCAGATGTATCCTTGAACGGGTCACCAACAGTGTCGCCGACAATACATGCTTTATGTGCAAAGGATCCCTTGCCGCCGAAGTTACCTTCCTCAATGTTCTTCTTGGCATTGTCCCAGGCGCCACCAGCGTTTGCCATGAATACGGCGAGGGTAAAGCCGCCAGCCAGACCGCCTACAAGCAGTCCGAGAACACCAGCTACACCCAGTACGCAACCCACAACGATAGGGATAATAATGGCGAGGATGGAAGGAACGACCATCTCGTGCTGGGCAGCACGAGTGGAGATCTCTACACATTGGCCATAGTCAGGTGTACCTGTACCTTCAAGGATACCAGCAATCTCACGGAACTGGCGGCGCACCTCCTGTACCATCTTCTCTGCAGCACGGCCTACAGCTTCCATGGTCATGCCACAGAACAGGAAGGCTGCCATTGCTCCAATGAAGGCACCTACGATCACCCTGGGGTTCATCAGGTTAATCTGGAAGTAGTTCATGAAGTCAGGTATGGTGGCATTGGATGCAGAGATGACTTCACCAGCCACATTCGTCAACTCCTGACCTGCACGTACCATGGCAATCTTGATTTCTTCGATATATGAGGCGAGGAGTGCGAGGGCTGTGAGGGCTGCTGATCCAATAGCGAAGCCCTTACCAGTGGCTGCCGTTGTGTTGCCCAGAGCGTCGAGGGCATCAGTACGATGACGAACCTCCTCACCTAAGCTACACATCTCAGCATTACCACCAGCGTTGTCAGCGATGGGGCCGTATGCGTCGGTAGCAAGTGTGATACCTAATGTGGATAGCATACCTACAGCAGCAATACCAATACCATAAAGGCCATGAGCCAAGGAGGCAGATGACATCGAGAGGTCGAAACCATTAGCGCAAAGATAACTGAGCATGATGGCTACGCCAATAGTGATGACAGGGATACAAGTAGAAATCATGCCTGTACCGATACCCTTGATAATTACGGTAGCGGCACCTGTCTGTCCAGCCTCAGATATCTTCTGTGTCGGTTTGTATGAGTGAGAGGTGTAGTATTCTGTGGCCTGTCCGATGATAACACCGGCGGCCAGGCCTGAAATGACAGAGAAGGAAAGACCCAGCCAGTTTTCAATACCCAGGAGATAGAGAATGGCGAAGGTGGCGATGGCGATGAGTACGGCACTGACGTTCGTTCCGAGAGAGAGTGAGCGGAGCAGATCCTTCATCGTGGCACCTTCCTTTGTACGTACCAGGAAGATTCCTAACAGCGAGAGGAACACGCCCACAGAAGCAATTAACATCGGGGCGATAACGGCTTTGAGCTGTATTTCAAGTCCCATGACACCGAAGGCAGCAGCACCTAGGGCAGCAGTGGAAAGGATAGATCCGCAATAACTTTCATAGAGGTCTGCGCCCATACCAGCCACGTCACCGACATTGTCACCGACATTGTCGGCTATGGTAGCGGGGTTGCGTGGATCATCCTCTGGAATATCAGCCTCGACCTTACCTACGATATCTGCACCTACATCGGCAGCTTTCGTATAGATACCGCCACCGACACGGGCAAAGAGAGCCTGTGTAGATGCACCCATGCCGAAGGTCAGCATGGTGGTGGTAATGGTGATAAGAGCCATCTCGTCGCCCTGATAGAAGTGGTTGAGTACAAGGAACCAAATAGCGATGTCAAGGAGTCCCAGTCCAACAACTGTCAGGCCCATCACGGCACCAGAGCGGAAGGCGATCTTCAGTCCTGCGTCCATGCTCTGGCGTGCAGCATTAGCTGTGCGTGCAGATGCGTATGTGGCGGTCTTCATGCCGAAGAATCCTGCCAGTCCGGAGAAGAATCCTCCCGTCAAGAATGCGAAAGGTACCCAGGGGTTCTGCACGTTCAGACCGTAGGCCATAAATGCGAAGAGGGCGCACAGCACCACGAAAACAATACAAACAACTTTGTATTGCTGCTTGAGGTAAGCCATTGCACCGTTGCGCACGTAGAGCGCGATCTCTTTCATACGGGGTGTACCTTCATCCGCCTTCATCATACTGCGGAAGAAGAACCAGGCCATGCTCAGTGCCACGATAGATGCAACTGGCACCAGCCAAAATACTGCGGGGATGTTCATAAATTAATGCTTTTAGTTAATGGTTTTATTTCTTATTCATCTACAAAGTCAATCATATTGGCAGCCTCGTCCTCAGGATCCTCTGAGCCCAGATCCATCATTGTGGAGTAGTTATCCTCGGTGATCTCGTCGTCATTGGGATCCTCAACCTCATTGTCCTCCTCATCGTGAGAACTGTAGTTATCTTCAACCTCGTAGTCCTCGTCCTCGCCTTCAACATCTCCCTCACTATCTTCATGATGTTTTTCGGAGAATTGCATCCTGATCTTTTCCTGCTCGGGTTTAAGCTTGGCAAAGATGGCCTCAACCCAGCCACCTTTCTCAACTTCAAGTACTTCGAAACCGTCTTCAACTTTCTTCTCATACATTCCTCCCTTCTTATGTAAACGGTCTTTGGGTAAGGTGGTTGTGGAAATGTCAAAGCCACTGAGTATGATATCCTGAATAGACTGGGGCAGGGAGTCCCAGCCACCTCCGAAGTTACGGTCAAGCACTTCAACGAGTTTGGCTGCAGAGATGTGGCGAATGTTTTCATACGTCAGATCAGTGACACGCATAATGGGACGTTTTTTAATAGCCCAGGCGAATTTCATGCCTTCTTCAAACTTAATCTGCGCAACTTTATATCCACGTTTCTCATAACTCTTCTTTACCAGCAGGATGTCTTCCTTTATATCTTCTATAAAGAAAGCGCTTTTGAAAATATCGCGATAATGTTGTATATTCTCTTTGACCTCTGCATCTTTTGTGGCTGCTTCCCACATACGTAATACATCGTTTTCCTGAATATCCCAGACACTGCTCTTAGTAACCGCCTTAATAGATAGAGAGGGATTGCTCTCGGGTACTTGTTGTTTTGTTCTTGCCATATAATCCTTATTTTTTCTGCAAATGTAAAAACTTTATTTTTTATTAGCAAGTTTTTAGGCGATATTTTTTGTAAATTTCGCATTTTAACGTATCTTTGTGCCCGATAATGGCACAACCATTGGCTGAAAGACTTCGTCCTCGCACCATAGATGAGTATATTGGACAACAGCATCTGGTAGGTGAGGGTGCCGTCCTGCGGAAGATGATCGACGCAGGGCGTATTTCTTCTTTTATTCTCTGGGGACCTCCGGGAGTAGGCAAGACCACATTGGCGCAGATCATTGCTCATAGGTTGGAAACTCCTTTCTATACACTGTCAGCCGTGACCAGTGGTGTGAAGGATGTGCGCGACGTGATTGAGAAAGCACAAAAAGGCCGTTTCTTCAATGAGGCCTCGCCAATACTTTTCATTGATGAGATTCATCGCTTCTCCAAATCTCAACAAGACTCTCTGCTTGGAGCCGTGGAGAAAGGCATAGTGACGCTGATTGGCGCCACCACTGAAAACCCATCCTTTGAAGTCATTCGTCCGCTGCTTTCTCGTTGTCAGCTCTATGTACTGAAGTCGCTGGAGAAGGACGATCTGTTGAAACTATTAGATAGAGCTCTGACAACGGATGTGATTCTGAAGGAGAAAAACATCACGTTGAAAGAGACTGAAGCCATGCTTAGATATAGCGGAGGAGATGCACGTAAGTTATTGAATATCTTGGAATTGGTGGTTGACTCTGAAGTAGCGGATGAGATTGTGATCACTGATGAACTTGTGACCGCTCGCCTCCAGCAGAACCCACTGGCCTACGATAAAGACGGGGAGATGCACTACGATATCATTTCGGCCTTTATTAAAAGTATCCGGGGTTCGGATCCTGATGCGGCGCTTTATTGGTTGGCACGGATGATAGAAGGCGGGGAAGACCCCCAGTTTATCGCACGCCGGTTGGTGATCAGTGCGGCTGAGGATATCGGACTGGCAAATCCCAATGCCCTGTTGCTGGCCAATGCCGCCTTCGATGCCGTCATGAAAATAGGATGGCCAGAAGGGCGTATCCCTTTGGCGGAGGCGACGGTTTATCTGGCTACGTCTCCCAAAAGTAACAGTGCCTATCTGGGCATAGATGCCGCTCTATCACTGGTCCGTCGGACTGGTAACCAACCTGTGCCGCTGCCTATCCGCAACGCCCCGACGGAACTGATGAAAGAGCTGGGCTACCATGACGGATATCAGTATCCGCATGATTTCCCTGGTCACTTCACGCCCCAGCAGTATATGCCTGATGCCATCATCAGCGAACGTATCTGGCACGGACAACACAATCCCACGGAGGAGAAGATATACCAGCGGATGGTGAATTACTGGGGAAAGAGGTTTGAAGATTGAACGTTGAACATTGACAATTGTGTATTGGAGCAGGAACTGATCATATATATTATTGAATTGCTGGGCACCTTTGCCTTTGCCATTTCGGGTATCCGCCATGCTGCCGCGAAGCATTTCGATTGGTTCGGCGGCTATGTCTGTGGTGTTGCCGTAGCCATCGGCGGCGGTACGATCCGCGACGTGATGCTGGGTGTCACACCATTCTGGATGACTACTCCTGTATATTTAATATGTACGGGAGTGGCGCTGCTGACGGTCGTCTTTTTTGGCAAGTGGATGGAGCCTCTGAAGAATGCGTGGTTCGTGTTCGATACGCTTGGCTTGGCACTGTTCACCATTGCAGGTATCCAGAAAAGCCTCGCGCTCGGACAGCCGTTCTGGGTGGCCATCATCATGGGCTGCATTACGGGTTCGGCAGGTGGTGTCATCCGCGATGTACTGCTGAATAATGAGCCAGTCATCTTCCATAAGGAGATCTATGCGATGGCCTGTGTGTTGGGGGGTGTGATGTATTGGCTGATGGTAGAGATCGGCACCTCTGCCGAGGTGAGTGCGATTGTCAGTTTCCTCGTCACCTGCATCATCCGCTTCCTCGCCGTGAGATATCATATCTCACTGCCCGTGTTAAATGAAGAGAATAAATAATACAAGATATGCCAGAACAAAATAACAACCAGAGAAGACAAAGAAAGCAACAGCCGGTAGATAATACCTACGGACACTTGCAGCCGCAGGCCCTTGAAGTGGAGAAGGCTGTGTTGGGTGCCCTGATGATCGACAAGGATGCCTACGCTGTAGTCTGTGAGATTCTCCGTCCGGAGAGTTTTTATGAACCTCGTAACCAGATGGTCTATACCGCCATCCGTGACTTGAGTATGGCCGAGAAGCCTGTTGATGTGCTGACAGTGACAGAGGAACTGGCAAAGCTAGGGAAACTCGACGAGGTGGGAGGTCCTACCTACGTTGCAGAACTAAGTTCACGTGTGGCCTCTTCTGCCAATATTGAGTATCATGCAAATATTGTTGCCCAGAAATCTTTGGCACGTCAGCTCATATCCTTTGCCAGCAACATCGAGACGAAGGCATTCGACGAGACTATCGACGTAGAAGACCTGATGCAGGAGGCGGAGGGCTCACTCTTCGAACTCTCGCAGCAGAATATGAAGAAAGACTATACAGCCATTGATCCAGTAATCTCTCAGGCTCTGAAAGTAATTCAGGCCGCAGCAGCAAATACCGATGGTCTTACAGGCGTATCAACAGGTTACTATAAACTTGACGATATCACCAGTGGCTGGCAGGCTTCTGATCTCGTGATTATTGCAGGACGCCCTGCGATGGGTAAAACCTCATTTGCCCTTTCCATGGCGAAAAATATTGCAGCGGATCTGCGTATCCCGATGGCCTTTTTCTCACTTGAAATGTCGAATGTACAATTGGTGAACCGTCTGATCTCCAACTGTTGTGAGATCCAGGGCTCGAAGATTTTGAACGGCCAGTTGCAACGCGACGAGTGGGAACGGCTTGACAAACGCATCAACAACCTGCTTGGTGCACCGCTCTATATTGACGATACGCCAGGCCTCTCCGTGTTCGAACTCCGTACAAAGGCCCGTCGCTTAGTGCGAGAGCACGGCGTGAAGTTGATCATGATTGACTACCTCCAGTTGATGAATGCCAACGGCATGCGCTTCTCCTCACGTCAGGAAGAGGTTTCAACCATATCGCGTTCTCTGAAAGGACTGGCAAAGGAGTTGGATATTCCCATTCTTGCGTTGAGCCAACTGAATCGTGGGGTGGAGAGTCGTGAGGGATTGGAGGGCAAGCGCCCGCAACTCTCCGATCTTCGCGAGTCGGGTGCCATCGAACAGGATGCCGATATGGTGATCTTCGTGCACCGTCCAGAGTATTACCACATCTATCAGGACGATAACGGCCGCGATTTGCACGGCATGGCGCAGATCATCATAGCCAAGCACCGTAAGGGCGCCACGGGCGATGTACTGCTGACTTTCCGTGGTGAATACACCCGCTTCGAGAATCCTGAGGACAAGAGTCTGGGAAACCGTGCACCGATGGGGGGTGGTGAAATACTGGGCTCAAAGGTGAACGGCAGCAACAATACACCACCCGACATGCCCGAGGGCTATGCTCCCTTCGGCAGCAGCCCCATCCCGCCACCTTCCAACGACGGTCCGCTACCGTTCTAATCTGCTAATGAAAAATCTCTGAGTTTATTTTGGAGACTGGGAATCCAGTCTTCGTTGTTCTGGGGACATAGAGTGTGGATGCCGAGGTCCTGTGCGACGGCAACGTTTTTGGGACTGTCGTCAATGAAGAGGGTTTCGTCAGCAGAAACCTGCTGCCCTTGTAACATCAGTTCGAATATCTGTGCAGAGGGCTTCATCACACGACACTGATAGCTGAGGTAGAGATGATCGAAATAGTAGTCGAGAGGGTGTCTGCCTCCGTCGAACTCAGGGCTGCTTGCCCACTGCATCATGAAAGGATTCGTGTTTGAGAGCAGGCAAACCTTGTATCCCTGATGGCGCAGACGGAGCAGCATATCGAGGTTGCACTGTGGGACTGATTCAACATAGCCGTGCCAGGCATAGTAGCATTCATCCATCGTTACATACCTGCCGATGATCTTGCTGAGTTCATCGCGAAACGTCTCGGCAGATATCTTGCCGCTTTCAAGGTCTCCGAAGATGCCGTGCTGGCAGTAGGGGTCGAGATGCTGGTGGGCATCTCGTAGGCCAATCTCCTCGAAGCGGCGGATGGCGTTCTCATGACTCAGGGCAACTACGACACCGCCAAGATCGAAAGCGATATTGGTAATCCTTTTCACTTCTGGTATTTCTCTATGAGACTGTCAGCCTGGGGATCACCGAGTTCCTTGGCTCTCTGCAGGTTTGAGATGCCTTCTGCTTTCTGCCCTTTCAGGCACTGTGCCAGACCAAGGAAGAGATAACCGTCGCTGTTGTTGGCGTCGAGACCGATGCACTCCTTGGCGGTGGCTATGGCCTCGTCGTGCATACCCACGCGGATTTCCAATGAGGCCTTTTCAGCATAGTACAGGATCTCTTGTGGGTTTATCTGTATGGCGCGACTGATATCGTTGAGTGCCTGTTGGTAGAGACGGCCCTGGATTTCCGTCTGATGGCGCACATAGTAGAAGTTGTCGTTCACGCTGGCAGCCATCAGCGTCTCGTAATCGTTCATGTCGGTGACGGCATCACGGTACTTGCCCGCATTGCGGCGAGCCTCGGCTCTTGCCCATAGGTAGGGAGCGGCTTCCTTCAGATATGGCTTCGAGAAGGTGGCCAGTGTACTGTCCATCAGGGCGAGCATGGCAGTGGTGTCGCGCAGCATCTCCTTGCATTTGGCAGCACCGAAGAAAATCTCTGCATTGCGGAGGTCGGTGCTGGTAAGAGAACTAAATATCTGATATGCCTCTTCATATTTCTGCTGGGCAAAGAGAATGTTAGCCTCCAGTTGGCGGTACGACGGCTGAGGGTTGATGCTATTGGCGGCTTGTATCTCAGCAAGGGCCTTGTCGAGATTCCATGCGTCGTAAGTCTTATCGCTTTGGTAGATCACCTTATTATAAATTATACGCGCGAAGGTGAAGTGGGCATCATCCTTGGTTGTCGAACATTTGATAGCCTGCTGCATGTCCTTCTCGGCTGAGGCAAAATCACTCCCGTCAGCTTCCTGCAGGGCACGGGCGGTATAGCCGTCAGGCACGTTGGGGAACTGGCGGATGAAGTCTTCGATTAGTGCAACGTACGAGGTGGAATCCATCTGTGAGGCGGAGAGGTAGAGCACAAGGTTGGCTTCTTTGAGATCTGAGGGCAGTTCTTTGCGGATCTGTGTCTGTCGATATGTGGCATTATTATAGGTAAGACCAGTGATCTTCAACGAATCCACGAAGCGGGCATCGATGGCATAACTCAGCGTGTCTTTGGCCGAAGCCGGCTGTTGCATCATGCCGATGACCTCACCGGCGTTGTTCATCAGTGGACAGCTCACGAGATTCTCCGTCATCGGCATGGCAACGGTATAATATGCATATTCGCTTGAGATGGTTTCAGCCTTACGCACGGGACCGCTGCCTAAATTCTTCACTTCATGATAGGGCAGGAGCCAGGACGTGCTACCTACAGGGGTGATGGCGGTGCTGACACTGAGGGGTTGACTCTTGGGGTTGTTGACGCGGAACTTTACCACGTCGTACATGTCATTAGCGCCGAGGATGCCTGTCACCTCGAATTCTTTTCCCTGTGCGTCAATAATAATGGCGCGGACTGCACCCTTGAACGGGGTGAAGTTGCTGACAGCCTCGCCGTTGGTACCAGTATAGAAGCCGTTGGTACTGGCAATCATCGAACCGTCGGAGGTAAACGTCTTCAGGGTGAATACGGATTTCGTGGCTTTCTTCGTCCAGTCAGGCTGGGCGTTTATAGGTAAAAAGGTAAAAAGGTGAAAGAGTGAGATAAGCATCATCCACCTAACCTTTTGATTATTGATACATCTATTTTTCATTTTCTTCTATTATTTCACTTTTTTACTATTTCACTTTTAATAGTTGTTTGGCATTTTGAATAGCAGCCTCTGACACATCACTGCCGCTGAGCATCTGGGCGATTTCTGTGATACGCTCTTCGAGTGTCAGTTCTTTCATGCGGCTGATGGTACCTATGACAGTCTCCTCCTTTTTCACACGGTAATGGGCCGTACCAAGTGCAGCGATCTGTGGCAGGTGGGTGATGCTGATCACCTGGCGCTCGTTGAGTCCCATCTCCTGCATAATCTCTGCCATCTTCTCGGCAATCTTGCCGCTGACACCCGTATCAATCTCGTCGAAGATGATGGTAGGGAGTTTGACGGCACCACTGATCATCGCTTTCAGGGAAAGCATCACACGGGCAATCTCACCGCCAGAGGCAACCTGCGAGACGGGTTGAAGTGGGGTGGAAGTGTTGGCACTGAAGAGGAAGGCAATTTTATCCTGTCCATTGGCACCGAGTGCAGATGGAGTGACCTCTATGCTGAAACGTACGTTAGGCATGCCTAATGGAATAAGCCGTGCTTGCATATCCTTTTCGATCTGTCGGGCGGCTTTTGTACGGAGTTTTGTCAGGGCGTCGGCTTCTTTCCGGCCCTGCGCTTGCAGCTTTGCAAGTTTCTTCTGGAGTTCACTCAGGGCTTCGTCGCTGTTCTCTATATTGCCAAGCTGATGCTTTAACCCGTCGCGCTTAGTAATTAGTTCATCAACAGTATTGACATGATATTTCTTCTCCAGATCATAGAGCTTGTCGAGGCGGTTGTTGACAGCATCGAGTTCGGCTGGGTCAAAGTCGGTATCTTCGAGTTTTGCGTTGATCTCCTGGGCGATATCCTTTAGTTCGATATAACTGCTATCGAGGCGCTCCGTCAGTTCCTGTGCATTGGGCCATACGCGGTCGATGCCTTTCAGGGCGGAGATGGCTGTCCGCAGGGATTCAATGATACCCGTAACTTCGGCAGATAAGGCGTTGTCAGCCTCATAGAGGGCACTTTTGATTTCCTCGGAATGACTCATCACATCGCTCCGCTGCTCCAACTTTTCCTGTTCACCTTCTTCGAGGTTGGCCTGTGTCAGTTCGTCGCACTGGAATTGTAGGAAGTCCAGGTTCTGGCGGTTGCGTTCTATGTCGTCTTTCAAGGTCTCCAGTTCTCTGGCTGTTGCCTGATACTGGTTGTATGTCTGTTGGTAGGTCGCCAATTCCTTTGCGTCATAGGCAATGATATCTACAACGTTCAACTGGAAATCCTGCTTGTTGAGCAACAGGTTCTGATGCTGGGAGTGTACATCGACGAGTTGTTCGCCAAGTTCCTTCAACATAGATAGCTGAACGGGTGTGTCGTTGATAAAGGCACGGCTTTTGCCTGATGCCGTTAGTTCGCGACGGATAATACAGTCGCTTTGGTCGTATTCGATATCGTTTTCGTTGAAGAACTCCTGCATCTTATAACGCGAGAGGTCGAATTGCGCTTCAATGATGCATTTGTCTGCTCCTTGCTTGATAGACTTGGAATCGGCACGCTGTCCGAGGAGCAGACCGATGGCGCCAAGTATGATACTCTTACCTGCACCTGTCTCTCCAGTTATCACAGAGAAGCCTGGATGAAGGTCGATGTCCAGTTCATCTATCAGTGTATAGTTTTTTATATATAGGTGTTTAAGCATGCTATTGCCTGATGATATCCCATGCGTTGCTCTGTGAGGCATTGATACTCATGAGCAAGTCGTAAATCTTTTCCTTTTCCTTCTGTGTGCCTTTGCCCTTATAGATGTTCGACAGTTCGTCTTTCTTATAGTCCGTCCATATCTGTGGCAACAGACTCAAAGGTTTGTTCTCATGGGCAGTTTTCAGATTTGTCTCCAGTGTTTCCGAGATCTGAGTCCGTCCACGTTCTGCATTATTTGCCATCTCATCGAGTCCCTTACGGTAATAGTCGTATTGTAGTTGTCGTATAGGTTTCATCGACTCGTCAAGGTAGTCGTTGATGATGGCAAAACGATTACGACCATCTTCGAAAGATTTCCAGCCAGGGAAACCAAGATTCTGAGCATTGTTTACGAGATACATACACCGTTGCAGTACATCGGTACCACCCATGGGTGAGAAACTGTCAAGATTGAGACCGATGATCAGATAGGCATAGTAGGCTAAGAGGGCCGTCAGTTGATTATCCACCATCTCGTCGTCATAATTCAGCTGATCAAATTGTGCGAACTCAAACAAGAAATTATCATCCTTATTATTATATAAGGTTGAGGTATATGAAGAATTATAGACAGGTCGGTTAGCTTGGATCAGTGCAGAGCCCTCAAAGCGGTTCTCTTCACGTATGTATTTGGTGAGGGTAATGTTGAAACTACACTGGATGCGTTCGTTTTTTTGGAACTGCAGGTTTGTCCACTGTCGTTCGTTGACAAACTGCTCCAGTGTCTGCTGCAGATTCTCAAATACGCTCACGTCCGTGCCCTGTATCTGACTATGGTTAATATTGATTCGTACTTGCAGTTCCTGAGCTGAAGAAGTGATATATGAAAAGTGAAAAGTGAAAAGTAGTGGCAGAAATCTCCGCCACCACTTTAGACTAAGACGAATGTAATGTCTGTTCATTCTTATATTCTTGAACTTCACTTCTTATTTATTGCAACTTTGATTCCCTCAGACGAATACGTGTCAAGACCTGCTTGGTGTTGTAGGTAAAGTCTCCAGAGAGAATCCAACTATAGTAACCAGGATCAATGCGTAATACGTCTGCTACAGGTAGACCCTTATGTTTGCCGAAGTTGAATACTTCTGTCAGTCGTGGGTTTCCGTCCTTGTCAAGCAATGGTTTACCGTTACGATCCTTCACTTCTCCCCATACGATACGTCCAGCAAAGTCAATATTGTTGTTGGTCTTAGAGAACTCTGCGAGTTTGTCTATATCGTTTTCCAATACTTTTTCGGGATCCTCATTGGCACCAGGCGCATATTTGTCGAGTTCTCCCATCAGCACACGATAGGTGGCCTCGGTATCCTGATCCGCACGGTGGGCTTCGAAGTCTTCTTCCATTTTACGTCCACAATAGAACTTGTAGGCGGCAGCAAGATTACGGCGCTCCATCTTATGAAAGATGGTCTGCACATCAATCAGACGACATTTCGAAAAGTCAAAATCGATGCCTGCGCGCAGGAACTCTTCCGCTAACAAGGGAATGTCAAAGTGGTTGGAATTGAAACCAGCAAAATCACTGCCCGTGAAGATTTCCGCAAGTTTCTGTCCGAGTTGTTTGAAGGTGGGCTTGTCCTTCACATCATCATTACTGATACCCGTCAGGGTAACCACTTCCTGAGGAATTGGCCTTTCGGGATTTATCAGTTCATTCCCACGAAGTTCCTCACCGCTTGGAAGCAACTTAATGTAGGAAATCTGGATGATGCGGTCTCTTACCAAGTCAAGACCTGTTGTCTCCAGATCGAAGATAACCAGCGGTTTTTTCAGATTCAGTTTCATTTGTCAATACTAATCGTTAATCAGCATCGGCATCATGAGCATTAGTACATCCTGATTTTCCGGTTGTTCAGAAGGCAGAACGAGACCTGCGCGACTGGGATCTGCCAACTGGATAATCACGTCAGGACAATCGAAGTTACTAAGAACTTCAATAAACGAAGAACCCTTGAAACCGATACTCATTGTCTGACCATTATATTCGCATGACATGCGCTCTGTAGCTGTCTTTGAGAAGTCGTAGTCTTCTGCATCGAGCTGCAGGGTTGAGTCTTCCACATGGAAACGGATGAGATTACTGGAGTCGTTGGCAAACGGCTGGACACGACGCAAGGCTGCCAACAGTCCAAGACGGTCCACACGCAGTTCGTTTGGATTGCTCTGAGGAATTACCGAGTTGTAGTTTGGATAACGGCCCTCGATGAGTCGGCACTGGATGGTACCATCACCATAGTTAACTTCTGCATTACGCTCATCAAAGCGGATGGTCACATCACCACCGTCCTTGCCTAACAGGTTCCGGAGTAAGTTGGCGGGTTTCTTCGGCAGGATGAAAGCAGCAGGCTGTTCACTCTTGATTGTAAAGACCTTGTTTCGCACAAGTTTATGGCCGTCGCTGGCCACTACTGCCAGACAGTCAGGGGTCAGGTCAAAATAGATACCGTTCATCACTGGACGCAACTCATCCTGAGCTGTGGCGAAGATGGAGCGGTTGATGTTCTCTGCCAGGATGGCATTGGGCAAAGTGATGGTGTTAGCATTCTCGCTCACGGATTGTGCCATGGGGAATTCGTCTGCATTCTCTATCGGTAACGAAAAGAGTCCGTTCTGATAGGAAATCCTGACGAGGTTCTGTTCTTGATTAACTTCGAATGTGATGGGTTGCTCGGAGAATCCCTTGACGGCTTCTAACAAATCGTGGTTACCAATGGCAAAACGACTATTTCCGTCACTTTCAGTAAGTTCTAACTGTGTCTTCATCACGTTTTCGCTGTCTGATGCTGTCAGATACAGCATGTTGTCTTTGATCTCGAAAACGAAATCGCCAAGTATGGGCAAGGCGTTCTTACTGTTAATCACTTTTGAGAGAGCAGAGAGCTTTGAACTCAGTGCGGTGCTTGATACTGTAAATCTCATAGTTTTATAGTTTCTTTTTTGTTCTTGATTACATATTTTATAATTGAGCACAAAATTACAAAAAAACGTTGTAATGAACAAAATTTTTTGGAGAAAATGATGCGATTCAAACTATTTTTAGTAATTTCGCCACGTGAAAACGTAAAAATCAACAAATAAAAACAATTAAGTAATGGAATTAACAGGTAGAATTATTGCAGTGTTGCCTGCCCAGAGTGGTGTGTCTGCACGTACTGGAAACAACTGGATGTCTCAGGACTATGTGATTGAGGTTCCTGGACAGTATCCTAGAAAGTGTCTCTTCCGAATCTTTGGTGAGGACCGCATCAAGCAGTTCAATATCCAACAGGGTGAGGATGTTACTGTTCAGTTTGATATTGATGCCCATGAATTCAATGGACGTTGGTTCAATGATATCCGTGCCTATAACGTTATACGTGGACAGGCTGCTCCTGTGGCTAATGCGCCTCAGACAAGTCCTTTCCCGCCCGCTGATGGTGCAACGGCTCCGTTCCCACCAGCACAGGAACCTGCTGGTGAAGGCAGTGCTGACGACCTTCCGTTCTAATCTGTTGTGACAAACGAGTATCAGATAAGGGTTAAGCCTGAGGTTGCGGCACAAGAAGACCGCTTGAAGGTGTGGATTGCCGAGGAACAGGGAATCGACGTCAGAACCATCTATGGCATCAGAATCCTCAAACGGAGTATTGATGCTCGTCAGAGACAAGTATACGTGAATCTAAAGGTTCGCGTGTATATCAATGAACAACCTGCGGATGATAATTATGTTAGGACTGATTATCCTGACGTAGAGGGTCGTTCGCAGGTTGTTGTCGTGGGAGCTGGTCCGGGAGGACTCTTTGCCGCACTTAGGCTCATAGAACTCGGTTTGCGCCCTATCGTTCTGGAAAGGGGGAAGAATGTTCACGATCGAAAAAAGGACTTGGCAAACATCACCAAAACGCAAAAGGTAGATGCAGAGAGTAACTACTGTTTTGGCGAGGGTGGGGCAGGTGCTTATTCCGACGGAAAACTATATACCCGTTCGAAAAAACGTGGTAATACAGATAAAATCCTGAACGTTTTTTGTCAGCATGGGGCATCGACGGCTATCCTTGCCGATGCCCATCCGCATATTGGAACCGACAGACTCCCCAAAGTGATAGAGGCCATGCGTAACACAATCATTAATAGTGGTGGTGAGGTGCATTTCCAAACGAAGATGACCCAATTGATTTTGGAAGGAGACAAGGTCGTAGGATGTATCGCCGACAAGGAATATAGAGGTCCTGTTATTTTAGCCACAGGTCACTCAGCGCGAGATGTTTACCGTTATTTGTCTGAAGCAAAAATTGAAATAGAAGCGAAAGGTATTGCGGTAGGCGTTAGACTAGAACACCCTTCTCAATTAATAGACCAGATCCAGTATCATTCAAGGCAGGGAAGAGGTAAGTATTTGCCAGCTGCCGAGTATGCGATGGTGACACAAGTAGAGGGGCGGGGCGTCTATTCCTTCTGTATGTGTCCTGGTGGTTTTGTAATTCCTGCAGCGACAGACAAAGAACAGATTGTTGTTAATGGCATGAGTCCTGCCAGTCGTGGTACACAGTGGAGCAACTCTGGCATGGTGGTAGAAATACGTCCTGAGGATATCACAGGTGAAGGGGTTCTAAAAGTGATGCACTATCAGGAGGAACTCGAGAAGATGTGTTGGCAACAGGGAAACATGAAGCAGACAGCGCCAGCACAACGGATGGCTGACTTTGTAAACGGTAAGTTGAGTTATGATTTACCTAAGTCGTCATATGCGCCTGGGCTGATTTCTAGTCCGCTGCATTTCTGGTTGCCCAAGATGATCGCCAAACGTCTGCAGGAAGGTTTTAAGGCGTTTGGAAGAAATGCCCATGGGTTCTTGACGAATGAAGCAGTGATGATAGCCGTGGAAACAAGGACTTCCTCTCCTGTGCGTATATTGAGAGACCGTGATACTTTGCAACATGTTCGTATTCAAGGCCTTTTCCCGTGTGGTGAGGGCGCAGGATATGCAGGTGGTATAGTCTCTGCAGGTGTCGATGGAGAACGGTGTGCAGAGATGTGTGCTGCCTATTTACAAAAATAATATGAAAAAGATTTGGAGATTCCAAATCTTTTTTGTATCTTTGCCACATAGAAAAATGTTTAACTAATTAATATATACGCAACATGAACAGGGAGGAAAAATTCGTGATTACGATCAGCCGCCAGTTCGGTACAGGCGGACATGAGATCGGAGCAGAAATTGCCCGGAGACTGGGTGTAAAATTGCTCGACAAACAGATTCTGAATGAGGTTGCTAAACGCAACCGCATTGTAGAGGAAGCTATGGAAAAGATAGAAACCCGAAATCCGCTCTGGCGCGATGATTTCACCAACTTCTATCAGAACTACATGAGTAAGGCTGAGTATGATGGTACTGAGCATGATCAGACATCGCATGAACTGTTTGATGCTCAGGCAGATGCCATTCGGCATATCGCCTCGGAGGAATCGTGCGTGATTGTAGGCCGCTGTGGTTTCCATATCTTTGAAAACCATCCAAATTGTCTGAAGATTTTTATCCACTCGTCAGAAGATTGCCGTAAACGCAGGATAGCGGATAAATACGGACTTGACCTGCGTGATGCTGCTGCGATGGTGGTGGATAACGACTACAGTCGTGAGCTCTACACGAAGACATTCACAGGAAAGGACTGGACGGATGCTCGCAATTATGATATCTCGATTGATGTCAGAAAATTCGGCATTAATGGTGCTGTAGATTTCCTGATGAATTGTATTGAGTAGTTTTTCTTGAGAAAAATTTGTGTATATACCGATTTTTTAGTACCTTTGCACGCTGAAATTTCACAGTTAGTAATTACTAAAGAATCGGTATAATGAATATTTCCTACAAATGGTTGAAGGAATACGTTGATTTCGACCTGACGGCTCAGCAGGTGGCTGACGCATTGACGTCAACAGGTCTCGAGGTTGACGCATTAGAAGAAGTACAGAGTATCAAAGGTGGTCTGAAGGGGCTCTATGTGGGTAAGGTACTTACTTGTGAGGCCCATCCGAATAGCGATCATCTACATGTAACAACGGTAGATTTAGGCAAAGGCGAACCCTCGCAGATTGTGTGTGGTGCTCCCAATGTGGCAGCAGGTCAGAAAGTGATCGTGGCAGACCTTGGTTGTGTGCTCTATGATGGTGATCAGGAGTTCGTGATCAAGAAGTCTAAGTTGCGTGGTGTAGAGAGTAACGGTATGATCTGCGCTGAGGACGAGATCGGTGTTGGTACTAGCCACGATGGTATCATCGTATTGCCAGAGGATGCTGTAGTAGGTACACCCGCTGCTGAGTATTATCATCTGGAGAGCGACTGGCTCATTGAGGTGGACATCACAGCCAACCGTGCGGATGGACTTTCTCACTGGGGTGTGGCTCGTGACCTGTATGCCTGGCTGAAGAGCAATGGCTACGAGACCAAGATGCATCGCCCAGACTGCTCTGCCTTCAAGGTGGAGAATCATGACCTGCCCATCGAGGTGGTGATTGAGAATCAGGAGGCCTGCAAGCGTTATGCCTGTGTCAGTGTGACAGATTGTGAGGTGAAAGAGAGTCCTGAGTGGCTGAAGAACAAGTTGACCACCGTTGGTTTGCGTCCTATTAATAATATTGTGGATATCACCAACTATATCATGATGGCTTATGGTCAGCCGCTGCATACCTTTGATGCAGATATGGTGAAGGGTCATAAGATTGTGGTGAAGACGATGCCAGAGGGAACCCCCTTCCAGACACTCGATGGTGAGAAGCACAAACTTTCTGGCCGTGACCTGGCAATCTGTAATGCCGAAGATCCGATGTGTATTGCAGGTGTCTTTGGTGGCAAAGGTAGTGGTACCTATGAAACCACGAAGAACGTGGTGCTGGAGAGTGCCTACTTCCATCCTACATGGATCCGTAAGTCTGCCCGTCGTCATGGATTGAGCACAGATGCCTCGTTCCGTTTCGAGCGTGGTGTTGATCCCAATGGCACCATCTATGCCCTGAAACAGGCTGCTATCCTCTGTCAGGAATTGGCTGGTGGTAAGGTTAGCATGGAGGTATGCGACGTCTATCCTGAGCCCATGAAGAATGCTGTGGTGGAACTCAGTTATGAGTATGTGCATAATCTGGTTGGTAAGGACATCCCCGTTGAGACCATCAAGAGCATCTGCGAGAGTTTGGAGATGAAGGTGCTCAATGAGACACCAGAGGCCTTGACCCTTGAGATTCCTGCTTATCGTGTGGATGTGCAGCGTCCTTGCGATGTTGTGGAGGATATCCTGCGTATCTATGGATATAATAATGTGGAGATTCCTACCCAACTGAAGGGCTCACTTGTCATCAAGGGCGATGAGGACCAGAAGCATAAACTGGCTAACCTTGTAAGTGAGCAGTTGGTTGGTGAGGGCTTCAATGAGATCCTGAACAACTCGCTGACGAAGGGAGCCTACTACGAAGGTCATAACGCCTATCCCGCAGAGAACTGTGTGAAGATTATGAATCCGCTCTCAACAGATTTGAACGTGATGCGTCAGACGCTGTTGTTTGGTGGTCTGGAGAGCATCCAGCATAATGTGAACCGCAAACGTCAGAACCTGCGATTCTTTGAGTTTGGTAATGTTTATACCTTCTCGCCTGAGAAAGAGAATCAGGATGATCCCATGCAGGCATACAAGGAACAATATCATTGCTCATTGCTGGTCACTGGTAAACGTGTGGAGGGCTCTTGGGCTCATGCCAATGAAGACTCTACCTATTATGAACTGAGCGCCTACGTAGAGAATATCCTCCGTCGTTTTGGTGTGAAGTCTGGTATGCTGGTTCGCAAGAAGTCGGAGAATGACATCTTCTCAGCAGGTATGACCATTGAAAACCGTGGTGGTAAGAAACTCATTGAGATGGGTATCATTACCAAAAAACTCCAGAAACAGTTCGGTCTCGACAATCCTGTCTATTACGCAGAACTCAACTGGACTGCCCTGATGAAGGTGATCAAGAAGAACGAGGTACTCTATACAGAGGTGCCTAAGTTCCCAGCCGTGAGTCGTGACTTGGCATTGTTAGTAGATAATTGTGTGGAGTTTGCTCAGATTGAGCAGATAGCTCGTCAGACGGAGAAGAAACTCTTGAAGAAGGTGGAGCTCTTCGATGTATATGAGGGTGACAAACTCCCTGCTGGCAAGAAGTCATACGCTGTGAATTTTATTCTTCAAGATGAAGAGAAAACCATGGGCGACAAGCAGATCGATGCTATCATGCAGAAGCTCATCGCCAATATCAAGAAGCAACTCAACGCAGAGCTGCGCTAACATTAAAAATTAAAGATTAAACATTAAATACAATGGGAAGAGCATTTGAATATCGTAAGGCTACAAAGCTGAAGAGATGGGGCCACATGGCCAAGACATTTACAAAGATTGGTAAGCAGATCGCCATTGCCGTGAAGGCAGGTGGTCCGGAGCCTGAGAACAATCCTACACTGCGTGCTATCATCGCTAACGCCAAGCGTGAGAACATGCCGAAGGACAACATCGAGCGTGCCATCAAGAACGCGATGGGTAAGGACCAGAGCGACTACAAGGAGGTAACCTACGAGGGATATGGTCCTCACGGAATTGCCATCTTTGTGGAGACCCTGACTGACAATACCACCCGTACCGTTGGCGATGTTCGTTCTGTATTCAACAAGTTTAATGGTAACCTGGGTACTCAGGGTTCTCTGTCGTTCCTGTTCGACCACAAGGCAGTGTTCACCTTCAAGAAGAAGGATGGTCTGGATATGGACGAGATGATCCTTGATCTGATTGACTATGGTGTGGAGGATGAGTTTGATGAGGACGAAGAGGAGAACAGCATCACCATCTATGGCGATCCCTCTTCATTCGGTGCTATCCAGAAGCATCTGGAGGAGAATGGTTTTGAGGTGACAGGTGCTGAGTTCACCCGAATCCCCAACGACCTGAAGGATGTGACGCCTGAGCAGCGCGAGACCATCGACAAGATGGTGGAGAAACTTGAGGACTTCGATGATGTTCAGACAGTCTATACGAACATGAAGCCTGAGGAAATTGCAGAATAGATCAGTTGACAGTCAATTAAAATGCCCTTCTCATCTGGAGAGGGGCATTTTTGTTTAATAGTCCTTGTCTGTGAATACTACATCCACTAATACCTTCTGAGGATCTTTCTCTGAATGGAAAGTATAAGCGAAGCGGTACTTGTTTTCCTTATAGACTCTTAATGAGGTGGCGTTTTTTAGTTCGCTTTTTAGCATACCGACAGCATCAATCTTATGTAAGGTGCTCTCATTGTCTGCTACTCCTGTGAGACGATAGTAATAATGTATCGTATGTGTAGCACGTTCGAAGGTCATACTGTCAATAGTGGTTGTGTTGTCCAGTTTGACAGGACAGTTCTTCTTTGTAAACTCCTGTGCCTCCCGTGCACAGCGATCCTCCAACGACTCCTGACAAGCCGTAAACAGACCAACAAACACAACAAATAACCAAATCTTTTTCATAACGAATGCTATTTTTGGGTGCAAAGATACAAAAAAAAGCAAAAATATCCGTTTTCCGTTGTTTTTTTTGTAACTTTGCACTTCAAAGCATATAATCTGATGAACCATATAAGAAACTTCTGTATCATTGCGCATATTGACCATGGTAAATCTACCCTGGCAGACAGGTTGTTGGAGTTTACCAACACCATCCAGGTGACGGAAGGTCAGATGCTGGATGATATGGATCTGGAGCGTGAGCGTGGTATTACCATTAAGAGTCACGCTATACAAATGGAATATACCTACAAAGGAGAAAAATATATACTGAATCTGATTGACACACCGGGACACGTGGACTTTTCCTACGAGGTGTCACGTTCTATAGCAGCCTGTGAAGGTGCCTTGTTGGTTGTCGATGCCACGCAGGGTGTTCAGGCTCAGACCATCTCGAATCTCTATATGGCCATCGATCATAATCTGGAGATTATCCCTGTGATCAATAAGATTGATATGCCCTCTGCCATGCCCGACGAGGTAGAAGATGAGATTATCGACCTTATTGGTTGCGATCGGTCAGATATTATCCGTGCCTCTGGTAAGACTGGTGAGGGTGTGGAGGATATCCTCAATGCCGTGGTGGAACGCATCCCTCATCCAGAGGGTGATGAAGATGCTCCTCTACAGGCGCTGATTTTTGATTCCGTCTTCAACTCCTTCCGTGGTATTATTGCCTACTTTAAGATCGTGAATGGTGTCATCCATACAGGTGACCTTGTGAAGTTCTTTAATACGGGTATGGAGTACGATGCCGACGAGATCGGTGTACTGAAGATGGACATGATTCCCCGTAAGGAACTGCGTACAGGTGATGTAGGCTATATCATCAGTGGCATCAAGAATTCCCGTGAGGTGAAGGTAGGAGATACCATTACTCAGGTGGCAAAACCTTGCGACAAAGCCATCGAGGGTTTCCAGGAAGTGAAGCCGATGGTGTTTGCCGGCGTCTATCCCATCGATCCGACGGATTATGAGAATCTGAGGGCCTCTTTGGAGAAGTTACAGTTGAACGATGCCTCTTTGACGTTTACGCCAGAGAGTTCTGTCGCATTGGGCTTTGGCTTCCGTTGCGGCTTCTTGGGACTCCTTCACATGGAGATCATTCAGGAGCGACTCGACCGTGAGTTTGATATGGACGTGATCACGACGGTTCCTAATGTATCGTATATGTGCTACACCAAACAGGGTGAGGTGAAAGAGGTGCATAATCCCTCAGGTTTGCCTGACCTGACGATGATTGAACATATCGAGGAACCCTATATCCGAGCCTCTATCATTACAGCGGCCGATTATATCGGACCGATCATGACCCTCTGTCTGGATAAGCGTGGTGAACTGATAGACCAGCAGTATGTAAGTGGCAATCGTGTGGAACTCCACTTTATGTTGCCATTGGGTGAGATCGTGATTGACTTCTACGACAAACTGAAGTCTATCTCCAAGGGATATGCTTCGTTCGACTATCATGTTGACGGATTCAAGCCTTCCAAACTGGCTAAACTTGATATCTTGTTGAATGGCGAACCAGTGGATGCACTATCCACGCTGACGCATCAGGATAACGCTGTTACTTTTGGTCGCCGCATGTGCGAGAAACTGAAGGAACTGATTCCACGTCAGCAGTTTGACATTGCAATTCAGGCAGCCATCGGAGCGAAGATCATTGCCCGCGAGACAGTGAAGCAGGTGCGTAAGGATGTGACGGCCAAGTGTTATGGTGGTGACGTCAGCCGTAAACGTAAACTTTTGGAGAAGCAGAAGCGGGGAAAGAAACGCATGAAACAGATTGGTAATGTGGAAGTGCCCCAGAAGGCTTTCTTAGCAGTATTGAAATTAGACTAAAAACTTATTTATAAAAGACCTATGCCGAGTATTAGTTTGACAACGAGAGATGTGGCGCGAGAACTGGCCCGTCGTTACAGCACAATGACACACGAGGAGCTTGACTTGCTCGAAAGCATTCTTGTGCCTATGAAATTTGCCAAGAATGAAATGATCCTAAAGGAAGGAGATACCTGTACCAACATCTATTGGATCGTAAAAGGACTGGTTCGTCAGTATTATTATAAGAACGAGAAGGAGCTCACCGAATATATGGCGACGGAGAACTCCATCGTGATGTGTATCGAGAGTCTTTTCCGGGAACAGCCATCACAACTCAACATCAAGGCCCTTGAACCCACGATTCTTATCGCTCTGCCCAAAGCGGATTTGGAGGCTGTAGCCATGAAGAGTGTGAATATACAGATTCTTTTCCGCAAGATTCTGGAAGAGTCGCTCATTCTCTCTCAGCACCATGCTGATATGCTACGCTTTGAGAGTGCCCAGGACCGTTACCAAAAACTGGTGAAGAATCAGCCCCAGTTGGTGCTCCGTGCGCCGTTGGTATATATTGCCAGTTATCTCCAGATGACTCCAGAGACGCTTTCCCGCGTACGTACGGCGACTTTGATGGAAGGAAAATAAATTCATTCCTATAAAACATCACCTTTTTAATTTAATTATTGAATATAAGTAAGTTTATATTGAGTGTAGTTTTATTTTTAAACTACACTTTAAGTGCTTTTTTAGAAGTTGATTCGTCGAAAATCAAATCTATAGATATGCGAATAACCATCATCAATTCAGAGAAGAAAAAAAGAGAAAATATGGTGAAAAGTAAAACAAGTTGTTTTACTTTGTAGGAAGCCTCTGTATGTCAGATGAGTAGTACTTTTTTCAGTAAAACAACTTGTTTTACTTTTCAAAAATGGAAGTGTAGTTGAATATTTTAATAATGAATTATGTCAATACATATTAAACTTATCAGAAACAATATCAAGAGTAGCAGTTCTTATGGAAAATACTTTGCAAAAACCGTCAGTCAGGGAGAGGTCTCGCTCGATGACATGATCAGGGAGGCACTGTTGGCTAAGGGCTATAGTGAGGGAACTGTGGTGACTGTCGTGGAGGATCTGCACCACGCCTTGCAGGTGAAACTCTCTGAGGGCTACACGGTGGCCATCGACGGTATCGGGCGCTTCAGCCTCCGTGTGGAGAGTGAGGGTGTGGATGACCCGAAGCAGTTCGACCTCCGTCGCCATATCCGCCGATTCGTCTGCGGTTTCCTCCCCGCAGGCCGCCGCGTCAAGGGCCGTCGCATCCTCTATGACTTTTGCGACGGCGTGAAGGCTGTCTGGCAGAAAGGCTCCAGACCCTGATACGTTTCATTTCATTATAATCTCGAGATCCATACTTCCGAATATTTTGCGTATTTACGCATCTTTTTCGGAAATTTACCTGAAAAAGTTTGTTTGATTGGAATATGTTGCTTATTTTTTCAGTCGTTAAACATCCACGATCCGTTAGAGTAACTGCGCTCATGCTCTGCCATCTTATCGAGATGGTGGACTGTTTGTCCACAATGCAGTTGAACAAGTCAAAGCAGCCAAAGTCGCCAGGGAAGCGTAGCATGTACTTCATGTCCCTGCATAGCGCCTCCTGCTTGTTGCCTGTAGCGATGCTGCCACTCTCCTTCTTTATATTGTCACATATGCGGCTCAGCCACTGCTGTGCACTTTGCATTCTCCTGCAGCCAGTATTCAATCTCGGCGCATACAGGCTCCGTCATACGGGTACACTCGATGTTACGTTTATACTTTGGCCTACTGGCAAGACAGAGGCCCAACCCCTCCTCAGGATCTTCCCTGATGGAGGCCTCATACTCACGGATGTAACGTGTTACGGTCTTCCTGTTAAGACCAACTCTGCGGGAAATCTCCCGTAAACTCAAACCATCGACTCGATGGTAATGAAGGATTTGTTCTTTCTGATCCATCTCAATCATTTTTAAACTCTCTGTACGTTAAACAGCACTCATATGAGCTACTATTTTATAACGTAGAGCTCAGATTGGATGGTATACTTTTCGATTATATGGTGGTATACCTTTCAATTATTATCTACATTCACTGAGCTCAAGCATCTGATTGAGAGATTGGAGGTGGTATGCTGACCATCTCAGGACTGAAGAAATTCTATTTCGTAACTGACATTAATGATATGCGTTGTGGCGCACACAGACTGCTTGAAATCGTAAAACACAAGCATCACCTCAACACCAGCAATGGTGACGTGTTTGTCTTCATGTCGAAGAACCAGAGAAAGGTTAAGATGGTGAATTTTGAGGAGTCAAGACCAATGCGAAGGGGCTGAATAATATACCGTCCCGCGGCAGTGTTAAACCTGAAAAACCTCTGCGAGAACTGGCTGGAAGATTTGCGATACAGTTACGACCTACTGTATTGCCTACAGCCTGGGGAGGATTATGAAACCTCGAAGAACGTAGAGCCAATCATCATCAACTCTGGTTTCAGAAGCGAGGCGGTGAATAAAGCTATTGGCGGGGTGCCAAGAAGCAATCATCTGACTGGCTGCGCGGTGGATATTAAATGCCTCGGCATCGAACACGCCATCCGCTATGCGGCTATCCTGCTGGATATCGCAGACGGCACAAAGCGCGACTTCGACGAATTGCTCATCGAGTGCTCGCCCAAGGGTACCTACTGGATTCACTTCGCGGTGAGGCCGAAGGAGAACCGCAGAAAGGTGAGGTTTATCCAAACGTAAATCTAAAAACCTTTTTTAGATTTCGTTGCCCGTGTAGAGTTGGTAGTATTTGCCCTTCAACTGAAGGAGTTGGTCGTGGGTGCCCTGTTCGATGATGCGGCCGTGGTCGAGGACGATGATGAGGTCGGCATTGCGGACGGTACTTAAGCGGTGGGCGATGACGAAGGTGGTGCGCCCCTGCATCAGGGTGTCCATGCCCCGCTGTACGAGGGTCTCCGTGCGGGTGTCGATGCTGCTGGTGGCTTCGTCGAGGATGAGCACGGGGGGATTGCTGACGGCGGCTCGGGCAATGGCGATGAGTTGGCGCTCGCCCTGGGAGAGGTTGCCACCGTCGCTTATGAGTTGCGTCTGGTAGCTGTTGGGCAGACGACGGATGAAGTCCTCGGCACCCACCAGCCGTGCGGCCTGCATACACTCCTCGTCGGTGGCGTTGAGTTTGCCGTAGCGGATATTATCGAGGACAGTGCCCGAGAAGAGATGGGTCTCCTGGAGCACGATGCTCATCGACTTGCGGAGGCTCTGCTTCGAGATCTCAGTGATGGGGATGCCGTCGTAGAGGATGCGCCCCTGCTGGATCTCGTAGAAGCGGTTGATGAGGTTGATGATGGTGGTCTTGCCAGCACCCGTGCCACCCACGAAGGCAATCTTCTGACCGGGGTTGGTGTTGATGTCGATATCGTAGAGCACCTGTTTCTCGGAGGTATAGCCGAAATCGACATCCTTGAAATCGACATCGCCCTGGGGATGCTCCAGGATGGTCTTGCCCTCATCGACCTCGGGCTCGGCATCGCCTAAGGCAAACACGCGCTCTGCTCCTACCGTGGCGTTGAGCACGGAGTTGATCTGCTGGCTCACCTGGGAGATGGGACGTGTAAAGCTCTTGTTCAGTTGCAGGAAGGCGACCACCGTTCCCAGTGACACCATGGCTACGGAGGGGTTGATGGCCAGCGTGGCGCCTACCACGGCGAGCAGCACAAAGCCGAAGTTGCTAATACCGCCATTGACGGGCATCACGATGTTGGCGATGCGGTTGGCGCTGCAGGCCGAGGCGCGCAACTGTTCGTTGATATCCTCGAACTTGCTGATGGCCTGCTCCTCGTGACAGAAGATCTTCACCACCTTCTGACCCGTGAGCATCTCCTCGATGAAGCCGTTGACACCAGCCAGTCGTTGCTGTTGGGCACGGAAGTAGTTGCGCGAGCGCTTGCCCAGTTGGGTGGTGGTCACGGCCATCACGACGGCCATTGCTACGCTCACCACCGTCAGTGGGATGCTCATGACGATCATCGACGTGAAGGTGGCCACGATGGTGATGACTGACGAGAACACTTGGGCCATGGCCGTGGATATCATCTGGCGCAGCGAATCGACATCGTTGGTATAGACCGACATGATATCGCCATGGGAGCGCTGGTCGAAATACTTGATGGGCAGGTGCTGCATCTTCTCGAAGATGGTCTTCCTCAGGCGCAGCATCGTGCCTTGGCTGATGTGGATCATCAGACGGTTGTAGGTATAGGAGCAGACCGTGCCGAAGAAGAGGACGAGTCCCAACTTGAACAGCGTCTGTGCCAGCGACTGGTACTGGGGATTCTCGACCTGCGTCAGGGGTACGATATAGTCGTCGATCAGTGTCTTGGTGAACAGTGAGGAGATGAGCGAGGTGATGGAGGAGATGAACACACAGGCCAGCACCACGACGATGGACCACCTGTAGTGGCGCATGACAAAGGTGAACATCCGCAAGAGCGTGGCGCGCTGTTGCTTGCTGGCCTTCTGGAATCCTGCCTGTGCCCTGGGGGCTTGTGGTCCTCCGAAATTGGGTTGTCTCATGCAGCACCTCCTTCCGGTTTGTCGAAGTCGCCCTTGTCGGCCTTCTGGATGGCACAGATCTCCTGGTAGAGCGTGTTCGTCTTCAGCAGGTTCTCGTGGGTGTCGAAGCCCGTGACGATACCATTGTCCATCACGATGATACGGTCGCAACGCTCCACACTCGAGATGCGCTGGGCGATGATGATCTTGGTCATCTCAGGCAGTTGGGTGTGTATGGCCTTGCGGATCTTCTCGTCGGTCTCGGTATCGCAGGCCGATGTGGAGTCGTCGAGCACGAGAATCTTAGGCTGTTTCAGCAGGGCACGGGCGATGCAGAGGCGCTGCTTCTGACCACCGCTGACGTTGGTGCCTCCCTGTTCGATGTGGGTGTTGTAGCCCTCGGGCATCTGTTCGATGAACTCATCGGCACAGGCCAGGTGGCAGGCCCTCTTGCAATCCTCTACCGTGGCGTCGTGATTACCCCAGCGCAGGTTGTCGAGGATCGTGCCTGAGAAGAGAATATTGTTCTGGAGCACCACACTGACATTGTTTCGCAGTGCCGTGAGGTCGTAGTCCTTTACGTTCCGGCCGCCCACGAGCACCTCGCCCTGCGAGATGTCGTAGAGACGTGATACGAGGTTGACGAGTGAGGATTTTCCTGAGCCTGTACCACCGATGACACCGATGGTTTCGCCACTGTTGATCTGGAAACTCACGTTATAGAGGGCTGAGCGACGGGACTTGCCTGGGGTGGGGCGCGCATAGTCGAAGCGGACACCTCTAAACTCCACGCTGCCGTCGACAATCTCATAGACGGGTTGTTCGGGGTTCACGATATCAGGCTCCTCCTCGATGATCTCTGCCACGCGCTTGGCTGAGGCGGCACTCTGGGTGAGTGTCACGAAGATCATCGAGAGCATCATCAGCGACATCAGGATCGACATGACGTAGGAGAACAGCGAGGTCAGTTCGCCAGTGGTCAGCGTACCCTCCACGATATAGTGGGCACCCAACCACGACAGGGCGATGATACAGCCATAGACCACCATGTTCATGATGGGATGGTTCCAGGCCATCAGACTCTCCGCGCGTACATATAATTTATATAGGCCCTCGGCAGCCTTCGAGAATTTCTGGTTCTCATAGTCCTCGCGCACGAAGGCCTTCACCAGTCGGATGCCAGTGATGTTCTCCTGCACGCTCTGGTTCAGTTCGTCGTATTTCACAAACACCTGTTGGAACAGGCGGGCTACCCGGGAGATGATATGGTAGAGGGAGAAACTCAGGATCACCAGAGCCACGAGGAACACCAGCGAAAGTCGGGCATCGATGACGAGGCACATCAGGATCGACAGCACCAGTTTGAAGGGGGCTCGCACGCTGATTCCCAGTATCTGTTGGAATGCACTCTGCAGCGAGTTTACATCAGTGGTCATACGGGTGATCAGTCCTGAGATGGCGTATTTGTCGATATCCGAGAAGGCCAGTCGTTGGATGTTACGATACATCGCTGAGCGCAGGTTGGCCGCAAAGCCCGTCGATGCGTAGGCGGAGCAGCGTCCTCCGAGAACGCCAAAAACCATGCTCAACAGTGCCATACCCAGCATGATGGTGCCGTAGAAATACACGTTCTGCATATCGCCTGCGTTGATGCCCTCGTCGATCAATGAGGCCGTCACATAGGGGATGAGCACGTCCATCAACACCTCGAGCGCCGTCCACACGGGCGTGAGGATGGTGGCGGTCTTGTAGCCTTTGATCTGTCGGATGAGCGTCTTAAGCATCTAGTTTTATGGCGATTTGATGACAAAACTGTTACATTTCGTTGCAAAGATATAAATAATCTGTGAGAATCATCGAAATATGTGGCTTTTTTATTACCTTTGCGCTCAAATTCGCAAAAATGATGAAATTTGTCAGTTGGAACGTGAACGGACTCCGTGCTTGTGAGGGCAAGGGCTTCAGTGAGATTTTCCGTGAGATGGATGCCGACTTCTTCTGTCTGCAGGAGACGAAGATGCAGGAGGGACAACTCGACCTCGCCTTTGAGGAATACGAGAGTTACTGGAACTATGCTGAGAAGAAAGGCTACTCCGGTACGGCGATCTTCACGAAGCACCAGCCGCTGAGCGTGAACTACGGCATCGATGTGGATCTGCACGACCACGAGGGTAGGGTGGTAACGCTCGAGATGGAGGAGTTCTATCTCGTTTGCTGCTACACACCAAACTCGCAGGACGGCTTGAAGCGTCTCGAATACCGTATGTCGTGGGAGGATGCCTTCCGTGGCTATCTGAAGAAACTCGACGCGAAGAAACCCGTGATCCTCTGTGGTGACCTGAACGTGGCCCACGAGGAGATCGATATCAAGAACCCTAAGACCAACCGTCATAATGCAGGCTTTACGGACGAAGAGCGCGAAAAGTTCAGCGACCTGCTGGCTTGCGGCTTCACGGACACGTTCCGCTATAAGTATCCCGAGGAGGTGAAATACTCGTGGTGGTCGTACCGTTTTCAGGCGCGTGAGAAGAATGCGGGCTGGCGCATTGACTACTTCGTGATCTCAGACCGTCTGCGCGAGTACCTCGACGATGCCAAGATCCACACGGAGATATTCGGCAGCGACCACTGTCCCGTGGAACTGACGATTAGACTTTAACTATGCAGGATATCCTTAACCGCTATGACCCCATCACGCTGGAGGAGATGAAAGACATCCGGCTGATGAACCGCATAGACACCAAGTTTGTAACGACGGTGCCCGTGCTGAAGCAGTTGCTGACCATCGCCCAAGACGACTATTACGTACAGGAAACAGGTGGTCTGCGCATCTCACCTTATTATACGCTCTATTTCGATACGGCCGACTGTGCGATGTATAACCGTCACGAGGCTGGTCATCTGGTGCGTCAGAAGCTGCGCATCCGTTCTTATGTGGATGCAGGGCTGAACTTCCTCGAGGTGAAGACGAAGAACAATCATGGGCGTACGAAGAAAAAGCGTATGACGATGGAGGGTTTTGATGCGCTGAACCCTGACCATACCATCCTGTTTAAGCGCCAGAATGATCAGTTCGTCGCCTACGACGATTTCCTACGCGAACATCTGCGCTATGAGCCATCGTCGATGACACAGCAGATTGAGAACCGCTTCGACCGTATCACCCTCGTGAATAAGGGTAAGACCGAGCGCCTTACCATCGACACGCACCTGCGCTTCCACAATATTGCCACAGGCATCGATCGCGATATGGGTAATATCGTGATCATCGAACTGAAGCGCGATGGACTGAAGCCATCACCTATCCTCAGTAAACTGCTCCAGTTGCGCATCTTCCCTCACGGATTCTCGAAATACGTCATCGGCTCGGCATTTACCAACGACGACCTGCGCCGTAATCGTATCAAGCCTCGTCTGCATAGCATCGAGCGATTTATGAATAAGTAAACAGTAATATAAATAATTATGGATTTTTTCAATTTGTCTTCCGACTTCCTGATGATGTTTATCCGCCTGCTCATCAATGTGGTGGCTACGTGGTTTATCATCGACCGTCTGTATTATCAGAAGAGTAAGCGTCGTGACTTCTACTTCACGTTCATGCTGATCTCCGTTGCCATCTTCTTCATCGTTTTCTTCATGATCTTCGTGCTTGAGGATATGAAAGGCAAGACATCGATGGGTGTGGGTATCGGACTCTTCGGTATTTTCTCCATCATGCGTTATCGTACGGACACGATGCCTGTGCGCGAGATGACCTACCTCTTCGTGATCATCGCCCTTTCGCTGGTGAATGCCGTTTCCGTCAACCTTCCTTATTTCGAGGTGATTGTTACCAACCTCGTCATCATCCTCGCTGTATGGCTCTGTGAGATGCACCTGAAGACCAACCCCACGAAACTCATTCAGTACGACCGTATCGAACTGATTACTCCTGATCGTCGTGAGGAATTGATTGCCGACCTTGAGAAGCGTCTGGGTGTGAAGGTGGTAAAGGTGGATATCGGCTCCGTCGATTTTCTCCGTGATATGGCGATGATCCGTGTTACTTACGAGGGTGAGGCTTCTACTGTGGGCAGCAACCTGAAACTCTCCAAGGATCAGTTAAAGGAATTCTAATATGAAAAAGGTTATTCTATTTCTGATGGCGGTGCTGCCATTGACTGCACAGGCTCAGAAGGATGACTTCGGTCTCGACTTCTCGTTGGAGGCACAGAAGAAGATCAATAAGGAACTGTCGCTGAGTCTTGAGGGTGAATATCGTACCCGTGATAACACCAAGACCAGTGATCGCTGGGCTGTGGGCCTTGGTATCGATTATAAACTCACCAAGTGGCTCAAGGCCTCGGCTGGCTATACTTTCCTCTATGATAATAATGAGAAGATCAGTTATTACGAGGGTACTGATGATGCCGTGCTCGATGGTGACGCTGATGAGGGGGATCCCAAGAAGCGCGCCCAGTACTGGGCACCACGCCACCGTTTCAATGTCTCACTGACATTTGACAAGAAACTTTTTGGTGACTTCCGCTTCTCCCTGCGTGAGCGCTGGCAATACACCTATCGTCCAGCACACACCGTCAGCGAGCGCTGGAGTTATCTCGACAATGCCTATGATGGTAAGGAGAAGACCTATAATGGTAAGGGCAAGAATGTGCTCCGTAGCCGTCTGCAGGTCGAGTACGATAAGAAGGGACTGGCTGTTACGCCATACGCCAATGTCGAACTGTTCAATGCCTGGAGTCTGCAGAAGGTGCGCTATACCGCTGGCTTAGATTGGAAACTTTTCAAGCAGCACTCCGTTGGTGCTTTCTACCGTTACCAGAATGTTCGTGACGACGATGACGACAACGAGCCGAATACTCACCTCATAGGAGTAGGATATAAGTTTAAATTTTAAAGGGTGCCGATTGGCACCCTTTAAAATTACTGCATGTCATAGACAACCTGCATCAATTGTTTTCCGAGGTCATCAGCCTGAGCCATGGTCTGCGCCTCACTATAGACGCGGATGATGGGTTCGGTGTTAGATTTGCGCAGGTGTACCCAACGGTCTGGGAAGTCGATCTTCACACCGTCGATGTCATTGACCACGGCACTGTTGTCCTTGGCGAACATCTCCTTCACCTTCACGAGGATGGCATCAACATCGGTCTCGGGTGTGAGGTCAATACGGTTCTTTGCAATCTGATAGTCAGGGAAGGTCTTGCGCAACTCAGAAACAGTGCAACCCTTCTGGGCGAGCGAGGAGAGGAACAGGGCGATACCTACGAGGGCATCACGGCCGTAGTGGCTCTCAGGATAGATGACACCACCATTGCCTTCGCCACCGATAACGGCTCCCACTTCCTTCATCTTCGTGGTGACGTTCACCTCACCAACGGCTGCGGCTGTGTATTGACCACCGTGTTTCTTTGTGACATCACGCAGGGCGCGCGTACTACTCAGATTAGAAACAGTATTGCCTGGAGTATGCGTCAGGACATAGTCTGCCACACTGACGAGCGTGTATTCTTCACCAAACATCTTGCCATCCTCACAGATAAAGGCGAGACGATCGACATCAGGATCAACCACGATACCCAGATCGGAACCACCCTGCTTCATGCGATCCATGATGCCCTGCAGATTCTTCTCCAGAGGCTCTGGGTTATGGGCGAAATCGCCTGTGCAGTCTCCGTTGAGGATTTCATAATCGACACCCAGGGCCCGGAACAACTCAGGGAGGATGATGCCACCCACGGAGTTGATGGTGTCGGCACAGACGCGGAACTTGCGCTGGCGGATGCCCTCAACATCGACGAGTTTCAGACCGAGCACGGCATCGATATGACGACGATTAAAGGTATCGTCGATTATCACCTTGCCAAGATGATCAACCTCAGCGTAGTTGAATTTCTCCTCCTCTGCCATACGGAGCACTTCGGCACCGTCGGCAGCCGTGAGGAACTCTCCTTCGCGGTTGAGCAGCTTCAGGGCGTTCCACTGGCGGGGGTTATGCGAGGCGGTGATGATGATACCACCGTCGGCACCTGCCATACGGACGGCCAGTTCGGTGGTCGGTGTGGTGGCATAGCCGATGTCGATGACATCATAGCCCATGCCTGTAAGGGTGCCACAGACTACGTCGCGCACCATGGCACCTGAGATTCGGCCATCACGGCCTACTACTATTTTCTTGCCGCCAATAAACTGGGCGTATGCAGTCGTGAACTTAACGATATCCAGCGGATTGAGGGTGTCACCAGTGTGGCCTCCGATGGTGCCGCGGATACCTGAAATAGATTTGATCAGTGTCATTCGTTTGTGTTTATATAAAAATCGTTATTACTCTTTCTGGTACGTGATCTCATAATAATAAGGTGTCACGTTGCTGGAGGCAGTAGCATGGCCTTGGGTGTGGGGGATGATAAGTCTGACCTTTGCACAGTCCTCGTCTTCCGACTGCGGGCGTCCGACTTTTATATATGAGAGGGGGACGAGCCAGCCTGCAGGGACGGAGGCTGTGTAATAACTATACATTACGCCACTTAGAAATGCTGCTGTATAGGTGCTGCCAGTGCGCGATACATACATGATATCTGGTGTGGCTGCAAAATATGACGTATTGTTGCGGGCCTGTATAGAGTCTGCCAGGAGGTTGAACTCCGAGAAGCGGCATACGAGGTTGAGTTTCTGACCGTCCTGGATCATCGAACCGCAGCCAGGACGCACAATCTGCATATAGACGCCGTTTTTGTCAAATCTGACGTACTCGTTGCGCGAGAGGTCTGTGGTCTGCCCCTGCTGATTGAACTGGTCCTCGGAAATGACAGTAATAGCGGAGTCGGAGATAAACTTGGAAATGGCATTACGCTCCTTGTCCTTCTTGTCACCATACGTCTCGTAGTCATTGCAACTGGCAAGGACGGTCACGACGGCTATCATGATAAATAGAAATCTCTTCATCGTTTCTTTCAATTGATGGTGCAAAAGTACGAATTATTTCGCAAACTACGTTATTATTAGGCTACTTTAACTTGTTTTCGTAGGCGATGATGGCTCGCTTGGCGGTTTCGACGGCTTCTTCCATCGTACCGTTGATACGTCCGCCAGAGGCATTGAGGTGTCCACCACCGTTGAAGAACTCCTCAGCCATCTTGTTGCAGGGGAAATCATCGACGGAGCGCAGACTCACCCAGATGAGATTTTTCTTCTCCGTGTCCTCACGCAGGGAGATGGAGAGTTTCAGACCCTTGATCTGCTGGGGAATGTTCACCAGGCCCTCGGCGTCGCCCTTGACGAAGTGGAACCGCTGTTGCTCTTCCTTTGTCAGTGTATAGAAAGAGGCATGGTACTCGGGCAGATAGACAAGTTTCTCGTACATCACGTAGCCCATCAGGCGGATGCGGTCTTCGGAATAGTTGTGATAGACGTTGCGATAGATCCTGTCCTTGTCGATGTGCGTGGTGAGCAGTTCACTGATGATGAAAAAAATCTCAGGGTTGGAGGAGTTGAAGGTGAAGCCGCCTGTGTCTGTCATCATACCGCAGTAGATGGGCGCAGCAAACTGCTTGGTCATCTTTTCGAAGCCACCGAGTTGCCAGACGATGCGGAAGACGAGTTCGCTGGTGCTGGATGCCTCAGGACGGGAAATCGTCAGCACAGCAGGAACATCGGGGTTGAGATGATGGTCGATGAGTATGCGTGGGGCAGGGGATGAGACAAGCGCCTGTTCCATATCCTCCACACGGCTGGGGGTGTTGTAATCCAGACAGAACACCAGATCAGCGATCTTGAAGAGCATATCGCACTTCTCCTTGTGCTTGTCGTAGCGTACGATCTTCTCCGTATTCGGCATCCACAGCAGGAAATCAGGATACTGGTCTGGGACGATGACGGTGGCCTCCTTGCCCAGTGAGCGCAGGTATTCCGCCCATCCTAAGCATGAGCCAATGGCATCGCCGTCAGGACTCTTGTGACAGGTGATGAGGATGGTATTTGCATCAGAAATCAGGTGGCTCAGTTGGGCCACCTGATCTTCTGTCATGATATTGATATCCATTTAGAACAGTTTGTTGGGATAAACACCTTCGTCCACGAGTTGCTGGATGCGGGCAACGGTCGATTCACGGTCAGCGGCGTAGGTCACACCAAACCACTTGCTGGTGGTGTCGAGCACTTCGACGGTGGCCGTTCCCTCAGTGATGAGCTTATTGACCATCAGGGGGATGAAGAACTCTGCCTTCAGGTTCTCCATGTTCTTCGGATCGCTGAGGAACTGCTTGAACTCTGCCTCAGAGTACTCGAAGTAGTCGGGGGTGAAGCCCCACATGTTCATAGAGACAGGTGTGTTGTCAGCCACCTCCACCCACTGGTCCTGCTCGTCCTTATAGCGGATGGGCTCTGTGGCGGCTCCAGCATTGCTGCCATCAGCAGCACAACGTACGATCTCCGTGCGCTCCACGACAGTAGTCAGGTGGTTCTTCTCGTTGGTGGAACAGACACCACGGGCGACGGTACCGTTCTCAGAGAGCGTATTGCCCACACGGAAACCTACCATGGCATACTGGTTCTTGGCACCCTCGGGCAGGTTGCTGAGGAACTTGCCGATTACCATAAAGGCATCACGGTTATAGAAGTCGTCGCAGTTAATGACGCAGAACGGCTCCTTGATGACATCCTTACCCATCAGCACGGCGTGGTTCGTACCCCATGGCTTCTGACGACCTTCTGGTACGCTGAAGCCCTCGGGCAGGGCGTCGAGACCCTGGAAACAGAGTTCACAGGGAATATGTCCCTCATACTTAGAGAGAATCTGTGTACGGAACTGCTCTTCGAAGTCCTTGCGGATAACCCAGACGATCTTACCGAAGCCTGCCTGAATGGCGTCATAGATACTATAGTCCATGATGGTCTCACCATTGGGCCCCAGACCGTCGAGTTGTTTCAGACCGCCGTAGCGGCTTCCCATACCTGCTGCAAGCAGAAATAACGTTGGTTTCATAATTTATATATTAGAAGTTTAAAAATTTGTCTGCAAAGGTACTAAAAAGAATTGGATTACCGTTCGGATTAACGTGCCTTAACATCAGAACGGATAACCGATGGCGAAGTTCAGCGTGTGGAGGTCCTTGAAGCGCTTTACATTGAAGAAATAGCCTGAGACACCGTTGTCACAGGGGATATGGAGGGCGAAGCCCCAGTCGAGACGCACCACGAGGAATCCCAGGTCGTAACGAAGACCTACACCCGTGCCAAGGGCGATGTCGTTGAAGAAGCGCGAGGCCTTGAAGGTCATGCCATCCGTCCACTCCTTCGCGTATTCATAGTCTTGTTCACCATTATCGTCTTCAGCGGTGGAATCTATCCAATCTTCTTTCGGACCTAAGTCAAACTCGCGCAGGCGCCACACGTTACCGGCATCGAGGAAGATGGCCCCCTTCAGGTTGCCGAACAACGGTGTACGATACTCAAGATTCATCACCAGTTTCATGTCGCCGTTGCGCATCAGATAGAATAACTGTTTCGACTGTTTGTCATCGAGGCCGCGATCGGAGAAACTACCAGGTCCGATGTCACGTACCATGAAGGCACGGATGCTGTTGGCACCACCTACGTAGTACTGCTCTGTGAGAGGGGCATCGTAACTATTGCCGTAGCTCCAGATGATACCTGCATTGACATGGCCCACCAGACTCGACTCCATACCGATGCTCCATGTCTTGGTAAGGTCGGTCTCAAGGCGCAGGAACTGGGAGTAGGGGGTCTTAAATAATTCTTTATTTTTCTCATCGAACGGCTTGCCTCGGAGCCTGTCGTAGAGTGAGATGACATTGCCAGACTCCTCGATGGTGGTCTCCCAGCGGATGGGATTACGTAGCGTCGTAGGACTGGTATAGGTATAGGTGTATCGCATCTTGGGGATGAAGTAGTCACCCATGGTACGCTCCAGATAAACATACTTATTGACCAGTGAGTCGTATTTTGCTGTCGTGGTGTTCTTATACTGGTATTTCACCGTAAGGGGTGAGAACTCGTGCTGACTGGTGGCAGAGGATTGCCAACGATAGGTCCACTCGCCAGAAACGACGTGCATCTTGTAATATTCAGGACGACGCACGATGTCTGTGGAAACCTTGGCGAAAGTGGTGGGCGTGGAGTAGAAACGGCGACGACGGATACGGCGCCCGTCCTTATCCCTGCGCACACGGTCGCTATTATAGAAAGGTGCGATGATACGTGGGAACTCGATGCTGGCATCGGCACCATATTGGAAGGTGGAACTGTTGTCGCCACCACCTCGCTGCCATTCATAAGAGCCGTGAAGGTTGATGTCGAGTTTCTCGCCGCCACGGAAGAGGTTGCGACGGGTGAAACCGATCTTTCCCTCAGGACCATAACGCCCGTTGGTACGTCCGATGGCGTTGGCCTCAATATAGAAGTCGTAGGGCTTGTCGAGTACACAGTTCAGGCGCACGTCAAGGGTATCTGTGTCAGGACGGGGTGTAAACTGGAAGTCCGTTGATGAGAAGACACCTGTGGCGTTGATCTTGCTGGCCGATTCCAGATAATTGTCGTAACTGAACAGCTGACGGGGCCTCAGTTTCAAGTCCTTGAGGATGATTCTCGGACGGACGGGTGAATTCTTACCGTTGAAGAGAATGGTGAGGTGGCGGCGACGGACACTGTCTGTGAGTTGTTCACGGGCAGACTTACGGATCTGTACGCTGAGATCACCGATGTACCATTTCTTAAGCGCCTCGTCAGGCAGTCCGTCAGCCAGTTGGAAACGCAACTGGGCCTTGTCTGCCACTTGGAAGGTGTCTGCCAGATACGAGGCATAGCTGCTGTTGTAATAATAGTAGCCGTTATTGCGGAAAAGGGTGCTGATACGGCTGCGCTCGTTGTCGAGCGAGGTCACGCTAAAAGCATTGCCACTCTTGATGAGCGACTCATCCTTCGTGGAGTCGATTAGTTCCTGAAGGGGTGCCGTGAAATTGGTATAGGCCACACTGTCGAGGGTGAACAGAGAGTCCAGATGGATGGTATAGCCGATCTTGCATTTCTTGGGATTCTTCTTCTGGATAATCTCATAGGTGACGTCACCTCGGAAATAGCCGTTGTTCTGAAGCACACTCTTAGCGACGGAGGCACGCAGGGCCGGATTCACCTTACTCATCAGTACAGGGGCCTTTCCAAAAGATTTCGTCATCCATTTTGCAAACTTGGAATCCTTGTTTGAGTACTTATTATAGACCCAGAGGTGCCATGACCAGGGCACGGTATAGTAGCTGCTGCCAAAGAGTGAACCGTTGAGCTCTGTGTCAAGGGCTGCCTCCACCTCTTCCTTTGTCGCAGCGAGGTGGTCGTCGTAGTCTTCGTTGTCGTAGTTCTTCTCGTCGGCATAGGCAATCTTCGTCAGACCCGTAAACAACTGGTCGTCGTCAGGTATGCCCTTCGTCATCGAACAGGAGACAAGGAAAAGTAAAAAAGTAAAAAGGTAAAAGGGTAAAAGGATTGTTGCCCTTACCTTTTTCCACATGCCGTGATCTCTCTTCTCTCTCATATTTTTACTTTCTTACCTTTTTACTCTTTTACCTTTACAGAGTCTGTTTGTAAACTGTCGCGCTGCATGGTGGGCTGGCGCATACCAGGCATGGGCTGTTGCGGGCGCATTGGCATGGGTTGCTGCTCTTTCCTCCAGAAGCGGAAGATATCCCAGAAGTTGTCGAGTTTCCTGCGCCAAACGAAACCTGCACCATACATGCTCGTATAGCCCTCCAGCCAGTCATAGACATTCTGCTGGTAGAAGATCTTCACGTTCTGCGTGGCGTTCTGGTTCAGGCGATACTCCATCGTCACGTTGTCGAAGAACGAGTTGTTCTGACCTCCATAGTCGCTGCTGCCAGAAGAAACCTTACCACCAATCTCCACCTTCAGACGGTTGTTGAAGAACCGTTTGGCGAACTTGAACGAATAGTCGGTATGCATGGTACCGCTGGCGTCGGTGGTGTTGTCAATACCCACGCTGAGGTCGAGTGACTTCAGGGCGGAGCCTGCGATGTTATTGATCTCGCTCTGCAGGAACGAACTCAGGGCAGAGTTCATGGAGAATCCACCCGTGTTGCCGTCAGTGAGATACATACCTGTGGTGAGCATGGTGACTGCCACCTTACCTCGTTCCTCTTCCGACATGGTGGCCAGTTCACCGTTCACGTTGTTGTCTTCTGGAGCCTCGATGATAAACTTCACTCCCATGTCATTGAGCGTCTTGGTGATGACCACACCACAGTTGAATACCACACTGCGTCCCACACCGCTCTCATCCGTCACAGTGGCCTTGGTGCGCTCCGTAGCCGTGATGTTCAGTTTCGGGTTCATGGGGTCGCCCGTAAACTCTACATAACTGCCTTCCTTGATGGTGAAGGTTTTTAGTGGGATCACGGGTAGTGAGTATTTCATCTCACCGTTTGTGAGTGTATAACGGCCTGTGAGGTTGATGCCATCAGAACCGTATCTCATGCGCAGTTCACCACCACCTAAGAGATCCACATAGTTGGTCTGTTCGGCGTTGAGATCACAGACGATGTGTGCTCCCTGCGACACATTGATCGTCAGGTCGGCCTTGAGACCATTAGGCATAGGACGCTCGATGACGGTCTGGGTGGAGTCAGTGAAGTCCGTAAACTTCACGAGGTCGTTCAGACGGTTGTCAGCCGAGAGGGGAGAGTCGAGCAGCATATAGGTCATATCCGTGGTGCCGAGTACGTCGAGACGGCCGCGCATGTTCATCTCGTCCAACGGTCCCTGCAGACGGGCGAGGAAATTCACGTAGGCCTTGCCATAGGCGATGCTCTTAGCCTCCTGTTTCGAGTTGATTAGCAGCAGGTTACGGGCCCGCATCCGCATGTCAATGGTGATACGGTCCAAATCGCTGAAGTCGATGTCGCCCATCAGGTTCAGTGGCTCGTCGTTATAGGCATAGAGTCCGAAGTTCTCCAACAACAGATGACTGCCTACGATACGCACAGGGTCGTTGTCGAAGCGCATCCGGATGCCATAGGGGATACTCACCAGATAGGCGGAATCGACATAGATCTCGCCGTTCACGTTGGGGTGCTTGGTGGTGCCCTGTATGGTCAGTTCACCTTCACCGTAGCCTTCCAGACCGATGATCTGGTCTGTTACGAATCCGTTGGCTAACGAGAGGGGCATGCGCGTCATGGTAAAGGTGGCGTCGATCTTACCTTCATCAGACCCTGAATGCTTTTTGTTCTGGTAGATGCCGCTCAACAGACCGAACTCCTCGTCGTCGAGCATCAGGCGGGCCTCGATGGCGTGGGTGTCATCCTCCTTCATCAGATACACCATTTCCGTACTGATATTGCCGATGGGCGAACCTTCGTAGGTCATCTGCTGCACAGCCATATCCGAGGCCACGGAGATACCCTCGTTCATATCCTGCATGATGTGATAGTCGCCATTCAGCTTACCAGTGATCTTAGGCAGGTAGGGGATCACGGAGGTCAGTTCTCCCAGATCCAACTGGTGGATGCTGACGGTGAGGTCTTGCAGCATCGTCGAGTCCTGATCCTCCGTATAGAGTTTGAGACCCGTCTTGTCGTCAGCGATCAGATCGATCTTCGCCTGAATCTTCTTACCCTTGGGGAGGAAGATAAAGTTGTCCTTGTTCAGGTTGAACTCCTTGTAGCCGATGGTAGGACGGTCAGGCATCAGTTTCAGACGAATGCCATCTGGCTCCATCTCTGCCGTCGCACCAATGCGCACACCAAGTTTGTCTTTATCGTCATAATAGCGTAGACCCGCCAGTGCTCCGTGTTCGTGGAAGTGACCGTCGATGAGGGCGTTGAACACGAACTGCGGATTTTTCTTGTTGTTGCGTACCTGTCCCTGATAGGTCAGGCGTTCACCCTTTTGGGTGAGGTTCAGACGGATGGTGTCGATGCGCGTACTGTCGTAGTTGAGTGAATAGAGGTGGCTCTGGCCGTTGATGCCCGTCTCTGGCGAGGTGGTCACATCGAGCAGCAGTTCCTTGAAGTCGATGTTCTGCAGTTTCAGCAGGTTGGCGATGGGGTTCTCGCGCTTGCTCTCCACATGGAGTTTCATCGTGGGCAACAGTCGTTTCACGGCTGGCTGGTCGATAATGTTCTGCTCGTATTGGGCCATGATGGTGTCGGTAAGGGTGGTCAACTGATTAAGTACCAGTTCGTAGCCACCGCTGGCATCCACCTTCACGATGAAGTCGCCACTCTGGGCGCGCACATAGGTGGTGTCTGGATTGGTCTTCAACAGGATACCCACCTTATCAGGATGGTAGGTGTTCTTGGCGTCCTGGATATAGAGGTCCGTCAACAGTCCACTGATGTTATGCGTCTGGTTCAGGTCTGAATACACCTTGATGTCACCTCGCATGCCGATAGTCAGGGGCTTGTTCAACAGTCGCATCTGATAGAGGTCCACCTTGATGAGTTCTGGGCATATCGTCGCCTCGATCTCCTTGGTGCTGAGCAGGGCGTCGATGTCGATAAGACCGTCGAAGAGTTCGTTATGCCCTGAGGCCGAGACATGTCCGCGACCGTTCTTCAACAGGGCCTGGGCGGTGATGTCCCTCAGGTCCCACGAGCCGTATTGCAGTTGGTGGATGGTGGCGTCGGCCGTCAGGTGGTTGCGGTTATTGAGCACGTCCGTACCATAACCCTTGGCCTTGATCGTGGCAGAGACGTTGTAGAGGGAGTCCTTGGGCATGAAGTGGTGCAGGTTCAGGTTGTTGACGCTGATGTTGGCATCATAACTGATGTTATCCACCACCAGGTCTCCCTTAGCGTTCATGGGGATGGTGGCATCGCCGATGAGCTTCACGATGCCGCTGCCCTCGCGCAGGGTCATATTGGTGGCATACTTAGGACCGTTGGCCTTCAGCAATCCGTCGAGCGTCATACCGTTAGGGATGCGATAGTCCTTCGTCAGCTTGGGATCCACGAGGGCCGTCACGAAGTTCAGATCCTGCGTTCTGGCACTGAGTTTCACATCGGCCTTCAGGTTCCTCATGTCCGTGATATTCTCAGCCGTGCCGTCAGCACTCAGGTGCAGGGCGGTAGGCAGGGTGATGTCGAGACCTGTAAAGTCCAGATGCTTCATATTGCCATTCAGGGAGCCCTTGATGGCCAAAGGATGGTTGGGGTAGCGTTCGATAAACTTCTGGGGCATGTCACCCATGAAGCGCATCAGATCCTGTTTGCCCACTTGGGCGTTCAGGCGCAGTTTCATCTTGCCAGGGTTCAGGTCGTCGGCGATGTTGAAATCGATATCCGCCTCGGCCATGATGTCAGAGTCTGGCGTGCGTAGTTTGAAGGCAGGGATTTGTATCTTGTTAAAGGCGGAGTCGAGCCTCACGCCACCCGTCAGATCTGTAATCTCCAGGCCGCTTTTCTCCTTCAGGGCCGTCTGGCGCACGAAGAAAGAAGTCCCCTGAGGCGTGTAGTTGATGGAGTCGATGCCCAGACGGATATCCCTGAGTGCGAGGTGGTTATAGTCGAGACCCTTCACCTCAGGCTCCACACGGTTGTCGTAGGCCAAGGTGCCGTCGTGCCAGTCAAGGCTCTCCACCTTATAGATACTCGTGCCAAGGTCGATATCCGCCCCACGGGCTACAGCATGACCCATAAAGGCTTTCACGTTGAGGGTGTCGCCAGGCAGATGGATCGTTACGTCAGTACGTGTGATGCTGAGGCTGTCGGCGTTGATCTTCCACTTCACTTCCGAGGTGGTGGTATCCACAGCCGCCGTATCGCTCAAGGCGATGTCGAGACGGGCATCCGAAAGGAGCGCGCCATTCACCTCCACGGTCTCCTTGTCGAGGTCGATGCCTTTTGAGGAGAGCCAGAGTTCATCGAGCTCACCCTTGATACGTAGGTCACTGATAAAGCCGTTAGTGTTGATCTTCGCCTCGTGGAGCGACAGTTCATCAATTACCACACGCTTCTTAAAAAGAGGTAATAGCCTGACATCCACCACCATCTTCCTCACATCTGCAAGGGTGTCCTTGATCTGGGGGAGCGAGTCATTCTGCTTGATGGCCCTGAAGCCCTCGATGCCCAAGTCCAATGGGAACTCCAGGTTCACGTGCTCCACCGTGATCTCCATGCCCGTCTTTTCTGAGGCAATGGCAGCCACCTTCTTCACCGCCCAGTTCTGCACTGGCGGTAAGTAGATCAGCACGGCGAGTATAATGAACAGCAGAATGGGTGTAAGCACCGCAATCCCAATCCACTTGAGGGTTTTCTTCATCGTTTCTGCGAATGACAGTGCAAAAATACACATTTCTGCCTGAATAGCAAAGGAAACAGCAAGAAAAATGGCGGAGATTATTTCTCTCGTGGCTCTTTTGGGAAATCCCGTGGCCCTTTTCAGAAATTTGTTGGCCCTTTTTGCGCAATAAGGGCCACGGAATTAGTATCACTGAGCTTTTACACTCGCGGTAGAAATATGGTGCAAAAATAGCTTGAAAAACTGGGAAGAACAAATATGGGACTAAAAGTGTCAAAATAGTGAAATTCCCTCAAAATGAGAGACTTTCTAATAGTTGTTCAGAATTGTTCAGAGTTGTTTTAGCTATTCTACTTTCCCACGCAATAAATGTTCCTAATTGGTAATCAGTACTTTAGCCCTAAAAAAGTAGAGTGTTGTTGATCTCAACTTCAATACACTTTCTAAAAGGCCACTTTTAACGTATTTAACTTTATTTATAAACATTCTCGCCACTTGCTGCTGCAAAGTTACAGATTTTATTTTTAATAATGAATGAAATTGGGAATTATTTGATTATGGTTCTCAATATTGCTTGTTATTTTCTGCTATAATCAAAGATAATGCGAATTTTGAGGAAAAAAAATATAAAATCATGCGGTTTTTGTCGAAATGTTTGGAAGATTGAATTAAATTGTTTATTTTTGCAACAAATTTAGGCTGATATTCATAAAATTAACGAAGATGGCTACAAAAATACAGCAAATATTAGAGCGTGCTCCACATGATTCAGTATTATTCGGTTCATGGCTTTCAAGTCAAGGATTAGATGCCCGTGGACAACACTCTTATATGAAGAGTGGATGGCTTGATCGTATATCCCAAGGGGTATATAAGATGCATGGTACATCACCAACACTGATAGCAACGGTATCATCCTATAATACACAACTTTCTAAACACTGCGTAATAGGGGCATATACTGCTCTGGAACTTCGTGGCTACTCTCATTATTTGTCTATGGGTAAACCAAAGGCGTTTCTGTTCACAGACAAAAACAATAAATTGCCTACATGGCTTCTAAAAGAAGAGTGGGATATGACTGTGAAATACATGACAACCTCGTTCCTTGGTGATGGCTTGCTGGGTGTAGAAACCATGACCATAGAACAACATGAGTTGCTAGTATCTTCACCAGAACGTGCTATATTAGAATGCTTAAACCTGCCAGATGCAGCATCTTCTTTGCTTGATATCTATTATATAATGGAGGGTTTAACAACTATGCGGCCTAAGTTGCTACAGTCATTATTAGAGTCTTGCACGTCACAAAAGGTGAAGCGTCTGTTCCTCTATATGGCAGAAAAGGCTGATCACTCTTGGTATAAGGCTTTGAAACTGGAAAATGTCAATCTTGGTACATCAAGGTTTATGATAACGCCTATAGGAAAGTACATCAATAAATATAATATGACCATCTCTAAAGAACTTGCAGAATATGAATAATTTGACATTGTCGATAACTACTATAGGTGATTTGCTTCTTCGCAAAACCATAACTAATGGTGAAGAACCTATCAAAGACGTAAATCTGTGTGTACCTATTTACCAACGTCCATACAAATGGACTGCCCGTAATGTCATTCAATTGCTTGATGACATTATTGATGCAAAGAATAGCAACAAGGAAAGATACAGAGTCGGTACGCTTATACTTTATAAAGCAAAGGACAAGAAGCAATATGATATTGTTGATGGTCAGCAACGAACCATTACCTTCTCACTTCTTCTAACAGCATTAGGAGGAGAAGGTATAGAGTTCTTGCTGCAGAAGATATATGACTTTCTGCCAGACGGCCTTGACGCCGTCGCAGAGGTCGTAGAGGATGTGGCGGCCCTGGATGTGGCGACCGGCGGGGAGGAAGCCGCAGACGATGCGGGTGATGTGGTGACGGATGTTGAATGCCTTGGGGGCATCAACACCGATACTCTCCACACGAAGGCTGAAACGGCCGATGCCAGGAAGGACGACGGTCTGGCCGTCGCGCAGTTTCTCCTTCATGATATTCTGAATCTCAGTGGCGACTCCGATAACGGAACCTTCGGAGAAGCCACTATTGCGACAGGCTTCTGCGGCTATTTCGTCTAAGGTTACTTCTCCCTGACTAACTGATTTCGCATAATATTTCCCATAAGAGTTACTGCTCTTGATATTGTTCTTAATGAGTTTGATATGTACTGCCATATATTATATTAATATTTGTTTATCATCATATTATCATTCACAGTAAAACAAGTTGTTTTACTTTCTAAAGTGCCATCTCTACGAGGGTAAAAGATGCCTTCCACGAAGGTAAAACAAGTTGTTTTACTTTTAGCAACTTCCCGTTTGGGCCCCATCGGTCTCATACCATCGTCTTTTGTCAGTTGCAAAGATACAACTTTTATTTCATAGTGCTGCATCTTTGCAACTGTTTTTTCGGTCAAAAGAAAAAAAGCAAAATAATGGATTCTTGTGTTTATATTTGAGTAAAATGTGTATCTTTGCAGCGTGTATCGTAAGATAACAAAATAATTAGATATGGAACAAGATAAATTAAATGTCACTTCAGGATACCCCAAATTGGACGAGTGGGTGACTATATGGCGCGAGACGCTCCCAAAGTATTTCGGATACCCTTTTAATGAGGTTTCGCCGCTACGCGACTTCTACGAATGGTACTATTCTGCAGGTATCAACTTGATGAACCTGAACAATGCCGGCGACCCGTTTACCGATACGCCTTGGGAGGTGTCATCACAAGTGTTCGAACGCGAGGTCATCGAGTTCTTCTCGCCACTCTACGATTTCGATGATGACAATAGATGGGGGCTCATTACCCATAGTGGCTCTGACGGCAACAACCACGGTATCTACTTCGGTGCCAACTACCTGAAGCATAAGACAGGGCAGGCGCCTATCCTCTATGTGAGCGATGAGGCTCACTATTCGAACATGCGACTGGCGCATCTGCAGAACCTGGAGACGCGACTGGTGAAGAGTGACACCATGGGACGCATGATGCCCGAGGAACTGGAAAAGGCCCTCGACACGTCGCGGCCGGCGCTCGTGGTCTATGCCATGGGATCTACTTTCAAGGGTGCCATCGATGACATGCCCGCACTCAACGCCGTGCTCCGCCGTCATCCCGAGTTGCCTGCCGTTTATCGCCATGTCGATGCAGCCCTCTTTGGCGGCTACCTGCCGTTTACGGAGCACCGCCAGTTAGTGAGCAGCAAGAAGATGGGTTTTGACTCGATTGCCGTCAGCGGTCACAAGTTTTTCGGCATCGACTCGCCGTGCGGACTCTTCATCTGCACACGTGAGGTGTACGACAACCAGGCCACCTTCGACGTATCTTATCTGAACAAGAACATGCGCATGATTAATTGTTCGCGTGATCCCATCCAGCCGCTTAAGTTCTGGTGGGTAGTTCAGAAGGTGGGTGCTGAAGAGTGGGGGCGTCAGGCCCGTCGTATCATGGAGTTGACGGTCTATCTGAAGCAGCAGCTCGACAAGATAGGCCATCCCTCGTGGGTGAACGAATATAGTAACACGGTATTCATGCGCTGCCCGTCGCCAGAGCTGGCCCATAAGTATCAGCTGGCACAGAACGAGGACCCGCGCTTCGGCGGTAAACTGGCCCACGTGGTGGTGATGCAACACTTCACGGAGGAGGCCATCGATGCCTTTGTAGCCGAACTATGAACTATGGCAGGTATTGCTTGGGATGATTGAGATTAAGGATGCACAGAAAGCGCAGTCGGCAGAGATAGCACGACTGATAATGATGGCCATGACAGATGATTGCTGTCTGCATTTCTGTGGAGTAGGGCATGGGCTGGATGATTTTCGTCGGATGATGACTTCATTGGTAGAGCGTGAAGATTCACAGTATAGCTACAGGAATACATTGGTGGCGATGGATGAAGATACGATCGTTGGTATCACAGTCAGCTACGATGGAGCGCGTCTTCATGAACTACGTCATGCTTTCATTGAAGCCGCAAGAAAACAAATCGGTAAGGATCATTCAGGCATGGACGACGAAACACAGGCGGGTGAACTCTATTTGGACTCACTGGCCGTTCTGCCAGAATATCGTCGTCAAGGCATTGCCCAGCGACTTTTGAAGGCCACTCAAGAGAAGGCTGGCCAGATGAAACTGCCCTGTGTGGGATTACTGGTAGACAAAGGCAACCCTGCTGCCGAATCCCTGTACGCCTCTGTTGGATTCAGATATATGAATGATAGCCGTTGGGGCGGGCATCTGATGAAACACTTAATATTGTAATAATACTGATAGCATTCTCATAATTGCTTCACGCAAAATCTACTTTCCCACGCAGAAATTCTTAAAGATATTTCCAAGCACTTCGTTGGGGGTGATTTGACCACCAGTGATTTCTGCAAGGGTATCAAGTGTTAGGCGGAGGTCTTCAGACAGAAGATCACCGCTTATATTTTGTGCCATACCTTCGAGTACGCGCTGTAGATGATCATGGGCTCGAACAAGTGCATCGTAGTGGCGGGCGTTGGTGACGATGACATCGTTTGCCTGAAGGGTGGGGATATTGGCTGATTGATAGATAGCCTGTTCAAGAACCTCAATGCCTTGTCCGTATTTGGCAGAGATAGCAATTGATCCTTGCTTTGATGTGGTGTTGTCGCTCTTGTCTATCTTGTTCTGGATGATAATCAAAGACTTATCTTCGCAACGCTGTTGCATCTCAGCCATCTCGGATTCTTCTGGTTCAGAGTCAATCAGCCAGAGGACGATGCGGGCTTTGTCGATAGCAGCATAGGTACGGTTGATACCAATTTGCTCTACCTCGTCGGTGGTCTGACGGATACCTGCTGTGTCGATAAATCGGAAGGTGATGCCATTGATATCGATGGTGTCTTCGATGGTGTCACGCGTAGTGCCATGAACATCAGAGACGATGGCTCGATCATCTTTCAGCAGACGATTCAGGAGTGTGGATTTGCCCACATTAGTTTTTCCAACGATGGCTACGGGGATACCCTGTTTCAGCGCCTGACCTGTCTCGAAACTCGTAGCGAGACGGGTGATATGATGATCTATTGTTTTAGTAAGCTCGAGTAATTCGCTACGATCGGCAAACTCCAAGTCTTCATGGTCTGAGAAATCTAATTCCAGTTCTAATAACGAGGTGAGCTTCAGCAACTGTTCGCGGAGTTGGGCAAGTTGAGAGGAGAAATGACCTCGCAACTGACTCATGGCCATCTGATGGGTGGCCTTGTTGGTAGAGGCGATGAGATCTGCTACGGCTTCAGCTTGCGAGAGATCCATCTTGCCATTCAGATAGGCGCGTTGGGTAAACTCACCAGGGCCGGCCTGACGGCAGCCGTTTTCTATCAGCAGGGCTAATACCTTATTTAATATATAGCGCGATCCGTGGCAACTGATCTCTGCACTGTCCTCACCTGTGTAGGAGTGGGGGGCGCGGAAGACAGAGACCATCACTTCGTCGATGGGAACGGGATGCTGTGACACAGCATCATACTCAACGATGTGGCCGTAATGAATGGTATTGGCAGAGAACGTCTGCGCATCGCCTTTTCCTCGGAATACACGAGAAAGAATCTCAAGCGCCTGTGGGCCTGAGATTCTGATGATTCCGATGGCACCACCTGGAGAGGTGGCGAGTGCACAGATAGTATCGACAGACATTAAAAATTAAAGATTAAACATTAAATTTTAGATGCGGTCGAGAACTTTCTCGATGAGTGTGTCGATACTGTTCTTATACTCCGTATTCATCTCTGTAGTATAGCGGTTAGCGATCACCATACAACAGGTCATAGCACGATGGCCCAGCAAGGAGGCCATACCAGCCACAGCCGATGACTCCATCTCGAAGTTACAGATCTTCATACCCTCATACTCGAAGGCTTCAATTTTCTCGTTCTGTTTGGGGTCGGCGATGTCGGCACGGAGTACACGGCCCTGAGGACCATAGAAACCACCACAGGAAATCGTATAGCCACGCACCATATCGTCACTGGCAATCTGATCAATCAACTCCTCATCAGCCAGCGATACGTATGGTGCACCCTTGATGGGATCCCACTGCATGTGTTCACAGAAAGCTTTCTCCATATCGATGTCGCACACCACGTTGCGCCCAGCGTAATAGTTCAGCAATCCGTCGAAACCAATACTCTTGACGGAAGCGATAAAACAGCCCGTAGGTGTGAAGGGCTGAAGTCCGCCACAGGTGCCGATGCGTACCATGGTCAGCGTACGATGCTCATCTTTCTCTTCGCGCGTCTGATAGTCGATATTGGCCAGCGTGTCGAGTTCGTTCACCACGATGTCGATATTGTCGCAGCCGATACCATGACTCTGCACCGTGATGCGCTTCCCCTTGTAGGTACCAGTGATGGTGTGGAACTCACGACTGCTGACGTCGCACTCCTTTGTGTCGAAATGGGCGGCTACGGTGTCAACACGCGCAGGATCACCTACGAGGATCACCTTGTCGGCCAACTGCTCTGGCTTCAGATGGAGATGAAAACAAGAACCGTCTGCGTTGATGATCAGTTCTGATTCTGGAAAATGTCTTTTACTCATAGTTGTTGTATTTTTAGTTAATGACTTTGATTTCTTCTTTCCGGATATCTTTCTCCAGCGAATGGATAAGCTGATAAAGCTGTTGCTGCTCTTTTTCCATTTGGAGGATTCTCTGACGAAGATTCTGACGATTAGCTGCAGTTGCTGTTGCGAACAGATCCCTTGCCTTGCTGAGATCCGTTTCTACCATAGAGAGACGGCCTTGGGCTTTCGTTAAATTCTGATAGAGATTGGCTGCCTTGCTACTGCGGAAGTCCTTTGCACTCGAGTAGGTGAGGGCGTCGTTGATGACGATAGTAACAGACTGGGCACTCGTTTTTCTGTCAGCACTGGGCTTCACGTTGTTGATACTTTTCAGGCGTGCAAGGGCAGCCTTACGCTCACTACCATTACCCCAAGTATCGGCAATACTGATGATATCGGCAAAGTCGCGTATCTGCTGTTCTGTATAGATAGATGAGTCGTATGTCTTGCGGCTCTCAGAGGGTACGAAGATATAAATACATACCTTACCCTCTGGCTGACGACGGTCACTGACAAAGTAGCCGATATGGTTGAACTCATCGATGGCATACAGATAATCATTGGCCTCTGAGTTAAAGGGCATACCGATATTCTCTGGTTTGAAGAAACTACCACTGCGCGAATCATAGCGCGTCAGGAAGATATCGTAGCCACCAATGCTCTCTTCTCCCTTGCCAGCAAAGTAGAACGTGATGCCATCCGTCAGCATAAAGGGGTAAGAGGCTTCGGTGATACCCTCGCTGATACCCTTGAGGGGTTGTGGACTGCTCCACTCGTTGCCTAATACATCACTGGTGAAGAGATGCTGGCACAGACTGTCGTCTGGCAAACTGAAATAAGCCTTGTTACCCATCTCATTCACGAAGGCGAAACCATTGACGGATTTTCCTAAGAAATCACGCGTCGTCATCAGACTGCCTGTTTCGGAAGAGAGCCTCAGGTGCGGTAGGATCATATCCTTATCCACCACGATACTGTCAATGATCAGGATCTGCTGGGTCATCTCTCGCATGTTGGTGATGCGCGGGTCTTCCTGTGGTTCCTCAATGACAGGCTTTTTCACCACACGCTTCTTTTTCTTCTGCGCTCCCATTGAGAGAGGCAGAAGAAGGGCTAATGCGAGTATGGCAATCTTCCTTAGGGTCATATTTCAGGTTTCTTCTATCAGTTTGTTATCGGCATTCAGCGCGTTCCATATACTGTAGCGCGCCTCTGGGTTTATGCGTTCGATCTCTTCATAGAGCCGTTTGATGTCCGTGCGATGCGAGTCTGTCTCGTAGGGACAGAGCTTCTGTTGTTTTTGATAACCAACCAACTCAGCGTAGTTCTTGATATCTTGTTCCTCGATCATACAGAGCGGACGGATAATGGTCAGTGGCATCTTGCGCATTTTCAGACGAGCAGGCATCGAACCAAACCGTCCTTGGAAAGTGAGGTTCATCAGTGCCGTATGCAGGATATCGTCCTGATGGTGCCCGAGGGCGATCTTATTACACCCCAGTTCCTGTGCGAGGTTGAACATTTCCTTGCGTCGCATCCATGAACAGAGAAAACAGGGCTGTTTCTGTCTGCGCGCATCGCGAGCATTCGCAGGCGAACCAATCTCAAAACGTGTGGTCCTCACGTGGAGTCTGACGCCCAAATCATCGCAAAAATGTTGCAGATAACTGGTATCTGTCTCGTATTGGATGTTCTCCATCCTCACGTGCAGGGCCTCTACACTGAATCGTGGGTGCTCGATCTTCGCGCGCTTCGCTAAGAGTTCCAACAGCAAGAGTGAGTCCTTGCCACCAGAGAGTCCCACGAGGATACGGTCATCATCTTCTATCAGATGATAAGTAGCCATCGCCTTGACAAACCGTTCGTTCAAACGGTGCCACAGGCGACGGCTCTCTATCTCAGAATTACTTCTCTCCACGCAGGTGCTTGTCCATGTTCAGGGCAGCACGACGACCATCGCCCATGGCGAGGATCACCGTTGCACCACCACGCACAATATCGCCACCGGCGAAGATCTCAGCGCGCGATGACTGCATCTCCTCAGAGACGGCAATCGTGTTCTTGCGACCCAATTCGAGACCCTCGATAGACTTCGGCACGAGTGGGTTGGGAGATACACCAACAGCCACGATCACCTGATCGACATCGAGTGTGACGGTCTTACCCTCAACGGGTACAGGACTGCGACGACCAGAAGCGTCAGGCTCTCCCAGTTCCATCACCTGGAGGATGGCCTGCTTCACGGCACCCTGCTCATCGGCGATATACTCGATAGGATTATGCAGCGTCAGGAAGTTGATACCTTCCTCCTTGGCGTGTTTCACCTCCTCCAGACGAGCTGGCATCTCAACCTCCGAACGACGATAGACGAGGGTGACCTCGGCACCCAAACGCTTAGCCGTACGACAAGAGTCCATAGCGGTGTTACCACCACCCACCACGAGCACGCTCTTGGCAGGATTCAATGGGGTATCGGTCTTGGGGTTGGCAGCATCCATCAGGTTCACACGCGTCAGATACTCGTTAGACGACATGATATTGATGCTGTTCTCACCAGGGATATTCATGAAGTTGGGAAGTCCAGCGCCAGAGCCTACGAAGATGCCCTTAAAGCCTTGTGCCTCAAGTTGCTCTACTGAAATGGTCTTACCCACGATAACATCGGTCTGGAAATGAACGCCCATCTTGGCGAGGTTCTCGATCTCCACATCCACGATCTTGTTGGGCAGACGGAATTCGGGGATACCATACTTCAGCACACCACCGATCTCGTGCAGGGCCTCGAAGACATATACGTCGTAACCCTTCTTCACCATATCGCCAGCGAACGACAGTCCTGCAGGACCAGAACCTACGACGGCGATCTTGATACCATTGGCGGGTGCGATCTCAGGCAGAGAGATATTGCCACTCTCACGCTCGAAGTCGGCAGCGAAGCGCTCCAGATAGCCGATAGCCACAGCAGGCTCATTCATTTTCAGGTGGATACACTTGCTCTCGCACTGCTTCTCCTGAGGACATACACGTCCGCAGACAGCAGGTAGGGCAGAGGTGTCTTTCAACACCTTGGCAGCAGCCAGGAACTGACCACGCTCGATATTCTTGATGAACGACGGAATATTAATGTTCACAGGACAACCCTCTACACACGAAGGTTTGGCACAGTCAAGACAGCGCTTGGCCTCAGTCATGGCCATCTCCTTGGTGAGACCAATGTTCACTTCCTCCAGACGAGTGGTGGCACGATAGACGGGGTCGAGCTCAGGCATGATGACGCGCTCAATCTGTGTACGCTCCTTGGGTTTCATCGAGGCGCGCAGCTGCTTACGCCACTCAGCATCGCGATCTGTCAGCACCTCGATGGTGTCATTCGTAGGATCACTGTCCATCACGACGTCCGAAGACTTTTCACTTTTCACTTTTATCTCTTCACTTCCATCCAAGTGCTCCTCATAGTGAGCCAACTCCTCCTGCTCCTCACGCTTGAAGGTACCCATGCGCTTGAACATCTCGTCCCAGTCAACCAATGCACCGTCGAACTCAGGACCGTCGATGCAGACGAACTTCGTCTTGCCACCGATTGTCAGACGACAGGCACCACACATACCCGTACCATCCACCATGATTGTGTTCAGCGATACTTCGCAGGGGATGTTATGCTTCTGAGCGGTGAGGTTCGAGAATTTCATCATGATGGGAGGGCCAATGGCAAAGACCTTATCGACGTGCTCCTGCTCGAAGAACTTCTCCATACCAACAGTCACTACGCCCTTCTCGCCATACGAACCGTCATCCGTCATAATGATCACCTCGTCAGAACTTTCGCGCACCTTGTCCTCCAGGATGATCAGATCCTTTGAGCGACCAGCCATCACGGAGAGAACTCTGTTGCCAGCAGCCTTCAGCGCCTGGATGATGGGCAGCATGGGAGCCACACCGAGTCCACCACCAGCACAGACCACCGTACCGTATTTCTCAATCTTCGTGGGATTACCCAGCGGGCCTACCACGTCTGTCACATAGTCGCCTTCGTTGAGGGAGCAGAGTTTCTTTGAGGAGAGACCTACCATCTGGACAACCAGTGTGATGGTGCCTTTCTCGATGTCTGCACCAGCGATGGTCAGTGGCATGCGCTCACCTTTCTTACCTACGCGCACGATGACGAAGTTACCAGCCTTACGGCTCTTCGCGATCAGTGGCGCCTCAATCTCGAAAAGGAAAACCTTCTCAGAAAACTGTTCTTTTCTTACGATCTTATTCATATTTGTTTAGTTATGTTATTATCTGGGTAAACTTGAAGGTGTAGAAGATGTCGCCAGCCGTAACGGTAAGAACAACATGACGGGCAGCACCTGAACGATTCGGCTCAAAGGTGACAATGAGCTGGTTACCCTTCACACTCACCTTGAATCCATCAGTCGTGAGGTTATGATAGTCGTCCTCTTCACGGTTGGGGTAATAATTCCCTCCGTCAATATTAGCATTTTCAATCCAAGGCTGACTGTAGTTCCTACATTCAAATGTAAAAACGCCACCTTCAGCATTGACAATATATGTGCCGTCTTCTTCTTCTGGGTATGTCGATTCTTTCACCCACTGCATCGAATCCCATTTGCCATCAGGATCCGAATCCGAACAACTCGACAGGTGTATGGTTGCAAATACTGCAGCCAGTATAGTCAGAAATGTAAATTTGAATCTTTTCATTTTCAATCTATCATGTCGCAACCCATGTATGGTACGAGGGCAGCAGGCACCTTGATACCATTCTCCGTCTGGTTGTTCTCCAAGAGGGCGGCCACGATACGTGGCAGGGCCAGAGCCGAACCGTTCAGCGTGTGACAGAGCTCAGGCTTCTTGGTGTCCTCACGACGATAACGGCACTTCAGACGGTTGGCCTGATAGGTGTCGAAATTCGATACTGACGAAACCTCGAGCCAACGACCCTGAGCCTCACTATATACCTCGAAGTCGTAGCAGATGGCTGATGTAAAGCTCTGGTCCCCACCACACAGCAAGAGAATACGATACGGCAGTTCGAGTTTCTTCAGCAGACCCTCCACGTGGGCGAGCATCTCCTTATGGCTCTCCTTCGAGTGCTCAGGCTTGTCGATGCGCACAATCTCAATCTTCGAGAACTCATGCAGACGGTTCAGGCCACGCACGTCCTTACCATACGAGCCAGCCTCACGACGGAAACACTGGGTGTAGGCACAGTTCTTGATCGGCAGGTCCTTCTCGTCGAGGATCACGTCACGATAGATATTCGTCACAGGCACCTCGGCTGTGGGAATCAGATAGAAGTCATCCACCTCGCAGTGATACATCTGTCCCTCCTTGTCGGGCAGTTGACCAGTACCATAACCTGAAGCCTGGTTCACCACCGTCGGGGGCATGATCTCTGTATAACCAGCCTTGCGGGCCTCGTCGAGGAAGAAGTTGATCAGCGCACGCTGCAGACGGGCACCCTTACCGATATACACAGGGAATCCGGCACCCGTGATCTTCACACCGAGGTCGAAGTCGATGAGGTTATATTTCTTGGCAAGTTCCCAGTGGGGCAGGGGATTGGCGATGCCCAGCGAGGGGTTCACGTCCCAGTTGCCTACGGTGTCGGCATCCGTACATTCCTTTAAATTGCTCTTCACCACTTGGTTATCCTCAGCGGCTTTGCCCTCGGGCACCTCGTCGTAGGGGATATTCGGAATCTGACAGAGCAGCGTGGTCATCTCTTCCTGAGCCTTGGCCATCGCCTCGTCGAGTTCCTTCGACTTGTCTTTCAGTGCAGCCACCTGGGCCTTCACCTGCTCGGCCTCGTCTTTCTTGCCTTCTTTCATCAGACGGCCGATCTGACCAGAGAGCTGCTTCTGTTCGTTCAGACAACGGTCGAGTTCCTGTTGCGACTCGCGACGTTTTTTATCCACAGCGAGTACCTGGTCGATGGCTTCCTTCGCATTGGGGAAATGCTTCTTCTCCAAACCGCGGATCACGCGTTCTGTTTCCTCATTGATAAGTTTGAGTGTTAACATCTTAAATACGTATTTTTATGTTTGATTTATTTCTAAGGTGCAAAATTACAAAATATTGGGCGAAATACAAAGAAAAAGGCTGATTTTTCGTTGGCATTATACTTTATAAGTATAAAAATGCAGAAATCCCGCAACTCCTTGCGGAGTGCGGGACTCTGTTGTTTGTTTGGAATAAGTGTTTCTTTTTAATTTAGGCCTCAGCGTTGGGGATAACTGAAACAACGCTCTTGTTGTACTTGCCCTTGTGGAACTGAACAGTACCATCAACGAGCGCGAAGAGCGTGTCGTCCTTACCAATAGCCACGTTGTTGCCAGGGTTGTGCTTTGTACCGCGCTGGCGAACGATAATGTTACCAGCCACGCACTTCTCACCGCCGAAGATCTTAATGCCAAGTCGCTGAGCTGCTGACTCACGACCGTTCTTAGAACTACCTACACCTTTTTTATGTGCCATAATTTCTGTCCTCCTACGGTTTTAAGCGATTACTGACTTGATTTCTAACTGAGTGAACTGCTCACGATGACCGTTCTTCTTACGGCTGTCCTTACGGCGCTTCATCTTGAAGACGATGACCTTGTCACCCTTCACCAGCGGTTCAACTACCTCACACACTACTTTTGCTCCCTCTACGGTCGGAGCACCTACCTTCACTGCACCGTCAGCATCTACGAGCAGCACCTTGTCAAATTCAACAGTCTTACCAGCCTCGGCATCCTTGATGTGGTGCACGAAGAGCTTCTTGCCCTGCTCGGCCTTGAACTGCTGACCCTGAATCTCTACAATTGCGTACATTATTAATTATTGTATTATAGGGGTTTTTTCCGCGAGGCGGCATACGTTCGTACACACTTCACTCTGCCCCAGCGGACTCTAACGGGGTGCAAAGGTACAACTTTTAGTTGAGAGTAGCGTCTTTAGCATAGGGCGCGACGTGTTATTTATAAAAGTTTAACACTTCGCATAAGGGCAAAAAATAAAGCGACGACTTTCGCAAGCGATCGCTCCATATCTTCAATAGGTATTAGCATTCTAAGGTAAAAAGATTGTTTTCAGGATAACGGGTGCAAAGGTAACGCTTTTTTTCATTTCGAACAAACATTTCGGCACTTTTTTTTGACGAAATGCCACTGTGTTCCCACACAAAAGCAAATTTTATCAAATGTTAACATAAAAAGTTATGCAATCGTTTGAAAATTGAGATGAATCAAGACATCAAACTGTCCCTTGGAGACTTCTTTTTTAAGTTAATGGGGGTTGAGCAGTAAAAAAACGTCTCTTTTTTGAAAAATACTCAGCCAGTATTGAGACTTTTGTGGCCCTTATTTCGCAATAAGAGCCTCTAAAATATCAAAACTCTCCCCTTGTTATAACTATTGGACGCGCGTGAAGATAATGTCTTTGTCGGTTTCATCTTCGAGGGTGAGGGTAGTGGCAGTGAGTTTCTTGATCTTTACCTCGCCATTGAGGATATCGCCTTCGCCCATCATCTGATCCTTGTAGGCAGAAATCATTCCCTCAATCAATCCCGTAAAGGATTCCTTGGCTTCGGGATTTTCTTCAAGCATCTTCTTTAACTCTGGATCTTTAGGTTTGAACTCCTTGAGTTTCAGTCCGATGCGATCTTTCTGAAGATTGATGCGGAGGTTGTTCCCATCTCTGGTATAGCTGCCTGGAATCTCGACAAGCATGGCCAAGGTGCCCATTTCATCGTCTTCTTCCGACACTGTCACAGCGAAAACGAGGTCGTTGGCATTGATAGTGACTTCGCACAGCATGTCATTACCATCATCGTTAATGGTTGTTTTCCACTTGCCTAATAGGTCGGCAGCAAATCCCTGAACGCTGCATGCCATCAGCATCAGGAGGCTAATCATTAGTTTCTTCATACACATATCATTATTTATATTTATGACTTTCTAACACGGAGGGTCTGAACGATACGGCTCATCTGGTTGGGGATGCGTATCTGCTGGGGACACTTAGGCAGACATTCCTCACAGTCCTGACAACTGCGTGCCCACGTCTCAGAGTCGGGCAGCGCCTTGCGATAGCCCTCGATGAACTGCTGCTGGCGTTCAGCATAGTCGGGGGCAGAAGGTTCGGGCAGAGGCAGGATATTGTCGTGCACGGCATCGTTGTAATAGGTGAAGTTCCCTGGGATGTTGACGCCATAGGGACAGGGCATGCAGTATTCGCAGGCCGTGCAAGGGATGGTGGGCACGCCTGCGATCTCGTCGGCAATCTTTGCCAGCAGGGCATTTTCTGCCTCCGTGCATACCTCCAGTGGTGAGAAGGTCTTCACATTCTCTTCCAGATGCTCCATGCGGTTCATGCCACTGAGCGTGGTGAGGATATTCGAGTGGGAGCCCACCCATCGGAAGGCCCAACGGGCAGCGCTGTCGTCAGGGCGCATCTGTCTCATCTCCTTGGCGATATCTTTCGACACCTTACCCAAGGCACCACCTCGCAACGGCTCCATGACGACGCACTGTACGCCTGTCTTCTCACATTTATTATAGAGATATTCCGCATCGGCGTCCCGTCGCCAGCCGCCCCTGTTGAGTGAGGCGTGCTGCCAGTCAAGGAAGTTCATCTGTATCTGCACGAAGTCCCAGTGGTAGTCGTCCTGATGGTCAAGCAGCCAGTCGAAGACGCCTACGTTGCCATGATAGGAGAATCCCAGATGCTTGATCCTGCCCGCCTCGCGCTCCTTGAGCAGGAAGTCGAGCACACCGTTATCGATGAAACGGGCGTTGAAGGTGTCCATACCGCTGCCACCTCCGATACTGTGGAGCAGGTAGTAGTCGATATAATCCACGCGCAACTTTTGGAACGATGTCTCGTACATCCGCATCGCTTCGTCAAAACTGGTGTTGTTTCCATGATGGTTCGACATCTTCGTGGCCACATGGAATGACTCACGGGGATAGCGGGCGAGAGCATTGCCCGTGAGCACCTCTGAGTTACCGCCCATATAGACAGGAGCCGTATCGAAGTAGTTCACACCGTGGGCAATGGCGTAATCGACGAGTTCATTCACCTCGTCCTGATCATTAGGCAGGCGCATCATACCAAATCCCAGCAAGGAGATCTCTTCGCCTGATCCGTGCTGCACACGGTAGGTCATCTTGTTGTCGGCCAGTGTCAGTTTCTTGTCGTCGCTTTTAGCCAACGCATCCAACGGCCCCATGGCCATCATGGCCAGTGCAGAACCTGTACCCACGCCGAGTTTCCTGAGGAAATCGCGACGGCTCATGTCATGTTTCTTGTTATTCATCAGTTTCTAGTTTATCATTTTACGTTGTAATTTAGGCGCAAATATACAGTTTTTTTCTAAAAGTTCCAAATGATTTGTGACAAAAACTGGATAATATTTTGTGGTTTGGGAAAGAATCATTACCTTTGTCACGTTTTTATTCATTACAAACCAAAACCTAAGTTAAAAATGAAGAAAGTTTTCATGATGATTGCGCTCATGGCTATTCCCTTTGCCATGCAGGCACAGACTAAGTTCCACGACGTTGAAGCCAATGAGGCTCAGGGTCCTGTAAAGTCTATGACCATCTCTTCGATGGGACAGTCTCGTACCATTAATTTCTCAGAGGATGGCAAGATGATTCCATCGGCAGAGATGTCTGATCCCGTGTATGATGCTGATGGCTACCTCAAGTCAGTTAAAATTAACATCCAGGGCCAGAGCACTGAGGTGAAATACGTCTGGGAGAACGGTCAAGTGAAAGAGCAGGTACTCAATATTATGGGCAGCGATATGAAGCTGATCCACAAGTATGATGACAAGGGCCTGATTGTCGCTGACAGCATGGACATGGGCGGTCAGGTGATGGATATGCCTTATTCGGATATCCAGGTAGATGATCATGGCAACTGGATCAGCCGTAAGGTTTCCATGATGGGTCAGGAGATGGAGAATACCCGTACCATCATCTATTATTAAGTCGATTAAAACCACAAATGATAAGGCTGGGTCTTGGAGATCCAGCCTTTTTTCGTCTGAGCGGAATACGGGAATCGAACCCGCCTCCCAGGCTTGGGAAGCCCGTGCACTACCGATGTGCTAATTCCGCATAAAAAATAAGATTCTGATTACTTTTGAGCCGATACCCGGACTCGAACCGGGGACCTACGCATTACGAATGCGTTGCTCTACCAACTGAGCCATATCGGCAACCTCTTGCGATTTGTACACCCGCAGGGGCTCGAACCCTGGACACCCTGATTAAGAGTCAGGTGCTCTACCAACTGAGCTACGGGTGCATCATTATTTCAAAAAGAAAGGAGGATCGCCTACCTCCTTTGTACACCCGCAGGGGCTCGAACCCTGGACACCCTGATTAAGAGTCAGGTGCTCTACCAACTGAGCTACGGGTGCATCCTTTTTCTTTAGCGGGTGCAAAGGTACTCACTTTTTTTGATTCCACCAAACTTTTTGGGGAAATTCTTCTGAAAAAGTTTATTGCACCGTAGCGTGGAAGCCTTCCAGGTTTTCATAGCGACGACGCATCATCCGCGTATAGATGTTCCTGATCCATAGCGGATGGGACACGATGAAGCACAGTCCCAGCGTAATCATAAAGATATAAGTGCCTGTTTCACCGATGGTGATAAAGCCGATGGCGGCTATCGCACCAGGGCCGAAGAGGGCAATCATCTCGATGACGAGTTGCATGCCGTTCTCGAAGTTTCCCTTGGCCGTCATCTTCTGTTGGAGAGGGAGCGTCTGCTTGTTATAGACGGCCAACTGGAAGATTACGAAATGAAGGAGTCCTGCCGTGATCGACATATAAGCCAGTAGCATGAGAATGGTGAACTTACCCGTGAATACGGCTGGCAGCATGATGATGAACGGGATGAGCAGGATGGCACTGTAGAACCAGAACTTCGCCTTCAATAAGGCGATGATATTCTCGCGATGTATCATCAGAAGATCGATATAGTTACCCTCCTGTCCCATGATTTTGATCAGGGTGGTGACACTGTAGATGGCAAAACAGTAGATACACCAGAAATTGATCATGACGGCGTTGTCGTACATCGGTGTATAGGCCACTAACGAAGACATCACCACAATCAAGACGAGGCTCATGATGCAACGGCTCTTCATGGTCTTGTTACGGATATTCGACTTGAGTTCTATCTTCAGGTATTCACCGATGAGTCCAAAGCGGTTGAAGAAAGAGAACTGCGACACATGCTTCAGAGCCCGTTCACCCTTCTTAGAGATCTCCTCATAGACGTATTTGAACTGGAAATGACGGTTGACATAGAACAGGCCCACCAGTAGTACCAATATCACAGGGATCAGATAACAGCTTCGGCCAAACTCTGCGTAGGTGTCGATCAGCTTTCCCAATGTTTTATTACTAAAGTTCAGCAACAGCGGTATGAAAGGGATCAGGTAGAAGGCAATGGCTGCCAACCACCATAAAATTATCCTGTTGATCAGTGTACGGAAGAACAGATATATCTGACTGTTCAGCATGATGAGCAACATGGCGCCCACCAGTTCGGCCAGCGTCGGCCAGAAACCAGCCCCTGCCAAAAGGATGACGTAAGAGTAGGGCAGGAACATCGCCAACCACTGGAAGTTAAAGCCGCTGAGATGCGATGAAATCAGGAAACACTCGATAGCCGTATAACGCGAGATGGGTTGCAGGATGTAGGGCTTCACCATCATGCCTGGCGTCGTCTGGAAGATGAAGCGCAGGAGAAAGTCAATCACCATGATGATGGGCATCACCGAGATCATACGCCCAGCCTCACCATCAGCCGTCATGGCAATGAGCACGCCATATATAATAAGGTACAGGGTGAAGAAGGCACCACCGAAATAGGTCAGGGCCTTCGCCCATTTGTTTTGTTCGAAAACAGGACTACGCTTATAGCTAAGGTTTGTATTTTTCCTTAAAAGTCTGTATAACTGAAACTTATTCATCTTAGATCAATTACTTCTGCTTGTGGGAAATCCTTGGCGTTGAAACGGAACTGGCTATCAGAGATATTCTGTTTTTTGAGGTCCGTAATATCGAAGATCGTCCATTTTGTTCCCTGAAGGAGTTTCACCTGGGTAGGCTGGTATGATGATTTATTGACAGTAATAAACAACTCACGAATCTTCTTGTCTTTTGAAGAGGCTGTGAGATGGACGATATAGTCCTTGCCAGCCTTGTTCAGCGTACAGTCATAACCGCTCTTGTAGAGATTGATGAAGTTATAGGGGTTGATGGCCTGAAGTTGTGCTTCCGTGGGAGTTGTCACGTTCACCTCATCATTATTTTTCATATAGGTCCACTGTGTTTTACCATCAAACCAAATGATGGCCTGGGGTGTCGTCGCATGAAACTTCCTGCCCTTCACGAGGAGGGTACCACTGGTGTTACCCATACCACCAGTCATCCTAAAGTTTGCCTGTACGCCAGACTTCACCGTAATATTGGCAGCAGCCTTGTCAAGCACCTCTCTGGCTGTCTGACCAAAGGATGTGGCGCAGAAAAGAACTGTTGTTATCAGAAAACATAATCTTTTCATTTCAAATCACTTATCTTAGACTATTTAACAAATTATTCAGACTATTCTCATCCTGAATCATCACCTCACGGGGCTTCGATCCCATGGCGGCTCCAACAACACCGGCCTTCTCTAACTGATCCATCAGGCGGCCTGCACGGTTATAGCCAATGGCAAACTTACGTTGGATGAGTGAGGTACTTCCGCTTTGTTCACGAACGATCAGGCGGGCGGCATCCTCGAAGAGAGGATCGAGATGTGCCATATCCACATCCTTGCTGCCACCATCGCCCATATCGGACTCTGGCATATCAGGCTCAGGCAGTTCAAACGGCTCACCATAACTCTGCTGATCAGCGATGAATTCGTTGATTCTTTCCACTTCTGGCGTATCCACAAAGGCGCACTGCACACGTACTGGCTCAGCACCATTGAGGAAGAGCATATCACCACGTCCGATCAGTTGCTGTGCTCCCGTACGGTCGAGAATGGTCTTTGAGTCGATACCTGCACTGACCTTGAAGGCAATACGGGCAGGGAAGTTTGCCTTGATATTACCAGTGATAATCGTTGTGGTGGGGCGCTGAGTGGCTATCACCATGTGGATACCTACGGCACGGGCCAACTGAGCGATACGGGCGATGGGAAGCTCGATCTCCTTGCCTGCCGTCATGATCAGATCACCGAATTCATCGATAATCACCACAATATATGGCATATAGCCGTGACCACCGCGAGGCGGTATCTTGCGGTCGATGAATTTCTTATTGTATTCCTTGATATTACGCGCGCCAACCTCCTTGAGCAGGTCGTAACGGGTATCCATCAACTTACAGAGCGAGTTCAACGTGCGTACCACCTTCGTCACATCAGTGATAATGGGATCAGCATCCTCATCAGGCACCTTGGCAAGGAAGTGGTTGATCAGCGGATTATAGATGGAGAACTCCACCTTCTTTGGATCCACGAGAACGATCTTCAGTTCGGCAGGATGCTTCTTATAGAGTAGGGAGGTGACGATTGCGTTCAAACCGACAGATTTACCCTGACCAGTAGCACCAGCCACGAGCAGGTGAGGCGCCTTGGCTAAGTCGAACATGAACACCTCGTTGGTAATCGTCTTACCTAAAGCACAAGGTAATTCCATTTGTGCTTCCTGGAATTTCTTGGAGTTAAGTATCGATTCCATCGAAACGATCGATGGTTTTGCATTAGGCACCTCAATACCCACCGTACCCTTACCAGGGATAGGTGCAATGATACGAATGCCGAGTGCTGCCAGCGAGAGGGCGATATCGTCTTCCAGATTCTTTACCTTGGCGATACGTACACCTGGTGCCAGAGTGATTTCGTAGAGTGTGATGGTGGGACCCACTGTCGCTTTGATACTGGCAATCTCCACACCGAAGTTACGAAGCACCTGCACAATCCTGTCTTTGTTGGCCGTCTGCTCAGCCATGTCGATGTATGGCTTGCCATCGTCATCGTATTTTTTCAATAGGTCGAGGGTCGGGTAGCGGTAATTCTCCAAGTCGCGCTTGGGATCGTAGGGTTCCAGATTCTTCATATCGGCGAAAGCCTTCTCGTCGGCCTTCTCTTCTGAGCCTGCCACTTCGATCTCCATACCTACCTCGTCGTCTGACGATGACTTGACTGTTTTCTTTGGCTTCTCAGTGACTACGGGTGCCTCCTCATAACCTTTATCTATGACGACAGCCTCTCCATCCTCCTTGAATTCAACAGTCTGGGTGGCAGGGTCGTCAAAGTATTGTGGATCATCATCCGGTTCTATCTGATTTGAATATGGGTCTGGTGTTTCGTTGGGGTCGTTATTCGTAATCTTGAATTTAACCTTATCGAGAAACCTGCTCGGGTTCAGTAGTTTACGGATAAAGAAAACAGTCTCTGCACTGACGTATGTCAGGAAGATGATAGCCGTTAGACCTAAGATGGCTGTCAGTCCAGGTGCTCCCACCAGATTCTCAATGTAATGGCATATATAGAGCCCATGGTCTCCGCCAGGGTTATAGCAGGTATCACCAAGGAACGGTGAGAGGAACTTAGCCAGTGTGACAGATGCCCAGATCATCAGAATCATCAGGGCCAGGAACCATTTCAGCAGGTTCACGCGATAGGCACGTATCAGGTGGATGCCCAGCAAGAGGATGAAAAGCGGTATCAGGAAGGCGGGCAGTCCGAAACAACGCTTAATGAAATACCAGGAGGCGTATGCGCCGATGCTGCCACAGGTATTCGTAAACTCATGGTTCTGGTTGAGCACCTCACCCTCACGCGGATCTTCTATCAGACTCTGGTCTGCCGCTCCTGTCGTGAAATAGGAGACAAATGCCAGTGTCAGGTAAATGGCAACAACGACAAGCAGGATGCCTATGGCGAAACTCAATCGCTCGTCCTGGAATATATGTTTAATGCCCAGGAATCCAGAACGTCCCGAGCTGTTTTTTACCTTTTTCTCTTTCCTTTTCTTGGCCATAATCTGTTTGTTTACACAAATTTGATGCAAAAGTAGTCGAAAAAAGTCAGATTTCATCATAAAATGCTGTTTTTTTTGTAATTTTGCACCAAGAAATGAAAAAGTTAATATATAATAAGATTGATAAGGATACTATCGGCAAGCTGAAGAAGGTCGTTTTCTACGGGAAGATCATAGTTGTCTATACACCTCAGGAGGCGGAAAAAGCGGTTGATTATCTATTGTCGCAACCCATTCTCGGTTTTGACACGGAGACGCGACCGTCGTTTGAGAAAGGAAAGCAATACAAATGCGCTCTGTTGCAGGTGGCCACGACGACCAGTTGTTTTCTCTTCCGACTCAATCAATTGGGAATGTGCCCTGCCGTACAGCGGTTATTGAGTGATACCAAAGTGATAAAGGTGGGGTTGGCATGGAACAATGACCTGTTGTCTCTCCACCAGTTGGGACCTTTTGACGTAGGGACATTCGTAGATCTGCAGGATATGGTGAAGAAGATTGGTATCGAAGACCAGAGTCTGGTGAAGATATACGCGAACCTTTTTAATGAGCGGATCAGCAAGACCGACCGTCTCTCCAACTGGGAGCGCGATGTGCTGAAGGACAGTCAGAAGGTCTATGCTGCGATTGATGCCTGGGCCTGTATCCGTATCTATCAGGAGGTGTTGCGGCTGGAAGCAACAAAAGATTACGAATTGATCGTGAAAATACCAGAAGTTATTAATGTGAATGATGAAACAGATATATCTGAAACGAGGTAAGGAGGAGAGTCTGCTCAGGTTCCATCCCTGGGTGTTCTCTGGTGCTATCCAACAGGCTGACAAGGGAATCGAGGAAGGTGAACTGGTACGTGTTCTCACCAGTCAGGGCGATTTCATCGCTATCGGGCACTATCAGATCGGCTCTATCGCTGTGCGCGTACTATCTTTCCAGGATGTGCCCATTGATGAGGATTTCTGGCAGTCGCGTTTGGCTTCAGCATTGAAAATGCGCCAATCCATCGGCATCGCCGACAATCCTGACAATAATACCTATCGTCTGGTACATGGTGAGGGTGATCTGTTACCTGGCCTTGTCATTGATGTCTATGGTAAAACGGCGGTGATGCAGGCCCATAGTGTTGGTATGCACGTCTGCCGAATGGAGATTGCCAGTCAGTTGGTGGCCGTGATGGGATCCCGTTTGGAGAATGTCTATTATAAGAGTGAGACCACCTTGCCCTTCAAGGCCGATCTGGGTCAGGAGAATGGCTTTATCTATGGCGGAAGTGAGGATAACATCGCCATTGAGAACGGTCTGAAGTTCTATGTCGATTGGCTTCGTGGTCAGAAGACGGGTTTCTTTGTGGACCAGCGGGAAAACCGTTCCCTGTTGGAGAGATTTGCCAAAGACAAGCGTGTGCTGAATATGTTCTGTTATACAGGTGGTTTCTCATTCTATGCCATGCGGGGTGGGGCGCAACTTGTCCATTCTGTCGATAGCAGTGCCAAGGCCATTGAACTCACTAACCGTAATGTGGAACTGAATTTCCCTGGCGACAGCCGTCATCAGGCTTTCTGCGAGGATGCCTTCAAGTATCTCGAAGAGGCGGGCGACCAGTATGACCTGATTATCCTTGATCCCCCTGCCTTTGCTAAGCACCGTGGGGCGCTTCATAACGCACTTAAAGGCTATACCCGTCTGAATAACAAGGCTCTTCAGAAGATTCAGCCTGGTGGCATCCTCTTTACGTTCAGCTGTTCGCAGGTCGTGACAAAGGACAATTTCCGCAATGCTGTCTTTACGGCAGCCGCCCAGGCCGGAAGGAAAGTGCGTATCCTGCATCAGCTTCATCAGCCGGCTGATCATCCCATCAATATCTATCATCCTGAAGGCGAATACCTCAAGGGACTTGTATTGTATGTTGAATAAAGTTGCAGATTTCATCGGGAAGCACCAGCTTCTGTCCCACGACGGTCTCCATCTTGTGGCACTGAGTGGTGGGGCTGACAGTGTGGCGCTCCTGTTGATTCTCCAATGGTTAGGCTATCGGATCGAGGCTGCTCATTGCAATTTCCACCTGCGAGGAGAGGAGAGCGACAGAGATGAGGACTTTGTGAAATCGCTCTGCAAGAAACTTGGTGTTCAACTTCATGTAATTCACTTTGACACAAAGGAATATGCTTCTATACATCAAGTAAGCATTGAGATGGCTGCCCGTGATCTGCGATACGGATATTTCCGTCAACTTTGTCAGGATCTTGGTGCTGCTTCCGTATGCGTGGCCCATCATCGCGACGATGCGGTGGAAACACTGCTGATGAATCTTTTGCGAGGCAGTGGTATTCACGGTCTGACGGGCATCCGTCCGAAGAACGGCCTGATTGTCCGTCCCTTACTCTGCGTCAGCCGTGAGGAAATAGTGGAATATCTCCATTCCATCGGACAGGATTATGTTACTGATTCTACAAATTTGGTTGACGATGTGGTACGTAATAAGATCCGACTACGAATCCTACCGCTTTTAAAGGAGATCAATCCCAAGGTTTCGGAAAATATCAGTAAGACAGCCCAATATCTTTGTGAGGCAGAGAGGGTTTTCGATGAATCCATCGCTAAACAGAAGGCCGAACTCATACAAACTGATCCGAATGGATTCCCACAGAGCGTATCAATCCCACATCTCTTGGAACAGCCTTCTCCTGAGTACTTCCTCCACGAATGGTTGTTACCTTATGGCTTTAATGCCCAGCAAACCGAACAGATTTTCTCCCAACTCACGGGAGAGTCGGGTAGGGAGTTCCTGACATCCACCCATACACTGGTGATCGATCGCGAGACCCTGATCCTGGTGCCTCTTCAGCCACCGATGAAAACGATAAAAATACCTGAGGAAGGTCGTTATCGCTATAATGAGGAGTTCTTTTTTGATATCAGGTTGACAAACGATATCAGCATCTCGAAATCCGACGATTGTGTGACACTGGATGCAGCGACGGTTCGTTTCCCTCTGACCGTACGTCCCGTGCAGACAGGCGACCGTTTCTGTCCGTTTGGTATGGAGGGACATCGTCTTGTCAGCGACTTCCTGACTGATTGCAAACGATCACTGATAGACAAACGCCGTCAGTTAGTGGTGACAGACCGTGATGGCCAGATTATCTGGGTTGTTGGTCTCAGGAGTGACAACCGCTTCAGGGTGACCGAAAAGACGTTGGAAATCATGCGTCTGACCATTAGCAAAGGAGTCAACTCGTAACATTTTTGCCCAAAAATTTGTTTCTTTACAGACTTATTCGTATCTTTGCAGCGAATGAAGGATCTTAAAATCATAATTACCTTAGCTATTGCAATGACAGTCATGCTGGGTGGTTGCGGAGGTCAGCAACAACCCAAGTCATACGTGACAGAGTTGACAAGTGATGACAGCATGACTATCAAGATGGGACAGTGGGATCTCATCAAGTATCATAGCGACAAGTTGGGGATGGATATCAACTATCCTTCTTTCTTACACCATCAGCAATTACCGAGTGAGACATCACAGGAAGTCTTTATTGCAGACGATATCTCCATTTCAGTCGTTGTGGATTCCCTGAATGGTATGAATTACAGTGCTGGTCAGCAGATGATGGGTATGGGGGCCGACCTGGTGGATGTAGGCGATGACTATAGTATCCAAACTGGTTCGGAAGATAACTGGGACTATTATGGTAAGGTGATTGACGATGACACGATACGTATCGTCACGGTCATGCTGCGATATGCGCCAAGTCATTCCGAGGCGGTGGAACCGCTCAGGGAATGGGTGAATAAATTTAAGGTGAAATAAAAAGTCTCGGCAATCGCCGAGACCTTTTTATTTGCAAGGAATCTTGTCAATACGTTTCTGATGTCGTCCGCCCTCGAACTCGGTGGAGAAATACTCGTCCATAATGGCACGGGCAGTCTCTTCATCGATGAAACGACCTGGCATCACGAGCACATTCGCATTGTTATGCTGACGGATCAGGTGAGCGATCTCAGGGATCCAGCAGAGACCTGCACGGATACTCTGGTGCTTGTTGAGCGTCATGTTGATGCCCTCGCCAGAACCACAGATGGCGATACCGGGGAACACCTCGCCCTGCTCGATACCCTCAGCCAGTGCGTGACCGAAGTCAGAGTAGTCGCACGAGTCCTCCGTATAGGTGCCGTAGTCCTTATAGGGATAGCCCTTCTCGGTGAGGTACTTCTTGACGAACTGTTTTAAGGCAAAGCCAGCATGGTCGCTGGCTATGCCTACTGTCTTGACTTCCATAATTGTCAATTATCCATTGTCAATTATCAATTATCCATTACGCAAGTAAAGCCTTTACTTGCTTATAGACGTTCTCGCCGGTGAAGCCGAGCTTCTCGTCGAGCACCTTGTATGGAGCAGAGAAGCCGAAGCTCTCGAGACCCCATACGGTACCGTCGGCACCTACCAAACCTTCGAGGTTCACAGGCAGACCAGCGGTGAGACCGAACTTCTTAACGCCAGCAGGCAGAATGCTCTGCTGATACTCCTTGCTCTGGCTTCGGAACAGACCCTCAGAAGGAACACTCACGATGCGAACCTTCACGCCATCCTCGCGGAGCAGCTTAGCACCAGCCTCGAGTGTAGAAACCTCAGAACCAGAAGCCAACAGAATCACATCGAACTTCTCATCAGATCCTGCTACAACGTAAGCACCCTTGGTAGCCTGTGTGTAGTCGTTGCCCTCGGGCAGCATCTCGATGTTCTGACGTGAGAAGATAAGTGCGGTCGGGGTGTCGATATTCTCCATAGCCATGCGCCAGCAGACGGTAGTCTCCTCAGCATCAGCAGGACGTACAACGAGTACAGAATTCTTGCCGTGGTGGTTCTTCAGCTTCTCCATCAGACGGATCTGTGCCTCCTGCTCAACAGGCTCGTGGGTAGGACCATCCTCACCAACGCGGAAGGCATCGTGCGTCCAGATGAACTTCACAGGCAGTTCCATCAGGGCAGCCATACGTACGGCGGGCTTCATATAGTCAGAGAATACGAAGAAGGTACCGCAAGCGGGGATCACACCACCGTGCAGAGCCATACCGATACAGCAGCAAGCCATGGTGAGTTCAGCCACACCAGCCTCGAAGAAGGCACCGCTGAAGTCACCCTTCACCATATCCTTAGTCTTCTTCAGGAAGCCGTTGGTATTATCTGAGTTAGAGAGGTCGGCTGATGCACAGATCATGTTGGGAACCTGCTCTGCCAACTGACCCAGAACAGTAGCCGATGCGTTACGTGTAGCGCAACCAGGCTTCTGCTCAACCTTGCTCCAGTCGATCTTCGGAGCCTTGCCACTGAACCACTCCTCAAGCTGCTTGGCCTGCTCGGGATGACCCTTGGCCCACTCAGCCTTCTCGGCATAGCGCTCAGCCACGATCTTCTTCAGTTCCTCAGCACGCTTAGCATAGAGTTCCTTCACCTCGGGGAAGATCTGGAACGGATTCTCAGGATCAGCACCCAGGTTCTTCATCGTGTTGATGTAAGCATCGCCACCAAGAGGTGCACCGTGAGTAGCGCAGTTGCTCTCGTATGAGGTATTGTCGGCCTTGCGGGCACCCTTACCCATCACACAGTGACCGATAATCAGACTCGGACGCTCTTTCTCGGCCTGAGCCTTCTTGATAGCCTCACGGATCTGATCCACATCGTTACCGTCGATCTTCTGAACGAACCAGCCCCAAGCCTCGTACTTCTTGGCGGTATCCTCGCAGGTCACCACCTCGGTACGTGTAGAGAGCTGAATATCATTAGCGTCGTAGAACATGATCAGGTTGTCGAGACCGAGGTTACCGGCGATACGGCCAGCACCCTGTGAGATCTCCTCCTGCACACCACCATCAGAGATGTATGCATAGATGGTCTGGTTCATCACGTTGCCCAGACGAGCCTTCAGGAACTTAGCGGCGATGGCAGCACCTACTGCGAAGCAGTGACCCTGACCGAGAGGACCAGAGGTGTTCTCGATACCGCGCTCAATTTCGCGCTCGGGGTGACCAGGAGTCACTGAACCCCACTGACGCAGGTTCTTCAGATCCTCCAAAGAGAACTTACCGATGAGAGCCAGCTGACTGTAGAGCATCGGAGCCATGTGACCTGGATCCAGGAAGAAACGGTCGCGACCCTCCCATGCGGGATTCTCGGGGTCATAAACCAGGAACTCACTGTACAGGGTGTTGATGAAATCAGCACCACCCATAGCACCGCCGGGGTGACCCGACTTTGCCTTTTCAACCATCGAGGCAGCAAGGATACGGATATTATCCGCTGCCATGTTCATAACTTTGTTGTCGTTCATAATAATTAATTATAATTGTACAATTAGCGAAATTTGACTGCAAAGATACGAAAATAATCTGAAACAACCACGCTTTTCATAATAATTAATGTTTCTAATAGTACCATAGTAGGTAAGAGAGGTTCCAATTCTCGAGAGAATTCATCCAATAAGGGCTACTTAATTTGAAATAAGTAGTCCTTAATTTTGCTAAAGGACTACATAATTTCGCTTAAGGACTACTTATTTACGCAACCAGTACATTCGTTGCTGTGGTCACGGTCACAGCTGTGACCATGTGACCGCAAAGAGATGAAAACCGTTATTGCAGTTTTGCAACACTTTGATTCATAAACATTTATACATAAGCATGAGTGTATTTCAAGGGGAAAAGGGCTAATGGTCACAGCTGTGACCGTGACCGTCAGACAAACTCATAAATTAATCCTCTGTAAGTTATATACTTTTTATGCAAAAGTCATATACTTTTGGAGCATAACTCATATACTTATTAAGACCTCACACTGTGCCAGGTACGGTGTGTTGTGCCACATATACGGATAATTATGGATAAATCATACCTCTACTGTCCCGTGTGAGATAAAAATCTTTTGGAGATGGCGGCACGAACATCTATCGTCAGCGACAATGATGATGCCAAGTCTGTTTTAGGACAATCGACAGCCTGCACAAATGGGTCATCCTCCCTTAATTTCATGATAAAGACGCTGGGACCTGTGGTAATACTACCTACGAATGAACGACTATGAAGCAATAGGTCAACAGAGATCAGCAGTCTGACGATGGCCTCCTGCCTGCTTTTAGGGGACTTATGACTGAAAGCCTTGTGTAGATATCCCCTCTCCTCTGGACGACAAAGCGTCAGTAATCGGATGTTGGGGTAATATCATATAGTTCATCTCAACAAACAGTCCGCAGTCAACGCCAATATGGTACACCATTCTCCTATGGAATGATTCGTTGACTTTCCGATAGGAAAAGACGTTCAATTGCATCATTTTGACATGTGTTATTAATTCATTTTTGGGAATGGCGCTCCAAGGCAAGCATTCCTTACCTTTGATTGTAATGATGAAGCAGGTTCAGATATAATGCCTTTGAAGCACCAAAGATTAAAGTCTGTTCTTCTCGGCATTACCAGCACCTGTGCCCTTGTACTTCGATGGGGTAACATTGAAGCGATAACGCAGGGAGAGTTGGAGGCAACGGGAATCGTTGTCCTCCCCTTTGCTGATCATCAAACGGTTGCTATATAGCGTGAAGCGATTGATGCCACCATAGAAGAGGTCATTGCCTGTCAACTTGACATTAAGTCGGCGTTTGAAGAAGTCCTTGCTGACACTGATCGACAGTATTGGATTGGTACAGTCGAACCATGCATTCTGCTGATAACCGTGAGTGTGCATGCTGAAATCTGCCTGTAGTAGCCAATCATGAGGTAGCGTGACAATGTTGCCTAACTGCAGGGCCAGCATCGGGTGGTTAAAGCTCTTCGGCTTACCCACAAACTCCGATTCAAACCACGGTTTCATAAACATGACGTTGTATTGCGGGGTCCAAGTGGCCTGACCAACCTTGACATTCTTTTGGGCGCCCAGCGTAATGGTAAGCCAATCAGCATAATCGTAGTTCTTATAGGTCACAAAGTTTACCTTACTATCATTTTCCAGACTGTCTGCCGAATAGAGGATCGGATCAACACAATGCGAATAATTAGCCATCAGGTAGAGCCACTTCCACATCACTGTTGCATTCAAGTTGTGATACTTGATAGGCTTCAGATAAGGATTACCTGTTTGCAAGTTCAGACGGTTCTCGTAAATAACATCACTGCTTAACTGCCAATACGACGGACGTGTAGTGCGTTTGGCATAACTGAAGGAAAGCTGGAAGTTCTTAACAGACGTTGACAAGGACATCGATGGGAACAAGTCATCGTAAGTACGACACTGGTCATCACGACGGATTCCGTTAGCATAGTATTCTGATTTTACGTGCTCATAGCGCAAACCTGCTGAAAACCGGAATTGACCAAACTGTTGTTGCAGTTCCATAAACGGTGCAATATTGCTTTCATGTTGTTCATTATCACTATTGGCAATAAGCCCTTCCTTATTCTCAAACTTGCTCTTCCAACGTGTATCGGTATATTCCTCACCCACCTCTATTTGCCCATTCCACAAAGGATGACTTACGATGAGTTTCTCTGCCGCCAGATTACTGCGCGTCAGGTTTTCAGTGTTCACATCGAGATCCATATCCTTCTGGCTCAGTTCCTGTTGTTGGTTGCGACTACGTTGTTTCCGGAAAGTGTAGTCGGCATTGAATTCGATTGCAAACTGACCTACCTTTCCCGTATAGTAGAGGTTGACCTGATGTTTGGGATAGTTCTCATCACGGATCACACTGCTGTTCTGCAAATGGTCGTATAGATAATTATCAAATTGTATGTCATCATCATTCTCCCTATGGGTTTTCACATAGTCGTAGGTGTTCTGATAGAATCCACCAAAAGAGTGGTTGTCATTGATTTGGTAGTTGAAGCCTATACGACCTTCAAAAAATGGATTGCGTGCGATCTCATGCTGACGGTTGGTGATAGTCCATAGCGTATCAGCATAGACAGTTTGCTCGAACTCACCCTTACTCCATCTTTTATTATAGGCTCCAAAGAGATTGGCGAAGAGTTCCAGCCCACTCCTGCGATAGGTCAGATTGATTCTCTCATTGTTGGCGTAGCCGTGTCCCTTGCGGCTCCACGAGGTTAGTTCTACACCCAAGCCCTCGCCTGCCGCCCGTTTGGTTCGGATGATGATGACGGCATTCACCGAAGCATCGTAGCGGGCACCAGGATTTTGGACGACTTCCACACTACGGATGTTGTCCGACTGGACATTCTTCAGTTCTTGCAGGTCACTCAGTTTGCGATTGTTTAGATAAATGAGTGGTACGCCCTTACCTATGATTTCAAAGCCCTCGCCCCGTTTGGCAATCATCGGGACACGAGTGAGTACGTCTTCCGCTGTACCTAAACGTTCCATCACTGTGCCTTCCACATGTATTATCAGAGAATTGCCCTGTAGAACGATCTTCGGACGCTCCCCCTGTACGATTACACCATTCAAAGTATAGTTGTCTGGATGCAATCGTATTTTTCCAATGTTTTCATTGTTGCAGAGTTTGTAGATAGTCTTATAACCGACGTAGGAGATGCGGGCGAGGACTCGTTCCTCTTCATAGGGAATGGCAAAATAACCACTCTCGTTCGACACGCCACCACTAAGCAGTGTGGAGTCGACAGGATTGAGGATAGCTACATTTGCATAGGCTACAGGCTGACCCTGTTCGTCGATGATAGTACCCGTCAAGTGGTAGTCGGTCTTGTGGATGCATTCCACATAGATTTCTTGTCTTCCACTCTTGACAACGCGAACGGGATAAAAGCCAACAACCTGTACAATGGCATCAGGGACAGACTTATGTTCCACATTTGTCGTTACACGGAAGTCCTCCAGTTCATCGTAAATAAAGGTAATGTCGTAGTTGGCAGTCTGCGACTGGATATATTTCAAGGCATCGGAAAGGGTGACGTCCTGAAAATTCCTGGTTATACGCTGTGCGTTGACAATGGAGACGATAGCGCACAACAATAGTATGAATGATAATCTTTTCATCATGGCAAAGCGTTTTAGCAATCCTTGGCCGGGATGGCGGTGGTTCTTATGAAAAGTGTATCATTCTCTACTTGGATCTGGATCCAGTCGAAGTTGTTAAGCATCTCTACGACTCTTTCTAATGTATATTCCGGCTTCCATTGGTAGAACAGTCGGAGACGGGGCGCATCTTCGTTTTTATAGACAACCTTGACGTTATAATAGTTTGAGAGTTCTTCGAAGATTTCACCTAAAGGCACGTTGTCGTAGAGTTTGGGTTGTGGTATGGCTATCGTATCAGTTACAGAAATTTGAGAATCAGAAGTTGAAGGTTGAGATTTTGTGATGAGCTCATCCTGTTCCTTTGGCGCATTATTATGACTAATGAAGTGGATGGCGGCATAGGCAATACCTGAAAGCATAAGAATGCCTACAAACATGGCGGCAATCTTAAGAAACGAATACTTTTCAATCTTCACTTCTTGTTTTTCTCTTATAAGCCTCTGCCATTCTGCATCAATCATATCGTCTGTAACCTCCTCATTGGCATGGGCGCCATCAATGGCACTCTGAGTTTTAGACATCAGCGTGTAGAGTTCACGGCACTCATCGTTAGCAAGTATTTCCTGCCATTCCTCGGCCGTGTATCGCTTGGGCTGCTCCATCATTTGGAGCAATAAGTCGGTCTTGTTCATACGCTCATAGAGTTTTTAGATGTGTACGTAATTGACTCAACGCACGGCGCAGATGCTTATAGACGGTGGTTTCGCTGACATCCAGATGACAAGCAATCTCCTTGAAGGTCATACCATCGCGGAAATGCTGAATGATGATGTCTCGACAGACGGGCGGCTCTAGTTGGCTTATTCCTTGATACAAGGCTTTCAGTTCTTCTTCGAGTCGTTCCGTAGGCGTAATGGTTGTGTCGAGATCAAGGAGGTAGAGATGTTCTATCCGCTCCTGTATCTGACGTTTACGGATCACGTTCAGGCATCGGTTTCGTACGCTTGTAAGCAGATAAGACTCAGCTGTATCTTCCCGAAGGTCTGTATAATCATCGAGGAGATAGGCGAAGATGTCGTGCACCACATCCTTGCTCTCAGCATCGTCGTGCAGGAGTATAGTGGCCAGCCGATACATCTGACGGTAATGCTGCTTGAACAGCTTTTGGAGTTTACTTTGATCTGTCATACACTCTTAATACACACGAGAACCGATTTACTATACCCTAAACGGCGTCTTTTTTTCAAAAGTAAACATTTTTAGGCAATTGTTAATACAATCTGTCTCTTACAATAACAAGTGGCACTTATCGCGCGATAAGTGCCACTTGTTATTGATAAATAGCTAGTTACTTGATGTTCAGCACAACGATCGACTTGGCGGGTACCTTGACGGTGAGCACGCCCTTCTTCAGGCTGGCATCCTTGTACTCAGCAGGAGCAATCACATTAGGATGCTGGAAGTCGTTGTAGTCGGCCACGTTCTTCGAGGTGAGGATACGTCCGCTGACGGTCTTGGCATTGTAGCCGTCAATCTGGAAATCAATGGTCTTGTCGGTGTCGAGGCTGACGTTGGTGATGGCAAGCACGAGGCCGCCGTCCTTCGTCTTGGCAGCAGAGGCAGAGAGTAGGGGACAGGGGCGATAACCAGCATCCTTGGCACCCTCTTTCTCCTTGAAGTAAGCCTTGCTGACGGCCACAATCTCACTCTCCAGATCCACGGGCAGATAGGTAGCCTCCTGGAACGGGGTGTACATCTCGAACACGTGATAGGTCGGCGTGAGCACCATGTGACCTGTACCTTCCTGATCGGTGAGGATCATCGACTGCAGTACGTTTACCACCTGGGCGATGTTCGCCATCTTTACGCGGTCGGTGTATTTATGGAACACGTTCAGCGAGAGTGCTGCCACGAAGGCGTCGCGAAGGGCGTTCTGCTGATAGAGATGTCCGGCGATGGTGCCAGGCTCCTCGTCCCACCAGGTGCCCCACTCATCAACGAGCAGTCCGATCTTGCCTTCGGGGTCTGCCTCGTCCATGATGGCCTTATGTTTCTTGATCACCTCCTCAATCTCTAAACACTTGCCCAGTGCCCAGTAGTACTGGTCGGTGCTGAACTTCGTGGCAGAGCCCTTTGAGCCTTCCCAACCAGAACAGGTGTAGTAGTGGAGGCTGACACCCTGCATGCGGTTGCCGATTTTCTCCATCAGCACCTTCGTCCAGTCGTAGTCGTAGTCAGAGGCACCAGAGGCGATACGATAGAGGCGGTTGCCGCCCTGATCGCGAAGGTAGGTATTGAACTTACGGAACTCGTCGCTGTAGTATTCCGGTGTCATGTTGCCACCGCAACCCCAAGCTTCATTACCAATGCCGAAGTACTTCACCTTCCAGGCCTTGTCGCGACCGTTGGCACGGCGCAGACGAGCCATCGGCGTATCACCGTCGGCAGTCATATACTCCACCCACTGGGCCATCTCCTTCACTGTGCCAGAGCCGACATTACCGCTGATATACGGCTCACAGTCGAGCATCTCGCAGAGGTTCAGGAACTCGTGGGTACCAAACGAGTTGTCCTCGATGGTGCCGCCCCAGTTGTTGTTACGCAGAGAGGGACGCTGGTCCTTGGGGCCAATACCGTCCATCCAGTGATAGTCGTCGGCGAAGCAACCGCCTGGCCAGCGCATCACGGGAATCTTCAGGGCCTTCAGGGCCTCGAACACATCCTTGCGGTAGCCGTTGATATTAGGGATCTGGGAGTTCTCACCCACCCAGAGACCACCGTAGATGCATGAGCCAAGGTGCTCAGAGAACTGTCCATAGATCTCACGGTTGATCTTGGCACCAGCCTTGTCGGCGTGGATCGTCGCCTTCACATTGTCAGCAGCAGATACGCTTGTTGCAAAGGCCAGCGCAATGGTTGCGCTCATCAATAATCGTTTCATATTCTTATCGTTTTTTGTGTAAATAATCTTATTATCTGGGTTCTACATGAACCACCACATGGGTGTCGTCGCCGTATTGTTTCCTCAGCAGATCTTCCACTTCGGAGGCCTTGTCGTGGGCTTCCCGCAGGGTGATGTCACCATCCACCAGGATATGCATCTCTATGGCATAATGATTGCCTATCCGTCGGGTGCGTAGATCGTGAGGGCTCTGCACATCAGGCAGGGAAGAAACCAGACTGAGAATCTCTTCTTCAACGGCATCAGGCAAAGACTGTTCCATCAGATCGCCAATGCCATTGCGCAGGAGTTCAACGGATACCTTGACAATAAACAGACCCACGATGACGGATGCTACAGGATCAAGCACAGCCCACCGATGACCAAGGAAGATGGCGCCACCAATGCCGATGGCCGTTCCAATGGATGACAAGGCGTCGCTACGGTGGTGCCAGGCATTGGCCTCTACGGCCGGAGAGTTCAACTGACGGGCTTTGTAAATAGAGTAGCGGTAAACACCCTCCTTCAGGATAATCGACAACAGAGCCGCCCAAAGGGCTAATATGTCAGGAGCGGCCAGTTGCTCTCCATTCACCCAGGCCACGATCTTGGTAATGCCACTGTAAAGGATGCCGATGGCCACTGCCAACAATGCAACCCCGATGATGGTCATGGCGAGGGTCTCGTATTTGCCATGTCCGTAGTCATGCGACTTATCCTTGGGTTTCCCACTGACATGGACGAACATCAATACGACGATGTCGGTCAGGAAGTCGGACAGCGAGTGAACGGCATCAGCCACCATGGCGGCACTATGCCCCACGATACCTGCCACGAACTTGATAAGGAGGAGTAGTACGTTGACTGCTCCTCCTATCAGCGTTACCTTATATATCTCGCTGAATCTGCTCAGAGTTACTTCTTGTTATCGACGGCAGCCTGCTCGATGGGCAGACAGCGCTTGTAGTTCTCGATATACTTCTCGAATCCAGCGACATCCTCGGCGGTCGGGGCGATGGATACGCCCGTGTTACCTGCGAAGACGACATTCTCCAGATAGTCGGCCAGAGAGAGCTTATTGGGATTGTTCACAGCATAGCCAGCCAACAGGGCGATACCCCAGGCACCACCTTCGCCAGCGGTCTCCATGACGGAGATGGGCGAGTTGAGGGCGGCGGCGAGCATGCGCTGACCTACGCCTGGCGTCTTGAAGTAGCCGCCATGGCCCGTGATGCGATCTACGCGAATCATCTCCTCCTTGAACAGGATATCGTTACCGATCTTCAGCACACCAATGGCTCCATAGAGCTGGGCACGCATGAAGTTGGCGAGATTGAACTTGTCGTTGGCTGAGCGCACGAACAGGGGACGGCCCTCGGCAAGACCCGTGACAGGCTCACCAGAGACGTAGTTGTAGGCCATCAGTCCACCGCAGTCGGCATCACCCTCGAGGGCCTTGTTGAACAACTTACCGTAGAGTTCGTTCATATCAACCTTGATGCCCAGCAACTGCTGGTACTCCTTGAAGAGTCCCACCCAGGCATTGATGTCGCTGGTACAGTTGTTACAGTGCACCATAGCCACGAGCGAGCCGTCAGGTGTGGTCACCATGTCGATCATCTCGTATGGCTTGGAGAGTTCCTTCTCTAATACGATCATCGAGAACGATGACGTACCGGCAGAGACGTTACCCGTGCGCTGCTTCACAGCGTTGGTGGCTACCATGCCCGTACCAGCGTCGCCCTCAGGAGGACAGACGGGGATACCTGCCTTCAAGTGGCCGGAGACGTCGAGTTTCTTGGCACCCTCAGGCGTCAGGAATCCAGCGCTTTCGCCAGCGTTGAGTGACTTTGGCAGGATGTCGAGCAACTTCCAGGAGAAACCCTTCGGTGCGATGAGCTCGTCGAACTTCTTCACCATCGTGGCATCGTAGGTCTTGGTCTTCGGATCTACGGGGATCATACCAGAGGCATCACCCACACCAAGAACGAACTGACCCGTTACCTGCCAGTGCACATAACCGGCAAGCGTGGTCAGGTATTTGATGTCGCTGACGTGTTCCTCATTGTCGAGGATGCACTGATAGAGATGGCTGATACTCCAGCGCAAGGGGATATTGTAGTTGAAGAGCTCAGAGAGTTCTGCGGCTGCCTTACCTGTGTTGGTGTTACGCCAAGTGCGGAAGGGCACGAGGATTTCCTGCTTCTCGTTGAAGGCCATATAGCCGTGCATCATGGCAGAGAAGCCGATGGCTGCCAGGCTCTCGATCTCACAGTCGTACTGCTTTTGAACATCCTTGCGGAGTTCGGCATAGCAGTCCTGGAGACCGTACCAGATGGCCTCAGTAGAGTAGGTCCAAAGACCGTCAACCAACTGGTTCTCCCACTCGTGAGAACCCTGTGCTATAGGCTTGTTCTCCTCGTCAATGAGGATGGCCTTAATGCGGGTAGAGCCAAACTCGATACCGAGAATGGCCTTACCTGCTTCAATCGTCTGTTTTGCTGTCATAATTATCAATTATCCATTATCAATTATCAATTACTTCAGTGCTTTATTAAGCATGAAGTACATCTCGTTGTTCTGGAGCTGCTGCTTGAACTCGTAGGTCTTGGTCTCCTTGTTGATCTTGACATACTCGATGCCAGTCATCTCAGCAAAGTCCTCCCAATATTCCTCAGTGATGTCGTAAGAGAAAGCACTGTGGTGGGTACCACCTGCGAGGATCCATGCGCCGGCACCGATCTCGAATGTGGGCTGCGGCACCCAGAGAGCGCTGGCCACGGGCAGGTGAGGCATGGGCTTCGGCTCGATGCACTCCACCTCCTGAGAGATCAGGCGGAAGCGGTTGCCGAGATCCACAACGGTAGCCTTGATACCACGGCCGGTCTTAGAGGTGAACACCAGACGGGCGGTCTGTTGCTTGCGGATACCAATGCCGAGGAAGTGAACCTCCAGTTTGGGCTTGTCGCTGGCGATCAGCGGACAGATCTCGAGCATGTGGCTCTGGAGACATGACGACTGTGTGCCGGCGAAGTTCAGCGTGTAGTCCTCGAGGAACGAACAGCCGATAGGCATGCCCTGCTGGATTACCCAGAGTGAACGGTACAGACAGGCAGTCTTCCAGTCACCCTCGGCACCGAAGCCGTAACCCTCTTCCATCAGGCGCTGTGAAGCAAGACCTGGGATCTGGTCGAAGCCGCAGAAGTCGGGAGCGTCGATATCGGCATCGCCGAGGTCATCGAAGTTGGTGGTGAAAGCGGTAGCACCCTCGTCCTTCAATACGCGGCGCAGGGCAATCTCTGCCTTGGCAGAGTTCTTCACTTTCTCCCAATAAACCTGCTCGCCACTCTCGTCGATCTTGATGGTGTAGAGTTTCTTGTACTCCTCAACGAGTTCGTCGGCCTCCTTATCGGTCACCTTCTTATAATATTCCATCAGGCTGCTGACGGGGTAGTAATCCACATGGTAGCCGAGACGCTGCTCGAACTCCACACGGTCACCATCAGTCACGGCCACGTTGTTCATGTTCATACCGAACATCAAACAGCGCACGTTCTTGGCATCAGCCACACCAGCGGCGACACGTGCCCAGACGGCGATCTTCTTCTGGACTTCCTCGTCCTTCCAGTAGCCACAAACCACCTTACGGGCCACGCGCATACGGGTGCAGATATGTCCGAACTCGATATCACCGTGAGCACTCTGGTTCAGGTTCATGAAATCCATGTCAATGCTGTCCCAGGGGATTTCGGCATTATACTGGGTGTGGAAGTGGAGTAGGGGCTTCTGCAGGGCCTGCAGACCCTTGATCCACATCTTGGCGGGTGAGAAGGTGTGCATCCAGGTGATGATACCTACGCACTTAGCCTCATTGTTGGCGGCCTTCATCACTTCCTCGACCTCCTTAGAACTGTTGGCCGTACCTTTATAAACCACCTTGATGGGGATGATACCACTATTGTTGAGTCCCTCAACCATTTCCTTGGAATGACCGTCAACGGCTACGACTGCGTCACCTCCATAGAGCAACTGTGCACCAGTCACCCACCAAATCTCGAAATTATCAAATGCTTTAATCATAAATTGTTTGTTTATTATTTGTTATACTTACTTTTTCTTCTGTCCGTAGTAGGCGTTGGGGCCATGTTTACGGTTGTAGTGCTTCTCGATGAGCAACGGGTTCATCGTCAGATCCGGATTCACAGAGAAGGCGACGAAGGCCATCTTGGCACACTGTTCCATCACCTTGGCGTTATACACGGCATTGTCGGGAGAGGTACCCCATGAGAACGGACCGTGGTTCTTCACCAATACAGCGGGCGTATGATCAGGATTGATCTTACGAATGTTCAGGATCTCATCCACGATGACGTTACCCGTCTCCAGTTCGTACTGACCTTCCACCTCTTCCTTCGTCATATCGCGCGTGCAGGGGATATCCTTGTAGAAATAGTCGGCGTGCGTGGTGCCGATGTTGGGGATATCGCGACCTGCCTGTGCGAAGGCGGTTGCGTAAGTGGAGTGGGTGTGTACCACACCCTGGATATTGGGGAATGCCTTATATAATACGAGGTGTGTAGGTGTGTCGCTGGAGGGGTTCAGATCACCATCGACCACCTCGCCCGTCTCAAGATCCACCACTACCATATCATCGGCCTTCATCTCGTCGTAGCTGACACCAGAGGGCTTGATGACCACAAGACCATGCTCACGGTCGATGCCACTGACGTTTCCCCACGTAAAGATAACCAGTCCCTGCTTCACAAGGTCCAGGTTGGCCTTGAATACTTTTTGTTTCAGTTCTTCTAACATTGTCTTATAATTTAAAGGTTGGGTCTTCGTTATAAACCCGTTTGTTGAATCGATAAAGATATGCACCGCGCTTAGAACCGGTCTTGTCGATCAGTTCGGTCTTCTCGATGAAGTCCATGTCCTTGATGCGCTTGCGGAAGTTACGCTTATCGAGTTCCTCACCGTTGACAGCCTCATAGAGCTTTTGCAACTGAGTAAGGGTGAACAGACTGGGGAGCAGACGGAAGCCCACGGGCTCCTGAGCCAGTTTCTGCTGCATCATTTTCCGAGCCTTACGCACCATGTCGTTATGGTCGGAGTAGAGTTGGGGAATCTCGTTGATGTCCATCCACTCCACACCATGCTCCCGGCGCAGTTCATCTTCATAGTCCTTGACGTTGATGAGTGCATAGTATGCGATGGATACGACGCGCTCGCCCGGGTCACGGTCAACGTTACCGAAAGCACCTACCTGGCGCATGTAAAGATTCCGAAGTCCGGTCAGTTCGTAGAGTGTACGGCTGGCAGCATCGTCAACGCTCTCGTTGCCATTGACGAAACCTCCATAGAGGCTCCATTCGCCTCGTCCTGGATCCATCTGGCGCTTACCAATCAGGATCTTCAGCTTACCCTCGTCGAATCCGAAGATGATACAGTCAACGGACAGCCAGACTTTGGAATGTTCGTGATAATAGGTCATATTCTGCTCTTAGAAGAAGTACCAATAGAAGCTGCCACAGAGGAAGAGGACACCAAGTGTTCCCACAATGTCCCATACGTTCCAGCTTTGGGCAATCTGCTTGCGATAGTCTGCTGTAAAGGTGATGGCATCCTTCTGTTCGGCTGTGGGAGCGGGGGTGAAGAAACTCACAACCACCATCAGCAGCACGATGAATACCAATAGCCAGCACTCGAAGACGAGCCAGTTGGTCTGCCAGAACCATGCGGTATTTGCCCAAAAGGCACCGTCCATCTGAGCCGAACCTGTGTCGGTGATAACGTTGGTCACCAAGCGTAACATACCAATGATGAAACCACCAATGAGACCCCATTCACCTGCCTTCGGCGTAATCTTCTTAGAGAGGATACCCAGTGTGAAGACGGCCACCATAGACGGAGCCAGCAGCGACTGGATGCCCTGCAGATAGCTGTAAAGGTTGCCCATACCCATCATCACGGGAAGCCAGAGCAGACCGAGAATTACGACCACCACGGTTGCGATACGGCCAACGAGCACATAGTGGGCTTCGCTCAGGCCTTTCTTCATGGGCTTATAGAAGTCCTCGGTGAACAGTGTGGCGCACGAGTTGAAGAATGCTGCCAGCGATGTAACGAGTGCACAGATGAAGCCGATGGTTACAAAGCCCTTGATACCGACAGGCAGGATGCTCTTCACCATCATAGCGAAAGCACCGTCGGTGTCGTGCTGGTTGGCGATATCCATCTGGATGCCGAAGTCGCCATAGCCACCATTGGCCAGGGCCATAGCCACCATACCAGGAATCAAGAACATAAACACGGGGAGCAGTTTGAAATAGCCTGCGGCGATAGTGCCGCGACGGGCACGCTTCATAACCTCCACGTTGCTCTCACCCTTCTGCTGACCAAGTACACGCTGAACGATGTGCTGGTCAGTACACCAATACCAGAAACCGATGATAGAGGCACCAATGAACACCACGAAACCGGGATACTCATGGTAGAGGGGATCGGGATTTCCCGATGCGTTGATGTCGGCCCAGTGGAACATGTGAGTCGTTCCATAGCCATCATGAAGAGTGCTACAGAAAGCCATCATGTTTTCCCAGCCCTGAGCGATACTGCCGCCACCCAGTGTTGACAGGCCGAGGAAGAGCACCAGAAATGCACCTATAATAAGAATAGGTGTCTGGATAGCCGACATAGTCATCACTCCCTTCATACCACCGAATACGGTGAAGATGGCAGTGATGGCAATCAGGCCGAGGGCACCCCACCAGAAGGGAAGGCCGATGAGATATTCAAAGAAGATACCACCCGTAAAGGCTGTTACGGAAACCTTTGTCAGGATGTAGGCTACAAGCGTGATAATAGAGAGCCACGAGCCAGTGCGCTGGGTATAGCGGAACTTCAGGAAGTCGGGCATGGTAATGATCTTGCCCATCTTGTTGTTGAGCAACTGATAGAAAGGAACGAACAGCCAACCAAGGATGAGGATCATCCAACCCTGCATCTCCCAGTGGGCCATACCCACACCGTCCTTGGCACCAGTACCGGCAAGACCTACGAGGTGCTCAGAACCGATGTTGGCAGCGAAGATGGCCATACCGATTACATACCAGGGCTCGCCTTTGCCGAACAGATAGTCCTGCGAGTCGGCACCCTTCATTTTCTCCTTATCTTTCTTGATGGCACGATATACCGCCCATACAATAGCAATGACTCCGACAGCAAGTACGACCCAGTCGAGCCACATAAATTCATTTGAACTCCAATCCATTTTGTTTTTTAGTTTTTATTAATGTTAGTACTTATTTTACAGAGAACTTATATGCTGCGTGGCTGAAATACTTCTCGCCTGGATTCAGAACAGGCTGTACCCACTCAGGCTTGTTGGGGGAGTCGGGATATTTCTGACTCTCCAGACATACACTGACGTGCTGAGGGTAGGGGCCATGCTTGTGCTGGATGTTCAGTTCGTTGCCAACACCCTGGAAGTTGCCGCTATACACCTGTACGCCCGGCTCGTTGGTGAACATCTCCATGAAGATACCGGTCTTGGGAGAATAGAGACTGGCGCAAACCTGTGTGTCGTCACCTTGACCTTCCTTGTAAGTATTCAGACACCAGTTGTGGTCATAGCCACCAGCATTCTGGATCTGGTCGAAGTCTGACTTGATGCTGTCGCCAATTGCATGTGGTGTACGGAAGTCCATCGGAGTACCTTCCACAGACTTGATCTCACCAGTCGGGATATAAAGACTGTCACTGGGCGTGAAGTTGTCGGCATTCACGTAGAGAACCATATCATAGCCGGGCTGTGTGAAGTCACCACTCAGGTTGTAGTAGTTGTGGTTGGTCTGGTTAATGATAGTCGGCATGTCCGTCTCTGCCTCCCAAGTGATATCAAGTATGTTGTCGGCTGTCACCTTGTAGGTGGTCACTGCCATCACCTTGCCAGGGAATCCGTTTTCACCGTCTTTGGCCACGATGGTCAGTTTGAGGATAGAGTCGCCAATCTGCTCGGCATCATATACCTGATGCATCCAACCAGAGTTACCACCACCGTGCAGACAGTTGGGACCGTCGTTCTTCTTTAACTGATACTCTGTTTCGCCCAGTGTAAACTTACCGTCCTTGATACGATTGGCATAGCGTCCAACACTTGAACCGTAGTCTGTCGGAGAATTGAGCGTGTCAGCATACTGTGCGATGTTGTCGAAACCGAGTACGACATCCGTCAGTTTGCCGTCCTTGTCAGGTACACACAGAGATACCACACGACCACCGTAGTTCGTGATACATACCTCCATACCGTTGGCATTCTTCAGTGTGTAAAGCATGACGGGCTTAGACTGGATAGTCGTGTCAAACTTAGCGGGGTCGAGACCTGAAACCGTTAATTGCGGAGCCTTCTGGCTTCCAGCACAAGCACAGAGCATCAGTGTGACTACACCGAGCCCAAGAATAGAACTCTTAAATGCTTTCATTTTTACTTGTTTTTAGGATTATTATTATGTTATGACATTGTTTTGGGTGTAAAATTACAACTTATTTCCCAAAGTTACAAGCGAAAAGAGGAAAAAATAAGCGGTAAAGTGTAATTTTTACACCTTACCGCCATTATTTAACCTTTATAAACACTAAAAACAGAGTTTATGTCGGTTTAGAGTTAGCAAATCTTACGTGAACCGTCACCGATGACAACGTCATAGACCTTCGGCTCATGACCATACTTCTCGTTGAACTTCTTTTTGGCATCAGCAATGAAGTTCTTGTAGAGATCATTGCGAACCAGATTGATCGTACAGCCACCGAAGCCACCGCCCATGATGCGTGAACCGGTTACACCATTCTCCTTGGCGATGTCGTTCAGGAAATCGAGTTCCTCGCAGGATACCTCATAGTCCTTTGACAAACCTTCATGAGTCTGGTACATCAGTTCTCCGACTTTCTCGTAGTCACCCTCGTTCAGGGCATCGCAGACAGCCAGCACACGGTCTTTCTCACCAAGTACGAACTTAGCGCGCTTGTAGTCTTCTTCACCAACCTCGGCACGCACTTCGTCGAGTTGTTCCCATGTGCAGTCGCGCAGGGTCTCAAACTTTCCTTCCGGATGTTTGGCGGCAATATGCTTTACTACGTTCTCACAGGAATTACGACGGTCGTTGTAAGGAGAACCGGCTAACTGGTGCTTCACCACGGAGTCGAGCAATACCAGACGATAGCCATCGGGCTTGAAGGGGAAATACTCAAACTCACGACTGCGGCAGTCAAGACGCATCAGACAGCCTGCCTTACCGAAGACAGAAGCAAACTGATCCATGATACCACAGTTCACACCACAGTAGTTGTGCTCTGTAGCCTGTCCTGCCAGTACCATATCCCATTGAGACACTTTGTTCTCACCGAAGATATCATTCAGACCGCAGGCAAAACAACTCTCCATGGCAGCACTTGATGACATGCCAGCACCGAGGGGTACATCACCAGCAAAGGCAATATTAAAGCCTTTAACAGGAACCCCCAACTTCTTCATCTCCAAGGAAATACCATATATATAACGAGCCCAACTGGCACGGGGGCCATTAGGATCAGAGAGTTTGAAATCTACACGATCCTTCAGGTCGATAGCGTATGCCATCACCGTATCCTCTGTACCATTAGCACGCATTTCAGCCATGATACCCTTATCGACGGCACCAGGGAACACAAAACCACCATTGTAGTCGGTGTGCTCACCGATGAGGTTAATGCGTCCGGGAGAAGCATATATGTTTCCCGTCTTTCCATCAAAGTGCTTGATGAAGCGGCTTCTAACAAATTCAATATCCATATTATATATATTAATAAGGTGTATTAATCAACAGGAATATCCTTGTTGACATTCTTACAACCGATGAGTGCATAATAGAACATGTATCCAACGGCTGCCAAGTATATGAAATAACTCGGCATATATCCCATGATGTCTGCAAAGAAGTTCTGAACTACCGGCAGTACACCACCACCTACTACCATCATCATAAAGATGCCGGAAGCCTGTGCTGTATATTTACCCAAGCCCTCCGTAGCGAGGTTGAAGATGGAAGCCCACATCACTGATGTGCATAGACCTACGAGTACCAGTAATAGTGCACTCAGTGGTACAGTGGTCATCTCAACGGAACCTTCGAGAATCTTTACCAACGGCATCGTAGTCGTTACACTCTTCGGAGTGAGGATGGCTGCAATGATGAGTACCATAGCTGAGAAGGTGCAGAACAGCATCATTTGACGAGAAGAAACCTTGCCGCCAATAGCACTGGCTATCATACGTCCAACGAGCATCAACAACCAGTACATAGCAGCCACGGCGCCACCGATGGTGGCAGCATTGAGTACTACCTCGGGGTTAACCCATGCACCATTGGCAGTAGTGTCTGAGAGGTAGAAGTTCAGGCCACCAGGGATACCGACCTCCACGCCAACGTAAACAAAAATGGCAATCACACCGAGCAAACAATGACGGAATGCCCAAGGCGAATGCTCGAACTTAGTCTCGGCAGTAACCTTGCCCAACTCAGGATCCTGAATGGGGATAAACAGCAGGATGATAAAGGCAGCAGCAAAGACGGTCATGGCAATATACATGACAAGGTTCACGTCTGCCATCTGCGTAGATGCTGTCACTGTACCAATCAGGGCTCCAACGAGCATAGGCGTCATCGTTCCTGCCAATGAGTTCAGTGTACCACCGATCATGTTCAACTGGTTACCGCGGTTACCACCGCCGCCCAACAGGTTCAGCATTGGGTTCACGACTGTATTCAGGATACAAACGGAGAAACCGGAGATGAAAGCACCGAAGAGATAGATGCAGAAGCCTGGAATGCCTCCAGAGAAACCAGACAAGAACTGTATCAGTACTCCAATGAATCCAACGGCAATACCAATGAGAGCAGTTTTCTTGTATCCAACCTTCGTCAGCATCTTACCAGCGGGAATACCCATGAACAGATAGGCGAAGAAGTTCATGAAGTTACCCATGATACCAAGAACGTTCGAACCACCGATTTCCGGCTGGTTCTTCCAGATAACGCCAATGGGTGCGCCAAGATTCGTTACAAACGAAATCATGGCATACAGGAACATCATCGTGATAATAGCGATGATACTTCCATTTTGTTTTTGATTACTCATAAATTAATAATGTAGTCTTTTTAAGTTTAGTCTTTTATTCCACGACACCAAAACGATAGATGGTCTTCTGCTTATAACGCTGTCCAGGATTCAGGACGACACTGGGGAAGTATGGACGGTTTGGTGTGTCGGGGAAATGCTGGGCCTCGAAGCATACGGCAGAACGATAGGGGAATGTGCAACCGTTAGCGCCCTTATAACCAGTGGCATAATTGGCTGTGTAAAGCTGCATACCGGGTTCTGTGGTATAAACTTCCATGGTACGTCCACTCTTCGGGTCGGTAACCTTTGCAGCAAACGAAAGTTCTCCCTCTTCCTGCTTGTTGAGTACATAGTTGTGGTCGAAACCTTTACCGAACTTTATCTGCTCGTGGTCGGCATTGATATCCTGACCGAAGGATTTCGGTTTGCGGAAGTCGAACGGAGTACCTTCTACCTTCAGAATCTCACCTGTTGGGATCGCTGTAGCGTCAGTAGGCAGATAGAAATCTGCATTGATCTCACAGATCTGATCCTCGATAGATGGAGTAGGATCAGCAGTACCTGCCAGACTGAAGAAAGCATGATGTGTCAGGTTGACAATCGTCTTCTTGTTGGTGGTAGCCAGATACTCGATTACCAACTCGTTCTGGTCTGTGAAAGTGAATTCTACTGTCACGTCGAGTTCACCGGTGAAACCTTCCTCACCATAGGAGGAGATACGGTGCAGGGCCAGTGAACGGGGACCCATCTGACGGGCATCCCAAACCTTGGCATTAAAACCGACAGATCCGCCATGCAGGTGGTTGGGACCGTCGTTGAGTGCCAACTGGTACTCTTTTCCATTCAGGGTAAACTGACCTTTGCAGATACGGTTGCCCCAACGGCCAATCAGTGTTGACAGATAGGGTTCCTTTCCACTGGTCAACTGCTTGATGCTGTCATGACCCTGAATAACGTTAGCTACTTTGCCATCCTTATCAGGCACCATAATAGCACAAATGGCACCACCATAATTGGAGATTGCCACTTCATAACCCTTACGATTCCTGAGGATGTACAGGTCTGTTTTCTTACCATTGATAGTGGCCTGGAAGTTTTCTCTCTTCAGACCACACAGATTCGCTGTTTCTGTTGTGTTAGCCATATTGATAATGTTTTAAGTTATTTGTTTTGTATTTTCTGCAAAATAACAGAAAAAAAAACAAATAGACGAATGAAACAACGAAAAAAATGTTTCGGATGTATTAAAAAACGCTAAATGCAGTTTTTAAGGAAGTCTGCAACCACATAACTGCTACCTCCGATGAACACAAGATCTTTCTCATCTGCGGCATCTTGAGCAGCCTGATAGGCACTGACGACATCGGGATAGCTTTCTCCTTGAAGTCCTAGTCCCTGGGCATAAATCTTCAGCACATTCTCTGAAATAGCCCGTTTATTACTGGCTTTCGTAAAGTAATAAGTGGCTGTTTTCGGTAATAGGGCCATCACTCCCTCGAAGTCCTTGTCATCGACCATACCAAACACAATGTGCATATGCTGGCATGATACAGTCTTCAACTGCTCACTCAGGTATTTCCACCCGTCTAAGTTGTGTCCAGTATCGCATATCGTCAGCGGGGCCTCTTTAATGGTTTGCCAACGTCCTTGTAATCCTGTAAGTTCACAAACACGCTTGAACGACTCTCGGACTTCCTTATTCTGGCAAATATAGTCTGGCCGACTGGAAACAGGATACAGATAGCCCATCTTCTCCAATTCTTTAACAGCACAGAGAATCGTATTCGTGTTCTTTTCCTGATAGTTACCAGACAGTTCACCTTCCAGCACACCAAAATTCTCCGTCTGATAGGTGAGACCTTTATCCGTTTGCACACATGATTTCACCTCCGGCTGTTCTTCTGCCAGAATTAGCGGAGCCTTAACTTCAGTAGCCACAGCCTCAAATACCATAAGTGTCTCAGGGGTGGTCTCGCCAATGATGACAGGTACACCTTTTTTTATAATACCTGCTTTTTCCATAGCGATCTGTTCTAAGGAAGTGCCTAAAAATTGGGTATGGTCAAACCCGATGTTCGTGATAATGGATAGGATAGGGGAGATGATGTTTGTACAGTCAAGCCGTCCTCCCATACCCACTTCGATCACAGCAATATCAACCTCCATATCAGCAAAAAATTTGAAGGCCATGGCCGTAACGACTTCAAAGAAAGAAGGTTGTAATGGTTCGAAGAAAACTTTCTCCTTTTCCACGAAATCGATGACATATTCTTCAGGAATAGGAGCACCATTATATCTGATGCGTTCACTGAAATCTACCAAATGAGGAGATGTATAGAGTCCAACCTTATAGCCGCATGATTGTAGGATAGCCGACAGGGTATGTGCACAGGAGCCCTTACCATTCGTACCTGCTATATGGATCGTACGGTACTTATGATGAGGATGCTTGAAGTGCTCGTCAAGTTTCAAACTATTGTCGAGTCCTTCCTTATAGCCATTGGCACCTTGCCGCTCAAACATCGGCATCTGGTTATACAGATATTCACACGTCTCCTGATATGTCATGTTGCTGCGATTGACGATGACTTAATTGAAATAGTTCTTAAAGCGCTGGAAGATGGAATCCTTCGTCTGCTTATCACCCTTGAAGTTGTCGCTCTGCCGGAACTGTTCAATGGCTACTTTCTCCTCACGGCTTAGTGTTCTCGGCACATAGACACTGATATTCACTACTAGGTCACCCTTGCCATTGCCGTAGCCCTGTACTGCAGGCAGTCCTTTGCCGCGTAAGCGGATAGTTTTACCAGGTTGGGTACCGTTCTCCATCTTAACTTTCAACTTTGTGCCTTCGATAGTCGGTATTTCCACTTCACCACCGAGAGCGGCTGTGGGGAAATCAAGCAGAAGGTTGTAAATCAAGTCATTACCATCACGGACGAATGTATCATGTTCTTCCTCCTCAATGAATACTTGAATATCTCCGTTAATGCCGTTATGTTTTCCAGCATTTCCTTTACCTGGAACGTTGACAACCATACCTTCCGCTACTCCAGCAGGGATATTGATTTCAACGACCTCTTCACCTTTCTTGATTCCGGTGCCACCGCATTCTTGGCATTTGTTTTTGATAACTTGCCCCTCGCCACCACAGACAGGGCAGACGCTTTGCTGTTGCATCATACCGAAAATGCTCTGAGTAGTATGGGTGATAACACCTGTACCATGGCAGGTCTCACAAGTCTCCTTGCCACTGCCAGCCTCGGCACCACTTCCGTGACAATGTTCGCAGGGGATATCTTTTCTAACTTTGAACTTCTTCGTCACACCGGTGTTAATTTCCTCGAGCGAAAGTTTCACCTTAAGTCTGAGATCGCTGCCTCTGTGTTGCTGTGGACGGCGTGAACCTCCTCCGAAGCCTCCAAAGCCATGGCCACCGAAGATGTCACCGAACATCGAGAAGATGTCGTCCATGTTCATGCTGGCTCCACCGAAGCCGCTGAAGCCCCCGAAGCCACCCATACCTGGGCCATCAAAGCCAAACTGGTCGTATTGCTGACGGGTCTTCGGGTCATGGAGCACATTATAGGCCTCTGCCGCCTCCTTGAATTTCTCTTCAGCCTCTTTGTCACCGGGGTTACGGTCGGGGTGATACTTAATGGCTATCTTACGATAGGCTTTCTTGATCTCGTCTTCTGAGGCGGTCTTCTGGACTCCAAGCACCTCGTAGTAGTCGCGTTTCTGTGCCATATTATTGTCCTACTGCCACCTTTGCGTGGCGGATTACTTTATCATTCAGTTTATATCCCTGCTGCAGGCAGTCAATGACCTTGCCTTTCTTGTCATCACCCATACCAGGCACCATAGCAACAGCCTCGTGAACATCTGTGTCGAAGTCAGCATCCACCGTGTCGATCTTGCTCACGCCCTGTGACTCAAGCGTCTTCATAAACTTCTGATAGATGAGTGACATTCCCTCACGCAGTACTTCCGGATCGTCAGTCTTGGCACCATTCTCAATAGCACGTTCCATATCGTCCAAGACGGGTAGGATAGAGGTGATAAACTTCTCTCCGCCATTTAATATCAATTCCGCACGCTCCTTTAAAGTACGTTTGCGATAGTTCTCAAACTCAGCCACCTTGTAGAGCAACTGGTTCTTCAGTTCTGCAATCTCGTCCTGAGCTTTCTCAAGAGGATCTTTCTCTTCAGAATTCTCAGATTCATCTTGGTTTTCAGCCTCTTCTGGGGCTTCTACCTCTGCCTCTTTGTCAGTATCTTCCTCAACGGGCTGCTCTTCTTGCAGCTCTTCGTCCTTGATCTCAATATCTTTTTCTGTCATAATAGCGTTGTTTAAAGACTTTTCTTTCCAAACAGCAAATTTCGTGCCGAATTAGGCGTACAATTTCGCTTTTTGCTCCTTAATCGTTTCGTCATAGATATAATCATCGTATGTCATCAACTTATCGATGGTACCTTTCGGTGTCAGTTCGATGATACGATCAGCCACGGTATTGATGAACTCATGGTCATGCGAAGCGAAGAGAATATTGCCCTTGAACTGGATCAGATTATTGTTAAAGGCCTGAATGGACTCCAGGTCAAGATGGTTCGTCGGCGTATCAAGAATCAGACAGTTGGCATTTTTCAACTGCATACGGGCAATCATACAGCGCATCTTCTCACCACCGGAAAGTACGTTTACATGCTTCAATACATCTTCTTCCCGGAAGAGCATTCGACCAAGGAATGATTTCATCACAACTTCATTACCAGGTCCCCACTGTGACAGCCAATCCACAAGATTCATCTCACTCTGGAAGAATTCCGTGTTGTCGAGTGGGAGATAGGCTGTGGTAATGGTGACGCCCCACTTATATGTTCCAGCCTGTGCCTCACGGTTGCCATTGATGATTTCGAAGAGGGCAGTCATGGCCTTCGGATTATGGGAGAGGAATACTGTCTTCTGACCTTTCTCAATGGTAAAGTTCACATTGTCGAAAAGTACTGTTCCGTCTGCATCGACAGCTTTCAGACCCTCTACTTCGAGAATCTGGGTACCGGGCTCGCGTTCCATCGAGAAGATGATGCCTGGATATTTACGTGTTGAGGGGGTAATTTCCTCCACATTCAACTTTTCCAGCATTTTCTTACGAGAGGTCGTCTGCTTTGACTTTGCAACATTAGCAGAGAAACGGCGGATGAATTCTTCCAACTGTTTTTTCTTCTCTTCGGCCTTCAGTTTCTGGTTCTGTGCCTGACGGAGTGCCAACTGGCTGGACTCATACCAGAAAGAATAGTTACCCGAGAATAGTGTCACTTTACCAAAGTCGATATCTACGGTCTGTGTAGAGACTGCATCAAGGAAGTGTCGGTCGTGTGACACAACGAGTACGCATTGCTCCAGGTTCGACAGATATTCCTCCAACCATTGCACGGTGTCCAAATCAAGGTCGTTGGTGGGCTCGTCAAGAAGTAAGTTGTCGGGGTGACCAAATAACGCCTTGGCCAACATTACACGCACTTTTTCGTTGTTCGATATTTCGGCCATTTGCTTATAATGTTGTCCCTCCGTAACGCCAAGATTCTGAAGCAACTGGGCGGCTTCACTCTCAGCCTCATATCCGTTCATTTCTGCAAAGGCCATCTCCAGTTCTGCAGCACGGTTGCCATCTTCCTCCGTCATCTCGGGCTTAGAATAGAGAGCCTCACGCTCCTTCATATTGTCCCACATGGGCTTATGTCCCATGAGTACGGTATCCATCACGGAGAACTCATCGTATTTAAAGTGATCCTGTTCCAATACACTCAGGCGTTCACCAGGTTGCATTTCAACAGTACCTTTGTTAGGCTCAAGTTCACCGCTAATAGCTCTTAAAAGGGTTGATTTTCCCGCACCGTTGGCACCGATAATACCATATATGTTACCACTTGTAAATTTTAGATTGACGTCCTTATAGAGCGTCTTCTTACCAAACTGTATAGCCAGATTTGTGACAATTATCATTGTTTCTTATACCTTATTATTTGTTTCGGGGTGCAAAGATACTGTTTTTTTTCCTATTATCTTTAGTTTTTCCTTAAATTCTTTATAAATCCCTCAATTAGGGGAGACTTTATTATATTTATTTATCATAATGCCGATTCTAATAAATATCTCGATCTTCCAGAACCCTGAATTTCTTTCGCTGATGATTAAGCGATTCTATATCCAATTTAAATGAAACAGATTCTTCAATATCTGGACGGCAATAGACAAGTGTTTTCCCTATGGGACTAATAATAGCACTTTGACCTTTATAATGTGAATACTCATCATCGCCAACACGATTACAACCAATCAGGAATGCTTGATTCTCTATGGCACGTGCTCGTGTAAGAATCTGCCAAGCATTTTGACGACTCTCCGGCCAGTTGGCTACTGCAATAATAGCATGATAATTTAAGGAATCTGCATAACGGCTCCAAACGGGGAAACGCAGATCGTAACAGGTAAGCAACAGAAAACGGAAATCCATATACTCCACTATCGTATGTTCCTCTCCTGACTGGTAGTATTGGTCTTCCCCGCCATAGCGAAAAAGGTGGTGTTTATCATAATATGTAACAGTTTCTGTCTGGCCATTCACGAAATAATGGCGGTTACGATAAATTCCATCGACGTAAATAGCAAGACTTCCACAGATTGCACAATGGCGATCACTGGCGGCCTTTTTCATCCATTCCAACGAGATGCTTGAGGCTTCGTCTTCGGCAATCCCTGTTGGTTCGGTAGCAAATCCAGTACTCCACATTTCTGGTAATACATAGAGGTCACTGTCCGGTTCCTTTGCCATCAGTCGTTCTGCGCGTTTGATGTTTACTGCAGGACTACCCCACTCAATGTCTAATTGTATAATTGTTACCTTCATTTGATATAAAATGCTTGTGTAAGTTGTTGATACCAAGGACTTCTTTTATTAGGCGAAATCTGTATGGCCTCTTCTTTCGTATCTATTTTATTAACAGGAGATTTTCTAAATTCAATCAACTGACGCTTTGGCTCTTTTCGGGGTGTTGTCCTAATCAGATAGACACGACTCAGGAAAAAACCTTCCATACGGGCGGCCGTTTCCATACTGGAACGATTATCAGTTGGAATAACCACAGAAAATAAACCGTCAGTTTTAAGCAGTCGGAAGGCAGCCTTAGCCAATCCTTCGAAAGAGAGCGTAACAGTATGGCGGGCAGTGGTCCGCTGTTCATCAGGGCATGTCAGGGAATCGACGAAATACGGTGGATTACAGACAATAGCATCGAATCCATCGGTATCATCAAATTGGAGCACATCACATTGTTGAATGGTTATACGATCAGAAAATGGCGATTCCATCACGTTTTCTTTTGCTTGCGAGACGGCATCTGCATCGATATCAATACCCGTCACGACTGCCTTGGGGAAGCGTTGTGCCATCATGAGTGCAATCAGTCCTGTACCCGTCCCGATATCAAGGATACGGCTTTGGTTCTCTGGAGTCTGAGCCCATGCACCGAGTAACGTCCCGTCGGTACCCACCTTCATGCCACAACGCGACTGACGAACGGTAAATTGCCTGAATTGGAAGTATTCATTTGCCATTTCGGGGGCAAAGATACTAATAATTTGTTAATTCTTACATACTTCATTCTTCATTCTTAATTATTATTAGTATCTTTGCAGCCAATTTTAAAGAAAGAAACGAAAACATGAGTAATCCGAATAAGAATTCAGCATTTCAGATGATAGCCGATATTGACGGAGATTTCCAGGATGTCCTCAATATCAATACTCCGCCACATGTGCCTATTCTGCCTGTACGAAACCTCGTATTGTTTCCAGGTGTGGTCTCCCCTATCCTCATTGGACGTGATTCCAGTAAGATCGTTATTCAGAAGGCTGAGAAAAAGGGTGAATTAATCGGTATTATCTGCCAGCGTGATCCTGAGGTGGATGTACCTCTGCAGGATGACCTGCATGAGATAGGTGTCTATGCCAAGGTGATGAAACTGTTGACACTCCCTAATGGGAACATCACCGCTATCGTACAGTGCTATAGTCGTTTGCGACTGTTAGAGATCACACAGAGTCTGCCCCATCTGGAAGGACTGGTGGAACCTCTGACGGACATTGAGCCAGAAAAGCGGGACAGGGAGTTCAAGACTGCCATGGATGACCTGCGAAACATGGTGAATGAGTATATCAACGTGAGTGAAGAGATTCCAGATGAGGCAACCTTTGCCATTAAGAATATCTCCAACAACATCATGGCATTGAACTTCGTCTGCTCGAACCTGCCTTTCTCTATTAAGGAGAAAATCAGACTGCTGGAGATGGAATCGGTGAAAGAGCGACTCTTCAACGTGATGAAGATCATTAACCGTGAGATCAACCTGCAGAATCTGAAGGCCGATATACGCAATAAGACGCGTGAGGACATTGACGAACAGCAACGCAATTACTTCCTGCAGCAGCAGATCAAGAACATGCAGGCAGAGATGGGTAATGGTGAGACATCCCCGGAGAAATATGAGTTGCTGAAGAAAGCCGAGGGCAAGAATTGGCCTGCAGAAGTCGATAAAACCTTCCATAAGGAGGCTGATAAACTTGACAACCTGAACCCACAAAGTCCCGAATTCAACGTGCAACTCACCTATCTGCAGACACTTGTCAGTCTACCGTGGGGTGAATATACAGAAGACGACCTGAACCTGAAGCGTGCTCAGAAGATTCTCGACCACGACCATTATGGTATGGAGAAGGTGAAGGAACGTATCCTCGAATATATGGCCGTGCTTGCACTCAGGGGCGATCTGAAGAGTCCGATTATCTGTCTCTACGGCCCTCCGGGAGTCGGTAAGACCTCTCTGGGCAAGTCGATTGCCGAAGCCATGAAACGTAAGTATGTGCGTATGTCATTAGGTGGTCTGCACGACGAGGCGGAAATCCGTGGTCATCGCCGTACCTATATCGGTGCCATGCCGGGCCGTATTGTCAAGAGCATACAGAAGGCTGGCAGTTCCAATCCAGTGTTTATTCTCGATGAAATCGATAAGGTGACGCAGATGACCCATAATGGCGACCCCGCCTCTGCGTTGCTTGAAGTACTTGATCCTGAGCAGAACAATGCTTTCCACGACAACTACCTTGACGTGGATTATGATCTGTCTAAGGTCTTATTCATTGCGACAGCTAATAACCTGAGTACCATCCCCCGTCCCCTACTCGACCGTATGGAGATTATTGAGGTAAGTGGTTATATTACAGAAGAAAAATACGAAATCGCAAAGCGTCACTTGATACCTCGTGAACTTGAGAACACAGGTCTGAATACGCCAGGAATGAAGCCAACCTTCAATAAGGCGGCCATTGAAATGATCATCGAACGCTATACACGTGAAAGTGGTGTGCGTCAGTTGGAGAAACAGATTGACAAAGCTCTCCGTAAGATTGCCTACAAGCGTCAGTTGGAGGAGGATGCAGACTACAAGAAGATTACTCCCTCTGAAATAGAAGACTTGCTCGGAAAACCGCCATTCTATCGTGACATCTATCAAGGAAACGACTATGCCGGTGTGGTAACAGGACTGGCATGGACGAGTGTGGGTGGAGAGATCCTCTTTATTGAGACCTCCCTGTCAAAGGGTAAGGGTTCAAAGCTCACCTTGACAGGAAACCTGGGCGATGTCATGAAGGAAAGTGCTATATTAGCATTGGAATATGTGAAAGCCCATGCAGAAACCCTGAAGATCGACTACCGTATTTTCGACAACTGGAATATTCACATTCATGTTCCCGAGGGCGCAACGCCGAAGGACGGTCCCTCGGCAGGTATTACGATTGCCACCTCGATCGCCTCTGCCCTCACCCAGCGGAAGGTTCGCAAGAACACTGCCATGACGGGTGAGATCACCCTGCGCGGTAAGGTGCTGCCTGTGGGTGGTATCAAGGAAAAGATCCTTGCCGCCAAGCGTGCAGGTATCACGGATATCCTGATGTGCAAAGAGAATGAGAAGGATATCCTGGAGATTCCTGACATGTACCTGAAGGGTGTTACCTTCCATTATGTGGAGAACGTGCAGGACGTATGGAACTTTGCACTCACCGATGAAATCGTGAAGCATCCGCTTGACTTCTCCATTACGGAAGAGGAAAGCAATGACAAGAAAAGCAAGGAATGACGTTCGAACTACAACATACTGACAATGCAAGTGATGCCCGTGCAGGTGTGATAACTACCGATCACGGACAGATCCTGACGCCAATCTTTATGCCGGTAGGTACAGTAGGCAGCGTCAAAGGTGTGCATTTCAGCGAATTACGAGAACAGGTTAAAGCACAGATTATACTTGGAAATACCTATCATCTATACTTACGACCTGGTCTTGATATTCTCAGAAAGGCTGGTGGATTACATCAGTTTAATACATGGGATCGTCCCATTCTGACGGATAGCGGTGGTTTTCAGGTTTTCTCCCTGACTGGTATCCGCAAACTCCGCGAAGAGGGATGTGAGTTCCAGAGCCATATCGACGGTTCACGCCATATCTTCACACCCGAGAATGTCATGGATACCGAGCGCATCATTGGTGCCGACATCATGATGGCCCTTGATGAGTGTCCTCCGGGCCAGAGCGATTACGAATATGCCAAGAAATCGTTGGGCCTGACACAACGTTGGCTCGACCGTTGTATCAAGCGGTTTAACGAGACGGAGCCACTGTATGGCTATCACCAGAGCCTGTTCCCCATCGTACAGGGCTGTACCTATAAAGATCTTCGTCAGGAAGCCGCCAAACATGTTGCTGACAAGGGTGCCGACGGCAATGCCATCGGTGGATTGGCTGTGGGAGAGCCCACGGAGGTGATGTACGAGATGATCGAGGTGGTCAATGAGATACTGCCAAAGGATAAGCCCCGTTATCTGATGGGCGTTGGCACACCACAGAATATCCTCGAAGCCATCGAACGTGGTGTGGATATGTTCGACTGTGTGATGCCCACCCGTAACGGCCGTAATGCGATGCTTTTCACCTATGAGGGTACGATGAATATGCGGAATAAGAAGTGGGAGGACGACTTCTCGCCCATTGACCCCGATGGCTGTGATATCGACCGTATCCATTCCAAGGCATACCTCCACCATCTTTTCAAGGCTCAGGAACTCTTGGCCATGCAGATTGCGAGTATTCACAATCTGGCTTTCTACTTACGATTGGTCACCGATGCCCGTCAGCATATCATGGCTGGAGATTTCGTTCAGTGGAAACGTAGTGTTATCGATCAATTAGGACAGCGCAGATGAAGAAGATCAAATATTTCAGAGTACGATGCCGTCAGGCTGGACGCTTTCTCACGAAGTATCTTCGTTGGATGCGTAAACTCAATCCCTTCCACTACCTGTCACGCCTTGACCGTTATATTATGGTCAAGTTCATCGGCACATATATCTATTCCATCGCCCTGATCATCTCTATTGCCATTGTCTTCGATGTCAATGAGAACCTGTCGAAATTCTCCTCCTACGGTGCTCCTCTGAAAGCCATCGTATTCGATTATTACGCCAATTTCGTACCCTACTTTGCCAATCTGTTCTCACCGCTGTTCGTCTTTATCGCCGTGATTTTCTTTACCTCCAAACTGGCAGGTAATAGTGAAATCATCGCCATGTTGGCTGCTGGTGTCAGTTTCAAGCAGTTGTTAAAGCCCTATCTGCTCTCAGCGGCTCTTATTGCCGTGGTGAATTACTATCTGGGTTCTAACGTGATTCCCCATGGAACGGTGGTGCGACAGGATTTCGAGGCCAAATATAAGAATAGCACGAAAACACTATCTGCCAGCAATGTCCAGTTAATGGTTGGACCAGGTGTGATTGCCTATATTCAGAACTATGACAACCGCACCAAAACAGGATATGGTTTCTCACTTGATAAGTTTGAGAACAAAAAGCTCGTCAGTCACATGACGGCCACGACTATCCGCTACGATTCCATCAGCGACACTCGTTATCACTGGAAGGCAAACAATTATAAGATCCGTAAGCTGAAAGGATTAAGGGAGGAGATTACCTCTGGAATAGTCATCGACACCCTGATTCAGATGGAACCGATGGATCTGGTGTTCTCCAAAGGACAACAGGAAACGCTGACTTCATCGGAATTGTGGCAGTATATTAATAAGCAGACAGAACGAGGATCAAGCAATGTCGTGCAATACGAGGTGGAATATCATAAGCGCATAGCCACCAGTTTCGCCTCTTTTATTCTGACCATCATTGGTGCCAGCCTCTCCAGTCGCAAGCGCAAGGGCGGCATGGGCCTGTATCTGGGTATCGGTCTGGCGCTGTCCTTCACCTATATCCTGCTGCAGACGGTGAGTTCCACCTTTGCTATCAATGCCGACACGCCGCCGATGCTCGCGGCATGGATTCCTAATATTCTCTATTTATTCATCGCCTATTTCTGTTATAGGCAAGCACCAAACTAATGAAATTCGAAGAAACATATCTCAACGACAATATCCTCGATGCATTATACGACATGCATTTCGATGAGATGACACCGATCCAGGAACGTTGTATTCCTGAAATCCTCGATGGATACGACGTTTTGGGTGTGGCCCAGACGGGCACGGGAAAGACGGCAGCCTATCTGTTACCGATTCTTTCCATGCTCGACGATGGCGATTATCCGAAAGATGCCATCAACTGCATCATCATGTCCCCTACTCGTGAACTTGCCCAACAGATCGACCAGGCCATGCAGGGCTTTGGCTATTATCTTGACGAGGTGAGCAGTGTGGCCGTCTATGGCGGCAACGATGGTGGACGTTATGATCAGGAACTGAAGGGCATGCGCCTTGGTGCCGATGTGCTTATCGCCACACCAGGCCGATTGCTCAGCCATCTGAAAGTTGGCAACCTCGACCTCTCACGCTGTTCTTTCTTCGTGCTCGACGAGGCAGACCGTATGCTCGACATGGGTTTCATCGACGATATCATGAAGATTGTGAAGGAACTGCCTGCCAGTTGTCAGCGCGTGATGTTCTCAGCCACTATGCCGCAGAAGATTCGCGAACTGGCCGTCACCCTACTCCACAACCCCGTTGAAATCAAGATTGCCGTCTCCCGTCCTGCCGAGAAGATCCGCCAGAGTGCCTACGTCTGTTATGACCCGCAGAAACTGAAGATCATCAACCATATCTTCAAGGCTGGCGACCTGAAACGTGTGATTATCTTCTCAGGCAAGAAAGACAAGGTGAAGGAGATTACCCGTAGTCTGAAACAGATGCACATCAACTGCGACCAGATGCATTCCGACCTCTCCCAGCAGGAACGCGACGAAGTGATGTACCGTTTCAAGGCAGGACAGACCGATGTGCTCGTCGCTACCGATATCGTGGCGCGTGGTATAGACATTGACGATATCCGTACAGTCATCAACTACGATGTGCCTCACGATGCCGAGGACTATGTCCACCGTATTGGTCGTACGGCCCGTGCTGACCGCGACGGTGAGGCCATTACCTTTATCAGTGAGGCTGATTTCTACCGTTTTCATTCGATAGAGCATTTCCTTGGTAAAGAGGTGGAAAAGAGACCATTACCAGAGAATATTGGAGAAGGACCTGAATATGTCAAGCGTGAGAAGAAACACGCCAATACCCGTCATCACGGACGTTGGCATAGTAAAGGCAATGGCAAGAACAATCATCGTCATCATTCGAAAAAAGGCGGTAATACGCCATCAAATACATAATCATATCGCCTATGCTTACATTTCCCAATGCGAAGATCAATCTCGGACTCAATGTCGTAGAGAAACGTCCGGATGGTTACCATAACTTGGAAACGGTGTTCTATCCTGTTCCCATCACCGATGCCCTTGAAGTTTTCCCGATGGATCCGGCCTTTCCCTCTGCTTATGACTGCGATCTGAAGGTGACGAACATCAGCATTGACGGTGATGAACAGAAGAACTTGGTGATGAAAGCCTACAATCTGCTGAAACAGGACTTCCCCACTCTCCCGCGCATACACACACATTTATATAAAGGTATTCCTACGCAGGCTGGTATGGGTGGTGGATCCAGCGACTGTGGTTTTATGATCACCCTACTTAACAGCCAGTTTCAGTTGGGACTCTCCGACGAGCAGATGATCAACTATGCAGCCCGTCTGGGAGCCGATTGTGCTTTCTTTGTCCTCAACAAACCCTGTTATGCAGAAGGTATTGGTGAGAAACTCCAGCCTGTAGCCCTTGATTTGAAAGGCTGGTATCTGGCGGTTGTCCGTCCAGCCATCCCCGTCTCCACTCGGGAAGCTTTTTCATTGATCGTGCCGCAGCATCCCCCCAAGAACTGCCGTGACATCGTGATGCAACCTGTCGAAACCTGGCATGAAGAACTGACCAACGATTTCGAGAAGAGCGTTTTTGCCATTCATCCCGAAATCGGAGCCATCAAGGATCAACTGTACGAGATGGGAGCCGTCTATGCTGCCATGTCAGGTAGCGGTAGCAGTCTTTTCGGCCTTTTCCGTGAGCCTGTGAATCTTGATGCCTTCAGTGCACCAGGTACTTTCAAAGGCTGTTATCTGCTATAGTTCGCTTTTGTGTCTCTCTCACAAAGAGAATGGGCCCGCGATTCGCATCGAGAGCCCATAACAACACAAACACAAAATGCGATTCATGAACGAACCGCTATATCTTTTCGTTACTGAATGCCATCCTCGCGCAGCTTCTGCTGCCACTTCCAGGCACTCTTCAGCACTTCGTCCGTCGGTGTCTCAGCCTTCCAGCCAAGTACCTTGTTGGCCTTATCCACATTACCCCACACCTGTTCGATGTCACCTTCACGACGCGGTGCGTAGGTCCAGTTCACCTTCACACCCGTAGCCTTCTCAAAACCTTGAACAACCTCCAGTGTAGAGAGCCCCTTGCCCGTACCAATATTAAATACCTCCACGGCGTCCGTCTCAGGCTTATCAAGCACGCGCTCCATAGCCTTCACATGGGCCTTGGCCAGATCCACCACATAGATATAGTCGCGGATACAGGTCTTGTCAGGTGTGTTATAGTCATTGCCGAAGATCTTCAGTTGCTGGCGGATACCCATGGCTGTCTGAGTCACGAAGGGAATCAGGTTCATGGGTACACCGTTGGGCAGTTCGCCGATGAGTGCCGATGGATGGGCACCGATCGGGTTGAAGTATCTCAGGATGACGCTCTTGATGGGGGCGCCGGAGTGGATATAGTCCTGAATGATCTCCTCGTTGATCTGCTTCGTATTACCGTAGGGCGACATGGCTTTCTGCACAGGGGCGTTCTCCGTCACGGGCAGGTTCTCCTGCGCGGGCTGACCATAGACAGTGCAACTCGATGAGAAGATGATACCCTTCACGTCGTACTTAGGCATCAACTCCAACAGGTTGATCAGACTCATCAGGTTGTTACGATAGTAGAGCAATGGTTTCTCCACGCTCTCGCCCACTGCCTTTGAGGCGGCGAAGTGGATGATACCCTCTATCTTCGGATATTTCTTGAAGATACCCTCTAATGCCTCAAAGTCACAGCAATCCACCTTCTCAAAGGCCGGACGGATGCCCGTGATCTTCTCAATACCATCAATTACGTTGGCATTTGAGTTCGAGAGATTATCGATGATTACCACTTCATAGCCTGCTTCCTGTAGTTCCACGGTCGTATGGCTTCCGATAAAGCCCGTACCGCCAGTTACCAATATCGTCTGTTTCATGAACTTATTTGTTTTAGAATTCTATTATGATGCAAAAGTACGAATTATTTTGTAAACAATCAAACTTTCTGCCATTTTTCTTCCATAAGATGGGTAGTTGATGACCTGAAATGTAAAAAACTGCTAAAATTTGGCCGTTTTTTGGGGTAAAAGCAAAAATAATAGTCGTTTTTCTTGCAAGTTTCGGAAATAATCCTTATTTTTGCATCGTGTTTTTCATAGTATTAGATTTAAGGTTAACAAAGTTTGGCTCGCAGCGGCGAGCCTTTTTTTATGCCTATACCTAAAACACAATTAATCGCCAAAATATTTGGAACTTTCAAAAATACTTATTATCTTTGCAGCGTCAATCATGATTGACTACGCCGCTGAGTGCGGGGATTTATTGATTGTTACACGAGTGATGGTAAAACGAAAAGCATCACTTACCATCATGCGACTTTACATGCTCGGAAATGCCTTTATTTACAGGTGTTTCAGGAATCTCTGAAACCAAAACAAGTTGTTTTGCTATCAAAGAGATAGTGTAAAACACTTGAAGAGATGGTTCCTTACAAAGCAAAACAACTTGTTTTGCTTTTGGAGGAAAGGTTCGTTTAAAAACAGAGGACATAACCTTTTGGGCTATGTCCTCGTATGGTAGTCAGACAGGGAAATGTTAGTCAAGGCCGAAGAGCGTCTTCAAACCGCCATCGACACCTGAGAAGCCCATAAAAGCGAGACTCAGAAGACCTGCGGAGAGCATCACGATGGCCATGCCCTGCATGCCCTTGGGGATCTTCACCAGTTCGAGTTGTTCGCGCATGCCCGCAAAGACTGTGAGGGCAACACCGAAGCCGATGGCCGTCGAGAAAGCATAGACCACAGACTGCAACAGATCATAATCTTTCTGTATGCAGAGGATGGCCACACCTAACACGGCACAGTTCGTCGTGATCAGCGGCAGGAAAATGCCGAGAGCCTGATAGAGTGCGGGAGAAACCTTCTTGAGAATGATCTCAACCATCTGCACCAGTGAGGCGATGACCAGGATAAAGGCAATCGTCTGCAGATACTGCAAGCCGAAGGCATCAAGCACATATTTCTGTACCAGCCAGGTAACGATGGTGGCAAGCGTCAGCACGAAGGCGACGGCGGCCGACATACCTAACGAGGTGTCAATCTTCTTGGATACGCCTAAGAACGGACAGATGCCGAGGAACTGTGACAACACAATGTTGTTCACGAAGATGGCGCTGATAAATATAAGTAGGTATTCCATTAAAGATGATACATTAAAAATTAAAGATTAAACATTAAGCGTTGCGCAGTTTATTGACGATCGCAATGAGGAAGCCCAGGGTGATAAAGGCACCTGGAGGCAGTACGAAGAGCAGGATGTCGTAGGTCTCAGGCCACAATTCTATGCCAAAGACGGAACCAGAACCGAGAATCTCACGACAGATGCCTAACAGTGTCAGACCTAACGTAAAGCCCAAGCCGATACCGATGCCATCGAACAAGGAGGCAATGGGTGACTGCTTAGAGGCGAAGCCCTCGGCACGTCCGAGGATCACACAGTTTACAACGATCAACGGGATGAAGAGGCCCAAGGCCGCGTCGATATCCGGCAAGTAAGCCTTGATGACCAACTGCAGGATCGTGACAAAGGCGGCAATCACCACGATAAACACAGGGATGCGCACCTTATCGGGGGTAACACTCTTCAGACAGGAGATCACGACATTAGTACAGATAAGCACAGCCATCGTGGCCAGTCCCATCGACATACCGTTTATGGCAGAGGTGGTAGTGGCCAGCGTCGGACACATACCCAGCATCAGGACGAACGTGGGGTTCTCCTTGACGATGCCATTCTTGATGATTTGTATCGCGTTCATTAAAGATTAAACATTAAAGATTAAACATTAATTATGCTGCGCTGAGGCACCCGTCTGGGCGTCGGTAGCCGGTGTAGTCTTGTAAGCATTATATGCATTGTTCACGGCGAGCAGGAAAGCACGGCTGGTAATGGTAGAGGCCGTGATGGCATCCACCTGACCACCGTCCTTCGATACAGTGAGAGGTTCTTTGGGATCCTTGCCGATGATATCGCCCTTCTCTCCCTTCTGGAACCATTTGTCGGCCTTGGCACCCAGTCCCGGAGTCTCAGCATGCTCCAGCAGGGTATAACCGAGGATCTTACCGTCGGGATCGAAGCCCACCAGCACTTTCAGATCACCGCCGAATCCACCAGTGGTTGATTCCACAGCAGCACCGAGGTCATGTTTCTGAGCGTCTTGTGTCTGGTAGATGATGTAGGTCACTTCCTTACCTTTCGCATCGTTCTGGCGCACGGTGTCAGTCTTCGAGACGGTGATCTCACTGACACCCATCACACTCTTGATACCGTCGGCCAAGGCTTTGGTCTTCTGTTCGGCAATGGGACCTTCCGTCAGATGGTTCACGTAAGCGAGAATACCACCCATGACGACGGCCACACCCGTAAGTACAAGTACCATATTCAATAAAGATGATTCAAGTTTCTTCATATCGCTGTCCTCCTTATTGTTTGGCAGGCACTTCACCGAAGCGCTTGGGTTTCACATAATTATTAATAAGCGGTGTGAACGCATTCATGATGAGAATGGCGAACGACATACCTTCTGGATAGGATCCCCAGTTACGGATGACGATCGTCAGGAATCCGATGGCCACACCGTAGATGATCTGTCCCTTCGGTGTCATCGGAGAGGTCACATAGTCGGTAGCCATGAAGATGGCACCCAACATGATACCGCCAGTCAGAAGTACAGACATAGGATCAGGATAGACGGGGGAAGCCAGATGGAGCAAACCCGAGAAAACAAACGCGGTTCCGAGAATGGAAACGGGGATGTGCCAAGTGATGATCTTCTCGTAGAGCATGAAGGCCAGACCAAAGAGCAGGGCCAAAGCACAGATCTCACCCATTGCTCCGGCACCACCAGAATGGTTACCCAAGAACAGATCGAACGATGAAGGCAGTTGCTCTAATATGGAAGCATCGCCACTCCTGATGGCCCAATTAATAATAGAAAGAGGTGTAGCACCAGTCTCTGCATCAAGGTAGGTATCCCATTGTCCGATCTTCGGCCATGTGGTCATCTGGGCAGGGAAAGCCACGAGCAAAGCGGCACGACCCACGAGCGCAGGATTGAAGATGTTATTGCCGAGTCCACCAAACGTCATCTTGGCAACACCAATGGCGAAGAGTGCACCAATGAGGATGATCCAGATGGGGAGGTTAGATGGCAGGTTAAAAGCCAAGAGCAGACCTGTAATCACGGCTGATCCGTCTAACAAGGTGTTCTCTTTCTTCTTCAGGATATATTTGCAGATCGCCCACTCAAAGAAACAGCAGGCAGCCACACTCGTTGCCGTCACGATGACGGAACCCAGGCCGAAGAAATAGAACGAAGCGAGCATGGCGGGCATCAGGGCGATGATCACACCATACATGTTACGCTCTATAGATTGGCGTCCGTGGGCATGTGGCGATAAGGATACAATTAACTTTCCCATTTTAATTCATTGAACATTGAATATTGAACATTGAACATTAATTCTTCGCGGCTCTGCTGCGGATGATTCCCATGACGATGGCCTTTCCCTGACGGATATTGTCGAGTAGCGGACGATAAGCAGGACAAGTGAACTGGCACGAGCCGCACTCGATGCAATTGACGATGTCCTCATGCTCACAACGATCCCAGTTCTTCACCTCAGAGAGTTTGGCGAGCAGATAAGGCTCGAGTCCCATCGGACAGACTAAGACGCACTTGGCACAACGGATACAGGGCTGAGGTTCCTTACGACGGGCTTCCTCGCCAGAGATGATCGTCACGGAGTTCGTACCCTTGCAGATAGGCACCTCCGTAGAGGTGAGAGCCTTACCCATCATCGGACCACCGGCCAACAATTTGTTGTCGCCCTCGGGCATACCGCCACAGGCATCAATGAGATCCTGCATCGGCGTACCCATACGAACGAGGAAGTTACCCGGTTTCTGGAGGAGCTTACCCGTTACGGTGGTATAGCGCTCGAAGAGAGGTTTGTGCTTCATAACAGCCTCATACACAGCGAAGGCAGTACCAACATTCTGAACGATTGCTCCAACGTTGACAGGGATAGCGGGAGGCGCAGGTACCTGACGCTGAATCACGGCATCGACCAACTGTTTTTCACCGCCCTGCGGATAGCGCTGTTTCAGGGGCACCACCTCCACGTTGTACTTAGAACCACCGAATTTCTCTGCGCATTTCTTCGTGAGCAGTTCGATGGCGGCGGGCTTGTTGATCTCAATGCCAATATAACCCGTTGTGACCTTGGCAGCGATCATCAGCAGTTCCAGACCAACGAGGATCTCGTCGGCCTTCTCCATCATCAGACGGAAGTCGGCCGTGATATACGGTTCGCACTCCACGGCATTGATAATCACGCACTCGGCCTTAGCCGTCGGCGGAGGCGTCAGTTTGATAAAGGTGGGGAATCCGGCACCACCCATACCCGTCACACCAGCCTCTTTCACGCGGTTGATGATATCCTCGGGGGTGAGTTCTGGATGGGCCTCTACGGTCTCCAACTTATCGGAACGGTCGATGCACTCTTCCCACTCGTCACCTTCCACATTGATAATGATCACGGGCTTGCGATAACCCGTTGCGTCGATAGCCGTATCGATCTTGAAGACCGTACCACTGACGCTGCTGTAGATCGGTGCTGACACAAAACCGCCAGCCTCGGCAATCAGTGTACCCACCTTCACCTTGTCACCTTTCTGAACGACGGGCTTGGCTGGTGCACCGATATGCTGACTCAGCGGGAAGATAGCCTGCTTGGGTAGAGCAGCCTTCTGCGTCACAGCCTCGTGAGTGAGTTTGTTCTCATCGGGGTGGATACCACCTATACTAAATGTCTTGATGTTCATGCTTTTTCCTCCTTTCTTTCTTCTTTAGGCTTCGGAGCAGGTGCCGGCGTGGGGAAGTTTACGTCGCGGATGGCATGTCTCGGACATACAGTCACGCACTTACGGCAAAGACGGCACTTCGTGAAGTCAATATATGCCACATTGTTCTCCACGGTAATTGCCCCAAAGTTACACTCTTTCTCACACTTGCCACAGCCGATACAACTGACGGCACAGACCTTCATCGCCACGGCACCTTTATCCTTGTTGACGCAGGAGACGAACACTCTCCTACCCTTCGGACCTTTCTTGCGCAATTCGATGATGTTACGTGGACAAGCCTTGACACAGGCACCGCAGGAGGTACACTTCTCGTCATCAACCTCGGGGATGCCCGTCTCGGGATTGATGCTGATAGCACCGAACTGACAGGCTTCCACACAGTCGCCACAACCTAAGCAACCGAAACCGCAGGCCGTCTCTCCTGCCCCACAGGCATTCATGGCTGCACAGGTGCGTAAGCCTGCATACTCGGCAATCTTCGCACGATGCTCACAGGTGCCGTTACATCTTACAACGGCTACCATCGGTTCGGTATTGGCAATGGCCATACCCAACAAGTCGGCTACCTTTCCCATGGTCTCGGTTCCGCCCACAGGACACATCAGTCCGTCGAGGCTTCCAGCGTCAGCACCCTTTACGAGTGCATCCGCCATACCGCTACAGCCTGGGAATCCGCATCCGCCGCAATTGGCTCCAGGCAGCAACTCACTGACCTGCGCAATACGGGGATCCTCAAAGACAGCAAACTTCTTGGAGGCGGCAAACAGCACGACGGCTGCTATCAGACCGATCGCTCCAAGGACAATCACTGCAATCAAGATGAAATTCATAATTGTATTGTTTAGTTATTATTTACTCCAGATAAAAAGATATCTGCTGTTGGATGCTATCACGCCGTAACCACAGCAGGAAATAATATGGCAGTAACGAACCTAAGGCTGCCAATGCTGCCACACCTTCATTGTCAGTCAAGTATAAGACCGCTACAAGCACACCTATCATCAGCAGAAACGGTATTCCAAAGCCCAGCATCAGTGCCTTGTTAGCCACTTTACGCGAGGCACATACCATAACCTCGTCGCCTACATTCAGATGGGAAGTGTCGGCTATGTTCAGCACATCGACAATCTTCTCTTTCGACTCGGAGGCATTGCAATGCCCCGCCACCTTACAAGCCGCACAGGCTGATGCCTGGAGAATGCGCACCCTCACGCGCCCATCCTCGATAGACTCAACTATTCCTGAATGACTTATTTTAGTATGCACTTTGCAAAGATACAAAAATCTTACGAATAAACTATCAAAAATGCGCTTTTTTTTCAAAAAATAAAGGTAATCGTTTGTGATTACAAAAGTTTTTTATACTTTTGTCGCTGATTAAGAAATAGAGAAATGAATATCAGCGAACAGACCCTACAACAGATCGACCGCGCCATCCGCAAGGTTACAGAGAAATTCCCTGCAACGGATGAGGCCACACAGATGACAGACATTCATATCCGTGTCGCACAGGAAACGGGCGAACTGACTGTTTTTAACGACGATGACGAGGAGATCACCCGTTGTATTGTTGAGCAATGGATCAACAACAGCGATGATGATTTCTATGAGGAGATCACGCCCATTCTTCGCAAGAGTATCGAGAAGAACAAGGCCATCGTAGAGGGTATGTCCATCCTGAAGCCTTTCTCTCTCGTTTTGGAGAATGACGACAAGGAGTCGGTAGCAGAACTCTATCTGGTGGATGACGAACTGGTCATCATCGACCCGGACCTGATGACGGATCTGGACGACGACTTGAACGCCTTCCTTGAGAATCTGCTGAAGGATTAGTTTTCTCCAGAACTCTCCCTTAACGCAAACTTCCGGGAGTCATCTATATAATAGACTTCTTCTGAATTCACCTCATTCCTGGTCTTCGAATAGTCTATCAAATGTATTTCAAAGTCGCTGGTGATGGAGAAATACTCGATGAATTCCTCTGGGTCTATATCGTCTTCCTTGTCCTCTATAGCATACAGACAGAGTTTGTCAATGGGGACATAGTCATTATCTAACGAATAGAGCCATAAAGAATAAGAACCAGCCGATTCCTCAACAGCCAGAATCATCAGACGTGCACCGATACTCTCTGGAAGACTGACGGCCTTCGGATGTTCCCCACCATTCAGATTCATATACGACAGAATTTCTGCCGGTACTTCTTGGAAACCAGGCAGGAAGTGAACATAGTCTTCTGTGTAACTGAGAGGAAGTGTCTGCATACTCAGACTGTCGAAAAACACTTTGAAGGGGTTGTCCGAACTTGCCAAATCTATTCCCTGAAGTGCCAGTTTCTCTTTAATTTCAAGGGCCTTGATACTGTCGAGCTTATGCACCAGTTCTTCCGGTGACATCTGTCTTCTACCACCACAGGAAACTATCAGCGCAACCAATGCTAAGATTCCAACAATCTTCCTCATATCCTTATAGTTTGATTTTCTTCTTCACAATCTTACTCTCGTTCTGCAAACGGTCGAGAGCCGTAACGACATACACCCATTTCTCCTTGCCATTCTGATATGGGAGTTTGACAAATGTCTGGTCGGTAATGGCAAAGATCTTTGAGGGATCTTCCGTATTGAGAGTTTCACCCTTGGCGAAACGATAGACCACATACTTCACTGCCTCGTCGTCCCAGCCCGTTGGCTTAGGTGCTGTCCAGAACAGCACATAGTCCTGCCCTATCCACATCGGCTTCAATTTTTTAACCTTCTGAGGAGCCTTCCCGTCAATGAAGGGCATGGCAGGCTGTAAGGCAGGGTACTTCCAATAGACATTGCGCAGATTAGTGCCATAGTTGCCGATATTATCGACTGCAGCCTTGGCATACCACAGAACAGATCCCTGCACATTGGGCAACTGACGGTGGAGTGCCATCTTGGTTGATAACTGATGGCTATTGGGATTCTTGGGATCCGCATGCTTCACGGTCCGTTCCACGTCCTCACCGATGATCAGCGGACGAGCCCCTGCATGCTGGTTCCACCATTTGATAAGTGTCTCGTAGTCGGCGGCCTTATTACCAATCTCCCAATAGATCTGAGGTACACAGTAGTCGAGCCAGCCATTGTTTACCCAAAGGAGGATGTCAGCATAGAGATCATCATAATTCTGCAAACCGTTGGTGTCGCTTCCTATCGGTGAACTCTTCTTATTGCGATAGATGCCAAAGGGAGAGATACCCACCTTCACCCAAGGTTTCGTCTGATGGACGGTCTTGTAGAACTGCTCGATAAAAAGATTCACATTATAGCGGCGCCAGTCCTGTTGGTTCTTGATACCGTTAGAATGGTCATGGAACAGTTCGTCGTCGGGGATGCCCAAGCCCTTCACGGGATAAGGATAGAAATAGTCATCCATGTGGATGCCATCGACATCGTAGCGGCTGACGATGTCCTTGGCCACCTCACAGATATAGTCGCGGTTCTCGGGAATACCGGGGTTCAGGATGAACAGACCGTCGTAGGCAAAACAGTTCATCGGTTTTCTGACAGCGATGTGGTTCTTAGCCAACTGATTTGTAGCCTTCGTCTTTGCCCTGTAGGGGTTAATCCATGCATGAAGTTCCATGCCGCGCTTGTGGCATTCGGTAATCATCCACTGCAAGGGATCCCAGTATGGTGATGGAGCAACACCCTGTGTACCTGTCAGGAAACGGCTCCATGGCTCTATCTTACTCTCGTATAGCGCATCGCATTCAGGACGCACCTGGAAGATGATGACATTGACACCGTCTTTCTGCAGTTCATCAAGTTGGTAGGTAAGCGTCTGCTGCATCTTGGCTGTTCCCATGCCCTGGAACTGGCCGTTGACACATTGAATCCATGCACCACGCATTTCACGTTTCATCTGGGCCGAGACGGATTGTGTAAAAATGGACAATCCTGCCAGCAACCATATAAAGATCATATTTCTTTTCATATCTCAAATATATTTATTCAAACAAATTCAGTTTATTCTTTCTGGCCTCTCCCAACGACTGCAGTTCTTCCTGCTCTTGTTGGTAGGCTTCTCTCAAGTGTTGGTATTTCTCCGATAACTCATGTTCCACCTGTTGTTCGTCATTCATCAGTCTGGCGGCCACAAGGGCGTTCTGGGAAGCGTCTTTCATCCAGACCACAGGACCGGAATAGACCGGGGCGATCTTCAAAGCCACATGCAGTTCACTGGTGGTCGCACCGCCAATCATGATGGGTATATTCATACCCTCCTTCTGGAGTTCCTTAGCCACATTCACCATCTCTTCCAGACTGGGTGTAATCAGTCCGCTGAGGCCGATCATATCGACATGTTCTTCCTTGGCCTTGCGGACGATCTGTTCGGCAGGTACCATCACCCCCATATCGATAATCTCATAGTTATTGCAGGCCATCACCACACCGACAATGTTCTTTCCGATGTCGTGGACATCGCCCTTTACCGTGGCTAATAGAACCTTGCCCGCACTACTGCTGCCTTCTTCCCGCTCTGCTTCGATATAAGGCTGGAGGATATTGACGGCCTGTTTCATGGTACGCGCCGTCTTGACCACTTGTGGGAGGAACATCTTTCCTTCACCGAACAACTGCCCCACCTTGTTCATACCGGCCATCAGTGGTCCTTCGATGATATTCACGGCATGAGGATATGTCTGGAGAGCTTCTTTCAGATCCTCCTCCAGATAATCTCCAACACCCTTGACAAGTGCCATTGAAAGACGCTCCTCGACTGGGGCAGAGATCCTCGTCTGACCAGTTTCTTTTGCATTATTTGTCTGACTCGCACCACCAGTCTGATGAGCATCGGCCTGTTCTAACAGCGCATTGGCAAGTTCTGTCAGGCGGTCTGCTGCGCCCTTCTTGCGATTCAGGATGACATCCTCAATGATATTAAGTTGATCTTGAGGAATATCTGTATAAGTAACTTTCGTTGAAGGATTTACAATACCGAAGTCCATGCCTTTTTGGATAGCATGGTAAAGAAATACGGCATGCATCGCCTCACGGATATAGTTGTTGCCACGAAACGAGAAACTCAGGTTGCTCACACCACCGCTGACATGAGCACCGGGGAGATTCTGATGGATCCAGTCTGTTGCCTTGATAAAGTCTGCTGCATAACTGTCGTGCTCCTCCATACCTGTGGCCACAGCCAACACGTTGGGGTCAAAGATGATATCCAGTGGATTCATACCCACTTGTTCCGTCAACAGACGGTAGGCTCTTCCTGCAATCTCGATACGTCGTTCGTAACTGGTAGCCTGTCCCTGTTCATCAAAGCACATCACCACGACGGCAGCACCATAGCGTTTGACATCACGGGCATGTTCCAGGAACTTCTCTTCTCCTTCCTTTAACGAGATGGAATTGACAATGCTCTTACCCTGTACGCATTTCAGGCCAGCCTTGATCACTTCCCAGTCCGAAGAGTCGATCATCACAGGCACTCGGGCTATATCCGGTTCTGCGGCTATCATGTTGAGGAAGTTCACCATTTCCGCCTTGGCATCCAGCAGACCGTCATCCATATTGATATCGATGACAAGGGCACCGTCGGTCACTTGTTTTCTGGCGATACCAATGGCTTCCTCATAATTCTTTTCCTTGATCAGACGCAGGAATTTCCGTGAACCGGCCACATTACAACGTTCACCGACATTCACGAACCTTACTTCTGGTGTCACTGCCAACAGTTCCAGCCCAGAGAGCCACATATCCTTCGGCTTCTCAACAGGAATATGAGGTGTCTTACCCTCTACCAATGGTACATATTTGGCAATAAACGTCTCATCCGTACCACAGCAACCACCGATGATATTCACAAGCCCCTCATCAACCAATTCTCCCACCTTGGGAGCCATCGACTCTGCCGTCTCGTCATAGAGTCCCATCGAGTTGGGTAAGCCGGCATTGGGATAGGCACTAATATAATAAGGTGCATGTTGGGCCAGTTCTCGGAGGAAGGGTTTCATCTGGGTAGCACCAAACGAGCAGTTCAGACCGACGGAGAAGATCGGATAAGACTGGACACTGGCGAGGAAAGCCTCGAGTGTTTGTCCACTTAGGGTTCGTCCTGCCAGGTCACTCACCGTGACGGACAGCATGATAGGCAGTTCTTTTCCCTGCTCCTCCATGACCTGCATGGCGGCATCGATGGCTACCTTCGCATTCAGGGTATCGAAGATCGTCTCAATCAGCAAGGTATCTACCCCACCCTCGATCAGTGCCTCTATCTGTTCCTTATAGGCACTGAGCAGTTCATCGTATGTCAGTTCCCGTGCAGCAGGATTGCTAACGTCGGGTGACATCGAACAGGTCTTATTCGTCGGTCCGATACTACCTGCGACAAATCGCGGTTTCTCAGGCGTGGAGAACTCGTCTGCCACCTTTCTGGCAATACGGGCTCCTGCAAGTGCAATCTCTCCAGCCGCATTTTCCAGATGATAGTCGGCTTGTGAGATACGTTGGCTACTGAACGTATTGGTAGCGATGATATCGGCACCTGCTTCCAAGTATTTTCGGTGGATATCGGCAATGACGTCTGGACGAGTGATGGAAAGTACATCATTATTGCCTTTCAATTGCCCGGGGATATGCTGGAAACGGTCTCCCCTGAAGTCTTCTTCAGAAAGACCGTATGTCTGGATCTTTGTTCCCATCGCTCCGTCGAGGATGAGAATCCTTTCCCTGATGATATCGTTAAGTCTTTTCAATCTTTAATCTTCAATCTTCAATGTTCAATAGTGCTTGATAGCCCTGTCCATCTCACGTCTGTCCTCTTTCTCTTTCAGTGTCTGACGCTTATCAAACTCTTTCTTACCTTTGCAAAGGGCGATGTCCATCTTGGCCCGTCCTTTGTCATCGATGAAGACCAGCAGCGGTACGATGGTATAACCCGTCTGCTTCGTGGCACTGGCCAGACTACGGATCTCCTTCTTGGTCAGCAGGAGTTTCCTGTCACGCTTCATCTCATGGTTGTTATAAGAACCGTAGAAATACGGACTGACACTCATGCCCTTCACCCACAGTTCACCATTGATGATGGTGCAATAGGTATCTACCAGACTGGCCTTACCGAGACGGATGCTCTTGATCTCCGTACCCGTCAGGACAATACCAGCCGTGTAGGTTTCTATGAAGAAGTACTCAAACGAGGCCTTCTTGTTTTTGATCTGTATAGGACTTTTCTTCCTGAGTTGTTCTTGTTCCTTGTTCATCTTTACTCTTCAATCGTCGCAAAACGTTCCAGGTGATCATCTACATAGTGCGCTATGTCCTCTGTCCATTCCTCCTCGTACTCCACGAACTGATCATCCAGATCATCGAAGTCAGGGAACTGTTCAAACAGTGCCATGAACTCTTCGTCGGTACAATCCTTCTCGATCTTCTCCTTATGCTTAAGCCACAGCGTATGGGCCTCATAGATGAGTTTCGAGAGTTCTCTCATCTCCCAGAGTCGAAGTACCTTCGCTACAGGATTCTTGAAGATAAAAGGGCCATAGCCATTATGAATCAGTTGTACGAAGCCACCATCCATCACTTCCTGATGCAAGGTGTCCCATGCCAGCAACGTCAACTGGTCTGCATTCAACTCACCCATGGTCTCTGGCGTCAGTTGGCCACCGATGGTGTCATACATGGCTTTGACAAACACCTGCAGGAAGGCGTCCATACCTTCCATGGCAGTCTGCTGCAGATCAGCATCCTTGACGATGACTTCTTTCATATCTTTTATCTCTCTTATGTCAGTTCATACACCTCCGAAGGCATCTGACGGCGCAGCACCTCCAGTTCCATGTCCTTACCAGGAATAATGCCGTAACTCCTGAGGATGGTTTCAACCGTCTTCCTGGCCAACTCGGGGTGGTTATTCTCCTCACTGAGATGACAGAGCCATACATGACGGAGCCCTTCTGTCATATTCTCAGCCAAGGCCTTCCCACATTCTCCATTCGACAGATGTCCGCTTCCACTGAGGATCCTCTTTTTCAGATATTCAGGATATGGCCCACTCTTAAGCATCTCCACGTCATGATTGGCCTCAATCACCAGATAGTTGGCACGTCCGATCCGCTCTTTGATGTCATCCGTGATGGCTCCTACATCCGTGATGATAACAAAGGTGATGCCCTCTGCCTGTATCTCAAAGCCTACGTTCTCACTGGCATCATGAGGTACGGGAAAGGCTACTACAGTGAAATCTCCCAACGTGATGGGCTTGTTCACTTCCAGCATCATCTTCATCTCGTCGGCCACTTTCCGCTGGATGCAATAGTTATGGTCGATGCCCTGATGCACCAACGGAGTGGCATAGACAGGAACCTTATACTCATAACTGAAGGAACCTACGGATTTGATGTGGTCGGCATGGTCGTGCGTAATCAGCAGACGACGCACGGAACTCAACTGAATGCCGTAGTCTCTGCAGTGTTTCTTGAGTGCACGTATTCCTACACCGATATCTATCATGAGTCCGTCTGTGGCAGTACCGAGATAGTAACAATTACCGCTGCTACCACTTCCGAACGATATAAACTTCAACATGACCTTTTCAATTTTCGTGCAAAGGTACGAAATAATTTAAAGGTAAAAAAGTAAAACAGTAAAAAAGTCAGTCTTTTCTGCTAATTTTAACCCTTTTAGAATGGCATACCCACAGCGAAATGGAAGGCCAGATCCCTGCTCAGGTCAGGATGAATCAGTGGATAATGAGCCTCCTCTTCCGTCAGATAGGCTGGGTTGATGGCTTTCATACCCAAGTCGAAACGCAGGATGAAATAGTCAAAATTCAGACGAAGTCCCAATCCATAACTGCAGGCCAGATCCTTGACCAGTCCGGCCAGTGTGAACTGTCCACCTGGCTGATCTTCATAGTTACGAAGGGTCCATATATTACCCGCATCACCAAAAAGGGCACCGTCGAACTTCCAGAACAGGTGGGTACGGTATTCCAGATTGATATCCAGTTTCAGGTCACCCGTCTGGGTGATGAAGTTAATATTGCCATCCTTGTCCTTGTATCTTCCTGGACCCAGACTTCTCACGCTCCATCCTCTTACACTGTTGGCACCGCCTGAGAAATAGCGTTTTTCAAAAGGCATCACCTTACTGTTACCGTATGGATAGGCAACACCCAAACCGATATGAAACACCATCTGGTCGCGCTTCCCACGTCCCAACAGGTTGTGCGTGAAGTCTAGGTCAGCCTTCACATACTGCGCGTATGCTATGCCGAGAATCTTGTACTGTCCCATATCGTTCTGTGATCCTCCGAAGAGATTGGAACAAAAATTCAGCAGATTGCCAGAGGTTTCCAGATTGGTCTTGATAGCCGTCCGTCCGTTATTATAGGCATAGCCAATGCCCGTCTTCATAATAAACAGATCCTCGTAGTTATAGCGCAGGATAACGTTGGAGTTCGACGTGTCATCAAGATATTCTTTCTTGAACGTCTCACTGATCCAAGGCATAAAGACATAGTTGAGGTCTATCAGATCAAAACGATAACTGTCGTGGTGATTCTGAGGTTTCCACATATAATGCCAACTGGCTGAGAGTACCCTTCTAATGAACTCAGGACGGGTCTGCGAGTCAAACACGAGCGACAGTTCACTGGTGGCAATACTACGTCGTCTGGCAGCCGGACTGATGAATGGGGCAATGAAGCGAGGGAACAGCAGACTGGTCTCGATACTGTATTCGATAAAGTCATTGTTCTTATACCCTTCAAGTCCTCTGATGGCCTCGTAGGCACCACGCAGTTTCATGCTGAAGGTCTCTGATCCCTTGAACAGGTTGCGGTTCTGATAGGTCAGCGAGGCAGCGGCACCAAAATCACCTGCCGTATTCGTTCCCTCGGGCTGGAAACTGATCGTTGAAGGTTTGTTCGTCTGGATCATGACTCTGGTGTCAAGGAGGGTTGTATCAGCCACTGGCTCGAAACTGATATTCGTATATCTCACGGCACCCAGTCTGCCGAAGTGGTTATAGGTGTTCTGCAGATCACCCACGGAATAGGGCTCTCCTTCTTTGATAAAGGTATTCTCCTTCAACACCTTCTCACGAAGATGGATCACCGAGTCTGTCGGAGAACCACTTTCATACAGGATGTTACGGATCCAGTAACGGCTGTGTAGCGTGTCGTTAGCCTCCTCATTACTCCGATAGGGATGCAGGATCATCGCGAGTTCCACCTGGTGAGATGCCTCATCCTTCTTGGCACGGTAGTTGATAAACTCCTTATGGAAACGGAAATAGCCATGGTTCTGTAGGAACTGAGTGATTTGCGAACGCTCCGTGTTCAGGGCATCCGTACTGAACTGCATACCGTCGTGAAGCACGTTCTTATAGTCTTTCAGCAGGTTTGCTATGATGGAGTCGCGAATGTCTATGTCCAGACCATGAACATGATAGGCTGTTCCTGGATGCAGCACATAAATGGCATCCAACTTGCGCTTCTTGATGTCAGCATACAGTTCTACCTCAGCATCCAGATAGCCTTTGTTCTGCAAGGCTAACTGCAAGTCTTTACAGGTTTGCTGGGCCATCAGTGTGTCGTATGTCACAGGGGCCTCGCCTAACTGCCGCAACGTACGGTTCACCCACGAACTGTCCTTACCTGCCAGCGCATAGATGCCCAGAGGTACCTTCATGGTGGAGAGCCAGCGGGAGTTCGTCTTCTGGCGCACGTAGGTCTTCATCTGGGTGGGATTGATATCCTTATACTTCCCGTCTGTCACCACCTTCACTTTTCTCAGCATATACGTGTCTTCGGGCAGATCACGTGTTGCTGAGCAGGCGCATAACAACCATACGCCTACCAGTAAAATCAAAGTGTTTCTATATCGGGAATTCATTGCCTTCTCAGTTTCAATCTGCAAAAATACAAAGATTTATTAATTCTTCATTCTTTATTCTTGATTTCTTTGTATCTTTGTAGCGGAATTAACGACTTTTTGGAAAATGATCAGCAAAAACCAGTTCAAATACATCCGCCAGTTGGAGCAGAAGAAATACCGTCGTCGCGAAGGACTCTTCGTGGCCGAAGGTACGAAAGTGGTGGGCGACCTCATGCAACGCTATCAGCCCAGATCACTCTTCGCTACAACCGATTATATCGCTACCCATCCTCTTCTTTCTCAGAACGATCATGAGGTCGTGATTGTCACAGATGACGAACTCCAGCGTCTCAGTTTCCAACAGCATCCCCAACAAGTGCTGGCCCTCTTCCCCATCCCAGAAGCGTCATCATCCGACATCAATCAGGGTACATTATCACTGGCTCTCGACGGTGTACAGGATCCCGGCAACCTCGGTACCATCATCCGCATAGCCGACTGGTTTGGTATTGAGACCATCTACTGCAGTGAGGACACTGTCGATGCCTGGAACCCAAAGGTCGTTCAGGCCACGATGGGCAGTATTGCTCGCGTGAACATTATTTATTTGAATCTCCCTGAGATGCTCGACGCCCTACCCTCTGATTATCCTGTCTATGGTACCCTCCTTGATGGTGACGACATTTATCAACAATCATTATCAAAGAATGGTATGATCATCATGGGCAACGAGGGAAATGGTATCTCCGAGGCCGTCCGTTCTCGCATCACCAACCGACTGCTCATCCCCTCCTTCCGTCAGGGCGACACAGCCGAAAGTCTGAATGTGGCCATCGCCACTGCCATTACCTGCTCCGAATTCCGTCGCAGAGGCTAAATTTCTTAAATCATTAAGCTGAACTACTCGCTGTAGGCCTTTTCGCCAATGGACTCCTGGGAGCCGATAGTCATCTGACGAAGGTCATAGTAAGAGCCGTTGTAGATGTTGAAATCGACATTACCCTTGATGCCTGGCAGACGGCCTACATCCGTATGCTGCCAGAACTTCCATGGTCCTTTGTACGCGAGAGTATCCACATAATAGTGGGCAATCCAATAAGGATACTGGTCGAAGATGGAATCGTTGAGGTAACGCGTCTTAAATTTAAAATAGGTGTAGATAATGGGCTTCACCTGATAGTGTTTCTCGACAAGGTCAAGCCACTGAAGCACAGAACTTTTGAATTCGTCATCCGTCTGTTCCTTGGGTTTGTGCTCCACATCGAGCACTGGGGGAAGATCACCGTTCTCTAACTTGACGGTGCTGATAAAATGATAGGCCTGTTGCTCGGCTGGCGTGTGGACACTATAGAAATGATAGGCACCACGCGTAAAACCGTTCTCACGGGCCTGATAGAAATTGTCGCGGAAATTTTCATCCGTCTGCGTGGCACCCTCAGTGGCCTTGATCATCACAAAACGGATGGGGCACTTGTTGATGCTACCATTATCTTTCAGTTCACCCCAGTCAATACGTCCCTGATGATGGGAGATATCAATGCCATGGATCTCATAACCCTCCGGGTAGGACACATCACCATAGAGCGCACGCCAACGGAAGCCAAAGGGACTGACGAAGAAATAGTAGAAGAACCAGATATAGCCTGCCACGACGGCAGCACCACCGATCCACCAGCCCCAATTAGGGACTTTCTGCAAGAAACGAATCAAAAGATTAGGGCGTCGGCGACCCCTCGGACCGTGATAGGTCCGAGAGGTACCGACGCCCTTTCTCCTGACTATGCGTTTCTTAGCCATTCATTATTTAGCCTGCTCAAGAGCCAGCGTACGTGTGGGCTGGTCGCAGACCTCCGTGGGTCCCCAGTACTGGATAGGACCAGGATAGACATAAGCCGTCTTGCGAGCCCACTCGTCACGATGAGCAGCGAACTCCTTGAAGGGAGCACCGTCGAGTTCAACGAGGGCCTTGCGGATCACGGGCTTCATCTCACCAGCGCGCTTCTCCATGTTCATCATCATCGTGATGGGCACACCACCTGCGATCCACTGGTCAGCAGGAGCGGTCGTGTTCTTCACGATAGCCATATAGCCCGTCTTGCCGTTGGCAATCAGCTGGGCAGCTGAGGTACCAAGAGCGTAGCAGTAGTCGGCATCGAAGTTAGAAGGAGCAGCACAGCGTCCCTCATAACCGAAGAAGTGGTGCTGTGTGCCGAACTTGCCAACATACTTGCCTTCCTTCTTCATCTTCTCGAGTTTCTGGGCTACCATCGTAGAGAGCAGTTTCTCGGTCTCGATGAGTGATACCTGCACATTTCCGTGAGGATCGCGGTCGAGGGCGAGCTGACGGGCAACACCTACAGGCAGACTGTTGAATACTGCCAGATTCTCCTCTGTGAGGTGGCTCTTGGCAAAGTCAACCTGCTCGTCACGGCTAATTTCCTTAGCCTCAGGCAGAGCGAGCACGTCGTTAAGTTGGGCAATCAACTTCTTGATGGCGGGAATGAACTCGATGACACCCTCAGGGATGATCACAGTACCGAAGTTATTACCATCTGCAGCACGGGTAGCCACAGCATTAGCGATGTAATCTACGATATCGTCAAGGCTCATGGCCTTAGCCTCAATCTCCTCACTGACGAGACAGATGTTAGGCTGGGTCTGCAGGGCGCACTCCAGGGCGATGTGAGAAGCCGAACGGCCCATCACCTTGATGAAGTGCCAGTACTTGCGGGCAGAATTACAGTCGCGCTCAATGTTACCAATGAGCTCTGAATAAGTCTTACAAGCGGTATCGAAGCCGAAAGAGGTCTCGATCTGATCATTCTTCAGGTCACCGTCGATGGTCTTAGGACAACCGATTACCTGTACACCATATTTCTTGGCGGCATAGTACTCAGCCAGCACACAGGCATTGGTGTTGGAGTCGTCACCACCGATAATTACAATGGCCTTGATGCCAAGTTCGCGGATGATCTCCAGACCCTTCTCAAACTGATCTACCTTCTCCAACTTCGTACGGCCAGAACCAATCATGTCGAAACCACCAGTATTACGGTATTCATCAATGATATCCTTCGTCAGTTCCATGTAGTTGTGATCTACCAGACCGCCAGGACCGAGGATGAAACCGAAGAGACGGTTCTCAGGGTTCAGCTTCTTGATCTGGTCGAAAAGACCTGTGATCACATTGTGACCGCCAGGAGCCTGACCTCCGGAGAGGATGATTCCCACATTCATTTTTGTGTTGTTAGCCTCAGTAGCGGGCTCGAACTCCACGATGGGCATACCATAGGTGTTGGGGAACAACTTCTTGATCTCCTCCTGATCACCTACGCTCTGGGTAGGCTTACCTTCCTTCACTTTTACAGCACCCTGAAGAGCCTTCGGCAACTTCGGCTGATAAGCGGCTCTTGCCTTCTGTAATGCACTTTTTTCCATAATGTTATTATTTGGGTTTTAGAATGAATTATTTGTTTTCGACGTGCAAAATTAGTTTATTTTTGTTAGAAATGCGAAAGAAATCAGGGTATTTTGTTCATTTTAATATTTTTTGGGGACGAAAGACTTGTTATCTCAGGAA
>Ga0310690_10000086_pt1 | contig 207124 bp, 157 predicted proteins | sample AusTroGonzalo_MG_2_FD_207661 | JGI IMG/M metagenome (GOLD analysis project Ga0310690, IMG submission 207661) | Bovine rumen microbial communities from tropical cattle in Woodstock, Queensland, Australia - Gonzalo_04 (v2) (version 2) | ecosystem: Host-associated > Mammals > Digestive system >... | reverse complement strand
GGCCGCGGCGGCCTTGTTGACAGCCGCACTGGCGTTGTGCGCCTTCGTGTCGCAGGCGCAGAACATCCACCACGGGGAGAGCTTCGAGCTGGGTTCGACATTGGAACCCACCGAGAGCCACGAATACTACGCCAACGACTACATCGACCTGAAAACAGGGTTCCATTCGGAGCCGGATCGGGGTAACCATTCTTTCTTGGAGTCGTATCCTTATTACAATGCTCCAAGTACCTACGGCATAGACGAATTCTTTCCAGCGGACCACGACATAACAGGCCGCCTCGGCTTTTACCCGATGGATTTCCATGTCAATGAGAACGGAGCGGCGACGATCAGCATCCCATTGGAATTCCCCGAGGGAATCAACGGAATGACACCACATTTGAGCCTGGAGTACAACAGCCAGTCGGGCAACGGCATACTCGGTCTGGGGTGGAGCCTCGGGGGCATGTCTAAGATATCAAGGGTGCCGTATACCTACGAGTACAACGACGAATGTCACTCCGTACAGTTTTCGAACGAAGACCAACTCTCTTTGGACGGAGTGATTCTGAGAAAAGGAACAATCAACGGGGCAACCTGTTACTACCCTGAGATCTACGATTATTCGGTTGTTTATCCAATGTCGGGCGGATTCAAGGTGTTGAAGAAGGACGGTGCGGCATACACCTACACCGCCAAGTATTATCTTCAGCAGGACATCTCGGAGCCGATTGAGTGGCATCTCTCAAAGGTGGAGGACACTTATGGGAACTTTATTGAATATGAATACGGGAACGACAGGGCGGACGGAGCGTTTTACCCGACAAAGATTAAATACACGGGAAGGACGGGGCACACACCCGCGTATGAGATCAGGCTAGTCTATGACGCCAATGATGCCCGGCCGGACTGTCCCCCAAAATGGTTCTCACAACCCGGTGATATGAGCTGCAATGCCGGATTCAGCAGGGTCACCAGAAAGCTGTCGAACATCGAATGTTGGTTCGGTGAAAAAAGAATCATCCGATACAACCTGACATATACCACGCTCGATTGGAACATAAGAGCACTCGCCTATGTCGAGAAGCAGTTTCACGACTATCCAGGCGGGACAAGAAGCTACAACCAAGTCATCCCCCTAAAGTTCGTGTGGTCCAAGACACGCCACAACCTCCAGTGCGAGCAGGCGGGAAGCGCCGTGGACTTGGGCGTGGCTTACGACTATGTATACCAATGGCACCAGCAAACGGCATTCGCAGTCCGGTTTGAAAACGAAAAAATGACAGGGTCGCAGAAATGCGAGCACGACATCGTTCACTTCATGTATAACGAAAATACGGCTCCGCATTACCATCTCAATGTCTTCAGAAGCAATAACACCATAGGAGAGGTTGGACAGGCTTATTCCTATAATCCGACAAATCATCAATATGACTGCGACACGGTCAACCAAAATTTCACAGACGGTAGATTCATCCATGCCCTCATGCCAGCGGATACGGACGGTGACGGGTTGGACGAGATTGTTTGCGTCTATACGTCATCGAACCATCTCAAGATATCTCTGATCAAACCTAATGGTGATGGGGGTTTGGTGGAAACGCCCTTGCCTTACCTGTTCTCTTTTCCAGACGGTTTTGATTCAAACAGTTTCCAGACAGGGGATTTCAACGGCGACGGCCTTTCCGACCTGTTGTGTCTATTCAATAATTACCTTTATGTGAGAATGAGCACGACAAACGGTGCGTTCTCCGAAGATGTCAGTGACAACAACAACGAGATAACGGGAAACAAAAAAATAATCGTCGCGGACTTTAGCGGGGATATGAAAGACCAAATACTCGTTCTGAACAAAACTGGAAGTACTTTGCGTGGACGTTATTTTAGCATTTTGGAAAACAACGGCGAATACGGCTTCAACGCTCCCAAACCAATCATTTCAGATTTGTCACAAAATTATTTCGCAAACTCATGTCACAGGCTCTGTTGCGGAGATTTCAACGGAGACGGGAAGAAAGACATCCTGTTGATGTGCACGGGGGAATGGCGGTTCTATTTCTCCCAAGGTAATGGCATGTTCACTTCGGCGCGACTGATGACAGACAGCGAGATTGTGACCGACAACTTCGTGGTCACCCAAGACAACGCATCCTCGCTGGCGTTCGCGGTGGTGTCCGACTTCGACCACGACGGATGCGACGATGTGAGCATCACCTTGCAGCAGGATTTCGACAGGCCTTCCGGAACCCAATTCCTCGACCACACCTACAGGGGCGCCTTCAGAAGGGATTATCTGATCAGGCCGCAAAGCCAAGGCGTCAGCGTCAGGAGGATACGCAATTTGAGGACCTGGACGGAAAACGGAATTACACAAGAAGAAGACCGTTGCATAGATTCCGTTGTCACCAAACAGGAACTGTTCACCACGGTGAATGTCTTTCTCCCCGTTTTGGGCAACCACAAGGGGGCCTCCCCCAACGAGATACTCTATTGTCGTGTGGACAACCTGTCAACCCCCGGTGAATTATACGCCTACCTGCACAACACCGGGAACTTCCATCCCGACAGTCTTACCCGGGCGGTCACCCGGATTGTCACCAGTCTCGGGGCAACCACAGACATCAAATACAGGCCGGTTTCGTATCAGTTCGTCCAAAACCAAAACATCTCCGGATTGGAAGCAAGCGGCAGGTCATTGACACCCGTCCTGCCGTTCAACGGTTTCATGAACATCGTGGAACAAGTTACGAAGGAAGTGAAGGATGACGGAGCCGGAGAAACCCCCGGGAATAAGTACAGGTTAACAAGATATCATTATTCATGGCCGTATTACCACACGAGAGGACGTGGGTTCCTTGGATTCGGAACGGTCTGGGTCAGGGAACAGGGACAGGTGCCGAAGCACGACATCGTCACCGTCCGAAACGCCACGCTGGACGAAACGTTCCATGTGATGCTTCCGGAAACCACGACCTCCTACCACTTCAGGACATACAATTCCAACGACCTCCTACGGCATCAAAGCACCCAATACACCTATTCCATCCAGGACAACAATGATTTCGCCGGTGAGTTGGGGCAAATTCCCAGCGGAGTTTTTTCACCCTGTTTGTCGAGCGTCCTGACCGTCAGGGAAGACGGCTCTCCGCTAAAATTCGAGAAAACGGTAACGGTCAGGAACGATCATGGCAACGTCACTTCTTTTGAGAGAAGTTTCCGTGACAATGCCACGACAACATACCCGTACTTCGAAAAAACAGAGACTACCTATGAAAACAGCATCACTCCCAACCGCTGGATTATCGGCGTCCCAAGCGGTGAAACGGTGACCCAACGCCTTACGAATATTGCTTCCGACCAGGTGGTGCGGCACACCAGCTACCAGAACGACATGACCCATGGCAGGCATTTGGCCAAAACCACGGAGCCCGGCTCCAGCAAGCAGCTGACGGAGACCTACGGCTATGACGCCTTCGGGAACCTCTCCTCCGTGACAAAGGACATCGGCGACGGCCATCCTAGAACCGACACCTATGGCTATTCCGCCGACGGACGGTTCATGGCCTCCCGCACCAACGCCAAGGGGCACACGACGCATTACCATTACCATGAGGCCACAGGACTGCCCGACAGCGTCACCGACCCCAATGGGCTTACCATGAAATATCATTACGACTACCTTTGTGATCTGATCAAGACGGAACTTCCATCAGGGATCCTTGAGGAACAGAAGATGATGTGGGTCGGTCATCCGTTGCAGGACACCTATCACCCTGACACGCCCGGTTTCGGCGCCCCCGTTTACTTCGTCTGGAGCAAAAGGTCGGGGGAGCGGGAACAATACACCTTCTACGACCAGCACCGGCGCAAACTGCGTGAGGTTAGTTGGACAATGGACGACAAGAAAGTCTATGTGGACTACCGCTACCACGATGTCACAGGGCTGCTCGACAGCATGTCGGCTCCCTATTATCCAGACGAGAATGAAACTCCTTTGTTTTCTGTCTACCAATACGATTATCTTGACAGAAACATAAATACGACAAACCCCAACGGTTCCTTCATGACACATTCCTATGACGGATGGAGCGAGACGGTACGGGATTTTGACGGGCAGAAGAGGACGTTGACCTACAACCCCGCCGGAATAGTCACCAAGGTGTCCGACTTCGGGAATTCCGACAGCAGTCCCGTCGAAATCGACTATGTACGCTATGGTGACGGCAAGTTGAAAACCTCCACGGTGGGCAACTACAACACCACCTCCATTACCTATACCTACGATGTGAACAGGAATCCCGCTACTGTTGCCGATCCTTCGTTGGGACAGCTCACATACGACTACAACGGCTTCGGCGAGATGACCTACAGTGCGACACCGCGGGATACTGTAACATACACCTACGACGCCCTTGGCCGCATGGTAACGAGGACCGGTCTTGACGGCTACTCGCACTGGCAATATGATGTTGCCTTCAAAGGCACCTTATCGGAATCCTATTACGAACCCGTTTCTGGCCCAACCGTGTCGGAACGCTATACGTACGACCGTCTGGGAAGATTAATCCAGCAAGGACAGCAGGTGGGGTTTGAGGATGAATGGATGTTTGCTTACGGTTACGACGCCCTTGGCCGGCGCAACGCCGTCACCTATCCGTCGGGAAAGATGTTCAAGTGGCATTATGACCGCAACGGTTTCATGGACAGGGTGACGGATGCCGCCAGTAACACGGTGGTATGGCAGGCGACAGCCACGGACCGATGGGGCAACACCACCGAATTCACCGAAGGGAACATCAATGTGGAATATGATTATAATCCGAAAACAGGTTTGGTGACTGAGATCACTGCCCGAAAAAATGGCCAGAATTTGTTCGGCCAAGCATACTTTTGGACGGCTACAGGCAACCTGTCAAGTCGAGCCGACATGATGCTCAACTTCGTTGAATCGTTCACCTACGACCGGTTCAACCGCCTGACATCGGCAAGCGTAAGTCCCTTGTCAAAACCATCCTATTATAGTGACAATTTCAATTACGACCCCAAGGGGAACGTTATCCAAAAAGACAGGGTCGGAGCCTATGCATACGAACATGCGACCAATCCCTACGCAGTGACAGAAATGCTCCCTGACCAACTGGTCATCGACCACCTTGCCGACCAGTACGTCGCCTACACCTCGTTCGACAAGCTGGACACCATTCGCCAGAACGGGGACACGCTCACCGTGTACTACGGCATTGACCGCCAACGGGTCACCCAGTCGCTCACCGACGGGAAGGACACCCGCACGAAACGCTACTTCACACCGCTCTACGAGACCGTCACCGAGAATGGTGTGACAAAAAAACTCCATTATCTCACCTCCGCCACGGGATTATTCGCTATCTTTGTAAGCACATCCAGCGGAGGAGGAACCATGCACTACACGTTGAAGGACCACCAGGGCAGCCTCACGGCCACCGTCCACGGCAACACCGTGGAGCGGTTGAGCTATGACCCTTGGGGCCGCCGGCGCAACACCACCGACTTCGGCTACGACAACGTGAGCCACACCTTCGACCGTGGCTACACCCTCCACGAGCACTATGACGAGTTTGACTTGATCAACATGAACGGCCGTCTCTACGATCCCATCCTTGGCCGCATGCTCTCGCCCGACGTGGTAATCCAGGACGAGCAGAACTCGCAGGCTTACAACCGCTACAGCTACTGCTTCAACAACCCGTTGAGGTATACCGACCCGAGCGGCTTTTTCGTGGAAAATCCCCCTTACCAGTTTATGCTGCTTAATCCTAATAAAATAATTTTGAAGTATTATTACGGTGTTGAACCTTCAACCGTCGAGTACAACACTAACGAATCAGAAGGAACGAAAAGAATAAATGTAAAATGGACGTATGATGGTGACGACTATGAAGCAAACTGGGTGCACCAAAATCTTGAAGGATACTACCAAACGGACAAATATGGCTGCCTTGCAACTTGTATGATGGCTCAAGAAAGGAGATTTCCATACGGAAATATGGATATTACTGAAGAAAGTATGTTAAGTCTTTCCCCCGAAGACAATGGAATAAAAGCATATGACGGTTGGATTAGCTTTGAGGAACTAACAAATGTGTATCATAAATGGGATAATGGCAAAACCGCCTTGACAGATCCGTTTGTTTCAGAATTCGAGAATAAGTATGGAAGCGTTGAACAATACACGTTTGATGCAATGAACAAAGGGGAAGGAATAACTTACCATTATTATACCGATGACCCCAAAATGAACCACGCCATCAATGCCTATGAAGCCGTGAGGTATTTTGATGGCAACAAAGGCAAAACAACCTATGATATCAGAATGTGGGATCCAGATTCGAACATTGGAGGCAGCAAACCTTTCACGCGATATCGACTGAATAAAATTCACACATTAAAACTAAAACTTCATTAATCTATGAACAAGATTTCACGATGGTTGCTTCTATTATCAACCTTGACAATGATAAATTTGCAAGGACAAGAGGTTGATTTTGCTAAAAAATTCTCAATAGAAAAATTTAACAGGAGAATAAACAGGAAAATCAATTGCCAAATAAGAAGGAAAGGCTACAAGGAAATGAGAGCTGAAGGAGTTGAGCGGTATTTTATTTATAATCTTAGCCGGAACACCTATGCCCCGTGGGAATCTTTAAGAGACTATTCGTTTTTGGATTCCTGCGAATTGAGGACCTATATGGATTTTGACGGGAAAAACGGGGACTTGCGTATTGGTGGACCTGTGTTTGCATACCTGTACCGACCAATTGACAGTATGAGAATAGGTTATCTTGAAGGAAAACAATTAGGGAAAGCTAATATTCCCGAACGCGTTTTTAATTCATGGTATTTGTTGCTTCGTGAACACAAGATGGATTACCTTTTTATTTGTCCGATATATTATCCTGATAAAGATTTTGGAATGTCGTCATTTGGAGTAAAAAACAACAAATTGTACAAAATATACTCCGTAGAAGATTGGAAGCGGCATACTTCCACAAGGTATTGCATTCCAATTGATGTTTATATGGATTATATTGAAGAAATGATGAATGAGGGTTTGGATTATTTTCATGCATGTCATAAAATAGGGACATTGGATTTGAAACAATATGAATAACTTCGGCTACGACAACGTGAGCCACACCTTCGACCGTGGCTACACCCTCCACGAGCATTATGATGATTTTGACTTGATTAACATGAACGGCCGTCTCTACGATCCCATCCTCGGCCGCATGCTCTCGCCTGACGTGGTAATCCAGGACGAGCAGAACTCGCAGGCTTACAACCGCTATAGCTATTGCTTCAACAACCCCTTGAGGTTCACGGATCCGAGCGGGTATGTGGTGGATTGGTATGAGAAAAATGGGGTTATTATCTGGGATGATAATGTGACCAGCAGTGCAAACACTCCCAAAGGTGGAACATATATAGGTCCCAACGACAAAGACATCCTGAAATTTTATGGACTTCGGGAACAATATGATAAAATTAGCATGACAAGATGGGGCTTTTCTTTGAATGGTGTAATGATGGAGTATGACCACAACGGAAACCTCTTTCCCAATCAAAGACCTTGGCTCGTTCCAACTATTATGAACAATCGCATTGAAGGACGTTTGACAACCGAAGTTAATGTAGAGTATAATACGGATGAGGCTTTAGGCACGAGCAAACAGAAAAGAATTTTTAAAGGGATCACTTTTAACTTTGTTCTCTCTCAATCTGCTCAATCGTTTAATTACCTTGGTTATGCAGGTGTGTTGTATGACGGCAAACTTAAAGAAAGCCGCCTTGAGCATGAAACAGATGCCTTTTTTGAGATAGAGGGCAAGCAATTCACAAAAACACAAATCTTTATCTCTAGCGACAATCTAAAGACAAAGAAGAGTTTCATGGAAGCTCAAATTAAAGCAGGTGCAATTAATGGAATTTCGATGTTTGGCCCTCGCCCTATTAAAATGATATGGGATTTAGCCCCGTCCATACCTAGTTCCACTCAAAACCATTATACTTTTAAATACTATTTCTTATATGAAAAATAAGGTTTTAGGTTTGTTGATATTGATACCATTGCTGACGTTGTCATGCATTCGGATTGTTTTACCTGAAGAAACCCTGAAAGGTAAGTCTTTTTGTGATTCTTGCAGAATTATTACAGGAGAACTCTTTTTCAAGTGGCAATGGGAAGACCACAATGATAAGTATTTGGATTCTGTAATATCAATAATCGATTATGCATTGCCAAAATGCGATGATGAGCATTCAAAATACAAAATGTCACTTCTCAAATTATCTTCACTGTGTGCAAAGAATGAGTACAATAGAGCATTTGATTTCTTTGATTCCATTAACTTTAATGATTATGAATATTTGTACTACAAACAAGTGATATTCAATAGGATTCATGCAATGGAACGCCAATCCGTTGAAGATATTACTGGAAGAAACCTTTATCTTCAAAACACTATTGATTTAATACACGATTATCTCTCAGAGAATAAACAAGTTGTTGATTCTGTTTGGTTAAATCAGAATGAGGCCATTCATGATTCGTTATGGCTCGCAACACTTCAGTATTATCATTATTTTTCCATTCTTAAAGGTTATAAGAACGCTATTAAAGAACTTGATTCATTGTATTACAACCATTTAATAAATGAGTATTGTTATGAGAGACTAGTAAACGAAAGCGAGAATGCTCAATTAAAATGGTTCTTAGGCATTTAACACCCTGCCATGGTAAATGAGTACAACTACAGACAACATGACCTTCCCTCCGCCACGGGATTATTCGCTATCTTTGTTGGCACAGCAAACGGAGGAACCATGCACTACACGCTGAAAGACCACCAAGGCAGCCTGGCTGCGGTCGTCCGCGGCAACACCGTGGAGCGGTTGAGCTATGACCCTTGGGGCCGCCGCCGCAACACCTCCGACTTCGGCTACGACAACGTCAACTATACCTTCGACCGCGGCTACACCCTCCACGAGCATTATGATGATTTTGACTTGATTAACATGAACGGCCGTCTCTACGATCCCATCCTCGGCCGCATGCTCTCGCCCGACGTGGTGATCCAGGACGAGCAAAGCTCGCAAGCCTATAACCGATACAGCTACTGTTTCAACAACCCGTTGAGGTTTACCGATCCGAGCGGGTATGTGGTAGATTGGTATGAGAAAAATGGAGTCATTATCTGGGATGATTATGTGACCAGTGAGGCAAACACCCCAGAGGGAGGAACATACATCGGCCCCAACGACAAAGACATTTTGAAATATTATGGGCTTCATGAGAAATACGATAAAATTAGTATGACGAGGTCTGGTTTCTCTTTAAATGGAATAAGAGAGAAGTTCGATCATAATGGAAATATTTATCCAAACCAATCACCATGGCTTTTTCCGACAATTCCAACAGATCAAGTTGAAGGATACTTGACAACCTCTGTTAAAGTCAACTTTAATACAGATGAGGCTTCAGGCACAAACAAACAGGGAAAGACTTTTGAAGGAATCACATTCAATTTCCATTTTTCTCAATCGTCACGCTCGATGGATTTCAAAGGAGTCGCAAGATTGCTGTATGCGAGTCAAATACAAGAAAACTATCTTAAGGCTCCAAAAGATTCTGAATCGAGAATTGGAACAAAAGGATATGAATATTTAACATCGTCGATAATAGTTCCAGCGAAAGATCTTTTGAATGAAAGCAACTTTATTAAAGCTACAATTTCAGCAGCTTCGGTTGATAGGAACATGCTTATCCAATCGCATCCTGTCGAGATGATATGGGATTTGAGCAAACCAAAACACACTCCAAAACAGTTCACTTTTAAATATTATTTTCTGTATGAAGAATAAATCTATTGTATTTATTGTTTTATTCCTGTTAACAGGTTGCCTGACTAATTGTATTCAACGGACTTCATTGAAAATTGTCAGCAACAATTTCTGCGATTCATGTAATAAATGGTCCGGTTATTATTTCTATCATCGTTATTATTTAGAAGGCTATGATAATTGTTTGGATTCGGCCTTGATGCTTATTGACGAGGCGTTACCGAGATGTGAGGAAGAACTATACGATCTGTCGATTCGTAAGTTAGCTGTATTGTGCGGAAAACAGGAGTACGATAAAGCAATCTCATTTATGGATTCCATCAGTTTTGTTGGTCACAATTATTCATGTTACGAACCTGTGATTCGCAGAAGAATACATGCCATGAAATGTCAAAGCGAAGGGGACATCCCCGAAAGAAATCGTTATTTGCAGGAGATCATCGATATTTTGGAAAATTTCCTTGCCAACAACGCAGGTGCCGTAGATTCCGTTTGGAAAAACATTGATTGGGAATATCATGAAGACTCTATTGTTTTGGCTACTAATCAATACTATTTATACTTATCCGTGTTAAAAGGTTGGGGATGTACCGATAGGAAACTGGATTCGCTATATTATAATGGTATAATAAACCAAATGGGGTTTGAAATACTTCAAAGCACTTGTGCCTCTGGTGCAGAGTTTATGGTATTTAAAGGTATTTAATTAGTTTTGAGCCATGTACTACACGCTGAAAGACCACCAAGGCAGCCTCACGGCCACCGTCCACGGCAGCACCGTGGAGCGGTTGAGCTATGACCCTTGGGGCCGCCGCCGCAACACCTCCGACTTCGGCTACGACAACGTGAGCCACACCTTCGACCGCGGCTTCACGGGGCATGAGCACTATGACCGCATAAAAGCCATCAACGCCAACGCCCGCCTCTACGATCCTGCCATATTTGCCTTCGTCCGCGGTTTCACCCTCTGGCAATCTTCATCATCTTGCCGAACTCTTTCTTCAGTTTCTCCGGATGGGTCAGGCAATCGTAATCCAAGAAGTTGATATTCATATATTGGGCCACCTTTTTCAGATCGCCCGTCGGGTCCTTCTTCAACGAGAAAATATAGGAATGACAGTCAATGCCGAGCAGCACTTCCTTCAAGGCGCAGACCTTGTAGACTATTTCGTTGAACATGCTGTCGGTCTTGATGCCACTCTTGCACTCAATCACAAACAGCTGGTTGTTCCTGATGAAAACCACATCGAGTTCGTTGTTGTGCTTGATCTCGGTGCATCCGTCAATATGCACCCCAATGGCGATATCATCCGGCTGAAGCACCGCTTTGACTAGGTAATACACATATTCCTCAAACCATCCACCAGTCAGATAATCCAACTCCTCACGGTCCAACAAACCCTCCTCGGCAGGATCGAACTTAATGTAATTCAAAAACTTACTCAAGTTAGGAATGGGTGTCAAACGACCATCTATATTATTTTCTACATCAAAAATATTGATAAAGTTTAGACCACGGTATTTTTCGCGAAGGATATCCAGTACCTTATAGTCGGCATTGCTCAGCCGATGATTCGCAAACAAGTCAAACATCTGCTTGGCCTTCGCCTCGTCGCTGATCAAATCCTTCGGTTGGTCAAGGTCGTTCGACAAGCCGTATGCCTTGAAATACTCATTCAACGACATCTTGTGACGGATAGGAAGGATCTCGTCATCGTCATCGTAGATGCTATTGTCGAAAATAGTCTTGACAATCAGGTTTTCGTGGGTTTGGATATAGAAAAAAGTGCTGTTGTAATTGGAGAAAACATGTTGAACCGAAAGCGCCATGTATCGGCTTCCACCGGCCAGATTGACATAATAGTCCGTCTGGGGATCCAATTTACTATTAATGGTGCGACAAATACGCTCGTAAGTGTATTTATCGGCATCGCGCCGCAGCACGATACGCTCTACGTCGTTAGCTGAAAAAGCCTTTTCTCCGTCATGGTGAGGGAGAAACGACTGAAGCAGTCCAACCAAGGGTGTAATATGCACAAAATCCTCGTTGGCGGCAATGAAAAGCAGCCTGTCGCCTGGCTCAAACATCTCTTGGATGAAAAGATAAGCGGCGACAGGATGCTCCGGATCAATGATGTTGACAAGGGTCTTCATCACTTTTTGATGGCTGCGATGCCGGGCAGCTCCTTGCCTTCGATGGCCTCGAGCAAGGCGCCGCCACCAGTGCTCACGTAACTCACGCGATCGGCGAGACCGAACTTGTTGATGCAAGCCACCGAGTCGCCACCGCCAATGAGCGAGAAGGCACCGTTCTGTTCAGTGGCTTCAACAATGGCTTCGGCAATGGCCTTGGAGCCCTCGGCGAACTTGTCGAACTCGAACACGCCACAGGGACCATTCCAAAGGATGGTCTTCGACTGTTTGATGATGCCAGCGTAGAACTTACGGCTCTCGGGACCGCAGTCCATGCCTTCCCAACCGTCGGGCACGTTCATCGGGTCGACGACCATGGTGTTGGCGTCGTTGGAGAACTTGTCGCCCGCCACCACGTCGAACGAGAGGTAGAGGTTGACGCCTTTTTCCTTGGCTTTGGCCAAAATGTCAAGAGCCAGGTCGAGCTTGTCCTCCTCGCAGATGGAATTGCCGGTCTTGCCGCCCAAGGCACGCTTGAAGGTATAGGTCATGCCACCGCAGAGAATCAGGTTGTCGACCTTGGTGAGCAGGTTCTCGATAATCTCAATCTTGGTGGAGACCTTCGAGCCACCCATGATGGCGGTGAAAGGATGCTGTATCTCGTTCATCACTTTGTTGACAGCAGCCACTTCCTTGCCCATCAGGTAACCGAACATCTTGTGCTCCGAATCGAAATAATCTGCGATTAATGCGGTTGAAGCATGAGCACGGTGGGCGGTGCCAAAAGCGTCATTAATGTAATACTCGCCATAGCCTGCCAGAGTCTTGGTGAACTCCTTCTGCGAGGCCTTGATGGCTTTCTTGGCTTCATCGTAACCCTCTTCGCCTTTCTCGATGCCACGCGGCTTGCCTTCTTCCTCGGCATAGAAGCGGAGGTTCTCGAGCACCAGCACTTCACCGGGTTTCATGGCGGCCACCTGGTCGGCAGCTTTCATGCAGTCCTCGGCAAATTGCACGGGACGGCCCAGCAGTTCTTCCAGATGCTTGATGATGGGTTTGATGGAGAACTTCGGATCAGGGTTCTTTTTCGGGCGACCGAGGTGTGACATGAGGACCACCATGCCTTTGTCGTTCAATACCTTGTTGATGGTGGGCAAAGCGGCACGCATACGGGTATCGTCGGTGATGTTGAAATTGTCGTCCAACGGAACGTTGAAATCCACGCGGATCACCACGCGCTTGTTTTCGAAATTAATTTGATCAATGTTAACCATAGCAATTATTATTTAAGTTTATCTAGTTTTCCGTTCTCCGTTCTCCGTTCTCCGTTCCCCCCGGCACAACCATGTTAATGGCTTTCGGCAACATCTCAAAATCGAAAGGAGAATTCGTCAAAGTCTCACCTTCGGTCTCGAGCAAAAGTTGGTGGGCGGGGATGGAGGTGATTCTGATTTTCTTTCCTCTGAAAAGCGACACTTCCTTGATGGTGTCGACAAAAGAGCCATCGTATATGTGCTTGATGTTGGCGGCAAATTTCAACATCCCCACTTTTTTCACTACCGTGATGTCGAAAAGACCGTCGTCAGGAATGGCTTGTGGCATCATCATCATGCCACCGCCGTTGTATTTTCCGTTGCCGATGGAGATGCTTAGGATATCGTCTTCCATGACCTCCTGTCCGTCAACCTCAAGCTTTACATGGACGCAATTGAAGCTGAACAGACAGAATGCCGTGCTGAGCATGTAACGCACAGCACCTCCTTTGCCCTCCGATTTCAGTCGGTTGGTGCGTTTGCATACCATCTCGTTCAACCCTGTGCCAGCGGCATTCAGGAAATAACGAACCTTGGTGTCGCCGTGGTTGTAGTACACTACCTTACCTATGTCGTGAGGAAAGATTCTGCCGTTTTTGATGACATCCACAATCTGTTGATAACTCTCAGGAATGTTGAAAGTGCGCCGCCAGTCGTTCCCGGTCCCTACTGGGATAATACCCACCGTAATCTCATTGGAAGGAAAACGGTTTTGGGTGAAAATGCCATTAATAATCTCGTTATTGGTGCCGTCGCCGCCGACAGAGACGATCTTCTTGTATCCTTTTTCAGTGATGCTGTCCCTTACCAGTTCGATGGCGTGTCCATAACGCTCAGTCAACACAAAATCAAAATCCAAACCACTTTCAGTGAGCAAATCCTTGATGACAGGCCAGTCTTTTTCACCCTTTCCAATGGATGCTTTGGGGTTTACCACAACCAGCCATTTATTGTTTTCTTCGTTCATTAAACTCGTTTTCATAAAAATTGCTCCAAAGGTAAGAAGAAAAGTTGTATCTTTGACGGCTTTTAGTAATTATCATAAAAATGAAAAGATTAATATTACCGCTGATATCGGCTTGCGCATTCCTCTTTATGTTCAACGCTTGCAGCACCGATGTTGACTTATACGCTGATTATAAGGATATTACAGTAGTCTATGGCTTGCTCGACAGCGGAGCGGACACCAATTTCATCAAAATCAACAAGGCTTTTTTGGGTCCCGGCAACGCCTATGACATCGCCCTGATCGACGATTCATGCAACTACCCCGGCAAGCTCGACGCCAAACTCATCGAGTACCGCTCCTCCACCTCGACGAACAATTACCAAAAAACAGCGGAGTTCCCTCTCGATACGCTTACAGTACACAATAAGGAATTGGGCCTTTTCTATGCTCCCGACCAATTGGTGTATTATACCACAAAACGGATCAAAACCAACGACAGCCAGTACAAATACCGCTACGAGCTTCAAATCGACAAAGGCGACACGATTGTCAGCGCCGTTACCAATATTGTGGGCGGAGGCTCCTTCTTCATTCCTCAGGCTACAATGAACCTTTCTGCCTACACAGGCTCCATCTCCTGGTCGCCCAGCCCCTACGCCGCCATCTATGAAGTGGTGCTTAAATTCAGCTTCATCGAAGTCGGCCCCAATAACGACTCTGTCGTACGTTGCATGACTTGGCCGCTGGGAGCTCACCCAGAACATCAACTCACCATAGAGAACAATATTTACACCCTGCCGTTTAAACCGAACCTGTTCTTCTACAACATGGCGGCCTTCCTGGGTAACGATACACTCAACAATAATGTGGAACGTCTAGTTACCGATTATCCGCTTGAAGTATCAATCGCCGCAGGTGGAGATGAACTCTATAACTTCATTTCCGTCAACGCCCCATCGAACAGCATCGTGCAAAACCTTCCCGAATATACCAACGTCAGCGGTGGCTACGGTGTCCTTTCATCACGCGTCATGCTTAACAAACGCATGCGTATCTCCGGCAATACCCTCCCCGACTTGATGAAACACGATCATTGGCATTTCAGACAAGCAAAATAATCATACAAACAATTCACTAAATATATGGAAAATTTTGAAAAAATCTTTGAGGAATTTCCACCGGTGAGCACCCAAGAATGGGAAGCTGTCATCGAGAAAGACCTTAAAGGTGCCGACTACAACAAGAAACTGGTTTGGCGCACCGCCGAAGGCTTCCAAGTGAGACCTTACTACCGCGCCGAAAACCTTGCCGACATCCCTTGGACCGGGCAGAATCCCAATGAATTCCCCTACGTCCGCGGCAACAAATCCGAAGGCAACGAATGGCTCGTTCGTCAAGACGTCACCGTGAAGGATGTCACCGAAGCCAACAAAGTGGCTCTGAACGCCTTGAGCCGTGGTGCCAACAGCATTGGCTTCAAGCTGGAGTACGACAAGGCCTACACCGCCATCGAGATCTCCACCCTGCTCAACGGCATCGACCAGAAAGCCGTGGAAATCAACCTCTACAACAACAAGTACCATCTGCCCCTCCTGGAGATGCTCTCCAAAATCCCAGGCGTGAAAGGTTCCTTGAACTACGACCCGCTGACCCGCTACCTGCGTCGCGGCACCTGGTTCGTGACCGAAAACACCGACATGGAGCTGGCCTACATCATGGTGAAAGCTGAGATGCCTGAGTTCCAGACCATCGGCGTCAACGGCCATGTGTTCACCAACGCTGGCGCCACCATCGTCCAAGAGATGGCCTTCAGCCTCGCCGTGGGTGCCGAATACCTCGACAAACTCACCGAGAAAAAGCTCACCATCGATGAAATCGCTCCCAAGATGCGCTTCAACCTCGCCATCGGGCAGAACTACTTCATGGAGCTGGCCAAACTGCGCGCCTACCGCCTGTTGTGGGCCAACATCGTGAAAGCCTACGGCGGCAAGGAGGAGAACGCCAAGATGCATATCCACGCCACCAACGCCGAACTCGGCATGAGCCTCTACGACGCTTACGTCAACATGCTGCGTACCACCACAGGCACAATGTCAGCCGTCCTCGGCGGTGTCGACTCCTTCGCTGTGATGCCGTTCGACACACCGTTTGAAGTCCCCACCGACTTCGCCGACCGTATCGCCCGCAACCAACAGCTCATCCTCAAGGAAGAAGCCCATTTCGACAAGGTGGCCGACCCCGCCGCAGGTTCCTACTACATCGAGAACCTCACCGAGAGCCTCGCCGCTGCCGCTTGGGAGCTCTTCAACAAGATTCAGGACGAAGGCGGTTACCTCGAAGCCGTCCGCAAGGGCATGATCCAAGGCCTCATCAAGGAAAGCGCCGCCAAGAAGTTCAGCAACGTGGCTACCCGCCGCGAGACCATCCTGGGCACCAACCAGTTCCCGAACTTCACCGAGACGATGAAGCTGAACCCACAACCTTGGGTGTTTGAAGCCGATGACCGTCGCGATGAGAATGCCGAAATCGAGACCATCGTCACCTTCCGCGCCGCCCAACAGTTCGAGAAGCTGCGCTTCGCCACCGACGTCTATGCCCAAGATCATAAACGTCCTACCGCTTGGATGTTCACCTACGGCAACCTCGCCATGCGTAAGGCCCGCGCCAACTTCGCATCGAACTTCTTCGCCTGCGCCGGCTTCGAAGTCGTGGACAACCCAGGCTTCAAGACCTTGGATGAAGGCATCGCCGCCGCCCGCCAGGTGAAACCCGAGATACTGGTCATCTGCTCCTCCGACGAGGAATACGGTGAAGGCAACGCCCTGAAGATCTACGAGGAGTTGAAGAACGATACCATCGTGGTGCTCGCAGGTAACCCCGAAGGCACCGCCGATATCCTCAAAGAGGCTGGCCTGAAGTACTTCATCCACGTCAAGAGCAACGTGCTTGAGACCTTAACGGAGTTCCAACATCAATTAGGTATAACAAAATAAATGCGGAATGCGGAATTAGGAATGCGGAATTCCGAATTCCGAATTCATAATTCCGAATTAACAATGAAAGGAAATAGTTATGAGACCCAATTATAAAGATATCAACATCAACGCTATACCTAATCACAACGGTATCATCTTGCCGAATGGCGAAAACTGGGAGACTGCTGAGCATATCATGGTGAAGCCCGCCTATACTGAGAAAGACCTCGAAGGCATGGAACACCTCAACTATGCCGCTGGCATCGCCCCCTTCCTCCGTGGACCTTATTCAACCATGTACGTGATGCGTCCCTGGACCATCCGTCAGTACGCCGGTTTCTCCACCGCTGAGGAGTCCAATGCCTTCTACCGCCGTAACATCGCTGCCGGTCAGAAAGGTCTGTCCGTGGCCTTCGACTTGGCCACCCACCGTGGCTACGACGCCGACCACGAGCGCGTCATGGGCGACGTGGGTAAGGCTGGCGTGAGCATCTGCTCCGTCGAGGACATGAAGGTCCTGTTCGACCAGATCCCGCTGAACAAAATGTCAGTCTCCATGACCATGAACGGCGCCGTGCTGCCGATCCTGGCCTTCTATATCGTCGCCGCCTTGGAGCAGGGTGCCAAGTACGAAGAGTTGCAAGGCACCATCCAGAACGACATCTTGAAGGAGTTCATGGTGCGTAACACCTATATCTATCCGCCTGAGTTCTCGATGCGTATCATCGCCGACATCTTCGAGTTCACCTCGCAGAACATGCCGAAGTTCAACAGCATCTCCATCTCGGGTTATCACATGCAGGAAGCCGGTGCCACCTCCGATATTGAGATGGCTTACACCTTGGCCGACGGTTGGGATTACCTCCGCACTGGTGTCAAAGCAGGCTTGGACATCGACGCCTTCGCACCGCGTCTGTCGTTCTTCTGGTGCTCGGGCATGAACCACTTCATGGAGATTGCCAAGATGCGCGCCGCCCGTATGCTGTGGGCCAAGATCGTGAGCACCTTCAACCCGAAGAACACCAAGTCGCTGGCCTTGCGTACGCACACGCAGACCTCAGGCTGGTCGCTCACCGAGCAAGACCCGTTCAACAACGTGGCCCGTACCTGCATCGAGGCTATGGGTGCCGCCCTGGGTCACACCCAGTCGCTGCACACCAACGCCTTGGACGAAGCCATCGCCCTGCCTACCGACTTCAGCGCCCGTATCGCCCGTAACACCCAGATCTACATCCAGGAAGAGACCAACATCTGCCGTGTCGTCGACCCGTGGGCGGGTTCCTACTATGTGGAGAGCCTCACCCATGAGATTGCCCATCGTGCTTGGGGCCACATCCAGGAGGTGGAAGCTATGGGTGGTATGGCCAAGGCCATCGAGACCGGCTTGCCGAAGATGCGTATCGAAGAAGCCGCTGCCCGAAAGCAGGCCAAGATCGACTCAGGTCGCGAGACCATCGTCGGTATCAACAAGTACCGCCTCGACCACGAGGATCCGATCGAGACCTTGGAGGTGGACAACACCGCTGTGCGTGAGTCGCAGATTAAGCGCTTGAAAGAGCTCCGCGCCAACCGCAACGAGGCCGATGTACAACGTTGCCTGGAGGCCATCACCAAGTGCGCCGAGACAGGCGAGGGCAACCTACTTGCCTTGGCCGTCGAAGCCGCCAAGTGCCGCGCCTCGCTGGGCGAGATCTCCATGGCATGCGAGAAGGTCGCAGGCCGTTACAAAGCCGTCATCCGTTCAATCTCAGGAGTGTATTCTATGGAAACGAAAAACGATGCAAGATTTGAGGAAGCCTGCCGCATGGCCGACGAGTTCGCCAAGTTGGAAGGCCGCCGTCCGCGTATCATGATTGCCAAAATGGGTCAGGACGGTCACGACCGTGGCGCCAAGGTGGTGGCCACCGGTTATGCCGACATCGGCTTCGACGTCGACATGGGTCCCTTGTTCCAGACGCCCGCCGAGGCTGCCAAACAAGCCGTGGAGAACGACGTCCACATCATGGGCGTGAGTTCGCTGGCCGCCGGTCACAAGACCTTGGTGCCTCAGGTGATTGCCGAGCTGGAGAAACTGGGTCGTCCCGACATCATGGTCACCGTGGGTGGCGTGATTCCCGCACAGGACTACCAGTTCCTCTACGACGCCGGCGCTGTGGCCATCTTCGGTCCCGGCACGGTCATCAGCGACTCAGCCATCAAGATGCTGGAGCTGCTGATCGCCGCACGCAAACAGGCATAATTCCAACCTAAAATCAAAAAATCCCGTCATCACTGGCGGGATTTTTTGTATTTTTGTCCCCACAAAAAATGACATCGTACCATAAAGAATTGTAAAATGGAAGATTTTACTAGTGCCCAAGACGCCACCTTGAACAATGTCGAAGAAAACCCTAAAAAGAATAACGGCCACCGCGAATTCTGGAGAAACCTGCTTCGCACGGTACTTGGCATTTCCATCTCCATCGTCCTCACCTTTGGCACCAATGCACTGCTGCTGTATCGCCGTGTAGCCAAAGACCGCAAGATGACCGCCATGATGGTGATGGGTAACATAGAGACCTTCGCCAAACATTTGGATCAATGCGCCGATCACATGAGTTGGAACGATACGCTGGCCGCCTATCTGCTCGCCATACCTATGGATTCCCTTGACTTTGTCGACCAAAACCAACTTCTCTACGGCATTAATAATGTTACGGCATACTACACCTTAAACCATGACAAATCGGCCGAGAATATCTTCTCCAACTCGATCGACACATGGAAAAACCTAGGAAACTTCGAATTTATCGAAAACACAGGCCAGTGCTTTGCCGATATCAAAAACATCAAAGAGATATACGACGATTTCCTAGGTACCACAGACCGCATCAGAAGCCGAATGGTACAAGATCTTGAAGCCTGCCCGGGCAAGACACTTGGTTCCAAGGTGTTGCATGACAAGGAGTATCGGAATCATTTGGCACACATCCACTCCCAAGCGGAGTATTATCACTATCTCGCGGCTTACGTTCGTTGGAAGAATGTCAAAAACATGCAGTTGATGGATGTTTCAGAAGAAGAGTTGAAACATTTCATCGAGGAAAGAGACAAAAACCAAGTTAACATCGGAGAGGCTCCAGAACAGGAAATGTTCCGTACTCCCGTCATCAACCCAGACAGTCTGCCCGACATCAAGGATTGGCTGAAATAGTTTTTATTTGAAATCGCCAACCAACTCCAACGCCTCGGCGAGCATATTAATATCTTTTACATCAACGCGCTCAAATACGGGTCTGATCTTGTCAATCTTATCCAGATGAAGCAGCAAGACGTGATCGGGCTGTTCCTCTAATAAACCCTCCGGGATTTTGTCGCGGACCATGCCCAAAACCATCCCTACCATGCCGTCCATCCCGAAACCGGTGGAATACTTCACCCGTAAATCGGTACCAATAATATCAAGCACCTTCAGATCGATGCCGATCTTCTTCTTCATGATGCCGAGGTTGATTTCATACAATACTTTAATGGTTTTTTGGTCAACAAATTCAAAACTGATGGGCTGTTTGGTCTGTTCGGTGACGAGTTTTTGCAACTCTTGGTAAGATACGGATGCTTTCATGACATTAAAATTTTCAGTGACAAAAATAAGAAATTGTTATCTTTGCCGCTTCATCGACAATTAATTAAAGCTTCATAAAATGAAAAAAGTCTTTACCATCCTCACTTTTGCCGCATTGATGGCCGTCATGACCGTTCAAGCACAAGACCGCAAACCCGATTGGGCTCGCTGGCACTACCTCTCTGAAGAGGAAATGAACACCCCCGTCCGTAATGAGAATTTCACCGAGACCCCGCCTCCGACAGGTGAACCCCGTTTTGTGGGCGAATTTGAGCCCATGCAAGGCGTCATGATTCGTTACCCCCTGGGCATCCCTACCAGCCTTGTCGTAGATCTGTCAAACAACTGTATGGTGTATTGCATCACCACCCAGCAAAGCAGCGCCCAAAGCACCTTCCAAAACGCTGGTGTCAACATGAACAATGTCACCTTCGTGAACGCTCCTACCGACTCCTATTGGGTACGCGACTACGGCCCGTGGTATATTTTTGAAGACCGCACCCCCGCCATCGTGGATAACCGCTACAACCGCCCCCGTCCCAACGACGACAACATCTCCCAAGTGTTCGCCAACTACTGGAACATCGCCATGTACGGCATGAACCTCCAACACACCGGCGGTAACATGATGGAAGATGGCCGTGGCCATGGCGTGAGCGATGAGCTGGTTTTTAACGAAAACAACAATAACGAAGAAAACGTCCGTCAAAAGATGCGCGATTACCTTGGCATCGATCCTTATCATGTCACCATCGACCCGCAAGGCGACTACATCGCCCACGTGGACTGCTGGGGCAAGTACCTAGCTCCCGACAAGATCTTGATCGCCCAGCTGCCTTCGAGCAACAGCCATGCCGCCGACTATGACGCCGTAGCCAACTACTTTGCCACCACCAACTGCTGCTGGGGCTATCCCTACCATGTCTATCGCGTGCAAGAGCCGGGCGGCTATACCCTGGCTCCCTATACCAACAGCCTGATCCTCAACAAGTCGGTATATGTTCCCATGGGCGACAACGCCACCTATAACCAACAGGCCATCGAGGTTTACCAAGAAGCCATGCCGGGTTACAACATCGTTCCGGTGTATAACAACGACTACAGCATCAGCTGGGAAAACACCGACGCCCTCCACTGCCGCACCCGTGGCGTGATGGACTTCAACATGCTCTTTGTGGATCACCGCGACGTGCTTCACGGCGAACAGGAATGGCAAGAGGAATATCCTGTGGTCTCAAAGTTCATCGCTTACAGCGGCATGGACCTGAAACAGGATTCACTCCTTGTTTATTATAGCATCAACGGAGGCGATTACCAAGTGGCCCACATGACGGCTACCGGCAACCCCGATGAGTATGTCGGCAATATCACTGGTTTCCAAGGTGGTGATGAAATCGATTACTATGTGTTCGGCGCCGACGAATCGAACCACCGTTACACCCAACCCGTCTTCGCTGAACTGGATCCCCACCATTTCACCGTGGGTGAACAGCCACTTACCGATATGGGGCTGATTACCGAGACTCCCAACATTGAGTTGACAGTTGAAAATCCATCGGTTGAAGTTTCTGTCACCAATGCAAACTATGCTTCGCAAAATCCTATAGTGATTTCCGACATAGTGGAAATTGAAAATGACTATTTGGAGATTCTTCCAGAAATCTTTCTCCCCTATACTTTAAATGCAGGTGATGATTTTCACTTTGTTTTAAATCCTGATGTCTTGATTGGTAGAGGAATTGCAGAGACTAGAGTTGTCGTGGAATCCGATGGAGGCAACCTGGAACTCTTTGTGACTATTGATGTAGAACTATTGTCTGTCACCGAGCTTTCCGCCGAAACCAAGCTCTATCCCAACCCGACCGAAGGCAACTTCACCGTGGAAGGCGCAGACGTCGCCAAGGTGGAAGTGTACAACCTGGTGGGACAGAAAGTACTGGAAGTGGAAAGTGGAGAGTGGAAAGTGGAAAGTGGCTTTGACGCCACGAACTGGAACAAGGGCATCTATCTGGTCAATATCATCAGCCAGAATGGCGCGGTGGAAACCAAGAAACTCGTAGTGGAATAAGTGGAAAGTGGAGAGTGGAAAGTGGAAAGTTGCCTATTAAAGGAAAAACTTTCCACTTTCCACTTTCCGTTTTCCGTTTGTTTACACGTCAAACTTGAACTCGGCGTCGAACCAGCCTGTGTCTTCTTTCAATAAATCGTATTCTTCACCGGTGAGATGATCCACGACGTGTACGGTGCCTTTGATGTCGTCGTAGGTAAATGTGAATTGCGAGTTAGGGTCTTCTAAAGGAACGTCCATTTTAGTAGTCAATTCTGATTAGGAATGCAAAATTACGAATATTTTCCGATTACCACCGGTTTCCATTCACAATCTTTGCAAATTTGTTTCGTGAACGTCGTTGTCGAGTGAACATGTTTTTGGCTCTGCCGCTCGGCCAGGAGTACGACTTCGAAGCGATGAAGCCAGTCTCGTCACGGTCGTCGGGAATGCGTCCGTATTTGTCCTTGTTGTCGGCAAACACGATGATGCTGTCCAAAAACCAGTTCTTCACACAGGAACCGTCGCCGGTATAGAAAAAACAGAAATGGTTCGATTTACTGCGCCAAGGCTCCATGTCGAAAGTCAGCAGATACTGGCTCTGTAAGACACCTTCGGTGATAGTGTCGGTCCAAATGCTCTCCCAACTCTTATTGTCAGTCGAAATGCCAATGCCAATCACCCCCGTGTGCGAAGTGTCGTACACCTCGATGCTATGGTTGAACTGAACCATGATGTAGTCGTACTTGTCGAGCGTCACCAATGGTGTGGTGAGCATGGTGGTGCCATTGAAGTTGTAGTCGGGGTACATCTGCAGCTCGTTGGCCTTGCTGCCAGCGTATGAAGTGCCGGAGATATACCAAACCACCCACTCGTCGCCACCGACATCCCAACCTTCGTTGAGCCAGGCATTGTAGAAACCCTCACATAAGACGACATCCCCCCGCTGAGCCATCGTCGGAAGACCCAAAACAACGAGGAACAATATGAAAAACAAACGTTTCACTCTACAAAATTAGGAAAAACCAAGAAAACCTTATCTTTGCACATTCAATTAATGCATATTATGAAAAACAAAGCTTTACTGTTTGCAGCCTTGGTCATGATGATGGCCGCCTGCGGTCCCAAAGGACCTCAATTCAAGATCAATGTAAACCTAGCCAATGCCGAAGGTGAGACGGTCTATCTCCAAAAGGCTGGTCAAGTGCTGGATTCAGCGGTCATCCAGAACTGGGATGCCGTGTTCAATACTCCTGTTTGTAACGACAACGAGATGTATGCCGTCATGCTGAAAGGCTGGCGCCGCCCCTTCGCGTTCTTTACCGACCACAAGGATATGACGATCGAAGGTGATGCCCAGAACCCCAACGCCATCGTGGTGAAAGGTTCTGAAACTCAAGCCCGTCTCGATGCCTTCACCAAAGGCTATGATGAACTCGAAGCCAAGGTGGAAGCCGACAGCACCATCGCCCCAGCCGATGGCGAAGAAATGTTGAAAATGCATTGTTTCGACTATATCTGGGAGAACCCCAAAGATCCAGTGGCGCATTATGTGTTGTATCGTTACAAATGGGCTTTTGGTCCCTGCGAGATGCGTACCATGATCGACAACATCCATCATGCCGACAGCACCATCACTTCAAATAACTTGACGATGGCCGAGGAATATGTGGAGAAGCTGGAGCGTGTACAAGCCGGTCAGCCCATCATCGACTTCACCCAAAACGATCCCGATGGCAACCCGGTGACCTTGTCGCAGTTGGCCGAAGGAAAGCTCTTACTTGTTGATTTCTGGGCTTCGTGGTGCCCCGACTGCCGCAAAGCCAATCCGGATGTGGTGGCAGCTTATCAAAGATACCACGACCAGGGCTTCGACGTGCTGGGTGTTTCGTTCGACACCAACAAGGAAGCCTGGCTTGCCGCCATCGAAAAGGATGGCTTGACCTGGACACAAGTTTCCGATCTCCAAGGCTGGAGCAATGCCGCCGGCGCTTTATATAGCATCGCCTTCATCCCTCAGAACGCCTTGATCAAGGACGGCATGATCGTCGCCCGTAACCTGGAAGGTGAGGAGCTGATGCAAGAAATAGAGACGCAATTACACTAAAGATAGATTATTATCAAGAATTAGAGAATTAAAGAATTAAAGAAGGAACTTATCACACGATGATTTTTTCTCAAATTCTCTAATTCTTGATAAAACTATTTTTTTGGAGCCCAAGCCACAAACGGCGGATTGGGATAGTCGTCCTTGTCGTACTCCAAAGGTAGCCCGTCGCTGATTCTCACAACCCTGCCTCCAGCGGCAGTAAGGATGGCATCGGCAGCGGCCGTGTCCCACTCCTTGGTCTTGCTATAACAGACATAGACATCGGCTGTGCCCTCGACCAAACGGGCGAATTTCAAGCTGCTGCCCTGGGTGTCGATGACCAAGTCGGGATGTTCCGGACGTAACACCTTATTTATATATTCATCCACCTCCGGGGTCCGGTGCGAACGACTGACCAACACGGTGAAAGTGGAAAGTGGAGAGTGGAAAGTGGAAAGTTTTCCGTTTTCCACTTTCCACTTTCCGTTTTCCACTCCCCACAGTTGTTCTGTCACAGGCGCATAGATCACCCCCAATACCGGCCGCTTGTTTTCGATTAAGGCGATATTCACGGTAAACTCTCCGTTGCGTTTCACGAACTCTGCGGTGCCGTCCAAGGGATCCACCAGCCAATAGCGACCGAACTTCGAGCGGTCTGGCGGCAAGTCCTCCTCGCTCACAAAAGGCAAGCCCGTTGGCTTCAGCATCTCCTTGATGATATTGCTCGCCCGAAGGTCTGCCTGGGTCACCGGCGAATCATCGTCTTTTGTATATACTTCAAACGCCTGTGCGTATACTTCCATGATGGCCCGACCTGCCTCGCGAGCCGCTTCCGTAGCCGTTGATAACAAATTGTTCATAATGCAAAATTAAAAAAATTAAAAAAAATTCCCCCTATGAGGTTTAATTCTACTAATTTTGCGCCCGAAATCCCGAGGCATACCCTCATCATTTTTTGAAATCGAAGCAACATGACAAAGAATTTAGTAATCGTTGAGTCACCCGCAAAAGCCAAAACAATCGAAGGTTTTTTAGGTAAGGAATACACCGTCAAGTCGAGCTACGGACACGTCCGCGACCTGAACAAAAACACGCTTAGTGTCAATATAGAAAAGGATTTTGAACCTGAATACGAGATCAGCGACGACAAGAAAGCGCTCGTCGCCGAACTGAAGAAACTCTCCAGCCAAGCCCAGACCATCTGGCTCGCATCCGATGAGGACCGCGAGGGAGAATCCATCTCATGGCATCTTTACGAAGCCCTTGATCTTAAGCACAAAGACACCAAACGTATTGTGTTCCACGAGATTACCAAGACCGCCATATTAAACGCCATCGAGAATCCCCGTGATATCGACATGGACTTGGTGGCCGCCCAGCAAGCCCGTCGCGTGCTCGACCGTCTGGTAGGTTATGAGCTGTCACCCCTGCTCTGGAAGAAGGTGAAACCCTCACTCTCGGCAGGCCGTGTGCAGTCGGTCGCCGTCCGCCTCATCGTGGAACGCGAAGAGGAGATCAAGAACTTCCAGCAGACCAGCGCTTATCGCATCACCGCCCAGTTCTCGTTCCTCCAAGATGGACAGGAATATTCCATCGCCGCCGAGATGCCCAACCGCTTCGATACCGAGGCCGAAGCCCGCGCTTTCGTGGAGTCGTGCATCGGAGCCAGCTATAAAGTGGAAAACATCGAGAAGAAACCCTCTTCAAGGACACCGGCACCGCCGTTCACCACCTCCACCTTGCAACAGGAAGCCGCCCGTAAACTGGGCTTCTCCGTGGCCAACACCATGCGCCTCGCCCAACAACTCTATGAGTCAGGTAAGATCACCTACATGCGTACCGACTCTGTCAACCTCTCAAGCCTCGCCCTCGGCATGGCCAAGAAAGTGATCACCGAAAACTACGGCGCCAATTACGTCAAGACACGCCAATATCACACCAAGACCAAAGGTGCTCAAGAGGCTCACGAAGCCATCCGCCCCACCTATCTGGACCAAAATACCATCAAAGGTACCGCCGACGAGCGTCGCCTCTACGAACTCATCTGGAAACGCACCATCGCCTCCCAGATGTCCGACGCCCAAATTGAACGCACCAACGTCAACATCGGCATCTCCTCTTCCGACAAGAAATTCACCGCCACAGGCGAAGTCATCCTCTTCGACGGATTCCTCAAGGTGTATATGGAGAGCTACGATGACGATGAAGTGGAAAATGGAAAGTTGAAAATGGAAAGCTCTCCTCTCTCCACTTTCAACTTTCAACTTAAAGAGGGTACCGTTCTCGAACTCGACAAGATGGAAGCCCAACAACGCTTCACCCGTCACCCGCTCCGTTACACCGAAGCGAGCCTGGTGAAGAAGATGGAAGAACTGGGCATCGGACGCCCCTCGACCTACGCGCCCACCATCTCCACCATCCAGAAACGTGAGTATGTGACCAAAGGCGATATCAAAGGCACCGTCCAGGCCTTCAATGTCATCACCCTGAAGAACAATAAGATCACCGAAAAGACCGGCAAGGAAAACTACGGTGCCGAAAAAGGCAAACTGCTGCCTACCGACATCGGCGTGCTCGTCAACAGGTTCCTGCTGCAATACTTCGAGAGCATCATCGACTACAACTTCACCGCCAACGTGGAAAAAGAGTTCGACAAGATCTCTGAAGGCCAGTGCGAATGGAACAAGATGATCCGTGAGTTTTATGCCGGCTTCCATAAACAAGTGGTCAGCACCACCGAGAACTCAGGCAAGTTCAGCGGCGAGAAACTGCTCGGCGTAGACCCCGCCACAGGTAAAAACGTCTATGTGAAAGTCGGTCGTTTCGGCCCCGTGGCCCAGATTGGCGACACCGAGTCGGAAGAGAAACCCCGTTTCGCAGGCCTCCGCAAAAACCAAAGCATCGAGACCATCACCCTCGAAGAAGTGTTGAAGCTGTTCGAGTTCCCACGCATCCTCGGTGAATACGAGGGTAAGGAAGTGAGCGTCTCCGTCGGCCGCTTCGGTCCCTACGTGAAACACAACAACAACTTCTACGGCCTTGCCAAGACCGACAACCCGGCCACCATCGACATCGAAAGGGCCATCGAAATCATCGGAGAGAAACGCCAGAAAGACGAGGAGAACACCATCCTCACCTTCGATAACGATCCCGAGATGAAAGTGCTTAACGGCCGCTTCGGTCCTTATATCGCCTACAAAAAGAAAAACTACCGCATCCCGAAAGACGTGGATCCTCACACCTTAACCTACGAAGACTGCCTGAAGTTGGTGGAAGACGCCCCCAAGACAGCTCCGAAAAAGGCCGCTCCCAAACGCAAAAAGAACTCTTAATTCTAAATCTAAAATTATTAATTAATAAACTATATAATTATGGAAAAAAAAGACCTTCTGAAAGACGTTGTCGAACACATCGACATCAAAAAGTACGATTCGACTGAACTCATCAACGCCATGCGCAAGATGTCGTTCACCTCACGCGACACCGCCCGCGCCGCTGACATCCTCTGCCAGATGATCGCAGAGAAAGACTGCACCAACATCCTCACCATCGCCGGTTCCACCTCAGCTGCCGGCTGCATGCAGGTGTACGTTGAGATGGTCCGTAACAAGATGGTTGACGCCGTCGTGAGCACAGGTGCCTCCATCATCGACATGGACCTCTTCGAAGCCCTCGGCTACAAGCACTACATCGGCACGAAAGAGAACGTCATCCCCGACACCAAGCTGCGTGAGCTCTACATCGACCGTATCTACGATACCTTTATCGACGAGGAAGAGCTGCAAGCCTGCGACCAAGCCACCTGCGACGTGGCCGACACCCTCGAATGCCGCCCCTACAGCAGCCGCGAGTTCCTCTATGAAGTCGGCAAATGGCTGGCCAACGGTCACGGCGTGAAGAAAGAAAGCCTCATCCAGACCTGCTACGAGTGCGGCGTGCCGATCTTCTGCCCCGCCTTCAGCGACAGCAGCGCTGGTTTCGGCATCGGCAAACACCAGTGGCTCCGCAAGAAAGCCGGCAAGCCCTACGTAAGCATCGACAGCGTGGCCGACTTCCTTGAATTGACTGAAATCAAGATGAACAGCCCTCAATCGGGCCTCTTCATGGTTGGTGGCGGCACCCCCAAGAACTTCGCACAAGACACTGTCGTCTGCGCCGAAATCCTTGGCGTCGAAGTGCCCATGCACAAATATGCCATCCAGATCACCGTGGCCGACGTGCGCGACGGCGCCTGCTCATCATCGACACTGCTCGAGGCTGGCTCATGGGGCAAGGTGAGCGAAGAACTCCAACAGATGGTCTACGCCGAAGGCACCACCGTCATCCCCGCCATCGTCAGCTATGCCTACCACAACGCCCCCTGGCGCGACCGTGAGTACAAAAATTGGCAGAAACTCTATAAGTAATGGATATCAGCCTGTTTCTGGAACCTGTTCCGGAGAAATGTTTTACCACAATAAACCGTCCCGGAAAGAACACCTTCGGGGAGACCCTCACCATCTATCGCAACGAAGAGGATTTCCCCGAGTTGGATGGATTCCAACTGGCCTTGATCGGCATCAAGGAAGAACGCGGCGCCGTGGATAACCACGGGTGCGCCGACGGAGCCGACTATATTCGCAAGGCCTTCTACCAACTCTTCAACCATTGGACCGACATCAAAATCGTCGACCTTGGCAATGTCAAGACAGGTCAAGAAATATCTGATACCTATTACGCTCTGAATCAGGTGCTTACTGAATTAATGAAAGAGCACGTCCTTCCCATCGTTTTCGGCGGTAGCCAGGATATGACCTATCCTATGTACCAAGTGTACGAACCTACTGGTAAACTGGTGAATATCACTACGATAGATCCGATTTTCGACCTTGGTAACGACAACGAGGGACTCAACTCACACTCTTATCTGAGCCATATCATCCTGCATCAGCCTAACTTCCTTTTCAACTTCACAAACATCGGATATCAATCCTATTATGTTGATAAGGAAAGTATAGAACTGATGAAACAACTACTATTTGATACTTATCGTCTGGGCATCTTGCGTCCGAAGATCGATCTCACGGAACCGCTTATCCGCAACGCCAACATCCTCAGTATCGACATGGCCGCCTTCCGTGCTGCCGATGCACCGGGGGTGAAAAACGCCTCGCCCAACGGATTCTTCGGAGAAGACGCTTGCAAGATGACCCGTTACGCAGGACTGAACTTCAAACTCTCTTCGATAGGCTTCTTCGAATACAATCCGCATTACGACATCAATTCACGCACGGCCAACCTGATCGCCGAGATGATCTGGTATTTCATCGATGGCTACAGCCAGCGCCAGGACGACCTCCCGACCGCCGACAGCAACGACTTCAAGCGTTACAACGTGCAGATCGCAGAAGGTGAGGAAAACGTCATTTTCCTCTGCCATAAGGTCACTGGAAAATGGTGGATCGACATGTCGTTCATGCACGCCGATGACCCTCGTTACGAGCGGCATCATTACATTCCTTGCTCCAAGGAGGATTACGACCAGGCCATGAACAACGAACTGCCCGACAAATGGTGGCAGTTCTACCAAAAGCTGATGTAATTCCGTGGAAGTCGAAAAAATCATATTGGGTATCGACCCAGGCACCTTGGTGATGGGGTTCGGGCTGGTTCAGCAGCAAGGCAAGGAGCTGAGCATCATCCGCATGGATGTCATCAAGCTCAACAAGCTCCCCAACCAGGCGATGAAGCTCAAAATGATCTTTGAGAAGATGTTGGAATTAATCGACGAATACCATCCTGATGAGTTGGCCATCGAGGCTCCGTTTTTCGGTAAAAACGTACAGTCGATGCTCAAATTGGGACGTGCGCAGGGGGTGGCCATGGCCGCAGCGCTGTATCGCGACATCCCCATCTTCGAATATGCCCCGCGTACCATCAAGCAGACCATCACGGGCAACGGAAGCGCCTCCAAGGAACAGGTCTCCAAGATGCTTCAGGCCATGTTGCGTTTCACTGAGATGCCCAAGTATTTCGATGCCACCGATGCCCTGGCTGCCGCCGTCTGCCATTATCTCGACAGAGGTAAGGACGTCAACTACACCAAGCCCAAGCACAGCCGCAAGTCTGCTAGTTCCCAGTGGGCACAATTCGTCCAAGAGAATCCAGATAGATTGAAGAAGTAAGGCTAATCTGTTTCCCGCCGATAAAACACTACTACGAGTTGCGGCACACCTCCCACTCGCTCACAGTCCTGGTTTCTTTCGAGAAGCCGATGCCTATCTTCACCACGGGAAGGCCGGTGCCCTCGTAGGGGACGGCGTAGTTTTTCGTGTCGATCTGCTCCAATGCCTCTTGGGCCGTGCCGTTGATCTTGATCTCCATCACGTAGGTGGCGTCGTTCATGAACACCACCACGTCGGCCTTCCCGAGGGCGGTCTTGACTTCGGTGTACGTACGGCAGTTGAAGATGGAGAACACCACATACATCAGCACCTCGTAGTAGGCCTCGAAGCGGGTGAGCTCGTCCAAATCCTTGTTTCCGTGGTCGAGGTAGGGGATGGAGGCGAAGAACGACTGCATCAGCCGCATGGCGCCGTCGATGTCGTGCTGGAGGAGCTTGTAGTAGAACAATCCCGCAAAGCCTTGGGTGTCGTGACCGGTTACCCCCATCATGGTGACGAGGAAGTTCTCAAGGAACCCGACCTTGACTTCGGCGTTGGGGAAGTCGAGGGTGTAGATGTGGGCGTAGGGGTTGTAGTCCTTGATGGTGAGGTAGCCGCTCTGGTAGAGCAGCGGCAGCGCCGTGTTCATGGCCTCGGTGGGCACGTCGAACTGCGACGACGACACTTCCAGCTTGTCCAGTTCCAAAATGTTCGTGTTGAACCTTCTCATCTGCCTGAAAAGGAATGACGGGGTGCCGGAGCCAAACCAGTAGTTTCCGATGTCGTTGGCGGCGAAGGCCTGCATGAGGCTGAAGGGGTTGAAGATGTCGGGCGACTTCCTGCAAAAGTGGTATCCATCGTATTGAAGCTTGAGCTTTTGCAGCGTTTCCTCCGCAGTCCAACCGTTTGCCTCGGCGAGTTCCTTGATGTCTGGCATGAGGGTGGTCTCGAGTTCCTCCTTGGTGATGCCGCAGATGGCGGCGAACTGGGGTTCCATCGACACGTTGCGCAGGTTGTTGATGGTGGAGAAGATGCTCAGCTGGGAGAACTTGGTGATGCCCGTGATGAAGCAGAACTTGACCAAGGGCTCCATGGCCTTGAGTGGCTGGTAGAACTCCTGGAGCACCCGACGGAACTCGGGCAGCTTCTCTTCCTCGTGGAGCACGTCAAGTAGTGGCGCGTCGTACTCGTCGAGGATGACGACCACCTGCTTGCCTGTTTTTTCGAAAGAGCGCTTGATTAACCCTTTCAAGACTTGTCCCGGGAGTATCTCGGAATCCCTTCTGCCGAGCTTGTCGGTATAAGGTTCCATGTTGTACACCAGAGCGCTTTCAAGTCGTTCTGCCGAGGGCTGGTTTTTCGCCGTACTCAGGTCGAGATGGATGACGGGGTAGCTCTCCCAGTCCTTTTCCATTTCCATGATTTTCTTTCCCTCGAAGAGTTCCTTCTCGCCTCTGAAGTAGGAGGCCAGGGTGGAGCAGAGCAGGCTCTTGCCGAACCTGCGGGGACGGCTAAGGAAGATGTACTTGCTGCTGTGCGCCAATCTCCAAACGAGGTCCGTCTTGTCAACATAGACGTATTCGTTTTTCAAAATCTCCGAAAAGGTCTGGATTCCTACGGGGTAGTTCATGTCTTCATTGTTGTTTTCTTGGGCAAATTTAATCAGATTTTTCATAACGGGCAAAGATTTAAGATGTTTTCGCCCGCAAAGATAAGACAAAAATATTTGAATATTCTATTAATTCAATATAATAATATCAACATTGATAAAGTTATAATTAATATATAAAATAATCCCACTGGTGCCAGTGGGATTATTGGAAACCAACCTATGAAAAAAACACCTATTATTGCTTGACCACCTTGTCGGAATAGCTTATTCCGTCCTCCATGACGATGCGCAAGGTGTAAGTGCCCGTGGGCAACTCACTCATGTCGATGCGCTCCAAGCCTTTGCCTTGTGAGCGGACAAGCCGGCCCTGGATGTCGTAAAGCTCCATGATCCGAGGCTGAACGTCGGGCGAAAACTCCATGTGGAGCTGGTCATCAACGGGGTTGGGAAAGAAGGCGTAAGGCTTCAACAAAGGCTCCTCGTTGTCTTTTATGGAGCAGTAGCCATCGGAAGTGATCTTTAGGACGTAAGGGTAGGGGGCATAGTAATGGGATGCTTGGGGATGTCCGCTTCCTGAAAGAAGGCATCCACCATCGTTTGTCAACACAAAACCAGTGACATAATGAAAAGACTTTTCGCTTCCATACCAACGTTTCCAGATCGGATTCAGGTTGCTGTCGAGTTTGCAGATTGCGGTTTGGAATCCTCCGCTTGCGGATCCAGAGTAAGTCGTGTAGCAAAAATACATCTCATCGCCGCTAACGAGTATGGGATGCGGTGTAAGTAACAGTTTGAACCTATGATTCGGTACGGTGTCGAAAACGTCAAAAAAGGCATGTTCAAGTATGTTGAAATCGGTTCCGAGTTTCCAGATGCCCGCACCGTATCTAGGGGTGGGATTGTAGTGATTTAATCCATGTATATTTGTAGGCAAAAAGAAAACACTGTCGTTAAGCCATGCAGGAGCACAGGTGTTTTCACTCCACGATGCCACAAACAGCGAGTCGGCATAGTTGTCGTATTGCAATGGAGTGAGGCTGGAGGATGTACCGGCAAAGGCATAATGTAAATTCAACTCAAAGTCGGAGCCAACCGTAACGAAGGCCAGTGAATCTCGACCATCGACATTAAAGCCCAGCACCATGTCGTAATGGTCGTTCTTTTTAATGAAATCGCAAACTTGAAGCACCACATAGTTGCTGTAGCGGTTGTCAAAATGGATGGTTGTTTCCCCTTCGGGAGACACTCTCACGAACAACAGGCAGTTGGTGTCGTCCCATCTTAACACGTTTGCTGCGAATAACAAGCTACCGTCATCCTCAAGCATGTAGCGTGGAAAATAAGCGTCGCCAAGGAGTTGGACTTCTTCGGAGAGGTCCACGACGACTACGTTGGACGGGTCGTATTCAAGGTCGTCGTCAAAGGTGATGATATGAAGCTTGTTGCCAACTCTCGTGTAGGGGTTGTATGATTCGACGATGGCGATATGACGAGTGGGGTCGTTGGGCAGGTCTATAAGCGCATGGAAACATTCCCATGTCTCATCCAAGCTGTCCATCACATAGGTCATTTCTCTTATCACTTTCCCTTGTTGCGACAGTTTCACGATTTTGTTTTCCAGAGTAACGATATACCCGTCTTGGGCTTCGCAACAAAAAGAAAAAACTCTGAGGTTCGAATAATCAGTCAACAACACCTCAAAGGCCGACTCTTGGGCTTGGATGCTGGTGAAACAAGACAACAGCATCCAAATTAGACAGAAATAATGTTTCCTGGTTTTCATAATACCCCCTTATTCATCTGGAAGATTAGGTGTGCAGTTTACGTCGGCTACTTCAATTATTGCCTTAGATATCCATTCTGATGATAATGGGAGATATTCTTCAATGAAATCAATATTAATAATAGTTTTAGTTGTAGAATTCTCTACTTGGTCATATTTTTCTTTTACTTTATTCAAGTAATAATTCATTTCATCAGGCGACACACATTGTATACCGTCCCAAGAGCCTCTCCAAGGCCAGGCATAACGACCATTTGGACTTGAAAGATCGGATATTTGTTTGGCGTTGAATTCATACTGTTCTATATTCGTAAAAAACATTGAGTAACCATCACCACATCCCAAATTTCCAATTAATGTTTTCATTTTTGAATTTATCTCAGTTACACAATCTCTACCCAAAAAAGAATAGAAATAATGAGCACATTTCCCCATGCTGTCAAATTCAAACCAATAGGCCGTGGTATCAAAAGTAAATGGATTTGGCATGATGGGACGAATACTGTCAATGCTTCGAGTAATAATTTTAACATCAAGTGTCCCTGAATAGTTCTCCAAACCGGTTCTTTGCGAATTGTTCACAACGCTTCTAATACTGTAAATGGCTTTTTGGTTTCCCTCTAATGAGTTGAAAATGGATAGAATCTCGGGTTTTGTAGTTTCATAGATATTGTTCAATTCGCTTAGTAACACCTCTCCTCCCGTGACGTTCAAAGAGGCAGTGAAGGTGTCCGTCACCATTTCCGTCGAGTAGTGGCTTGCGTCGCACATCGTGTAGTTCTGGTAGTTCGACAGGGTGTTCAGAGCCTCGGCCAGCGGCATGGTCTCTCCGCTTCTTTCGTCGGAGGCGGCTTTCATTTTCTCGCCGAAGGCAATCATGGCCTTGTCCATGTCGCTTAGTTCGTAGTTTTTAGCAACGGTTTCATTAGTGTTGCCCTCTTCGGTTTTGTCCTTCTTGCAGGAGGACACGGTAATGGCAGTCGCGGCTGCGATAACAATAGCAGCGATGATAAAGAATGATTTTTTCATGATTTAAATGATTTGATGTGTTAGTGATGATTATTAAGGTTGCTTTTCGAAATCCCCGTCGGCGTAGCCGGTGGCGTTCTCTAGGACTATAGTATAGATTCCTTCGTCGTTTAATGATACTGGGATGACCAGCAGTTGCTGAATGGCGGTGTTTACCACGCCACTATAAATAGTCAAACCGTAAGGGTTGTAAACGGTGACGGTGACGGTGCCGAAGTTCTGGTTGAACTGAACATAAATTGCATCGTCACTGACTCCTGCTTCGATAGCGGTTGGACCAGCGTTCAACATTAGATCTCCACGTAGTTCAATGTGTTCATAACCGTGTGGAACATCATTTGTTTTTTGAATCATGTTCATTGTTCTTGGGTTGTTGGCCGGGAAATTCCCTGCCCAAAGGCCGAATAAACAAAGCCCTGCCATAATTGTTTTCAGATTCATAACGGTTGCTTTAAAGATTTTTGCGAAATTAATCGAAAGAAAGAACCTGTCAATCGAGATATAACTATACTTTCGCCACATATAGTTTTTTCTCGAGTTGATAAATGTAAAGTATTGAAAAACAGGAACAACAAAAAATCAAGATATAACAAGTTTTATATCTTGATATAAATCATTAAGTGATTGTTTTGGCTTATTTGGCGATAAGATCGCGCAGTTGTTTGCTCATTTTTTCTGATCCCAAGTTCAGTTTTTTGCGAAGGGTGCTTCTATTTTGGTTTATCGTATTGGTGCTCAAATCCAATAACTCAGATATCTCGGTGTTGGTCAAGTCGAAACACGACATCAAACACACCTTGGCTTCTGTGTCGCTCAAGTCGGGATGCTTTTCACAAATAACAAGCAATAGATTTGGATACGCTGTCTCAATCACCGTCTTGGCAGCTTCAAAAGTGTCTTCTTTGCCAGCCATCACCTTACAAAGCAATGACCGCCATACGCCTTTTGTTTCTTTCGTCCGGCTCATCGCACGATTGGCTTCGATGATGTTCCGTAACTGCGACACCACCATCTTGTCAACGACCGAGGCATCGACTGTTTGGCGCAAATCCTTTTTCAAGGTGTCAAGTTTTCGTCTCAGTTCTTCCTCGGATTTCAGCATTCGGCTGTGTCGGTGTTGCAGGACCAATATGACGACGGACAAGACCAGCAACAAAAGGCCAAATGCCAAAATAATACGTTGTCTTTGAATGATTTGTTTGTTCATCGTGTTCTGAAGGGTCTCGTAATCATACTGCTTTTGGATGCGGTAAAAGGCTTGTTCCTGTTGTTGGCTCATTACGTCATACAAGGCGTTTTCGTGTTCTATGCGATATCGCAAGGCCAACGATTCATCGCCTAAGTATTCTGCAAATTTCAGTAAAGCACCGTATATTGACAGTCTGGTGTCGCTTTTGATTTGCATGCCGGTTGCCATCTCCTCCAATTGTCGGAAATAAAAAGCGGCTGAGTCCATCTCTTCCATTGCCATAAAGGTCTTGCCAAAACTAAGGAAAACAAAAACCTTTTCTGTGCTATCAAGGCTGTGTAGTCTCGAAGTTTTCCTTAGACAATCAATGGATTTTTCATAGTATCCTTGGACACGGTACAATACGGCGTAATTGTTCAATACTTTTAGCTCTAATTTTTCAGAAAGAACATCTTGAGCACCATATAGACTGTTTTGAAGGTAATACGTCGCACTATCAAATTGTGTCAAAAGAATAAAAGTTGACGCCAAACCGTTTTCTACAACAGCACGTTCTGTGTATCGGTTTCCAAAATGACTAATGGATGCTTTGAATGCTGAAAGGGCGCTCTCTTCACCGCCCTCATTGAATAAAAACCTCCCCATCCAATACTCCGCCCTCGCCATGGTGAGGCTGTCGCCGGCCAACTCGCCGTAACGCTCGGCCTCCTTGAACAACACCATGGCGGCCTCCTTGTCGAAGTCCCTTTCGGTGTAGCCGTTGTAGAGCGCGGCCAGAGCAGCCTTGCCGTATTGCCTTTTTCCGGCATAGTACTGCGAGGCTTCGGCAAGACCGGGAACGAACAGCGCCGTGTCGGTCTCAATGAGCAAACTGCCGTCGCCATACACGGCCTCGGCCTGTCTCATGGCCTCGGCCATGCGCTCCGACTCACGGGGATAGGGACTGCAGGCCGCAAATAAGAAGGCAACCATCAACAATCCGATTGCATTTCGACGTTTCATGCCGCAAATATAATAAAAAAGGGTGCTAAAAGTTCTCCTTGAACTTGATGTCCTTGACGTTGAGCTGGAGGGTGGTCTTGCCTTGCCAGTAGTTGTATTCAAGGTTATAGCAGATGCTGAAAGGCTCGCCGCTATGGATGCGCGAGAAGAGGTCGCCCTTTTGGAAGGCGATACCCGAGAACACATTGCGCTCGTCGTCGCCCTGCTGACGCACGGTAAGCTTTAGGTGTTTGTGTCCGCCCACGGGACGTGAGCCGCCGGCGTCGACGATGTTGTCGGACCAGAACACCGGAGCGGTGTTGCCCGGACCGAAGGGGGCAAACTGGGTGAGGATGCGCATGAACTTCGAGGTGATGTCACGGAATTGGATCTTGAGGTCGACTTCGAGTTCAGGCACCAGATCTTCGGGGCTAAGGTGCTCACGGATGTAGGCCTCGAAACGGCGGCGGAACTCCTCGACGTTCTCTGGGCGCATGGAGAGACCCGCTGCATATTTGTGGCCACCGAAGTGCTCGAGCAGGTCGGAGCAATGGTCGATGGCATCGTAGATGTCGAAGTTCTTGATGGAGCGCGCCGAGCCCGTGATGAGGTCGTTGGCGCGGGTGAGCACGATGGTGGGCCGGTAGTAGTAGTCGGTAAGACGTGAGGCCACGATACCGATGACGCCCTTATGCCAATTCTCGTTGAAGATGACGGTGGAACGTGCGTTGCGCAGTTCCTCGTCGTCGGCGATCATGTTAAGTGCCTCTTCGGTAATGCCGTTGTCGAGTTCACGGCGGGTGTCGTTGAGCTCGTTGATGTTGGCTGCCAGCTTGAGGGCGTGTTCGTGTTTCTCGGCGAGAAGGAGTCGCACCGAGTCGGAAGCCTTGTCGATACGCCCTGCGGCGTTGATGCGAGGACCGATGAGGAACACCAGGTCGCTGATGGTGAGCTCGCGGGTGAGGGCATTGTCTTTTTCTCCGTCCACCCTATCGGGGTCTTCCTCACGACGATAGATGTTGGCGTGTTGGAGGATGGCCTCGATGCCCGGGCGAGGCTTTTTGTTGAGCTGTTTCAAGCCATAGTAGGCCAACACACGGTTTTCGCCGGTGATGGGCACGATGTCGGCGGCAATGCTGACAGCCAGCAGGTCGAGCAGCTCATAGACCTCGTCGATAGGCAGTTTGAGTCGCATCGAGAGAGCGGTGACGAGCTTGAAGCCCACGCCGCAACCCGAGAGTTCCTTGTAGGGATAGGTGCAGTCGGGACGCTTGGGGTCGAGCACAGCCACGGCAGCGGGAATCTCGTCACCTGCACGATGGTGGTCGCAGATGATGAAGTCGACTCCCCTTTCGTTGGCATATTGGATGCGTTCCACGGCCTTGATGCCGCAGTCGAGGGCGATCACCAACTTAAAGTCATTTTCAGCCGCATAGTCGATGCCCTTGAATGAGATACCATAACCCTCATCGTAACGGTCTGGGATATAGAACTCTATCTTTTTCTTCTTGAAGAATTTCTTAAGGTAAGTATAGACCAATGCCACGGCGGTGGTACCATCCACATCATAGTCGCCGTAAATCATTATCTTCTCTCCGTTGTCGATGGCTTGGACCACACGGTCAACAGCGCGATCCATGTCCTTCATCAGGAAAGGGTCGTGGAGCTGGTTGAGGGAGGGTCGGAAGAAGATTTTGGCTTCATCGAAGGTGACAATTCCGCGTTGCACAAGCAAGGTGGCAAGGTTCTCATCGATGCCGAGAGCCTTGACAATATCAGCAACTTGCTGTTTATCAACCGCTTTATTTAAAATCCACCTTGTCTCCACTATACTAATTTTGAACTTGTAAAAATAAGAAAAATTTCAATTACTTCTCATCTATTTTTTATTTAGATTAAATTTAGAATAATTTTTTTTAAAACTGGCTTGCAGGATGTGCATTTTTTTAATAAAATTGCAATACGAAATTTCCTAATTTTTTATCCCTTGAAACAGATTAAAACTGCCTTAATATCAGTATATTACAAAACAGGATTGGACCAAATTGTCAACCTGTTGAAGTCCTATGGCGTGCAGATATATTCAACCGGTGGAACTTTTGACTACATTCATGAGATCGACACGATGGTGAAGACTGTGGAATCGCTGACAGGCTACCCTTCTATTTTGGGTGGTAGGGTCAAGACCCTTCATCCGAAGGTATTCGGCGGCATCCTTGGGCGAACCCAGTTGGAGTCGGACCAGCGCGAGATGGCTCAATATGACATTCCCGCGTTCGACCTGGTGATTGTGGACTTGTATCCTTTCGAGGAGACCGTGGCTAACACCGACGATGCGAGCGCCATCATCGAGAAGATCGACATCGGCGGCATCTCTTTGATCCGCGCCGGCGCCAAGAACTTCAACGATGTGCTCATCGTGCCGTCGAGGAAGTATTACGACGAGCTGGTCGCCTTGCTGAAAGCGCAAAATGGCGCCACCTCGATCGACGACCGCAGGCGTTTTGCCGGATATGCCTTTGCCGAGAGCTCGCATTACGACACGGCCATCCACAACTGGTTTGCCCCTGCCGCCGAGCTGCGCTACGGCGAGAACCCGCATCAGAAAGGCTGGTTCGACGGCGACTTGGATGCCTTGTTCGAGAAGCTTCACGGCAAGGAGCTGTCGTACAACAACCTCCTCGACCTCGAGGCAGGACTGAACCTCATCCGTGAGTTCAACGATACCGCCTTCGCCATCCTCAAGCACAACAACCCCTGCGGCATCGCCTGCCGCCCAACGATAAAGGAAGCCTATCTGGCAGCCCTGGCTGGCGATCCCGTATCGGCCTTCGGTGGTGTGCTGGTCAGCAACCGTCCCATCGACAAGGATGCGGCTGAGGAAATTAATAAACTCTTTGTGGAAGTGCTGGTGGCACCCGGCTACGAGCCTGGAGCGCTCGACCTGCTCTTCTCAAAGAAGAACCGTATCGTGCTGCGCTTGAAGCAGGATCGCTACGACCGCATTGTCGTGAAGAGCGTCCTCAACGGACGGCTCGTGGAGGAACGCGACCTGCACAGCGAGACCGCTGACGACTTCAAAGTGGTGACCGACAAGACTCCCACCCAAGACGAGATTACCGATATGATTTTCGCCAACAAGGTGGTCAAGCACAGCCGTTCCAACGCCATCACCCTCGCCAAAGGCGGGCAGTTGTGCGCCTCGGGCATCGGTCAGACTTCAAGGGTTGACGCTCTGAGGCAGGCCATAGAAAAGGCCCATTCGTTCGGTTTCGACCTCAACGGAGCGGTTCTGGCCTCCGATGCCTTCTTCCCCTTCGACGACTGCGTGAAACTCGCCCACGAGGCGGGCATCACCGCCATCGTGCAACCCGGAGGCTCCGTCCGCGACCAAGACTCCATCGACAGCTGCAACCAATTCGGCATCAGCATGGTATTCACAGGCTACCGCCATTTCAAACATTAATCAAACACAACCCCTCATAGGAAAACGCTAAATTCTAAACTCTAAATTCTAAATTCAATAAAAATGGGAGCTTTTTCGTTTCTGAACAAAGAGATCGCTATTGACCTTGGTACGGCCAATACGATTATCATATACAACGACAAGGTGGTCGTTGACGAGCCTTCGATCGTGGCCATGCAACGCGACACCAAGAAAATCATCGCCGTGGGCAAGCGTGCCATGATGATGCATGGCAAGACCCACGAAAACATCAAGACCATCCGTCCCCTGCGCGACGGTGTGATCGCCGACTTCCAGGCCGCCGAGTACATGATGCGCGAGATGATCAAGATGATTAATTTCAAGAACACCCTGTTCCCCCCCAGCCTGAAGATGGTCATCTGCATCCCTTCGGGCATCACCGAGGTGGAAGAACGCGCCGTGAAAGACTCAGCTGAGCAAGCCGGCGCCAAGGAAGTGCGTCTGATTCACGAACCCATGGCCGCCGCCATCGGTATCGGCATCGACGTGCTCGAACCCACAGGTAACATGATCATCGACATAGGCGGTGGCACCTCTGAGATCGCCGTCATCGCCCTGGGTGGCATCGTCAACAACAAGTCGATCCGTATCGCCGGCGACGACTTCAACGCCGACATCGAGGAATACATGCGCAAACAGCATAACATCATCGTGGGCGAACGTTCCGCCGAACGTATCAAAATCGAAGTCGGCGCCGCCATCCCACAACTCGACAACCCGCCACAAGACTTCGCCGTGCAAGGTCGCGACATGCTGAGCGGCATCCCGAAGGAGATCAAGGTGAACTACTCGGAGATCGCCCATTGCCTCGACAAGAGCATCATGAAGATCGAGACCGCCGTGCTCAACGCGTTGGAACAGACTCCGCCCGAGTTGGCAGCCGACATCTTCCGCACCGGCATCTATCTTACTGGTGGCGGCGCCTTGCTGAGAGGCCTCGACAAGCGTCTCTCCGCCAAGACAAAGCTGCCCATCCATGTGGCCGAGGACCCGCTGCGCGCTGTGGCTCGCGGTACCGGCATCGCACTGAAGAACTTCGACCGCTTCACCTTCCTCATCAAGTAAGGAATGTACAACCTCTTTCGTTTCATACAAAAACACCACTTTGTAATCCTCTTTCTGGTGCTCGAAGTGCTGTGTGTGTGGCTGTTGACCCTCACACAGGGCTATCATCGCCAGAAGCGGATCAACACGACCAACGACATCGTGGGGGGCGTGTATGAGACTGGTACGCATATCGGCGACTATTTCCGCCTCGGAAAAATTAACCACGAGCTGGCTGAAGAAAATGCCTTGCTGCGCCGACAGCTGGCCGCCACAATCGATACCACTACGGGATTCCAAGAAATTGTGAATGCCGACACAGTATATAACTTCATCCCGGCAAGGGTGATCAACACCACCGTCAACAGGCCGAACAACTATATCCTTATCGACAAGGGAAGCGCCGACGGCATTGAGAAGGACATGGGCGTGGTCTCGAGCAACGGCATCGTGGGCATCGTGGCTGACGTAAGTCCCCATTACGCCTCGGTGATGAGCCTGTTACATAGCTACTCCACCATCAGCGTGCGGTTCAAGAACGATGAGGAACAGATCGCCACCTTGCGTTGGCAGAACACCAACTACCGCTATGGTATCGTGGATGGCATCCCGACACATTTGAGACCCAAGCCCGGCGACACCATCGTCACCAGCTCCTACTCCTATATCTTCCCAGAGAACCTGATGGCCGGCACCGTGGTGGAACTCATCAAGTCACCCGACGGCACGCTCAACCAGGCCAAGATCAAATATGCCACCGACTTCGCATCGCTGAAAAACGTGTATGTGATCCAGCACACCAGCCTGGATGAACTCGAATTACTCATCCAAAACCAACAAATGCCATGAACCGGACTTTGATGAATATAATAAGGTTTGTAGCGTTGGTAACTGCACAAGTGTTGCTTATCAATCATATCCGACTGGGCGGCTACGTGCATCCTTACATCTATCTCATCTTCGTGATGCTGCTACCCCTCAATACCCCGGGTTGGCAACTCTTGCTCTCGGGATTCGGCATCGGTTTGGTGATCGACCTGTTTATGGGTACCTTGGGCATGCACGCCGGAGCCACCACACTGATGGCTTTTTGCCGCCCCGCTATCATAAGAATCGTGTCAGGAAGCCAGAAACTTGAGATGAACCGGGAGCCAAACATTAATCAGGTGGGGTTCCCTTGGTTTTTGCGTTATACCTTTGTCATGGTACTGGTACACAACTTCACCTATTTCATGCTCGAAGGGTTCAGCTTCCATCTGGTGGGACAAGCCCTGTTGCGCATTTTGATTAGCGTGCCGGTATCGGTGTTTTTGATCATCGTGGTGATGTACTTGTTCTCGAGAGACAAGGGAAAGATGAGAGATAAGAGATAAAAGTTAAAAGATAAAAGATAAAAGTTATGGGGGCGAAGGAGAAGAGCGTGTTTTTCTGTAAATCGTGCGGCAACGAGTCGCCGAAATGGTTTGGAAAATGCCCTGCTTGCGGGGAATGGAATACTTGTGTGGAAGAGAAGGTGGTGGAAAGTGGAAAACGGAGAACAGAAAACTCTCCACTTTCCACTTTCCACTCTCCACTTCCTATTCGTGAGATAACCAACGCTGAGGAGCAGCGGATTGTGCTGCCTTTTGCGGAACTCAACCGGGTGCTGGGCGGCGGATTGGTGTTGGGATCGTTGGTGCTGGTAGGTGGTGAGCCTGGTATCGGGAAATCAACACTTTTATTGCAAACGGCTCTTCAACTTATCAATAAGAAGGTTCTTTATATCTCCGGTGAGGAGAGCCAGACCCAGATCAAGATGCGCGCCGACAGGATTGGCATCCGCAACGAGCAGTGTCTGATTCTCACCGAGACCGATACCAAGGAGATCTTGAACCACGTCAAGGAGGTGCAGCCCGATATCATCGTTGTGGACTCCATCCAGACCTTGAGTTCGCCCTACGTGGATGCTACGGCAGGAACGGTCTCACAGATTAGGGAATCCGCAGCCGAGATGAACAAGATTGCCAAGACATACCAGGTGCCTGTGTTTCTGATCGGTCATATCACCAAGGACGGCAGCATCGCCGGACCGAAGATATTGGAACATATCGTGGATACCGTGTTGCAATTTGAAGGAGACCGTCATTATGGCTTCCGAATCTTGCGAACCATCAAGAACCGTTTCGGTTCCGCTTCGGAGTTGGGTATCTTCGAGATGAACGCGACGGGCTTGCGTGAGGTGACCAATCCCAGCGAGTTCCTTTTGTCGCAGCGCGACGAGGAAGTGAGTGGCATTGCCATCGCCGCCACCATGGAGGGACAGCGCCCCATGCTCATCGAGACCCAGGCTTTGGTGAGTACGGCGGCTTATGGCACGCCGCAGCGTTCCGCCACTGGCTTCGACACCCGGAGGATGAACATGTTGTTGGCTGTCTTGGAAAAGCGTGCCGGCTTCCGTTTGAACATGAAGGATGTGTTTTTGAATATCGCCGGAGGCATCCGCAGCGATGATCCTGCCTTGGATCTCTCGGTGGTGGCCGCAGTGCTTTCATCCAATGCGGACATCCCCATCGACAGCCGTTATTGTTTCGCCGCCGAGGTGGGACTTTCGGGAGAGATTCGTGCCGTCACTCGCATTGAGGCACGCATTGCCGAGGCCGACAAGCTTGGTTTCGAGAAGATTTTCGTCTCCAAATACAACGCCAAGGGGTTGAACACCCAGCGTTTCCACATTGAGGTGGTTCCGGTGGCTACGGTTTACGACCTGGCGACGGAACTGTTTGGGTGATTACACCTTAATTATATTAATTGGGAATTAGTAATTTAGAATTTAGAGATGAGGTGGAAGACGGCACCGCGTATTCCGACAAGGTGGTGAAGAAGTGAAGAACGGAAAACGGAAAATTGGTTCCTGGTTAGTTTTCAATAATCCCACTATTGCTAGTGGGATTATTTTATATATTAATAATAGGTGTAGTTTTGTTTATAAGAATTAATTGAATTAATAGAAAATATAAGAATATTGTATTATCTTTGCGGGCGAAAACATCTTAAATCTTTGCCCGTTATGAAAAATCTGATTAAATTTGCCCAAGAAAACAACAATGAAGACATGAATTATCCCATTGGCATTCAGACCTTTTCAAGAATCACAAAGGAAGATTACGTTTACGTTGACAAGACGGATTTGGTATGGAATCTGGCGCACAGTTCACCGTACGTGTTCCTCAGCCGCCCCCGCAGGTTCGGCAAGAGCCTGCTATGCTCCACCCTGGCCTCCTACTTCAGAGGCGAGAAGGAACTCTTCGAAGGACTGAAGATCATGGAACAGGAGAAGGACTGGGAGAGCTATCCCGTCATCCACCTCGACCTGAGTATGGCCAAGAACCAAGATTCCGTTGAGGCCTTGCGTCGGGCGCTTATGTGGATAATGAAACCCATGTCGGCCAAATTTGGCAAAGAAGCCGACGAGGATCTACCCGGTCAATTGCTCTCGGGTATGATCAATCGTGCCTATGTGGAAACCGGCAAGCAGGTGGTCGTCATCCTCGACGAGTACGACGCGCCGCTGCTCGACGTGCTCCACGAAGAAGAGAAGATGCCCGAGTTCCGCCGGGTGCTCCAGGAGTTCTACCAGCCCCTCAAGGCCATGGAGCCCATGGTCAAGTTCTGCTTCATCACGGGCATCACCAAGTTCTCCCAGCTGAGCATCTTCTCCACCATCAACAACCTGCGCAACGTGTCGATGGAACCCCAGTTCGCCGCCATCTGCGGCATCACCAAGGAAGAACTCGAGACCACCCTCCTGCCCGACATCAAGGAACTCGCCGAGGCCAACGGTTGGACTGCGGAGGAAACGCTGCAAAAGCTCAAGCTCCAGTATGACGGCTACCACTTCAGCGAGGTGTCGCCCGACATCTTCAACCCCTTCAGCCTGATGAACGCCTTCGCCGCCCAACGACTGAGCAACTACTGGTTCACCTCGGGCACCCCCTCGTTCCTCTTCCGCCAGATGCGCAAGTTCAACACCAATGTCCTTGAGCTGGACCGTCTGGAGGTCCCATCCTCCCAGTTCGACGTGCCCACCGAGGCCATGACCACGGCGTTGCCCTTGCTCTACCAGAGCGGCTACCTCACCATCAAAGGCTTCGACCCTGACTCACAGCTCTACACGCTCGACTTCCCCAACGCCGAGGTCAAGGTCGGGTTCCTTGAGAACTTCCTTGTCACCGTGATGGGCCATTCGGACAACTCCGAGGGTTTCGCCAGCCGGTTCTATGTCAGCCTCCTCAGGCATGATATTGACGGGGCCATGCGGCACATGCAGGCCTTCTTCGCCTCGATCCCCTACCTCGACCACGGCAACAGGGACCTCGACGAGCTCACCCGCTTCGAGGCCTACTACGAGGTGCTGATGTACGTGGTGTTCTCCATCTTCAACTGCAGGGTGCTGACGCAGGTGAAGACCGCCCTCGGGAAGGCCGACGTGGTGGTGTTCATGAACGACGCCACCTACGTGATGGAGATCAAGATCAACGGCACGGCCCAAGAGGCATTGGAACAGATCGACACGAAAAGCTACGCCGTACCCTACGAGGGCACCGGCCTACCCGTGGTGAAGATAGGCATCGGCTTCTCGAAAGAGACCAGAACAGTGAGTGAGTGGAAAACCGCTTAAAGGAATTTAACGATTCCGCTGATGATAAAGTAAAGTCCAAACAAAACCAGCCCCCAGCCGATAATCCTGTTCATGATACGAATGCGTTTCGCGTTGAAGAACTTTTTCAAGAACGAAGCCCCCTTGGCCTTCAAGAGGTCACAGCCTAAACTGGTGCCCAGCACAATGGCGAAAAACAACAAAATCTTCAACTTGTTGCCTCCCATGTTGCCTGCGGTAATAGCTACCGTGCTGAACCAGAAAATCCACACAAACGGGTTGAGGATGTTCAGCACAAAGCCTTTTCCAAAAAACACAAACCAACGGGGCGTATCGTCGTCCTTCTTGAAATTCTCACGGTTTTCATCAATGATCTCGTCAGTGCGCTCCTTGATGCTCTTGAAGTTGTCCTCCTTGACCTTTTTCGTATAGGTGAAGATGCCAAACAGAACCAAGATGATGCCCGCGCCAAGGCTGAAAAAAAACATCTCTCGATTGTTATTGGCAACCACCTGGATGGATGTCAGCACGCAAAGCGACACCATCAGAATGTCGTTGAGAAACACCCCCGCGGCAAACCATGCCGCCGATCGGAACCCACGATGGATACTGGTCTGAATCAATGTGATAAACGCCGGGCCAAACCCTAACACAATAGCCAAGGTCAACCCAAACACAATCGCATCGAATACAAACCGTATCATAGTTTATAGTTTTCCGTTCTCCGTTTTCCGTTTTCCGTTCCCCAAATACTCTTCCCACATCTCCAACCGCTTTCCCTTCAGCACCCTCGGGAACTTCGTCGCACCACCCCACTTGCCAATCTTCTCTTCCATAAATTTATAGAATATTTCCGTTGGAAGCACATCAACAAACAATTCCTTGATGGCCTCAGTGCGCTCCACGGCATAGTCGTCGTTGAGCTTGCAGAGATGTTCGTCGATCTTCTTGATGGCCACCTGCGGGTCGAGGGGCTCGTCGCAACCCAGATACCAATGATGGGCATACATGGTGTCATGCTTGATGCCCGCCACGGTGAACTCGGTAATGTCAACCCCCAGCTCCTCGGCGGTCATCTCCACCGCCTGCGTCATGTTATCCTGCGAGAGGTGTTCGCCAGTGATGCTCAGGAACTGTTTGGTGCGACCTGTGATGGCGATGTTCACCCCCTTGGGTCGTTCGCCAAACAAGGGACCGTCAGGAGGAAGGATTTTGATAGTGTCACCAATAAGGTAACGCCAGGTGCCAGCACAGGTTGAGAGCAGCAAGGCATATTCGGTATTGGGCTCCACCTCCTTCAACGTCAGCGTCTTGGGATGCTCCACAATGTTGCCGTTCTCATCGAAGTTCTCCTCGTTGAAAGGCACAAACTCGAAATAGATGCCATTGTCGACCAGCAGCTGCATCACGCGCTTATTCAAGTCAACCTGATAGGCGATATAGCCCTCCGAGGCCAAATAACTCTCAATGTAGGTCACCTTTTTGCCAAAGATGCGCTCAAAGCTCTTCTCGTAAGGAGCGAAAGCCACGCCGCTGTGAACATACACCATCAGGTTGGGCCAGATGTCGTGGATGGTCTTGAGCTTGTATTCCTTGATGATGCGCTCCAGCAGGATCTGCACCCAAGCAGGCACGCCCACGATGACGCCAATATCCCAAGTAGGAGCGGCCTTCACCATCTCGTCGAGTTTCTCCGACCAGTCCTTGATCTTCGAGATGCGCTGCCCGGGCTTGTAGAAGAACTCGAACCATCTCGGAATCTTTCCCGCCGAGATCCCCGAAAGGTCGCCGGCATAATAGCCGCCCTCACGGCTGTAGGAAAGGTCGGTCGATCCGCCAATCATCAACACGCCCCGGTTGTAGAAGTCTTTCGGGAAGTCGTAACGCACCGCTGACACCAGCTGACGGATGCTCGCCTTGGTGATCTTCGAGTTGAGTTCACGGGTGATGGGGATGTATTTGCTTGACGCTTCGGAAGTGCCGCTACTTAAAGCGAAGTATTTGATCTTTCCCGGCCAAGCCACGTTGTGCTCGCCGTTCAGGGCGCGGTACCACCACTCGTCATGCATCTTGTTGTAGTCGAAAACGGGCACGGTGTTTCTGAAAGCCTCCATGACGTTTTTCGACAAAAGGATATCCGTAAAATGGTAATGTCTTCCAAAATCAGTGAACTGGGCCTTGCGGAGCAGCTTCTTCAACTCACGCTCCTGGGCCTTCACTGGTCTGATAGTTCGTTGCTTGATCTGCACTGGGATGTTTTTCAACTCAGCGGCAGTCTTGACAATGGTTCCAAATAATTGTGATGGCATAAAATAACACTATCAAAAACGTCTGCAAAGATAACAAAAGTTTTATTGTTTTTTCAACTCCTTAATCAATAACTCTGTCTCTTTGTCTCGCCCGATAATAAAATCAATGGTCTTGTTCCTTTTTTCAATCTCGGAAAGTCGGGCTGTGTTACCTTCTTTGGCTGTGTTTTCCCTCATTTCGGTCAACTCCTTGCGCAGAAGACTGCGGTTGATGCTGCTGCCCACGAACAGACCTATGAAGAGGAATAGCACGACCAAAGGCAGGATAAGGGTGATAATGCGTTTTTTCTTTTCGGTTTTCATGACACAGACGGTTTAAGGTTAGACTTTTTTCGTGGTTTTGGTGGTTGACGAGACGGTGGTCTTGCCGCCCGATTCCTTGATGGTGGTGGTCGTTTCCGACTTCAGGGTGAGACCGAGGGTCTGCAGGGTGCCACACCAGGTGAGTCCCGCGCAGAAGGCAGTCTTCAAGCTCGTGGGTTCCATGATGAAATAAGCCAATGCGGTGCCGATGAAAGGCATCAGCAGGGCGTCGATGATAAAGTAGAAACGTTCCGTTTTGCCGGGCCAAAGTTTCTTGAGGAAAGTCTTGCAGCCGATCATGTCGGCGTAGATGGAAAGCAGCTCTGAGATGAGCGCCCCGGCGAATGTGATGCTAAGTAATACGTAATCCATAGTGACGGGGTTTTTGTTTCAAAAAGTCTGAAACAAAAAGCCTGCCAGTGTTTAAGTGGAAAGTGGAAAGTGGAAAACGGAAAACTTTCCACTTTCCACTTTCATCTTTCCACTTGATTGAGCCATTGACAAAAGTCCTTCGTCTTTTTGAACTCATCAAGAACCCATTCCACGAGGTTGGGACTGTAAAGGTGCTTGTCGTCCACTTCTTTGACTAACAGCCAGTCGCGTTGCTTGAAAAACTCGGCATAGGCATGATCCTTCGGATAGCCGTTGGGCACTCGTTTCATGTTGCGTCCGGTATCCAAGGTAAAGCCCTTGGCCTTCTTGATGGCCTCGCTTAATGGTTCGCCGTTGTAAAGAATCTCCTCTCTGATGGTTTTAAGTGTCTCAGGAAAAGGCATATACATTCCCGTACAGAGCATGTTGCCACTGAAGTAATCTTCTGATTCCCTAGGCTGCACCTGAAAATAATAGCCGCTGAGCATCGATTTCTTTCCGCCTTTGCACACAAACACCCCGAAGTGCGTCTTGTAAGGCGTCTTATCCGCCGAAAAACGGGTGTCACGGTAAAACCGATAGGTGCAATCCTTCAAAGTCAACCCCTGCATGTCAGGGTCGAACCGCTGAACCCCATCAATAATCTGCTCGGCAATGGCATTGAACTTCGCTTGGGCGCTTTGGTATTCCTGTTTGTGCTCATGGAACCACTCACGGTTGTTGTTGTGGAGCACGTTGGTGAGAAAAGTGATGATTTCTTCCATAATGAACTTTTTCGCTTACAAAGATAAATCATTTTCTGAAATAAAAACATAAGCTTCCCAAACGTGCCGAAGGCACGTGATCTCAATAACCCCACACAAGCGATAGCGCAGTGTGGGGTACGAAGGACAAGCGATAGCGCAGTGTGGGGTAAAAAAAGGCAAGGACAAAACGAAATCTTGCTAAGCTATAACTCAATGAAAATCAATATCTAACAACTTGGACATCCTGAAATGATAGGGACATTCTCCAAAGCTCCTTTAGAAACCCCTTGACAAGTTGTTTTTCTCTGTAATTTTGCATCAACAACCATTCGAAATATGAGAACACAATTTCTAATTCTCGTGTTGGTCTGCAGCTTGCTGGCCGCTTGCAATACCCAAACAAAACGGGTAGGACAGGCCCAATCCCTTTATGAAGAAGGAACACGCCTGCGCGAGCAACGCCAATCGGAAGAGGCCGCCGAAAAGTTCCTGCAAGGACTGGAAGCGTTGCAGGCTTGCGAAAAGACCACGGAAGTCCTTCAACTCGAAGGCCAACTTTGCGATAACCTCGGTGCGATGTACTTCAAGCACGGCCTGTTCGAGGGCGCTTTTGTCCAGCATCAAAAGGCCTTGGATTGTTTCCGCCAGACCTTGGACTCCACGGGTATGATGAACGCCTACCGCAATAGTGGCCGGGCCGTCAGGGCGCAAGAACAATACACCCAAGCCAAACATTATTATGACTCAGCCTTTATCATCGCCTCCTTGATTAATGATCAAGCCATGCTGGGCGACCTCTATCTGGAGATGGGGCGTGACTATTATATGGAGACCGGCAACTTTGCCAAAGGCATCGAGAGTGTCAACAAAGCATTGGAAATCGGCCTCAGCGAAACCGATACCGACATCGCACACATGACCTTGGGCATCCTTTATTATTATTTGAACGATTTCGAGCACGCCAAAAGCTTTTTGAACGAAGCCTTGCGTAGCGAACGCCCTGGATTGAAAATGTCTGTCTATCAGACACTTTACGCCATCGCCTACAGCGAAGGCGACTACAAGCAGGCCATCCAATACCATCAGTTGTTCTCAACGAATTTGCTGGAATCGGAACAAGAACATTCCAGCGAGGTCATGCTACGCATCAAGTCGGAATACGAACTGAAAGCCCAACAAAGCGAGTTGGAGAGCCTGCATCGCAACCACGACTTGAAGTTATATCTGATTATCGCTCTGGTACTGATTGCTCTGTTGGTCATCCTTTTGATTGTGAGAAAGATCGTTAGCGACCATAAGTTGAAGATGGAACAGTTTGGACGTCAAGTGGAGCGTGACCAAAACCGTATCCACGAGCTGGTAAGCGACATGGAGACCTTGATTCGCACCAACGACGAGCTACGACGCAACCAGCAGACCCTCTCGCAGAAAGAGCTGATGATGACCCAGAAGATCATGGCCAGAAACAAAGTGATGATCACAGCCCAAGCCCTCAGCGAACAGGTGAACGCCGACACACTCAACTTCGAGCTTACCGACAGCGACTGGACCGACTTCATCAACCTCACCGACTTGATCTTCGACGGCTTCTCGCAACGCCTGCTTCAGCTCTTCCCCAAGCTCGGCAAATGGGACGTGCGCATCTGCTGCCTCTCCAAAAACGGCTTCTCCAACCAGGTGATTTCCATCTTGTTGGATACCCAAACCGACTCCTATTATAAACGTAAAACCCGAATCAAACAAATGAAAATGAACCTCGGCGACGACAACCGGTCGTTCGAAGAGATAGTTAATGCGGTGTAAACGGAGAACGGAGAACGGAGAACGGAAAACGGAGAACGGAAAACTATGAAATAATTATGAATAAATAAATAAAATCAACAATATGAAAAAACAATTCTTCATCCTTGTTATGATGGCTTTGGCCATTGGAAATGCTAAGGCATACGATTTTACCGCATACGCTCCCTCAGGACAGCTGCTCTTCTGCACTGTTTTGGATCAAAACAACCATCAGATTGGGTTGGCTGCCGGTGTGCCAAAACCTTCGGGCGACCTGGTCATCCCTGAGACCATTCACAGTGGGGGTGCCGACTGGACGGTGACCGAAATCCTGGACGAGGCTTTCCGCGAAAGCACCATCACCTCGGTGGTCATCCCAAATACCGTCACGGCCATCGGAAACCGTGCGTTCTACCTCTGCACCTCATTGAGCGGCACCGTGGTCATCCCTAATTCGGTGAACACCGTGGGTTATACTGCTTTTTGCCGTTGCGATCGCATGACGGAAGTGGTACTTCCCGAAAAGGATGTGACCTACGGCAGTGAATGCTTCATGACCACTGGTTTGACGGGAACCCTGGTGCTTCCCGAAGGGCTCACGGCGGTCTCGAATGGTATGTTCCGCAACAATGATAAGTTGACCAATATAGTTATTCCAAATACTGTAACAACCATAATGGCTGATGCTTTTTCGTATTGTGGCAATCTTGAGACCGTTCAGATTCCCAGTTCGGTTACTACAATCGAAAGAAACCCATTCAATAGTTGCGAAAAGATCGAGTCGGTGACCGTTGAAGAGGGAAACCCCGTTTTTGATTCCGAGAACAACTGTATCATCAATCGACTCACCAACACGGTTGTAATTGGCTGTAAGAACAGCGTGATTCCCGAAGGAGTGGAGGCGATTGGCCCTTACGCTTTTGGCCAATGCGGTCTTACCCGTATGCCCGACATTCCTTCGTCGGTGACGGCTATTGGAACGCATGCCTTCATGAGCTGCAAAGACCCTGGCTCGTTGGTCATTCCCGAGACGTTGACCGACATTGCCCCTGAGGCCTTTATTTATGGCCGGTTCTCTACGGTTACCCTTCCCCAGTCGATGGACACCATCCCTTATCGGTTGTTTGGGATGTGCCAGAGGATGGGCGAGGTGACCATCCCTGAATCGGTCAGCTACATCGACAGATTGGCCTTCTCTTGGTGTACGAATTTGAAGAAGATCTATGTCTATAATCCGGTTCCGCCTACGGTAAACGCGGAACAGGCTTATTACCATTCTTTCGACTATGTGCCCCGAAGCGCCACCATCTATGTGCCGCAAGGATCGCTTTCGGCTTATCAGAACGCACCAGGATGGAACGAGTTTGCTAACATCGTGGAAATGGGCATCTTCCCCATCGGGACGGAATGGTATTATGAGATTCAGAACGAAAACGGCAGCGTCACCTATCAGCATTTGGAATATGTGGCCGATACCACCGTCCAGGAAGAACCCACCCATATCCTCGTACGTATCAACACCCTTTACGACAAGGATTTCAGCACAGAACAATCACGGGAATACATTTATGAACGTGACAACAAGGTATATTGGTGGAACAAGACCTTGGGCGAGTTCACGATGTTGTATGATTTCGCAGCCCAGGTGGGTGACGAGTGGGAGATCAAAGTGGGAACCTCGCAACTTGTGATGCATGTGGATGAAGAAGGAACGGTGGAGTACAACGGCCAGACCTATCGGACCCTCGTGGTGAGCGATCCCCAAGACCTGTTCAGCGGCACCATCATCTGTGGCATCGGCCATGAAACCAGCTTCTTCCCGGAGCGCTTGATGACCAAAGGAGACGACTATCGGGTGGAAGGTATGCGCTGCGTGTGGCAATACGGACAGTTGATTATCCAGACGAGCGAAACCGCTTGTGACGAGGTGTATTTCAATTTCCATTACGATGTTGACGAAACCACTGCGGATGGATTCCAGGTTTATCCCAACCCCGCCACGGGTATTATCACCATCTCAGGCGCCCAATCTGGGAAATACCGCATCATCAATACGGTGGGTCAAACGCTAAAGACCGGCCGTGTCGACGTTGAAAACCAACAGATTAATGTTTCTCAATTGCCCAACGGCATGTATTTCATCACCATCGCTGGTGAAACCAAGAAATTGATCGTTAACCGATAAAACAAAGCATTATGAAAGCGTTTAAAAACATCTTGGCCATCCTGTTGATGACGATGGTGGTGGCCGTTTTGGTCTCTTGTGGCAAAGACCCTCAAATTTACGGTAAATGGAAACTTGTCAAATTCACCATTACGAATGGCGAACAATCTGAATCCATTTCCATCGGAGAAGGACTCACTATGGAATTCAAGAAAGACGGAAAGGTTGTTCTGGCCATGGGTGGGGAAGAAGCAGTCAAGGAATACACGCTTCAAGGAAACAATCTCGTTTTTAAGGATTGGTATTCAGAGCATATTATCGAACCGGGTGTGGACGTTGAGAATTCATACGATGTCTTGGGAACCATCAACATTCTCACGAAAACCGATCTAAGCATTGAGTTGTATTTTAGTGAAGAGACGTTGGAAGCAATGGAAGCGGAGGATTTGGCATCGCTTCACGCGATTGTGGATTTTGAAAGATTGTAAAGTAAAGAAGTCTGGTTAATGCTGTATAATCACCTCAGGACGACAACCGAGCACTCGTGACAGTGCGAGGACCGACCGCACTTCTGCCTTATTGATGTCCTGGTCACCCTGTTCGTAAGCTTGAATCATGCGAAGTGAAACCCCCGACAAGTCAGCTAACTTTTTTTGAGTGAGACGGGACTGCTTGCGGATGGTTTTCAGCGGGTTCTTCCGGTGTTGGAGACCTTGCTCAATCAGCGTATCAGCCGTTTGTACAAATTTGGAAAGATCGGCCTCATGCAAGGTAGGATAAAGCGAAAGCAAGGTGCTGATGTTTAATCCATTGCTTTTAAGGAACGAAAATGATCGGGCACGATACCATTGGTAATAGGCCAACGCCCAACCAGCCCAATATTCGGGGGTGCGGTCAAAAGGTGCGTAGGACAGGACGGGCACCATTTTGTCAATAGTTTTATCCAAAACCAGTTGCATAAGTTCCATCCCCGACAGTCCCGACAGGTAACGGGGATTGCCCGCCTCAATTTGTGAGGCGATGCCGCTAGACAGAAACATCTCGTAAAACATCGGCAGGTCGCAATGCGCGGCATGGACGGCGCAGTCGAACATGGTGCCGAGGTTGTTCATCACATCCTCAAGATATAAGTGATTATAGGCGCGGGTCATCGGTAGTCCATTTTTGTCTGAGAATATCAATCATATAGATGGCATCAACTGGTGATGCCGTGGTTTTTTCTTTCTGGAAATCTTCTCTTGCTTTTCGGTCGCGGGCTTGGCGTTTCGGGTAGTACAGACTGCTGTCAACGGGGATGCTTTCCTTGAAATGAATGCTTGCAAACGCTTTTTCGCTTTTCAATACGATTTGTTCCCCCAGGTTTCCTAAATGCATTGCTTTTCGCAATTGCTCCAATGAGATGGTGTTGTTCAAAAAGGCGTTGGCAAACGAGAAATAAGAATCATCGGCCCGATAACCTATGATGATATCGTAAGGCTTGTAGTCGGGTAAAAAATGGTTCAACAGGTATTGTTTTGCTTCTGTGGGCAGGCCTTGGGACAGGACAAACGTTCTGTTTTTCAACAGTATCGAGAGCCAATTCAGGATATGATAGGGTTTTTGATTTAGATGGAGAATGTCCACCCCCTCCAAGTCGATTTCATAGCTGTTGGCAAAGCCATCGCGTTGTTCCGTACTTGCCCATTCTTTGGCGAGCTCAAGATTTTCGGTACAATAAAAGCCCAATCCGTAATCATTTTTCGGATTTCCTACCCCAAAAACGGGCTTTTCGATGATCTTTGTCGAACCGTGATAAATGACAATCGATTTCATAAACTATCGTTATAACGAGACTTTTTGCAAAAATAGCATTTTTACTATTATTTATCAATAATTTACAGAAATAATTTTTACGGCAAAGATATTATTAATTAAAAAAAAGTCAATAGGTTTATTGTTGATATTTTTGATATATTCTTAAATAATCTATAGCTAATTATTTATTAATATTCTTAAAATCAATACGTTAATTCAAAATTTTATCAGAAAAAATATGTATTCAACGATTTAAGCCGTTTTTTTGATGAAAGATTCAATAATTTTGTTCCCATGAAAAGATACTTGATCATCGTTGTGTTGCTATGCCTGGTTGGAGGCCTCCAAGCTCAGGACTTCTATCATACCAAAAGCAACCGCTATATCGCCGATATTGCCTTTTCGGGAAACCAGGTCCTTGTGCTGGAGAACCGCAACCGTAACTCGGTGCTGAGTCTGCTCGACCTTGAGGGAAACAAGCTGAGCGAGACCGAGTTCCAACAACAATATGAGGAATTGTATATAGATCCTTTCGGGCATTTTCTGCTGATGAACCGCGACAGCTGTCTGCAGGTGTATTTCGATCATCAGTGGAATGCCTTGCCTTTGACGACGTTCTCCAAACAGGAATTCAACGAAAAAGTGGCGAGGTTTGTGTTGGAGTTCAACGGTGCCAATGTGCTCCGCAGCATGGTTTACGACAAGCACGACTACCACGTTCAGGTATTTCACGGACAAACACAAACCTATTCATACATCCTGAAAGACGATCCGGAAAAGAAAAACCATCCCTTGTGCCGTTTTATCAATCCAGCCGCCGTTGAAATGTGTCAGGACCAACTGAATCAAATCATTGCCATGTACGACCACGCGGTTCCTCTCGGGGCCAATGAGCTGAGAATGGGCACTTGGGATGGAGATTTACGCCGCTTGAACAAAACCTTGAATATCCACCTTCAGATTTTATGGTACCGCCAAAATGTCGCCAAGGAATACCATACTGCCGCCTTGATCTATAACGGACTTTTGCAATTGATTGACTTGCAGGGATTCAAGATCGTGGAAGTCGATAAGGATTTCAATACCTCCGATCCACGGCCGTTGAAAATCCTTTCGGGAGAGGATTGTTTTAAAAGCCAATTCCTCACGGATGAACTCACGGGTAAGACCTACGGACTCTTTGTGAAGGATGGAATGAATTACCTGGGGTTATACAACCCGGCAAAAGGTAGCGTTGGCATCATTCACAAAGCTTGCGTCAGCATCTATCCGAGAGTATTCAAGGTTCATGGCGGGTATGCCTACAGTGTCTATTTCGACGCAGTGCGGAGCCATGGTGTGCTTAGTAGAGTAAAGATTAAAGAATGATTCAGTCCATGCGTCAAAGGTTGAACATCAAACGGCTTTTCATCGTAATCATCGTTTGCGCGATGGCTCTGAATTCAGTGGCCAAGTCTGCACATGAGGAAGAACACTGGCTGAGCATGGGGACCGAGTTCTACTTCGATGGGCAAACCGATTCTGCCAAAGTCTATCTGGAACAAGTGTTTTTAACAGATACCGATGAAAAGACAACCGCCGCAAAATTCTTGCTCGACATTGCTTTGGCCCAAGGCGACACCTTGAAAATCAACGAATATGCCTTGTTTTTGGCGGAGAATTACGACGTCTCCCTTAATCAGGAACGGCAAAAATCACATCGACGAATCCTCTTGATCGCCGTTACGGCCTTGTTGGCGCTTTTGGTTATGGGATGGATCATCTTCATCACCTACAAACGGCACAAAACAGCCGAAGCCATCTTGGTTGAAGAACAACAACGGGAACGAGAATCTTTCGGCCGTCAGCTCAACGAGGCGCAATCCGTCATTGAACGCCAGACGTTCGAGAACCTCCAAAGGCAGGCTAGGGAAGTCCTTTCACGAGGCAGCCAGCGCAAGCGCATCCTCGAAGCCTTCAATGCCACTTACCCCAAAGCCTACGAGCGGCTGAAAACCACCTATCCCGACTTAAGCGAGCAGGAATACGACCTACTGATCCTTAACTTCCTCGAATTCCGCATCAAGGAAGAAGCGGAAATCTTGGAGTTGAGTCAAAATACGGTGATGAAATACCGTTCCAATTTGCTGAAAAAGGTAGGGAAAGACCCTGTTGCCGGGTTATTGGAATGATTCTTTATCATGAATCATTAATATACCCGCTGTTTTCCGCGCAATATATAGGTCCAACCCATGGTTTTTTTTCTATCGGTAGATGGGTGTTTTCGGATTATTTGGCATCCCGTTAGGGATGCTCTGTCGGTAACATGATCATCCCAAAAAATCTATATGGTGCTCTGTTATAATCTATAGAAAATCAATCGATTAACAATAAATCTTCCATAAATAAATCTATATCACAACAGCATGGGGACAAAAACAATTGACTCCGTCATTACCTTTGTTCCCATGAAAAGATACTTACCCCTTATTGCTCTGCTTTGCCTTTTTGAAGCCACTTATTCCCAAACCACCAAGGTCCATGGCAACCTCGGGGTGCAGAATGTACACATCATCGTGACCGACACCAAACAAGGGACGGTTACCGATGCCAAAGGCAACTATAGGCTTCTTATAACGGATAATTCCAAGCGTGTTAACTTGCTGTATTCCTGTATCGGCTATCAGGATACCGTGGTGAGTCTCACGCCGAAACAATTACAATCAGAAAATATCAACCTCAGCTTCCGTATGCGCCCCAGGGATTATCCCCTTGCGGAAGTCACGGTGACGGAAAACCGACCTCAGATCGCCTATCACGAACCGTTAATCAGCCTTCTGGCCTACGAAATCAACGAGATGGGCCTTTACATGATCGTCTACCGCAAAAGTAGCAACGCCCTGCTTCATCTTACCTTGGATTTCGACACCTTGTCCATCCTTCCCATCGACAGGAAGTTTGAAAGGCTTTACAAGGACGTGTATGGGCAAATCCATCTGATCAGCTATGACTCCACTTACCAGATTGGGCATCGGCAACTCGGCGACACTTATTTAGACGCGGAGCTTTTCTATGGCATGTCACACCGTGATTTTTATAGCATCATGGGTAACGCAGCCGCGGCGATCGATAGCACTCTTGTAATTGCCACTTACGGTGACGGGGCGCAAGAGTTGTACTACAATTATTTCAAAAAAGGAGACCCCAAAGCTTATGCCATGGAATATACCTTCGATCAAGAAGGCTTGGACTTGGTGGAAAACATCAGAAAGTTCGGCCTCGGCGGCTTGATTCCCCCTCCTCCGATCTATGACCCTGTATTTGCCGTGGGAGATTCTTTGTTCTTGTTCAATTTCGAGGCCGACAAAATCGAGTTTTTCGACAAAAACGCACAACTGGTCGGAGAAACCCCGATCAAGTTTCATCGGGATGTGAAATGGAACGGTAAGAGGCCCATGAAAAGCACCTGGAACCGAATGGTATTGGTGGATTGGGCAAGAAAACAGTTCTATGCGGTTTTCTTGGAGGACAGCATATTGGTGTTACATAAAATCGATATGAAAACAGGAAAAACCAAAGAGGTCGCAAGGCTGTCAGGATTCCAATTTGTGTTGCTTCCCAGGGTGAACAATGGAATACTATATTTCATGTATCACACCGGAATCACCCACAGCAAAGCGCTTTATCGAATGAAAATAGAATAACCTTAACACCGCATCGCTATGAAAAACACTCGATTTTACTCTTTTTTGTTAATCCTTCTATGGATGCTTGCTTTTACGGCCAACGCCCAAGACCGTCTCTACCTCCAAGGCGTATGCGTCAACGAGAAAGGCCGTGCCATCGAAAACGTGGGCGTATATGTGAATGACACGCTGCTGGTTTCCATAACGGATGAGAATGGTCATTTTGCTTTGCCACGGCCATCCGCAGGGCAGAAGATCCGTTTCGCCCACATGGGTTATGAACCCGCATATTACACTATCAAAGAAAAAGACTTAAACGGCGACCCCGTCAGTGTCAGCCTAAAAATAAAAAGCCATGAGCTGGTCGAAGTGGAGGTGACAGCCAATGCCCCTCATATCGCCTTCGACAACCCAGTGCGGAGCGTGCTCGACTATGTGATCGCTGACGATGGCATCTATCTTGTCGCTTATCGTAAGCGAAACACGGCACTGCTGCATCTCTCGTTCGAGATGGATACGCTTCACGAGTTGAAGATATCGTCCGCTTACAAGAATCTCTATCGGGATTTCTACGGCTTTGTCCATGTCGTCAGCAACGAGAACGTCTGCCAGGTGGGCTTCACTGAAACCACCGATGGACGGAAAAAAGACATGTTTCTGTATGCCCCCATCTCGCTGGAGAACTTTTACAAGACCTACGGGCCTATCGTGGCGGCTTCCGATAAGGTGGTCATCACGGGCAGGTATGCTTTTTATGGCACAGAGCAATACTATTATTGCGTCACCCCGACGGCTGACACAATGTATTTGCTGGAGCATATCGTGGATGAGAAAATCCGTGACGATATTATAGACCTCTTTCGATTCGGCGTTGATAAGTTTCATTATTATGCGCTCAACTTCTATCCAACGATGTTTTACATTTACAATCCCATCTATTGTCTCGACAACAAATTTTACCTTTTTGCTTATGCTGATGATGAAACTATCGTTTACGATGCCGTCGGCAAGGAATTGGAGCGCTATCCGCTCGTTTTTCACGAACATACAAGATGGGATGGTACCAAAGTGCAGGACGGACGTTGGAAGAAATCCATGATCGTTGACCGGGCACGACGGGAGTTTTACTCGTTTTTTGTCGATGACGGTCTATGTACTTTGATGCGTATCAATCTAGCTACAGGCAACGCCACACCAGTCCTGGATCTCAACGGCTATCCCTTTGCGGAGATGCTAAGGGTACACAACAGGGTGTTGTATTTCCTTTATCCTACCGGAAACAACCACCGGCAAGCCTTGTATCAAGTTAATATTGAGGAGAAAGAAACACTATGAAAAAGCTCATTTTACTATTGTTTAGCGGCATCATGAGTATTGCCTCGTTTGCACAGACAAAAACCATGGTTTACGGCAACCTCGGTGTGGAGAACGTGAACATCAGTGTGCTCAACACCCAGTATGGAACGGTTTCCAACGCCCAGGGACAATATACGTTAGTGCTATCCGACAACAACAAACGCATCAACCTGCATTATTCCTGTATCGGCTATCAAGATACTGTGGTGGGCATTACACCGAAACAGTTGGAAAAGGATTCGCTCAATATCAGCTTTAGGATGCGGAAGCAGGCATACGCCTTGAAAGAAGTCAGCATCTTGGCGGATCGTCCTCATTTTGAGGGTGACCGAAACATCATCATGGATTTTGAGGTGTACGACGGTATCGTTTGCATGCTTCAGGGCAATGGCAACAAATACCGACTGCTGCTGGCGGATGTAGACCTCAAGGTGTTCGACACCCTACCGCTCTCAAAGCACCTCAAACCCACACGATTGTTGAAAGATTGCATGGGTAACTGCCAGCTGATGGGCTCCGACAGCGTCTATCAAATCGATCTGCAAAATAAAACCAAGCCTTACCTCGCCACGGAGCGCAACCATTACAACGCCGTGATGGGCGACTGCTTGTTTCTTACCGACCATCATCTTTATCTGAGGAGCACCGTCATGGATGGCTTTTCGACCATGTTTTACAGGATCGATGTGGCAACCAAACAAAAACAGCCTTTGTTCGTTGATGACGGCTCGGACGAATTCAAGGAGTTTATCGATGAAATGAAATTTGACGCTGCAAACCGACCAGAGCACGGCCCCTCGCATGAAGATTGGGAACGGTTTACTAGGCTCGCATGGTTCCGCGACAGCTCGGCACACCTGGCCTTGATGCGTAAAAAACTGGTGTATTTCGATCATGAAAACAACCAAATCCGCCAATACGACCAGAACCTGAACGAACTCAAGTCTTGCCCCATCGACTACTCCCAGAAAAGCGACTGGAAACCGCAGATTTTACAAGACCTAGCGAAAAACAAGTTTTACACCTTTATCGGCCATTGGCTTCATGAGATTGACATCAACACAGGGGAAACCCACCCGAAAGCAAAGTTGAATGTCGATATTTACAGCAAAGTGGCGCTGTGGAACCGGCATCTGTATATCTTGAGAAGGCAGCACACCTCCGCGGGAAAACTGAGGAGTTACGTCGAAAGAGTGGATGTTTAATCTTCGTTGTAAAATGCCATCACCTTGCAACGGTAGAGGTATTCGTATTTGGCCTGCAACAGGCTCGACTCAGCCTTGTAAAGCCGGTTCTTGCTCTCGTTGAGTTCCATCAGGGTGGTCTTGCCCGCCTCGAAGCCCGCCTGGGCATAATCATAAGCCAGTTGCGATGATTTCAAACTGTTATCGGCAGCCACATACTTCTGCTTGGCGGCAACGGCACTGTAATAGGCCTGCTGGATCTCCTTCTTCAACTTCTTGCTGGTGTTCTCGATGTTCACCTGCTGGTTCTCGATGCCCAACTCGGTCATCTTCACCCGGTATTTGGTCTGCATGCCGTTGAAAATCGGGATGTTGAGCGACAGGCCCAGCTGGGTGCGCCCGTTGGTCTGCAACTGCTGCTGGATGGGTGTGTTGGCATACCCGTCGGTGAAATAATGGTAGATGCCGTTCGAATAACCTCCGTAGAAACTCAATGAAGGATACCATGCCGATTTTGCGGCTTTCAGGTCGTAATGAGCCTGCTGCAAGCGTAGCTGGGCGGCCTGCATCTCGGGCTGATGGTTCAAGGCGTGTTGTATGGTGGCTTGTGGCGAGACTAAAGGCATCTCGTCATCGGTCATGAACACCTCGGGATCGACCACATCGAAACCCTCCACGTCGTCAAGTTCCAAGGCTTGTGTGATGTCCAACAGTCTGAGCATCAGGTTGTTCTGTGCTTCTGTGAGAGAGGCTCGGTCGGTGGCTACCTGGGCTGCGCTTTCATAGACGTTCGACTCGGGGAGACGGCCCACCTCGAACAGCTCTTGGGTGCGCTGGTGCTGACTCTCTGAGAGTTCCAGCTGCTTCTCGGCCACACCCAGAAGCTCTTTGCAGTAAACCACCTCCATGTAATAGGCCATGATGGCTAGACGGAGGTCGCGCTTGGCGGCTTCGAGGTCCTGTGTGCTGGCCTGAAGGTTCAGCTCGTTGGCTTTGTTGGTGTTATAGAGGTTCAGACCTTGGAACAAAGGCATGGAAACGCTGACGCCCACGGAGGCCGACGAGGAGTTGTCGGACACATAAACTCCGGTGTAGGAGGGCGACTGTCCGAAGCCCAATCCCTCGGAGGCGCTGGCGTTGACCGAAGGCAGCCAGGCGTTCTGGCTCATCTTGAGCTGGTAGTCGGCGTTCTGCTGCTGCAAACGGCTCTGAAGGATACCGACATTGTGTTCCATGGCATAGTCGATGCACTGCTGCAAGGTCCAAGGCTGCTGGGCCCTCATTGTGAAAGCCACAGCCAACAATACTATCATCAGAATGCTCTTCTTCATCTTCTTACTTCTTGCTTCTAACTTCTTACTTCACAATCTCATTTCCCCGAATCTTGTCGCCGGCGTTCAAGCCTTCGGTGACGACGATGTTGACGCCGTCGGACAGGCCCACCTTGACAGCTTGGCGTTCAAACTCCTGTGGCATGCTTTCTTTGGTGCAGCGATACACATAGGTCTCGCCAGCCTCGTAGCTGATGCAGGTCTCGGGGACGACGACGGCACCTACGGCTTGGTCGAGGATGATCTCGGCATTGGCGGAATAGCCGGCGCGCACAAACACGTCGTCGGGCAGGATGGCTTTGGCTTTCATCTCGAAGAACACGGCTCCGCTCTCCTGGGTGCCCTTGGGGGCGATGTACTCCAGCACGGCGTCAAACTTGCGGTCGTTCATGGCTCCAATGGTCAGGACCAAAGGCATGCCTTCATGAATCTTACCCACCTCGGTCTCGTCGAGTTTGCCTTTGAAGATCATGTCCTTCATGTTGGCGATAGTCGCGATGGTGGTGCCGTCGTTGAAGGTGTTGGAGTTGATGACGGAGTTGCCCACCTTCACGGGGATGTCGAGGATCATGCCGGAGATGGTGGCCTTGATTTGCGTGTTGCTGTATCCCGTTGCGTTCTTCGAGATACCCTCCTTGATGATGTTCAGCTGGTCTTTGGCGTTGTTGTAGCTCTCCTTGGCCTGCTGGTATTCGAGTTGCGACTTCTCGAACTCCTCGGCGGAGATAAGGCCTTTGTTCTTCAGGTTCTCCTGGCGTTGGTAGGTCTTCTCCACGTTGTCGAGGTTGAGTTTGGCCACACGCACCTGCGACTCGGCGGCGGAGAGGCTGCTCACGTCGGGAATGACTTTCACCACGGCAATCACCTCGCCTTGTTTGACCTGCTGTCCAGGCTCCTTGAGGATCTCGGCGATGATGCCCGACACTTGGGGCTTCATGGCCACCTCGTCGCGTGGGTCGATCTGACCCGTGACCACGGTGGTCTTCTGGATGGTGTCAATACGGGCCTCCATCACTTCATAAACAACCGTTTGCGGTCTCGATTTCTTGTAGAGATACACGAAAGTCCAAATTACCCCGATCCCTAACAAGATGAAAAACAAAATTTTAAATACTTTTTTCATATTATCTTATTTTAATTTTAATTTTCCGTTCTCCGTTTTCCGTTTTCCGTTTACTCCTCCCTTATCGCATCAATTGCCTTAATCTGTATGGCTCTCCAAGCAGGCAAAACTCCAGCTAGAAGTCCCGAAACAATGATGATAACAGTTGCGGTCACAGCGGCACCGAACCCCATGTTGGGGTCTTGGAACATGGTATCGCTGCTGGGCATGCTAGAGGTGATCATGGCGACAATGGCCATGATGCCCACGCCGATGCACATGCCTACCAAACCGGCCAATACAGTGAGTAACAGACTCTCTGAAAGCACTTGGCTGATGATGTTCTTCGGCTTGGCTCCGAGGGCGCGCCGCACGCCAATCTCTCGGGTGCGTTCCTTCACGGTGACCAGCATGATGTTGCTCACACCGATGATGCCCGACATCAAGGTGCCCAGACCCACAATCCAAATCAGGATATGGATACCCAAGAACATCCCCTTGAATGCCCCGAAGATCTCTGAAAGGTTGAACGACTCGATGGCGGTCTCGTCGGTAGGCGCGATGTCGTGACGTTCCTTGATTAATAGTTTGAGGTCATCCTCAAAACTGGAAATGGGAGTGTCGTCGTCGGCCACAAGGGCGAAGAAATAGATCTTGTCGCCCATGCCGTAAACCTGTTGCATGGTCGTGAATGGCAGGAGGACCGATTCGTCGATGGTGCCGTTGATGTTGACGTTTTCGGTGTAGGAGCGGACCACGCCCACCACTTGGAAATAGATGCCGTTGACTCTCACCATTTTACCGAGGGGATCCTCGCCTTTCTCGAACATGGTTTCATACACTTTCTTACCCAACAGGCATACCTTGCGGCATGAGGCGATGTCGGTGTCATTAATAAAACGACCTTTCAATATCTTCGACCTTTGGATGTCGTTGTATTCGGGCATCACGCCTTTCACCGAGAAGCTTTCGCCGCGGCTGTTGTAAACCACGTTTTTCTCTTCTGACGACCAAAGGCTTGACTCGGGCGAGATGGCCTGGATGCACGGGAAGGCCTCTCTGATGGCTTCCAAGTCCGACATCTGCATTGTCCATGAGCGTCCTTTTTGATAGCCTTTGTAGGGCTCGCTGGTGGTGCTGGTATAGAAAAACGCTGTGTTGGGTGTCACGCCTTCCACCTGTTTCATCAGTCCGTTCTCGAAGCCGTTGCCGGTGGAGGAGAGGATCACCAAGAGGAAGATGCCCCAAAACACGCCGAAAGCCGTCAGGAAGCTGCGGGTCTTGTTGCGCGTAATGGTCTGCCAAATCTCGTTTAATCCGTCGAAATCGAACATAATAACAGGGTTTTATCTATAATTCATTGCTTCTATTGGTTTGATTCTCACTGCGTTGCGGGCAGGGAAGAAGCCGGCGAGAACACCACATACGATGAGCAAGGCAGTGGCCATTATCACGATGCGGATGTCGATGCTGGGGACGATGTTCAGGGAGATGTTGTTTCCTTCTTGGGCGGTTTTCAGGATGTTGCGGCTGACTTCGGCCACCACCATGCCAAGCCACATCCCGATGTAGCCGAAGATGGTGGTGATGATCATCGACTCGGTGACGATGGAGGCGAGTATCGACCGCGACTTGGCGCCGAGGGCCTTGCGGATGCCGATTTCGTTGGTGCGCTCCTTCACGGTGATTCGCATGATGTTGCTCACACCCACGATGCCCGAGGCCAACATGGCAAATCCGATGATCCAGATAAAGAGCTCGAAGGTGTTGAAGATCTTCATGGTCTGAAGATATTCCTCCTGGGTGCTGCGTATGTAAACAGCCGACATGTCATTGGGGTCGAACTCATGCAGGTGTGCCAGTTGGGTCCGGAGATACTCGGTGTAAGCCTCGTTGTCCTCCTTGGTCTCCAAGCCTTTTACGGTGAACCGCAACATCCAGTAGTGGCTCTGGTTGGTAATCTTTTTCAAGGTGGAGAAAGGAACCAGGGCACCGCCGCCGCTTGAGTTGGGGTCGCCTTCATAGACACCGATGACCTTGTAGGCGATGCCGTTGACGATGATGAACTGCCCGATGGGGGAGATGCCGTTGTCGAAAAGATGCTTCTCAAGCGCATCGTCGATCACGGCTACCTTCTCGCTTTGTTTCTCGTCACGTTCGTTGAGCAGCCGTCCTTCAATGAGATCGACATTCGAGATGGATTGAAAAACAGGGCGGACACCTCTCATGTTGACACTGCACGACTTGTCGCCAAAATAGGCAAAGCCACTGCTATTAATGGTCGGTGATACCTGGTCGACATGTTGCGCCTCGTTTTCCAAGAAGCGGATGTCCTTGTCGGTGAACCAGATATCGCGGTTGATGCCATGACCCTTAAAGGGTTTGGAGGTCTCGCCGCTGAAAATCATATAGGTGTTTTTGGATTGGTCGCTGAACTCCTCGCTGATGCCGTTCATGATGCCGTTGCCGGCGGCGAGCAGCACGATGAGGATGAAGATACCCCATGAGATGGCGAATCCCGTGAGGAAGGTCCTCAGTTTGTTGCGGCTCAAAGCCATGAATATTTCGCGCCAAAAGTCCATTATTTGATCTCCGTGTTGAAGTCGATAAGGTCGGGGTTATTAATCTCAATATTCTCAATCACGCCATCTTTCAGGTGGATGATCTTGTTGGTTCTCAATGCGATGCCTTTCTCATGGGTGACGATGACCATGGTGATGCCGCTTTGGTTGACCTCGCGGAGAATCTGCATCACCTCGGCCGAGGTCTTGCTGTCCAAAGCCCCCGTGGGCTCGTCGGCGAGGATGATCTTGGGCTGGGTCACCAGGGCACGGGCCATTGAGACACGTTGCTTCTGTCCGCCCGAAAGCTCGTTGGGATAGTGGTCGGCCCATTCCCTCAAGCCGAACCGCTCAAGATATTCCAAAGCCAGGTCGTTTCGTTTCTTGCGACTTACGTTCTGATAATATAAAGGTAAGGCCACGTTCTCCATCGCCGTCTTGAAGGGGATGAGGTTGAACGACTGGAAGATGAAGCCGATGGTGCGGTTGCGCATGTCAGCGGCCTCGTTCTCACTGAGGTCTTTCACCAGTTTTCCGTTGAGATAATAGTCGCCCGTGTCGTAGTTGTCCAAGATGCCCAAGATGTTGAGCAAAGTCGATTTGCCCGAACCTGACGCCCCCATGATGCTCACCATCTCACCCTCCTCAACATGGAGGTTGATGCCTTTCAAGACATGCAAGGGCTGAGCCCCGAAATACGTTTTATTAATGTTTTCTAACCGTATCATCCTTTGTTTATTTGGTGTATTAGTTTACTAACACACTGCAAAAGTAAAGATTTTTTGTTTTATGTCAAGAAAAAAAATGAAAAAAAATAAAGAAATCTATTAATGCATAACGAACTAAAGAGGAAAAAGTTACACAAAATGCGTATTTTTGCATTTTTAATCGTTGGAAAAGAGTTGATATGAAGAAATGTTTTTTGTTTTTATGGTTGCTGTCGTTGTTTGTCCCCATGGCGATGGCACAGAGTCCCTCAAAAAGCTATACCATCAGCGGCTATGTCACCGATGGAAAGAGCCAAGAGACCCTGTTGGGAGCCTCGGTGTATGATGCCGCCACCATGAAAGGTTCCGTGACCAACAACTTCGGGTATTACACCTTAAAGTTGCCTGAGGGACAGGTTGATTTCAGGGCTTCTTTTGTGGGTTTTGATCCTTACCAAGCCCGTTTTGATTTGAAAAACGACACGGTGATCAACATCTTTTTGGCACAGTCGAACCAGTTAAACGAGGTGACGGTGACTGCTCGTGCCATCGAGAGCAACGTGAAAGGCACACAAATGAGCACCATCGAACTCCCCGTGATGCAACTGAAGAAAGTGCCGGCCTTGTTCGGTGAGACCGATGTGATCAAGGCCTTGCAGCTGCTTCCTGGGGTCCAGTCAGGTACTGAAGGCTCAGCGGGAATGTACGTCCGTGGTGGCGGTCCCGACGAAAACCTCATCCTTCTCGATGGCGTGCCGCTCTACAACGTGAACCACGCGGCAGGCTTCTTCTCGGCCTTCAATGCCGACGCCATCAAAAACGTCACCTTATATAAAGGCAACTTCCCCGCACGATTTGGAGGTCGCCTCTCGTCGGTGGTTGATGTGCGCATGAAGGACGGCGACATGTATGAATACCACGGTAACCTCAGCTTGGGTTTGATCGCTTCCAAAATCAATGTGGAAGGCCCCATCATCAAAGGCAAGACTTCGTTCAACCTCTCGTTCCGACGCACATATTACGATGTGTTCACCGCTCCGCTGGCCGATTACATCGTCAAAATGAATAGCGAAAACAAAAAAAATTCGGGTTGGGGCGGCTATTATTTCTATGACCTCAACCTGAAACTCAACCATAAGTTTTCCGACAAAGACCGGTTGTTCCTCAGCATTTATTCAGGCGACGACAAGGTGTATGCGCGGATCAAACTCGGTTACGATTATTCCAGCTCCTATTATGGAACAAATACCAGCTCAGAGCGTTTCAACCTCGATTGGAAGTGGGGTAACCGGGTGGCCGCCTTACGTTGGAACCACGTCATCCAACCCAACCTCTTCATGAATGTCACAGGAGCCTATACCCAGTACCGGCATTTCATGGGAGCGGAAATCCGTGATGAGAGCAGCTTTGTGAACCAAGACCAAAACAGCAGTTATTCCGAGAGTGTCGACTTGGGCTTGCATTCGGGCATCTATGACTACAGTGCCAGAGCCGACTTCGATTACAAGCCTCACGACAACCACGACATGAAGTTCGGCCTGAACCTCACACACCACACCTATAAACCCACTACCACGGCCTACCATATCAAGATGGTTGAAGACAACCAGACGGGTTTTTCTTTCGACACGGTTACCAGCGATGCCAGCGTGAGAGCGTTGGAGACCGACCTTTACGTGGAAGACAACTGGGATATCAGCAACTACTTTAAACTTAATGCCGGACTGCATTATTCCACGTTCAGCGTTGACAAGAAAACCTATCACAGCCTTCAACCCCGCTTAAGCATGAGGGCTTTGGTGACCGATGAGTTCTCACTCAAGGCGGGTTATGCCTATATGAGCCAATACATCCACCTGCTCTCGAGCAACGCCATCAGCCTTCCCACCGACCTCTGGGTGCCTGTCACGGGCGACATCGTACCCATGAACGCCCATCAAGTGGCAGTGGGCGCTTTTTATGACTGGAAGGGCTTTGAATTCTCGGTGGAAGGTTACTACAAGAAGATGAACAACGTGTTGGAATATAAGGACGGAGCCTCGTTTTTCTCGTTGGATCAGACCGGATGGGACGACAAGGTGGTGATGGGTGATGGCTGGGCCTACGGCATTGAGCTGTTCGCCCAAAAACAGGTGGGCAAATTCACCGGCTGGGTGGGCTACACCTGGGCGCATACCAACCGCCTCTTCAACCGTGAAGGACAGGAACTGAACTTTGGACAGGTGTTTCCTGCTAAATATGACCGTCGTCACGACCTGAACATCGTGCTGATGTATGAGTTCAACGACCGTATCGACGTGGGTGCCACCTGGGTGTATAGTACGGGCAACTGCGCCACACTGTCGTATCAAGATTACAACGGACTGGGTGTCGGTTACAACGATTATCCCACCATAGGTTACATCGAGAGCCGTAACAACTATCGTTACAACAGCTACCAACGCCTCGACCTGGTGGCCAACTTCCACAAGCAAAAAAAGTATTGTGAACGGATCTTCAGCATCAGCGTCTACAACGCCTTGTGCCATAACAACCCCTTTGTGGTCGTTCCGTGGTCGGAGTACGAATACAATCCTTATCTTAATGAGTATGTCGACCGCAAAACGCTCCAACAAGTGTGTATTTTCCCAATCATCCCTACGTTGACCTGGCAATATAAATTTTAACCGCACCCCATCGGGGTGCCACATCGGTAAAAACAGAATAACCCCCATAACCCACCGCACCCCATCGGGGTGCCACATCGGTAAAAAACAGAACAACCCCATAACCCACCGCACCCCATCGGGGTGCCACATCGATAAAAAACAGAACAACCCCCATAACCCACCGCACCCCATCGGGGTGCCACATCGGTAAAAACAGAATAACCCCCATAACCCACCGCACCCCATCGGGGTGCCACATCGGTAAAAAAAAGAACAACCCAATAATCCACCGCACCCCATCGGGGTGCCACATCGGTAGAAAAAATGAAAAAAATTGAATTAATTGTTTTATTAATAGCATCAACCATTTTTGTATGCCATTTATCATCTTGTACCAAGGAGGTTGATTTCACGGGTGAACAATCCAATCCTTTGCTGGTCGTCAACGGTTTGCAACAGGCTGGACAACCGGCAAGCCTCCGTGTGGAAAAGAGCGTTTTTTTCCTTGATGACCAACCCGATCGCCGAGTGAAAGATGTTGAAGTCGACCTTTATGTTAACGGTATCTTCAAAGAAAGCCTTCAAGTGCATGATTCGTCGATAATGGAGCAATATTACATTTGGACCGAAGAAGGTGAGATCTTGAAGGAGCGCCTTAGATACGCCTTCAACTATTGCGAAGGCCAGTATGTGATTTGTGACGGAGACCAGCTGCGTTTCGAGGTGCGTTCGAGCGAGTTCGATAACGCCACCGCCGAAGTTACCGTGCCCAAATCTCCCCAAGTAATCAGCTTCGACACGGTACGGACGGAAGTCTCACCTGATGATTACGAAGTGAAACTTCGTTTTGCCTTGCAACTTAACGATCCTGCGGGTAATAATTACTATAATCTGTATCCAAAAGACGCATTGTCGAGCTTTACCTCGTCCGATCCGGTGTTTACCGACCTGACAGCTGTTGACGATATCGAAAATCTCTTCGGTGAAAATGAATATTACGGCAGGGGACAATACAACTTGTTCACCGACAAGTTTTTTGACGGATCGGAATACACGCTGACGATGGAAACCTACTGGTATCTAGGGGAGGAGTATGAGTATTATCAAGAGCCTTTTACCTTGGAGGTCACCTGCATGGACTCCAATTTTTACCAATATTTCAGATCCTACCGGGCGTATTCAAACAACGATCCGGAAAGCTTGATAGGCATGTTTACCGAGCCTGTGCAAGTGTATTCCAATGTGAAAAACGCTGTTGGTGTAGTGGCTGCACAAAGCCAGCCGGTAGTGGTGTCGGTCGATTTAAGCCAAAACGGGATGTGAGACTTTGAGAAAAAATATTAACTTTGCCCAAAATTCAAATCTAGCAAAGTTATCATGAAACGACTTCTTCTATCATTGGCCATCCTGTTGACCTCAGCGATGGCTTTCGCCGGCGAGGGCATGTGGATCCCGATGCTCCTCCAGTACAACGAAAAAGAAATGCAAGAGATGGGCATGCGCATCACTGCCGACGACATCTACAGCATCAACCACAGCAGTCTGAAAGATGCCATCGTGCTCTTCGGTGGTGGCTGCACAGGCGAGATCGTCAGCGACTATGGGCTGCTGCTCACCAACCACCACTGCGGCTACGACTGGATTCAAAAACACAGCTCGGTGGAGCACGACTACCTCACCGATGGTTTCTGGGCCATGGACCGCTCGCAGGAGCTGCCTTGTCCTGGGTTGACGGTTACCATCCTCCGGGAGATGCGTGATGTGACCGACCAGGTGCTGTATCATGTCACAGAGGAGATGACGGAAGAGAAACGGCAGGCCACCATCGACCAAGCCATCAAGGACATCATCGCCGAGGTGGAGAAGACCACCAATTATAAGGTAAGCATAAAACCCTTCTTCCTGGGTAACGAATACTACCTGCTGCTCAACGAGGTGTTCCGTGATGTGCGTCTGGTAGGCTGTCCCCCCAGCAACATCGGCAAGTTCGGCGGCGACACCGACAACTGGGTGTGGCCCCGTCATACGGGCGACTTCAGCGTGTTCCGCGTGTATGCCGACAAGGATGGACATCCGGCCAACTACAGTGCCGACAACGTGCCTTACAAACCCGCCCAGCACCTGCAGATCTCGCTGAAGGGCGCCGACGAGGGCGACTTCGCCTTTGTGTTCGGATACCCCGCCCGCACCAGCGAATACCTGCCTGCCGTAGCCGTCGACCAAGAAGCCAATGTCATCGACCCCATCGCCGTTGACCTCCGCGGCAAGATACTTGACGTCTATAACACCTATCAAGAAAAAGACCGCAAGGTGCGCATCCAATATGCCTCCAAACACGCTGGTCTGGGCAACGGCTGGAAGAAATGGATGGGTGTCACCGAAGGCATCAACCATTTCCACGGCGTGGAGAAAAAACGCTTCTACGAAGAGTCGTTCCAAGAATGGTGCTTGGCTAGCCGCCAACGCTATCTGTATATTAATCTTTTGAAGGATTTCGATCAGAAATACAAGGAACTGGAGCCTTACCGCGTGGCTTACACCTACTTGAGCAATGCCGGCCTGAACATCGAGATTGTCGCTTTTGCAGGTAAATTCAACAAACTCTCAGAAGTCACCTCCGACACGCCTCAGGAAGAAGTCGATAAGATGCTCTCCTCGCTCCGCAAAGCCTCGGAGACCTTCTTCAAGGACTATTATCAACCCATCGACGAGGAAGTGGCACGCACCATGCTTGCCGAATATCTCAACAACCAACCCGCCGACTTCCGCCCCGGTTTCTTGAACGACATTAAGGATGTGGATGATTACGTGAAGACGCTTTTCAGCAAATCGATGTTTACAGATGAAGAAAAAGTCAATAATTTTATAGATAATTTTAAACCTAGCAAAGCGAAGAAGCTCCAAAAGGATCCCGCATTAATGGCCTACCAAAGCTTGATTAATTTCTATAGCGAGGAAGTCAACCCGAAGATGAGCGCCATTAATAATGATTTGGCCCGTCTGCAGCGTCTTTACATGAAAGGCCAGATGTTGATGGAACCCGAGAAGCGTTTCTCGCCCGATGCCAACTTCACGCTGCGTGTCACCTACGGCAAGGTGGAGGGTTTCAAGCCGCAGGATGGCAAGAACTTCCGTCACTTCACCACTTTGGAAGGCATCATGGAGAAGGAGAACCCCGACATCTACGACTATGTGGTGGAGCCCAAGCTGAAGGAGCTTTATAACAACAAGGACTATGGGCGTTATGCCGACAAGGACGGCACCATGCACGTGGCTTTCACCGCCAGCGTACACACCACGGGAGGCAACTCAGGCAGTCCCATCCTGAACGCCGACGGCCAGCTGTTGGGCCTCAACTTCGACCGTTGTTGGGAAGGCACCATGAGCGATTTGGTGTATGACCCCGACATCTGTCGCAACATCTCGGTGGACATCCGTTATGTGTTGTTCATCATCGACAAGTTCGCCGGTGCAAAGAATCTCATTGCTGAAATGGACATAGTGGAATAAGTCATGAGCCAGTTCACCATACGTCCCACAAAACCTGAAGAAACGGGTCTTGTCCTTGACTTCATCAAGAAACTCGCTGTTTACGAGAAATGCGCCGATGAATTAGTAGCCGACGAAGCCACGTTATACAACTCATTATTTGTTGAGCGTTCCGCCGAGGTGGTCTTTGCCGAGGAGGACGGCGTGGTTATAGGTTTCGCTTTGTTTTTCCACAATTTCTCGACATTTGTCGGTCGCAAGGGTCTGTATTTGGAGGATCTGTTCATCCTTCCTGAAAAGCGCGGCAGGGGCTATGGCAAGGCTTTGTTGAAATACCTCGCCAAGCTCGCCGTGGAGCGCAACTGCGGCCGTATGGAATGGATATGCCTCGACTGGAACAAGCCCGCTTTGGCTGTTTACCGCAGCATCGGGGCTATCCCCATGGACGAGTGGACCGTTCAACGATTGGATGAGAATGCACTAAAGGCCTTCGCTGCAGAGAATTAATCAACACAGCCGGGCGCCAATTTATTTCTTGATTCTTTTGGCCAATCCCATAGCTCCGACGGGACAGACCAGTCGGCAGAGGTGGCATCCGACACATTTGCTGCCGATGACATGAGGTTGGCGGGTATCTGGGTCGAAGTCGATGGCCTGGTGGCCGCCATCACGGCAGGAGACGTAGCAACGTCCGCATCCGATGCAAAGGTCTCGGTCAACGGTGGGGAAGACCTTGGTCTCGCGGTCGAGGTCGGAGGGACGCACGAACGCGGGCAACAGTTCGCCCACGAGGTCTTCGAGATGTTCTATACCTCGTTCTTGCAAATAGGTTTGCAGGCCCATCACGAGGTCGTCGATGATGCGATAGCCGTATTGCATCACGGCGGTGCACACCTGCACGTTACGGCATCCAAGTTGGATGAACTCCAGCGCATCGTGCCAGGTCTCGATGCCTCCGATGCCGCTGAGCTGGATGTTTTTCATGATGGGGTTCTTGGCCATTTCGAGGATGAAACGCAAGGCGATGGGTTTGACGGAGCGGCCACTGTAGCCCGAAATGGTCCATTTGTCACTCACCTTGGCCTCGGGGGTCATGGTGACGCTTTTGATGGTGTTGATGGCCGAGATGGCATCGGCACCGGCGAAGTAAGCGCCCATGGCAGGTTGGTTGATTTGTGTGATGTTGGGCGTCATCTTGGGGATGACGGGGATTTTCACGTTGCGTTTCACGTAAGCCGTGTAGAAAGTCACCAGCTCTGCGTCTTGTCCCACGTCGCTGCCCATGCCGGCGAGGCGCATCTGGGGGCAGGAGAAGTTCAGTTCCACGGCGTCGCAGCCCGCTTCTTCCGCCATCTTGGCCAACTCGATCCATTCTTCCTCGTATTCGCCCATGATGCTTGCCACCACGATCTTTGTCGGGTAGTTTTGCTTCAGTCGTCGCAAGATGTCGAAGTCCACCTCGTAAGGATTCTCGCTGAGCTGCTCCATGTTGCGGAACCCGGCGAACGAAGAGCCCTCCCTTACTGCGTCGAAACGCGGCGACACCTCGTGGATGTCCTGCTTGCAGATGGTCTTGTAGAAGACCCCCGCCCAGCCCGCCTCGAAGGCTTTAGCCACCATCTCGTAGTTGGTACAGATGGCCGACGATGCCAGAAAGAAGGGGTTCTCGCATGGTATCCCGCAGAAGGTGATGGAAAGTGGAGAGTGTAAAGTGGAAAGTGGAGAGATGGGGTGGGGGATGACTTGCTTCAATCTGGTGATCCGTATGGGGCGATCGTAATGGATACATGCTTCTTCGGCCCGTTTAAGGTCGTCGTCGGTGCAGTCTTTCAGCCATTGCCAGGCGTTTTTCTCGTTGTTGAAACGGATAGCGCGTATGGCACGTGCCGGATCTCCTTGGTTACAGGCTTTTGTGCAAGGGGCCGCTTCACACAACAAGCAGCGAGCCGCCTCTTCGTGGAGGAAAAGATCGGGGTGTTTCATGGTCGTTAAGTTAATTTTTCTTAGGATGCAAATATAGGAAAAAGAATGTTTTGTATCTTTTCTTCAGGGAAGAAACTGATATATCGAGATTATCCTTATCTTTGCAAAAATGGTAATAATCGCTTGTCAAAACTAAAAAAAGAATAAAAAATGAAAAGATTAACTTTATTGCTGGCTTTTGTGGCCATGGTTGGAATTGTCTCGGCCCAGGATTGCTGTGGGACGAAAAAGAGTTGCTGTGGCGCGACTAAATGCCAAGATTCAAAACAAACTCAAGCTATGAAGACTTTAGTGACCTATTTTTCAGCTTCGGGCGTGACCCGTGGAGCCGCCAAGGAGTTGGCAGGCATCATCGGTGCCGACCTTTATGAAATCACCCCGGAGAAGCTTTACACCGATGCCGATCTCGACTGGCGTGACAAGAACTCACGTTCCAGCGTTGAGATGCAAGACAAGAGCTCGCGTCCGGCCCTCAAAGACGGAGGCAAGGTCGATCTGAGCAAGTACGACGTGGTGTATGTGGGATTCCCCATTTGGTGGTACACCGCCCCGACCATCATCAACACTTTTATCGAGGCCAACGATTTCACGGGCAAGACCATCGTGCCTTTTGCCACCTCGGGTGGAAGCACCATCAAGAAAGCCTGCGAAGACCTACAAGCCGCCTATCCCAAGTACAAGTTCGGTGAGGGCAAGTTGCTCAACAAGATCAACAGGGCTGAAGTTGAGAAGTGGGCGGGTGCCGTCAAGTAAGCGAGGACGGCGAAATCACGCAAACCATTTGTTTAGTGTCTCCTCGGCCTGTTGTTCCATGGCCGGGGTGACATGTTGTTTGATTTTCCGATAAGCTATGGCGATGGCTGCAATCTCATCGGCCCAGCCCAAGATGGGATGACGCTTGCTTGAGATGAGGTTTACCGGCAGGATCAGGTATGCCAATGCCCCGTAGACAATCACTTTGGTTGCCGTCGGGGTGTCGTCGCTTTTCAGTACATAATAGACCAATAGCGCCTGTTTGGTGGTGAAACGACCAAATCGTTTGGCGTTTTCTTTGATTTTCTCCCAAAGCAAAGGGAGGTTGAAGTTTGTGGTGTTTTCCATGTCTGGCAAATTTTGAGTGCAAAGATACGGCAAAGGAAGGGATGTCGCAAGAGGGGGGGCAGACCAATATTGTCGTACTAACCCGTGGTGGTGTTCCGATAATTTATTTAGTTTTGCAACATGTCCGAACATTGGGAGATTTACGCCGACTGGAATCCGTGGCACGGATGCACCAAGATCAGTGCTGGGTGCAAGTACTGCTATGTCTATCGGCAGGACGCGATGTATGGCAGCGAGATATCTAGCAGTGAGTGCCGCAAGACGGGTAATTTCAATCTCCCCATCAAGCGGAAGCGCGACAAATCGTGGAAAATAGAGAGTGGAAAGGTCGTTTTCACCTGTTTTACTTCTGATTTTCTACTGAAAGATGCCGATGAATGGCGTCCCGACTGTTGGCAGATGATGCGTCGCCGAAGCGATTTGTGGTTCTTTTTCTTTACCAAGCGTATAGACCGTTTTATGGAGTGCGTTCCCGACGACTGGGGTGACGGCTATGACAATGTCATCGTGGGCTGTACGGTCGAGAATCAGGAGATGGCCGACTATCGTTTGCCGATCTTCCTGTCGTTGCCCATTAAGCGCAAGAGCATTATTGCCTCGCCATTGCTTTCGGCCATGGACCTCACCCCCTATCTGAACGAAACCATTGACGAAGTGTCGGTGGGTGGCGAGTCAGGCGTTGACGCCCGTCCTTGCGACTACGACTGGATTCTTTCTCTTCGTGAACAGTGTATCGCCAAGGACGTTGCTTTCCGTTTCCACCAGACAGGAGCCCATTTCATCAAGGATGGCAAGATGTACCGTGTGCCCCGTTGCTACCAACTCAGCCAGGCCCACAAGGCCAACATCGATTACAAAATCGGCAAATACCTCGTTCCCGAAACGGTGAAGTTCCAGTGGAGGGAGGAGGATTATCATGATTAAGTCTCAGTTGAAGATTATTGCCGGATGATCACAACTCCCTTAGTTCCATGATGTCGAGCAAATGAAACATCACACCATCTATCTCTGCATGCCAGCTTTGGTGAAAATGTCCGTAGTACCAAGAGCGAAGCAAATGATTCTTTGTTATAAGATACGAGTGTAGTTGATCCATAACATTCCTTTCGGCTTTCACGTCATCCATTAGACTCTCATCGCGAATAGCCCAATTCCGAATGCCCTGATGCGACACCAATTCACAAAAAGAGGGAGATGTGTGTGTGACAACGGTATCAATGGGATACAACTCAGTGATAACATCCAACTTTGACTCATCATAAAAAGGAGCCTCGTCTACCCAATAGACGTTAGGAACCAATGGTTCAGCAGGCCGCTGAAGGTGAAATGGTCTGAGTGTCATGCGCCACATTCGGTCAATGGAGATGGCGCCACCAACACAGAGAATAGCATGGCCACAGGCGTTCACCACTGAATAATCAGGTAGCGTCATCCAACGTCGATGTTTGATTGGTTTTTTATTAAAGTATGCAGGATTGTCGTGGTTGCCGCGGACAAACACCAGCCAATTGTTGGCTTTTGAAAGCCGCTTGCTACATTGTTTGTAAACATTCTCATAATATCCAGGCCTCTCAAACCCAAAGCCACAATCACCTGCTACGATAATCAGTGTGTCCGTCATGCCATATCGCATACAACACCTAAATACAAGTTCCTTAAAAGCACCATGAATGTCACCGCTTACCACGACATGCTTTGCGCCAGGGAACTTGTACGCATTCAAAAACTTGTTTTCCATAACTCATTTGTTTGTTATTTCACCCTTAAGTGACAAAAAGAGCAGAAATGTTTCATCAAAAAGCAAATAAAACGCCGAAATAGTGAAACATTTTGTGTTTTTCTCCCACTTATAGGTGACTTCAAAAATAAACAACTATGACACCGACTCGTGAACAATTCAAAGAATTCATTGCCGCTGTCCAAAAGGCACAGCAAAAAGAAGACTTTCTACATCTCGTCTTTTTGGGATGCCGTATATAAGGTTGATTATGACAAAGAAAAAAGAAACAAACTTTTGAAATTACCATGCAAATACTTGCCAATATAAAATCTTCTGACCGTATCAAAGACCTGATCTACACCGTCCGTGGCGTGAAAGTTATGCTGGATTCCGACCTTGCATATATTTATGGTTATACAACCAAAACGTTAAACCAACAAGTCAAGAATAATATAGCCAAATTTGATGACGATTTTAGATTCCAACTCACCAAAGAAGAGTACCATCAGATTTTAAGGTCAAAAAATTTGACCATAGAATTGGGGCAAGGAAAATTCTCGAAATACCTCCCTTACGTATTCACAGAGCAAGGCGTTTACATGTTGATGACCGTGCTGAAAGGCGAATTGGCCACGAGGCAAAGTAAAGCCCTCGTTCGCGCTTTCAAGGAGATGAAGGATCTCATTATCGACAGCAGAAGTCTGATCGGCCAAAGCGAACTGCTACAATTGTCGGTGCAAACCACACAAAACACGTCCGACATCGCCGAAATCAAAGCCAACATGGTAACGAAAGCGGATCTGGCCAAGGTGGTACACGATTTCACCGACCCCAACACACGTCGCGAATACCTGATTCTGAACGGCGAATCGGTTGAAGCAAACATCGCCTATTCGGGGATCTACAAGGCGGCCAAGAAAAGCATCTTTGTCATCGACAACTACATCGGGCTGAAAACCCTCGTTTTGCTTAAAGAGGCCTCCGCCTCCGTGCAGATTACTATCTTCAGCGACAACATCGGGCGCGGCTTGCACCAATACGATTTCGACGACTTCCACAAACAATACCCCTCAATCAACCTGAACTTCCGAAAGACTTGCGGCATCTATCACGATCGTTATATTGTGGTTGATTACAACACTGGCACGGAAAGAATATTCCATTGTGGGGCTTCTTCAAAGGACGCAGGCAACAAGGTAACCACCATAACCGAAGTATCTGACCGCCAAGTGTATCACCCCATTGTGGATGCCCTGCTGCTCAACCCCGTTTTGCCATTAAATTGACCGCTTCCTCCGCATCGACAACACTGTGTATCATATTGGCGCCTCGCTGACGGACTTGGGGAAGAAATAGTTCGATTTTAGCAGGATGGAGATTGGGACTGAGGCGCTGCGGGAGATAATGTGATGGGATTGCGTTTTACGGGTTTATAAAACAGCAGTTACCAGCTAAAAATGGTGACTGCTGTTTTTGTTTTCAAGTAATTTCTAAAAATCGTATATTTGCAATTCAACTTTTTTCGTAACATGTCCAACAGATGCTTATTTACGGCCACTTTAAAAGAGTTCCTTGAACAGGATCGTTTTGCTGTATTGGGTGTATTGCACAACAACTATCATGGTGATACACTTACTACTACAGATGAAGCTTGGATGGGTGAAATAGACATTTTACAACAGGTGCTTCAACCGTGGAAAGAGGAAAAGGCACAAATTGTTTTTGAATACGAAATACCTCGTTTGGGCAAGCGCATAGATGTGGTTCTGCTGTTGCGTGGTATTATTTTCTGTTTGGAATTTAAAGTTGGTCAAAAAAACGCTTTGCAGGCAGATGTTGAGCAGGTGATGGATTATGCCCTGGACTTGAAGAACTTCCATCGTTTTAGTCATGACAGGATAATTGTGCCTATTTTGATTCCAACAAAACATGTTTCATCAACAACGGAGTTTAAACCATCAGTTTATGATGACCAGATTTACAATCCTTTGATTTCTGGCGCTGAGCATCTTCAGGAACTGATTGAAAGTATTCTGGATCATGCACACCCCACAAACACCGAAACAATAGATAATTGGATTATTAGCCCCTATACTCCCACTCCAACAATTATCGAAGCTGCACGTGCGCTCTATGAGAACCATTCGGTTGAGGATATTACGCGTCACGAAGCAGATAAGGTTTCTACAGATCGAACCATTAACTATATTCTTCAGGTTATTGAGCGGAGCAGATCAGAAAAGAAGAAAAGCATCTGTTTCGTTACTGGTGTTCCTGGAGCAGGAAAGACTTTGGTTGGCCTTGATGTTGCGATCAAGCAGACATACAAGAATGGTGAGCTCGACAAGGAGAATGGCGCTGTTTATTTGTCGGGTAACGGCCCTCTGGTAGCTGTCCTAACCGAAGCGTTGGCTCGTGACAATCAAAAGAAATGTGCAGCAAAAGGAGAAAGAAAGAATCTTTCTGATTCAAGGCGTGAGGTGAGCGAATTCATCCAAATCATACACCGCTATCGTGATAATATGCTGGCCAAAATAAAGAATCCTGTTGAAAACGGTATTGTTGAAATTGACCCGGAGAAAGCTGTTCATTTAGAACATACTGGTTATGGCGAAGTTGAGCATGTTGCTATTTTCGACGAAGCCCAGCGCAGTTGGACGCATAAGCGTATCGCCGACTACCTGAAACGTGGTGGAACTTATGGCAACAAACTGAAAGTGCCCAACTTCCCCATGTCTGAGGCAGAATTCCTCATCTGGTCACTTGATCAACGCGAAGACTGGGCAGTAATTATTTGCCTGGTGGGAGGCGGTCAGGAGATCAACACCGGGGAGGCAGGAATCACTGAATGGATTAAGGCGTTGAACTCAATGTTTAGGCATTGGAATGTCTACATTTCCGACAAACTGACTGATGCGGAATATGCCGAGGGTCGGGTTAATGAACTATTAAAGGACAATAACAAAGTGACTTTTGCCGAAGACCTACATCTCGCTGTTAGTCTGAGGTCTTTCCGAGCGGAGACACTCTCGGCCTTTGTTCAGTCAATGCTTGCATTCCGATCAGATGCCTCAGATCTATACAAAGACGTTGCAGGAAGGAGCTATCCAATTATGCTAACACGTGATATGGATAAGGCAAGGGCTTGGCTTAGAAAGCAGGCACGTGGAACCCAGCAGACAGGAGTACTTGTCACTAAGGTTGCTGCCCGCTTCAAACCATTGGCTGTTCATATTCTTGCCCAAGACGAAGAAAATGCGGTGCACTGGTTTCTTGAGGATAAGACTGATATTCGTTCGTCAAATTACCTTGAGGATGCCGCTACAGAGATACAAGTTCAAGGATTGGAACTCGACTACGCATGCATTCTATGGGATGCTGATATGCGATGTGAAAATGGAGCATGGAAGTTCTATAAGTTCAATGGCAAGAACAAATGGAACCCAGAAAACAATAAAGAAACCCAGAAATACATGCTCAACGCATATAGAGTGTTGTTAACTCGTGCCAGACAGGGTATCGTAATTTGTATACCAAAAGGGAACGCCAATCTCACACAAGAAGGATTTCCCGAGGACCCGACGCGTTTGCCGGAGTTCTACGACGGGACGTATGATTATTTGAAAGGGTTAGGTATTAAGGAGATATAGCAGTGTTATTATGGAGATACTTGCACATTTCAGGACGATAGAAGAACTTACAAAAACACTCTCACGGGAACAGGGTTTGTTGAGTGAGATGTTTGAGAAACGAAAACTGATGAAGTTTCCGTTGGGCTTGGCTTTGGAACTTGTCGGAGGCAATGAAACGAGACTCAGAAGGCTCGTGGACTATGGAGTGTTGGTTGAAACGGGGAATACCATAGAGATAGAGAGCGACTACCTGAACTTCTTCGAGGAGGTTCTGAATGTGAACGAAGAAATCAGTGTGTTGAGCGTTCAGGAGTGTATCAATACGCTGAAAGAGTACATCGGCTATTTCCTGCAAGAGACCAATACCAACCGTAAAGCAGGATACCAGGATAGTGTGCGGCAGCTGCTGAAAAAGACTGGATTCAGAACGCTGAAAAATGTAGTAGATTTGAAACGCAATATGGACAATGCGTATAAACAAGAGCCCAACTACATTATTAAGAAAAAGAAGCTGCAGAATCTGGATGAGAAGAGCCACAGCATCCGCTCGATGATACGTGAGTGCGAGAAACTGATGGACACCGAGCATGCCTTCTTCCTGATGGCCAACGACCCACACATGGCCAAAACCTGCAGCGATGTGAAACACGACTTTGTGGAGGCCTATCATGCGCTAATGGAGATTGACAGGCAGATTATTGTCTATATCAACCAGATTGAACAGCAGAACCAACTCTACAAGAAGATACGCAAACTGAAATACCTGCAAGACCAGTTGCTTATCAAGACTGACACCAATCTGTTGCAGGTGTTGGAGAACTGTAACCCGCTTTGGATGGAATCACGGCAGTACAGCAGAATCCGTCTTTCATTGGACATGCTGATGGAGAACGATCAGATTGTGGCCATTCTGAGGCGAATAGCTGAGCGTAACGGTTTGAAGAAAACAGCCAGAACAGAAGCGGAACCGTTGACAGATGAAGATTTGCAGGAACATACTCAAAGACTGAAGGAGGTAGACCCGGCAGAAGTGTGGAATGCATTCTCTGCATCAAGCTATAATCTGTTTGATTTCATCTTGAGATACGACTATAAGGCGAAACGTGATATAGAAGATCATGCAGCGCTCTTCTGCCAGTTGGTCATCCTTCATCCAGACGAATGTAGAATGACAGGGAAATACGCAACTTATCAAGACATCGAATATCCTATTATCTATGCGAAATAACACCCAAAGAATATACGAGCGACTGAGTCGTGGAGAATTCCTCTCGGTTGACAGTACGGACTCCTCTATCCGACATCTGTATGAGGATATAGAGGAGAATATGGAAGATTATGCAGACTATTTCAAGGAAATCGATCTGCAATTGGAGTCAGGCAATGGTTATTTCTATTTCTCACGAATAGGCGAAGGAAAACAGAGTGTTGAACAGAAACTGGACAGTTTTTCCAAGTGGCTCGACTACTTGGACTTCCTGAAGTGCTATAATCAGTCGTTTACGGCTGGTTACCAATTCCGCAAAAGTCATCTTATAGAACAGATTAGTCTAGACATTGAGCTGAAAGAGAAAGCAGGTCATCTGTTTAAGAAATACGGAGTAGGCTCCTATTTGGAGATAGTAAACAAACTGCTTCAGGAAATGCTGGGTATGGGGTTTGCCGAATGCATTAGCGAACAGGACGAGACCTATAAGATTACTTCGGCATTTCGCTATGCCGAGGAGCTGGTAAACATGATTCAAATAGCCAACGAAGATGAAATACCTGAATAAGATCGTATTTATCAATAGTGCAAACATTCCGTATGCGGAGATTTCCGTTGATGGCAATGTACATTTCACGGGAACGCAAGGCGTGGGCAAGAGTACCGTATTGAGGGCGTTGTTGTTTTTCTATAATGCCGACAAGCATCGTTTGGGCATTCAGCAGGGACAGAAGTCATTCGATGAGTTCTATTTCCGACAGTCCAATTCACATATCCTCTACGAGGTGATGCGCGACAATGGGGCTTATACAATTTTAGTAAGCCGTTACCAGGGACGTGCTTCATGGCGATTCATCGATGCACCTTATCAGTGCGAATGGCTCGTTGACGATGATAAGCAGGTGTTAAGCGACTGGGTGAAGATACGTGAACGTATTGACAAAAATGTGGCTGTTTCTGCAAGAATAGATTCGGGCGTGATGTTCAAGGACATTATCTTTGGCAACACCCACGATCATAAATATACCCGTTATGCTTTGGTGCAGAGTGCCCACTATCAGAATATTCCACGAAGCATCCAGAACGTGTTCCTGAATACCAAGCTGGATGCAGACTTCGTAAAGAACACCATCATACAGTCTATGGCGGATGAAGATTTGCCTATTGATCTGCAGACCTATCGTCGGCTGGTGACCGGTTTTGAGCGGGAGTATGACGAGATAGACTGCTGGTTCCGGCAAACGCGTGACGGCAGTTATCCTGTGCGCCAGCAGGCATTGAAGATTGCCGAGCAGGGACGAAAGATTGTAGCTCTTGACCAGCAGCTATTAGACGTGTGGCATAGACTGAATCATGCTGTGGCTGAAAGTGAACAACAGATACCGCTTTTGGAAGCTGAGGCGGTTGAAGTGAAAACAGATATAGAAAAGGAACGTAATCGAGAGAAGGAACTCACTTCCGAATATGAAAAGGAGAACAACTCACTCCGTGAACAACTTGGTGAAAAGAAAGGAAAACTGAAAGAGATAGCGCAGGCAAGAAAGGAATTTGAGGCTATAGGCATTGAAGACAAACTTGCTCTTGCCAGTCGCGAGGATGCCATTAAACAGGAGGCAGCTGACAAACAGACGCTGTTGGATGACCTTCTGAAGACCCATGCATCGATTGAAGAGAAATACAATATTGCACGGGGAAAATTAGAGAACGCTCGTCAGGCATTTGAGAATAGCCAGAAAGAGGCATATTATAAGAAACAATCTGAATTGCAGAAAGAGCGTAAACGGCTGGAGGATGAACGCACGAAAAACAGAAATCAGCTTTTGGATGCTTTTAATGGCTGGCGACATGAGTCTGACGAACGGCTACAGATGTTGTTGGCAGAGCAGCATAGAGCAGACAGCGCATTGAAGGAACTCCGCCAGTGGCATCCTATGGCTAATGAAATCAAGCAGGTGACGGAACAACTGCAGCAGTTGGCTGTGAACGAGAAAGAAAATGCAGCTCAGCAGACTGCCGTGAAAAGTGAAATAGCCCAGATTACTGCAGAGTATGAGATGAATGAGACTGAGTTGAGACAAGCGTCAGGGCGCGAGCAGGAACGTCTTGAGGGAATTCGTACTCAACAACGTGAAAAAATAGTGAAAATCCATGATTTACTGTCTCATCTGGACGGTTCTCTGTACCATTGGCTTTGCGAGAATGCAGAAGGTTGGGAAGAGACGATAGGCAAGGTCGTTGATGAAGAGCGGATTCTCTATGCTGGAGGTCTTGAACCTCAGTTAGGTGAATTATCCGACAGTATCTTTGGCGTAAAGCTGAACTTGGATAATATAGACTCTGAACATCGCACGCCTGATGAATACAGAGCGGAGAAGAAGGCTTTGGAAGAACAAGTGCAGCAGATAAACCGTCAGCTTGCACAATTGCCCGTTTCCTTACAGGAAGAAATGTCGAAACTCGGTAAGAAATATGCTGCGCTACTCAATCCGCTTCGTCAGAAGGCAACATTACTAAAGGTTGAGGAAGAGCAGATACCCGTCAAACGACAGAACCTGCAAAATGAGCAGCATAGGTTGGAGATGGAAGAGCAGGAACTTACGGCACAGGAAAAGATTGTCCGTGAGCGTGTCTTCAACGAAGCCTTGCTCCGTGTGCAGGCAGAAAAGGAGGCCCGTGAGAAGCAGGAGGCTAAGAACAAAAAGGACCTCGGAAACTTGGACAAGGCCTTCAGCAAAGCATCGAAAATCCTCGATGAAGAATTGCGGGCATTCAAAGAATCACAGGCATCGGAGGCCACAGCACGCTATCAAGAATTCGACACCCAGAAGGCCGAACTCGATGCACAGCAGAAAGCTGAATTGGCAGGAAAGGGCATCGATGTGAATCTGCTGGAGCAATATCGAAAGGCTTTGGAAGAACTGAAGGCCTTGCTGACGAGGATTGATAATGAGCGACCTGTCGTGATTCGTTATCGCTATGCAGAGCAAAATCTCTTTGCCAAGGAACCAGAGATTAAGAAAAACATCAAGGATATTGAGCAACAACTCGCCATGATGCGCCAGCGTTATGAAGACAAGCGGACACGGATAGAGAAGAAACAACAGGAATTGGAAGAACGGCAGAAGTCGGTTCTCAAGAATCTGACACATAGACGAGATGGCTTAAACCAATATTACCAGGTTGTGGAGAATGAGCACTTGGTGCCTGATACTTTCCTTTCCGATGATAAAGCCGTAACGACCAATCAGGATTGTCAGCAGCTGTTGAGTCAGCTACGGGGAACTGTCAATCAGAAGCGGGAGTCGATTGACAAACTGAAAGATACTGTGGTCAGTTTCAATCGTAATTTCAAGCCGCAGAATGCCTTCCATTTCAACACAATGCCCGTGACGGATAATGACTATCTGCAGATTGCTGTGGACCTGCAGGACTTCATGGACAACAACAAAATTGAAGAGTTCCGACGTCGTACCAGCGAGCATTATAAGGATATCTTGGGGCGTGTATCAACAGAGATAGGTGCTTTGATGAAACGTCGTTCGGATGTGGATGGTGTGATACTTGATATTAACCGTGACTTTGTGGAGAAGAATTTTGCCGGTGTCATAAAAAGTATTGAACTCAGGGCCAATGAGTCGTCGGACAAACTGATGCAGTTGCTTATGTCTATTCATGACTATACAGTCGAGAATGCTCTCTCAATTGGTGAACTCAACCTCTTCTCAAGCGGCAATCGTGATGAGGTGAATCGCAAGGTGGTGGACTATCTGAAGAGCCTCTCTCATCAGTTGCAGAATGAGCCAAATCGGCCAACAGTGTCACTTGGTGATGCCTTCCGTTTACAGTTCCGTGTGAAAGAGAACGACAACGATACCAACTGGGTGGAGCGTATCAATAATGTCGGCTCCGATGGTACCGATATTCTAGTTAAAGCTATGGTCAACATCATGCTCATCAATGTTTTCAAAAAGAAAGCCGCAAGAAAGAGCGGCGACTTCATCGTTCACTGTATGATGGACGAAATTGGCCGTCTGCACCCCAACAACATCAAGGGCATTTTGCAGTTTGCCAATTCGCGTAACATATATCTCATTAACAGTTCACCAACATCATACAATCCCTATGACTACCGCTATACCTATCTGCTCAGCAAGCATGGCGTAAAGACGAGAGTGGAGAAATTGCTCAAACGAACAAAATAAACATCACTTATGGCAATAAGCGCATCAATACAAGCATTGTTGGCAGGCGAGCAAGTGGCCGGTTCAAAACTGAGCAGCAAACTGATTGACGAACTGTTGGCTGAGGGTCTGTTGTCAGTCTCAACCCGCGGCTCAAGGAAATCATACAGAGCGCGTGATGTTGAAGCTTTGAAGAGATTTCTCATAGACAAAGATGAAAGTTATCGTATGCTGGAAGTCAATGTTTTTGATTCTCGTGCTTCGGTGGCTGTAGAAACGGGTAATTCCAAGTTGGTAAAAGTCCGCTCATGCCCTGGATTCCCGGTGAACACTTACGAACCAATAACGTGTTTGTTGAACGATGATGAGATTGTAATCAATCCTCCGGCAGGCAGTTTCATGTTTGTCACGGATTGGAATGCGTTTTCTATTCCTAAAAATGTCATTGTGGTAGGTGTTGAAAATATGGAAAATTTTCGGATGATTCGACAGCAACGATTGTTATTCGAATCAGAAATCGGCAAACATCCCTTTTTATTTGTTTCCCGCTATCCTCAATCCACAGACCTTCGCTCATGGCTCCAAACCATTCCTAATAGGTATGTTCATTTTGGAGATTTTGATTTTGCAGGTATCAATATTTTCCTAACAGAGTTTCATCGATATATCGGTGATCGTTCGTCTTTCTTTATACCATCTGATATTGAAAACAGGTTGCAAAAAGGGTCTAAAGATCGTTATAACACTCAATTACAACGTTTTAGGCAATTAAATTGTGATGATGAGCGGCTACAAAAAGTTATTGATTTAATAAACAAACATCACCGCTGTTACGATCAGGAGGGATATATAATAAAACACATCGAAGTTGTCGCCGCCATCATTCGCAAGGAAAACCGCATCTTCGCCACCCAGCGTGGCTACGGCGAATGGAAAGACTGGTGGGAGTTCCCTGGAGGAAAAATAGAACCTGGTGAAACACCGGAAAATGCACTGAAGCGTGAGATTCTTGAAGAGCTGTCAACGGATATCAACGTGGACGAGTTCCTTTGTACCGTAGAGTATGACTATCCAAAATTTCATCTCACCATGCATTGCTTCCTATGCTCTTTGCTAACAGAAGCACTGCATCTGAATGAACACGAAGCAGCAAAATGGCTCTCGAAAGACGAGTTGAATAGCGTGAAGTGGCTACCAGCCGACGAAACAATCATTGAAAAATTGAAATCATTATCACTTTAAAATCATGACAACCCCTCGCGTCCTCGGCATTGGAGAAACCGTTCTTGATATCCTCTTCAAAGACGACCAACCCCTAAAAGCGGTCCCTGGCGGCTCGACGTTTAATAGCATCGTGTCACTCGGACGGGCAGGCATACCCTGTGCCATGGTGACGGAAGTGGGGGGCGACCACGTGGGCGATCTGATATGCAACTATCTGAAAGAAAACGGCGTGTCTTCGGAATACGTCTTTCGTCGTGAACAGGCCAAATCACCCATCTCGCTGGCCTTTCTTGATGAGCATAACGATGCACAATATGTGTTCTATAAAGATTCATCGCCCGTTGCACTCAGCGGAAAGCTGCCAGAGTTTACCAAGGACGATGTGGTGCTCTTCGGGTCGTTCTTCGCCATCAATCCGGCCATACGTCAAAAAGTGGGCGGTTTGCTGCGTAAGGCACACGAAGCGGGAGCATGGCTCTATTACGATGTCAATTTCCGCAAAAACTATATTGCCGATATCCCTATCCTGAAGCCAAATGTCGAAGAGAACATGAGTTTGGCCAACGTGGTGCGTGGCTCAATGGAGGATTTCAACTATCTGTATGGCCTGAATGACGGTGATGCCATCTACGCACAAATTAATCGCTTTTGTACCACATTGATACTGACGGATGGCGCGCGCCCTATCCGGGTCTATACCCCCGAAGGCTGCGAGACATATCCCGTGCAGCCCATCGAAACAGTCAGCACGGTCGGAGCGGGCGACAACTTCAATGCGGGTTATATCTACGCCAAAATCATTGCCTCAACCTCTCATCTCTCACCTCTCAATTCTCAACTAATAGCGAAGGCCCAGCGATGGAGCCAGGATGTCTGCCGCCAACTAGGCAATAACATCAGCGACGAATTGGTTACATCGATTCACAATCAGAAGAGAACACTATGATCCAAAAACATTGCTTTGAATGCGGCGCCCCGCTCATTGAGAAAGAACTGGAAGGGGAGGGTATCGTGCCTTACTGCCCCCAATGCGAGGAGTTTCGTTTCCCCATGTACAACGTGGCGGTGAGCATGATCGTCATCAATGAACAGACAGGGGAAATCCTGCTGATTAAACAGTATGGCCGACCGTTCTTCATCCTCGTGGCGGGCTACGTGAACCGTGGTGAACAGCTGGAACATGCCGTGGGTCGCGAGATCAAAGAAGAAACGGGGATGACGGTGAGCCGCATCAAGTTCAACCGCACGAGTTTCTTCGAGCCGTCGAACACGCTGATGTGCAACTTCACGGCCTTCGTGAAAGACGCCAGCGAGCTTTCACCCAATAGGGAGATCGACTCCTACCAATGGTTCGCCCCGAAAGAGGCTCAGCAAAACATCCGCCCCAACAGCCTCGCTGAGCGGTTTTTGAATGCCTATCTCGAAGATTTTTTTTATCAAGAATTAGAGAATTAGAGAATTCAAAAACGGATTATGATTGGTTCTTTTGAAGTTAAAGAATGAAAAACGCTTGCGTTTTTCTCTTCAAATTCAAAATATAACAATCTCAATGAAGGGAATCTCTAATTCTCTAATTCGTGATAATAATCACTCCCCCAACACCTTCTTGAAAAACGTCACCGTCTCCTCAATGACTTGCTTGCGTCTGCGGGTGATGGTGTGATTCTCTCCTTCGACCACCTTTAGGGTGGCGTTGGCACCATAAGCCTCTAAATATCGCTCGCTGCACCACATCGGCACAATGCCGTCGCGGTCGCCGTGGAGGAGGAGCACTGGACCGTCGTAAGCGGCTGAAGTGCCAAAGATGTCGAGCTGCTGGGTGGTGACGAGGTATTCACGCCCTAGCTTATAAAGCCCCCAACAGCGGATGTATTCCGGAGGATCCTTGGGATCGAAAGTGGCATTGAAGAACTTACCGCCTTGGCAGGCTTCCTTGATGACGGAGCCGGGAGCAATCAACACCACGCCAGCGGGCACGGTACCTTCCGCAGCCAGCCTTCCAGCGGTCATCGAAGCGATGACACCACCTTGGGAGTGGCCTAACAAGCCTACGCTGCTCACATACGGCAACCCCTGAACATGGTTCCAAATGGCTTTCGCATCGGCAATTTCCTTCTCAATGGTCATGTCCTGCTTGCGGCCATCGCTTTTGCCGTGACCGTTGAAATCGAAACGAATGGAAGCGATGCCGGCTTGGGCAAGTCCTTTCGCCAATTGCGGCATGGGACCGTAGTCCTTGCTGGAAAAGATGCCATGCATCAAAATTACCATTGGACAATGGTCTTTCGTCGTGTCGAATTCCTCGGGTAAGGTGATCTTATAGGCAAGCTCACCTTCGGGACCCGAAATGGGATAGTTTTGTGTTCGGCAACCCGTCATAAACACGAGCCCGATGATTGTTATAATTAAAGAAAGAACAAACTGTTTCATATTTAAAAGCAATAATATAGAATACAAAGATAACTGAAAAACTGTATCTTCGCACCATGATGAAATCAAACTTACTGTTTCAAGCGTTAATCAAGTTTTTTCTCGGGGTCATTCTCCTCGGTCTACTCATTTTCCTTCCTGCCGGCTCGTTCCATTATTGGCAAGGCTGGCTGCTGATGGGCGTCCTCTTCGTGCCGATGTTCATCGCGGGATTGGTCATGATGGTCAAGAACCCTGAACTGCTCAAGAAACGGTTGAACGCCAAAGAACAAGAAAAAGAACAAAAGACGGTCGTGGCCTTATCAGGTTTGCTGTTTGTGGCAGCTTTCGTTGTGGCTGGCCTCAACTGGCGCTTCCATTGGCTGGTGTTGCCTGACTGGGCGGTATGGGTTGCCGCAGCACTCTTCCTGGTGTGTTATGGCCTCTATGCCGAGGTGCTCCGTGAAAACACCTACCTCTCACGGACTATCGAGGTGCAGGAACACCAGAAAGTGATTGACACGGGTCTCTACGGGATGGTCCGTCATCCGATGTACATGGCTACCACCATCCTCTTCCTGATGATGCCCCTGGTGCTGGCATCACCGATCTCCTTCGCCATCATGCTACTGTATATCCCGCTCATCGCCAAACGCATCCGCAACGAGGAAGTGGTCCTTGAACAAGGCCTAGAGGGCTACAGCGAATACAAACAACGGGTAAAATACAAGGTTTTGCCTTTTATCTGGTAGCATTATGACCGACCGTCTCACCCCCGAACAGCGTCACCTCGTGATGTCGCACATCCACGGCAAAGGCACCAAGCCCGAGCTGAAGGTGAGGCAATGGCTGTGGCACCACGGCTACCGCTACCGCCTCAACGTGAAGTCGGTCCCTGGCAAACCGGATATCGTGATGCGAAAATACCATACGGCCATTTTTGTGAATGGGTGTTTTTGGCATGGACACCATTTGGAGTGGAAAGTGGAAAGTGGAACCCCGAAGGGCTCACCGACCGAATGGGAGGTAAAGTTGAAAGTGGAAAACGGAAAATGTTGTAAGATCCCGGAGACGAATCGAGAGTTTTGGGTGAACAAAATCAAGAGGAACCAGGAACGAGACCAAAAGAATTACCAGGTGCTGCAGGACAACGGATGGCTGGTGATTATCGTCTGGGAATGCCAACTGACCCCCAAACGCATCGAACATACCATGGGTGAAGTAGAAATGCTCCTCAACAACAAACTGCTTTCTCTTTATAGCAAACATACGCCCTTCCCGTACCCTTCGGAAGAAGAAGCTCCGCTTCCGATGGCCGCAGAAACCTTGCCGTATCAATCCAAAGAATAAAAACGTATTTTTGTAGCGAAAAATCGATCATATATGAAACGAATCTTCTTATGGTGTCTCGCCGCTGTCTTATTCTGTGGCAGTCTAACAGTTCAAGCACAAAACGATGACGTCACGCTGTATTTCAGCGAAGACGAAATGCCCAACCTTATCAAATGCCTGCCTCCGCCGCCGGATACCATCGGGACGGACTTCGTTAACGATATCATGCGATATATGTGGGGCAAACAGCAACGTAACGACCCGGAACGCGCTGCCCTCGTCTTTCAAGATGCCGTTTGGAACTACGACTCGCTCTTCGCAGTGTTCACCGTGCCCTTCGGCCTCGAAATCTCCAAGGAAAACACGCCCGAGATCTATAAGTTCATGGTCAACAGCCTCTCCACCATCGATGCAACTCGCGTCAAGCCGAAGGCTTTTTACCACCGCAAGCGCCCCTTCGAGCGTTTCCACGAACACATGCTTACAAGCTATGAAGAGGTGGAACTCTCAGGCGAAGGTTCCTACCCTTCGGGACACAGCCAACGTGGCTATGCCGCCGCCCTGCTGCTCTCCGAGATCAACCCCGACAACGCCGACACCATCATGGCTCGTGGCTACATGTACGGCGAGAGCCGTGTCATCGCTGGTGCCCACTGGCAGAGCGACGTAGACGCCAGCCGCCTATGCGCCGCCATCGGGGTGAGCCGCCTGCACACCAGTTCCGATTTTCTGGCTCAGCTTGAAAAAGCCCGTTACGAATTCCAACAACAGACTGGGAAACTATCACCCACAGACGACTTCAGCCAGTTCGTGAACATCTTGGATGTCGTCCCTGATGCCATCCTGGAAATCCGCTATTACAGCACTTTCAATTTCGTTGGAACGCGCGTGGATGGTTATCAGGAGCCCGTTGCACTGCTTACCCGTCAAGCGGCCGACAGCCTTCGCGCCGTGAGCGATGACCTGAAAAAACAAGGCTACCGCCTCAAGATTTTTGACGCCTACCGTCCACAGTGTGCCGTAGATCACTTCGTGCGCTGGGCCGCCGATTTCAACGACACGCTCATGAAACCCTATTTCTATCCCAAAGTGCCCCGTGACAAGCTTTTCGAGTTGGGCTACATTGCAAAGAAGAGTGGCCACACCCGTGGTTCCACCATTGATCTGACCCTTTTCGACATGACCACGGAAAAAGAAGTCGATATGGGCGGCACTTTCGATTGGTTCGGCGAGGAAAGCCATCCGGATTACGGTGGCAATCCCAAAACAGGAAAATACAAACCCAACAATCGTATCACCGCCGAACAGTTCCATAATCGCATGATCTTGCGTGAAGCCATGCTCCGCCACGGCTTCCAACCCCTTAGCTCAGAGTGGTGGCATTTCACCTTGAAAAACGAACCGTTCCCCAACACCTATTTCACTTTCCCCGTTAAACAGCTCAACAAGTAATGAAAAAGCCAATACACAAATTAGTTATCACCGCATTGCTGCTGGCTGTTATGACGGGCTGCGGCAACTCTCCAAGTCAAAACAACGACCAACAAGAAAAACAAGAAACCATCATGAATACCGAACTGAAACCTTTCGATGTGCAGAAGGACTTCACCGACAACGGCTTCACCTTCTTTACCAAAAACCTGATCCTCTGCTCTGGCGACACCACCGAAAACAATGCCATGACCATCGGATGGGGCGGTATCGGCAACTACCTCGGACACGACCGTCCCGCTGTAACCGTGTATGTTGCTCCTGCCCGCTACACGTACGAGTTTATGGAAAGGCATCCACGATTCACCATCATGGAGTTCGATAACGACGAGGTCTGGGTGTATATGGGGAGACATAGCGGTCGCGACGGCGACAAAGCTGCCGCGCTCGGACTGCATGTGGCCTATACTGAACACGGAACGCCCTATTACGAGGAAGCCAAAACGGTCATCGAATGTGAGATCATGACGGCATGGCATCAGACGGAAAACGACTTCCGTAACGACACCCCCAAGGAGTGGTACGATGGCTTCGACGCGGGCATCCATACCATCTATATCGGCGAGGTGATTGGTGCCTGGAAGCGATGAAAACAAGTACCATAAAAGCACTGTACCAAGCTCCCTTGGGAACCTTGGTTTTGTTGAGCGACGGTCACGCGCTGACAGGATTGGGCTTTGCAAAGAACCAAGAAACCGCAACAGAGGAAGATGCTCCTATTTTCGCTGAAACCCGTCGTTGGCTCGACCTTTATTTCAGCGGAAAGAAACCGAGTTTTATCCCTCCGTTAAAACCACAAGGTACCCCTTTCCAACAAAAGGTGTGGAGTGAGCTATTAAATATCCCATACGGCGCAACCACCACTTACGGTGCCATCGCCAAAAGCGTCAACTGCGGCTCGGCCCAAGCCATCGGTCAAGCCGTACACCGTAATCCCATCTCCATCATCATCCCTTGCCATCGCGTCATCGGTGCCGACGGTTCGCTGACGGGCTACGCCTCGGGCCTCGACATCAAACAAAGGCTGTTGCAATTGGAAAAGGCATCTCTCTAATGGTGTATGGGGAAACCCGTCAAACTTATACCAAACTAAAGAAAAACTCCTGGTCCTCGTACTCCCACTTCACAGTGCCAAAACGTATCAGATGAGCCAACAAGGAGACAACCTTGCGTCGGGGAAGCCTGACAAGACGGACGATTTGCTTCAAAGTGAATTTCCCCTGCATCACCTCAAGCAACCGGCGGATGTCGTCGTCGTAGGTGATTAATGCGCCCTGTGGCTTCTGCGACTCGCACCAAAGCTCAAATAATACGGGAGAAGCCACAATGTTCTCATCCTTGATGCGGATATAGGCTCGCATGCGTCCATCCTCGTCTTGGGCACAGATGGGTTTCTTATCGGAGGGCGGTACCGTGGCCACTACAACGGTGTGCCCCTCGGCGTGATAGGTGTCGAATCGGACACTCGCCTCGGGCTGACAGTACTTGTAGGCAGCCTGATGCATTACGTAAATCTCTCCTTCTTTCCGTACTCCGGCAATGTATCCATCATCTCGCACGCCGATAAGCAGCCGTCCTCCGTCGGTGTTGGCGAAGGCGGAAACCGACCGTGCCAGCTTGCGGGCGTCGTCAACACGATACTTGAAATCCTGTTGCTGATGCTCGCCTTCGCTGATGAGGCTGAGAAGATACTTTTTGTCGTCCATTTGGGTTGCAAAAGTAACGGAAAATACCTATCTTTGCATTCTTAAATCCATTAAAAGAAGCAAAAATGAAGAAGGTTTAGGTGCCGTGCCGCTCTACGACCGCCTGACTAACGACGGCAAAATTGTCTCTTACGCCAGAACCGCTCAGGTTACTTCATATTGAACTCCAAGGTGCCACCTGCCATGATCTGCTGGTGGGTGAGCTTGTAATCCTTAATCGGCTTTCCATTCAGCTTTACACTCTTCACATAGATGCTCTCAGGCGTCTTGTTGGGGGCGCTGATGACGAAGTCCTTGCCGTTCTCAAGGTGTAATGTGGCCTTGGTGAACAATGGCGTCCCGATGACATACTCTGCCGAACCGGCATGGAAGGGATAGAAGCCCAAAGCGGAAAAGATATACCAAGCCGACATCTGGCCGCAGTCGTCGTTTCCAGCGTAACCACAAGGCGTGGCACGGTAGAACTCGCTACGTACCTGCTCCACCAACTCTTGTGTCCGCTCCGGCTTTCCTGCGAAGTTGTAGAGATATACAGTATGATGACTGGGCTCGTTGCCATGGGCATACTGCCCGATGAAACCGCTGGCGTTGCCATTGATCTCACCTGAGGTGGCCGTCAGACTGAAGTTCTCGTCGAGTTTCTTCAAAAAGCCGTTCGTGCCTCCAAAGAGATCGATGAGTCCCTGCGGATCCTGCGGCACAAACCACATGTACTGCCAGGCATTGCCCTCCACAAAGCAGGGCTGCTCGTACGACAAAGGGTCGAAGTCTTTCAACCAATGACCGTTTTCGTCCTTGGGCCTGAAGAACCCTGTCGTTGGGTCGAAGAGGTTCTTGTAAAACATGCTCCGGCGGTAAAACCGCTCGTAGTCCTCGGTCTTGCCCAATTTCTTGGCCACCAATGCCACACAGGCGTCATCAAAAGCCTGCTCCATGGTGATGCTCACGCTTTCGTCCTGCAAGGTCTGCGGCAGATAACCGTATTGCTCCCAAATCTCAAAAGGCGAGTTGAAATGGCTCCTCGTACTGCTTTCGACCATGGCCTGATAGGCCTCCTCCACATTAATGCCGGGGATCTCCGCCATGATGGCATCGGCCAACACAGGGATGGCGTGGTTGCCGATCATGCAGTAGTTGTCCTGTCCCCAAAGGTCCCAAATGGGCAAATAGCCGTAGGTCTGGTGGTGAAGCACCATGTCGCGGACAAACTGCGCGGCGACCTTGGGAGCTATTAATGTATATAGTGGATGCGCTGCACGGAAGGTATCCCACAGGCTGAAGGTGCTGTGATAGGCCTGCCCCTCGGGCATCCGCTTGATCTCGAAGTTGGTGTCCATATAACGTCCATCCACGTCGCTCATCGTGTTGGGCTGCATCAGCACATGATACAGTCCCGTGTAGAAAATGGTCTTCTGCTCGTCGGTGCCTTCCACGTCGATACGGCTCAACTCGAGCTGCCAAGCATCGTGTGCAGCCCGTACATAGTCGCCGAAGTTCCAGCTGGTAGCCTCTGCCTTCATGTTCTGCTGGGCGCCGAAAGCATCGACAGGCGAGATGGCGACCTTCACCATTAATTCACGACCGTCTCTGGGGTCGAAACTCAAAGCGGCCCTTAAAGTCCTTCCGTTGACCACATCGCTGTTGCCGACGTTCAAACTGCCGTTCATCAGGATGTGTTGACTGAAAGGCTTCGAAAACTCAGCCCTGAAATACACCTTGCGCATCTTGGCCCAGCCGGTCACTACACGGTAACCTTCGATGGTGTGGTCGTCCACGATGCGGATCTGTGCCTGAATCACGTCGTAGGTGCGCCGTTTGGAGTAATAGGCCTCACCCCTAAAAGTGCCACGGTCGAGGTCGAGAATCACCGTCTGCGGCTTCCCGTTGGGAAAAACATAACGGTGAATGCCCGTCCGCGTGGTGGCGGAAAGCTCCACACTTACCCCACTCTCCTCCAATAACACCTGATAGTACCCTGGATGGGCCTCCTCCATCGAATGGCTGTAATGCTGCCCGAAGTCAGCCGCCTTCAGTTCCGCAGGGGTCACGGGCCGTCCCCATGGCATCAAACTCACATCGATCAAGTCGGTGCATCCAGTGCCACTGAGATGGGTGTGGGTGAAGCCGTAGATAACGTCTTTGTTATAGTCGTAACCCGAACAAGGATCCCAAGTGACCATCTGCTCGGTCTCAGGACTCAGCTGCACCATCCCCTGCGGCATGGTGGCGCCAGGGAAAGTACTCCCGCTCAAAGCTCCGGTCTCGTCGGTCTGGGTGCCAATGAAAGGATTGACATATCGGGTGTAATCATCGGCATTCTGCCCGTTCAGCAGAAAAGGCAACAAAAGCAACGCTGCCAAAAGATTTTTGTGTTTCATGGGATAATGTTTAACACAATGATATATAATCGTTGTTTATTATTATAATTCCAGCTTTTTCAAGCAGTTCAATAGCCACCAAGATTACATCATTAATCTTCGCTCCCTTACGGGAAAATCCCAGTTTTCTTGCCGCCAATGACGGAATCTTGTCCTTCGGCACAGAGAACTCTTCTTCCACGACTTCACGAACGGCGTTCATGATCTCAATGGCGGGGATGTCGGTGACAGGTCGTTCTGAGACCCTATAGTTCAAGTAGTTTTGGGCATCCTTCTCTCTCAGCCAAAAACTGCGTTCACCGGCAATTGAATACGGGTCTTGATAGAATTGTTTCACCGCATACGCGACGGCTCTCTGGATATTGGCTCCTACCATCTCAAAGCCAAACACTTTGGCCATGCGTTTGCAAAGATAGTACTCCGTAACAGGCTGTTCAACCTTAAGGATTTTCTCAATCAGGTATGGAATGATGGAGTCGTGAGGATCAAACTGGCTTTTGTCTTCAGGAAAGGTCGAGAGCGGACACTCGAAATAGAGCAGTAGCCTTTTGTTTCTGACAGTTTGGTTGGTGAACCCCTTGTCTTTGATTTGTTCCGCATCGAAGACGTACGAGTCTTCTTCCTCGGGTTCTTTCTGAACAACACCTTCAACGGCCGCCTTCAGTTCCTGAAGTATTTGCTCCAATGCCCTTTCCTTGTTCTCGTACCAATCGAGCGAGAACACCCTCATCACTCTCCAACCAAGCATCTTGAGGACGCCGGGCTGAACAATCTCGCGGTCCCTGGTGGTTTTGGTCTCATAATACGTCTTGCCGTCGCACAAGATGCCAAGGATGTATTGGTCGGGATGCTCGCGTGTGGAGACGGCGATGTCGACCTTGAAATCCGAACGGCCGACAAACGCCTCGGTGAGGAATCCTTCCCGATGCAAGGCTTCGCAGATTTGATTCACCATCACGCTGTTTTCGGACTTGGACGCGATGCCATTTGAGAGGAACGGCAGACGGCCAGTCTCGGCGTATTCCAAGAACGCCTTCAGACCTTCAACGCCCTTCGCGTTGGAGCGTTTCAAGTCGATCTGACTGGCTTTCAAGGTGGAATAGACAATCATCTCGTAACGGGCGCGTGAGACCGCCACGTTCAAACGCCGCTCACCGCCAGTGTTGTTCAACGGACCGAAGTTCATCGACACCTTTCCGTGTTTGTCGGCGCCATAGCCGATAGAGAAAAGGATCACGTCGCGCTCGTCGCCTTGTACGTTCTCAAGGTTTTTGACAAAGATGGGCTCTTTTCCATCAAATGCGATGGCCTTGAGCTGCGGATTTCTGTCGAGAGCGTCCATCAGGTCGTCCTCAATCAGGTCGCCTTGTACCCGGCTGAATGCGACGACGCCGATGCTCTGTTTCTGCAACACAGGGTCGGAAAGCCTTCTGACAATCTCGGCCACAATGGCTTTTGACTCCTCTGAGTTGCTTCGGGTCCGCCCCTTGTCGTACACGCCATTCACCGGCACCAGGGTCACCTTGGTGACGCGGTCGTCAATCGACGGGAAGGTCAACAGTCGGTTGTCATAGTATTGTGAGTTGCTGAACGCAATCAGACTCTCGTGCTTGCTTCTGTAGTGCCAGTTCAGTTGGTGCTCGCAAAGCGAAAGGGTGATGCAGTCGTCGAGGATGCTTTCCATGTCGTCGATGTCAGCCTCATCCTCGTCGACTTGGTTGGTGGTGAAGAAGCTGGTGGGGGGCATCTGCTTGCTGTCGCCGACTACGACCAAGGCCTTGCCGCGTGCGATGGCTCCCACAGCTTCGCTGGTGGGCATCTGCGAGGCCTCGTCGAAGATCACCAAATCAAACTTCTCCGAGTTCATGTCGATGAATTGCGCCACCGATATCGGGCTCATCAACATGCAAGGGCATAACCGCGGCAGCAGGGTGGGGATGTTTTCGATGATGGAACGGATGGAGCTGCCCCGACCTCCATTGGCGATGTTTCTCTTTAGGATGCTCATCTCCGACCCCTCGGCTATGGCCGCCGAGGAGAAAGGAACCCTAGAGGCGAGTTTGCTGTACAGCGCTTCCTTGCTGAGCTCCTGGAACCTGGCGGTGTCGCGTTTGTACTTCTCGATCTGCTGCCTGAACTTCAACCCGTTGAACATCCTCAGCTGCTCGTTCTCATCGACGATCTCCTTGATCATCGTATGATAGATGCTCTTCAGGAAGGCATTCGTCGCCACGGATGGCTGGACTCCCTCCTCGATCAAATCGACTACAGTATGCTCCTCCTTTTGTCTCAGCTCCCGCTTCTTGGCAATCCAATGGTACCAGTCGTTGATGTGTTGATAGTGGCCCAGCCATTGGTCAACATGGTTGACGATGCCCGCCTTGCCGTCTTGAACCGAAGCCAACGCTTCGATCCGCTCCGTCAAGGAATTCAGTTCATGGTTGAGCTTGACGACCATGTCGGCTTGCTGTACGAAGGCCTGTCGTTGGGCTTTGACTTGGTCTCCAAGATACTGGCAATAGGTTTCATAACGCTCTGGATGGCTGATTCTATGGGAATGGGCAAAGGCCGACACCTCTTCCGTTTGCGTTTGCAACAACCGCCCCAGCTCCTGAAAATCGCTGACGGATTTAAACACACTTTCCACATTCGACTCGAAGATGGGTCCGTAGGCCTGCTGTAACATCTTCAAGTAGTTTTTCTTGGCGAAATAGCGTGGAATGAACCACTTGGCCTTGATTTCCTGCCATTCACGAAGGTAGGAGTTCACATCCATCTGCACGATGCTCCCATTATAGGAAGCAAGGGCGTTTTCGTACAAGGCTTCACGGTCCTTCTCCGTGCGGAGGGTCTTGGCAAACAGCTCCAACCATTTTGCATCGGCGTCGGTTTTCAAGTCGAGAGGAACGAGGGAGTTCAGTTTGCCACGCTGGGCCAAATACAAGCCATAACGGTCCTTGAACTCTTGCAGCAAAGCCTTGATCCCGTCGAGTGTGCTGTTTTTGTTGTCAAAAGGCTCCAAGCCATACAAAGGGTTCTTGTTGGGTGCCCCGACGAACTTGAGGACAGCCGCAGTCTGTTCCTCCTGTTCACGACACTGCTCAAGATACCTGGCTGAAATCAAATTGCTTGGAGGGATCTCTCCCGGGGCTTCGTCCTCCTCTATGGAGACGTATCCCGAGATGCAGTCATATAAGCTCAACCCGTTGGCTCCTCTATCGTGAAGGGCTTCCATGTAGCTTATGAATTCCTTGCGCTCGTTGTAAAGCTCTTCCGACCTTTGGGCGTATTCTTCGGGTGACTTGATTCGGGCCACCTTCAGCACTTCCTCCATCTGCTCCAGGAAATGTTTTTTGGTAACCTTGTTGGAATGCAGTTCCAAACAGAACGGAGCCAGGTTGATCTTCTCAAGCCTCGACTGCACCACCGACAAAGCGGCCATCTTCTCAGCCACAAACAAAACCCGTTTGCCTTGATACAGGGCATTGGCAATCATGTTGGTGATGGTTTGCGACTTGCCTGTTCCCGGAGGGCCGTGAAGGATAAAACTCCTGCCACGTCCCGATTCGGCGATGGCCTCCATCTGCGATGAGTCCACATCCAAGGGAATGGCGAAGTCCATGGGGGCGCTTTCCTTGTCGATGACTCTGGCGTCAACGGCGTTGGTGTCGGCCTCCTGCTTGTCGCGGCTCTCCATCAGCGATGCCACAATCACATTTTCCCTCAACTTGTCGGCATTCGAGTGGATGTCGTTCCACATCACAAACTTGTTGAATGAGAACAAGCCCAACATCGACTCTTCGATGACATTCCATTTCTTCTGTTGGAGGATGGCCCTGCGGAAGTAGGTGAAAACCAGACTCACGTCAACCCCGTTTTCGTCTTTTGGCAGTTCCTTCAACCCCTCCAAGTTGATGTTGAAGTTCTGCTTCAACAACTCCACCAGGGTGATGTTCAGAAACATCTCTTCGTCGCGTTTCCTGATGATGTAGTTGCTGCTGCTCTTCCTCACAATGTCAACCGGCATCAAAAGGATAGGGGCGTAGCGCGGCTGCTCGCTCTTGGAGGTCTCATACCATTTGAGCATGCCCAGAGCCAGAAAAAGACTGTTGGCGCCGTTCTCTTCCAAAGAGGTGCGTGCAGTTCTATAAACATATTTTAAGGCATTCTCCAGTTCGGCTGGGGTCAGATAGGAGGCTATCTTATGGTCGCGGATGAGTTCCGAGACACAGGTCTCATACTCGACAGCCTGCTGTTTCGAGTCGTACATGCCGTTGTTAGGCTCGATTTTCTTGCCTGGCGACGGGGTGATGTGATAGTCTTCGCCGTTTTGTAGATGGTCCTCCAAGTTTTCAATCTCGAAAGAGATGAAAGGAACCACCTTTCGTCCAAGCCTGGTGTTCAACAGGTTGTTGCGCAACGAGAAATCGAGGAGTTTACGCTCCCAGATCATCTGTTTTGTGGTGGGTCTCCCGGTATCCTCCAGCCGAAGGTCGTAATGGTTGAAAGTGTTGACGGTCTCTGTGGCGTTCTCATGCTCCAGTCCCTCGTTGACGAAGGTCCAACCTCCATCCACTTGGATTCTCTGTGGCATGGGCCTGATGTTGCCCAGCCGGCAGCGGTGGATGTCAATAAAATAGAGGAACTGACTTTCGTCCCTGACTTTCAGCATGGCGGTTTTGACGGCGTCTTCAAAGCTGACGCGGTCTGATGAAGTGATGAACGTTGACTCCAACAAGACCAGGTTGTTGTTGCCATCGGCCATCTCCTTGAGAAGATAGCTGGCATCGTCGCAGACCATCTGTTGGAACACATTGGGGATGAGCCAAGCGCCTACCAAGGCATGGCCATTCAGGATGACGATAATCGGGTAGATGCCGATTTCTTCCAGGCAGGAAGCGATCAAAAGGCTGGTGTCCAAACAGGTTCCTATCTTTTCGGTCAGCACCCTGTCGGCCAAACGGATGCGTTGCCCCGTCTTCTCAAAACTGGCCGGAGGAGCTGAATAGATAATGCCTTCGGAACGCAGTGCCTCATAGATGGCAGCCACCTGGGCGCGCACCCTGTTTCGGTCTTGTGTCTGGTACTCGTCGAAAGAAGACGATCCCGTCCATTGTTCCAGAAATTTGGCCGCCTCGAGTTTTATTTTGGAAAGATAGGGGTTGTTCGGAACGACAAAAGCGGCCAGATGCTCGGGCATGACCGAGCTGCCAGACCATTCCTCGTATGATAAAAGGGTGATGGGGTATTCTTGCTCCTCAAGGATTTCCTCTTCACATTTAATGGTTAAAATAAAACTTGTTTTGACGGCCTCGGTGATCTCACTTAAGACCTTGATATCGGGTTCAATCGTGACCAGGTTGTTGATTTGGGCGGATTGTCCCTTCCTCAACTCTTCCAGCAGACAGCTGCTCTCTTTGATGAAAGGTCCACTGATTCGGACCGATATCCGATGCCAGTCGTCATCGCTGTCGTTTTCTAAAATTAGAGAATTGCATACCTTCACGCCATTATTCATCATGGAATAATTGACGCTGGGTAAAAAATCGATTTTTATCATACAAGAAACAAAACTAAAATCAATCTTTTACAAGCTTGATGGTGGTAGTCGTGCCGGCATTGGCGATTTTGGCCACGTAAACACCTTTGGCCAGACCACTCATGTCGAAGTCCATGCGGCCTTCAACAAGCTTTCCTTTGGCGACTTGTCTTCCAAACAGGTCGTAGACCACCACATCTCCATTGGTAACCTCGGGGTCAACATGGCTGGGGACGCCAACACTCTGGCCGTTACCCACCCAAACCTCGTCGACATAAACACCGTTGGCATTGTTGGCCTTCGCCTTGAAACAGATGTAATAGGTGGCCGAAGGCTCAGGCAAGACGTAGGTCTCGGTTACCCAGCTGTCGGTAATCTCAGTGTATTCGCCAAGCAGATGCCAATAGTCGTTCTGCGAAGTGGCGTACCAAACCGAGAGTTCATCGGCGTTTCCATCACCATGGGGCTGCTTGTGCTTGAAGGTGAGAACGGGGTGGGTGACGGTAGAGATGTCCAGAGGAGCGGAAATCAGTCGAGCCTCGCCGCCCAACCAGATGAAAAATGCGGTGTTGTTCAAGATGGTGTATCCAGGGTCGATCACCCAGCCATCAGTGCCATAGGCAATCTCGTTGTACCAGCAGATGAAGTCTTCCGACGACTCAAAATCATCGAAATAGGGCTCGTTGTCAGTCACGGTGATCACGTCGCAACGGGTCTTGAATGTCGAGGGGTACGACCAATCCGACTCTCCGGCATCGCCACAGTTGGCTTTCACGCGGAAAGAGTATTCCGTATCCGGATTGAGGTTTTCTACGAGATAAGGCTGTGTGTTGACGGGCTTCTGGTTGCCGTTGATCTCAACGATCCAGTCTTCTTCGTTGCCTGTCGTTGACCACCCAAGCAAAGCCGACGAATAGGTGATCTCTGTGGCTTCCAGGTTCATCGGTCGGTTGCATCCGCCAACAGGAACGATTTCAATGTCATCCACAAAAATGTAAAAACCTCCGTTGCTGTGTCCCAAAAACGAGATTTGATAGGTGGAAGAGATGTCGGGCAACTCGTAGGTCTCGTCGTAAACGTTTTGCCAGTCGTTGACACTGTAGCTGCCGAGTTCATGCCAATCGTCAGCTTCCGAGGTGCGGTAGCTTACCGTCAGCACGTCGGGCTCGTAAAGGGCCATCATCGCATATCCGAAGCTGAAGGTTGCGCCGCTGACCCCCGACATGTCGAAAGTGGGGGAGATCAGACGTGCCTCGTCGAACATCTCGGCGTTTTGGAAGGCCGCCACATTTGATCCGGTGCCGTTCATTATCGCCCAAGTGGCCGCTCCGGTCGATTCAACAGTCCAGCACTCCATCGTGCCCGAATCAAAGTTTTCTATATAGGACTGTCCGCTGGTGATCGGAATCACACATTGAGCAAAGGCATTGAAGGTTACGAAAACCGACAATGCCAATAAGGTAAAGAGTTTGTTTTTCATGTTTTTATTTTTGGTTTTTAACTAATTACGGTACAAAAATAAAAACATTTTTTAATTATCACCAATCTTTTATGAATTCGTGAAGCTCATCTCTTGAGGAACGGTAGGTGAACGTCTCGTCCAAGATGAAGTACATGCCTTTGTTGACACACGAACGGTAGGCGTATTTGGCGAAATCCAACCTGTTGGAGTCAAAGGTGAATAACTCACAGATAGATGCTATCTGTTTGGCGCTCATCCAGTTGTCCCTTACAATCTGTTTGGCCAAGTCCAGCCGTTTGCTGTCGAAGGTCTCCTTGGCAATAAAACGGAACGCCACCTCGAAGTCCTCGGCATCCATGGCATAAACCGTCGCTGAATGAGAGGAATGGTGTTGGTTCAGCAAGGGACCATGGGAGTGGTTGTGCGAATGTGAATAGATGTTTGAGTGGTGGTGGGAGTGACTCCCAAAAAGACCGTGTTGTGCCGTTGCCGGAATGGCAATCAACAGCATCAGATATAAAGCGATGTTTTTCATGGCTGTAGATTTTTAGTGTTAATAATATTTAAACTCTACAAACCCCATACCATCTTTTTTAACTCTTATCTTTTAACTTTTATCTTTTATCTTAGCATAGGTATACTGCCCCTTTCCCTCCGTCGCTTTCCCATATTGGATGGCGTTCACGGGGCAATGGTGGTAGCAGGCCATACACATCGTGCAGTGACCGTTCCATTTCGGGCGACCTTCCTCCAGGGTGATGTTCTGTAAAGGACAGACATCCACGCATTTGCCACAGCCGATGCATTTTTCGGTAGTGCGGTATTTCCGATCGTCGGTGGCAGAACGGTTGAATCCGGGATTGATGAGATAGGTCTTGAGCCAAGCAAAACCACCCACAATCATTTCGGAAAAACGTTCTTTGTTGGCCAGCCGTGGCAGGAGACGGGCAAGGGTGGCGTCGGCCTCTGAGATTTTCCGCTTGGCGTTCTCCTCGGTGTCGAGTTTGAAACCGCCCATGGCGATATAGGTTTCAGGCATCTTCACGCAGAAACAAGACGAGAGTTCCCATCCTTTCTCCTCGACGGCTTTTCGGAAGACTTTCTCGGTATGACCACAATTGTCGCCACAGGTGCATGTAAAATAAACATAATTGGGCTTCGAGGCCAACTTGAGTTTTTTCACAAAGTCGAGTACCAGCTGTGGAGGTGCCCAGGAGTAAATGGGGAACACAAAGCCCAGCCGTTCATCGTCGGCGAGTGTGTAGTCGTACCTGTTGTTGCGTGCCGCCTCAGGGATGAATGCCAAGGTGTCGCCAAGGCCTTGGGCCAATGTTTCGGCCACATGCTTGCTGTTTCCACAGCCGGAGAAGTAGAATATCATAACGTTGTTATTTCCAAAAGTTTCTTGAGAAGATGGATATTAATGTGAAAAGCTCCACGCGACCCAGCAACATGAGTATCGCCAACACCCATTTGGCTGCTTGAGGCAAGAAAGCATAGGTGCCGAAAGGCCCTACACTGCCGATACCCAGACCACAGTTGCTTAAGGTTGCAAGGGTGGCGCCTATCGAAGTGTCGAAGTCGACACCCAAGGTCAGCAGAACGACCATCCCGATAATCAGAATGATGAAATACACAAACACGAAGGTCATCGTCTTGAAAACGACACTCCGAGAAAGGGCTTTCTTGTTGATCTTCACCGGGATGATGGCGTTGGGATGAAGCACCCTCCGAAGCTCTAGGTAGGCGTTCTTGGTGAAAATGAGATGCCGGATGATCTTGATGCCGCCCGCCGTGGATCCTGAACAGGCTCCGATAAACACAAGCAGGAGCAAAACCACCCACAAACCTGACGGCCATAAGGTGTAATCAGTGACGAAGAAGCCTGTGGTGGTGAGACAAGAGATAACGCTGAAGAACGAAGAACGCAAGGCGCTTCCGACACTCATGTTGACCATGAACACCAGCACAAGGGTGATGGCGGTGCTGACACCCACAATTAGAAGAACGAAATGTTGGAACTCCTCGTTGTTGAACAAAGCCTTCGGGTTGCGCACCAAAGTGATGAGCAGCAGGGTGAAATTACACCCTGACAAGGTCATGAAAATCATCACGATGATCTGCGAATAATCGGAATAGCCTGCGATGCTGCCCGCTCGGGTAGAGAAACCGCCTGATGAGATGGTGGTCAGCGAATGGCACACCGCGTCAAACCAGTCCATGTCGCCGAAATGCAGCAACACCGCCTCGAGCAAGGTGAAAAACACATATAGGGCCCACAGGCGTTTGGCGGTGTGCATGGTGCGTGGATGCAACTTGTCGTAGTTGATGCCGTTCATCTCCGTCATGAACAATTGCATGCCGCCGACGCTCAGATAGGGGATGAGCACCACGGCAAACACGATGATGGCCAAACCGCCCATCCATTGCGTCAGGCTGCGCCACAGAAGGATGTCCTTGGGTACCGTCTCGATGTTAGTGAGGATGGTGGAACCCGTGGTGGTGAAGCCCGACAAAGCCTCAAAGAAGGCATCGGTGAAGTTGGGCACGCTCTTGCTGAGCAAGAACGGCAGCCCTCCGAACACCGACAGCATCAGCCACGAAAGACAGATGGTAATCACACCCTCACGATGGTTGATGGGCTGGCCCTTATAGCGCCGTGTCGAGAAAGTCAAAATGAAACCGGTGAGCACCGTGATGAGCGCCGAAAACGGCATGCTGAACACATTAATGCCGTGATGGAAATAAGTCACAGGCAAGACGGTCAGCATGAAAAGACCCTCGATGAACAACAAGAGTCCCTGCACACGCAGCAGTACAGATAGCCTTACTTTGCTGTTGGCGCCCATCGTGATTAATGATTAATGGAACAACCGTTCGACAGCGGGGATGGCGTTGGGCAAAGCCAAAACCACCACCTGATCCTCGGCTTCGATCTCGAATTCGTCGGTGGCGATGTAACTCACTCCATCACGCACGATGCCGCAGATAATCGCATCGGAAGGCATGGGCAGCTTGCCAATCATCTTGCGGGTCACCGCTGATCCCTGACGCACCTCGAACTCCACAATGTCGGCATCGATGCCGCTCAGACACTTCATCGACGACACCTTGGCGCCCAGGGTGTAACGCACCATGTAACTGGCCGAGATGAGCTTTTTATTAATGATACTGTCGATACCGATGTTCTGCGAGATGTCGATATAGTCGAGGTTTTCCACCAAGGCGATGGTCTTCTTCACCCCGAAAGCCTTGGCCTGCAAACAGGTGAGGATGTTGGTCTCGGTGTTGTCGGTGACCGCTATGAAAGCGTCCATCTCAGCGATGCCTTCTTCCTCCAACACGTCGAGGTTTCGGGCGTCGGCGTTGACCACCAGGGCCTTCGAGAGGGTATTGGTCAACTCGGTGCAACGGTCTTTGCTGATCTCCAAAATCTTGATATCCAAGTCGTTTTCAAGCTTTTTGGAGGTGATGCGACCCACGCGTCCTCCACCCACAATCATCACTTTATGGATATTAATCTGTTTCTTACCGCTCAGCCGGATGATGTCCTTGATGGCATGGGGCTTGGTGACCACATACACCATGTCGGCAATCTGAAAAACCGTGTCGTCTTGGGGGATGAAAGTGTTCTGCCTGCGGTGAATGGCCGCCACCCTGAAGTCGATGTGCTGGTATTGCTCGGTGACCTCGCCGACGCTCTTCCCGACAATCTCAGCCTCCTGCTCGAGCTTCACCATGAAGAGCTGAAGCTTGCCTCCGCTGAAGTCATAAGTCTCCAACGAAGCGTTCTGCTTCAACAGTGAGATGATCTCCTGAGCGGCGATGTCCTCGGGCGACAAAAGGGCGTCGATTCCAAGGTCTTGATACATTCTCCACACATCTGTATTTAAATTCTCCATCGTGTTCACACGGGCAATCACCTTCTTTGCACCGAGTTTCTTGGCGACGATGCCAGTGAGCAAATTAATGTGCTCGTCGTGCAACACTGCAATCACAAGGTCGGCCCTCGACACGTTGGCACGGTGAAGTACCGAGACTGAAGTGGAGTCGCCCGTGATGGTCATCACGTCGCTATGCGACTCCACCATCTTCAGCAGATCCTCGTGAGGGTCCACGATGGTGATGTTGTGGTTGTCGCGCACCAAGGCTTCCGCCAAGTGCAGTCCAACTTCACTATCTCCGGCAATGACAATATCCATGTTATTAAAGAGTTATTCTTTCTATTTTTTTCCAAATAATGAACCGAGTCCGCCAAGGATGCTGCCCAGACCGCCCATAGCGCTGCTGTTGCCGCCGCCGAGCATGCTGCCAAGCATGGCTTCCAAAGCGCTGGCGCCACCGTTGTTGCCTTGCTGTCCCTTGCCAAGCAAGCCAAGAAGCATGGGAGCAATGGCCGCCAAGATGCTACTCACCTGGTTGCTGCTGACACCATTCTGTTTGGCTAACGCCGAAAACACCGATCCGGAGTTGCTGCCCAGGATATGGCTCAAGATTTTGCCACCGTCAGCAAGACCTTCATTGCTCAGGTTCACCGATGTGTCGCCGACATGTGAGGTCAAGGCGCCCAACAAAGAGTTGGCTCCAGCTTCGGTGGAGGCGTTTTTCTGCATGGCTCCGATGAGGGTGGGAAGAGCACTGGTGATGACTTGAGTCACCTTGGTGCTGTCGATATTGAACTGCTTACCTATTTCGTTGGCGTTGTTACCTGCCGCCAGAACGCTTAAAATGCTGTTTAAGTCCATAGTATGATGTTTTTTAAGGTTGATTTGCAAAAATAATTATTTTTTGGTCGTTTGAATTATGTAGGGCAAAAATAGAAATAAAAATGAAAAGTTGTATTTTTGCACCTGTTTTTAAAAATCTTCAAGTCAATGGAATCAACAAACAAACACTTCAAGCGTTACACAGTAACCACAGCCTTGCCATACGCCAACGGCCCCGTACACATAGGTCACCTTGCCGGCGTGTATATCCCTGCCGACACCTACGTCCGCTACCTCCGCATGCGCGGCGAGGAAGTGTTGTTTGTGGGTGGTTCCGACGAACATGGCGTTCCGATCACCATCAAGGCCGAGAAAGAAGGCTGCACCCCACAGGATATCGTCGACCGTTACCATGGCATTATCAAGAAGTCGTTCGAGGAACTGGGTATCAGCTATGACATCTACTCACGCACTTCCTCCAAGATGCACCGTGCCACCGCCCAAGAGTTTTTCAAGAAACTCTACGACGAAGGGAAGTTCATCGAGAAGGAGACCGACCAATACTTCGATCCTGAGCGCCAGAAGTTCCTCTCCGACCGCTATATTGTGGGCACCTGTCCGAAATGCGGAGCCGATGGCGCCTACGGCGACCAATGCGAGAAATGCGGCAGCTCACTGAGCCCCGATGAACTCATCAACCCGCACTCGCAACTTAGCGGAGCAGCGCTGGTGAAGAAACCGACCAAACACTGGTACTTGCCTCTCGACCAATACGAACAATGGCTCCGCGAGTGGATCCTCGAAGGTCACAAGGAGTGGAAAGTCAATGTCTATGGCCAAGTGAAGAGCTGGCTCGACGGCGGACTGCAACCCCGTGCCGTGACCCGCGACCTCGACTGGGGCGTGCCTGTCCCGCTCGACGGCGCCGACGGAAAAGTGCTGTATGTGTGGTTCGACGCCCCCATCGGCTATATCTCCAACACCAAGGAGATCTGCGAACAACGCGGCGAGAACTGGGAGAAGTGGTGGAAAGACCCAGAGACCAAACTGGTGCACTTCATCGGCAAGGACAACATCGTGTTCCACTGCATCATCTTCCCCTGCATGATGAAGGCATACGGCGATTACATCATGCCTGAAAACGTGCCAGCCAACGAGTTCCTCAACCTCGAAGACGCCAAGATCTCCACTTCAAAGAACTGGGCCGTGTGGCTGCATGAATACCTCGAAGAGTTCCCTGGAAAACAAGATGTGCTGCGTTATGTCTTGACCGCCAACGCCCCCGAGACCAAGGACAACAACTTCACCTGGAAGGATTACCAAGACCGCAACAACAACGAACTGCTGGCCATCTTCGGCAACTTCGTCAACCGCACCTTGGTCTTGACCCACAAATACTATGAAGGCGTCGTTCCAGCCTTGACTGGGATGAATGAAACAGACCAAGCCACCATCGCGGAGATGAATGGCTATGCCGAGAAGATAGGGCGTCTCATCGAGAACTACAAGTTCCGCGAAGGCCTCTCCGAACTGATGAACCTGGCCCGCCTCGGCAACAAATACCTCACCGACAACGAGCCTTGGAAACAAATCAAGACCGATCCCGAGCGCGTCAAGACTGTGATGGCTCTCAGCCTGCAGATTGTGGCTCATCTCGCCATCTTGAGCGAGCCTTTCCTGCCGTTCAGCGCCCATAAGCTGCAAAAGATGATCGACCTGAAAGTCAACGGATGGAACGATGCCGCCAATACCATCCTGCTGCCCGAAGGTCATGTCATCGGTCAACCCGAGTTGCTCTTTGAAAAGGTCGAGGACAGCGTTGTGGCCGCCCAGCTGCAAAAACTGGAAGAGGCTAAAAAAGCCAACCAAATGAACGCCTGGAAACCCAATGAGGTAAAGCCTGTGGTCAGTTTCGACGACTTCATGAAGGTGGATATCCGTGTGGGTACCATCCTGGAATGCCAGAAAGTGCCGAAGGCCGACAAACTGCTGCAGTTCCTCATCGACGACGGCATGAAGAAACGCACCATCGTGAGCGGCATCGCCAAATACTATACCGAGCCTGAGAAACTGGTGGGTAAGCAGGTGTGCTTCATCGCCAACTTCGAGCCCCGTAAACTCAAAGGCGTGGTCAGCGAGGGTATGATTCTATCCGCCGAGGACAAGGATGGTCGCCTCGTGCTACTTACACCTAGCGACGTGGTCGCCCCTGGTTGTTCGGTGGGCTAATACAAGGAAGCGATAAAGGCATCCTCGATGTGCTCTATCTCCGGCGTGTCGCCGTTGAACACAATCGAAACGATGTCAAACCGCACGTCCACATTGAGTTTTTTGTAACGCACATAGGAATCAGCCGCCCAGACGAGCATTCGCTGCTTGCTTTTTCCCACGGCGATATCGGGTTCCCCAAAGTCATCAGATCTCCGCGTCTTCACTTCGACAACCACCAAAGTGGTACCGTCCAACGCAACGAGGTCGATCTCCTTGTGCCCCGAATGCCAGTTGCGTTCGAGTATTTGATATCCTTTGTTGACGAGGTATTGCGCTGCGAGGTCCTCGCCCATCTTCCCGAGTTCGTGAGGCTCTATCATAATTGAAAATTTTAACAAAGATAAATATTTTTTTGTATTTTTGTGGCAAAAATCTATCTAATGAAAAGAATTATCCTATCAATCGTTGTCTGTTTGCTGCTTTTAAGTTGTGGCAAAACACCTACTATTACTGAAAATAAGATCGACTACCTCCATTATGTCAATCCCATTATCGGTACAAACGGCATGGGTCATACCTTTCCCGGGGCATGCGCTCCGTTTGGCATCGTACAGCTGAGTCCAGACACCGATACCGTACCCCATGATATCGATGGAGTATATCAACCAAGAGTTTATGAATATTGTGCGGGTTACCAGTATAAGGACAGCACCATCGTGGGCTTCAGCCATACCCATTTCAGCGGTACCGGCCATTCCGACCTGGGCGACATCCTGGTGATGCCTGTCACCGGCCCCATTAAGTTCAACCCGGGAACGCAAACCAATCCGGACGCAGGCTATCGTTCGCGCTATTCCCATGCTACGGAGACCGCCACACCCGGTTATTACACGGTGACGCTCGACGATTACAATGTAAAGGCGGAACTGACCGCCACTGAACATGTGGGAATACACCGCTATACCTATCCTTCTGAACATAACGGTAGCGTTATCATCGACCTTCAGCACGGCATCTATAACTATGATGGCAAGACCCTTTGGGCCAACCTCCGTGTGGAAAACGACACGCTGTTGACCGGCTACCGCATCACCAATGGATGGGCCCGCACCAACTATACCTACTTTGCCATCTGCTTTAACCAGCCCATCACCGACTATGGTTACCGTGAACTGGAAAGACCCAAGTACAATGGCGGTTGGGGCAAGTTCGATGTCAGACACCACTTCCCGGAGATGACGGGACGGAAGATTGTGGCGTATTTCACCTTCAACAACCCCGAGACGCTTGAAATAAAAGTCGCACTTTCCGCCACGAGTACCGAAGGGGCTTTGAAAAACCTCCACGCTGAGACCGATGGCCGCGACTTCGACCAATTGTTGGCAGAGACTCAATCAAAATGGAACAAGGAGTTGTCGGTGATTCACGCTGAAGGCACCGAAGACCAAAAGGCCATGCTCTACACCTCTTTGTATCACACCATGATCAACCCCTCCATCTACATGGATGTGGATGGACAATACCGGGGCCTCGACCACAACATCCATCAAGCGAATGACTTTACCAACTATACGGTGTTTTCCTTATGGGACACCTACCGTGCCCTTCATCCGTTGTTCAATGTGTTGCACCCCCAACGCAACGCAGATATGGTGGAATCGATGCTGAAACACAGCGAACAGAGTGTCCACGGACTGTTGCCGGTATGGTCACACATGGGAAATGAGAACTGGTGCATGATCGGGTATCACGCCGTTTCGGTGCTCTCCGATGCATTGAACAAAGGGGTGGTTCCGCTTTCCGAACAGATGATGAAAGCCATGCGTCGTAGCTCTACCTGTCCCTATTACGTGAATCTCTCGGATTACCAACGCCTCGGCTACGTTCCCTTTGATCGCAACAGCGGCTGTGTGTCCGTCACCCTTGAATATGCCTACGACGATTGGGCCATTTACCAAGCGGCACTGAAAGCCGGCGACACCACAACGGCTTCAGAATACAAGCAACGCGCAGCCAATTGGCGCAACACCTTCGACACCGAAGTGGGGTTTGCCCGTCCAAGGATGAGCGACGGAAGCTGGAAAGAGCCGTTCAGCCTGTTCGACACGGAAGGGGAAGGCTTTGTGGAAGGTAACTCGTGGGTGTATTCGTTCTATGTGCCCCAGGATGTGAAAGGCCTTGTCGAAGCCATGGGTGGCGACAAGCGGTTTATCCATAACCTCGACACCCTTTTTGTGATGCAACTGCCCAAAGAGTTCTTCGAGAACACCGAAGATGTCACCGAGGAAGGACTGATGGGCTGCTACAACCACGGCAACGAGCCGGCGCATCACATCGCCTATTTGTATAATTGGTCGTCACAGCCGTACAAGACCCAGTACTGGCTCCGTGAGATCATGAACCGCTTCTATAAAAACAACATCGACGGCCTCTGCGGCAACGACGACTGCGGCCAGATATCGGCTTGGTACATTTTCTCAGCCATGGGCTTCTATCCTGTGTGCCCTGGTAGCGCCCAATATGTGTTCGGAGCGCCGTATCTTCCTCATTTGAAGGTGCGTTTGGGCAACGGCAAGACCTTGGAGATCAAAGCGCTTAACGTGAGCGATGAAAACCGCTATGTCCAAAAAGTGACGCTCAACGGTCAAGAAATCACTAAGCTTTACCTCACTCACGACCAACTGATGCAAGGTGGTGAACTCGTTTTTGAAATGGGCAACGAGCCAAATCGGGAACGGGGATTGAAGCCCGAAGACAAGCCTTACTCGATGACTGATTAAATTTTACTATTTTTGCAACATGAACATCGCCGCATTAGTATCGGGAGGAGTGGATAGCTCCGTGGTGGTCCCCCTGCTCAAAGAGCAAGGCTACGACCCGCATATCTTCTATATCAAGATAGGAATGGAAGGGAAAGAAGACCTCTCAAGCTGTCCCTCGGAAGAAGATATCGAGATCACCACCTATATCGCCAAGAAATATGGCTGCAAGTTCGATATTGTGGACTTACAGCATGAATATTTTGAGACGGTTGGAAAATATACCATGGAAATGGTGAAAAAAGGTCTTACACCTAACCCGGATGTGATGTGCAACCGTTGGATCAAGCTTGGGGCATTTGAGGAGAAGGAAGGCCATAACTTCGACAAGATCGCCACTGGGCACTACGCCCGTTCGTGGGAGGATGCCAACGGCGTCTTTTGGCTTGGCACCGCCGCGGATACTTTCAAGGACCAGACCTATTTCCTTGGCCGTATCACCTATGCTCAGCTGAGTAAGGTGATCTTTCCCATCGGCGACTTGCCCAAACCCGAAGTGCGCAAGCTGGCGGCACAATATAAACTGCCATCGGCGGAACGTCACGACAGCCAAGGCATCTGCTTCCTAGGTAAGATCAATTACAACGACTATATCCGGGAATACCTTGGCGAGATGCCAGGCGACATCGTGGAACTGGAGACTGGGAAAAAACTGGGTCGACACAAGGGCTTTTGGTTCCATACCATAGGACAGCGTCGCGGTCTCGGCCTCGGCGGAGGTCCGTGGTTTGTGGTCAAGAAAGACATCCCGAACAACATCGTCTATGTGTCGCAAGGCTACGACCCCGTGGCGCAATACACCGAAATCATTCCTTTAGGTGACCTTCAGATGATGAACCCCACGCTTCACCTCACCGAAGGCATGCGGGTGCGCTATAAGATCCGCCACCAGCCGGAATTCACCATGGGCACCATCCACATCACACCTGAAGGCGCCGATATCGTCTCCGATGTGGCGATCTCAGGCATCGCCCCGGGACAGTTCGGGGTCATGTATCACGAAACGGAACCGTACGTTTTGGGAAGTGGAGTGATAGTGGAAAGATGAAAGTGGAAAGTGGAAAGATGATTGTGGAAAAAGAAAAAACTTTCCACTTTCCACTTTCATCTTTCCACTTAAAAAAACTTCCACGGTTCTCCTTTGGGCATCGGCGCCGTGATATCGATTTGTGTTTTCTGTACGGGATGCTCAAATGAGATTCGGTAGGCGTGCAAACAAATAGACGCATCGGAATTGCTACGTGGATAGCCGTATTTCAGGTCGCCCTTGATGGGACATCCGATATGTGCCAACTGGCAACGGATTTGATGATGACGACCCGTAAACAACTCAACTTCAAGCAGATAATAGTTGTCTGATTTGCCTATCAAACGATAGCTTAAGCGAGCCAATTTTGCTTCTTTGGTGCCTTCGGGAACGATATACGACTTGTTTTGCTTTTCGTTTTTGACGATGTAATCCTCCAGGACATCGGCATCTTTCGGAGGACGGTTTTTCACGATAGCTAGATAAATCTTGTGGAAGTCGCGGTCTTTCACCTTCACGGTCATACGCGAGAGGGCCTTGCTTGTCTTGGCAAACACCACGGCACCGCTCACGGGACGGTCGATGCGATGAACCAATCCGGCAAACACATTGCCAGGCTTGTCGTATTTCTTCTTGATGTAATCCTTGACATCGTCGAGAAGACACACATCACCTGTCTTGTCGCCCTGCACAATCTCCGAAGGAAGCTTGTTGACGACAATCAAATGATTATCCTCGTATAATATTCTATCTCCGATTTCCACTTTCCGTTCTCCGTTAAAACACCACCACGGCTCCGCCGCCTTTGGCGAGATGAATCATCAGCTTGTTGGCGTAAATCTCGATATCTTCGGAAATGTAGTCTTGTGCCACGCGGTTGGCGTTGGCGCCGTCGCGGAAGACATGCGCCTGTTGGGCGCCGCCATCAAGTTCGGAGATGTCAAGCACCAGGTCGAGTTCATTCCAGTTGTTGATGGCGCCGATGTACCAGCGGTCACCTTTCCGACGTGCGGTCACCAAGTACTCGCCAACCTTGCCGTCAAGCACCACAGTCTCGTCCCAGGTGGTAGGCACGCTGGCGATGAATTGGGTGCATTCGTCCTCTTTCAGGTAGTTGCTCGGACTGTCGCAGAGCATCCCGAAAGGTGACTCAAAGATGATGTATTCGGCCAGTTGGCGTGTGCGTGTGCCTTGGCTCATCGGTTCGGTGTAGACAGCCTTGAAGTTATACTGGTTGGCGTTTTTCATGGCGCCTTGGGTATAGTCGAGCGGACCGGCTACCATGCGGATGAAAGGGATGGTGACCTCGTTGGTGACAAGGTCGCTTTCGTTATCCCACTTGGCTTGCTCCAAGCCATAAACGCCTTCGTAGTTCAGCACGTTGGGATAGGTGCGGCTTAAGCCGGTGGGTTTGTAAGCCCCGTGGAAGTCGACGAAGAGGTGGTACTTGGCTGCCATGTCGGCCATGCGATAATAAAAGTCAACCACTTTTTGGTCGTCACGGTCCATGAAATCGACTTTGAAGCCTTTGATTCCCATCTCGGAGTAATGCTTACAAACCCGCTCCATGTCGTTGTCGATGGCAGCATAGCCGGCCCAGAGAACCAGACCCACGTTGCGTTCCTTGCCGTAGGCCACCAGCTCGGGCAAGTCGATCTCGGGTACCACTTGGAACAGGTCGGCTTTCTTGTTGACAGCCCAGCCTTCGTCCAAGATGACATATTCGATGCCGTATCTGCTGGCAAAGTCGATGTAGTATTTATAGGTCTCTGTGTTGATACCTGCCTCGAAGTCTACACCATAGATGTTCCAAGCGTTCCACCAATCCCATGCCACCTTGCCGGGTTTGATCCAGCCGATGTCGTCGACACGGCTTGGCGAGGCCAGAAGGTACACCATGTCGTTGTCAGCCAAGTCCTTGTCGTTTTCAGAGATGATGACACAGCGCCAGGGAAAGGCCCGTTGGCCGTTGACTTTGGCGATATAGTTTTCCCGTTTTTTCACCACATATTGCAGGTTGTTGTGTCCTCCCTGAACCTCGCTTTTGGGATAGCCGGCGTGGATGGCGCTGAAGCCACGTTTGCCCTCGGCGTTGCGGAGCAGCAGGCCGGGGAAGTCTTCCAGGTCGGCTTCGGTGATGACGGCCTTGGTGCCGTCGGGATAGTCGACCAAAGCAGGCAGGAACACCAGCCGTTCAGGGTCCATCTGGCTGACGGCCACGGTGGTATAGGTATTCTCAAACGAGGTGAAGAATTGTTGCTCGATGAAGTCGCCTTCGCCTTTGCGGGCATTCACATAGGGGACCATCACCGTGTAGTCTTGGTCGAAGTTGAAGTCGGCGGTCTCCGAGGCAATGGTGATTTGATTTGGGAAGTCGGTCACGAAACGGTAGGCGACACCTTCGTTGTAGGCGCGGAAGATCACCCGGTAGTTGTCTTTGAAAGTCAGTATCAGCTCGTTGTATAGGTCTCTAATTTCACTTTTCTTATAGAAGGAAGCCTTTACCGCCTTGTCGGTGAAATGGTTTTGTGCCGTGAGCACCGTGGGATGATTACCCAGCACCGTGCCGTCGGTCAAGGTCATCGCAATGGGCGACTCAGCCAGCACCATGGTGTTGATGTGCTTCACCGAGTAGTTCAGTTGCTTGTCGGCATTGATGGTAACCGTGATTCTCTGGTTGGGCGATTGCAACTTAAACTGCTTCTGAGCGGTTAGGTTGGCGCTGAGCAGCACAAGAAAAGTAAGAAAGAATACCTTGTTTTTCATATATTTATTATTTTTGCATCAAATAAACTTTCAAACTATGCAACTGTTATTCATCGGCACCACTGAAATCATCCTCATCGTATTTGTCGTATTACTGCTGTTCGGCGGTCGGAAGATTCCGGAGATGATGCGCGGTCTTGGAAAAGGCGTAAAGAGCTTTAAAGATGGCGTGAACGGTAAGGACGAGGAAACGGAGAACGGAGAACGTAAAACGGAAAACTAAAAACTTTCCACTTTCCACTTTCCGTTTTCAACTTAACTCAACTCGAACTGTTCCAGGAACTTTAGGTCGTTCTCAAAGAACAAACGCAAGTCGTTGATGCCGTATTTGAGCATGGCGATACGCTCCACGCCCATTCCGAAAGCGAATCCTGTGTATTTCTCAGGGTCGATGCCGCTGGCAATCAAGATGTTGGGGTCGCACATGCCGCAACCAAGGATTTCCACCCAGCCCGTATGCTTGCAGATATTGCAGCCTGCACCTCCGCAGATGTTGCATGAGATGTCCATCTCCGCCGAGGTCTCGGTGAAGGGGAAGTAGGAGGGGCGGAAACGCACTTTGGTGCCTTCGCCGAAGAACTCCTGCACGAAGTGGTACAGGGTCTGCTTCAGGTCGGCAAACGACACGTTCTCGTCGATATAAAGGCCTTCAATCTGATGGAAGATACAGTGGGCGCGGGCCGAGATGGCTTCATTGCGGAACACGCGTCCAGGGGCTATGATGCGGATGGGAGGTTGTTTCTTTTCCATGGCCCTGACCTGCACACTCGAGGTGTGAGTGCGAAGCAGCACGTCGGTGGGCTTGTTCTCGTTGGGGTCCTTCTCGATGAAGAAGGTGTCCTGCATGTCACGTGCCGGATGGTCGAGGGCGAAGTTCAAGGCAGTGAACACGTGGTAGTCGTCCTCAATCTCGGGACCCTCGGCGATGGTGAAGCCGAGATGTTCGAAAATCTCATTAATGTCGCGACGCACCACCGACAGAGGATGGCGTGAGCCACGCATCTCGCCGGCAGGCATGGTCATGTCGAAACCTGCATCGGAGGTGCTTTGGGTCTCGAAACGCTCCAGCTGTTCCTCCACCTTGGCGGTGACGGCGTTCTTCAGCTCGTTGAGCATCATGCCCATCTCCTTGCGGAGCTCGGGGGCGACGGTCTTAAAATCGGCGAACAAGGCAGGGATGACACCCTTCTTGCTCAGATACTTGATACGGAACTCTTCCAAAGCCTCCTTGCTCTCGGCCTGGAAGTCCTTCACTTCGTGAAGTATTTGTTCAATCTTCTCTTTCATGGAAAAAAATTAATGGCAGCAGCTTTTATCTGCGCTTTTCTCAACAGTAATTTTATTGATGATCACAGGCTCCACCGGCACATCCATGTAACCGGTCTTGACTCTTGCGATCTTGTCGACGACCTCCAGTCCTTCGGTGACTTCGCCGAATACGGTATAGTCGCCGTCGAGATGCGGGGTGCCGCCCACGGTCTTGTAAGCTTGACGCTGTTTGGCGCTGAAGACCTTGCCCAAACGCTCCTCATAGAGGTCGAGTTTCTTGTCGTCGAACACAGTGCCTTGCACGATGTAGAACTGAGATCCGCTCGAAGCCTTCTTGGGATTCACCTGGTCGCCTTGACGGGCAGCACAAAGGGCACCTTTCTGGTGGAAGTGGTTGTCGCGGAACTCGGCGGGAACAGTGTAGCCGGGATCCATGCGACCGTCGGCATTTTGTCCGCCTTGAATCATGAAGTCCTTGATGACACGATGGAACGGCGAGCCGTTGTACCAGCCCTCATTCACCAGCTTCAGGAAATTGTCGCGGTGCAAGGGGGTGTCGTTGTACAACTTGGCCTTGATGGTTCCATAATTGGTCTCGATGACCACAATGGTCTCTTTCTGTTGCGCTTGGCCTACCAGCGCTGCAAAAATCAATGACATAATAAATAATTTCTTCATGTTTATAATATTTTATTCTTTTACTATCGAATATTTGACCTCGCATCTCAAAGCTTGTTCCTGTGCTGATTCAGGACCCGCCATCACCCATCGTTGGGCGTTGAAAGAGGCACCGGTAATGGAAAGGTAGAGGCCTTGGCTGGTGTAGCTGCCAAGGATTAATTCCTGCAAATATTCTGAGACGCGGAAAGTGACGTTTTTCTTGTCGCTGGAGTAGTTGCCACCGTAATAACTGGTGCCTTCCAAATAGTCGGGGAGGAGGCTTGTAACGGTGTCGTTCTTGATGTTGAGCAAGGCGAGGGAGGTGGGAGGTGCCAACAACGTGTCGGATTCCGCGCCTCCGAAGGGCAGGACGAGTTTGGCCTCGTTGATGATGAGGTGTGAGCCTTCCTCTTTCAAGGTCTCGGCCCAGTCGAGCACGTCAGTGAAACGAAGGACACAGCGCACGCCGCCCATCGACTGGAGGTAGAGTTGCTGCTGACCCATCTCGGTTTGTCCGTCGATCACTTGTTGCACGAACTCAGGCGAACCCAAGGTGTAGTCGTGGAGATATTGGTTGAAATACACATCCTCGGAGGTGATGTAGAAGTAGTAGCGCATCGGATTGGCGTCAGGAGTCTCTCGGTAATACACCTGCAGCTGGGTGATGGTGTTGCTGGTGGGGTTGATGTAACTGATTGCACCGCCTTGATATACGCTCTCGCAGCAAATCTTCAGGCCGTAGAAATACTCTTTGAAACTTTCGGTGCTGCTGAATATTGAACTGTCGGCGGCTGCCAGCTGTTCTCCGAGACTGTTTGACAGCGGGATACGGATCACAGGATAACTCAAAGTGTCGTTGCCAACCACTGTGTTTTTGGTGCGGGGACGCGGACGGAACTGGAAGCCATTGGCCAGGTCCTCATATTTGGTATCAATGTCGCTAAACTGGTAATAACTCTCTGTCGCAGACAAGGTGTCGGCCAGTTCATAGACATGCACGGTCTGCCAGGTAGTGGTGTCGCCGTAATAGCCAGTGAGCGACAATTGGAGCACCACGGAGTCGATGACGGGATTGTCGCCAAAGTAATGGTTCGTTGACGAGAGGTGAAGCTGGGTGATGACGCCCGCGTCGGTCATGCCCATCACGGGGTCCATCATTGAGCCGAGCAATACCGTAGAATAGCCTTTGGTGGGCATGGAGTCAACCAACTGCGAATAGCAGGCGATGTGTAGCGTGTCGGTAAAAGCCACGCCGATATGGTCGCTGTCTGACAATAAACCGTTGCCGATGGTTTCCGTAGTCTTGCTACAAGAAAAACCAAAAATAACCAAAACACTGATTATCAGTATTTTGTGAATATTAGAAAAAAACTGTGTTTTCACAATGTGTTTCACTTGCTTAAGATAGTGTCGTAAAAATCGTTATAGACCTCTGCGTAATTGTCGCTTGGCTGGTATTCCAAAATAGGTTTCTTGCAGGTCTTGAGATATTTTTCAATCTCAGGATTAATCTTTTCACTGCCGATGATGATGCCGTCGGAGAAGTCGATGGCGGCCTTGGTGAGGTTCAGGTAGTTGGGATCCTTGAAATATTTGAGGTCTTTTGTAGTGATGCCGGGAAGTTTGACTTTTTTGTCAAAGTCGTCACGCAGGGTTTCCTTGAAGGTGTCGTCATAAATGGAGTAAACCACTTTTGACTCATTGAACAGGGGGTTGTCTTTGTAGGCTCGCTTGATGAAGAGGGGCATCAGAGCTGACATCCAACCGTGACAGTGGACGAGGTCGGGCGACCAGCTTTGTTTCTTCACCGTTTCAAGGACGCCGCGGTTGAAGAACACCAGACGGTTGTCGTTGTCCTCACAGAACTTGCCGTTGGAGTCGTATGCCGTATATTTCTTTTTAGTGAAGAAATCATCGTTGTCGATGAAATAAATCTGCATTCTAGCTTTCTGTATCGAGGCCACCCGGATGATCAAAGGGTGGTCAGTGTCGTTGATGATGAGGTTCATGCCCGATAAACGGATAACCTCGTGCAACTGGTTACGCCGCTCGTTGATGTTGCCATAGCGTGGCATGAAGATCCTGATTTCTTTTCCGCTTTCCTGAGTTGCTTGGGGCAGGTTCCTTCCTATCAAGCTCATGGGCGTCTCGGGCAGATAGGGAGCGATTTCCTGATGTACAAAAAGTACTCGATACTTGTTAGTCATTAGAGTGCACTTATGGTTGAAACGCAAAATTACAAAAAATTTTTGAATTACGAAAAAAAATCTTTTTTAAGCTTATCTTTGCCACTTGAAACAAAAGCAGACTATGGATATCGAACATTTTGAAAATCAAGAACATGAGTGGGAATCGAACCTAAAAGTGGCCGAAGGAGTCGATCAACCAGTGCAGGTGAACCCTCAAGCGTTGGAACGCTTGCGCCGCAACCAGCAGAAGCTGATGCCGGTCGATTGGTATATTGACGGCATCCTCAAAGGCGACCGTGTGGCGTTGAGCAAAGCCATTACCCTCGTGGAGAGCGCACTGCCGCAACACCAAGAGATTGCCCAACAGATTATCGCCGCCTGCTTGCCACATTCGGGCAAGGCCTTGCGTTTGGGCATCACGGGCGTCCCTGGCGCTGGCAAGAGTACCTTCATCGAGGCCTTGGGTATGTACCTCTGTCGCAACGACCACAAATTGGCTGTGTTGGCCATCGACCCGTCGAGTCAGCGTTCCAAAGGTTCTATCTTAGGTGACAAGACTCGCATGGAAGAACTCTCGGTGCATCCTAATGCCTTTATCCGTCCTTCGGCTTCAGCGGGCACTTTGGGCGGCGTGGCTCGTAAGACCCGTGAGACGGTGATCCTCTGCGAAGCCGCGGGTTACGACACTATTTTCATTGAGACGGTCGGTGTCGGGCAGTCCGAGACCGCCGTGCATTCCATGGTCGATTTCTTCCTGTTGATCCTCATCAGCGGGGCAGGCGACGAACTTCAGGGCATCAAGCGTGGCATCATGGAGATGGCCGATGGCATTGCGGTCAACAAAGCCGATGGCGATAACGTCATGCGTGCCGAACGTGCCGCCGCCGAATGCCGTACCGCCCTGCATCTGTTCCCCATGCCTGAATCAGGCCAAGAAACCAAGGTGCTCACCTGCTCTTCTTTGACCGGCTACAACGTCGAAGCCGTCTGGCAAATGGTCTACGACCACGTCCAGGCCATCCGCGAGAACGGCTTCCTCCAGCAAAAGCGCTCCCAACAGGATGTCCAGATGATGATCGACACCATGGAGTCGGCCCTCAAATCTGATTTCTACCAAAACCAGCTGGTCACCGACCTGCTTCCCCTCATCGAAAACGACGTCCGCAACCAACGCATGAGCGCCTACATCGGTGCCCAAAAACTGCTGGATGCTTATTTCAACATGTTGAAACGGTAGTAGCGCCTCGGAGAGGCGCCACTTTATTAACCTCACACAAGCGCAGCGCAGTGTGGGGTTCCGAGACCTATCACATCTACTATGGCGTGCCGAAGGCACGCTACATCACTATGGACGGTAGCGTGTCTCCGACACGCAGCATCACAGGAGCATGTCATGCCCCCACACTGGCGTGTGGGGTTAATAAAGTAACGTGCCTCCGGCACGTTGCCCTGTGCTGATGGCTTTTGACCTTGTAGGCCAGCTACTCATCCTTCACCAACCTGAAGAATGCTGAAATCTCCTCTTGATCCAACACCATGCGCACGTCAAATTCCTTTTCTTGCGACATGTAGCCGTCCTTCTCGCAACGCAGGATGATACGTACATTGCTCGAAGTTTGGTAGGTTAAGCCTTTGATGTCCAAAGCCTTGGTGGCCTCATACGGTGTAGTCATGAGATATTTGTTGTTGGTGCTTTTCACCTCAGGGGTCTTGCTTACCACACGCCAGAAAATGTCGGCACCTTGCGGCCTGGATTGAATATCCCAACGGATGATGGTTAGCTCCAAAGCGGTGTTTCCTAACCATTGAACTTGGTTTTGAGGTTCGTCTTTAGGCAGTTGCTCTGTGCGAAGGAATGAGGCAATGCGGTTCCAGTTGATTTGTTCGAGGGCTTGGGTGTAACATTCGTTAAACATTTTGGAATTAAAAAGTCCATTATTGCCAGCTGAATACAAACCTCTCTGCGAGAAAACTTCTCCACCATTATTATCCATAAGACGGACACTCAAATCCACCCAACGGTCACCTGTAAACGAATTTACATCGGCGCAATTTATCGTTATATACAGTTTATAATCGGTATTTGGTGACATTTCCGTCAATCCCATTGAACGTACATAACTAATTGTTGCTAAATTGAAGAAATTCTTACCAGAATAGTGATATATATATTCGTGTTTTGTTTGTTGTGTTATCTCTTCTTTAGGCTGTGTTGGTGAAACCAGAACTTCCAATCCCCTATTTAAATCATGGAATTTTTGTTGAGGTTCTCTAACAGTCTTGACTTTGATACTATTACCCCACTGCTCATACCAACTTTGTTGTCGTGCAGCTTGTTTTTCAGCATTGCACCTCGAAAAAACAAAGACCGAAACAACGGCCAATGCCAAAATAAGTAATGTCCTTTTCATTGTTTTGTAATTTGTTGATTATTAATAGATTTAATTAGTGTTTCTTTGCATTAAGCGGTTTGGATTAGCACACAAAAAAAGCGTGGCACTTTTTCGCTTTCATTGGCTGTTCTGAGGTCTTGGACTACCTTACACCACCCAACTATTACGAACAAAGCCCACGCCTAAAATGGCGAGAGCGCCGTCGCTTTACTCTTGGTGGTGTAATGAAAGTGTCCAAGTTTCAGAACAACCAGATTAAGCTACTTCGCTTTTTCCTATTCTATGATGTGCATATCAATAATGCGTTTATCTCATAGGCTGATGATTAGTTAATACCCTGTTTTTATTTCTTCAATTCGGTAATATACCGTTTTATTTCCTCCAATAACGGTCCGAGGTCTTTGGTATAGGTTTCCCAAATGAATAATGGGCTGGCCAAATAATAACCATGGACCAACACGTTCCGCATGTCGACGATGTTTCGCCACGGTACTTCGGGGTGCTCTTCCCTGAACTCCTTGGTCAGCATATTGGCGGCTTCACCAATAATCATTATGTTGTAAACCACAGCGTGGAAACACATCACATCGGCACTCATTTCCTCAAAAGTCTTGCCCTCAAGGAAATCCATCACATGGCCAATGCTCTCCTCAATGTGATATAAACGGTCAATATCTTTAGCTCGCTCTCTCATAGACCAGTTTCTTGTCACGATTGGCTGATTCCACTGCGAAAGGTTTCAAAGTGCCTTCTTCCACGAGGTCAACATCACAACCGAGGCGTTCTTGTAGTTCTCTCCATATTTGAGCATACGTAAACAATCCGATAGGTGAGCTGTGATCGAACTCAACAAGGAGATCAATATCACTTTCGGGAGTTTCCTCACCACGAGCGTAAGAACCAAACAACCACGCCCTCAAAATAGGTTGGGTTTTGAAGTAATCTACAATAATCTGTATCATTGCTTTGTTGCTCATGGTTCTTTTTTTCTCTGCAAATTTACAATTATTTCTGAAACATCCCAAATTTTTATTATATTTGCCTCCCCAATAAAATCTTTAATTTCTAAATCTGAATTCTAAATTTTAATTTTTTAATAATATCGTAATGGATCAACGCATTGCAATGAACCCCAACCTGCTGGTGCAGTATCTGCAAAAACCAGCAGCTGAATTTACTCGCGCCGACATCATCCGCTACTGCGAGGAAAACGAAATCGAATTCGTGAATTTCCACTATTGTGGATGGGACGGCAAACTCAAAACCCTCAATTTTGTCATCCATAGCGCCGAACATCTGGAGAACATCCTCTCCGCTGGCGAGCGCGTCGATGGCTCCAGCCTCTTCCCCTTCATCGAAGCAGGAAAGAGCGACCTCTATGTGGTGCCGAAATACCGCACCGCCTTCCGTAACCCCTTCGCCGAGGTGCCTACCCTCGACATCCTCTGCTCGTTCTACAACCGTGACGGCGAGCCCTTCGAGAGCTCACCGGAGTACATCCTCCGCAAGGCCCACCAAGTCTTCAAGAAGACCACAGGTCTCGAGATGCAGACCATGGGCGAGCTGGAATACTACATCATCGCCGATGACGAACAGATCTACGAAGTGCCGGACCAGCGTGGCTACCACGAGAGCGCCCCGTTCAACAAGTTCACCGAATACCGTGTGGAGGCCATGCGCCTCATCGCCCAGGCCGGTGGCTTGATCAAATACGGTCACTCCGAGGTGGGTAACTTCACCCACGAAGGCAAGATCTACGAACAGAATGAAATCGAGTTCCTGCCCACCAACATCGAAGATGCCGCCGACCAGTTGGTCGTGGCCAAGTGGATCATGCGTCAGCTGGCTTACCAGTATGGCGTGGTGCTGACCTTCGCCCCGAAGATCACTGTGGGCAAAGCCGGTTCCGGTATGCACGTCCACTGCAAGTTCACAAGAAACGGCAAGAGCGTGATGGTGGAAAAAGGCGAGCTCAGCGACTATGGCAAGAAAGCCATCGCCGGTTACATGGATGCCGGTACCTCGCTGCCTGCCTTCGGTAACCCCAACCCGCTGTCGTTCCTCCGTCTGGTGCCCCATCAGGAAGCCCCGACCTCATTGTGCTGGTCGTACAGCAACCGCAGCGCCTTGGTGCGTGTGCCTCTGGGCTGGATCAACAACGGCAAGGACATGGTGGCCGACTGCAACCCGATGGAGAAGAAGTCGAACCGCGACTTCAGCGACAAGCAGACCTTCGAATGGCGTGCCTCCGACGGCTGCGCCGACATGTACCTGCTGATGGCTGCCCTCTGCGCCGCCGCCCGTCACGGCTTCGAGATGCCTAACGCCCTTGAGGTGGCCGAGAAGACCTACGTCGGCCTCGGCGTGAACATCCACGACGCCAAGAACAAGAAGGTGCAGGAAGCCCTCGAACAGCTGCCCGACAGCTGCGTGGCCGCCGCCAAGGAACTCAAGAAGGACCGTGAGATCTACACCGCCAAGGGCGTGTTCTCCGATGCCATTATCGACTACATGATCAAGTTCCTCAGTGACTTCAAGGATGCCAACCTCCGCAAGGAACTCGGCAACGACACCGAGAAGATCATGAAACTCGTGAATGACAATATCCACGTTGGATAGTGGAAAGATGAAAGTGGAAAGTGGAGAGTTTTCCACTTTCCACTCTCCACTTTCCGTTTACAAAATCGCTGCAATCTGGTCGTAATAGTTCTTACTGACCGGAATGCGGGCAGTATTAGGCACATCCAGAATAGCATAGGTGAAGTCCTTCTCTTTTTGGAGGACTTCAACTCTGTTTTTGTTGACGAAATAGGAACGATGACAACGGATTAATCCGTTTTTGGCGCAAAGATCTTCAATGCGTTTCATCGAACTGCGCAACAGGTAACTGGTGATCCTGCCCTCGTCGAGGTAATAGATGCGCAAGTAGTTTTCGTCCGACTGGATGTAAAGGATGGAAGCCTGAGCCACAATGAGTCTCACGTTTCCACGCTCGTCCATGAAACGAATCTTCTCACCGAAAGCCAATCGCCCCGCATTGTCGATGTCCTCCTCCTTCTCCAAAATGGTGAAATGCTGGTATAAAATAAGGTATGGTGCGACCATGGCCATTGCCAAATATACCATTGAATAGCCGAAATACATGAAATATGCATCGGTCCTATGGGTGGAAAGCCAGAGGTACAAAGCGCTGAAGCCAGAGCAAAACAGAACCTCAAACAAACACATGAACCAGTATTGGCGCTGTGTCGGCATGGTCTTGCGACTGACGAAAATCATGGGAAGCCTCGTGGCAAGCAACACCCCAAGGATGATACAGAAGATCATCACGATATGGAATGAATACCCTCCGAATGCAATATCGTAGCTTTTAAAGGCGAAAGGGCAAAACAACAACAGCAAGCCAAGCGCAAACAGCGGGATTCCGATGACGTGGCCCCAAAAGGCATTGAGCGAAAAGATGTTTTTCGGCGGTTGTTTCATGGCACTTTAGGAGTTAAGGTTTTCCAGACAATGTCTTTCGTGCATCTCGATATGCTCCAGCAACACATCAAGTGCGGGAATCTTGCTCAAATCCATGAGATAGGCGTAGGTCACGCCGCCAAGACCTCGGATGTTTTTCAGCAATAGGGTGAGTTTGTCCTCGGTGATATGATTCCTGACGACGAGCAGATAATCGATCTGAGGGTTGAGCTTGACGCTGACATGCTCTTTGTGCCGAAGCGACACCAAGTTGAAGGCATTGTTGTTCTCACCGGCATTATAGTAAAAGAAAGCGTAGGGCAGATGGTTGTCCAAAACGATTTCGTTTAATCGTATAAAATTGAACTTCAATGAGTTATTGAAGTTGAACGCCAACTTGTAATCGACAAGCGTGGAGTTGATGCCGATCAGATGGATGTCGTCGAACGGGGCAACGGTCAGCTTGTTTTTTTTCATGGTTCCTTGGTTTGGTTCGGTTCGGTCTTAATGATGTGTTGTTCCACCAACATGTTCCAGGTCTTCTCAGCGGCCAGTTGTTCGGCTCCTTTGATGGAATAATCGGCGCCGTGGCCGTATTCGATGTCATCGATAACCACCACCACTTGGTAGAGGCGATCCTGACGGTTGTTTTTTTCGTTCAACAGCTTGAACACTAGATGGCGTTTCTCTTTCTGCGCCCATTCGAGGAGTTTGCTCTTGAAGTTTACATCGGTCTGCTCGAGTTGCTCCAGGTCGATATGCACACGGATGATGCGGTCGATGATGATGTGTTTGGTGAAGTCGTATCCGCGGTCGAGATAAAGCGCCCCGACGAAGGCCTCGAAGGCGTTGCCTGTCATCGACTTAAAGCTGGAATGGGCATCGTGCGAATAATGAATCATCCGTTCGAAGCCGAGTTTTTGCGACAGTTTGTTGAGTGACTGGCGGCTTACGATGCGGGAGCGCATCTCGGTGAGGAAACCCTCAGCTTTGGTGGGGAAGAGCCTGAAGAGGTAGTCGGCCACCGCTGTGCTGAGCACTGCGTCGCCCAAATATTCAAGACGCTCGTTGTTGAGCTTGAAGTTGCCTATGGAGTTCTCTGAAGCCGACTTATGGGTGAAGGCCAGCTCGTATAACGCGATGTTGCGCGGATAAAAACCGAAATCGTTGTGGATAAATTCCGACAACGTCTTGTTTTTTGAGAAGCAATGTGCAAGATAGTCCCTTAATGCCATTGCTTTCGTTTTTAAAGGGTGTATTTCTTGAAGAGGAGCGAGGTGTTCTGACCGCCGAAGCCGAAGGCGTTGCTCATGGCGTAGCGCAGTTCACGTTGACGTGCCTTATTGAAGGTGAAGTCGAGTTCGGGGTCGATTTGTGGATCGTCCTCAAAGTGGTTGATGGTGGGTGGGACGATGCCGTCTCGCAATGCCATGATGGTGGCGATGGCCTCCACGGCACCAGTGCCTCCGAGCAGGTGTCCTGTCATCGACTTGGTGGAGTTGAGGCTGATGTTTTTGGCATGGTCTCCAAACAGTTTCTTGATGGCGCCCACTTCGGCGAGGTCGCCTTGCGGAGTGGACGTACCATGGGTGTTGATATGGTCGATCTCGGTGAGGTCGATGCCGGCGTCCTTGATGGCGCGTTCCATGCTAAGGCAGGCACCGTAGCCTTCAGGATGCGGGGCGGTGATGTGATAGGCGTCGCCCGACATGCCTACGCCGACGAGCTCGGCATAGATGTCGGCGCCACGTTGCAAGGCGTGCTCCAGCTCTTCCATCACGACACAACCGCCGCCTTCGCCCATCACGAAGCCGTCGCGACCTTTGTCGAAAGGCCTCGAGGCGGTCAACGGGTCGTCGTTGCGCAGCGAGAGGGCATGCATGGCGTTGAATCCACCGATGCCGGCCTCGCAGATGCCAGCCTCGGCACCACCAGCCACCACCGCCACGGCCTTGCCGTAACGGATAAGGTCGAATGCAGCCGCGATGGCGTGGGATGATGAGGCGCATGCCGACACAGTGGCGAAATTGGGTCCCCTGAATCCGTGACGGATCGAGATCACCCCTGCCGGGATGTTCAAGATCATCTTCGGGATGTAATAGGGACTGAAACGGGGCACGCCATCACCTTTGGAGTGCTCCATCACTTCATTGTAAAAATGGGTGACACCGCCGATGCCGGCAGTGAGTACCACACCGACCTCGTCGAAGTTGGTGTTCACCGGAGTGAGATGAGAGTTCTCAATGGCCTCTTCCGCCGCCACAATGTCGAACTGCGCATACAAGTCGTGCTTGCGCACATCTTTGCGGTCGAAGAAATCCAAAGGATCGTAATCCTTGACCTCGGCGGCGAAATGGGTCTTGTAGTTGGTGTGGTCGAAATGAGTAATCTCACCCACGCCGTTTTTCCCACTGACTAAGCCTTTCCAAAAGTCCTTAACAGTGTTTCCAACAGGCGTGATGGCCCCAAGGCCGGTGACTACTACTCTTTTCATTGTACTAGGTGTTAAAAATTTTAAGAGTCAGAAGTCAGGAGACATGCCTTTCGGCTAAGTCTTCTGTCTTCTGACTCCTGTTTTCTTAATAATTATTCGTTCTTTTGTTGTTCTTCGATCAAACGGATCACATCACCAACGGTGACAATGTTTTCCTGCTGGTCGTCCGGAATGGCGATACCAAACTTCTTTTCGAAGTCGAGCATCAGCTCAACAGTGTCCAATGAGTCAGCACCAAGGTCGTTGGTGAAACTGGCATCCATAGTGACTTCTGATTCGTTAACGCCCAGCTTTTCGGCAATCATGGGCACAATTTGTTCTGCAATAGTTGACATAGTTTTCAAATTTTTGATTAAAAATAAAATCTCTCGTTTTCAAAATATCTCGCAAAGGTACGACAATTTTTGTATATACTCCAAATTTTTCGGATTTTTTCCTAATTTTACACCAAAAATAACACCTATGGACCAACCAGTCAAAAAGCTTTTTCTTCTTGATGCCTATGCTTTGATTTACAGGGCATTCTTTGCGATGAGCAAGCGTCCGGCCGTCAACTCTAAAGGCCTGAACACCTCCGCGGTGATGGGATTTCTGAACACCTTGTATGATGTGCTGCGCAACGAAAAGCCCACCCATATCGGCGTGGCCTTTGACCTCCATGGCACTACCGTGCGTGCCCAGGAATTTTCCGAATACAAAGCCAACCGTGAAGCCATGCCCGACGATCTGAGGGCTTCGATACCTTATATTATAAGGCTGATTGAGGGCTTCAATATCCCGGTTTACGCCGCCGAAGGCTACGAAGCCGACGATGTCATCGGGACCCTCTCACGCAAAGCGGAACAAGAAGGCTTCATCACTTACATGATGACCCCCGATAAGGACTTCGGACAACTGGTCACCGACAAGGTGTTTATTTATAAACCCGCCAAGTTCGGCGCCCCGGCACAGGTGGTCGGTCCAAAGGAAGTCTGTGAGAAATACGGAATTGCCAAGCCTTCCCAAGTGATAGATATCCTCGGGCTCTGGGGCGACGCCTCCGACAACATCCCAGGCATCCCGGGCATCGGCGAGAAGAACGCCTCCCTTCTGATTGGCAAATATGGCAGCGTGGAAGAAGTGATTGCCCATGCCGACGAACTCAAAGGAAAACAACAGGAAAACGTCCGTAACTTTGCCGAACAAGGCCTGATGTCGAAACACCTCGCCACCATTATGCTCGACGCACCAGTGGAATTCAACGCCGAGGAACTGGAACTCAACGAACCAAACGTCCCGGCATTGCTCGAGTTGTTCGACGAATTGGAGTTCAGGACGTTCAAGCAGCGGTTTGTGAGAGACTATGGGGTAGTGGAAAGTGGAAAGTGGAAAACGGAAAACGGAAAACTTTCCACTTTCCACTCTCCACTTTCCACTTTCCACTCTCTCGTTCTTTCCCAGGATGAATTCCGCTGGGAATCGCATCGCGCCGAGATTGAGAATCCGGAAATCATCAAAGTGGGTTATAACCTGAAGCCCATCCTCGCAGGGTTGCGAAAAAAAGGCATTACCCCTCAGGGACCCCTCTTTGACGTGATGATCGCCCATTACCTTATCGAACCGGAACAACGCCATACGCTGGAGATACTCTCCGAGGTCTATCTCCATAAGGAGTTCAATTCCATGGGCAACTTGTGGAACCCCGACGAGGGCGATGACATCGTGCGTGAGCTGTTCCAAGTGTTTCAACCTATGCTGAAACAGAATGGCCTTGAGCGGCTGTTCTACGATATCGAGATGCCCCTCGTCCACGTGCTTGGCGTGATGGAGGAGAACGGAGTGAAGATCGACAGCCAGAACCTTCATGCCATTAGCGAGGAATTTGGCGTCCATATACATCAACTGGAAGAAAGCATCTACGAGATGGCCGGACTGCGATTCAATATTGCATCACCGAAACAGCTAGGCGAGGTGCTCTTCGAACGCATGCAACTCGATGCCAAGGCCAAAAAGACCCGAACCGGTCAGTATGCCACCGGTGAAGAAGTCCTGCAAAAGCTGGCTGGGAAACATCCTATCATTAATGCGATTTTGGAGTACCGTTCCTACACGAAGCTGAAATCCACCTATTTGGACGCATTGCCGGCACTGATCAACCCAAGAGACGGTTTGATCCACACTTCATTCAATCAGGCGGTCACCGCTACAGGACGTCTCAGCTCGAACAACCCCAACCTGCAAAACATCCCCGTGCGCACCGAAAAGGGGCGGGAGATACGCCGTGCCTTCGTGCCACGCAGTCCCGAATATACCCTCATGGCTGCCGATTACTCGCAGATCGAATTGCGCATCATCGCTCATCTGAGCGGCGATCCGGCCATGATAGCCGACTTTCAGCTGGGGCATGACATCCATGCCGCCACAGCCGCCAAGGTGTTTCACGTGCCGCTCGACCAAGTCACCAAGGAGCAACGCAGCCGCGCCAAGGCGGTCAACTTCGGCATCATCTACGGCATGTCGGCCTTCGGCCTTGCCGAACGCATGGAGATTTCCCGCGGCGAAGCTTCCGACATCATCAAGAAATACTTCGAGGAATACGCAGGCATCAAGGAGTATATGAACCGCAGCATCGCTCTCGCCAAAGAACGGGGTTACGCCGAGACCATCCTCGGGCGCCGACGCTACCTGCGTGATATTAATGCCGCCAATGCCACCGTGCGTAACTTCGCCGAACGCAACGCCATCAATGCGCCTATTCAAGGCTCCTCCGCAGATATGATAAAAATCGCCATGATCGGCATCCAAAGCGAGCTGGAACGACTCCATCTGAAGTCAAAGATGATCCTGCAAGTCCACGACGAACTGGTCTTCGATGCACATCTCGATGAACTCGATGTATTAAAATCCTTGGTGAACGACAAAATGGTAAACGCCCTGCCGCTCTCAGTCCCGGTAATCGTGGAGATTAATACGGGCGAGAACTGGCTGGAAGCACATTAATCTTTATGTGTCAAGATGATGACCTTTCGCTCATCGGATAGCGTAGTGGCGAAAAGATAGGTCTGGTCGCCGTCATTAATCTTTAGGCTCTTCCTTATTTCCGCAACACTCATTGGAAAGTTGCGTACTGCGATGCTGGCCTTATCGACATCCTTTAATAAATCCTTCGCCTTTTTGCCATAGATAGCCCATCCATCCACTTCGAAAATACGGCCAGGAAAATCTTGAATTAATGAATCAGAGGTGTAAAGATGGCTGTTTCGGTGAAGTTTCTTCAAAGCATAGCGCTGGCTCAGCATCTTATAGCAGCCGCCTTTCATCAGGGCGACGTTGGGCTCGTAGAGATAGTGACCAAGCTCTTTTGCGAGTTGCAATATTGCAACCCTCTCCTCTTCCATGCTGAAGGTTACGGCGGGCTGTCGGGTCTCAAGGTTGACGCATGTATAGGTCGGTTCGTCATCAAACGCCGGCTCCAGAATGAACAACAGCTCCTTGCATTCATTGCTGACAGCCACCACATGGATTTCCTTGACATGTCTCAGTTCCTTAAGGGCTTGGCTGATGTCGAGCATGGGGGAGAGTTTCACCATCACTCGTTTCGCTTTTTGAAGCATCAGGTCTTGAAGCTCAACCACATTAGGGGTGCAGTCGCTGACGCTCACCACTTTTCTTCCGTGGACATCACGACGGGCCGGGTCGATGAAAAGACAGTCCAATGGTTCACATTGGTTGAGGAAGACCTCGGCTGAGTCGTTATGGACGACCATAGTCTTGGCCCCGAGGACCTCGTAGTTATGCCGTGCCAAAGCACAAAGCTCTGGGTTGTGCTCTACATAGTCGCTGTGTTGGAAGTTTTGCGAGATATAATAACAATCGATGCCCAACCCTCCGGTAAGGTCGGCAAACGATTCTCCTTTCATTAATGAGGCTTTATAATTGGCGGAAGCTTCCGAGGAGCATTGCTCGATGGAGAGGTGGGAGGGAAACAGCAGTTCGGGATTGGCGCTCCACGACGGCACTTTCTTGCGAAGCAGTTGCCGTGCCTCTATTTGACGCAATGCCAAGGCCATATCGACCTTGGCATTGCTGTGTTTCAAAGCCAATTCATGAACATCGTCGTTGAGATGTTCCTCTATGAATTGCCTTGTGTCCATCAGAGTCTCTTGAGTGCAGATACCTCAGCGTCGGTGAGGAAACGCCATTCACCGCGGGGCAGACGGTATTTGTCGAGACCGGCGAACATCACGCGGTCGAGCTTCAGGATGTCGTAACCGAAGTGTTCGAAGATACGGCGCACGATGCGGTTGCGGCCGGAGTGAAGCTTGATACCCACGCTCTTCTTGCTGTCGTCGTCGGCATCGTAGGCGATCTCGTCAGGAGTGATCAGTCCGTCGTCGAGTTCCACGCCGTCGGCAATACGGAGCATGTCGTTGCGGGTGAGAGGCTTGTCGAGGACCACATGATAGAGCTTCGTGACTTCGCTGCTGGGGTGGGTGAGGCGCTTGGCCAACTCGCCGTCGTTGGTGAGCAGCAGCAGTCCCGTGGTGTTTTTGTCGAGACGACCCACAGGGAAGATGCGCTCTGTGCAGGCATCACGAACCAACTCCATCACGGTTGTGCGACCCTCGGGGTCGTCGGCAGTGGTGATGTAGCCTTTGGGCTTGTTGAGCAGGATGTAACGGAGCTTCTCACGGTTGAGGGTCTGGCCTCCGTACACCACCTTGTCGGTGGGTTTCACCTTGTATCCCATGGTAGTGACCACCTCACCGTTCACGGTGACGCAGCCAGCCTTGATGAGCTCGTCAGCTTCACGGCGTGAGCACACGCCAGAGTCGGCCAAATATTTGTTCAGACGGATCTCGCCACTTGCGGCGGGACGGTCATACAACGGGTCTTTTTCGCGGACGTAGCCTTTGCGACCTCTTCTAGGGGCTTCTTCCTTTCGGTCTTCTCTACGATCAGAGGAACGACGGCGAGGTCTCTCTTCATCTCTGTCGTTGAACCTGCGGCGAGGTCTTTCCTCGTCTCTGTCGTTGAATCTGCGGCGAGGTCTCTCTTCATCTCTGTCGTTGAATCTGCGGCGAGGTCTTTCCTCGTCACGGTCTTGGAATTTACGGCGAGGACGTTCGTCCTCTCTGTCATTGAACTTGCGACGAGGTCTCTCCTCATCTCTGTCGTTAAATCTGCGGCGAGGTCTTTCCTCGTCTCTGTCGTTGAATCTGCGGCGAGGTCTCTCCTCGTCTCTGTCGTTAAACTTGCGGCGTTCACCTCTCGGCTTATCGCCAAACTTTCTCTCTTTACGTGGTCCTTCCTCGTCACCGTCACGGCGGGAGATTCTGAAGGACTTACCCTGTAAGAACTCTTCCTTGTGTTCTACAGTTCTCCTGGTGCGCGGACGCTTACCAGTGCTTCCTTGTTCTGTCATGTTATGGTATGTGAATTAAAATGGGCGGCAAAAGTACTAAATTTTTTTTAAAAGTTGCCAATATTAAAGAAATCTTTTTATTTTTGACGGCTCTAAGTGTATTCGCATCGCACAGTTACGTTCCATTAAGCCTGGAACTGCAAGGGTGTCTCTTCTAGGACACCCTTCTTTTTTATTGTTTTCGATCACGCTTCTCTTTCTGCATCATCTGGAAGCTGTTGTACAGGTTCTGCCAAATGACATATAGCGTGGGCACAATACTGCACAAGGGAATAAGATAACTCTGGGCCATCCAAATGGCAAGCACCGTGTTCTTCTGGCCCAAGGCCTGACCGCCCGCCACACGGTCACCATAACGTTTCCCGATGAGATGCCCCACGAAAAACTGTAGAAAACACAAGAAAACCGAAATCACAACCATCCACAAGAACATGATCCGATGCTCCTGAAACTCGTTGACCAACAAGCCGATGGCTCGTGAGATGACTACCGTAAGCGATACAGCCCAGACATAAAAGGAGAGACTCTTGTGACGATTGATGTATTCATTGGCTTTCGGCAAAAGCCAACGGGTGAGCACAGCCAAAAGAAATGGTGCAATCAACAAAGGAAACACCTTGCCCAAAATGGCTAAAAACGAGCTCCAGAAGGAAATGTCAGGACTGGCACCAATTAATGTGAACGACAAAGGAGCCACTATAGCCACCATCAAGTTGCAGGATATCAGATAGGTGCTCATCATGCCAATGTTGGCCCCGAGGATGAGCGAGACCGCAATGGCAGCCGCGGCCGTTGGCGCCAACACCGTCACAAAAGCTCCCTCGGCAAGGGTCTCGTCGAAAGGCCTGATGATGAAATACATCCCCGTGGAAACCACCAATTGGAACAGTAAAAGCCAAAAGTCGAACATGGTGAACCGCATCGTTTTCACATCCAACGAGTTGAACGAGAAATACAACATCAAGAAGATGAAATAGGGCAACGCCGGCTGCAAAACCACGATGTATTCGTGGAAAAAGATGCCCAACACAATGGCAATCGGCAATATCCAACTCTTCAATCGCTGCATGGATGTTTAATTTGTCGGCAAAATTAGTTATTTTTGCCTCATGATCACTCAAGAAGTTCCTTTTATTGATATCCATACACATCGGCACCAATCCATCTGTTTTGGATATACCTATGGCGTCCATCCATGGAAATTGTCCAGCATGACTCCTTTGGAAACACTTCTTAAAGAAAACAAAATCGTCGCCATCGGGGAAACTGGTCTCGACCGTGCCCATAATGACACCTACGACCGTCAACTGGAAGTCTTTGAACAACACATCCTCCTCTCCGAACAATACCGGAAACCCTTGATCATCCATTGCGTAAAAGCCACCTCGGATGTTTTGAGACTGCATAAAAAACACCAACCAAGCCAGACCTGGATCATCCATGGCTTCAATGGAAACGCCGACGAAATCCGTCAACTCACCGGCCACGACATCTGTCTCTCCGTCGGGGAAGCCATATTTTATCAAAACAGGAAAATCACAAAAACCATATCATCCATACCTTTGGATTATCTCTTTCTTGAGACAGATGTCTCAGAAAAGACCATACAACAAGTCTACGAGAAGGCCTCGGAGTTACTGAACATGCCGCTGAACCAGTTGAAAGATAGTGTTTTCGCTAACTTTACACGGTTAAAACTCTCCCCACGGAAGACTGAAAACAAAGCCCCCGACTATTCGTCGGCGACGATGGCGTTGATTAACTTGGACGAAGTCACAGGATCTTCTTGGTGACCAAAAACACAGCGTCGCCAAAGGTGTTATTAATGTGCCCTCCTTCCACGTCCCTGATGGACGAGGGGAACTGTATGGTGATGCGTTTGCTCCTGAACAAAGGCCTCCTGACGGTTACTGTCGTGGCCTCCTCGACCAGCTCCAGTCCCGTCTCGGCATCATACCATCTGACAAGGTACTCGGTGCCTCGGGGTTGGTTTTTGATGGGCAATACGATGCTGTTGTCGTCGGAACTCGGTGCCGGACGCTTGGCAGGGTTCAGTGTATAGACGTATCCGTTGGAATCGAACACCCCATCATCGACAAAATGCCCGTTATTTCCCTTGCGATCGGTTAAATGACGAAGCGACTGGTAGCTAAACACTGTATCCTGACACCATCCGACAAGGGTGTCGTAGTCGGCATTCACCAAATAATAAGTCTCCAGATTGTTCGGGAACACCAACGATCTGCCCCGCTCGCTGCCCGTGGTTTGTGCAGTGAACGAATCCGAAAGCACCGGAAGACTATGCATGAAGACCGTCACTGGACGGAAAAGGCCGTACCAGTTCTTTTTGTCAAGCACCTCCCAATACCAGAAAGAAGCAGGGCCCATCGAGCCGGAAAAAGCTGACGACCAAAGGGAATTGTGCAGATCAATACCCCAAGGGTCCTTGTCCTCATATTTTGGCCTTGTGCCACCCTGTCCGAAAGCAAACTCACCCATGAAAAAAGGCTTGTCAGGATAATCGCGTCTCGCTTTCTGTGTTTCCTTGTAAAGGACATAGGAAAACTGCTCGCTCGACTTCGCTTTCTGGATGTTCTGATAGTTGTGGTCTTGGACGATGTCCAGGTCATGAAACATTTTCCTAAGGGTATCAATGTTGCCCGAGCCCAACGAAGTGGAGATGGGATGGCGATAGGGGTCGAGGGTATGGATGTAATCCACCATTTGGATATGCCATCTGACCATGTCTTCCTGGATTTCCTTTGAGAAGTCCTCTCCTTCTGACATATTGGCAAGCTCATTCCATAGTTCCCAACAAAGTACATTGGTTGCATATCCCCAACGAGCCACGATGTAACGGATCATGTTCTTGGTGATTCTTATCGCCTGTGGGTCGGAGAAGAAATCGTAGCGTGAGGGCAAGCCCAAAACGATGTTGAAAGGATTGTTGGTCCAGTCGCTGGGTCTGGCTGTCTTTCCATTGGTTCCGGTTGGTGTTCCGCTTTTATGAATGAAGTCCCTGAAGTTGAAGATACACATCATCAAAGCGATGTTGTGCTCTTTGGCGTTTTCAACGATATAGTCGAGTTCAGCTGCGTCTTTTTGGTTCAGTGTGTTGTCAAAATACATCTTTGTCTTGCCGTCATCGGTCCCAGCGTGTTCCGGACCGTAAAGCGACAAAAACTGGTAGCGGTTAAGCCATATACGCACATAGTTGGCATTGCCCGAAAGCGACTCGAAATACTTCTTGTAATCATAGATGCCATAAGGCTTTTGGTACTTGTCGTGGTCAGCGGCTTCATACCATGGCACGTTGGGGCCAACAGGGTAGAAGGAGTGGCTTTTTCGCTGGCTGTTCACGAAGGCTTCACGCTTCAGGTACTTACTGTTGGCGATCTGGATGAAACCCTCGGCATCTTTGCTTTGACAAGTGAACGACAACTCTTTGCTTATCCGTTCACCGTCTTTGTCGATGGCGTGGATCACAAAGGTCCAGCGTCCAGGCGTATCAGGCGTGAAACGAATCTTCCAATGGTCACCTTCGCGCCTGTATTGCGACACTTCGTAGTTTTGTTTTTTGGTGAGGATGTAATTTTCGTAATAAAAGCCGATGGAGCGAACACTACGACCGTTGGGAGAGATGAAGTCGGCATACACGTCAATCACTTCGGGGTCGTATGGGTTATCGTATGTCCCCAGAAGGAAGGAGATTTCGTATTTGTCGTAAACACCTACCGTGGAAGGGACGTTGGTCACAAGGATGGCTGTCTGGCTGAAGCCCATGGTGACAAAGGCCAGCAGAGACAGCAGCAGTAAGGCTTTTCTCATTATTCGTCTTTTAGAATGATTACTTTCATGCCCACGAAAGCATACTTCGACTTGAGTTCGTCGAGGTCATCGTTGAGCAGGCGGATGCAGCCTTCGCTGCCACGGCCTGGGACTGAACTTTCGTTGTTGGTGCTGCCGTGGATGCCGATGCCTTTGTGTCCCGGAGTCTTGAGTCGCATGAACCAGTTGCCGTAAGCCAGGATATCGCCACGTCCGTCGCCAAAATCGTGTGTCCAGCTCGAAGCGTCCTTGATTTCAGTGATGCTGAACGGGTTTTCGAAGGTGCACTCAGGGGTCTTCATGTCGCCCGACTTCTCCTTTTGGCCGTAGTTCTTGCCCACACAAACCGGATAACGGGCAATCAGCACCGTGTCGCCGTCTTGGTTTTCATACACACTCAATTGCAGTGCCGGCTTGTCAACCACGATAAAACAGTTGTCGCGGTTCATCATCTCCCCGAACACCACGGGCTGTTCCTTTTGAACCGTGTCAAGCAACGGTTCCTGTTCTTGTTGTTTTGAGTTGTTGGCTTTTCCGCCACATGCTGTCGCCATGGCAATCATCACAACCCATAATAATCTAAACATCACCTGTTTCATAACTTTCCGTTTTCCGTTTTCCGTTTTTCGTTATCCCGTCACCATAAACACCCTCGGGTCTTTCCATTTCAAATGTCTTAGTATCTCGCTGGTGAAGTGGGTCCTACTTGTTTTGTTTTCCAACAAGGCCTTTGACTTGTCGAACTGCCGCAGTTCACGGTAGATCTCAGGCACCTCTAGGTCGAACCGCTCCTCGGGGTGCTTCTCCAGCAAGGCAAGCAGTCGGTTGAGGTTCTCGTTGAAATCCTTGAGGTTCTTGATGAAGAGCCGCTCACCTTCAAGCAACATTCTTCGGTAGTTGGCCCAAACGCCATAGCTCATGAAACCGTTGAGGAAGTATTTCAGGCGGACGTAATGGAAGTTGCGGTGTAAGTCGTTGTAGGCCCACCACAGCAGTCGCCGGAGATAAATCTCTTTCTTCGGGTCGTAATGGCTTTTGGCCAGAAACAGCTTGTAATGGGTGATTAGGGCCAACTTTCCCTTGTTGTCGCTGAAGTTGATACCATAAAACCTCCAGGTGTTCCACGAGTACGGGATAACCGGTGGCACTTCTGTGGTGATGAAGGGCTCCTCGGGTTTCTCCACCCAGTAATTGTGACCGCACGAGGGGCATTGGATCATCTTCTGCGGGGTGGTGATGTAGTTGTCGTACAAAATCTTCCCGTCGGAGTAAAGAATGGCCTCGTTCACCAGTTCCGACTTCAGGTTGCGGCCTTCGAGCCACGCCTTGCAGTTGGGACATTGGAAGTAATATGAGTCGTATTTCAGCATCTTTTTTAAGGGATTACAGCGCAAAGATAATTATTTCCTGCCAAAATCAGCAGGGATTTCCCCCCAGATTTCGGTTTTCCATTTCAAAACGGGGATGGTGGCGCTATTTTCCTTTATCCACCCATCGTTCTCTCGAAGCCAGTTCTCGGCTCTTTCGATGAGTTCAAAGAGATAGGCGTTTTTTTCGTTGGGCTGAAGTTTGGTTCGACATTTTTTTTCTCGGACCCATTTTTGAGCATTGACCGAGTCACTGTAGATTGGATAGAAGGTGCGTTTCTGTTTTTGCCACGCCAGGGCGTGGACGATGGCCAAGAATTCACCGATGTTGTTGGTGCCGTTCTCAAATACGGGACTTTTGAATAGGTCGGTCACCAGCGGCGGCTCGGATTCGGTGCCCAGCACCACATACTTTCCTTGATACTCCATCTTGCCCGGATTACCCGAGCAGGCAGCATCCACAGCGATGAAAGTGGAAAATGGAAAGTGGAGAACGGATAATAATGAACTCTCCGTTTTCCGTTTTACCTCCCGTTCGGTCGGTGAGCCCTTCGGGGTTCCGTTTTCCGTTTTCTCAAATCCAGCGAAGCCCTTAGCATACGCCGCCTCGGCACTGGCACGGTCGGGGAAGCCTTTATATAGTGCCCCCTGGAAGCCTTCCACTTCCTTTTTGCAGGCCTCCCAGTTGTCATAGATGCCCGGGGTACGGCCTTTCCAGACGACATAATATTTTTTCATAGAAGTCAGAAGACAGAAGCAAGAAGTCAGAAGCCCAAGGAGATGTCAACGCCTTTGGCGGTATTCACCAGGTCGCTGTCGATGGTGACGAGATTCGGTTTGGCGATGGCTTCGGCCAAGGGCACCGCCACGAGGTTCGGGTGATGGTAGGCCACCATCTGACCAAACTGTCCGTTGAGCACCATCTCGAAGGCTTTCACACCAAACTCAGAGGAAAGCACACGGTCGTAGGCAATCGGCACGCCACCACGTTGCAGGTGACCCAGGATGGTTTCTCGCATGTCGTGTTTGAATCCTGCTGCCTTCAGCTGGTCAATTAACGCCCGGCCGATACCACCCAACTTCTTGTTTTCGTAGCCCACCTCGGTGCTGATTTCATAGATCTGTTGTCCATCCTTCGGACGAGCGCCCTCGGAAGCCACGATGACGGCAAAGCCACGATCGTGGTTGAAGCGGCGTTCCAGGCGTTCTTTCACCACGTTGATGTCGTAAGGGAACTCTGGTAGGAGGCAAACTTCGGCGCCACCAGCAATGGCAGAGTGCAGGGCGATCCAGCCTGCATCACGGCCCATCACTTCAAGAATGAAAACACGATTATGTGATGCCGCTGTGGTGACCAGCTTATCGACGGCCTCGGTGGCGATCTGCACGGCGGTCTGGAAACCGAAGGTGCATTCCGTCATGGAGAGGTCGTTGTCGATGGTCTTGGGCACACCTATAATATTCAAGCCCTTCTCGTAGAGCTTCTGCGAAATACGCTGTGAGCCGTCGCCGCCGATGCTGATGACCGCATCGATGCCCATGTATTGCAACTTGCGGAGCATTTCGTCAGAGCGATCCACGGTGCTCCAGGTGCCGTCGTTGTTCTTGACGGGCCAGTTGAACGGGCCGCCCTTGTTGGTAGTCTCGATGATGGTGCCGCCGCGGAAGTGGATGCCGCGCACCACCTCTGGCGTCAGCCTGACCACCTCGGTGGGTTCCCATAGGATGCCGTTGTAGGCTTGTATACTGCCGAGCACTTCCCAATCTTTCTCTTGGGCGGCTCGCTTAACGATGGCGCGAATAACGGCATTCAAGCCTGGGCAATCGCCGCCACCGGTGAGGACTAATAAGCGTTTCATAATGATGAGTTTTTCGGTGCGAAGATAGTGAAAAAACAATATGGTTTTTATTATTTTATGTTTTTTATGGCCTTCCTTATAAGACAGCGAGATACCACAAAGTTGTTCTTTTTGGGTCGTGCCGAAGGCACGATATTCTAATAACCCCACACTAAGCGGTAGCGCAGTGTGGGGTTAAGCGACACGCCCATTATCATATTGTTTTTCGCACCTATAGAAGCGAACCAACTATTTCAATCGAACACGAAAAGGAGCTGTATGCCTACATCTCCCTACAAACGAGATCATTTCAAATCCAACGCAATCTGCAACTCATCCAGTTGTTCTTGGGCAATCGGGGCAGGTGAGCCGCTCATCACGTCGCGACCGGCGTTGTTCTTCGGGAAGGCGATGAAGTCGCGGATCGAGTCGGCACCACCGAACAACGAGCAGAGACGGTCGAAACCGAAGGCCAGACCAGCATGAGGCGGTGCTCCATACTCGAAAGCGCCCATCAGGAAGCCGAACTGCTCCTGAGCTTTCTCGTCGGTGAAGCCGAGGGTATGGAACATCTTGTTCTGCAAGGTGCGGTCGTGGATACGGATGGAACCACCGCCGACCTCTACGCCGTTCATGACGATGTCGTAGGCGTTGGCGCGGATGTCACCCCACTTCGTCGGATCGTCAAGCAAGGCTTCGTCTTCGGGCTTGGGTGCCGTGAAAGGATGGTGCATGGCGTAATAGCGCTGCGTCTCCTCGTCCCATTCCAACAACGGGAAGTCGATGACCCACAAAGGAGCATACACGTCGGGGTTGCGCAGACCCAGTTGGTTGCCCATCTCCAGTCGCAAAGCGTTCAATTGCACACGGGTCTTCATGGCCTCGCCGCAAAGAATCAGCATCAAGTCGCCTGGCTTGGCGCCAAACTTGTCGGCAATTGACTTTAAATCATCAGAAGTGTAGAATTTGTCTACCGAAGACTTGAAGGTGCCATCGGTGTTGTATTTGACATAGACCATGCCGCCAGCACCCACTTGGGGACGCTTCACGAACTCGGTAAGCTGGTCGAGTTGCTTGCGGGTGTATTCGGCACAACCCTCGGCACAGATACCCACCACGAGGTCAGCGTTGTCGAAGAGACCGAAGCCCTTGCCTTTCACCACGTCGTTGAGTTCCACGAACTTCATCCCGAAACGGATGTCGGGCTTGTCGGAACCGTAGTATTTCATGGCATCGTGCCAGGTCATGCGTGGGAACTGGTCGAACTCGAGGCCTTTCATCTCCTTGAAGAGGTGTTTGGCCAGGCCTTCGAAGGTGTTCAGTACGTCTTCTTGCTCCACGAAGCTCATCTCACAGTCGATCTGTGTGAACTCCGGCTGACGGTCGGCGCGGAGGTCCTCGTCACGGAAACAGCGCACAATCTGGAAGTAACGGTCCATGCCAGCCACCATAAGCAATTGCTTGTACTGCTGCGGACTTTGCGGCAGGGCGTAGAACTCGCCTGGGTTCATGCGGCTCGGCACCACGAAGTCGCGGGCACCCTCAGGAGTCGACTTGATGAGCATGGGAGTCTCTATCTCAAGGAAACCGAGGTTGCTCAGGTAGTTGCGAACCAGCATGGCCATGCGGTGGCGCAGCTCGAGGTTCTGCCGAACAGGGTTGCGGCGGATGTCAAGATAACGATATTTCATGCGAAGGTCGTCGCCACCGTCGCTCACATCCTCGATGGTGAAGGGAGGAGTCTTACTCTTATTTAATAAGGTAAAACCATTCACCTTCAGCTCAATCTCGCCTGTGGGCATGTTGGGGTTCTTCGATTCGCGTTCAATCACCGTGCCTTTGGCCTGAATCACGAATTCACGCCCGAAGGAACGGGCCTGCTCCAAGAGCTTCGGGTCGCTGCTGCCATCCAAAAAGAGTTGGGTGATTCCATAACGGTCGCGGAGGTCGATCCACACCAATGAACCTTTATCGCGGGTGCGTTGCACCCATCCTGCCAATGTCACTTCCTTGCCGGCGTCGGCAAGACGAAGTTCGCCACAAGTATGTGTTCTGTACATATTTTAGAGAATTTAGAATTCAGAATTTAGAATTAAGAGGGCAAAATTACAACTTTTTCATACTTTTGCATCGATGAAAGACAAAAAACTATTCCTACTGTTGATTCTCGCCGCGTTTTTGCTGACGCGATGCGCCAATGTGGTGGCTCCCACCGGCGGGGCTAAGGACATCACCCCGCCCAAGGTCGCCGAAGCGAATCCTGTTAACAAAGGCAAAGCTTTCAACGGAAGGAAGATAGAACTCACCTTCGACGAATACGTCACCCTCAACAATGCCAGCCAACAGGTGCTCTTCTCGCCGCCGCTGGCCAACAAGCCTGACATCAAGCTAAGCAATAAGACGGTTGTCATCAAACTCAAGGAGGACCTCCGGCCCAACACCACCTATACCATCGACCTCGGCGACGCCGTCAAGGACCTCCATGAGGGCAATGTCTTCAAGGACTATACCTACACCTTCTCCACAGGCGACGTCCTCGACACCCTCAATCTCCACGGTACCGTGCTCGACGCGGAGTCACAGAAACCCGTCGAGAAACTCTACGTGGGTCTTTATGACGCTTCGTCGGTAACAGAGGATAGCCTTTTCCTCCTCCCATGCCAACAGGCCCCCGACTACCTCGCTCGCACCGACAAAGAGGGTCATTTCCATCTCCATGGACTCCCCGATGTGCCTTTCCTCGTCTTCGCCCTCGAGGACATGAACGCCAACCTCTATTACGACCTGCCCAACGAACGGGTCGCCTTCCTCGATACTCTGGTCTGTCCTTCCGACTCGGTCAGCCTCACCCTGGCTGTCTTCACCGAAGTCGACACCAACCAGATGCTCCTTGAGAGCAAGCTGGTGGAGGAGGGGCTGCTCCGCTTCGTATTCCGCAGGCCTGCCGACAACGTTGCCATCGACATGGAGCACCCAGCCATCGACTCATTCCAAATGGTCAAGGTGTGGTCGGCTCTTCACGATACCCTCAACTGCTGGTTCACCCCAAATGTGCTCGACTCGTTGAGAGTCAATATCCAATACGATACCTTAATTAATATAAATAATAACTTCAACCTCCGTTTTCGCGAGACCAGGACCAACCGAAGACCCGATTCAAAGACCCTTAAGGTAGGCAACAACCTGAAAAACAAGATGCTGATGCAGGGTGATGATTTTCTGCTAAGGTTTCCCGAACCTATCACTATTAATAAGGATACCTGTTTCGAGCAAGCCGATGGTGATGGCATGGTGTTCCGGCTTACCGAGACTGCCTCGCGTCAAATCGACTCGGTTAACGCCATTCATCTCAGCGACTCAATGTTTTTCAGTGTCCGGGGCCGTACCAACGACTCGATCGACTTCAAGTTCCGTCGCGCCCAAGAAAGCGATTTGGGTAATATATATATTAAGGTGTGTCCTCCTGAAGGAAAACAGGTGGTGGTCCAACTGACCGACAACAAGGGCAAGGTGCTCGACCAGCGTGTCATCGACAGCGTTGCCAAGGTTGGCTTTACCCAGCTGATCCCCGATAAATACAAGCTTCAAGCGATTATCGACTCCGACCGCGATGGCCAGTGGAGCCCCGGCAATTTCCACAAACGTTTTCTTCCCGAAACAGTCATCCTTTATAAGGACGCTTTGGATGTCAAAGCTGGTTGGGATATCGATCTCGATGAAATTTGGAAACTTTAAACTTTCTGTTTTCCTTTTTTTTGCGAAATCAACAAAGTTTTCAACAATCAACAAAAATTTTTGCGTTTTTATTTGCGCAATTGTTTTTTTTACTATTTTTGCGAGTTAAAGTATGTATTGTGTATAGGAAGCATTATAAAATCACATAAACAACATATAATTAGGTAATTAACATTTATATTAACAAAATCAATCAAAGTTATGAGAAAGAAACTTATTCTCTTCTTGATGTTAGCTCTGTTTGGAAGCACCAGCTTCTTGAGAGCTGACGTAGTTGAAATCGGCGATGGTACTGGAACAATGTACTATGGCCCTTACAACTCACTTTGGGGCTATTCCTTCGTGGAGCAGATCTACACTGCTGACGAAATCGGAATGGCTGGAACTATTAATTCCATCGCTTTCAATCTTCGAAACGCTGATGCTGCAGCAACCTGTGACATCGTGGTTTACATGAAGAATGTAAGCAAAAGTGCGTTTGCAGGCGCAGACGATTACGAAAACGTTACTCCTGCTGATGTTGTGTTTGATGGATCGTTTACATTCCAACCTGGTTGGTCGACCATCATTCTTGACACACCATTTGCTTATGACGGAACCAGCAATTTGTTGATTGGTATCGACGAAAACACTTCTGGCTACAGCACCCGTTATTTCTATTACACAGCTGTTACGGGAGGAATTTTCTCTGCACACAGCGATTCCGAAAACCCAGATCCCACCAATTTGGCTGCGTTTTCTGGAACCAAATACACGCAGAACTACCGCAACAACATCCAGATTGACATTACTCCTGGTGGCGGCGGTGGCGGCGGCACTGTGACCCAAAACGTTACCATTGGTGAAGGTACTGATCTTTACTACTACTATCCCGTCAACATGTACTTTAACTACTCCTTGACGGAGCAGGTGTACACCGCTGACGAAATTGGAACTGGTGCCGGTACCATCAATACCATCAGTTTCTACTACGACTACACCAGCTCTTTCTCCATGAACAACGTTACGTTGTACATGAAGAACGTCACCAGAGACGCTTTTGCCTCTAACACCGACATGGAGCCCCTGACCCTTTCCGACATCGTGTGGAATGGCACATTAAGTGCTACTGAGGCAGGTTGGATTACTATTACCCTCGATACTCCGTTTGCCTACGACGGCACCAACTTGTTGGTGGGCGCATTTGACGGCACCAGCGGCTACCCGGGCAGTTCTTACAAATTCCGCACCACTCCTTGCACCGGCTATAAAGGTGTCAACTGGTACAGCGATAGCTATACCCCCGATCCTTACAACACAGCTGGCGGTTTCAGCGGCAGCAAATCCTACACCCAATATCGCAACAACATCCAGCTTGAAATCACCACTGCTGGTGGCGGCGGTAGCAACTGGGATCCCGACCAAACCATTCCTGTTGCTGAAGTCATTCTCACCGCTCCTGAGTTCAACGCTCAGAACGTGGCCAGCCCTGTGACCCTCACTTGGGAAAACGACGACAACGGCTTTGAGTATAAAGTGGAATTCGGTACTACCTACGGTAGCCAAGAAGTCATCATCGATTGGGATACCATCACCAGCAAGGTTGGTAGCACCCAGGTGACCCTGAACCCGAACACCCGCTACTTCTGGAAAGTGTATAATAGAAACACCGCTACCGGTGTGGATGGTGTCGCCAGCGAAATGGGCGTGTTCACCTCCGAATTCAACACTCCTACCAACGTGAAAGTTGTTCCTGCCGAGATCTTCACCGACGGCTCAACCGTCGTGAAATGGAGCATCGTGGGCGGCGCCGTCGGCGAACTCCCCGAGACCACCATCGGTTCCGGCTCTGGCACCAGCGGCTATCTGCCCTGCTACAACCTTTACAACTACTCACTGACTCAGCAACTTTTCTCTGTCGATGAAATCGGCAGCGCCGGTCTCATCAACAGCATCACCTTCAAACCTCAAGGTTCCATTACCCGTAACCTTCAGGTCTATATGGTGAATACCGATAAGGCCTCATTCTCGGGCAATTCCGACTGGATTACCGTCACCGACGATGACCTGGTGTACTCCGGCAACGTGAATATGGCCTCTCCCGAAACCACCATCACCCTTGAAGATCCCTTCATGTTCGACGGCGATCACCTCGCCATCATCGTGAACGACCTCACCGGCACCTGGACCAGCACCGTTTCCTATGCTACTTTCGATGCCACGGCTCAGGGTATCTATATCTATCAGGATGCCGCGGCCTACAACCCGCTCGCTCCTACCGGCTATAGCGGCAGCGTGGCGAATTTCAAGAACCAAATCATCATCAACAAAGAACGTGGCGCCGCTCCCGCCAACCGCGACCTCGTCGGCTGCAACGTCTATGTTGTCCCGGATACCGAAAATCCCGACAGCAGAGTGCTGATGAACGTTGACGGTCCTATCACCGAACGTCAATACACCCTCACCGCTGCCCACATGGCAGAACTGGGTGTCACCCCATACAACATGCCTGATGGTATCCAAGTCGCCGTCACCGGCGTCTACGACTACGGCGAGTCCAACATGACCTATGCCAACAGCGCTCTCTTCATCTCCGGTTACGGCCTCGTCGCCGGTAACGTGAAAGAGCTCATGACCGCTGAGAACCTGGCTGACGTCACCGTGAAACTCGATGGTAAAGACGAATTCAATAACACTGTCCACTACCAAGCCACTACTACCGCTGCTGGCACCTACATGCTCAGCAACGTGAAGTATGGTACCTATACCATCACCGCCTCTAAGGAAGGTTATGAAGACGCCGTGATCGAAGACTTCGCAATCGTCTCCACCGTTCCTGTGAACACTCCCGACATTATCTACATGCACGAAGGTTACAATGCTGTGTATAAAGTCTTCGCCGCTGAAGGCGATGTGCTTGGCGCTCAAGTAGCCGACGTCATCTGGTCATTCAGCAACTTCACCGATCCTACTCCTGGTACCGGCGGTGGCGGTGGCACTGGCGGCGGTACCGGCGCTGGCACCTCCTTCAGCTTCGACTTCGCAAGCGGCTTCGCTGGCTGGACCAGCATTGACGCCGACGGCGATGGCCTGAACTGGGTCCACAGCAGCAACAGCACCACAGCCTCTGGCTACGACTACACCGGCCTCGGCCATACTGGTGACTGCTTCGTCTACTCACAGTCATTCATCGACTATGATGGTTCATACGATCCCGATAACTACCTGATCAGCCCTGAAAAGTATGATATCGTTGCTGGTTCTACCTTGACCTTCTGGGCCGACTATGCCAACGACAGCTATCCCGACCACTTCGGTGTCGCAGTTGCTACCGCAGCCAACCCGACTGCCAGCGACTTCACCGTGGTTTGGCAAGGTAGCGCCAAGAACGGCAATGGCAACAATGCCGCTGTCCGTCACAACGACAACCGCTATGAGAACTGGCGTCAACACTCCATCGACCTCAGCGCTTATGCCGGTCAAGCAGTGTGGATCGCTTTCCGTCACTTCAACAGCTATGACATGTATGAGATCTGGATCGACGACGTCGAACTCACCGGTGGCTCGAAGAGCAACAGCACCGCCGACGAATGCGGCATGCACAAAGCCTCTGCCGGTAGCAGAGAGATGTGGGATGTCCTCGCTTCGTTCAACGCAGCTGAAGCCGCTCAATATGGCGTTGTTACCGATGGTAACTTCATCTACACCAGCAACTGGGGCTACGCCAGCGCTACTCACAACTTCTTTAAGTATGACATGGAAGGCAACATGATCGAAGGCTTCGATATTTCTGGTTGCGGTACCCTCCGCGGCATGACCTATGACGGCGAATACTTCTACGGCGTGGCCAACAGCAGCACCATCTACTGCGTTGACTTCGAAAACAAGACCGTGGTTAGCACTATTTCGTCTGCCTATGGTGCTATGCGTGGCATTACCTACGACGCTACTAACGACGGCTTCTGGGTCATCGGTAACTGGTCAGGCAACCTGACCCGCATCGACCGCACCGGTGCTGTCCAATTCGCTGGTCCTGAACCGGATGGCGCTTCCGACCTGGCCTACTACACCGATGCAAACGGTGAAGAGCACGTCTACTGCTTCATAAACTCCACCAACGATGTCGATGACTATAACATCACTACCGGTACCTATACTACTGCCGTGTTTAACGTCAGCTCTGCTCCTGGCTTCGACGGTGGTTCTAGTGGCGGTTGCCATATTGCCAACTATGGCGACAAGCTCGCTTTCTATGCTGACATCCAACAAGATCCCAACCTCATCGTTATCTACGAACTCGGTGCAGCCCAAGGCGGTGGCAGCGTTGTCTCTGGCGGCAGCCAGCTCGCTACCGACGACCACTACTTCCAAGTGTGGCGTAGACCCGTGCTCCAGGAGAACATGCCTACCGATCCCGATGAAATCGCCGCTCTGGCTATCCAGATTGCCGAAACCGACCATGAACTCGGCTTCAGCGACACCCTCTATACCGATATGACCTATGCCGAGCTTCCCGCTGGTATCTATGAATACGGTATCGCCGCTGTCTATCCTTGGATGGAGAGAAACGATAACAACGTCACCGGTATCGTCTGGTCAAATGACCTCGAACATAACATGACCGGTAACTTCACCATCAACGCCACCTGCGGTCTTGGTCTCAACCAAATCGCCAGCGCTGTGGTGACCCTCGACAACAATAACGAAAACGTCAACTACACCGCTGAATTCGATGAAGAAGGCACCTGGTCAACTGAAGAATTCCGTAAAGGTGACTACACCCTCACCGTTGACATGCCTGGCTTTAAGGCTATCGTCAATGATGAAGAAGTTCCCGCCGATGGTCTCGTGATGAACCTCTGGAACACCAACGAAATCACCATCAACTTCGTTGAAGACTTCGCTCCCGTCACCAGCCTCGTGGTGTCACAGACCGGCTTCGCCCGCTGGACCGACATGCTGCCTCACGACAGAGTGGCTCAACGCTACCATGTCCTCTGCGACGAAATCTTCCAGGGTGAAACCACCAACAACTACATGATCCTCAACACTGACAACCTCGTCGCTGGTGAGACCTACACCGCCGCTGTGGCAGTGGTCTATGAGACCGGTATGAGTGACTTCGTCACCGCCGACTTCACCTATATGCCTTGCGATGCCGTCGCTGGACAAGTTGAAGACCTCGAAAGCGAAGTCAACCTCGCCGACGTCACCCTCACCTGGGCTGGCGGTACCGGCAGTGGTATCACACCTCCTCCGACTGGCGCTACCACCTTCACCGAAGGCTTCGAAAGCGGCATGCCTACTGGCTGGACCATCCAGGATGGTAACAACGATGGTTGGACCTGGTGCTTGACCAGCGATATTCCTTCCACTTGGACTTACTACACCATGGCTCTCGACTGGTACCGCACTGGCAGCAACGCCATCTGCAGCGGTTCCTACATCAACGGTGTGGGCGCCCTGACCCCGAACGAATACCTCGTCACCGATCAAGTGACCCTCGCTGCTGGCTCAACCTTCAGCTTCTGGGCTGCTGCTTGCGACGCCAGCTATCCTGCTGACCACTTCGGCGTGTTCATCTCCGATGACGCCAGCAACTGGACCTCAGTCCAAGAGTGGACGCTGACTGGCAAGGGTGGTAACGACGGCGGCCGCGCTTCACGCAACGGCAACGGCGCCAAACTCGGCACCTGGTACAACTACAGCGTCGACCTCAGCGCCTACGCTGGTAACAAGTACATCGCCATCCGTCACTTCAACTGCAACGACCAGTACATCATGTGCGTTGACGACGTCGAACTGAGCGCTCCTGGCAAGGGTGGCAACACCTTCGCTGCCGCTGGTCATGGCTTCGGCATCGCCAACAACGCCCTCACCGACGACGGCAACTGGTACTACTATGACAATGGTTCCAACGAGGATGCCATCGGCACTGGTGGTGGTAACTTCTGGTGGGCCATCATGCTGCCTGCCGGTAGCTACGAAGGCAACAGCCTGACCAAGGTCGCCGCTTACGACTATATGGCTATGACCGGTACCGCTTCGATTTACCAAGGTGGCACCACCGCTCCTGCTGGCAGCGCCCTCGGCACTGTTAACGTGACCTTCACTGGATCAAGCGACTTCGTCGAATTCACCTTCGCCGAGCCTGTCACCATCGATCCTTCACAGAACGTTTGGGTGGTGTTCTATAATGGTAGCGGTGCTACATATCCTGCTGCTGTCTGCGCCAACACTGGCGACGCCAACGGTCGTTGGGTGTCACTCGACGGTACTACTTGGGAAGACATGGCTATCTATGACCTCAACTACACCTTCATGATCCGTGCCTATATCGAAAACGGTGGTGTCACACCTCCTCCGACTCCTGGCACTGTGGCCGTCACTCCTAACGCCTTCAACATCTTCATGGATGGTGAACTCATCGGTGCCACTACCGATACCACCTTCACCTACACCTGCAACGATGCTGAAGAACACACCTACTGCGTGGTGTTCATCGATGCCAACTACAACGTGTCCTGCAACCAGTGCATCAACGTCACCGCTGATCCTGACGGCATTGGCCAATACAACGTCGTGAGCGCCATCTATCCTAACCCGACCAACGGCAACCTCTACATCAACACCAACGCCAACATGAAGAGCATCAGCATCGTCAATGTCCTTGGCCAGGTTGTTTACAACAAGGCTACCGAAGGCACTGAGACCATCGTCGACATGGCTCAGTTCGGCAACGGAATCTATATGGTGAACATCGTTACTGAAAACGGTACCAGCGTCAACCGCATCATCGTTAACAAGTAATTGATCTATATACAACGTGGAGCGTCACCCTCAAAGGTGACGCCCCATGTTGACTTGAAAATTGAAAATCAATCAATTAAATATAAGTATTAACTAAATTTTCAGTTATGAAAAAAGTATTATTAACTTTAACCATGCTCTTGTTCGCCTTCACAGGCGTGATGAGAGCTTCTGCGGAGCAGGGTAACGTCCGCGCCGACCAGGTAATCGAACAAGGTTTCGAGGATGGCTTGGGCGACTGGACAATGAACCATTGCCATTCCTCATCAGGTGTAACAAGCTCATACGGGGGAAATACTGGTAATTATGCTTTCAGATTCTATTACACAACAAATTATCCTCAGTACCTCATTTCACCTGAGTTGGATGACAACGACGGTGTTAATTTCACTTTCTATGCCGCAAGGTATAGTAGCAGCTATCCTGAAACATTCAAAGTCGGTTATTCATCAACCACGAATGACCCAACAGAATTCACATGGGGTAGCGAAGTGACTTGCACAACTATGTACGGAGCTGGAGCATATCAAGAATACAGCTATGACTTTCCAGCCGGCACAAAGTATGTTTCTATCGCTTGCACATCAAACGACCAGTTCTATATGTTCGTTGATGACATCACTGTGACTTTAACATCACCCGCTGCAGGCGGAACAACCGTTGAAGTTACAATAGGTGATCCTACTTCAACAACAACCAATGCATATCTTCCAGGATACACTTTGTATGACTATGCTATTTCACAACAGATTTACACTGCTGACGAAATCGGTGTGGCTGGCACAATCAACACCCTCACCATGTGGTTGAAGAACAGCTCTTCATACGCTCGTAACATTAATGTTTACATGAAGGAAGTTGCTGCAACTGAGTTCGCAAGTAACAGCGCTTGGGAGAGCTTTACAGCAGCTGACATGGTCGTATCATTCACCATGCCAAATGAAAATTCTACCCCTATTGAGATTGCACTTCCTCTCGACAATCCTTTCGTGTACTCAGGTACTAACAACCTGGTGATTTGCTTCCAGGATGTTACAGGTCAGTGGAGCAGCGGTTTGGGCGGTGTTGTTATGAATGCTGCCGGCAACCAAGCAATCTACGCTTATCGTGACGGTACTGTTTATGACCCATCAAATGTTGGTGTGAACGGTACACTTCTTACTACAAAGAACGTTATCAAACTCGCTATCATGACTAGTGGTAGCGGTCTTGCTGATGGCTGGCACATCAATCCCGATCCGATCGATCTTGGCCAACGTCCGATTGGTGCCTGGTCAGAACCCCTGCCGGTCAACCTGCAATATGGTGGCGGTACGGTTACCGTGAACGGCTTCGAGGTTGATAACGAGTTCTTCTCCATCAACGCTGAAGTTCCCTTCACCCTGGGTGAGGATCCTGTTGAAATCGAAATCGGTGTCAATCCTGAAGCTACTGTTTCAGAAGGCACCCAAGATGGCAACATGGTCATCCTCTACACCGCCGATGACAGAAGCGCTATCATCTTCCCGATCACTGCCTACGCTTACGAAATCGCTCAGGCCGATGTGGTTGAAACCGCTATCGAGGTGACCAGTTTCCCCTACAATAGCACTGCTCCCGACAACATGCATCACAACTATGAAATTCCGGATGCAGATCCCGATGGTTTTGACGCTGTTTACAAGATGACCTTTGCTAATGACGTGCTCTTCAGTGCCGACATCGCCGCCGCCGACGGCGCCGTTGCCCTCTACACCGAGGACTTCGACGGTCAAGATGGCCCGAACATCGACAACTACTATGAGTATAACGGTCCTGAAGTCGGCCCTGGTCCTATTAACCTGTGGTTCTCATACAACTACAGTGGAAGCAACACCTTCTTCGGTTCCGGTTCTTCCGGATTCATTTATGGCTACCAGATTCCTGCCGCAAAACTTCAGGAACTTGGTTTAGGCGCATGCTCCATCATTACCGTTGAAACAGCTGCCCGCTATGGCACCTACTATGATTTAGCCATCTTACAGGGTGGCGATGAACCTGATTTGGACAACCTCGTCTATTATCAGGAATTCTCTGACTACCAAGATTTGCACTACTTCGATGTCAATCTCGACGAACCTCTTTCCTTAGGCGATACTCAGAACATCTGGGTGATGTTCAATTCAGACAGCGAGTACTCAGCCTACTGTGGAATGAATCCTATCGATGCCAATGGTAAGATTTGGTACTCTTTAGACGGTACTACTTGGTACAGCAGCACCGCCTACACTCCTATGATTTATGTCAGATTCGTCGAGATCCCCACTGGACGTGAATTCGTTATGAATCTCGCCGACATGACCATTAGGCAAGTTGAGGGCAAGGGTGAAATTGCTGAAGTCGAAGGTTGCCTCAGCGAAGGACCTCTCTTCAAACAAGAGATGGCCAGGGTGAAAGACCTCCGCAATCAGTACAATAGCAGCAAGGGCAACCGCAACAACAGCATCGTTGACCTGTATGTGCCCGCTGGTACCTACTATGCCGTGTTCTCCTCAACCGTCCAGAACTTCGATGTGAACATGGATATCGACGAAGTACCCGTTCCGGAACCTGTATTGGTCTATTCTCCTTACGATGGCGAGACCGATGTTGAAAACTACTATGAGGCTCAATGGGATCTTGGCTATTACACCACCGAGATGCAAGTGCTGCTCGATGCCACCTACCCGCCGACCACTCCTATCATCGATTGGACTGATCAGCTGGTGAACTCCTGCATCCTGGCAGGTCTCGACCACAACAAGACCTACTTCCTGCAGATCAACGAGCGTAACGCCGCTGGTACCACCGAGGGCGACATCATCGGCTTCACTACCGTGATTGACGATGTTGATGGCTTTACCGCCGATCGTACTGAGATCTTTAACGATGAAACTGTCACCTTCACTTGGACTGCCAACCGTAGCCTCCAAGGTTACAACATCTATCGTGATGGTGTGAAGGTCAATGAAACACCTATCACCGGCACCAGCTTCACCGATGGTCCTCTGGACTACAACATGCTTGGTTACGAATACCAAATCGCTGCTGCCTACGACGAAGGTGAATCCACAATGTCAAATCCTATTACTGTCTTCGTCTCTGGTTATGGAGAAGTCAGCGGCCATGCTTGGGAGATCGATAGCATCACTCCTATTTACAATGCCAGCATTGTGCTCCAAGGTTTGAACGAATTCGGTGAAGAAGAAACCATCACCCTCGAAGAGAACACCAACCCGAGCGGCGCCTTCTCAGGCCAAGTCCACGCCGGTACCTACACCGCCATTGGTCTGAAGGACGGTTACATGGACAACCCGACACCTGAATTCGACGTTGTCTACGATCTGAGCACCGATGACATCAACGTCATCATGCTTGAAGCCACCAACCCGCTGGGCATGATCACAGCTACCGAAGAAGAGAACGACGTTCTCGTTGAATGGAGCTGGAATCCTGCTTCACTGATTGTTGACTTCGAGACTGGCGACTTCAGCCAGGCTGAGTTCACTCTGCCCGCCACCTATCCTTGGGCTATCACCAATAGCCAGGCCCACGAAGGCACCTATGCCATGAAGTCGACCTGCGAAGGTGTTGCCAGCGGCAGCTCTATCATTGAGGCTACCGTTGATGTTCCTTACGACGGCAAGATGAGCTTCTATGTCAAAGTCTCCACCGAGGCCAGCTACGACAAGTTCTTCTTCTATATCGACGGTGTCCAGCAAGGTGCTGCCCTTAGCGGCGCTGCTGACTGGGCTCTGAAGGAATTCGACGTGACCGAAGGTACTCACACCTACAAGTGGGAATACACCAAGGACAGCTCCGTCAACAGCAACGACGACTGCGTGTATGTTGACGATATCACCATGTATCGCTTCGTAGAACCGCTGCCGCCTCTCGTAGGTGCCACTGCCTATAACTTCGACGACGGTTTCCAAGGTTGGACCTCACTCGATGCCAACAACGATGGTTATGGCTGGGTGCTTGGCTCAGAAATCGGTGGTGTTTACCTGGTCTCTGGTGCCAGCCTCGCCGGTAGTGGTCACAACTCATCCAATGACATGGTTTGCTCTGGCTCCTACAGCAACGCCACTAACCAAGCCATCACTCCTGACAACTACCTCGTGTCACCCACTCAGATCTCTGCCTCGAATGGTGCTCAGATCAACTTCTGGGCTTGCGCTCAGGATGCCAGCTATGCAGCTGAACACTTCGGCGTGGCTGTGTCAACAACCACCGCTACCGCTTCGGCCTTCACCACCATCCAGGAATGGACGATGACCGCCAAGGGTGTTCAGGGTCGTACCGCTGAAAGCGAATTCGATGTCCGTGGTACCCGCGACCAAGGTGCTTGGTATCAATATTCCGTTGACCTCAGCAGCTATGCCGGTCAAGACATCTGGGTTGCCATCCGCCACTTCAACTGCAACGACATGTTCATCCTCAACGTGGATGATATCACTCTTGCCGATGGCTCTGCCAAAGCTATTGAAGACAACCGTCAGCTCATGGGTTACAACCTCTATCGTAGAAACCTCTACGGTGATGGTGACACCACCCTGATTGCCACTCCCGGTGTCGATGTCATGAGCTACATCGACAACGAATGGCCCAACCTGCCCTTCGGTGTTTACTCATGGGGTATCCAGGCCAAATACGAAGGCAACCACCACTATGCCGAGAAGGGTCGCGCCACTCAGTTGATCGACTTCGAAACCGGCGACCTCAGCCAGTTTGAATTTGACAACACCAGCGCTTATCCGTGGGCCATCGCCACTGGCGGTGCCACCGGCAGCTCCTATTGCATCCAGAGCTCCAATGGCGGTGTCGCTAGCAGCACATCAGCCATCTCAGCCACTGTAACCTACAGCGCTGATGGTACGGTGAGTTTTGATGCCAACTGCCAAGGCGAAGGTACTTCAACCTTCTGGGATCACTGCGACTTCGCTATCGATGGTACTGTGATGCTCAATTGCGGTGCCAACATCACTGGTTGGAACAACTACAGCTATCCTGTGACTGCTGGTGAACACACCTTCATGTGGAGCTACACCAAAGACAGTTCTGTGAACCCGACTGGTGACTGCATGATGGTCGACAACATCACCTTCGACGGCGTTGATGGTGGCGGCGCTGCTGCTGGTAACGGCGGTCTGTCCGACATCCTCTGGTCCAACGAGATCGAAAAGGATATGGAAGCTGAAGTCACCTTCAACATCGCCCTCAACAACGACCAAGATCCTGCTGGTGCTACCATCGAGATGGTTGGTCCTGAAGAGACCTACAATGGTACCTTCGAGGAAGCAACCCTCGTGTTCGATGCAGTCCGCAAGGGCACTTACACTGTCTCCGTTGAACTCGCTGGCTATGAGTCTGTCAGCACCGAGTTGGAGATTACTGCCGACGCTACTTACGATATCTTCCTCGAGGAAGTTCTCGAAGTGGTTGACAACCTCTATGTGTCACCCACTGGCTTGGCTGTCTGGGAAAGCTCCAATGCTACCAGCGGAACGACTGCCGGTAGCGGCAGCTCCATCGGTGGTTCCACCGGTGGTGGTGGTGGTACCACTGGCGCAACTACCTTCAGCGAAGATTTCGAAGGTGGCTTGAATGGCTGGAACGTGCTGACCATCAACACAGAAGGCGGTTCATGGATCCACAGCAACAACAACCTCGGTGGTTACGACTACACCACTCACGCCCACAGTGGTACTGGCTTCGCCATGTGCTACTCGTTCGTGGACTATGTTGGCTCATTCAACACCGACAGCTACATGTATACTCCTCAGAAGTATGACATCGTTGCCGGTTCAACCCTGAACTTCTGGGCTGACAATGCCAACGACAGCTATCCTGAGAGCTTCTCGGTCTGCGTTTCTACCGTTGACAACCCGACTTCCTCTGCTGACTTCACTCAAGTGTGGAGTGGTAGTGCCAAGGGTACTGGTAATGGTGAAAACGTCCGTCATATGGCCAACAGATACGACAACTGGCGTTCTCACAGCATCGACCTGAGCGCTTATGCTGGTCAGAGCGTGTACATCGCCTTCCACGATGTCAACTATGACATGTATGAGGTCTGGATTGACGACGTTGAACTGACCGCTGGTAGCAAGGGCGACCGTTACGCTGTCCGCTACAAAGTCGAACTCGACGGCGTCTATGAAGGCGAAACCGCAAACATGTTCTGGCATCATAATGTCACTGGCTTCGAAGAAGGTGAAACACACGTTACCCGTGTGGCTCCCGTCTATGCCACTGGTATGGGCGACTGGGTTGAATACACCTGGACCTATCAGGATTGCAGCAACTTCGTTGGTGCTACCAATGTGACTGCTACCGAGAACGAACCTGGTACCGCTGTTGAAATCAGCTGGACTATGCCTGAAGGCGGTGTCACACCTCCTCCGACTGGCGCTACCACCTTCACCGAAGGCTTCGAAAGCGGCATGCCTACTGGCTGGACCATCCAGGATGGTAACAACGATGGTTGGACCTGGTGCATGACCAGCGATATTCCTTCCACTTGGACCTACTATGCTGGCATGACTCTCGACTGGTATCGCTCTGGCAGCAATGCCATCTGCAGCGGTTCCTACATCAACGGTGTGGGTGCCCTGACCCCGAACGAATACCTCGTCACCGATCAAGTGACCCTTGCTGCTGGCTCAACCTTCAGCTTCTGGGCTGCTGCTACCGACGCCAGCTATCCTGCTGACCACTTCGGCGTGTTCGTCTCCGACGACGCCACCAACTGGACCTCAGTCCAAGAGTGGACGCTGACTGGCAAGGGTGGTAACGATGGTGGCCGCGCTTCACGCGACGGCAACGGCGCCAAACTCGGCACCTGGTACAACTACAGCGTCGACCTCAGCGCCTACGCTGGTCAGAAGTACATCGCCATCCGTCACTTCAACTGCAACGACCAGTACATCATGTGCGTTGATGACATCGAGCTGAGCGCTCCTGGCAAGGGCAACCGCGCCATGTGGGATCTCGTTGCTTCGTTCACCGGCACTAGCGCTGGTCAGCAGGCCGTCGCTACCGATGGTAACTTCATCTACACCGCAAGCTGGCAAGCCACTCCTACCGGTGGTCACACCTTCTACAAGTATGACCTCGAAGGTAACTTCGTTGAAGGCTTCGACATCGCTGGCGCCACTGGCATCCGCGACCTCACCACTGACGGAGACTACTTCTATGGTACTTCTGGCGGTGCTCAGATCTTCATCCTTGACCTCGCCAACAAGACCTTGGTGGGCACCATGACCTTCTCTGGCTGCACCTCACGTCACATCTCCTACGATCCTGAACGTGATGGCTTCTGGTGTGGTAACTGGTCAGACTTGGCTCTGTACAGCCGCAGCGGCGCTCTCGTCCAGAGTGGTGCTGCCCCGACCAGCGCTTACGGTTCGGCTTACTACAAGGATCAAGACGGTGTTGAACACCTCTTCCTGTTCTGCCAGCCCAGCAGCGATGCTAAAGTCTTTGACTACAATATCGGCACCAACACCATCTCTGGTCCTGTCTTCGACTTCGCAGTCACTCCTGGATTCGATGGTATCGCTGGCGGTTGCTTCATCGCCAACTACGGTGGTAAGCTCTGCTGGTTTGGTAACTCACAGCAAGATCCTAACCTCGTCGGTATCTACGAGCTCGAAGCTGGTGTCACTCCTCCTCCGACTCCTGTTGAAGGTATCATGGGTTCCGTCCTGCTCCGTGACGGCGAAGTTATCGCCATCTTCATCGGCGACGAAGCTGGTACCAACAGCTATGTTGACGAAGGTATGGAAATCGGCGAACACGAGTACTGCGTGAGAGTGATCTACGGTGGCGAACCTGATGTGACCCTCTTGGCCATGTCTTGCCCCGAATGCGCTACTGTCAACTACACCAGCATTGTTGAGAACGATGTTGTTGACAACCTCTACCCGAACCCGACTTACGACATGGTGACCATCGAGGCTCAAGGTATGAACCACATCACTGTGGTCAACACCCTCGGCCAGGTCGTCTATGATGCCGACGTCAATGCTGACATGATGCAGCTGAACCTTGGCCAATACAAGGCCGGTCTCTACCTGATCCGTGTCAACACTGAAAACGGTGTAAGCGTGAAACGCGTGACGGTTGTCAAGTAATTGACAAGTTCGCTTGAACGAAAAAAGGGTGGCCAATTGGCCACCCTTTTTTATTTGTAACTTTTATTAGTAACTAAATGGTTAACGAGGTAAACCCAAAATGCGTGACATCAAACAATCCCTTGTCGCTCAACTTCAATTCAGGAATGACCAACAACGCCATGAACGAGAGTGTCATGAAAGGACTGTAAAGGGTGCAACCGAACTCATGGGCCAGTCTGTCGGCACGCTCATAATCCTCGGCAACCTGCCAACCATCCTCCAGACTCATTAAGCCGGCCACAGGCAAAGGCAGCAAGGCAAACTCCGTGTCGCTGCATGCCACCATGCCGCCCTTGGTCTCAATCAAAAGGTTGATGGCTCGGGCGATTTCCTCGTCGGTACAACCTACTGCCACGATATTATGGCTGTCATGCGCCACCGAAGTGGCAATGGCCCCGTGTTTCAATCCGAAATTATTAATGAAAGCGATGGCAGGCGGCGCCTGTTGGTATCGGTTGAGCACCACCATCTTGAGAATATCGCGTGAGGTGTCGCTGACGATGTTGCCGTCAACCACCTTGGGAGTGGCGATGATGGTGTTGGTGATCAAGTTGTTGTCCATGCTGGCAATGACCTTGATTTGTCGACCTTGGTAGGGAACCTTCAATGCCTCCGCTTCGATATGCGAAGCGTGGAAATTGTTGATGGCTTCTTCCTTTCGCCACTGCACCAGCGATACACCGTTTTCAGCCATCAAACGGCCTTTGATATAGGTCTGCATCACATTGAAGTCGTTGAGGTTGTCCACCACGATGAAATCGGCATCGTCACCCGCTTGCAACAGACCCACATCGAGACGATAATGCCTTACGGTATTGAGCGAAGCGGCCCGAAGCACGTCCATGAGCTTATAGCCTTTTTGTAAGGCGCGTTTCACCATCAGGTTGATATGGCCTTTGATCAGGTCGTTGGGGTGTTTGTCGTCGGAACAGAACATGAGCATCTCCGGGTGTTTGGCCATCAGAGGGATGAGGGTCTCGAAGTTTTTCGCCGCACTGCCTTCACGGATAAGGATTTTCATGCCCAACTGGATTTTCTCAACGGCATCCTCGAGGACATAGCATTCGTGGTCAGTGCTGATGCCCGAGCCGATGTATTTGCGGATGTCGTCGCCCATGACCATCGGCGCATGTCCGTCGATGGGCTTGCCATGCTTCTTGGCGGCTTCCAGTTTCTTCATCACGTCAGGGAGCTCGGCCAACACGCCTGGATAGTTCATCATCTCAGCCAGATAATAGATGTCGTCCCGTGCCATCAGTTGTTCGATGGCATCGGCGTCGAGGGTGCATCCCGAGGTCTCAAACGGGGTGGCCGGCACACAGCTAGGGGCGCCGAAATAGAATTTGAAATGTCCCCGTCTCCCGCTTTTAATCATATAGTCGATACCTTCAACACCCATTACATTCGCAATCTCGTGAGGGTCGCTCACCGTGGCCACCGTTCCGTGGCACACCGCCATGCGGGCAAATTCCGTCGGAGGCACCATGGAGCTCTCAATGTGAATGTGGGCATCAACGAAGCCCGGCATGATGTAACGCATCTCCGCTGAAGACAATTCGGTGATTTCAGCTATCTTGCCGTCTTGGACCGTGATGGCCCCTGGAAAAATGCGGGATTGAACCAAATCGATGATCTGACCGCTCAAGGTAAAGGTGTTGTCGCTCATGATGTTTGTATTTTTTGTACTGCAAAAATAATTCATTTTCGTATTTTTGCAAAAACTCATTCTCATGAAAGAAACTCCCCTTTATCCCGTCATACGCCTTTTGAAAGGAAAAGAAGATGCTGCACGCCGCTTTCACCCCTGGGTCTTCTCAGGAGCCATCGAAGAAGGTCCCGAAGGCCTTCAGGCAGGCGATACCGTTACGGTGACCGACCATTCAGGAAACATCCTCGGTACTGGTTTTTGCGAGTCGGACAGCATCGCTGTGAAACTATTGTGTTTCGACAACCGCAAGATCGACGAGTGGTTCTTTTTGGACAAGCTGCAACGCGCCCTTGAGGTACGGCGTAGCATGGGTTTGGTGGGCAATCCCAACACCAATTGCTATCGTTTGGCCCATTCGGAGGGCGATGGTCTTCCAGGGCTCATCATCGATATTTACGGACATACCGCCGTGGTACAGGCGCAAACAGAAGGCATGGCACTGCATCTGAAAGAGATTGTCAGGGCTTTGAAGCTGATACCTGATTTGGAATTGAAGTCCGTTTACAACAAAAGCGCCGAAGCGATGCGTCGCATGGGCAAGGAAGATGCTGTTGACGATGGTTACCTGCTGGGGGAACATGTCGAAGAAGACCTGCTGGAAAACGATTGCCGCTATCATATCGACTGGGAGAATGGCCAAAAAACGGGGTTTTTCCTCGACCAGCGCGAGAACCGCGAGCTGGTGCGGCAACTGGCCAAAGGGAAGAAGGTGCTGAATGCCTTCGGCTACACGGGAGGTTTCTCGGTGGCCGCTTTGAAAGGCGGCGCCCAACGGGTAGTCACGGTGGATGCCTCGCAAAAGGCTTTGGATGTGGCGGCGGTCAACTTGAACTTGAACGGCTTCTCGGTGGAAGACAATCCTTGTCTGGTAAGCGACATGAAGGATTATGTCAAAGAGATTAATGAAAATGATTTTGACATGATCATCTTGGACCCACCGGCGTTTGCCAAGCGGCATCAGGACCGTCATCGCGGATTGCAAGGCTATCGTTTCATCAATGCAGAGGCCATCCGTCGCATTGCCAAAGGGGGGCTGCTGTTCACATTCAGCTGTTCGCAAGCCATCGACAAGGGCATGTTCCAAAGCATCGTTACAGCCGCTGCCATTGAGGTCGGACGCAATGTGCGCATCCTTTATCAGCTCTCGCAGCCAGCCGACCATCCCATCAACATCTACCATCCAGAAGGGGCTTATCTGAAGGGCTTGGTCCTTTTGGTGGAATAGTCCGTCAAGCAGCTGACAACATCACCGCACAGCGGTTGATGATCTCATTGGCAAGACGGAAGCCATCATCACAGGTGGCTTTGCGCTGAACACCATCATAGCCCATCTGTAGGTGAAGGATTTCGTAGCTGTCATTGACCAAGGTGAGTAATTTTAGGTCGCGCTTTCGCACAGCGTCACGGTAAGCATCGATGTCTACGCGGGTACGGCGGTCTTTTCTGACGTGAAAGACAGCATCAAGCATGAGGAGAACAGCATGCCAAAGGTAATGGCCGGCGGCACGAACGTATTTCCGATCATTATACCGATGGAGGGAAGCGTCGTATTCACCGTTTTCGACAAGTGTTTCATTGGCGTTATCCACATAACGTCGGGCTTCTTCAATAGGGTTTTTCTTCTCCATGTTGTGTGGTTTAAATATTCGCCACAAAGATAATAGTATTATTCAATATAAAAATAAAATAATTGAAAATTTTTTATTTATTATAGTGAAAATATTAATTAATACTTTTATTATCGTTTGATGAATTTCCGGATGATCCCGTCAACGTTTAGGAAATACACCCCCGAAGCCAAACACGAGACGTCGATATTTTGGCTTTCATGGCCAGTCAACATAATCTGCCCAAAGACATTGGTGATGCGATAATCCCCGTTGATGGTGACGGTGATCTGGTCGTCAGCGGGATTGGGATAAACCAAAAAGCTTTCTCCAAGGTGTTCGTCCACATCCAGATGGGCGAAAACGGAGAGTTTCAGCGTCACGGGCAGATGGTCAGAACCGTCGAACAAAGCCTCGGCCACGACAGGAGGCACCGCATCGTTGCCGTTTTGGTCGATGCTCTGGTCGAAATGCCGTCCGTCGTTGCCCACGGCATGGAAAGATTCGTTAAGGTATTTGATTCTGTTGAAGCCCATGTAAATCTCGTCCGACATCAGGATGAAGTCGAAACGATCGTCCAAACCGCCGCTCGAGAAGCATTCATCGGAATACCTTCGCGTGGATTGGGTGTGGAAGGGAGCGAACTGGATGTTGTTGTTCCACTCGCCCACGCCACCGGCATTGGCCAAAGGATCCACAAACAGCACGTTGGGATTGCTGTAGGTCCGAGTGAGTAGCTGATATCCGGTCTCGCTGGCCCGATACATGTTGAAATCGCCCATGATCAGCACGTTGTCGTCGGCATAATGTGTGTTTACGTAGTCCATGGCCACCTGCATCAAGGCACGGCGTTCGGATTGATAGTTCATGCCCGCCTTGGGATGGGCCACGATACAGACCAACTTGATGGTGTCGCCAGCCACCAGGCTGGGCGTTTTCATGTACAATTCATACACGTCGGTGTCGCGGGGATTGGTGCGAAGCGCCACATGCTTCTTCAATGCCATCTTGCGGGAATCGTAGAAGATGTGGTTGATGATGTTGCTATGGGCGTAGTTGATGATGTCGTCGGACTGCCAATAGTCAGGCAGGTTGTGGCGCATGAAGTTGTCGAGCAGGGCCTGTGTCGCACCAAACTCACATACGGTGAGGATGTCGGGCTTCACATAATCCATCAAAGTGCGGATGCATTCGTCCTTGCGTTGCGTGTTGTTGTTGGTCTCGTAGCAATCGGCAAAACCGCTCTGGTAGTTGCCGTATTCCAGCAGATTGTACTGCATCACGGTGATGGTCTCCTGGCCGCTGAGTGCAGTTCCCAGCAGGAGCAAAAGGGTCCAAAGAATAAAAAAACGTCTCATCAAAGCTTATTTTATATGCAAAAATAACTATTTTTGCCAACTGTAACCTAAAATCTTGAAATAATGAAGAAACTGTCCATTTTAACCGCTGTTATGATGCTAGCCGTCGTTTTGGCTTCTTGCGGAAAAGATTATTCGGCTTTTGTCGGCACCTGGGGCGTGGAGCGTATCGATTACTACAATGTTGACTATTGGGGAAATCCCATCGAGGCCACCATGGAGACCTACCATTTCACTCCTGGCGACATGTCTGACGGAATCGACCTCGTTTTCAGGGCTGATAAGACCGGTGAAATGCGCGACCGTAGCCGCGATACATTGGTTCTTTCAGATATCATCGAGGGCGACACCATCCTCGATACCATCATCTGTCCCGATACCACACTGATCACCCAATACACCTATTCTTACGATTCCGATGAGAAGATTCTCTACATGAACATGAAGGTGACCCATCCTTTCACCTATCGCATGGAGATTGACTTCATCGATGAAAAGACTTTTGATTACGTGAACCAATACGATGTGACCGTGGAAGAGGGATACAGTGTGATTTACGTTGAGAAGGCCCGCATGGTGCGTTACAGCACAGAGACCCGTGGCGCCAAATCAAAGCCAGTCAGCATGAAACGCCATCCCGGGTCCGTTTTCTCTAATTATTGATTCCGCATTAATGCGTTAACACTTCCACTCCCGTTTCAGTCATGAGCAACGTATGCTCCCACTGAGCGGAAGGCAGCTCGTCTTCAGTGACGACGGTCCAGCCGTCGTCGCTGTCTATAAACACCTTCCATGTGCCCATGTTGATCATCGGCTCGATGGTGAACACCATGCCAGGGACCAGTAGCATTCCGGTGCCTTTGCGGCCATAGTGCAGCACCTCGGGCTCATCGTGGAACTTCACTCCCACACCGTGCCCGCAGAGGTCGCGCACCACACTGAAACCGTATTTATGGGCGTGACGCTCGATGGCGTTGCCGATGTCGCCCACAAAGCTGAAAGGCTTGGCTGCCTCCATGCCGATTTCAAGACATTCCTTGGCGACCTCCACCAGCTGCTTCTTGCGCGGGGTGGTCTCGCCGATGATGAACATGCGTGAAGCGTCGGCATAATAGCCATCGAGGATGGTGGTGCAGTCTACATTAATGATGTCGCCTTCCTTCAGGATCTCGTGGGCCGAAGGGATGCCGTGGCATACCACTTCGTTGATAGAGGTGCACACGCTCTTTGGGAAGCCCTCGTAGCCAAGACAAGCAGGGGTGGCACCATGCTCGATGGTGTAGTCGTACACAAGCTTGTCGATTTCCAAAGTGCTCATGCCGGCATGGATTCGCTCACCCACAAGGTCAAGGATGGCGGTGTTGATGACTCCGCTCTTGCGAATGCCCTCGATCTGCTCTGGGGTGCGTATCAGGTTGCGTTTCGGCACCAAGGCGCCTTGTTTCTCATAAAACATCACTTTGCGGTCGAGCTCGGTGGGTTCCTGACCCGCCGGCACACGCCATCTCTTTCGGTTGTTGAAAATTGCCATTTGTATCTCGATTTATTATTTTGCGATTACTATACCCAAAACTTTGTTGATCTGTACCCGCAGGTCGTCCCAGTGTTTTTTCTTTTTTAACAAAATCAACTGATTGTCAGGGTCTTGTTCTTCTTTTAACTGTTTTTCAATCTCTTTGCGCTTGGAGTCGATGATTTGGTCTTTGTAGCGTAACAGTGCGCTTTTCACCGCTGTCATCAGCATGTCTTCCTCGCGTTTCACGAAGATGCCGTGCTTCTCCCATTGGTCAAGCTTGTAGGGTGAAGTCAGCAAGTCGATGGCCAACTGGGCCACCTGCTCGTTTTCGTGACTGGTGAAATACTGGTCGTTGGGCAGTTCCTCCGTGTCGAGAGCATGGTCAAAGGCGTCGAAGACGATACGGTTGACCGGGTCGATGAAAGTGATCTCGTCGTTGATGAGGTCGTCGACGATCATCTGGGCCACACTCTCCTGCTCTTCAACTGTTTCGCCTTCCTCGTTGGTGTAGCGGTTCACGAGCATCTCGGAGCCATACAGCAACAACAGCTTCACCAGCTCTCGTTCTTGATAGAATCCGATGGGCAGCGTCTCCTCTTCGGGTTGTTCTTGAGGTGGACTGACCACAGGCTCGTCGGGGATGACCTCGCCTTCGACACCGAGCGACTTCTTGAACTTGGCCCTGAGCATCTTGTTGAGCTCGGTCATCAGGGTCTCCTCAGGCATGTCAAGCTGTCGGCTGGTCTCCTTGACGTAGGCGATACGGAAGATGGGGTCGGGCACCACCGAGATGGTCTCCACCACACTGCGTACCACTTGACCCTTTTTGATGGGGTCGTTAGCGGCATCCTTAAGCAGCAACTCAGTCTTGAAACGCACGAAGTCCTTGGCGTTATTGCTCAGGTAGCTGACGACCTCATCGGTAGGATAGTCCTTGCCGAAGCTGTCAGGGTCGTGTTCGGGAGGCAGCACCACCACGCGCACGTTCATGCCCTCGGCGAGGATCATGTCGGTGCCGCGCAAGGCGGCATGAAGTCCGGCAGCATCGCCGTCATAGAGCATGGTGATATTTCGTGTGTATCGTTTTACTAAACGAATCTGTTTAATTGTAAGAGACGTTCCGGAGCTGGCTACGACGTTCTCGATGCCGAGTTGGTGCATGCGCAGCACGTCGAAATAACCTTCCACCAGGATGCACTCGTCCTTGTTGACGATGGCGCTCTTGGCGAAATAGATACCGTAAAGGGTCTCTTTCTTTTGGTAGATCTCCGATTCCGGGGAGTTTTGGTATTTGGCCAGTTTTTTCTCGGGGTCGGACTGAAGGATGCGTCCGCCGAAGCCGATGACTTTACCGGTGAGGTTGTGGATGGGAAACATCACACGCCCGTGGTAACGGTCGTAATACTCACCGTTTTGTCGTTTGATGGAGAACCCCACTTTCTCTAGAAACTCAGGGTTGTAACCATTTTGTTTGGCGTAGTCGGTGAAGGCTTCCCATTTCGAGGGACTGTAGCCCAATTGGAAACGTTCGATGATGGGGTTGAGGAAGCCGCGCTCGCGGAAATACTCCAGACCCACCGACTTGCCCTCGTCGGTATTCCAAAGCGTTTCGGTGAAGTATTTGTTGGCGAAAGCGTTGATGTTGAACATCTTCTCGCGCTCGGTCTGGGCCATCTGTTCCTCGGGTGTGAGTTCCTTCTCCTCGATGGGGATGTTGTATTTCTTGGCGAGATAGCGTAAGGCCTCAGGGTAGGTGAGGTGTTCGTGCTCCATCAGAAACCTGGCCGAGTCGCCGCCCTTGCCGCAGCCGAAACATTTGAAAATATTACGGGCCGGGTTGACACTAAAGGACGGTGTTTTCTCGTTATGGAAAGGACAGTTGCCCCATAGGTTCGCACCGCGCTTCTTGAGCGTCACGAACTCGCCGACCACCTCCTCAATGCGGGCGGTCTGCAAAATCAGGTCAACGGTCTCTCTCGGTATCGGCATGTCCTTCGTTCAATTGAAGTGCAAAGCTACAAAAATAAAACGAGAGCAAGGAAAAATTTGTATTTTTGCAAGTTTAATCCCCATTAGGAATGTACGCACTTTTTAAGAAAGAGATAAACAATTTTTTGAGTTCCCTGATCGGCATCATGGTCATCGTGGTGTTTCTGCTGATTACGGGACTGTTTTTGTGGGTGTTCCAAAGCGACTTCAACCTGCTCAGTTACGGCTATGCCAACCTCGACGGACTCTTCATCCTGGCGCCATGGGTGTTCCTGTTCCTCGTTCCGGCGGTCACCATGCGCAGCTTTGCCGAGGAAAACCGTACCGGCACCATCGAGATGCTGGCCACCAAACCCCTTTCGGATTGGCAGATCATAGTAGCGAAGTTCCTCGCCAGTGTCGTACTGGTGCTTCTGGCTTTGATCCCCACCGCCGTGTATTATTTCTCGGTGTATCGACTAGGCTTCCCGATGGGTAACCTCGACACGGGAGGCATCCTGGGCTCCTACATCGGACTGTTCTTGCTGAGCGCCAGCTTCGTCTCCATAGGCGTCTTCTGTTCCTCCATCACCAACAACCAGATCTTGGCATTTATCCTAGCCGTGTTCCTTTGTGGATTTATGTATATCGGTTTTGAGCTGATTTATTCACTTTCACTCTTCGGTCCCATCGACCTCTTCATCCAGCGGCTAGGCATGGCGGCGCATTACAGTTCCATCAGCCGTGGTGTGGTAGATACCCGCGATGTGCTCTATTTCCTGAGCGTGATAGCGGTCTTCCTCTGCATGACCAAACTGGTGTTGGCCAGCCGCAAATGGCTGACGGCATTCCTTGTCACCTTGGTCATCATCGGTGCCGTCAACACCATCGGCTCGTTTGTGTTCACCCGTTTCGACCTCACCGCCGAAAAGCGCTATACCCTGTCCGATACAACCAAGGAAACCCTCCGCAACCTTGATGACTATGTCTATTTCAAAGTCTATCTCGAAGGTGAGTTTCCTGCCGGCTTCAAGAAACTACGCCGGGAGACCAAGGAGATGCTCGATGAGTTCAGGGCATATTCAAAATATATCGACTACGAATTCATCAATCCCTCCGCCGATTCCGACCCGAACGAGCTTGCCGAGACCTATCAGACACTCTACCAACAGGGATTGAACCCCACCAACCTCATCGAGCAGAACCCTGACGGCAGCAGCAGCCAAAGGGTCATCTGGCCTGGTGCCTTGGTGAGCTATCGTAATGATACGGAAATCGCCATCGACTTACTTGAGAACCAAATCGGTTTGTCTGACGAGGAAGCCCTCAACGCCTCGATGCAGAACCTTGAATACCGTCTGCTCGATGCCGTTGTCAAGGTGACCCGCGCCCAAAAGCCTAGCATCGGCTTCATCGAAGGCCATGGCGAGCTTGACGAAAACGACGTTTGGGACATCACCCAGTCCCTCAAGAAGAACTATCATGTCACCCGCGGCGAGATAGCAGGCAAGGTGGATGCCTTGATAGAACGTTACGAGGACTCGAAAGGGGAGTTGCACGCCAAAATCAAGTTCGACGCCTTGGTCATCGCCAAACCTACTGAGCCTTTCGACGAGCGCGACAAGTTCCTCCTCGACCAATACATCATGCACGGTGGCAAGGTGCTGTGGCTCGTGGAACCCGTTTATGCCACCATGGATAGCCTCACCTCACAGGAATCGACGGTCGGCGTGGATCAGGATGTGAATCTCGAGGACATGCTGTTCCGCTATGGCGTGCGACTCAACCACAACCTCCTGCTCGACATGAACTGCGCCGCACTGCCCGTCCGCACCGGCCAAGTGGCAGGCCAAGCCCAACTTGAGTTCTACCGCTGGTTCTATTTTCCGCTGGCACAAGCAGCGTCGAACCATCCGATGGTACGCCACCTCAACGCCGTGAAGATGGACTTCGTGAGCTCCATCGACGCTACCACCTCTGACGGCAACATCGTGAAGACCCCTCTTCTGATGACCTCCGACTATACCAAGGTCTCGGGAACCCCAGTGTTCATCAGCCTCGCCATGCTGCGCCAGAGTCCCGACAAACGGATGTTTCCACAAAGGAGCCAGAACGTGGCCTACCTGCTTAAAGGCACCTTCCCGTCGCTTTATGCAAATCGTATCAATCCAGAGATTGTGGAAAGCAAAGAGATGGATTTCCTTGCCGAGAGTGTGCCCACCTCCATGATCGTGGTGGCCGACGGCGACGTCATCCGAAACCAGATAGACATCCTAAACAAAAAACCCTTGCCGTTGGGTTACGACCAATATACACAAAACACCTACGGTAACAAGGATTTCATCGAGAACGCCATCAGTTACCTCGTTGAGGGAGAGAATCTTATCGCTATCCGTTCACGCGAGTTCAAGATACGCCTCCTCGATCCCGACAAGAGGGTCCACCAACGACTGCGCTGGCAACTCGTCAACATCCTCGTTCCCGTGGGCTCAGTCATCCTCTTCGGTCTTGTCATGGCCTTCGTCAGAAAAAAGAAATACGCTACATTGAAATGAAAAAGAATAAATTCGCCATCATCCTGGCAATCATCCTGATTGCCATTGCAGTGCTCCTTATTTGGAATAACCGTTATCTCACCACCTTGCGCGGCGACTCTGCCGACTTCCAGGTCTGGGACACCGCCTCCATCACCAAAGTCTATCTCGCTGACCGCAGGGATAACGAGACCTTGCTCGAACGTACTGAAACAGGTTGGACCCTTAACACCGATTACAAAGCCCACCCAAAGAAGATCGACCAGTTGTTTTATACACTGTATAAGGTCCGTGTGAGAATGCCTGTGTCAAAGGCCTCGCACGACAATATCATCACCCAGATGGCAAGCCGTAGCACCAAGGTGGAAGTCTATCAGATCGTACCTCGCATTAATCTTTTCAACAAGATCAAGCTCTTCCCGCACGAAACCCGTACCAAAGTGTTTTATGTAGGTGAGTCCACCATGGACAACAGCGGTACCTTCATGCTCCGCGAAGGCGCCGACAAGGCTTATATCGTCTATATCCCAGGCTTCCGTGGCTATATCTCCACCCGTTTTACCGCCGATCCCGACGACTGGCGCGACCACACCATCTTCCATGAATCACTCGCCGATATCCAGTCGCTCACCCTCGAATTTGGCGGCGAACCCATGCGCAGCTTCCGCATCGAAAACACAGGAAAACACCAATACCAACTTACCCGCCTCGGCGACAACCAAGTGCTGCCTATCGACACCCTCAAGGTGATCAACCTGCTCTCCTCGTTTAACGACGTGCGCTTCGAGGCACTCATCAACAACATCACCCCACAGCAACGCTTGGACTCCATCCTGAACTCACAGTTCCTGCACCGCATCACCCTCGTCAACAAAGAAGGCGAGTCAGTGTCGATGAAAACCTATAGCAAGCGCGTGCAGACCATCAATCTCATTCCCGAAGAAGACCGCGACATCGATGTGGACCGCATGTATGCCTTCATTAATGATGACCGCGACTTCGTGCTGGTGCAATACTATATCTTCGACAAGATGCTGCGCGACGTGAACTATTACGTGGCAGGCAACCCCATCCAATACGAGATCGATCACTATCAAATCCTTCCATGAAGATACTCCTGCTCGTCATCGGAAAAACCGACGAGGATTACCTCGTGACCGGCATCAAGAAATATGTCGGACGCCTGGGTCATTACGCCTCGTTCGAGCTCAAGGAGATCCCCGATATCCGCAACCGCAAGACGCTGAGCGAGGACCAACAGAAAAAGGCTGAGAGCTTCTTGCTATTGCAACAGTTGCAACCCTCCGATCAGGTGGTTTTGTTGGATGAAAGAGGAAAACAATACACTTCTGTTGAATTTTCAGAAATTATTGAAAAATGGACTGCTTCGGGAACAAAGCGCATCGTGTTCATCATAGGTGGCCCCTACGGCTTCGCACAAGAGGTATACGACCGCGCCGACGCCCAGATGTCGCTCTCACCGATGACCTTCTCGCATCAGATGGTGCGATTAATATTCGTTGAGCAGTTATATAGAGCATTTACGATTTTAAAAAACGAACCGTATCATCATAATTAACTCTCCGCACCCCATCGGGGTGCCACATCGGTAAAAAAAACAAAAACAACCCCAAAACGCTCCGCACCCCATCGGGGTGCCACATCGGTAGAAAATGAAAAGGATATTGTATTTATTAATCGTTGTTCTATTCACGCTGTCCTCCTGCCGTGACAAGGACCTCGACATGACCTTGATGAGCAAGACCATTTACGAAGGCGCTGTGATCAACGAAATCACCGCTTCCGATGCATGGCATGTCACCGTCATACAAGATGAAAACACCTTTGTGGAACTGGAATATTCCGCTTTCTTGGAAGAATACCTTCGGGTTACGAATTCGGATTCGGAATTGAAAATCGGTTTCAGCAGAAGCCTTAACATCCCGTCCAATACTGTGATGAACGCCACTGTCCATACGCCTTCGTTACAAAAGGTCCATCTCTCCGAAGCGGTCAGTGCCGTCTTGGATGGCCATTTTCCCGAGACTTCCTTGACGATGGAGCTGGAAGATGCCGCAACTTGCAAAGGCGGGGATTTCAGTGGTAGGGCTGACGTGAAGCTGAGTTCCGCTTCGACGCTGGTCGACTGCTACTTCCATGGCCCATTGTGCAACATCGAACTCGATGACGCTTCCGTCTTTAAAGGCTGGTTCACCGAAGACTCTTTGTTTGTTAAATTGAATGGCGCTTCACGGCTGACCACCTATGGTGGTGTCGTGGGTGGCGCCAATGTGGAAGTCAGTGAAGCAAGTTCCCTGAACATGCTGCAGACCTATATCAGCAGAATGATGTTCATCGTGGTCCAAGATGCCTCCGAGGCTTCGGTCGCCGTTACGAGACCCGCCATCTTGGAAGGCTTTGTGATGAACGCCTCTGCCCTCCATTATCAAGGGAACCCCATCTTAGACGTCGCCTGCGACGCCACTTCCACCCTCAGTCCCTTATAGTTTTCCACTTTTCACTTTCAACTTTCCATTCCCATGGTCTCCCGCATAAAAAAAGGTTTTTCCAAGCTCCTCAAGGAAGAGAAGCTGAAAGCTATCGCCAATTACTTTGAGAATCCCGGCGAGGTTATTAGCCTGCTGAAGAGTTTCTGGCACTCCGACTCACGACAGCAACAGCTGTTCGACGAGTTCAGCGAGAACACCATTACCAACTACATCATGCCTTATGGCATCTCGCCCAACGTAACCATTAATGGGAAAGACTATATCGTCCCGATGGTCATCGAGGAGAGTTCGGTGGTGGCTGCCGCTTCCGCTGCCGCCAAGTTCTGGGGCGAGCGCGGAGGGTTTCACGCCGAAGTGCCCGATGTGCGCAAGGTGGGTCAAGTGCACTTTGGATGGAAAGGCAGTTTGGAGCTTCTAGAGAATCTTTTCCCTGCCATCAAGCAACGCCTGCTGAATGACACCGACACCATCACCGCCAACATGAAGAAACGCGGAGGCGGCATCCTTGACATACAGCTGATCGACTATACCGACAAGATTCCCGATTACTATCAACTTAGGGTGGAGTTCAACACCTGCGACTCGATGGGTGCCAACTTCATCAATACCGTGCTCGAACAGTTTGGGCATAGCTTGCAGGACTTCTTCGCTGAGCGTAACGAACTGCCCGAAGAGCTTCGCCAGTGTGAGATCATCATGACCATCCTCTCCAACAACACGCCCGACTGTCGGGTGAAGGTGTGGGTGGAATGTCCCGTGGAACAACTGGACGGCATCGATGAGCATCTCACAGGTGCCGAGTTTGCCATCAAATTCAAGAAAGCCGTTGACATCGCCCATATTGACACCGACCGTGCCACCACGCACAACAAAGGCATCTACAACGGCATCGATGCCGTGATTTTGGCTACTGGCAACGACTTCCGTGCCGTGGAGGCCGCGGGTCACACCTATGCCTCGCGCAACGGCCACTACGAAAGCCTCTCCACCGTCACCATCACCGACGGCATCTTCCACTTCGAGCTGGAGGTGCCTATGGCCCTCGGCACCGTGGGTGGCCTCACCAGCCTGCACCCCCTGGCCAAGAAGTCGCTCGAGTTGCTGGGCAACCCCACTGCCCCCGAGCTGATGATGATTGCCGCTACCATGGGCCTGGCCAACAACTTCTCAGCCGTGCGTTCCCTGACCACCAAAGGCATCCAAGCCGGGCACATGAAGATGCACCTCAACAACATCCTCAACCAGCTGCAAGCCTCCGACGAGGACAAACGGCAGGCCCGAGAGTACTTTAAGGACAAGACCGTCTCCTACGCTGCCGTGGAACAATTCCTCAAAAGCCTCCATCAATGAAAAGCTTCAGCGCACACGGAAAACTGCTGCTTACCGGCGAATATCTGGTGTTGCATGGCGCCACCGCCCTGGCCCTGCCTACCAAGTTGGGACAATCGATGACATTCGAGGCAACGCTCTCACCGTCTCTTCAATGGAACGCCTTCATACCTTCGGGTCACTGGTTCTCCGCCACCATCCATCCGGAAACGCTAGAAGCCATCGCTACCGACGATCCCGGCAAAGCCGCCAAGCTCTGCCAGATACTTAAAGCTGTACGAAAACTCAACCCCTCAGCATTCCAACAAGGCCTCCGCTTTGAGACCCATCTTGAGTTCAATACCGATTGGGGCCTGGGAAGCAGCTCCACACTGCTCAGCCTGCTTTCACAATGGGCCAAAGTGAATCCATACGAACTCCTTAAGATGACCATGGGAGGCTCGGGCTACGACATCGCCTGTGCCACAGCATCCTCGGCAATACATTACCGTCTCGATAAAGACCAACCTCTGGTGCAACCTGCGGCGTTCAATCCTCCGTTTGTCGATCGTCTGTTTTTCGTTTACCAAGGCAAAAAACAACATTCCTCCGATGAAGTGAAAGCTTTCAACCAACACTGGGCTGAAGCCGACCTCTCATCGGAACTCCAAACGATTTCGGAACTGAGCATGGCCTTGCCTTCCGTGACCTATTTCGAGGATTTCTGCACCTTGCTCCAAGTTCACGAGAACATCCTCTCACAGTGTCTCGGCCGAGAACCAGTGCAATATCAATACCCCGATTTCAACGGAACCTTGAAGTCGCTCGGTGCCTGGGGCGGCGATTTCCTGCTGGCCGCTACCGAGTTGCCTTTTGAGGAAGTATGTAATTACTTTAAAACCAAAGGTTTGACAACCATTTTCAAATACCAAGACCTGATCCTATGAACGAAACGAACCTACACGGCGGAGTCAAATGGCAGAGTCCCTCCAACATCGCCCTCGTGAAATACTGGGGGAAGTCTCCCAAAGGGGTGCAGATTCCGCAAAATCCCTCCATCAGCCTCACGCTGAGCCAATGCCGTACTGAGACCTCGGTGTTCTACGAGGAGTCGGACCGTTTTGGCCTCCACTTCCGCTTTGATGGAAAGGAAAACCCTGAGTTTCAAACCAAAATCGCTGACTTCTTGAAAAGCCAGATGCCGCGTTTCTCTTTCCTTAACAAGATGGACCTCCACATCGAATCGCATAACTCGTTCCCGCATTCGTCAGGCATCGCCTCTTCGGCCTCCTCGATGAGCGCCTTGGTGCTGTGTCTACTCGACATCGAGAGGATGGTAACCGGTGCCTCTGGCATCGACATGAAGGAAGCCTCCCGCATTGCCCGTCTGGCCTCGGGTAGCGCCTGTCGCTCGGTGTTTCCCAAATCGGCCTTGTGGGGCTTTACTGAAGCTTTCGCTGGAAGCTCTGACGAATATGCAGTGTCGCTTGAGAATGAGATACACCCTGTCTTCAAGACCTTACACGACAGCATCCTCATCGTGAGCGACGCCAAAAAAGCGGTCTCAAGCCGCGCAGGCCATGCCCTGATGGACACCAACCCATACGCCACCACTCGGTATGCCGTGGCCAACCGCAACATCGCCGACCTGATCGTTGCCCTTAGATCGGGCGACCTGGAGGCTTTCATAAAGATTACCGAGTCGGAAGCCATGCAACTTCACGCCTTGATGATGTGCTCCAACCCGTCGTTTGTCCTGATGAAACCCAATACTTTGCGCATTATCAATACGCTTTATGAGTTCCGTCGTGAGACGGATATCCCTGTGTGTTTCACCCTCGACGCGGGTCCTAACGTGCACCTTCTTTATCCCGACCAACACGCCGAGATGGTGGAGCGTTTCATCATGGACGAACTGGAACGCTATTGCCACGAGGGTCGGTGGATTCCCGACCAGGTGGGTGACGGACCCTCAAGATGCTGAACCATGAGCGAGCGGATCTACCATAGCAAAGTCATCCTCTTCGGCGAGTATTCCATGATATTCGACGCCACCGCCTTGATGGTGCCGCTGAACCGTTTCTCAGCCCAGTGGCGCAACGCTTCGCACCTGTCGCCCGAAGCTGCCGCTTCCAATGCCAGCTTGAAACGTTTTGCCGACTACCTCTCCTCACTCGACGAGGCCAAGAACATTTTCGATCTTCAGAGGTTTAACCACGAACTGAACCACAACCTTTACCTCGACTCCGACGTGCCCTCAGGCTATGGTCTCGGCAGCTCAGGGGTGCTGGTTGCCGCCGTTTATGACCGCTATGCGCCATGCAAATCCGATGATCTTTTGCAGTTGAAGACCCTCTTCGGCAAAATGGAGAGCTTCTTCCATGGCAGCAGCTCGGGCATCGACCCCCTGCAATGTTATATCGGAAAGCCTTTCCGCATCACCGCTGAAGGGGTGACACTGCTTCCCGACGACTTCATTCCCGACGACATCCATGTGTTTCTTGCCGATACCGGCAAAAAAAGCAATACCAAACCATTGGTGCAATACTTTAAGACCAAACGCGAGGACCCGAGCTATCTGGTTGGTTTCCAATCCAATTACGTACCTTGCGTTACCGCCTGCATCGAGCATTTGATCAAAGGGGAGAAATCGGGGTTCTTCGCTTCACTGCACCAGCTTACGGATGGCCAGTTGAAGTTCCTCCGTCCGATGATCACCGACAACAGCATTGACCTCTTCCTGGAACGCCCCGATTTCAACATCGGTTTCAAGATTTCCGGTTCCGGTGGCGGTGGATATGTGTTGGGCTTCACCGACGACAAGGAAAAAACCAAGGCCTTCATGGAGGGCTATGAAATCATTTGGGTATCATGAGCTGGATTCGTAATATAGAAAAATGTATCGAAAAGTTGCTGACTACGGTCATCGACTTCTTCTATCCGCCCTTTAGGAAGCTGATGCCTTTGGATCTGTTCCGTTACGGATGCTGTGGGGGACTGAACTTAGCCCTTGAATGGGTGCTATATTACATTTTCTATCACTATGTGTTCCACGCAGAGGTGTTCGACTTGGGTTTCGTTGCCTTCACCCCCCATATCGCCGCCTTTGTGTTCAAGTTCCCCATCACATTTCTAACGGGCTTTTGGATGGCACGGCATATCAGTTTCAGAGGTTCAACACTACGGGGAAGGACCCAGATAGTCCGCTACCTACTGGTGACCTTGGGCAACATTCTTATCAATTATCTAGGCCTGAAACTCTTTGTCGAAGTCTTCCAATGGTGGCCGACGGTATCTTATGTGATTATTTCTATTATCTGTGTGACTTTCAGTTATTTAACTAATAAATACTTCTCTTTCAAGAAAAACAAAGCGAACGATGGATACTCTTCAGTTGATCAAGAATAAGATATATTTTTCCGTGTGCCGTGTTCCGTTTCCCGTGTTCCATTCCCAAGGCTCGAAAGTGGTCTTCACCAACGGTTGTTTCGACATCCTGCACCGTGGTCATGTGGAGTATTTGGCGAAAGCTGCGGACATGGGTGACGTGTTGGTGGTGGGATTGAATACCGACGCATCGGTCAGGCGCTTGAAAGGGGAGAGCCGACCCATCAATAATCAAGAGGCCCGGGCCCTGGTGCTGGCTTCGTTGAGCTTTGTGGATGCCGTTGTTTTGTTTGACGAGGACACTCCATACGAGTTAATCAAGGCCGTTCGTCCCGATGTCCTGGTGAAAGGCGCCGACTACAAACCTGAAGAAATTGTCGGTTACGACATCGTGACTTCTTACGGCGGCAAAGTGGAGGTGGTTCCGCTAGTGCCGGGTTATTCCACTACCCGATTCTTGAATACTCTTCAATAATCCACCGTTTCAAAAGCGGATCTTGTATCTGGATGTTTTTTCCCGTAACATCAATAATGTCGCGTTTTAGTAAAGCGTTTTTAATGATGCGAATATTGGCGCTGGTTCCTAATCGATACCGTTGAAGCGTTTCGGAGGAGGTGTAGTTTTTCACGCCGTTGCTAATGGCACAAAGGAAATTTCGTTGCTTTTCTGTGAGCGAGTCCATGAGGTTGACGAACTGGAGGTTGAGCGAATACAACATGGCTTGCAAAGCGTTATCCACAATATCTTCCGTACATGTTTTCTTGGTGCGAAGCCAAGAATATTGCGCAAGTTGCTGTACGTAATAAGGGTGGTTCTCAACTTGCTCAGCCAAGTATCCAGCCGTTTCCGATGTAATGTTTTTTTCCGTATCCTTGAATCGTGCGACGATGAATTTTTTCCATTCCTCATTGGCAATCTTGTCGAGAAACATGATGTCGCCAAACCGATAAAACGGACTGCTGTTCTTTCCGAAAATGTTAAGCATCATGTGTTTTTTGCTGCCATAAAGGATATAAGCGACATTCTTGTGCTCTTGCCAATGGTTTCTTAGGATTTTTTGGAATTTTATGGTATCGGTGAACTCGCCGATCTGTTGAAACTCGTCGATGCAAACAACAACTTTCTTTTTTTTCTTGGCGGCAATTTGCTGCGGTAAGTCCAAAACATCCTCATCAATGGGATTGTCCTTGACATTTACTCCCAAAGCGATTTCGTATTGTCCAGATGGGTCTGAAAGGGAAAGCTTGGGGAGTAAACGGGAAATGAACTCTTTGGCGTTTGCAAGCAAAGATTCGGCCGAAGAAGACATCTCTTCCATGGTTTTCTTGACATAAAGCTCATAAAACTCTTGAGGATCTTCACATTTGAAAATATTCATGCGAACAAACAAAACACCTTTCTGTTTTTGTTCGGCGGCTTTTATTGCTTTAGCAACCAATGAGGATTTTCCCCATCGTCTTGGTGATATTATGGCCGTGTTTGTTAGCGATTGGAAACAAGAAACCAAATGAGAAGTTTCTTCCAATCTATCAGTAAAATCAAGCTCATCGACAATTTTTCCGTAGGTAAATGGAATGTTCATATCACTAGTTTTTTGCAAATGTAATTAAATTATTTGAAATAAAACTATTTGAAATAAAATTATTTCATTTCACCCGATCTGACTCCAGTCGAAAGTCTGTGCGAACAATTCCTTGTAATGTTCCCGTAGCATCCGGTTTTCTGGCTTGATGAGCTTCGGGTCGTCATTGAGGATGCGGATGGCGGCGTCGCGCACTTGGGGGATCAAGGCACCGTCTTTTTGCAGGTCGCCGATGAGCATCTCGATTTGTCCGGATTGCCTTAGGCCGCCGGTCTCGCCGGGCCCGCGCAGTTGCAAGTCCACCTCGGCGATTTGGAAGCCGTCGCTGGTGGCGCACATGGTCTTCATGCGGGTCTTGCCGTCGTCGGTGAGCTTGTGGTCGGTGACCAGGATGCAATACGACTGGTCGGCACCACGACCCACACGGCCACGCAATTGGTGCAGCTGCGACAACCCGAAACGGTTGGCGTTCTCTATGATCATGACGCTGGCGTTGGGCACGTTCACCCCGACCTCGATCACCGTGGTGGCCACCATGATTTGGGTGTTTCGGGTGATGAAACGTTGCATCTCGAAATCCTTGTCCTCGGGCTTCAGCTGGCCGTGGCACACGGATATTTTATACTCGGGCTCAGGGAAGTCCCTCAACAGCGCCTCGTAGCCTTCCTGCAAGGCGATCATGTCGGTTTTCTCCGATTCCTTGATCAAGGGATAAACCACGTAAATCTGCCTTCCCTTGGCAATCTGCTGTTTCATGAACATGACAATACGGTAACGGTCGTCGTCATACACATGATAGGTCTCCACGGGTTTGCGACCTGGTGGCAACTCGTCGATTTTCGACACGTCGAGGTCGCCATATTGGGTCATGGCCAGGGTGCGGGGGATAGGGGTGGCTGTCATCACCAGCATGTGGGGAGGCCGTTCTGTCTTCTCCCAGAACTTGGAGCGTTGGGCTACCCCGAAGCGGTGTTGCTCGTCGATGATGGCCAACCCCAGATTCTTGAAAATCACATTATCCTCGATCAGGGCGTGTGTGCCCACGATGATCTGCAAACTTCCGTCCTCCAAGCCTTCGTGGATCTCTCGGCGTTCCCTGGTCTTGGTGGAGCCGGTAAGCAAGGCAAACTTCACGGGCATGTCCTTGAGCTGTTCCTTTAGGGTGGCGTAATGCTGTTGTGCCAGAATCTCAGTAGGTGCCATCATGCAGGCCTGATAGCCGTTGTCCAACGCCAACAGCATCACCATGAGGGCGACGATGGTCTTGCCACTGCCCACATCGCCTTGCAACAGACGGTTCATCTGATGACCGCTCCCCATGTCGATGCGGATCTCGCGGATGACACGCTTCTGGGCGTTGGTCAGAGGGAAGGGGAGGTGCTCCTTGTAAAACGTATTGAAAAAATCGCCTACTTGCCCGAACACATATCCCCAGTTGAGGCTCTCGCGGCGCTTCTTGGCCCTTAATAGCTTAAGTTGGAAGAAGAGATGCTCTTCGTATTTGAGCCTCCGGGTGGCTTGTTGTATCTCGACCGTATTGGCGGGAATATGGATCTGGTAGTAGGCGAATTTTCTAGGAATGAGTTGCTCCTGCCGAAGCAAGTTGCTGGGCAGGGTTTCTGGAATGAAGTCCATCACCTGTTGAAGAATTTGGCGCTGTATCTTGGCTATCTGACGCGTGCCGAGGCCGTGGTCCTTCATCTTCTCGGTAGTGTTGTACACCCCTTGCAAGCCCTCGCCAATCAAAGGGTCATTAGGGTTATATTCTTCTATTTCGGGATGAACGAAGTTGAAGTTATGGTTGAACTCGCTGGCTTTGCCGAACAACACGTATTTCTTGCCAGGTTTGAAGCGGTCTTTGATCCATCTCAGACCTTTGAAGAACACGATTTCTATGGACCCGGTCTCGTCGGTGAACCTGGCGGTGGCTCTTGTGGCCCTTGGCGCGCCTATGAGTTGTACCTGGCTGATGGTCCCGATGAGTTGGTAATACACCAGGTCGTCGTTCACCTGTGCCACCTTGTGGATCTGGCTCTTGTCGATGTACCTGAAGGGGAACTGGTTGAGCATGTCCATGTAGGTGAACACCTTCAACTCCTTGTTGAGGATCTCCGCCTTCTTAGGCCCTACGCCTTTGAGGTAGCTGATGTTCGTATGCAGCAGGTTATATTCCATCTCTTCGCCATACGCTGTTTTTTTCTATCGTATTTTTCTCCCGAATATCGTCGAGCGCATTGTAGCTGCCAATGGTGCTGCCGCCAGAAGAGCTCGACGTGGAGTACTTGGTAAACAATTGATCCAGGCCGAGAAAACTACCCACCTTGCCGAAGGTATAAACAATCACCACCAGTAACACAATGTCAATAACGACGGCCAGTACCATGGATACGGCCATGGATTGACGCACGGCAGAAACCAGTACTAACAAGGCGACCATAGCCGATGGAATGCTCATCAGTACAGTGGAGGGTGTAACTTTAGCCTTGAGCCAGATGGTAAGCAGGTAAAGAATCGGCAGACCTAGGAATACCATTGTCGCCCAGAGGTTAAGTTGCCAGAATCGGATCATCAGGAAAGCAATCCCATATGCCATGCCCATGACGATCACAAGCATGTTGAACTGTCCCACCCTTATCTTTTCGCCTTTTTTCAAGGGCTTGGGGCGGCAGACCATGGTGAGGACGGGAAACAGCACGGCCAATCCCCAGTTGAGAGCCAGCATAGTGATAGAAGGTGTCGAAGCCTTGTTCAGGAACCATGTCCCCTCCCAATAACCCTTGGCCAAGACATACCAGCCCCACGCAACGGTCAGAAGCCCATAAAGGACACTGCCAATAATATTAATGACACGGGATTTCAGTAGCATCAGCGGAGCCGCTACAACGCCTGTTATCAGAAGACAAAGAATAGCCGTACTGTTGCTCATCCAAGCGTGAGCCAGTCCGGGCATCATGGAAAACAGAATAGTCATGGCAATAGGTGATTATGCCTTCAAAGATACTAATTTTTTTAGTTTTGGACCCGAGCCTTGCTCTTATTTACCAAAATGACACCGGTGAATACCAAAACCGCTGCCACCACCTTCTGCCAGGTCAGACGGTCCATGCCCAAATAGATGCTGAAAACCATTCCGATCAATGGCTGCACGTAGGTGTAAAGACTCACCACCGTGGGCCGCAATTGCTTTTGCCCGATAGGTAGTAAGAAATACGCTATAAATGTTGCGAACAGTATAATATAACCCAATTGGAGCCAATAGCTGGTGGTCATCTCAGCCAAGGGAAGATGGGTCAATTCCTTGATATCAAGAGGAATGGCCACCACGGTGGAAAACAAGAAGATCCACTTCATGAAGGTGACCACATGGTACCGCTGGATTAATGGCCTGAAAATACCAAGATAGGAGGCGAAAAACAGGCAATTGCCGATCATCAGCAGGATACCGATGGGCTTGGACTGGGTGATGCCATTGGCATGAACGCCTATGGTGTTAAGCACTAGCAGGATAACCCCGATGAAACTTATGGCCACGCCACCGGCTTTCTTCATGGTGATAGGCTCCTTCAAGGCGATGGCAGCCACAAACATGGTGAAGATAGGAGTGGTGGAGGTGATGATGGAAGTATCCAAAGGCGTGGTGAACCGACTTGACTCCAGGTAAGCCAGCTGGGTGAGCAGAAAACCCAACATGGAGGCAGCGAAGATGCCGCATAAGTCCTTGAAAGGGACCTTCTCCTTGGGCAAAAACAACGAGATCAGCCAAAACAGCAGACAGGCACCCGCCGACCTGAAGCAAAACAAACCCAAAGAGCTGACCAACCCAGCGTTGGTCAGCTCTTTGCAGATGATGATGTTGAATCCGAAAATGGTGTAGGCCCCTAATACCGATAGGTGTCCTAAAAACTTTCCGTTTTCCTTTTTCAACTTTCCGTTTTCTTTAATACTCCCACAAGCTCTGCTCGTAGTCGAACATCTCGTTCTTGATGCGTTCTGACTCAAAGAGAGCGTCGATGTTTAAAGCGTAGGAGTTGATGTAACGGTCATACATGTTCTCTTCCTTGACGATATAGCTGTCGAACACGCGCTTGGTGAGGATCTCCTCATAGGTGCGACGCTCGGCGCCGTTCTTGCGGTTGGCCACAAAAGCCTCGGAGAGCACCTTGCGGGTGTTGTCGTCGTACGGAATCCAGCAGGCTTGCGACAGACCGTCCTCGTCAACCATGATGGGACCCAGGGCGATGATCCTGACAAGGAACTGCGACAAATGCTTGTCGAAATACCAGTCTTCCTTGATGCGGAGACGGGTCACATTGGCCATGCGGTCCTTGAAAATGATCTCGTTGGCCACTTCCACACCGTCTTTCATGATGACAGGCGGGTCACCGATCTTGGTGTTTTCCTTTTCAAAGTCGTCGCGGGTCAGAGGGGTGACCATATCGTCGATGTTGTTCTCCACACGGTAAGGGGTGATGCGTCCGTCAAGAATGCCGTCGTACAGCACAGTGATCAGGTTGCGCCAGTCTTCGGTGGGGTTGACGGGGTAGTAGAACACCTGGTTGATCTTCTGGCGGAAGTCAATCTCACGGATGATGGTCTTCTTCCACATCACATACTCTTCGCGGATCTCCGGGAGGGGCGACAGGCTCTTTTCGACCATGATTTCCTGACGGTTCGAGAGGATGCTGTTCCTGGGCGGCTTGGCCTCGGTGGTCTGGGCGTTGAGGCTCAGCACCATGCCGAAGAGCATCGCGGTTGCCAATGTTGAAACAAGTGTCTTTTTCATCTTCTATGGTTTTTATGTTATTGTCTTATTTGATTTCCACAGCGATCTGTGAGTCGAGCACCTTCTCCTTGTTGTCGTTACCTTTCACGCGGATGGCAGTAAACACGAAGATGTCGCCCACATTGGCTGAATTGAACACACTCTTCAGGGTCTCGCTGAACTTGGAGCCGGTCACTTTCTCTTCCTTCGTGGTACCGGCCTTGGTTCTGTATTTCACGGTGAAGCCCACCACGTCGTAGTGAACGCCGTCAAAGTCGAAGTCTTTCATCTCGGCTCTCACCATATTGGCAGCGAGGAGGGCGCTCTTGGTGACCTTGCCGTCGACCACGTTGTCGATCTTGGCCGTCGGTTTAGGCAGTTCCTTCACGCGGAACTTCATGCCGCCCATCGAGCTGCCTTGCGAACTGACATTGACCACCACCTCGCTCGGGTTGCCCACCACACGGAGGTTGTAGGTGCCGTTGCCGGTCTTGGTCAAGGTAGCGCCAGTGGCTGTGGCGGAGATTTCGCCACCCACACCGCCGCCGATGGCGATGGGGTTGTCGATACCGGCATACACCACGTTCATCTTGGTGGCCGACACGCTCACCGCAGGCGGAGCCACGGTGAAAGTGTTCTCGAAGGGATAGTCTTCAATCTCGTTGGTCTTAGGATTGAGCATCGGGATGACGCCGCTGTATCTATGTGTACCTACGCCGACGTTGAAGTCGAGATGGATGACACCTTGGCTGTCGCTGTGGAATTCCTTTGCGGCACCGCCGTCAAGGCTGACCATGGCGGAGGTCTGTGTGTTCTGCCATGCGGTTACCATGGCTTGTGCACGGTAGGTTTGTCCTGACATGATGTAGCTGCTCTCGGCGAATACCTTGGCACCGACCTCGTCGAAGGTGAAGTCTTCGGCGTGGATGGCTTGTGCCAGATGGGTCACGGCATTCAACTCGGCAGTCTCCACCTCGGAGATGATCTTGTTGAGCAGGGTGACATCGGCAATCAGCACCGTATGGTGGAAGTTGCGGTATTCCCAGCCCTTCTGGAGTTCGTCGGAAGCGTCGGGAGCATAGTCGATCTTGGTCCCGATGGAGTCACCCTCGGTATATTGGGTGTCGGTGATCAGTCCCAGCTCGTGGATGTGTTCCACGCCCATGATTCGGACAATCTCCCTGCGGTACTCATCGATCTTCTCCTTGAGTTCAAAAGCCCTTCCGTTGCCTTCGGGGTCGCCCATCATGTAAGCGGTAGGCTTGTTGTAGTTGTCTCTCGACTTGATTTTGGAGGTGTTGATGTTGTAAATCAAACGCCCGTTGTACTGGATGGTGTCCGGGTCTTTCAGCAGACCATGCTCAAGGGCATCGGCATAGTCCATTTCTTCAATCTTGCTGACCAGGTCCCACTTCATTGCCTCAAGGTAGTTGATCATCTCGGTGGACTTGTCGCGCAGCTGCTGGGCTTCTTGCCAGTAGGGGCCGACCTTTTCCGCGTCCAACGAGTACTGTTCCTCAAAAGAGGTATAGCGTTGCGAGATCTGCTGCATCAGGGTAATGTTGGTTTCCTGGACGCCTGTGTTCACAGTGTCGAATGCGTCGAGGATGTCTTTCGAGACATTCATGGCGAGAAGGGCAGTGTACACGAGGTACATCATGCCGATCATTTTCTGTCTCGGGGTTTCTTTTGCGCCTGACATGGTATCTTACTCCTTTTTAAATTATTAATTGAGTAGATTATGCCTTGATGTTCATGGCCGACAGCATGCCTCCGTAAACACCGTTCAGGGCGTTCAGGCGTGAGGCGAGCTGGTTGAATTGCTTGTTGAGCTCGTTGGCGTTGTTGGCAGAGGCATTGAGGTTGTCCATGTAGCTCGTCATGGTGGCGGCAAGCTTGGCAGAGGCGTTGGAGGTCTGTTCCATGCTTTGGAGCTGAATCTCGCAGATGGAGTTGAGCGACTGCATGCTGGTGGCCACTTTCTTGAGGGTAGCGGTGTCAAGAGCGCTGAAGTCGAGCTTGGCCAGTGAAGCGGTCAACTGCTCCGAGCTTCTGTTGTAGTTGGCGGCGAAGTTGTTGATATTACGGGTGGCTTGTTCCATGGCGTTGGTGTAGTCGTGGGTGGCGGCCATAGCCTGCTCCATGGCATGGCTCATCTCAGGGGTGTTGACGCTGCCACCGATAGTGGTGCCGGAGGTGCTGAACTGGGTCCGCTGTTCACCGTCCCAGTCTTCTTCTAATTCCACAAATACATTGTCCCATTGATATTCCAAATGTTGGGGCTCAAATGCCGAAAGGAAGAAAATCAGAGCTTCCACACCCAAACCGAGACCAAGCATGAAGTCAGCACCAGGGATGTGGGTCAACTTGAAGTAGGCACCCACCATCACGATGGAAGCACCGAATCCGTAAACATAACCCATGAAGGTCTTGTAACCCTTGGTCTGCGTGAGGGCTTGGAATTTCTTAAATCCAGTTAGATTTTCTTGTTTTTTTGCCATGACAAATTGTTTCTTTAAAGAATGTTGTTTTATTTAAAATTAATCGATTAATAACTTTCCGTTTTCCACTTTCCGTTTTCCGTTTATCTATACACTCTCGACAGTCTCGGATTGTCGCCCTTGTTTCTTCCCATATACGGCTGGATGGTTCTGAATCCGATGTAGCTGCGTGCGGTATCCTGATACTCATAGTCTCTGGTGGTCACCTGGATGTAGTAGGCCACATCTTTCCATGAGCCGCCACGGATGACCTTGCGCTTCATGACCGGCGGGTCGTCTTCCTTGGCGTTGAAGTGGTAGTCGGGGTTCATATCCCACGTGAAGTTGTAGGAGGTGGGGTCGAAGGCGCTGTTGGTCCACTCAGCCACGTTGCCGGCCATGTCGTACAAGCCGTAGTGGTTGGGAGGATAGCAACCCACGATGAGGGTGCGCAGACCGCCGTCGGCGAGGTAGTTGCCTCTCAAAGGCTTAAAGTTGGCCAGGAAACAGCCCTTCACGTTACGGGTGTTAGGACCGCCCCAAGGATAGGGGTTCAAACGGTCACCGCCACGGGCCGCCCATTCCCACTCAGTCTCGGTGGGGAGACGGAACTCCGATACCAAAGCGTCTTTGTTTTTGGCGTTGAAGCCGTTCTTCAGCTGGGTTCTCCAGGTGCAGAAAGCACGAGCCTGTTGCCAGGTGACACCCACCACCGGGTAGTTGTCGTAAGCCTGATGCCAGAAATAACGCTCGGTCATGGGGTCGTTGAATGAATAGGCATAGTCGTGAATCCAGCACAAAGTGTCGGGATACACGTTGATGGCCTCCTGACGGACATATACCGAACGGTCAGTGTAACCCTGCTTACGGTTCGACCAGGCACCCTTGCGGTCGGGGGTGATGCCATTGTCAGCCTCTCCAATCGAATAGTCGTTGGGAGTCAGGTCCTCGCCCTGGAACTCCTTCTTGGCAGCGGCATGAAGGTCAACCCAATAATAGGAATAATAAAGCTTTCTGGTATCGATTTCCTTGGCGCGGAAATAACGCTCGTGTTCGGGAAGATACATGGGCTCCAAGGCCTCGCGGACATCCTGGTCCTTGCTGTTCCAATCGATCTTCTCTTTCCAGTTCAAAATCGGCGGGTCGTACTGCTCACCGCTCTTGGATTCGCTGATGGCATATACGTCAGGTTGGACATCTGCCAAAATTCTTCTAGCGATGGAGTCTCTCACCCAGTAAACGAACTGGCGGTACTCGTTGTTGGTGATCTCCGTCTCATCCATGAAGAAAGCCGAAACCGAAACGGTCTTGGGTTCGTACAGCATCGATGAGTTGATGTCTTCACCGCCTACACCCATGGTGAAACTTCCCATCGGGATGAATACCATGCCGTAAGGGTCGGGTTGGCTGAACGACGAGCTCGATTTGCGCACGCCCACCAGCTCTCCTTGGTTGCTTCTGCCACATGACGCAAGCAGCAAAGCCACGGAAAAAACAAACAGTAATCTTTTCATCTTCTTAAGATTCATATAGGTGTTTTTCTTCAGTTTATTCGAGGTCTAAAGCATTTAACCGACAAATTCAAAAATTATTGTATCCAACAGCGTTTTTTGTTGATAATTTTGTTCATAACTACAGATACCTCACGCTTCGGTAGTCTCTAGGAGTACGGTCCAGATCCAGTTTGAAGCAGTAACTTAACGAGATTTCATGCGAGCCGGGGATGTTGTGTCCCATCGTGTTGATGTCGTAGGCATAGCCCAACACGAAGTCCTTGATGGTCAACCCCACCGTCAGGCCGACCGACTCTTGGGGACGGTAGTTGGCGCCCAACGAGAACACGTCGTTGTAAACCACCTTCATTCCTGCGTTGAGCTGAGCTGACGAAAAGTTGGTCATCACGTTGACCGAAGGGATGAACTTGAACACGGGCAACGATTCAAACATGAACGGATAGCCGGCCACGAAATACAAAGTGCGGTCGGTGGTGAAACTGGCGGCGGTCTGACCATCGCCCAAAGCCTTCCCTGTGGTGTTCAGCAGGTTGATGCCCGACACGCCGATGTATAACGACTCGGGAATCTGCCAGAACAGCCCCGCGCTCACATCGAAGAGCATGCCGGTCTCTTCGCCAAGCTGGTTGAGCAAGGGATCGCCAGGATCGCCAGGGATGAGATGACCGAAGTCAACAGTACGGTTGAGCAACGATACAGACAAGCCTACACCCATCACCGAACCGCCCATGTCGACATGGTAGGAGTAGCCCAAACCCACGTTGGTGTTCTTCTCGAACCCCAGTTGGTCGTTCAAGACGGAGACGCTGATGCCGCCTCCCAAGGCCCTGATGGGCATGTCACCCGTCACCAGAAGGGTGGTGGGGGCAATCTCGGTACCCTCGGTGTCTTTGAACCCCGCCCACTGCTGACGATAAATGCCCAACACATTCACACCTTCGCTCAATCCGGCAAAGCCGGGGTTGATGTAGGTGTAAGAGTTGTTGTAATTGGTGAAGATCGGAGCCTGCTGCGCCTTGACTCCTGCAGCGGTGAGGAGCAAAAAGGCGAAGAGGACGATGGCTTTCAGTTTCGACATTGTAGGTGCGGTCTTTTGAAACAAGCGGCTAAATTACAAAAATATTGTTTTCAAACTCAAAAATCATCTGAAAAGTTTGATAATATCGTTGCCATTGGCAAAAATAACCAGTGCAAGAACCAGCGCCAGGCCGATGTATTCAGCAATCTCCATGAACTTGTCGCTGGGCTTCCTCCGGGTGATGATCTCGTAGAGCAGGAACAGGATGTGTCCACCGTCGAGTGCCGGGATGGGCAGGATGTTCATCACCGCCAAGGCGATGCTGAGGAAGGCGGTGAGCCTCCAGAACATGCTCCACATCCAGGTGTCGGGGAAGATCTTCCCAATCGAGATGAAGCCTCCCACGCTTTCGTAAGCCTTGGTGCTGGGGTTGAAGATGAGCTTCAGCTGTTTCCAGTAGTCGGCAATCTCCGAGAAGGTCTTGGAGAACCCCCTCGGGATGGCCTGCCAGAAGGTGTATTCGTGGGTCTCCAGAGTGAAGAACTCACTCAGAGGTGCCAAATACACGCCGATGACGCCTTCTTCAGGTAGGTGCATGGCCAAAGTCAGCGTGTCGAAACCACGAACCACGTCGACATTGATATCTTGGTCGCGGAATTGCTTGATCTGTTTGACGAAATCCTGATAATAGGGGGTGGCAATGTCGTTTACACCGATGATGTAGTCGCCCACCTGCATGCCTGCTTCCTTGGCCACCGACCCTTCACTGAAGTCGGACACCAGGAAAGGCACGCGGTAACTGATGAAATTGGCGTCTTGCTTGCTGAGCATCTTCGACGTGGCATCTTCGGGCAGGTGGATCACCTGCTTCTGTCCGTCGCGCTCCACCTCGATGGTCGTGGCGTCTTCCAAAATCATCTCCATCTGGATACGATAGAAATCCTCCACGGGCTCGCCGTTGACGCTCAAAATTTTGTCGCCATCGCGGAAGCCGAACTCGTAGGCAAGACTATCGACGGCGATGCCGTATTTGTTGACTTCGGAGGTGGGTAGGTATTGCTCTCCGTTGCTGGCAAGAAGGCCGATGTAGATTGTGATGGCCAACACCACGTTCATGAACACGCCGGCCACCATGATGATGAAGCGTTGCCAGGCGGGCTTTGAACGGAACTCCCAGTCCTTGGCGGGTTGCTTCATTTGTTCCTTATCCATCGACTCGTCGATCATGCCGGCGATCTTGTTGTAGCCGCCCAAGGGGAACCACCCGATGCCATATTCGGTGCTGTCGCTGGTGCGCCAGTCGTCAGGGTCGAGCGTGCTCAAATCGATGGGATCGTATTTCACCTGTTTCTTTCCGGCAGCGTCCCTGTATTCGGTAACGGTGTATTTCTCAGGGACATTCTTTGAGAAGAACTTCCAGCGGAGCTTGCCGTTCACCCGCTTCACCCTCAAGAGGGAGAATCCCCAGTCGAAGAAAAGGTAAAACTTGTCGACCCTGACCTTGAATGCTTTTGCAGCCATGAAATGCCCCAATTCATGCACGAAGATCAAAATGGACAGCGCCAAAAAAAACTGTATAATCTTAACTAACACAACCATAAATTCTTAATTCTTAATTCTAAATTCTTAATTCCCATCTACTCTTCTCCTTTTTCAAAGTCAATATAGTCTGTTGGGTTCATCGGTGTTCCCTGACGCCAAAGTTCAAAATGCAGCAAGGGTTTGTTGGCAAGTTCTCCTGAGGCGCCCAGGATGGCGATGGCCTCGCCTGCTTTGACGAAGTCGCCTTCTTTTTTCAGCAGGGTGGCGTTGTGTTTATAGTTGGAGAGGTAGTTGTTTTCGTGTTGGATGCCGATGGTGTAGCCGTAGTCGAGGGTCCAAGAGGCGTACACCACGGTGCCGTCGAGGGTGGCTTTGATGAGTTGGCTGCCTGTTGACACCACGTCCACGCCATAATGTCCCGATGACGGGTCGTAGGTCTCGACGACGGTTCCGACCAAAGGTGTGAAGAAGTTGGAGGTTTTTGGGTCGGTGGTCTGGGCCTCGGCAGGGTTTAGGCGATAGAGGTTGGCTTCCTCGAACTCGGCTCGTAAGGCGGAGTCTTGTGGGGAATGCCGGAGCTCGATGGTGTCGGTGTTGATGCCGAGGAGGGGTGCGTAGATGTCGTGTTGGTCGAGGCTGTCATGGCTGAAGTCGTAGCCTTCGATTACCAGCTTGAGGTTGTTGAAGTAAATGTCTTTTCGTTGCAGTTCCAATTCGATGGAGTCGGCTCTGCGGTTCAGTTCGTAAACCTGGCGTTCGATGGAGGATTGGGTTTGGTAGCCAGGTAGGTATTCCTTGATGGGGGTGGTCGTGATGACCACGGCGGTGATCACCATAAGGACGAGCACGATGGCCAGGGTAATGAGGCTTAATTTCAACAGGTTGACCTTGAAGTCAACGATTGGCTCCATGGTCTCGTCGTTCGATACCAAGAAAGCGTATTTCCTGTTGAGTTTCAGCTTCTTTTTCTCTTTCTTTTCTTCTTGCTCGGCCATGATGGGGATTTTAACCTGCAAAGATACACTAAAAATAAAAATGCCAGCCCGTTCGGCTGGCATTTTTGATAACTATTCTTTGAAATCACTATTGCTTCACATGTTCCTTATCGCCTCCTGCTTCCACTATGATATCTGGTTGGGGTTTACTTCGAATTAGCCAAGGACTTGTTTTATGGCGTAAAATCCGCCGCTTAATAATCAAAATTTTAACGAACTATTGATCCATGGATTTTGATGGCTTTGACCAATAGAAACTCTTATATCTCAAACCATTATTATCTTGACCAAGAAACAATAGCTCTGTTCTTGATACAATTCTCATCCTGGTCTCATATTCCAAAAGGTCGTCATGCATGATAATAATATCTGAATCAACAACATAACTACCAGATGAAATCCTGTTGTCGTGTTCAATCCCACTTTCGCTTGAATTGAAATCTAATTTATATTTGCCATCATGTAAATGCAAAGTAACCTCAGAAGAGTCTTTCATGGAATAGAAACCATTCAGAAAAGGTACATTACTAATGGATAACGGAAAACAGCGAGGATTTCCAATGGCAAGAAATATGTTGTTTCCCGAATTATCGATAGATGCATAATAGGGCAACGGCATTCCGTCGTCATAAAAAACAAGTAAGCGATTGTTCTTTTTCCATTTTCCCTTCGAAATAAGAAAACCCGCGACATTGTATTCATATCGTCCATCGCCAAACAAATCTAATTCATATCCACCTAACGGTTGGTCTTTATATTTTCCTTTCGCTAAGTTTGATGTTGTGCCTGCATCGATAGTGCTGTATTGATCCTCAAATAAGAATTGTTTCATGCCCTCGTAACGATAAGATGGAATTGTTGTCGTGCCAGAAAACAAGAAAGGCATTCCCTTCATAATACTCAAGCCATTGGTGGATTTCAAACATGTATCATTCTCAACTTCCATTTGCATGACAAAGCCAAATAACTCGTCACGTAAAAACAAGACCTTGTCCACCTTGGTAAACGAGCCAAACGATAATTGTTTGTCGGAATGATGGTCGCCGCTTGAAAGACTAAGCACTAAATTGTACTCCCCATTCTCAAACAGCGAAAGCAATAGGTGGGATTTGTCATAGATATTTGCTGAGTTTTCAGATACCTCGTCTTGAGCAACATGGGCGGAGCAATATAATCCTGTTTGAGCGTGTGTTTTCAGTATCAATAGAAGTAATGCGCTGAATAATAATATTTTTTTTACCATTTTATTGAAAAAGTATAAGTATTAGGAACTGCATAATTTGGATAATAAGGGAGAGCGACGTGTTGCCCATCTGGATGCGCTGGAGTTTCCCGCTCGCCCAATAGGCGGTGCTGTCGAAGACCATCTCCCCGTGGAGGTACTTGGAGGTCATGCACCCGTAGGCGTCGTAGGCGAAGACACCCGTGGTGTCCAAGCCCTCGACGACCCCTGTGAGACGGTCGAGCAAGTCGTATGTGAAGCGCTCCTCCATGTTCCTAATGCTGTTGGTTCGGCTGGCTAAGTTACCACTTTTATCGAATTACAGTTAATTAGTTCTCAGGTTTTCCATAAATTCTTCGAAATCCCGTTCAAGCCTTTCTCTTCGAGAAAGCGCGTCAGGAGTGTGCATTTGAAATTTCAGCAAGTAGTTGTCTTTGATGACCACTATGGTATCGTTGTTGGCAGCCTTAAACATGTAATAGGGACCCGGTAGATCGCTAATTTGATGAAATAATGGAGCTGCGTTATGATAAAAAATCCAATCATCGTATCCTTGATTATTTTCTACAAGTTCAGCACAAGCATCTACCACGTACTCGTAATCATCATAAAAAAGGCCTCTTCTGCTACTATATGGGTTAACTACAAAGGTGGTGTCCATCTGTTTGTCATAACTCAAATAATTCAATGAATGTGCTTTTTTAATCTCTAAATGAATACCAAAAATAAACAATAACCCTAAAATACTAATCCAAATCATAGTCCATTTTGGAGAAAATTGTATGTAATTATCTTCCGACATGGTCTTTTATCTATTTAAATCAAAAGCTTTTCTCAAATTATTCGTCCAATTGATGAGACCGCCAGCATTGGATGCTCCATAGTTAACACTAGCATTTATATTAAAAGGCAACAATTCCCCGTTAGGATCGACATATTTCAGCGGGTTGTTCAGACAATACGCATATCGGTTAAAATTCTGCGAGTTGCTTGGGTTTTGTACATACTGATCGACAGAAAGGAATGACGAAACCACAGGGTCGTACATGCGGCCGTTCATGTTGATGAGACTGAAGTTGTAAAGGTGCTCATGTCCGGTAAAGCCTCTGTCGAACAACGGCTTGTTGGAAGTGCCAACATAAGTAAACATATCTTTCATGTTTCTATTGTTTTTCGAAACGCATTATTCGATTCTGTCAATGACACGGCCCACATACTTATCACGATCAATAATCCAAGTCACTTCGTACCGATATTTATAGTTAACCATGTGGATATATAATCTAGGACCGTTTTGAGGCGTGTAAATTTCCCAATTGTCGATCACTTGTTGGGATTTGTATCTTTGAAACCAGGGAATACGTATGTGCATTTTTTTGTAGTACTCTTTAAGAGCAGGCTTATCTTTAATCCAGAATACTGAAAAGGTCGGATTGACGATGTCGCATATCGCACATTCAGGAATCCAACAGTAGAATTTCATAAAGGTGAAGAAAATTGATTTAATGGATGATGCGTTCTCATTCCCCTCAATTTCGATAGACAGGGGTTGATTGCTATAGGCATGCTGTATTGGTCTCAATTCAGCATGACCATCCTTAACATCTTTTACAATAGCATTAAGGAAATAATCGCTTTCTATGTTCTGAGGATTACCGCCTTTTATTGTGAAGATGGCCATTTCTTCTTTGTAAATGCCTTCGGGGAAATGGTCTAAGCTTTCTGCATCATTGAATTCAGCTCTATTTTCTTGAGGAAATGCAATTATGCACCTCATAAATATAAAGAATATGATGATTATGTTAGATTTTTTTCCATAACAGTTTTCTGTTTTAAAATTTATTGAATCAAATATGGAGAAATACCAATACCAAAACTCCTAATAGCCAATTCTGTGTTCAACAAGACGGGGGCCGTTACTGGAAGCAATGCATTTATATTTATATCCCCATCTTGATAAATGCCATTATTAGAGTATTCTCCTAGTTCGCTGTGTCCAGCCAACTCTTTTCTTGATTTAACTTGAATCTTTGTCCCGTTAAACCCTGCTACCAAATCTTGCAAATTAGCAAAGCGCCAAATCCATAACCAATATCTTGTAGTAATGAATTGCCTTTTTTACCTAAATAACCGAAATCGCCATGAGTAAAATCAAAGGAAGCGACACCAATACTCAGCGAAATGCCATAGTCAAAGTTCGTGCATTTGCCAGTGCAGTGCATTCCCACGGAATAAATCAGCGACGAGGCGGCTATCGAAGCCGTGTTGCAGAAAGCAAACTCCATTCCCGCTATGGAAACGCCGGCGAAACCAGACAAACCTCCGAACACACATCCTAAAATCAAGCCCGCACGCGTTTCGTCTTTGCTCCAATCCCATTTAATTGGATTGTAGTTTCCTCCGTTCGTTAGTACGCCTCCCGTATAAGCTCCGATTAGAATTGATCCAACGACAATCGCTGTTGTGAGAAATTCTTCGCCGCTCGGGTCGGTGTAGCGCAACGGGTTGTTCAAACAATACGCATATCGATTGAAGTTCTGTGAGTTACTTGGACTCTGGACATACTGGTCCACCGAGAGGAACGACGACATCACCGGGTCGTACATGCGGCCGTTCATGTTGATGAGGCCGAAGTCATACAAATGCTCGTGTCCGGTGAATCCCCTGTCGAACATCGGAGTGCCCGTGAAGCTGCCGCTCCAGGTGTTCGGGTCGCGGAGGTTGCCCCAAGCGTCATAGCTCAGCCGCTGCTCCACGGTCCCGTCGCCGTCGGTGACAGTGGTCCAGCTCCCAAGGTTGTCCTTGAGGACGTAATGGGTGTCGTTGATTCCGTTGTGGTTCTCCACCACGGCGAAGACACCGTACGGCCCGGCAACGAAAGTGCGCCAGAGGGAGGAGGTGTCGCTGCCGTCGCTCTCGGTGACATACTCGCATGCGCCCCAGTATTGCTTGGTGCGTGTGAGGCCGCACACATGCTCCTCCATGAGGATACGCTGCCGGTCGTAGCCGTAAGTGTAGCAAAGGCTGTCATTGCCCTGCTTCACCTTGCCCACCTTGTCGAAGCCGGTGTAGGTGATGGCCTGGTTCTCCGCCGTCACCGCCTGCCTCGAGGTCATGCGGCCCAGGGCGTCGTAAGTCGCGGAGCAATACAGGTCCTGCCCCGACGGACGCTTCAGTGTGATGCCCGTCAGGCGGTTCATGTCGTCGTATGTGAAGGTTTCTTTCAAGTTTTTCCTGTTGTCTGTCCGGCAGGCTAAATTACCGAATTTATCGTAATCATTTGCAGGGCTTAATTTCCCCATTTGCTCCTATTTCAAACATAAAGCCTTTATTTACTTTGTGCTTAGGATAAAACCAAGGGTAAAACACATCCGAAGAAAGGGTTTTTGTTTTTTGAAGGAATTTATTCTTTGCTTTTGATACAGTCCACATACGAGCACTATTAATCTCTACTAAAAAAAAGCCGCCGACAGATACAATAGATAGCAACTTTTTTCCTTTGACATTTATTAGGAACAAATCCTTGCCTTCTCCTCTTCCAGACGAAGCCTTTGTTAAAAACAGATAACTGTCAAATTCATTTGACAAAAAGGTTCTCCCCATACAGAATAATTGTTTATAGTCTGCATCGAATAGTTTGGAATCATACTTTTCATTGTCGCTCCAAAAGATTTCCATTTCCAAATTACTCATAATCCGAGTAATAGTATCAGATATACTCTTCCCCTTTTCTTCATCCATCATCGGACTATCATAAACAAAAATTGCATTAATGTCCAACGGAGTATTATTTGCATTCAGCAGTTCTTCGGGCAAAATTATATCTTTGTCAAGAAAATTATTGTAAAACAAAGCAAAACCCTCGTTGCCCAGATAAGCACGAAGAATCGAACATTGAGGCATGAAAACAAAACACGCAAAGAGGATCAAAATAAATGATTTTTTCATATTTAATGCTTTGAAATAATCCTGCCTTGCGAATCAATTCTGAAATCATACCAATCCTCAGATGTGCATATTCCATCCATAAAGAGTGATTTTCGTATTTCGTGCATCTTGAATTGTTTGTTCTTCTTATTGTAGTTCACCGTTGTCTTGACATTCAGTATGCTTAATGAAATAAAGTCGCCATATTCACCCGTCTCGACAATCGAAACGACTCGGCCTTCATGAATGTTTATAATCAACAGGGTCAGTTTATAGAAATTATCGTTCAAGTATTGTTTCGCAATTAACACGCTCTTAATTCCGGAAACGAACTCTATGTTACCAAGAGTATATAAATTAACTTCTTTTTCTAACCGTTGTTTTTCGAGATATAGCCAGTCTTCACGGTGGACTGGTCCCAAATTCAAAGGTTCGTATGAGCTGGAATCAACCGTCCAATAAGTGAAGGGGATAAGATCAAACAGTTTTTCTTTTTCCATGTCATCAGTTATTAACATGTTTTCGTCTAAATCCAACTCTTCCAGGTCTATGCCATTAAATTCCTTAATGGATATGTTTTTTTCAGGGAGTGTTTTTAAGTCCCACACCCTTTGTTCTCCATCTTTAAAATTGTAGTATAACCACCATCCATTTTCTTCTGATGATGAGGTACAATCTGTAAAACAAGACAATAATAATATTATTAATATTTTTTTCATAACTATGGAATATAAGGTTTTGTAGATATTGGTATTATATATTTATAATAATCTATATAATTTCCATAATAAATAAATTTTTTATAGCTATCATATACAGATTTATAATAAGAGACATTATAATTCCATCTTTTTGCTTGAGCATATTCAAATCTGCTAATGGATGCATGGTGGAAATCTTCCAGTCCTTTTTTCGTATATCCAAGGCCATATAATTGCAAATGAAGATGTTCATGAGCAATTGTCAAATACAACTCTTCGGGGCTTACAAATGCGGCTGGTGCATAATAACAATTATAATTTCCAAAACCTGTATTGCGTGATACTGCTAAAACTTTTGTAAGGTCGTCTTGTGTAAAGTAGCTTCCTTTCCGATGCCAATCAACAGGACAAGTGCCATCAGCATAGGATTCGTTTAAGTTACTTGGATCATACAATCCATTTTCATCTGAAAACTTTTGCAAATACTCATTTGAATATGTCAATCGTTCATCAATCTCTTTGACCCATGATTCATTGGGGTTAGGGTCAATTCTTGTATGGGTAATTCCTTCTCCCGTCCAGAAATCACCACCACATTGTTTTGCATTATATCCCGATTCAACTCCACCAAGTATTCCTCCAATCAAAGCTCCCCAACCTCCAGATTCCATACCAGCCCAGAAACCTTTGCTAAAACTAGCTCCTTGCATCCATGCTGCACTGGAAGTGCTCACAAAACCGCCGGCGAAACTACTAGTAGCACTCGCAACAAAGCCTAACCAGAATCCCTCCGCTCCTTTCAACAGAACATTCATGCCGTATCCCGCTCCATATCCCGCTGCGCCTCCCAAAGCTCCTGAGATGGCTCCGATGCCCACAGCAAGCCAGAACTGGGTGCCATTGTTGACATTTCCCGACATCAACTGCGCTGCGGTATTGGTGAATGAGCCTATGACTGCTCCTACCAATATGGCAACTGTAAGTGGGTCTTCCCCGTCCGGGTCCACATACCTCAATGGATTGTTCAGACAGTACGAATATCTGTTGAAGTTTTGTGAACTGCTTGGGTTGCTTACATACTGGTCTACGGATAGGAACGACGACACCACGGGGTCGTACATCCTGCCGTTCATGTTGACTAGACCAAAATTATAAAGGTGTTCATGACCTGTGAAGCCCCTGTCAAACATCGGGGTGCCCGAAAAGCTGCCGCTCCATGTGTTGGGATTGCGCAGGTTGCCCCAGGCGTCATAACTCAACCGCTGCTCCACAAAGCCGGTCTCGTCGGTGATGGCGGTCCAACTCCCGAGGTTGTCCTTCAGGACATAGAATGTCTGGTCTGAACCGCTCTTGGTCACCACCACGGCATATACCCCTGTGGGACCGGTGAGGTAGGTGAGCCAATAGGTCGATGTGGAACTACCGTCGATTTCCGTCACGAACTCGCAGTTGCCCACGTAGCGCTTGGTACGCGTGGTGCTGCCCACATGTTCCTCCATGAAGATACGTTGCCTGTCGTAGCCGTAAGTGTAACTAAGGCTGTTGTTGCCTTCGGTTATTTGATTGACTTTATCAAAATGCGTGTAGGAAATGTTCAAGGTGGCGTTTGGAAACAGCCCCTCCGGAACCGATGCCGACTTCAGGGCGTGCGGCTTGTCGGTCATGTCATAACTGTTGCCGTTTGTGGTGAAGACGGTCTGCCCGTCGGCGGTCTTGCTGGTGATTCTCCCATAGTCGTCGTACAGGGTCTGTCCCTTTTGGACGCTGTTGAGCATGACGGACCCAAGCCTGTCCAGCCGGTCATAGGTGAAGGTTTCCGTGACGCCGTAGCCGTTGTTCAGGCGATGGTCCGTCCGGCTGAGCAGGTTCCCAAAGTCATCGTAGTCATAGGTCAAGTGTTGCAGGGTGGCGTTTTCGTTTGGGCGTGTGGACTGGATTCCCGTGAGCCGACCCGTCAAGTCGTCATACGCATATCCTGTCACAATGGCATTGCCTTGGAACGTTTCGGTCGGTTGTCCTTTTGCGTTGGTGTTGCTCAACTTCCACAGCCTCTCACGGGTGGGAGAGTAGGCGATTTCTTTTAGGCAGCCGCTCGGCCAATAGCTGTATATGACGGACACTCCTGAGGGATAAGTCTCCGTCAACAGACGAGAGACTCCATCGTAGGTATATGTGGTGACATATCTCTCGTCCCCCATGGTATGGGCCACGCTTGACACCCTTAATTGGTCATCGTAGTCATAGCTCACAGTTTGGTTGTCATGGACCACGGAGGCAAGCAGGCCCTTCTGTCCCGCGGACTCGTTGTAGGTCCATGTGGTGCTCTCCAGTGTCGAGCTGTTGTGGGTCACGGTGCGGGTTGTGGTTCTGCTAAGCAAGTCATACGTGTAAACAGTGGTGTCCCCTTTCGGGTTGGTTTCGGAGACCAACAGGCCATATGCGTCGTAAACACTGTTGACGGCACCGTAGTTGGGATCCTTCAAATAGGTGCGGTTGCCGTTGTGGTCGTAGCGGAGGCTGTCGCACATTCCCGGCTGTCCGTTCACTTTGGCCCAAGCCAGGGCTCCGTCTGCGTAGTAATCGTAACCAACCGTGTTTTCCGCAGTTCCGTCAAGTTTTTCGGACACACTGACGGTCCATCCCATAATATTGGAACTGGTTGAGGTTTCGTGTGTGGTTCCGTTGACCGGTCTTGTCACGTGTGTGATTGTCAAGCCGTCATACTCCGTTTCCTCCAGAACCCCATCCGGCTTGGCAACCGTCGTAAGCCTGCCATAGTCGTCGTAGGTGTAATTGGTCCACAATACGGCACCCTCCTCAAAATATGGAAGGGACTCCTTTTGTACCCTGCCGAACAGGTCGTACTGTGTCTGAGTCAGTATCTTTTCACCCCTAATGCCATAGGTCAAGGTGCTTTTCAACTGACCTTTGCTGCCGTAAAAGGAACGTTGTGAAGCTTCTCCAGACGACTTCGACCAGGAGTAATAGCCCGTGTGTCCGTTCCATCGTGTTGCAAGGCATGATACCGTGTTGTCGGGATAATAGGTCCATAGGGTGATTCCAAGCGGATCCTGTTCATAACGTGTCATCCTTCCGTTACAGTCCGTGTCGGATGTCAGGAAGCCGTAGTACTCATCGTAGGTGTACGTGCTGGCATATCCCATGGGCAAGGACTTGCTTGTCAGGAAACGATATCCGTAATCGCTACCGTATTGGTATGTGGTGGTCTTGCCTGGGAGTGCGTTGTCGTTGGGAGCCGTTACGGTTTCGTTTGTGACGTGGCCGAAGCTGTCGTAATCGAAATTCTTTCTCACGGCCAGGGGATCATTGAGATCGCTGCCGTTGTTCGGAAGATTTGTCACACTTTCCACCAGTGTGGGGTTGTCCTGTTTGTAGGTGTAAGAAACGAGCCTGCTGACATTTTCATAGCCACCGTTGCGCGAGATGACGGTTGTGGTTCTTTGGGGCCGGTTCAGAATCCATGTTTGGAGCATGTCGGCCTCGTATTCCGTTGTCTCGGTCGTTTGGAATTCGTAGTCTTGTTGGGCGGTAACGCTGTTGTCGTCTGTTGTTCCGTGCCATTTTACTGAGGGCTTCAGCGTGTTATCGTATCGGATGGACGACCCTGTGATGTCAGAGACATAGGAAGTCGTCACACAAGATTTCTTCTGAAACAAGTGATGGTCAAGGTCGTATGTCCGATGGGTTTCCATAGTCATCAAAGGTATGAACACTTTTGAAAGAATGTCCCTATTGTTAACGAATGGGGTATAGTTATATTGTACACAAGACACAAGATTGTCGTTTTTGTCAAAAACGGAATCACACTGCGAAACAACCATGGGATAGGGAGCCAGCATGGTCCTGTTACCCCTTGTCACCGTCCGACTCAGCACCGTCGAGTTGTTTTTCCTTGTCATTGTCCTTTTTGTAAAGCCAAGAAAGCCCTTGCCTCTTTGGTGAACTAAGGCACCTTCGTAAAGATAGTTGATTGACACGTTGCCACCCCCGGCATTTCTTTCTGTTATCTTGCGTGTCGCCTTTATGGGTAATGAAACAGAAAACACCCCCTCACTTTTGTTTTCCAAGGTGTTGTTCATGATGTAAAAACCATCCCAGTTTATATTCTGAAGGTCGGGCATTAGATAGCCATAATCGAACGAAACGGCATTTCCCATGCCGTCCGTGATGCTTTCGACAGTGTATCTTTCTGAGTTTGGGGTTATATAAAACAAGTCATCATGCCAGCATACGGAAGTGTTTTCCCTGCCAATAAAATTGCCGATAACAGCCTCGAATTCAGAAGCCGTTCCCATGCCTGTCAGGCTTTTCGGGAAGGCCTGTCTATAGGCGCAACCATCTGTGTTAAACGGAGCGTATAAGATGACAAGGCTGTCATTAACAGAACTCGTGTTTTTTCTTGTCGCTATATCAGATTTCCCGTCACCGTTGAAATCGGCCACGGCGACCATCTTGAACTGGTACATTTGCAAGTACCTGCTTTGCATGGAGAAACCGTGGTCTCCAGGATCGCCGATGCCCATCTCGTTCGTGATGTCAAAATGTGGCCAAAACAAGGTCCCGTCTTTTGACAAATGGATTTGCCAGGTGCCCCCACCGTTTCCATCGGATGCAAACGACAGGAAATCCGCCCTGCCGTCACCGTTGAAATCTCCTGGGAACACCTTGTGGTATCTGGTCAGCACACTGCTGTTGACTTCAACAAAGTTCTTGTTTTGGTCAAGCTTGATGATTTTTCCCTCGGAGACATTCTCATCGGTCTTGTAGTACCACAGTTCCGTGATGCCGTCGCCATTAAAATCCGCTGCCTGTATACATTCCGCATTGGGGTTGATGCCGCCTATGTTTTCCTGGCGCATTTCCCCGCTTGTGTCGTCGTAATAGATGTAGAAACGCTTGTAGGTGTGCTTGTCCTCCTCGACGGTCTGAAACACAAACGAGTCTTTTCTGTTCCCAAGAAAATCGCCCATAGCCATGGAGACGCCCTTGCTATGCCATACCCAATAGGCCGAACTCTGTGGTGAAGTGCAAGGAACAAAAGACAAAGATCCATCTGAGTCCTTTTGGGTTAGGTAAAAATCAAACGTGACAAAGTCATAATACGATATCCACGTGTCACGGTCCCTGTTCATAAAAAGGAGGTCTGTCAGCCCGTCTCCATTAAAATCACCCGTGTAAACCCAGTCAACGTTGTCGTCTATATTAAGGGTGTCTATTCGGGTCAGCTCCCAAAGATCCCCGCTTCGTCCGCTGGAGTTAAGGTAAACATAGGCCACTTTCTGGTTGCCTTCGTACCAGGTGGTTATAAGATCGGTGTACCCATCGCCATTGAAATCACCCGTGAATTTGATGTCGCCCAAATCAAGATAGTCATGGGTGCTGTAATCGTAATGAAATATGGAGCCGTCAATTGCCAGATTGATTTTTCTGAAGTCATCCTGGCTTTGCCCCCAATCAATGACAGTAGGATTGTATGTCTGGTCTCCGCATCTGAATTCAACCGAAGCCAGCCGGTGGTAAGTGTTCTTTGTGCCAAGACCCGTTGAACTGTCGTATTTGAAATCATAGTGCCATAATATCGAGTCATTGTCGTATCTTACATTGATCTCTTTCAGCAGTTTGTATTGTGTAAGGATGTTGTTTCCGACAAAAACATGCTCCCTATCCTCCCTGTTCTCATACAGGAATGAAACCTCATAGGGGGCGTTTGAAAGCATTGTCTCATTATACGTGTATTTTATACTGGAAAGCCGATAATTGTTGTCTCCCCTAACATAGTAATAGGTCATATAGTTGCCGTTCCTGTCCTCCACGCGGTTCAGCAGCCACAGACAAACATCGTTGCTTTGACGCAGTCCAATTCTTGAGTCCCACGTCCCGCCATACTCCATGATAAGGCCGTTTGCGGTCCATACTTTAAAACTGGCGGGTCCGTTTGTCGTGTCGCAGGTGTATGATATGATTTTTGACATGCCGTCTATTTCTGTCTTGTATTCCGCTCCGTTTGTGCCATAGTTTCCGTTTACCACCATTAGACGCTGGCCGTCAAGATAAAACCTGTCGTCGTCAAAATCCGCTCCGCTCATATATCCGTCATGGTAGAGGGTGGTTCCGCCCCTGGTAATGGCTGAAATCCCCGCCAGGTCCCATCCCCAGCCCAGCAGGCCGTTGCCGGCCTGGCTGTTGTAGGTGATCGAAAGGCTCGGCTGCATCCCGTTGATGCCTGGGGGGACCTCTATGGGAATGGAATAGATGGCGGCGCCCATGGCACCTACGTCCACCACACCCCCAATGGCTCCAACCACACCCGTATCGGAGGTGTTGGGGCCTCCCGTCAGACCCGCCTCGGGCGGGTATATCCCGTACGGGTCCAGCTGCAATGTGGTGTGACGGTCTGTTTTCGGTTCCGAATGGAACCCCGTTTTCAGGTCGATGTAACTGTTTGCCGTGTATTCGTGGCTCTCGGTGGGTTCCAATGTCGAACCCAGCTCGAAGCTCTCCCCGTGGTGGATGTTCTGCGCCTGCGACACGAAGGCGCACAACGCCAGTGCGGCTGTCAACAAGGCCGCCGCGGCC